>Ga0160452_100008_pt1 | contig 418347 bp, 381 predicted proteins | sample HID1971I_E6MG_FD_108230 | JGI IMG/M metagenome (GOLD analysis project Ga0160452, IMG submission 108230) | Enriched millipede-associated microbial communities from UW Madison campus, WI, USA - HID1971I_E6 MG | ecosystem: Host-associated > Arthropoda: Insects > Digestive system > Unclassified ...
AGATCACCTCGGATGTCGAGCCGGGCCGCATCTACGAATGCAAGGTCGCCAAGATCATGGACTTCGGTGCGTTCGTCACGATCCTGCCGGGCAAGGACGGTCTGGTCCACGTGTCGCAGATCTCCAGCGACCGCGTCGAGAAGGTCGGCGACGTGCTGAAGGAAGGCGATGTGGTCAAGGTCAAGGTTCTGGAAGTCGACAAGCAGGGCCGTATCCGCCTGTCGATGAAGGCCGTCGAAGAAGGCGAAGGCGCCCCCGCCGCCGAGTAATCGGCCCACGCCGATCTCGCGGTGGGTGAGGACCGTCGGTTCTCACGCCCACGCAGACAAGAAAAAGCGGGCTTCGGCCCGCTTTTTTTGTGCGCGCGTTTCAGGTGCGCGGCGCGGATCGGCCGTGTAGCGCCATGCCCTGCATGGCTGCCGCTGGCGAACTCGGTCGCGCTACGCCAGGTAACGCGACACTTCGATCAGATTCCGGTCCAGATCGCGGAAATACACCGACAGGATCGGTCCGGTCGCACCAGTCCGCTGCACCGGCCCTTCTTCCACAGTCACGCCCTGCGCCTGCAGATGCGCCAGAATCTCGTCCATGGTTGCGTAGGTGATCAGGCACAGGTCCGCCGAGCCGGGCGTGGGGTGCTCGGCCTTGGGCTCGAACTCGCGCCCGTGTGCATGCAGGTTGATCTTCTGCAGCCCGAACCGCAGCGCCTTGCGGCCTTCGCCGAAGGTCTCCACCTCCATGCCCAGCACGCGCTGATAGAACGCACAGGTCGCGGCGACATCCGCCACGGTCAGGACCAGGTGGTCCAATCGGTCGATATGCAGGTCGGTCATCGGTGTCACGCAGCAGGCAGGGAGAGCGGTTGAACTGTACGGCCGGACGCGCAAGCCGCAGGTGAACATCTGACACTGTAGGGCCTGCCATCGAGCGCCTCCTGCCGCGCCTGTGCGCAGTGCCCTATGCTGGGCGGCATGGGGACAGAGACACTGCTGGATCTGCATATCGACCGCAACGCACAGCAGGTGCGGCGCGGCAATGAGGTGCTGCCGGTCAATGGACTGAGCTGGCGGTTGCTGGAGTGTCTGCTGTCGCACAGTACCGATGTCGTCAGCTTCGACACCCTCGCGCAGCAGGTCTGGGCGCCGGCGGTGGTCGGTGAGGATGCGATCAGCCAGCGTGTGAAGCTGCTTCGCCAGGCACTGGGCGATGACAGCCGGCGGCCACGCTACGTGCGCTCGGTGCGCGGCCGTGGCTACCAGCTGTGCGCGCCGCCGCAGCCGATAGTGCACGACCCCGTTGCCATGGTCATCGCTGACAGCGCCCTGGCGTCACCTCGGCACGGACGTGCACGCGGGGTCTGGCTGGCGGCGGGCGTCGCCGCTGTCGCTCTCGCTGTCGCGGTGATCGTGGCCCGTCCCGATCCCGCACCGGTGTCGCCTGCCGATCCGGTGCTGCAGCGCGCTGCGTATTACGCGGGCATCGGGCAGGCCAGCAACAACGAGCGTGCCATCGGGCTGTATCGCCAGGCGCTGCAGATAGATCCGGAATCGTTGACGGCCAGGCGCGGGCTCGCCCGTGCGCTGGCCGCCGATGCCTGCCTGTTCAACGGCGCACGCGAGCGCGCGGAGGAAGCGCTGGTATTGGGCGGCGAACTGGTGCGCAAGGCCCCGGAAGATGCAGCCGGTTGGGCGGCACGCGGTTATGCCTACGACTGCCTTGGCGCGATGTCGCAGGCCATGGCGGACTACCGGCAGGCACTGCAGCGCGATCCGGGTGACGAGCGCACGCGTGCATCGCTGGCCTACCTGCAGCAGGAAAAAGGCGACCTCGCGCAGGCGCTGCAGGACAACCTGTCGCTGCGCGCGCCCGAGCGGGTCCGCTTCCGCGACGTACAGGTCGCACGCGAACTGGAGCTGCTGGGGTTCACCGATGCCGCCGCTCGCCGGCATGCACGCAACTTCCAGCTCTATCCGGACAACGTGTTCGCCAACATCGCCTGGCCGCGCAGCCTGCTGGCGATGGGAGAGCCGGGCAAGGCGCAGGCTGCACTCGATCAGGCGCTGACGCGTGGGACCCCGCATCCGCAGCTGCTGCGTCTGCAGGGCGAACTGCGGCTGTTGAACGGGAATCGGAAGGGCGCTGCTGACGCCTTCGAGCAGAGCCGGGCACTGCGCCCACAGCAGTCGATGGGGCAGACCCTGGCCGGTCTGTACGGCGATCCAGCGCCTACGCCGGCATGGATTGCCGAGCGTCTGCAACTGCTGAAAGGGCAGGGCGACGATGGCTGGTCCGACACCGCGCTGGAACGTGCCCTGTTGCTGCAGGCCCAAGGCGATGAGGCAGCTGCGCTGGTGGCCCTGCGCCACGCGGTGAGCGCCGGCTTCCGCGATGCGGCGTGGCTTCGCGCCACCCCCTTGTTTGCGCCGCTGCACGGTGCGGCCGGCTGGCAGGGACTGCTCGACACGATCGAGACGGACGTATCTGCCCAGCGCGCCCAGGTGCTGGCCGCCACCTGGCGGCCAACAGACCTCGATGGCCTCAGCGCAGCGCGGGCAGCAGGAACTCGGTGAGGATGCGGCGCGACTGCGGGTGGGCGTAGTTGCGGTTGTAGGCCTGGCTGGTGATGACCGCCACCAGCTTCTTCTCCGGCATCACGAACACGTAGTTGCCGCCGTTGCCGGACATCGTCCAGACCGTGGTTTCGTGCCCATCGACCGGGAGCTTCAGCCCCCACCACTGGTAGCCGTAGTCGCTGCCATCACCGGCGGAGGCCTGCGCGCTGAGCATTGCCCGCACATAGCGGGACGGAATCAGCTGCCTGCCCTGCCAGCGTCCCTCGGCCAGCACCAGTTCGCCCAACCGCGCCAGGTCACGGCTGCGATAGCGCGTCCCGCCGCCGCCCATGCCGATGCCTTCCGGTGAGCGATTCCACCGGCTGGCGGTGATGCCCAGCGGACGCTCCAGCACCTGCGTGGCGTAGTCGGCCAAGGGCCGCTTCGTCCCCTGCTCCAGCACCGCGCCGAGTACGAAGGAATTGGCCGTGCAGTAGGCATGCGCGCGGCCGTGCGGGCTGTCTTCCGGTCGCGTCATCCACGGTGCGAAGCCTTTGACCGGCAGCGACAGCGCGAAGTCCAGCCAGTGCTCGGTCACATACATGCGCTCTTCGTTGCCGGCCGAGAACGCATTCTCGTCATCGCACTCCCACAGCGTGCTCATGGTGAGCAGGTCTTCCACCGTCATCGCGCGTAGCCGGGGATCGACGTAATGGCCGGCGGTGAACGCGGGAAAGTAGTCGTACACGCGGGCCTGCACGCCGGGCAGGGACCCATCGCCGATGGCCGCACCGACCAGCATCGCCGTGACGCTCTTGCTGGCCGAACGCACATCATTGAGGGTGTCCGCCGTGCCGCCGTTGAAGTACCCCTCGTAGGCCACCTGGCCGTCCACCAGCAGCAGGACGCTGGTGACCTGTTTGATGTCCTGGGTGGTGATCGCCGACTCCAGTGCGGTGATCCGGGCGGTGTCCAGCACCGCAGGTGCGGCGGGAGCGGTCAATGGCAGAGCGGCCGCCAGGGCGAAGACCAGGGTGGCAAATGGGTGTCGGTAGTGGTGCATGGGCAAGGCTCCTCGAGATGAGGGCCGACTACGCCATGATGCGGGCTGAAGTGCTGGAAACGTGGCTGAAGAATTCTGAAAGCCCGTCGCAGCAGGCCTCCAGGGTAATCAGCGCGGTGCGCTCCAGACGCTGTTCGGGTCGCCATGCCGCGCGCGGCGCAGGCTCGCGCGCGCCAGCGTGGCAAATCCGAATGCCAGTGCGAGGGCCACCGCATCCACCCAGAACAGCGGCCAGTAGCCGCGTGCCGCGCTCGTCCACGGCCAGTAGCCGGTCAGGCCGCCGTGCGCCACCGCCACCAGTGCGGTGCTGACGGCGGCCGCCCAGAGCAGCTCACGGGCGGCCTGGTCGGGGCGGCGCAGTGCCGCCCACAGTGCACACGCGGCCCAGGTGGCGAAACAGATCCAGCGGATGCCGTGATCGACCGCCTGCGGCGCGACCTGTTCCAGGATCTGTGCGCCCACGAAGCTCGCCGAGACTGCCACGCACAGCCCGATGCAGACCCCCACCGTGGCCCGGGCCATGTTGATCTGCGCGCGGCCCTGTTCCACCTGGCGCCGTTTGCGCCGCGATTCGATCCACAGCAGGTTGCCGGAATAGAACAGGAAGGCGCCGCCCAGGCCGAGCAGGAAATACAGCCACACCACCACGCCGTTGCCGAACTCGCCGAAGTGCAGCGCGTAAGCCGCGCTCAAGGTGGCATGGTTGGCATCGCGCTGGCCGGGCAGCTGGCTGCTCAGCAGGCGGCCGCTGGCCGCATCCAGGCCAACCGCGCCGAGCGGCCCCAGGGTGCCGCCGGATTCGCCGGTGATCTCGATCGTCGCGTTGGCATCGCCGGCGTGGGCCAGCTTCAGGAAGGCCGGTTCGAAATCGGCCACGCCCTGCGCGCGCGCCACCTCGATGGCGCGTGCATGCAGCATGCGCAGCTGGGTTCCAGCGCCCGGCTGGCCGCTGGGCTCACGTACCGGGGCGGTGTCCATCGCCGCCGGTACCGCCTGCAGCAGCTTGCCGTCGAATATCAGTGGATTCAGCGCCGCCATCTGCAGGAACACCAGGCACAGCAGTGCGCCGGTGACGGCGAACATCAGATGGAAGGGCAGGCTGAGCACGCCGATCACGTTGTGCGCGTCCTGCCACATCTGCTTGAGGTTGCGGCCTGGGCGCAGCGCGAACAGATCGCCCAGCAGTTTGGGCAGGTGGATGACCAGGCCACTGAGCAGGGCCACGCCGTACAGCAGGCTGACGATGCCCATCAGGTAGGTGCCCGCGACCGGCAGGCCCAGACTGTAATGCAGCTCGTTGACCAGCTCGGCCAGCCCGGTCTGTGGCGGGGTCACGCTGCCGTCGTAATGGTCCAGCCAGGCGTACAGCCAGGTGCCCTTGGCATCCTGCCAATACGCGATCGGTTGCGGATGATCCGCGCCCGGAAAGGTCATGCCCACGTGGGCGCGCGCAGTGGGGTGCCGCGCCAGCACGCCGTCGAGCAACCGCTGCGCATCGTCCAGGCTCGCGGCCGGGGTGTCCACCGCATGCGGGGTCTGCCACAGCGGCAGATCGTGGTGGAACAGGGTCAGCGTACCGGCGTAGAACGCCACGAACAGTGCGAAACCGGCGACCAGGCCCACCCACGTGTGCAGGGTGGTGAAGGTGCGCAGGGTCTGGGAACTGAACTTCATCGTATCGCTCTCATTGCACCGCGCCGGTCAGGCGCAGCAGCCATAGCAGGCCGAACCCGGCCAGGGCGGTGGCGCTCATCACGGCCCACGCCCGCAGCCCGGTGCGGAAGCTGAAGGCCCAGATCGCGGCCAGCATCCACAGCGGAATGAAGGAGATCAGGCTAGGCACCAGCGCGTTCTGCCACGGCCCCGGCGGCAACCAGGCGATCAACCCGGTGGCCGCGGCGGCGACGAAAAAGCCCGCCAGCACGCCTGCACCGGCCCGTGCCCACATCAGCGCATCACCTGTGCGGGGCGGTGCCACGCGGCCAGCAGCGGCAGCAGGATCGCCGCCAGCATCCAGCTGCACAGCATCACCACCATGCCAGTGGCAATGCCCAGGTTGGCGATCCACAGCCACAGCGCCGCCACGGCGGCAACCAGGCTGATCTGCCGGCCCAGCCGTCCGGCCCGACGCAGGCGTGGCCAGCGGCAATGCGGGGAGGCGGCATACAGTGCCAGGGCGGAAAAGGCGGAGCCGACCAGCGCCAGGCTGCAGAAGCCGAGCGAGGTCAGGGCAACAGTGATCATCGGCAATCCAGTCGGCAAACCATGTCCCGGGCAGGACAGTAATCCGCGCATGGTAATCATTGCGGTTTGCAGGCGCCACACGGGCGCATTCAGGCGCTGTACGGACACCGGTTATTTGGCGGGCGGCGCATTCATCGGCGGATTGGTTTAAGATCAGGGCATCTCTATCGAGGCAACAAGGTGGCCCGCGCCCTGCGCCGGTCTAGCGTGTGACATGAGCACTACCACCGCCCACCGCTGAACGCCCCCGACGGCCCCTGACGCAGGCGCCCTCGTGGCGCTTTTTTATTGCCTCGCCCCCGGATTCTCCAGGCCCCCTTGCGGGCCACCAGACCAAAGCACTCTCATGATCGCGATCACGCTCCCCGACGGCAGCCGCCGTGAATTCGAAAACCCCGTCAGTGTCATGGACGTCGCCCAGTCCATCGGCGCCGGCCTGGCCAAGGCCACCATCGCCGGTGCCGTGGATGGCGTGCTGGTCGATGCCAGTGACGTCATCGACCACGATGCCAGCCTGCGCATCATCACCGCCAAGGACGAGGAGGGCGTGGAAATCATCCGCCACTCCGCCGCCCATCTGGTCGGCCATGCAGTCAAGCAGCTGTACCCGGACGTCAAGATGGTGATCGGCCCGGTCATCGCCGAAGGCTTCTACTACGACATCTACTCCGAGCGTCCGTTCACGCCCGAGGACATGGCCGCCATCGAAAAGCGCATGGGCGAGCTGATCGCGCAGGACTACGACGTCATCAAGAAGGTCACCCCGCGTGCGGAGGTCATCGAGATCTTCAAGGCGCGTGGCGAGGACTACAAGCTGCGCCTGATCGAGGACATGTCGCCGGAGATCCAGGCGATGGGCATGTACTACCACCAGGAATACGTGGACATGTGCCGCGGCCCGCACGTGCCCAACACGCGCTTCCTGAAGGCCTTCAAGCTGACCCGCATTTCCGGTGCCTACTGGCGCGGCGATGCCAAGAACGAGCAGCTGCAGCGCATCTACGGCACCGCTTGGGCCGACAAGAAGCAGCTTGAGGCCTACATCAAGCGCATCGAAGAAGCCGAAATGCGCGATCACCGCCGCATCGGCAAGCAGCAGGAGCTGTTCCACCTGCAGGAAGAAGCCCCGGGCCTGGTGTTCTGGCACCCCAAGGGCTGGGCGCTGTGGCAGGTGGTGGAGCAGCACATGCGCCGTGTGTACCGCGACAGCGGCTACGGCGAAGTGCGCTGCCCGCAGATCCTGGATGTGTCGCTGTGGCAGAAGTCCGGCCACTGGGACAACTACCAGGAAAACATGTTCTTCACCGAATCGGAGAAGCGCACCTACGCGGTCAAGCCGATGAACTGCCCGGGCCACATCCAGGTGTTCAACCAGGGCCTGCACAGCTACCGCGATCTGCCGATCCGCTACGGTGAGTTCGGTTCGTGCCACCGCAACGAGCCTTCCGGCGCGCTGCACGGCATCCTGCGCGTGCGTGGTTTCACCCAGGATGACGGCCACGTGTTCTGCACCGAGTCGCAGATCGAGGCCGAAGTGACGGCCTTCCACCAGCAGGCGCTGGCGGTCTATACGACCTTCGGTTTCGACGAGATCCAGATCAAGATCGCGCTGCGCCCGGAAAAGCGCCTGGGCGATGACGCCACCTGGGACAAGGCCGAAGCCGCCCTGCGTTCGGCGCTGGGCAACTGTGGCGTGGAGTGGCAGGAGCTGCCGGGCGAGGGCGCCTTCTATGGCCCGAAGATCGAGTACCACCTCAAGGACGCCATCGGCCGTACCTGGCAGTTGGGCACGATGCAGGTCGATTTCATGATGCCCGGCCGCCTCGGCGCCGAGTACGTGGACGAAAACAGCCAGAAGAAGCACCCGGTCATGCTGCACCGGGCGATCGTCGGCTCGATGGAGCGGTTCATCGGCATCCTGATCGAACACCACGCCGGGTCCTTCCCGTCCTGGCTGGCTCCGACCCAGGTGGTGGTGGCCAATATCACCGATGCGCAGGCTGAATACGTCAGCGAAGTACGGAAAACCCTTGCAGATCAAGGCTTCCGCGTGAACGCCGATTTGCGCAACGAGAAGATCGGATATAAGATTCGCGAGCATACGCTGCAGCGGGTCCCGTACCTGCTGGTGGTTGGCGACCGTGAGAAGGAAAATGGCGCCGTGGCCGTGCGTACGCGCTCTGGCGAAGATCTGGGCAGCATGTCCGTCCAGGCCTTCATCGAGCGGTTGCAGGCAGAACAGTCCGTGTAAGAAAGTCCCGGCCCTGCGGATGCTCCGCGATGGGCCGGTTTGATTCCTCTGGGAGATTGCAATATCAGTACCCCTGACAACAAACAGAACCGCAAGAATCAGGAAATCCGGGTGCCGCGCGTCCGCGTGATCGGCAGCGACGGAGAAATGATTGGCGTGTTGACGCGTGACGAAGCGCTGTCGATGGCCGAAGACGAAGGTCTGGACCTGGTCGAGATTCAGCCGCAGGCTGATCCGCCGGTGTGCAAGATCATGGACTTCGGCAAGTTCAAGTTCGAAGCGCAGAAGAAGGCCAACGAGGCCAAGAAGAAGACCAAGCAGGTCGAGATCAAGGAAGTGAAGTTCCGCCCGGTCACCGATGAAGGTGATTACCAGATCAAGCTGCGCAAGATGCGCGGGTTCCTGGAAGAGGGCGACAAGATCAAGGTCAACATCCGCTTCCGTGGCCGTGAAATGAGCCATCAGGAACTGGGTCGCGAGATGGCCAACCGGATCGAAGGTGATCTGGGCGAAGACATCGTGATCGAGTCCCGTCCGCGCCTTGAAGGCCGGCAGATGGTGATGATGATCGCGCCGAAGAAGAAGTAAGCGGCCATCGGTCCCAGCCCGGACGGGCGGGGCGCAGAGCCGGGCCATGCCCGGCTGCCGGCGCCGCCGGCGTCGAGTGCTTCAGATTCGCGTTGCAAGGCACGGGCGCCTTTTCAGGCGCCTGCTGCCGTTTGCCGTGGCCGCAGCCTCCTGCGGCCCGTCCGCTGGGCGTTCCACGCCTGCCGGCACCGGTAAACACCCGCCCAATCAAGCGTTTGCAACTGCCTGGATTCACGGGCATAATGGGCGGCCCCGTTTTGCGGGGGTGCTGTTTTGAACGGTTTCCCGCCCCACAAAGGCACGCTGTTTCAACGGCAAACAGGACCGGCCTGGTTCCCATAGGGGATCCCGGGCTTACAAGCAGGCAAGGGCACGGACGGAAAGTGTGGCAATGCCACCGCCCTGGTCAGTGACAAAACATCATCAAGGACATAGCAATGCCCAAGATCAAGACCAACCGGGCGGCGGCCAAGCGCTTCCGCAAGACCGCGTCCGGCAAGTTCAAGGCTGGCCACGCCAACCGTAGCCACATCCTCACGAAGAAGTCGACCAAGCGGAAGCGCAATCTGCGTCAGACGAACCATGTTCGTGCAGAAGACGCAGGCCGTTTGAACCGTATGCTTCCCTACCTCTGAGGACTGACCCATGGCACGAGTAAAGCGTGGCGTACAGGCGCGTCGCCGCCACAAGAAAATTCTGACCCTGGCGAAGGGTTACTACAACGCTCGCCGCAAGGTCTTCCGCGTTGCCAAGCAGGCCGTGATCAAGGCACAGCAGTACGCCTACATCGGTCGTAAGCAGAAGAAGCGCAATTTCCGTTCGCTGTGGATCACCCGCATCAACGCGGCTGCCCGCATCAACGGCCTGAGCTACAGCCGTTTCATGAACGGCCTGCTCAAGTCCGGCATCACCCTGGACCGTAAGGTTCTGGCTGACATCGCCGTGCACGACGCAGCTGGTTTTGCTGCACTGGCCGAAAAGGCCAAGGGCGCACTGGCGGCATAAGTCCATTCCCCTGCCGTTGCCGTTCACGCGCAACGGCTGTGGGTAAGGCAAATGCATGGGGAAGGGCGCAAGTCCTTCCCCATTCTTTTTTGTGTTGGCGGTGGCCCTCCCGGTGCCATCGATCGACAGCGGTGGCGACGGGGGTCGGCCCGACGCGCATCGCGATGGCATACCGACGCGAGGCTCCGGCTATCCATGAGTGACATCCAATCCCTGACCACGCAGGCACTGGCCGACGTGGCCGCTGCCCAGAGCCCTGACGCGCTGGAAGCCCTGCGCGTGGCCCTGCTGGGCAAGAACGGCAGCATCACCGCCCAGCTCAAGCAGCTCGGTGGCCTCCCGGCCGACGAGCGCAAAGCCGCCGGCGAAGCCATCAACCGTGCCCGAGACGCGCTGAGCAGCGCGCTGGGTGATCGCAAGACCGTGCTGGAAGACGCTGCGCTGGACGCGCGCCTGGCCGCCGAAGCGATCGACATCTCGCTGCCCGGCCGTCGCGATGAGCGCGGTGGCCTGCACCCGGTGACCCGTACCCTGGAGCGCATCACCGAGATCTTCGGCCGCCTTGGTTACGAGCTCTCCGAAGGCCCGGAAATCGAAGACGACTGGCATAACTTCGAAGCGCTGAACTTCCCGCCGCACCACCCGGCGCGCGCGATGCACGACACCTTCTATTTCGGCGATGGCCGCCTGCTGCGCACGCATACCTCCGGTGTGCAGGTGCGCTACATGGGCGAGCACGCACCGCCGCTGCGCATGATCGCGGCCGGCAAGGTGTACCGCAGCGACAGCGACCAGACCCATTCGCCGATGTTCCACCAGGTGGAAGGTCTGCTGGTCGATGAGCACTCCACGTTTGCCGATCTCAAGGGCACGCTGTCCGAGTTCGTGCGCGCGTTCTTCGAGCGCGATTTCGAGATGCGTTTCCGTCCCAGCTACTTCCCCTTCGTGGAACCCGGCGCGGAAGTGGACATCGCCTGGCAGCAGCCCGACGGCAGCACCCGCTGGCTGGAGGTGCTCGGCTGCGGCATGGTCCATCCGAACGTGCTGCGCAGCGTCGGCATCGATCCGGAGCGCTACACCGGCTTCGCCTTCGGCCTGGGCGTGGAGCGCTTTGCGATGCTGCGTTACGGCGTCAACGACCTGCGCGCGTTCTTCGAAAATGACGTGCGGTTCCTGAAGCAGTTTGCGTAACAGCGGAACCGCCGGGCCGACCCCGGCGCGACGTCGCACCACCATTCATCACGGCCCAGGCGCCTGCGCCGGGTCCACCAGGGTGACACCATGAAATTCTCTGAAAACTGGCTGCGCAGCCACGTCCCGACCACCGTCTCGCGCGATGAACTCAGCGCGGTGCTGACCGCGATCGGTCTGGAAGTGGAAGAGGTCGATGCGCTGGGTGATGGCCTGCAGCATGTGGTCGTGGCCAAGATCATCTCGGCCGAACGCCATCCCGAAGCTGACCGCCTGCAGATCTGCCAGGTCGATGCGGGACAGGGCGAGCACCTGCAGATCGTCTGTGGCGCGCCGAACGCGCGCCCGGGTCTGGTCGCGCCGCTGGCGATGGTCGGTGCGCAGATCGGCGATCTGAAGATCAGGCCGGCCAAGCTGCGTGGCGTGGACTCCAACGGCATGCTGTGCTCGGCCAAGGAACTGGGCCTGGACACCGATGCCTCGGGCCTGTTCGAATTGCCGGACGATGCGCCGGTCGGCCAGACCCTGGTCGAGTATCTCGGCCTGCCCGATGCCAGCATCGAGATCAAGCTGACCCCCAACCGCGCCGACTGCTTCAGCATCCGCGGCATCGCCTTCGACGTGGCCGCCGCGTGCGCCAGTGAAGTCGTGCCGTTCGACGCTGCGCCGGTCGCCGCCGTGGGCACGCGTGAGCTGACGATCCAGCTCGATGCCGGTGCCGAAGCCCCGCGTTACGTCGGTCGCGTGATCGAGGGCGTCAACGCCCGCGCCGCGACCCCGTTGTGGATGGCCGAGCGCCTGCGCCGCAGTGGTGTGCGCCCGGTGTCGCTGCTGGTGGACGTCACCCAGTACGTGATGCTGGAACTCGGCCAGCCGATGCATGCGTTCGATCTGGGCACACTGCAGGGCAGCATCGGCGTGCGCCGTTCGCGCACGGGTGAAACCCTGAAGCTGCTCGACGGCCGCGACGCCGCGCTGGACGACAGCTTCCTCCTGGTCACCGATGCGGACCGCCCGATCGCGCTGGCCGGCCTGATGGGCGGCTTCGATACGCGCGTCACCGACGACACCACGAACGTGTTCCTGGAGGCCGCGCACTTCGCGCCCGCCGCGATCATGGGCCGCGGCCGCAAGCTGGGCCTGCACACCGATGCCGGCCACCGCTTCGAGCGCGGCGTCGACCCGGTGCTGCCCCGCACCGCGATCGAGTACGCCACCCGCCTGATCCTGGAGCTGGCCGGCGGCACCCCGGCGCCGGTCACCGAGGCCGTGCGCGAAGCCGACCTGCCGGCGACCGCCACCATCGGCCTGCGCCGCGCCCGGATCGCGCGCGTGCTGGGCATCCAGATCGCCGATGCCGATGTGGAGCGCATCCTGCGCGCGCTGGGCATGGACGTGACCGCGACTGCCGATGGTTGGCAGGTCACCGCGCCCAGCCGCCGTTTCGATATCGCCATCGAAGAAGACCTGATCGAAGAGCTGGCCCGCATCCACGGCTACGAGCAGATCCCGACCACGCTGCCGGGCGGTGCCTCGCGCGTGGCGATGCCGACCGAGACCCGCCTGGACGACCTCAGCGTGCGCCGCCAGCTGGTCGCCCGCGATCTGCAGGAAACCATCAACTACGCCTTCGTCGATGCCGCGCTGCTTGCGCAGTGGCAGCTGGATGAGGGCCTGGTCGCGCTGGCCAACCCGCTGTCGGCCGAACTGGCGGTGATGCGCCCGTCGCTGCTGCCGGGCCTGGTCGCCACCCTGGGCCGCAATGCCGCCCGCCAGCTGGGCCGCGTGCGCCTGTTCGAACTGGGCCGCGTATTCCATCAGCAGGCCGGCGAAGGCCAGCCCGCGCCGCTGGAAACCCAGCGCGTGGCCGCCGCGATCTGTGGCGATGCCGACACCCAGCAGTGGGGTCTGCCGACCCGCAAGGTCGATTTCCACGACCTCAAGGGCGACCTGGAATCGCTGGCCGCAGCCAGTGGCGCCGAGCTGGTGTTCACGCCGTCGCAGCGTCCGTATGGCCATCCGGCACGCTCGGCCGAGGTCTCCCGTGACGGTGTCAGCCTGGGCTGGATCGGCCAGATCCACCCGCGCCTGGCCAAGGCCATGGATATCGACGTGGACGTGTTCGCCTTCGAGCTGGACCTGGCGCCGTTGGCCACCCGCGCACTGCCGCGCGCGACCGAGCTGTCGCGCTTCCCGTCGATGCGCCGGGACCTGGCCTTCCTGGTGCCCGAGGCCGCGGCCTGGGCCGACCTGGAAGCGACCCTGCGCCGGGCCGTCGGCCCGCTGCTGCGGGAGGTCACCCTGTTCGACCGTTACGTCGGCCAGGGGGTCGAGCCGGGGTTCAAGAGTCTCGCTATGGGCTTGATTTTGCAGGACAAGTCGCGCACTCTGACGGACCGCGACGTGGATGCGGTGGTGGCCGAGGCGGTCTCTGCCATGGAGCGTGAACATCACGCTCGGATCCGCGGTTGAGCGGGAAGCATGGGGGATAGCAGGCAATGGCATTGACCAAGGCGGAGATGGCCGAAAAGCTGTTCGACGAAGTCGGTCTGAACAAGCGCGAAGCCAAGGAATTTGTCGACGCGTTCTTCGATGTGCTGCGCGAAGCATTGGAACAGGGACGTCAGGTGAAGCTGTCCGGCTTCGGGAATTTCGACCTGCGGCGCAAGAACCAGCGCCCGGGTCGCAACCCCAAGACCGGTGAGGAAATTCCGATTTCCGCCCGTACGGTGGTCACCTTCCGTCCGGGCCAGAAGCTCAAGGAAAGGGTAGAGGCATATGCTGGATCCGGGCAGTAACCGAGAACTTCCGCCGATACCGGCCAAGCGCTACTTCACCATCGGTGAGGTCAGCGAGCTGTGCGACGTCAAGCCGCACGTGCTGCGTTACTGGGAAACCGAGTTCCCCAGTCTCGAGCCGGCCAAGCGCCGCGGCAACCGCCGCTACTACCAGCGCCACGACGTGCTGATGGTCCGCCAGATCCGCGGCCTGCTCTACGAGCAGGGCTACACCATCGGCGGCGCGCGGCTGCGCCTGGAAGGTGCCGATGCGCGCGAGGAATCGGCGCTGAGCAACCAGATCATCAAGCAGACGCGGATGGAACTGGAAGAAGTGCTGCAATTGCTGCGCCGCTGAACCATTTTTCACGCAAACCCGTTATACTCGTCGGCCCGCTGAGAGGCGGGGACATTGCCAGCATCATCGGGGCGTAGCGCAGCCTGGTAGCGCATCTGCCTGGGGGGCAGAGGGTCGTCGGTTCAAATCCGGCCGTCCCGACCAATGTTGGTGATTCGAATAAAGGCTTGTGCAGCGATGCGCAGGCCTTTTTTCTTTTGGGCTGCTGTAGGTTGCCCGTCATACCGCAGCTCTATCAACGTGGCGATCGCTTTGGCTTTGTCGTGTTGTGCGGATGCCGCCGGTGCGTAGTACGCCGGTCGCACATCTCTTCCGAATCACTTTCTTGTAGCGGCGCGGAGCCGGCACACTCTGATCCCACGTTGTTCTCCACCAGGATGCCTCGCATGACCGAACAGCTCCATCCCTACGCGTCCCCGGGCAGCGCCCCGGTCCCGGCACCGCGCGTGCGCATCCCGCATCTGCAGCAGATGAAAGAGCGCGGCGAGAAGTGGGCCATGCTCACCGCCTACGACATGTACACCGCGGCGATCTTCGAAGATGCTGGCATTCCGGTGCTGCTGATCGGCGATTCGGCGTCCAACAACGTCTTCGGCAACGACTCGCTGCTGCCGGTCACAGTCGATGAATTGATGCCGCTGGTACGCGCGGTGAGCCGCTGCACGCGGCGGCCGCTGGTGATCGCCGATCTGCCGTTCGGTTCCTATCAGGCCTCGCCGGAGCAGTGCTTCCACACGGCGGTGCGTTTCATGAAGGAAGGCGGGGCCCACGCGGTCAAGCTGGAGGGCGGCATCGAGATGGTGCCGCAGGTGCGAAAGCTGGTCAGCTGCGGCATCCCGGTGATGGCGCACATCGGCTTCACCCCGCAATCGGAGCACCAGCTCGGTGGCTTCCGCGTGCAGGGGCGGGGCGAGGATGGCGCACGGCTGATCGAGGAAGCGCGCGCGCTGGAGGCCGCTGGTGCCTTCGCGGTGCTGATGGAGATGGTGCCGGGCGCGGTTGCCGCACAGATCACCGCCGCGCTGAAGATTCCGACGGTGGGCATCGGGGCCGGCAGCGACTGCGATGCACAGGTGCTGGTCTGGCAGGACATGGCGGGGCTGCGCACCGGCAAGCTGCCGCGCTTCGTGAAGCAGTACGCGGACATGCACGGCTTGCTGCAGAAGGCCGCGCGTGAGTTCGCGGAAGAGGTGGGGGCAGGCACGTTCCCCGGCCCGGAACACACGTTCTGATCGACGCACGCACCGTCTGAGACGCGTGTCCACGGTATCGCCGCGCGGCGGTACCGTGTCGCCTGCGTCATCGAATCGTCATGCGGGCCACGTACCTTCGCCGCACCTGGGGGGGAGGGGGGATCGTGGCCGAGCACGCAAAACGGCGTTTGGCGCGCATGTTTCAGGAACAGGGGCCGGTGTTGAGGGGATTCTTCACCCGCCGCGGTGCGCGTCAGGATGCCGAAGACATGGTGCAGGAAACCTATCTGCGCCTGCTGCGCGCACATGAGGATCAAGGCGATGCGATCGCCAATCCGGAGGCATACCTGTTCACTGTCGCGCAGAATCTTGCACGTGAGCAGGCCGCGCGCCGACGCTGGTCGATGCTGCCCATCGATGATCTTGAGAACCTCACCACGCTGTTGACCGGCGAGGAAACCGTGGAGGACGTCGCCGCGCGTGAGCAGCGCCGCACGCACCTGCAGACGCTGCTGGGCACCTTGCCCGAGCACACCCGCGCTGTGCTGGTGATGCAGTATCGCGACGGGCTCAGCTACAGGGAGATCGCCGAGCGGCTGGGCGTGTCCTCGCACATGGTCAAAAAGCATGTCGTGCGCGGGCTCTCCGTGTGTCGCCGTGCGTTGGCCGCGCATGCGGAGGCGTGGTGAGCGAGATGCCTTCCCCACGCCCGTCCCTCGCCAACGAGGCCGCACACTGGCATGCGCTGCAGCGCCAGGGCGGGGTGACCCCCGAGCAGCAACGCCAGTTCATGAAGTGGCTGGTGACCTCACCGGCGCATCTGCGCGAGTACATCACGGTCAGCCGGGTGGCCAGCGAGCTCAGCGATGCGCTGCGCGGCATGGCGGTGGACCTGGATGCGCTGATCGCTGCAGGGCCACCGGCAGCCGACGATAACGTGGTGGCGCTGCCGGTGCGGCGGCGACCTCCGCCGCCCGTGGCATCGCGCGCATCACGCCGCCACCTGCCGGGTATCGCCGCCGCGGCCGCGTTGCTGCTGGGGGTGGGGGTTGTCGGCCACATGGCCTGGCCACAGACACGGCACTACGTGGCGGCGCACGGTGCGCCGCGCAGCTTCGCGCTGCCCGATCACACCGTGGTGCATCTGAACGCAGAGAGCGAGCTGTCGATCCGCTTCACCCTGTTGAGCCGACGTGTGGAGCTGTCGCGCGGGCAGGCCAGCTTTGTGGTGGCCGAGGAACGCCGTCCCTTTGCCGTGCATGCAGCAGGGCTGGAGGTACGCGACATCGGCACGACCTTCGACGTGTCGCTGCGGCGCGAGCAAGCGCGGATCGAGGTGGCCGAGGGCAGCGTGCAGATCCGCGGCGACTCGGGCCAGGGCCGGCTGCTCGCCGATCTTCGCGCAGGCCAGAGTGCGCACATCGACTACCGCGATCAGACCGTCAGCCTCCGCCAGCAGCACACCGACACGATGACCGCGTGGTGGCGACGACGCGTGGTGTTCCAGGACGAACCGCTGCGCGAGGTGGCCGAGCAGTTCAACCGGCTCAACCGTGTGCGCCTCAAGGTGGACGACGATGTCGCCGGGGCACTGCGACTGACCGGCAACCTGCGTGGCGATGATCTTGCATCGCTTCGCACCTTCCTCGATCAGCAGCCATCGCTGCGAACGCGCGTGGTCGACCAGCAGATCCACGTGAGCAGCCGATCGGTGGCGGAAACCAGCGCGAAACAACGGTAACTGCGTTATCCGCGCGTCATCGCGCAGTGCACGCCGAGCGGCTGTCAAAAAAAATTCATCGAACTACCGGTGCCCGATCCGCGCCCTTCGCCCTCGTAGTCCAGGCAAGCGCGAACGATTCCGTCTCGCGACGCTCATACCACCCCACTGGACTTCTACGATGCGCCGCATTCTTTTCCTTTCGATCGCTCTTGCCCTGCAGAGCGCCGCCGTCACCGCTACCGCGCAGGAGACGCGCGTGGCCAGCGAAGCGATTCCCGCCCAGCCGCTCGACCGTGCACTCAACGATCTGTCGCGCCAGACCGGCCTGCAGTTCGTCTACAACGCGCAGCAGGCCGGCAACCCGCGCACCCGCGCGATGCCGGCCGGGCTGGCTCCGCAGCAGGCCCTGGAGCAGCTGCTGGATGGCACCGGCCTGCGCTATCGCTATCTCAACGACACCACGGTCACCATCGAGGCGCGCAGTGATACCGCACCGTCTGGCACATCCGCCGTGCCCATCGCCACATCGGCCGTGGCATTTGAAGCGGCCCCGGCAGCGGAAGGCGCCGGCCTGCAGCAGCTGGAGCGCATCGACGTGGTGGGCAGCTACAGCCGCAGCCTGGAGCAGGCCGTGGACATCAAGCGCGCCACCATCGGTTTCTCCGACTCGATCGTGGCCACCGACGTGGCCGATTTTCCCGAGCAGAACCTGGCCGAAGCCCTGCAGCGCATGCCAGGCGTGACCATCGAGCGAGACAAGGGTCTGGGCAGCCGCGTCAACGTGCGTGGCCTGCCGTCGGAGTACACGCATGTCTCGATCAACAACCTGGCCACGGCATCGGGCAGCGGCGGTCGTGACATCGAATTCGACATCTTCGCTTCGGAGATCATCCAGCAGGTGACGGTGCTGAAGTCGCCGACGGCGGCGGATGAGGAGGGCGGCATCGCCGGCTCGGTGCAGATTTCCACCGCGCGCCCGTTCGATTACACCGGCCGCAAGCTGGTGGCGTCGGTGGAAGGGGCGCACAACTCGATCTCCGAAGAGGTGGACCCGAAGTTCTCCTTCCTGGCCAGTGATACCTGGGGCGACTGGGGCGGCCTGGTGTCCTTTGCCACCGCCAAGCGCAGCAACCGCACGGACGCGACCTCGGGCATCAACTTCCGCCCGATGTCGCGCTTCCTCGGTGCCTCGGGCACGCGCGGCACGCAGGCTGCGGCCGTGCTGGCACGCGATGCCGGCGTGGTGGTCAAGAACCGCAACAACACCGATGAAAGCAACCTGATCGTGTTCCAGGACAAGGTGGGCGACCGCGTGTTCGTCAACGACCAGGACAAGTGGGGTGCTACCGCCTCGCTGCAGTACAAGCCGAGCAGCCGCTTCAGCCTGACCTTCGATGCGATGCGCGGCGGCTACGACACCACCGAAGACGAGTACGACGCGGCGGCATATTCGGCGTCCAGCCGCAGCACGCTGGAGACCATCCACGATTACGACGCCAGCACGCTGTCGCAGTACGGGATCGTGGTGCTGCGCGATGTGTCCTACACCGCCACCCAGCACGAAATGCTGAGCAAGGAGCGGATCAACAAGACCGACTTCAGCCAGTACAGCGTGGCGATGGATTGGCAGGGCGACACCTGGGGCGTGGATGCGATGGTCGGTTACTCCGGCGCCGACAAGACCCTGGACGCCAGCAACCTCAAGCATGTGGCCTACGCACCCTCGCGGACCCGCTGGACCGGCAAGAGCGGCGAGACGATTCCCAGCGCCAACCCGGCCAGCATCGACATGTACAACGCCTCGGACAAGTACCTGTTCGAAGCCTACGAGACGACGCTGGAGAAGGTCAGCGATGACAAGTACGCTGCGCAGGTCGATGTCACCAAAGCGCTGGATCTGGCCTTCCTGCCGGCGCTGCGCAGCGTGCAGTTCGGCGCGCGCTACACCGACAAGTCCAAGCAGCGCGAGTACGGCGAGGCCAAGATCTACGGGCCGGGCGCGGGCAACAACAGCTGGGTGAACAAGCGCACCCTGGCCGACAGCCCGCTGCAGTCGATCGGCGATATCGTGCCGGGCGGTGGTTACTCGGTGAAGGACCTGGACTGGAAGATGGTCTCCAATGACTACGCACGCAGCGCCTTCCGCTATCCCGGCTTTGCGACGCCGTTCGATCCGGGCCAGTACTACCGGGTCGATGAGAACGTGACCAGCCTGTACGCCATGAGCGACATCGGCTTCGATGTGGGCCGCGTGCCGGTCTCGATCAACGCCGGCGTCCGCTATGTGGACACCTCGGTGCAGTCCTCCGGCTTCCACCCGATCCAGCGGGCAGACGGCACCACCGGCTATACCGACACGCCCGTGTCGCGCAAAGGCAGCTACAACGATCTGCTCCCGAGCCTGAATGCCACTGCCGAACTGGCCGAGGGCCTGCTGTTGCGAGGTGCCGCCTCCAAGACCTTCATCCGCCCGGCGTTGACCGATATCGCCTACAAGCGCACCGCCAGCTGGAGCTCGTTCCGCTTCACCGATGGCAACCCGGACCTGCAGCCGACCTATGCCAAGCAGTGGGAGCTGGGGCTGGAGAAGTACCTGGACAATGGCGGGCTGCTGGCGGCCTCGTACTTCCACAAGAAGATCGACGGCGTGGTGATCAATGCGCTGACCGGCGTGGTGCCGGATGTGGCGGTGTACAACGCCAACGGCTCGCTCAACGGTACCTATGATTTCGACGTGTACCAGCCGATCAATGCCGATGGCACCTATGTGGTGAAGGGTGTGGAGCTGATCGCGCAGCTGCCGCTGAGCATGCTGCACCGTTCGCTGGAAGGCTTTGGCATCAACGCCAACTACACGATGCTGGACAGCTCGCTGGCTGGCGAATCCGATCTGGGCGTGAGCACGCCGATGCCGGGGCTCTCCGAGAAGTCCTACAACATGACCGTCTACTATGAGAACGACCGCTTCGACGCACGCGTGTCGTACAACCACAAGGGTGAGTACGTCGAATCGATCGGCTACAACATGTACCCGATCTGGCGCGATGACTACGGCCAGGTGGATGTGTCGATCGGCTACCGCGTCACCGACAACATCAAGCTGAGCCTGAAGGGCATCAACCTGACCAACCAGGCGACCACCGGGTACACGATGGATCCCGCGTTCCCGACGATGTACGAGCGCTCCGGCCGCCGCATCAGCCTCGGCCTGCGCGCAGACTTCTGAGCCACCTCCGCGGTGCATCCGGGAGCGCGTGCGCGCGCCCCGGATGCTGCCGCCCGCTTGTGAGAAACCCCGATGCGACATTTCTTCTTCCTGCCGCTTGCGGCCGTGCTGGCGTGGCCAGCGATCTCGCGCGCGTCCGATGACGATGCTGACCGCAGCTGGCAGGCTGGCGACCACCATGTCCACAGCGAGTGGAGCGTGGATTGGGATCGCAGCACCACGCCGCCGACCCCGATCCGCGGCGGGGATTCGTCCTACAGCCGCACCCACAATGCCCGACAGGCGCTGGCCAACGGTCTGACCTGGATGGTCCATACCGATCACGGTGGGCCAGGCCATTCGGCGGTCACCCGCGATCACGCGTGGCCGGCATTGCTGCAGGCCCGACGCGACGTGCCCACGCTGATCCAGTTCAACGGCATGGAATTCGATGTGCCGGCTGCCGAGCACGCCTCGTTGATCATCGCGCCCGGCCCTGACGAGCGCGACCAGCTGATCACGATCGAACGCGATTACAGCCGCAGTGAACCCGTGCAGGGAAGCCGCGACGACGGGCAGACCATGCTCGATGCATTGACCCACATGGGCGCACTGTCGCCGTTGCCGCTGATGTTCATCAATCACCCCTCGCGTACCGCCACGGCGATGGGCCGTTGGGGGGATGTCGAGCCCGATGAATTGCGTGCCTGGCACGCCACCGCGCCGCAGGTGCTGGTCGGCATGGAAGGTGCCCCCGGCCATCAGGCCACCCGTATCCATCGCGGCCTGTATCGCAATGCAGACGCACCCACGATGGGCGGCTTTGACCAGATGACCGCAACGGTCGGCGGCATCTGGGACACGCTGCTCTCGGAAGGCCATCGTTTCTGGATCACGGCCAGCTCCGATTCGCACGTCAATCAGCGCAATGGCGGCAGTGACTTTGATCCCGGCCAGTACAGCAAGACCCATGTCTGGGCGCGTCGGGATGCCGGTGACATCCTGGATGGCCTTCGCCACGGGCGCATGTTCGCGGTGACCGGCGATCTGATCGATGCACTTGAGCTGCGGGTCAGTACGGACGGAGAGGGTGCACGCAGTGCAACGATGGGCGGCACGCTGTCGCTGTCCACCGCGGCACCCATGCGCGTGACGCTGCGGGTGCGTGTGCCGGCCTCAGCCAATCACGCGGGCCAGCACCCGGTGCTGGACCACATCGAGCTGATCGTGGGCAGCCCGGGGGACGGCAACACACCCGTCATGCAGACCCGTGTGTTCCGCGCCAGCGACTGGCAGGTGGACGGCCCATGGCGTTCGGTGTCCTGGGTGCTGCCGGTTCCGGCCCGGGGCGGTTTTGTCCGTGCACGCGGCAGCAGTACCCGTGAGGTGACGCCGCTGCCCGATGTGCCAGGCGAAGATCCCTGGCAGGACCTGTGGTTCTATTCCAATCCCGTGTTTGTCGAGGTCGCGCGCTGAGTTGGCGTCGGTGAGCTGACGAGGCCGTGCGTTCTCCGGGCTGCGCTATCAGGCGGCGGAAATGCGCGTGGGGCCGGCCGCCTGACTTCACGCCGTTCAGCCGGCGCGTTCACGAAGGTGAGACAGCCGGCTGGCTACTGTGAAGGCCTGTCATTCAACCCGATTCGGGGAAAGGATCATCATGATCAAGTGGGCCATCATTTTTGCAGTCATCGGCCTGATCGCCGGCGCCCTGGGTTTCGCAGGCATCGGCGGCGCCGCCATCGGCATCGCCAAGTTCCTGTTCTGGGCAGGCATCATCATCGCCGTGGTGCTGTTCGTGCTGGGCATGACCGTCGCCAAGAAGGTGACCTGACCCGCGGCACAAATACGCTGCGGTTCCAGACAAAGGCCTGCGCGGTTTCGCGCAGGCCTTTTCGTTGGCGACACAGCAGGTGCCTCGCAAGGCTTACTCGAAATACACCGATACCCCCAGCCCAGCCTGGACGTCCGGACTGTCATCGTTCAATCCCACGTCGAACGACGCGTCCAGCTGCACGCGGGGCTTCACCATCCAGGTGACGCCGGCACCCGCAATCCGGGTCGAGGGCTCGCCGTGGGTATCGGTGAAACCGAGCTCCAGATAGGTGCTCACGGTTTCGGTGGCAGCGAAGCTCACGCTTGGCGCCCACGTGACGCTGTCCTCGCTGCCACCGCGGGTCACATTGGCGTACAGCGCGCCGGTCCAGCGATCATTGAAATCGTACTCATAGCTTGCACCCAGTGCGTACTGTGTCGCGCCCTCGCTGAAGTCGCGCGAGCCGGTGGCGAAGGTGGTGGTGGCCAGCAGCGCGACGGCGTGCTTTTCCGATGACAAGGGCAGGGCAACCTTCAGCCCGACGCCCACATCGCCGGCACCGCTGCTGCGCTCGGCTGGCGCATCACGCGGCGCCACCCGCAGGTGGTTCCAAGGCGAGGTGAAGGCCTGCAGTTCGAGATGTTCGGCCAATCCGATCCGGAGCGTGATGTCGGCGCTGTACTGCGTGCTCAGCACACCCGCGTCGTCGCGGTCGCGGCTGAAGCTGGGCAGTCCCGCCTCCAGCGCGACGCCACCGCGGGGTAGTGTCGAGGCGGCGAAACCGATGCCCGGGCGATCGAAGGCGATATCCGGCGGCGCGTCCTGGGCGTGCACAGCACCGCAGAACAGCAGGGACACCAGCAGGGCCGAACATCGCATGGACACGCTCCGGGCCGGGCGATACCGGCATGAAGAGCAGTCAGCCTGCCCGTTGGCCGGAATGTAGCACGCTGTTTCACGCGGTCACGTGCAGGTCTCGACGCCGCTCAGTGTGCTGGCCAGGTCATCGCAATCAACGCATCGCGCATGCGCACGCCCGCTGCCGCCTGCATCGCATCGCGGCCCAGCCGGCAGGCGTCGAGGACGACGCCATCGGCCGCGTGGCGTGCGGCCGTCAGCCGCGCGTCGCGACGCTCGTCGGCATGGTCGTCCAGCACGGCATCCAGCCATGCCCGTCGTGCGGCGATCCACTCCGCGTCGGCCTGGTAAGGACGGCAGTCGGTCCCGATGGCATGCGCGACTTCGAACATCTCGGCAATGTAGGCCCGCGAAAAGCGGCCATGTGTCTGGCCGTCGCGGTTCATCCGCTGCTGGATCGCGCGGTGGAGGTTGGCCACGATCGCGTGGACGGCGAGGTCATCATTGGCTGCTTGCAGCAGGCAGGTATTGGTTGCGTTGTTCATTCGCGCCTCCAGAACACCGGTGGGGAAAACAAGGGAACGTCAGATGCGGGGCAGGGCCGGATCACCCTGCCGCAGCAGGCTGCCCAACAGCGCCACCACGCGTTCGCCCTGGCCATCACAGGCCAGTTCGAACGTGGTCTGCCCGTCGAGCGCGGGCAATGGGGAATGCAGAATCCATTCAAGAACGGCGGCGCGGTCCGGCTCGATCTGCAGGGCCAGATCCGCGACACGACGTACGATTCCCTGACGCATGATCAGAATCCGTAACTGAGGGAGAGGGCGGCGGTATCCATGTGGTTGCCGCGGGTCATCGGGCTGTCGCGCACCGCATCGGCCAGCGAGGTGCGCCGGATCGACGCGGTCGCGGTCCAACGCGGTCCCAGCGGCATGACCGCAGCAATGTCCATGTAGGGGGAAACACCGCTGCCGGCCGAGTACTGCGACAGGCCGCTGCGGGCGGCTTCGTGTTCACTGACGCCGAAGTAGTAGTCGTTGAGAGCGGCGCTGGTGTAGGTCACGCCCACCGCAGGCATGAAGGTCACACGGCCGGCCGGTAGCGGGTACGCGTATCGGGCATCGGCCGAGAGCCCGCCCCCGTGCCCGGTGACTTCGGCCTGCGCGTTGGCCTGCAGTACGCCCCACTCGGCCTGGTGCCGCCAGGAGACGCCGAGCATGCCGGACAGGCTGCGGTTGTCGAGCTGGCGCAGCTGCGGATCGTGGCTGTCGCGGCGCTTGAAGCGCATCACGTACGGCGAGGCGGTCAAGGCCAGTTCGGACTGCGCCGTCTGGTGCAGGCGATAGCCCACGCTGCCACCGCGGAAGAAGAACGAACGGCCTTCCCAGCTGACGATCGGGGCGGCCAGGCGATCGGTATCGTAGCCGGCGTAGGGCGCCTTGAGAGCGACGACGGCGATGCCGATGCTGCCCTTCTTGCCTCCTTCCGGGGCATCGGCGGCCTGGGCGCTGGCGGCGGTCATCGTACTGGCCAGGGCCAGGCCAAACAGAGCGGAAAGCGGACGCGGGGAACGGAAACGGACGTGCATGGACCTGCCGAGGGGGGAACAACCGGAGTGTCATGGTGGGCGCACTACATTGTCGGAACGTTACGTCTGGCGGCGCGGTACCATCGCCTCCTTCGTACCCGCAGGCACCGCCCCATGCGCCTTCTTCTACTGGAAGATGATCCGGAAATGGCCAGCGCGATCCAGGTCAGCCTGGCGCGCCACGGGATGGTGGTCGACGTGGTCGGCTCGATGGCGCAGGCCGATGAGGCACTCAAGGCCGGCGTCCACCAGATCCTGCTGCTGGACCGGCAGCTGCCCGACGGCGATGGCGCCAGCTTCGTCAAGGTGGCGCGCGAACACGTGCCCAACCTGCCGGTGATCATGCTGACCGCACGCGCTTCGGTGGCCGACCGTGTGACGGGTCTGGACGTGGGCGCGGATGACTACCTGACCAAGCCGTTCGCTGTGGAGGAACTGCTTGCGCGGATTCGTGCGATCTCGCGGCGCCCCTCGCAGATCACCTTGCCCGTGTTGTCCTTGGGCCGGTTGCAGTTCGATTTCGTCTCGCGTGAGGCACGCGTGTCCGAGGTGCTGCTCGCGTTGCCACGACGCCAGTTGCTGGTGCTTGAGGCACTGGCCCTGCGGCAGGGGCGGACGGTGGGGCGTGCCTCGCTGCTGGAGGCCGTGTACGGCTTCGACGATGCGATCCAGTCCAACGCCCTGGATGCGCATGTCTCCAAGCTGCGCAAGGCGCTGCTGGAAGCCGATGCGGGTGTGGAGATCCACGTCATGCGCGGGATCGGCTATCTGCTCAAGGATGCGCCATGAGATTGCTCAAACCCGGCTCGCTCGCGTTCAACCTGGCATGGAAGGTCGGCCTGATCCAGGTGGCCACGATCGCGCTCGCCTTGAGTGCGATGGTCCTGACCTACGGCAACGGTCGCTCGGCCTATATCGACTGGAGGACCGGGGATCAGATCGCGGCGGCCATCACATCGGGCGATCACGGGCTGGAGGTGGATCGGAACAAGGTCGCCGCCGCCGTGCCCCGTGCGCCGGGCACCTTCTGGTTCGCCGCTGCCGATGAGCGCGGTCGGCGTTTGGTGCACGGTGAGATCCCCGCACAGTACGGCCCGTTGGTGGCGCAGCTGGAACACATCGAGCAGTCCGACATCCGGACCCGCCTCCACGCCGATGCGCTTGCCGCGCGCGTGATGGTCGTCGATCGGCCGCAAGGACGGCTGCACGTGGCGATGGGAGGCATTCCCGAGCGCAGCGTGGTGCGGCAGCTGATGCTGATCTTCCGTTATCTCGGCGGTTGGATCGCGCTGCCGGTGCTGGTGATTACGTTGGTGGTGTCGCCGTGGGTCATCCACCGGGCACTGCGCGGCGTCAATCGCGTGGCCGCGCAGGCGGCGGCGATCCAGGTCAACGAGCGTGGCAGCGGTCTGGACACGCATGCGGTGCCGTTGGAGATCTATCCGCTGGTGGATGCCTTCAATGCCGCGGTGCGGCGTATCGGCGAAAGCTACGACGCGCAGGATCGCTTCCTCGCCGGTGCGGCGCACGAGCTGCGGATGCCGATCGCGATCCTGGCCACGCGCCTGGCCGATCTGCCGCCCGGCGATGCACGTTCACGCCTGCAGCTGGACCTCAGTCGCCTGAGCAACATCGCCGAGCAGCTGCTCGATCTGCAGCGGTTGGATCGACATGGCAGCCAGTCCCAGCGGATCGATCTGTCCGCGCTGACCCGCGAGGTGGCCGCGGATGTAGCGCCGCTGGTAGTGGATGCCGGTTACGGCTTTTCGGTGGACGCACCGGATCAGCCGATCTGGGTGCGCGGCGATCCGCATGCGCTGCACCGGGTCATCGCCAGCCTGCTGCAGAACGCCATCGCCCATGGCGGCGGCCGCGGCATGATCGCGGTGGCACTGTGCGATGACGGGGGCCTGTCGGTCAGCGATGAAGGCCCTGGCGTGCCGGAGGCCGAGCGACTGTCCGTGTTCGAACCGTTCCACCGGTTGCGGCCAAGTGGCAGCGGCAGCGGGCTGGGCCTGCACCTCGCGCGCGAGATCGTGCTGCGTCACGCTGGCACCATCGCGGTGGACAGCGCCCTCGGAGGCGGTGCGCGTTTCCTGGTGGTGTTGCCGGTGGACCCGCGGCCGTTGCCACGTTCATCCGCCGCATGACCACGGCCAGGTGACTGGCAGGATCAGCGTTGCGATGGCGCGCTCTGCGGGGCAGCGCAGTAGGCGTTGATCGCCTCGGTGGTGTTCTCAAGCCGCTGGGCGCTGGCCAGTTCCCACGGCCGTTCGCACTGCTGCGTGCGCTCACACCAACGGTACCCAGCCGAGCCGATACAGCCGTGTGCGTCGCGGTCTGCGCCGGGTACGCCTGTCGTGGTTGATGGTGCCGGATGGGCGCAGGCCGTGAGCGCGGCGAGCAAGGGAAGGAGGAGGGCGGCTCGACTGGACATGCAGGCTCCGCGGGGCGCTTGAGGTCGCCAGGAGTGTCGCGCTGGTCTTGTCGATGGTACGTGCAGGGCGTGCTGGGTTCACTCCTCCATCACCTTGCGTGGGCTGAGATGCCCGGTAGCACGCGTTCCGAGGTGGAGCGGTCATGCATGATCGGCCCCGCGGTAGCGATGATGCGTTGGAGCGGGCTCCTTCCGACGATGAGGCTCGATGTCGTCCGCCGCCGCTCCAATGCCTGAAGGTGACGGTCTACCGCCAGGAGGCACTGCATGAAGACTCTGTTGTCGTTGCGTCACGTTGCGCTCGCCGTCGCGCTCACCTGTGTCGCCGCCCAGGCCGATGCCTGCACGCGCGTGGTGTACCTGGGCGACAACCAGGACGTCATCACCGCCCGCTCGATGGACTGGAAGAGCGATGTGGCCACCAACCTGTGGGTGCTGCCCAAAGGCATCGCCCGTGACGGCCTGGCCGGACCACGTTCGATCCGCTGGACCTCGCGGTACGGCAGCGTCGTCGCCACCGGCTACGACATCTCCACCACCGATGGTCTCAACGAGGCGGGGCTGTCGGCCAATCTGCTCTGGCTGGCCGAATCGGAGTATCCGCAACAGCGCGGCTCCAAGCCGGGACTGTCGATGTCGCTGTGGGCGCAGTACGTGCTCGACAACTATGCGACCGTCGCCGAGGCGGTGGCAGCGCTGGCGCGTGAGCCGTTTACCATCGTGACCGACAAGGTGCCCGGGGAGTCGCGGCTGGCCACCTTGCACCTGTCCATGTCCGATGCGACCGGCGACAGCGCCATCGTGGAGTACATCGACGGCAAGCAGGTGATCCATCACGACCGCGCCTACCAGGTGATGACCAACTCCCCTGTGTTCGATCAGCAGCTGGCACTGAACACCTACTGGCAGGACATCGGCGGTACGGTGATGCTGCCCGGCACCAACCGCTCGGCCGACCGTTTCGCCCGTGCGAAGTTCTACATCAACGCGATTCCCAAGAGCGAAGATCCGGTCGTGGCGCTGGCCAGTGTGTTCAGCGTGATCCGCAACGTGTCCGTGCCGTACGGCATCACCACGCCGGGCGAGCCGAACATCTCCTCCACGCGCTGGCGGACCGTGGCCGACCACAAGCGCAGGCTGTACTTCTTCGAATCGGCGATGACCCCCAATACTTTCTGGGTGGACCTCAACAAGGCGGATTTCTCTCGCGGTGCGCCGGTGCTGAAGCTGGATCTTGGCCCGGACCAGCGCAACGTGTTCGCGGGGGACGCGCTGGGCCGGTTCCAAGCGGCCGAGCCGTTCCGGTTCCTCGGTATCGAGGGCTGACCCGGCGGCCGGGACCCCTGGCCGCGCTGCGGCCAGCAATTCCGCCCCCAAAAATCAGACTTATCCGATAACAACTGTCTTCGGCCTGCTCTATCGTTCCTGCTGAGGGATGGATCCCTCCCGTCGTGAGCTTCCCGCCCAGGCATGTCGCAAAGGAACGATCCGCATGGTGATCAAACTGCAACACATCGAACGCCGCTGGCACGTCGTGCACCCGGCCAAATCCGCGCCGATTGCCTTCCGCAGCGGCGCCACCGCCTTCGATTTCGCCGATGCCCTGGCGCGCGAGCACTTCGCTGAAACCGGCGACAGCAGCGCTGTGCGTGTAGAGGTGCTGGAGACCTATGTGGACGCGGTCCGCTACGGCTGAGCGCGGGGTCAGGGCGCGGCGGGGTTGGATGTGACGGCCCGACATCGGCCCAGTCAGCCCCGCGTCGGGTACCTAAATAGGGGATGAAATCAGCGACTTCTGGCCTATGTCGCACCGCCGGGCGATCACCGATCCTGTGCGCCTCCCCCAACAGGTAACGAGGACCCCATGTCGAACAACAGCCCCTCCCAGGCAGCCAGACGATTGCGTTGGGCCGTGGTGCCCGCGCTGCTGGCGCTGGCGGGCGCCGCACAGGCGCAGAACTACGACCGCTACTACGACGACGGTTACAACGGTGGCCCCGTGCGCTGCGAATCGATCAAGAACCGTACCCAGCAGTGCGCGCTGCCGGGTCGCGCGCGTCTGGTGCGGCAGATCTCCGGCTCGCCGTGCGTTGAAGGCCAGACCTGGGGCCAGGCCCGCGGCGGCGTGTGGGTGACCCAGGGCTGCCGTGCCGAGTTCATCGCCGAAGGGGGGCGCGGCGGCGGTCACTGGAATGGCGGTGGCGGCGGCTGGGGGCACAACGGCGGCGGCAACAGCGGCCGGGGCCAGATCCTGACCTGCGATTCGAATGATCACCGCCGCCAGCGCTGCGTCGCCAATGTCCGTCGCGAGGCCCGACTGATCCGCCAGACCTCGCGCAACGCCTGTATCGAAGGCCGCACCTGGGGCTGGGACCGCACCGGCGTCTGGGTGGACGGCGGCTGCCGCGCCCAGTTCCAGATCTACTGAGGGCCGGTGCACGGCGCCTGAGCGCTTCCTGGGCGCTCAAACGAACGAGGCCGCGTCGGTTGGACGCGGCCTCGTTGCTTTCCGGAGCGCTCACCCAAGCGGGCGGGCCGCGTTTCAGCCTGCAGCGCTGAGCGGCTGGCCGCTCTTGACCAGCATCGGCCAGCGCTTGAGCACGGCCTGGCGGATGCCATCGGCATCGATACCGGCTTCGGCCAGCAGGTCTTCGCGGCTGGCGTGGTGCTGGAAGCTGTCCGGCAGGCCCAGGTGCAGGAACGGCTTGAGCACGTTCTCGGCATTGAACAGTTCGGCCACGCCGGAACCGGCACCGCCGGCGACCACGTTGTCTTCGACGGTGACGAAGCCCTCGTGACGCTGCGCCAGCTCCAACAGCAGGGCACGGTCCAGCGGCTTGATGAAGCGCATGTTGACCACGGTCAGCCCCAGTTCGCGGCCCACCTGTTCGGCGGCGGTCACGGTGCTGCCGAAGGCGAGCAGGGCGATGCGGCTGCCCTGCAGGCGCAGCTCGGCCTTGCCGATCTCCAGCGTCGCCAGATCCGTGCCGGCGGCGATGCCGGTGCCGCTGCCGCGCGGATAGCGCACCGCAGCCGGGCCGGCATAGCGCAGGCCGGTGGTCAGCATCTGGCGGCACTCGGCCTCATCGGAGGGCGCCATCACCACCATGTGCGGCACGCAGCGCAGGAAGCTCAGGTCCAGGTTGCCGGCATGGGTCGCGCCGTCCGGGCCGACCACGCCAGCGCGGTCGACCGCGAACAGCACATCCAGCTCCTGCACGGCCACGTCGTGGACCAGCTGGTCGTACGCGCGCTGCAGGAAGGTCGAGTAGATCGCCACGACCGGCTTGGCGCCCTGGGTGGCCATGCCGGCCGCCAGGGTCACCGCGTGCTGCTCGGCGATGGCCACATCGAAGTAGCGCTCCGGGTATTCCTTGCTGAAGCGCACCAGGCCGGAGCCTTCGCGCATCGCCGGGGTGATGCCCATCAGCTTGGGTTCGGCCGCGGCGGCATCGCACAGCCAGTCGCTGAAGATGTCGGTATAGGTCGGCTTCTTGGCCCCGCCCTTGGCGATCAGGCCCTTGTCCGGATCGAACGGGCCGACCGCGTGATACCCGATCTGGTCGCCCTCGGCGCGCTCGTAGCCCTTGCCCTTGGTGGTCATCACGTGCAGCAGCTTCAGGCCCTTCAGGCTCTTGAGCGTCTTCAGCGTGGCGACCAGCGCCGGTACGTCGTGGCCATCGATCGGGCCGGTGTAATGGAAGCCCATCTCCTCGAAGAACGTGGACGGCACGAACATGCCCTTCCAATGTTCTTCCCAGCGCTTGACGAAGCGCGCGGTGGGGTTGTGCTTCTTGTCGCCGAGAATCTTCTTGCCGCCTTCGCGCAGCGCATTGAGCGTGCGGCTGCCGGTGGCGCGGCCGAGCATCTTGGTCAGCCCGCCCACGGCCTCGGAGATCGACATGTTGTTGTCGTTGAGGATCACCAGCAGGTTCGGCTCCTGCTCCATGCCGCCGGCGTGGTTGAGCGCCTCGTACGCCATACCGGCGGTCATTGCGCCATCGCCGATCACGGCCACGACCTTGCGGTCATCGCCTTCGGCCTGGCGCGCGATCGCCATGCCCAGCGCGGCCGAGATGGAGGTGGAGGAATGGCCGACGCCGAAGGTGTCGTACTCGCTTTCCTCGCGCTTGGGGAACGGCGCCACGCCGTCCTTCTGCTTGACCGTGTGGATCTCGTCGCGGCGGCCGGTCAGGATCTTGTGCGGGTAGGTCTGATGACCCACATCCCAGACCAGCTGATCGACGGGCGTCTGATACAGGTAGTGCAGGGCGACGGTCAGTTCGATCACGCCCAGGCCGGCGCCGAAATGGCCGCCGCTCTTGCCCACCGACTCAATCAGGTAGGCACGCAGTTCATCCGCGATCGCGGGCAGTTCGGATTCATCGAACCTGCGCAGGTCATCCGGTGACTGGATGCGCGCAAGGCGGGGATAGCGGGCGGAATCGATCATGTTTATCGCGCTTCTTCTGAGCGCCTATTTTCCCCCCCAAATGAGGGTGGGGCAAGCAAACCGCCTTTTCAGTGAGTAAACAGTGAGGGTGGCTGCGACAGAACGTCGCAGCGTGCTCAGGCGGAAAGCTTGGAGCGCTTGGGCAGCTGCGCCTTCAGGAACGCCATCTGATCGGCCAGGATGTTGCGGTTGGACAGGATCATGTGTTCGATCCAGCTGGGCCGGTACGGCACCGCCAGCAGCGGCATGCCCGCCTGCTGCGGGGTCCGGTTGCTCTTGCGCGAGTTGCAGTGGAAGCAGGCGCTGACCACGTTCTCCCAGACATCCAGGCCGCCCTTGGAGATCGGCATGACGTGGTCGCGGGTCAGCTGCGGGCGATTGAACTGTTGCCCGCAGTACAGGCACAGGTGCGAATCACGCGCGAACAATGCGGGATTGGACAGATTGGGGGTCGGGTCGATCGCGCGGGAGCGGGCGTGGCCGCGGGCAGCAATGATCGGGTGCAGGTCCAGGCCGCTCTGCAGGCCGGTGGTGCGGCAGATGCCGCCGTGGATGTGCAGGCAGGGGTCGCCGAGGGTCCAGGCCACCGCGCCGCGTGCGTAGAGGCAGGAGGCATCCTGCCAATTGATCCAGTCCAGTACGCGACCGTGGGCGTCCAGGGCCAACAACCGCACCGAGCCGGGCCGATGCAGCGTAACGATCGGCGATACCTCAGCGACCGGGGCGGACGAGGCTCCGGTATCGATCAGACCCAAGCGTGTAGTGTCTGTCTCCATCGGGAAAACAGCTTATACCCGAATCGTTACGAATTGGGTATAGGGGCTTGCGCCCCTACCCGATTCGTAACGATTCGGTCAGGCATTCCACCTTAACCCCGCGCCGTTGGCGCGCCCCCTTCAACAAGAAGGGGGCTTTTCTCCATACGGTGCATCGGGTGCCGGCCAGCGGCCGGCAGCCGTTCAACCTTCGCCGAAATGCGCGTCGGTCATGGCCATCAGCGGTTCGGCGCCGGACTGGATCGCGGCGGCGTGGCTGAGGGTGCGCGGCAGCACGCGGGCGAAATAGAAGCGGGCGGTCTCACGCTTGGCCTGCTTGAAGGCGTCGCTCTGCGCGGAGGCATCCGCGGCGGCGACGCTGCGTGCCCACCAGTAAGCCAGCACCACATAACCCGAGTAGAACAGGTAATCAAAGCTGGCGGCGCCCAGTTCGTCCGGGTTGGTGGCCGCGCGCTGCAGGGTCGCCATGGTCAGCGTGGCCCATTCGTTGGCCTTGGCGCGCAGCGGGGCGATGAACTCGGCCAGCGCTTCGTTGCCTTCATTGGCCTTGGCGAAGGCCTCGATCTCGGCCAGCATCAGCTTCAGCCCCGCGCCCTGGCTGGAGGCGGTCTTGCGGCCGATCAGATCCAGCGCCTGGATGCCGGTGGTGCCTTCATACAGCGTGGTGATGCGGGCATCGCGGGCCAACTGTTCCATGCCGTGCTCGCGGATGTAGCCGTGGCCACCGAAGCACTGCAGGGCGTTGTAGGTGTTCTCGATGCCCCATTCGGTCTGGCAGGCCTTGGAGATCGGGGTCAGGAAGCTCACCAGCGTGTCCGCGCGTTCACGCTCGCCGGCATCTTCGGCGTGGTGGGCGACGTCGATCAGGGTGGCCGCGTGCAGGGCGAGCAGGCGGCTGCCTTCCACCAGCGATTTGATGGTCAGCAGCATGCGTCGCACATCCGGGTGGACCAGGATCGGGTCGGCCGGCTTTTCCGGGTTCTTCGGGCCGCTCAGCGACCGCGACTGCAGGCGCTCACGGGCGTACTTCAGGGCGTTCTGGTAGGCACGCTCGGACAGGCCGATGCCCTGCAGCCCGACGCCCAGGCGCGCGGTGTTCATCATGGTGAACATTGCCTGCAGGCCCTTGTGCGGCTGGCCGACCAGATAGCCTTCGGCGCCATCGAAGTTCATGACGCAGGTGACCGACCCCTTGATGCCCATCTTGTGTTCGATCGAGCCGCAACGCAGCGCATTGCGTTCGCCGAGCTTGCCTTCGCGGTCGACCTTGAATTTCGGGGTGACGAACAGCGAAATGCCCTTGGCCCCGGCCGGTGCATCCGGGAGCTTGGCCAGCACCAGGTGCACGATGTTGTCGGTGAGGTCGTGCTCGCCGGCGGTGATGAAGATCTTGGTGCCGGTGATGGCGTAGCTGCCGTCCGCGTTCGGTTCGGCCTTGGTCTTGAGCAGGCCCAGGTCGGTACCGCAATGCGGCTCGGTCAGGCACATGGTGCCCGTCCAGCGGCCTTCGATCAGCGGCTTGAGGAAGGCGTCCTGCTGCCAGGCCTCGCCATGCTGCTTGAGCGCTTCGATCGCACCGTGCGAGAGCAGCGGAAAGTTGCCCCAGGCCAGGTTGGCGGCGTTGATCATTTCGTTGAGCGGCACGCCCAGCGTATGCGGCAGGCCCTGGCCACCGAGTTCCGGTGCGGCAGTCAAACCGGTCCAGCCGCCGTCCACGAACTGCGAGTAGGCCTGCTTGAAGCCCGGAGGGGTGGTGACCTCACCCGTGGCCTGGTCCAGGACGCAGCCGATCTCATCGCCCACGCTGTTCAACGGCGCCAGCACGCTGGCACTGAAACGGCCGGCCTCTTCCAGTACGGCATCCACCACATCGGCGGTGGCATCGGTCAGGCCAAGGCGCGCGAAGAGCGGCTCGACCTTGAGCACGTCATGCAGGGCGAAACGGATATCGGAAAGCGGGGCAGTGTAGCTGCTCATCGGGGACAGTCTCGATCAGTGGCGAAGGGGGGCGGAAACCCGCCGGTCAGCGCAGGACGCCGGGCAGGCCGGGGGCCTGGTTGAGCGTGCTGCGGCTATCAATCTCGAACGTGCGTTGCTTCTTTTCCTGCGGGGTGGCGCTCACCGTGCCCTTGAGCGAATAGCCCAGGGTGCGGTTGCCGGCCAGTGCGTCGGCCATCACCAAGCGGGCGCCCGAGCTCGGCGTGAGCTCGACGTTGACCACATCGGCGGACACGCCACCGATCGACAGCGCCGGCTGCAGCTGCAGCTGGCCAGCGTCCTGATCACTCACCTTCAGCTGGAGCGAGACGTTGTCGAAGGTCATGGGCATGGAGCTGAAGTTCTGCAGGCGCAGCGCGACCGTCCAGCTGCCATCGGCACGCACCGTCAGCTCCTGCACGCTGGCGGCCGGCTCGGAGACACGTTTGACCGTCTTGTTGCAGGCGGTCAGGGCCAGCGAGGCGATGACGATCAGGGCGAGGGCGAGGCGGGGACGGAAGCGGTGGGGCATGGCGCAATCCTCAGGCGGGTGTTGCATGGGTGTGAGCATACTACGGCGTATGGTGTTCGCGCTGCCCGGGGCAGCGTGACGCAAGGGTAGGGCACCGGGATGACGGCACCACGTGCTTTTAGTCGTGGGAAAGGTGCAGGCGGGCCCGGGCCTTTGGGGTGGCCCGGCCGGGTCAGTCCAGCGGCGCCATCACCCGCAGGGGAGCGAGGTCATAGCCCATCGCCTCGGCCCGGGCCTTGAGCTGCTCGAACAGGGCCGTGTCCATGCTCGGCGAGCGCGACAGGATCCACAGGTACTTGCGATCCGGCTCGCCGACCACGGCCCACTGGTAGCCGGGGTCCAGCGCGATCACCCAGTAATCGGCCCATACCAGCGGCACCCAGGACAGCCAGTCCGGCACGAAACGTACCTGCAGGCGGCCGGGATGGCCTTCGACCGGGCGCGCTACGCCATCGGCGGCAACGCGATCCCCGTCAGCCTCGCGGCAGGCGTTGTGCACGCTGATCCGTCCATCGGCACGCAGGCTGTAGGTGGCGGTGATGTCTCGCACGCACTTCTTCTGGAACGATACCGGCAGGTGCGCGATCTCATGCCACTGGCCGGCATAGCGGTCCATGTCCAGCACCTCCACCGAGGTCACTGGTACGGCGGCCCAGGCGGGTGCGGTGACCGCGAGGGCGAGCAGGGCACTGAGCAGATAGCGGCTGCGCATCATCGACACTCCAGACAAGACGCAGCGAGCTTAGGCACAGGCCGGGCGGGAATTGTGAATATTCCGTCATGGGGGGCACTATGGGCTGTCGGCAGACAGTTCGCGCGTTGCGTTGCCGTTCTCATCAAGGAAGCGCACGCTGGCATCTCCTGATGGCGTGACCACCAGTTCCAGCCGCGGCTTTCCTCGCCCGTCGCGCAACGTGAGCATGGCTTCGCGGGCATCGGATTTACCCAGGAACACGCGTTCGGTGATCGCAGGAACGCCCTCCCGATGAAGTGACTCGTCGCGCTCGGAAAAGAATGGGCGGGACAGACCATCGGCGACGTCGTTGAAGCTCAGGCCTGCGTAGTGTGTCCCTGCATCATCCACGCCCAGCAACTGCATCTGCTGGTCCTGCTGATAGCGGTCGAAGGTCAGGCTCATGCCGCTGGAGGGTTTGCCGTTCTTGTCGAGCGAGCCGTTGTAGATCAGCCCGCCGTTTTCCGTTCCTTCATCATTGAAGAACAGCATGCCTGCCATCGGGCGCGGATGAGGCTGCTCCTTGTTGTGAATGATCACGCCAGGAAACAGCGTGCGATTGGATATCGCCAATCGCAGCGTTCCGTCGGGTTCCTTGATGTTGATGCGCTGTGCATCGATGACGTCAAAGCTTGCGCTGCGCTGTGACGTCGCCCCCATCATCAAGGCGGTCATGGTCAGCACACCGGCCGCTGCGCAGCCCAGCGTGAGTCGTCGTTGGTTTCGCTGCAGATGCGCGATCTGCGCCTGCAGTGCTTCGATGCCGCCCGACATTCACCTCTCCCTGTGTGCGCGGCCTTGGGGACGAACAAGCGCGGCCGCAGACGATCCTGTCCGCCGGGTGAGCATGCCAGCGCGCGGCGATGGAGGGCAAGGAACGGCGCTGCGCGACGGATCGCCGTTTCGATGTTCGCTTCATCATCGCGTGCGTCGCCGTCGGCGCGAATGCACTGCCGATGAAGTACGTCATGGAGCTCGAACCAGCTGCGGAAATGCCTTCGTTGAACACGGTGCGATGTGGCGAGACCGAACAACAGACAAAAAAAATGACCTGCATTTCTGCAGGTCATCTGAAAGTGTGGTGGCCGGGGACGGAATCGAACCGCCGACACGGGGATTTTCAATCCCCTGCTCTACCAACTGAGCTACCCGGCCACTTCATCGCTGCGTTGCCGCTGGCGAGGACGCGAATAATACGGAGGTATGAGAGGTTCGGCAAGCGTTTCGCGAAAAAAATTTCACATTTGTTTCCGAGCCCCTGTCTGAAGCCACGCAAGTGCTTGATACAGCGGGTTCGCCGGCAGCAGGGCGACGCATGAACCCCGGTTCAGACGCGGCCCGGCGCAGCGGCCACCGCTCACGCATCGCGGGCGTGGGCCTCATCCGGCATGCACCACAGCAGCGCGATGCCGATCGCCATCATGATCGCCGCCAGTACCAGCGCGCCTTGGTAGGAGCCGCTGTCGCGTGCCAGGGTGCCTGCAATCGCGGGCGCAATGATCTGGGCGACGCCATAACTCAGCGTCAGCGTCGCCATCGCTTTGGCCGGGTTGTGCGGGTAGTGACGCCCGACCACGGTCAGGGTCAGGCTGACGATGCCCGCGAAAGTGATGCCGAACAGCACGGCGCTGGTGGCGCCTGCCCACAAGTCGTCGCTCAGCAGCGGCAGCACGAATGACACGGTCTGCAATGCATAGGCGAACATCAACGCGCGGATCAGGCCCAGCCGCGCCGCGATACGGTCCCAGGCGAACGTGGAGGGGACGGCGGTGATCCCGACCAGCACCCACACCCAACTGCCGCGACCGGCGAAGGCAGGGGTCTGCACGAGAATGGCGACAATGAACGTCGCGCTGACCACGAAGCCGAACCCCGCACAGAAGTAGGACGCAATCAGCAGCCAGCGCCAACGCTGCCCAGGGGGCGAGGGCGCCGAGGTACTACTGGCGCTGGAGATCGGCACCGGTGCGGGCATCCAGGCCCACGCCGGCATCAAAAAAACGAGCGCAAGCGCACCGAGGGCGAGCCACTGCTGCGAGGACAGCAGATGATCGGCCATCGCCGCCGCAGCCAGGCCGGAGACGGCGATGCCCATCCCGAGCCCGGCAAAGTGCAGGCCGAGCCGGGGGCGGCGCTGATGCGCGAGCAACCAGTTGAGCACCAGCCCCGAGGCGAGCAACAGGCCGGCCGTGCTGGACAGGCCGGCCACGAAGCGCAGCACGCTCCACGCCGTCATGTCTGCGGTGGCACCCATGAGGGCGGTGGAGATCACCGCCAGCACCAGCCCGACGCGGTAGAAGCGGAATTTCAACTGCATCTCACCGACCCGGGCAACCAGCAGCGTGCCGGTCAGGTAGCCGAGGTAATTGAAGGTCGCCAGCCAGCCGCCGTTGGCCGCTGACAGCCCGGCGTCCTCCCGCATGAGCGGCAGCAACGGGGTATAGGCAAAGCGGGCCAGGCCCACGGTCAGCACCAGGGCGCAGATGCCGGCAGTGATGACCTGCCAGGGGGCGCGGGAAGGCGGCGCAGTCGATGACGTCATGGCGCCTCGTGCCTGCGTCAGCGCGCGTCGGGACATTGCAGGCGGGTCAGGCGCTCGCCATCGAAGTCGGCCACGATGCTGCCATCGCTTGCCTTGTGCGCCGGCCAGCGCGCCTGCTCCGCAGCGCCCGGCAGCGGATTGCCGAGGTGGAAGTACACCTTGCCGCGGGAATCGCCGGGTTGCAGCGCGGCGCAGCCTGCGATCGGCGCGGCGCGCTCACCGCAGTCGCCCTGCAGCAGGCACAGCCGCGTACGGCACTGGCCGCTGCCGGAGGACCAGTGCCCTTGCGCGGCGAGGCAGCCTGGTTCGGTGGCAAGAATCGCCCAGCACGCCAGGCCGAACACCGTCGTAGCTGACATCAGCAACGGCAGCAGGTAGCGACGTGGACGGAATGGGGAAGGGGTCATGACGGGATCATGCGCCTTGACCCGCGGCGCGGGCAACGCGTGATCGGCCCAGCGTGCGGATGGAATGCTGTGACCCCATAGGAAGCACCGGCCGCTGTCGCGCAAGGCGAGTGCGCAGGCGCGGCGTGCTGCACGGATGGAACACTGTTTTACCCACGACTCCTGCACGCTCGGAACCCGTACTGTCAGATTCCCTTTTTGCTTCGCCTGGAGTCATTCCACGATGAATGCCCTGACCAACACCCGCATCGTGCTTGCATCGCGTCCACACGGTGAGCCGGTAGCCGCCAATTTCCGCCTTGAGCAGGTGCCGGTTCCCACGCCGGGTCCCGGTGAGGTCCTGCTGCGTAACCGCTACCTGTCGCTGGATCCGTACATGCGCGGTCGCATGGAGGAGGGGCCGTCCTATGCCGCGCCGGTTGCGCTGGATGCGGTGATGGAAGGCCGCACGGTGTCCGAGGTGGTGGCCTCCAACCATCCGGACATCGCGGTGGGCACCCAGGTGGTGGCCTCCGGCAACTGGCAGACGCATGCGGTAGTGCCCGGCGAAGCGCTGACCCGCACGCTGGAGGATAACGGCCTGCCGCTCAGTACCGCCCTGGGTGTGTACGGCATGCCCGGATTCACCGCCTACGTGGGTCTTCAGGAAATCGGCAAGCCGCAGCCGGGCGAGACGCTGGTGGTGGCTGCCGCCAGCGGCCCGGTCGGGGCGACCGTGGGCCAGATCGCCAGGCTGCAGGGCGCGCGCACGGTGGGGATCGCCGGTGGCGAGCAGAAGCGCCGCTACCTGGAAACCCTGGGGTTCGATGTGGCACTGGATCATCGCGCCGACGATTTCGCCGAACAGTTGCGCGCGGCGGTTCCCAACGGGATCGATGTCTACTTCGAAAACGTGGGCGGGCATGTGTTCGACGCCGTGGCACCGTTGCTCAACGATTTTGCGCGTATCCCGGTGTGCGGCACGATCGCGACCTACAGCGCACGTGGCGCGGTGCTGCCCGGCCCGGACCGTCTGCCCGGTTTCATGAGCCAGGTGCTGCGTCAGCGCCTGACCGTGCGCGGCTTCATCCAGTCCGATCTGCAAGCCTTCTTCCCGGCGTTCCTACGCGACATGGGCCAGTGGCTGAAGGACGGCAAAGTGCAGTATCGCGAGGACATCGTCGACGGGCTCGAGCAGGCGCCGGAGGCCTTCTTCGGGCTGCTCAAGGGCCGCAACTTCGGCAAGCTGGTGGTCAAGCTCGACTGAGCGTTCGGTCGCGTGTGAGTGCGCCGTGTGCAAGGCGGTCCCGATCGTGATTCGTGCATCACGATCGGCCGGTTAGCCTGCGGATGAAGGCCCCGTACCGGGAACCGCACAAGTGAGTAGACCCATGGCAGACACCAAGCCCAGCGAACACGGCAAGCAGGAAGGCATCGAAGAGAGTCAGCAGGACCGCAAGCAGGATGAAACCGCCAAGCAGCGGCCGGGCCAGACCGATCAGGCGATCCATGATGCGGGAACACGTCGGCCTGAGCGCAAGGATAATCCTGAGGGGGCCTAAGCCCGCGCGAGCAGGTTGCTGAAAAACAAAAGCCCCGGGAACAGAATTCCCGGGGCTTTGTGTTGAATAGTGGTGGAGCCAAGGGGAATCCCGTTCGGCCATGTAGCCATTGCAGCAGTAAGGCGGTGAAGCTAAGTCACTTGCGGATGCCCCCACATATGCCCCCGCGTCATGCGGCTTTCGGCAATCCTTTCTCATTGACCTGACGAGCGTCCATTTTTGCCTGAATCCACCGGTCGATCTCGTCCTCCGACCAGGCTACGCAGTTGCCCCCGAGGTCGATTTGCGCAGGAAACTCCTTTTTCCGGATCCGGTCGTAGATGGTGTTCTTGGACAGGCCGGTCTTGGTGATGACGTCTTTCAGGCGCAGCAGGTTGGGGGCTCGGCGTTCGGTGGTGCTGGTCATCTGGTCTCCTTCGCCGCAGCGTGCGGCTGATTCGTTTTGGTAAATGGCGGTCACGCTGCGTTGCCAGCGGCCAGGCCGGGCAGCCGCATCTGCACCACGTTGTCGACGATGGCCGGCTCAGGCGTCCGATGCGCGCGAGCGGGGCGGTTGACCCGCCTCCATTCCGTGATCGCGGTGTGCGCGTCGGCGTGCTTCCGGGTGGCCCGGCACCGGCACTCGACGAAGTGGCCGCCGCCGGCGGCGAGGCCGCGCAGGTCGTGGATGTGGCGCGCGCTGTGACCGGCTGCGCAGGCCGGCAGCGGCTCGGGGTGGCTGATGTGTCGCTGAGTCATGGCAGAATCGGCTCCAACAGGAAGGGGTATCGGCAATGGAGATCTGTCCGCTGGCGGCGGCGTGGGGAAGCTGGGCTGATTGGGCTGCGGTCGTCGTTGGCCTGGGCGCCGCAATCGCGACGACCCTTGTCGCGGTATTGGCCCATAAGACGTCGAAGCGAGCAGCGGAGATTGCTGAAGAGGCGAAGTTCATCGCTCAGCAGCAACACAAGGAAGCAGTCACCCACCGTGAAGAGACCGCGCGCGTTCTGGGGCGGCTGCTGTTGGGCGAGGTTGGCTCCCTTCCTGGGCGCTTGGACATGATCCTGCGCTTGCTGACGGGATCTCTTAATCCAGTCGGTGAACTTGGAGTAAGGGACTACTCGAAATTCAAGGCATCTTTGAGCGAGGCCCAGGTTCCTTTGATGCCTGCGTCGCTTGCCGCGCAGGAGAGGATCCACAACCTCCCGAATGTCCTTGGCGCTGACTTGGCGACCATGCTCGGAAACTGCCAGGCGCTTAATACGATCGCGAGCCGGGTTGAGGCAAGAAGCGCTGTGGCTTTTGCGCCTCCCAGTCATGGGGGTGCTCGATTCAAGTACGACGGTAATCAGGGCGACCTCCTTGCCCTCGTGCAGCAGATCGCAGAAATGACCGTTGCCGCCGTCGAGCTTGCAACCGATTTCAGGGGTTTCGTTGGTGTTCGTGAGGGTGAATATCTGAAAATTGAAGCCTACGCCCGGAGCGCGCTCGAATCCTGGACTGAAGCGGACCAGCCATGAGTTCCTGAACAGAATTGGACGCTCGCGCATTACACGTCCTCCCGCAGCCTGGTGCGCAGGTCACGCGGCGGCTTGACGGTGGCCAGGGTGGTGGGCGCAAAGTTGGAGCGGGCGTGGTGCTTTGATTGGCGGTCAGCGCCTTGTAGGATCACGACACCGCCCCGAACCGAGTCATGGCTATGAATGAGGCAGAGGTTGGACAACACGTTGAACAGCGTTTTGTCCTCGAGGGCCGGTATTACACGGTCAGCACCATCGTCCGCGCTCACGGGGTGAGCGTCGAAGAGGTTTCGATCGACGGCGGTCCGCGCGGCTATATCGCTGGTGTTTTTTTTGAGTCCGAAGCGAGCGCCCTGAGCTCGGCGCACCAACTGGCTCTGAATCTTATTGAAGGCGAATGCCTTGGACGCACCAAGCCACTTCACTGATACCACCGACAGACGACGTGCTCCGAGAGCGCAAAGCACGATGTTTGTCCGTAGCGCAGCTGTGGAAATGAATGAGCCAAAGTTGTTAGCTTGACCCCATTGACTGAGTACCCCAGCTTTCGGCACGTCTGTGCTTGCGAGCGAACTGGCACCATATAGGAGTGCCGAAAACAGGGGGGCGCATGCCTTACAAGAGGGAAGTGCTCGGGTACAGCTTGGTTGTATATGCGATCAACCACGGGCAGCACTATCAGGGCGTTGCGCGCGTCTTTTCGCCCGACAGCACTCATTTGCGCACCATCGAAACATCTGCGCGACACCCGACACTGAGCGACGCCGAGAGCGTGGCTGCCAGATTGGGCGACAGCTACGTCCGGTCCCTGGTGGGACAGCGGAACTGAGAGATGGTCGATGGTCATGGTTTGCTTGCCTTTGCGTGGTCTTTAATGCGGTCGATGAGGTAGGTGGTTTCGTTGCGCCACTTGGCGCGTTCGAGCGGGCTGAGGAACCTGGTCAGGTACTGGAGCTTTTCGAGCGGTTCGATCAGTCAGGTGATGCGGAAGGGCATAGATGAGCGGTGGTCGCGGAGCGGGGCGTGCGGCCGGCAGTCCGGCCCTGCGAGCCATTCGGCTTCGTCGCAGTCCAGGCACCTGCCGTCGCCGTTGCTTCCGGGCGGCCAGCGGTGCTGCTGCTTTCCGACCGGCGGGTGCAGGTAGAGGGCGCGTATGATCAGATTCCGGCGCCGTGGGTTGGCCACGTCCTCGGGCTCGGCCTCTTCCCAGGGCTCTCTGCTGCCGCGCCGCCGGCACTCGTACCGGACCGGCTTCTGCGAGCCGTACAACTGCTCCATGAAGACCCTTGCCCAGGCATCGGCGACCTGTGCCGGCACTGGTTCGCCGGCGGCGCCTGCGCGGCGCATGGCGCGCACGGTGGAGGCGACGGTCGGATCAGCCATCGCGGCCGCGCCTCCACGCATCGGGCACCAAGCTGGCGCACAGCAGGGCACCCACCAGCAGGTACACGCCGGTGTCGTAGATGCGGACCCATGCCATGCCGAACGAGACGAGCGCGAGGGCGGCGGTGATCAGCGCCAGCAGGGCGGCACGCCAGTGTCGGCTCAGCCAGCGCATCGGATCTGCTCCATGAGCTTGGCGAAGTGCTCTTCCTGTCGGCGCTGCAGCCACGCAGTGGCCAGGAGCGCACCGGCGGCGAGGCCAACGATCAGGCCTAAGGCGAAATCGACGCCGCTCATGCGGCACCCGGCGTGTGGCTGCGGGCGCCGTGCGCCAGGTCGCGGGTCATGTCGGCGACGGCACGGGCAGCGCTCTTGTGGCCGTCCAGCACCTCGCGGCGGGCGAGGGCAGCGGCACGGGCGATGTGGTGCGGGCGGTAGCCCATGCGCTTGGCAGCGATCGCCACGGCCAAGCCGGCGCCGTTGGCGCGCTGGGCGGTGTTGGTGGGGAACTGGAGGATGACGGCGCTCATGCCGCTTCAGCCTTAGAGAAGGCCAGGACGGTGGCGTTCGCCTTGGTCAACTGCTGAGCCGCGCGCTGCAGCTGAGCAATCAATTCCGACAGCTGGTCGCTTTGCAGAGAGAGGTGAGCGCCAGTGCTCGCGCCCACCCAAACAAGACCTTTGGCGGTATCTGCGTCGACCTTCGGCGCGGTGGTCGGGCTGCTGTAGTGGATGTGAGCCATGCTGATCTCCTACGCCCGGCCGCGGGATGGGACCGTGTGAGCGATAGGACTACACTACGGAATTCCGTATCGCCAAGTCAACGGGATTCCGTTATTTCCGCAAGCATTAACTAGATTTGTTCAGGTTTCGAGCCGAGCAGCCAAAGAAAAACCCCGCCGGAGCGGGGCTATTGAATACCAAGAATACAGATCTGCTACTTCCCGTCAGGCGTGTCTCGCGAACGCGACGTCGACGCTTCGGGCGGAGGGGGCGTTGCTTTTTCCTGTGAAGTCTGCGCCATTGCAAGGTTGAATGCCTTGAGGATCTCTTCTGTACTCACTGATCTAGCCGCAGCCTCCGCTGCGTTTGCTGACTTTTCAGCAGAAGCTGCCAGTTGAGCGGTTTCTCGCCCGGAATCGAAGGTCGAGACCATGCCCGTCATCATCGCCAACACTAGGCCGACGACGCCTAAGCCCGTGGCTAGCCCTGTCGTGATGATCACGGTCCGTAGCCCTGCCAGAGCTTCAAGCTTCTGGTTCATATGGCTGAACTGGGTCTGATAGAGCGTGTCGCGTGAATCGAGTTTGACCATCAACGAGTCAATCTTGCCGGTCACCTCTGCCACACGGGCATCCATCCTAGCTTCGACCGCTTGGAGTTTGGCGTCGATTTCTTCTCTGGAAGGCTGGCTCATGTCACTTTCATCTACACCTAGAAGGGGCGCTTGCCCCATATGCCTGGGTAGGTCAGAACGCTCGGCTGCTCCCTGACCTTCTGGCGTGGATACGACTGGCTCATCAAAACCAACGTCGTACTCAATGACCTTGTTTGACCGGCGCCTTTGCGCCTCTCCACTAGCTTTTTGATCCAATTCCGCCCATCTGAGCACGTCCTCGCCACTGATGAGTATAGGCTGGATCCTCGGTGATTGATGGCTATCACCCTGCGTAGTCACCGGTGCAAAGCCAATGATTCGAGATTTCGTATTCTTAGAGTAGTCGCTGGGAGGAAACAGGCTTCCGGACGACGACAATTGTTCAGGGACCTTCATCCTGAAGGAGGTGGTTGGATGAGTCACGCTTCACCATCATCACCAGACTCAGAGGAGGTCTCACCCTTACCCACAGTTGGGGCGGCCTGAGCTTCCCTCAATCCTGCCGCGATCTGTTCGTTAATTGTCGTGAAGATTCTTCCCAACGACTTGAACCGTGAGTAGGGGAAGATGATGGTCGAAACGGGAGTAGCTACAGACTCCGTTTCTGCCATTTCTGCTTTGTAACCATCATGGTTGGAAACGCTCTGTTCATTACCTCTCGTCCCTATTGAGTGGCGAGTAAAGGTGATGTGGATCATGCCATCTTGAGTTGGGCCCGCTACTTCAAGCGATGTGGCGAACTCGACGGGAAAATCCTTCTGATTCATATGCCCTCCTTGGGCGATAGGGTGAGGGTAACCAGCTATAAAGCGTTGGTTAGAGCTTGCGCAGGCCCGCATGGAGCAAAGCCTTACCCAAAACGGTCACGTCGCCTTCGTCTGGACGGTAAGCTGGGAAATCCGTGTTGACACTGACGACGTACAGTCCATCGCCGCGCTTCTGTAGCATCTTGATCTGCGTTTCTCCACCGATGTTGATCAGGTAATAGTCATCGCCGTCGAAGTAATCGACGGTGGTGTCGACCCAGACGATATCTCCGTCTTCGAGCTTGGGCCGCATGGACGGACCGCGGCCGGTGATGATCTGGATACGGCCAGGCCTAGGCAGGAAGCCGAGCTTCCTGCGCACTTCCCATTCAGCGACCTCGATGGTCCGGACCACTTCCGGGTAGTCCTCATTGACCAGGCCTGCGCCCATCCCTGCACCCCCTTCGAACAATTCGAAGCGAACATAGCCGGGGGAAGTCTCATTCTCCGCGACTGCTGAGATTGCGCCGGATTGATCATGCTTAGGCTGCCGACCGGTCTCAAGCCAGTCAGTTCGAACCCCCAGCCGCGCAGCGATCTTGTGCAGAGCGGTGCTGGACTTCGAAAGCCCTAGCTCTAGGTTCGACAGAGTTGTGGGGGCGATCGCCGCGGCCTTGGCTAGATCGTTGCGGGAGATTCCCTGAGCCTCCCGCTCGGCGCGGATGCGAGTACCAATAGTGTCCATGGACGCATTTGAACGGAACTCCGTAACGGAATGCCGTTGACCTGCGCCTACGGAATACCGTAGTGTCTCCGCTATGGATAAATATTGGGCAGGAATCATTGCGGACCTACAGGGCAAAGGCATGACCTACGCCCAGATAGGGGAAGCCATCGGCTGTGCTGGCTCGACGGTTGGGGATCTCGCCAGCGGTCGATCCCAGTCGCCGCGCGCTGCGAGCGCAATCGCCTTGCTGAAGCTGCATGGCGGTCGTTTGAACACCGAAGCTACGGTGCCGATTGAGGGAATTGCCGCGCTGATCGACAACCGCATGACAAAGCGCGCGTTGCGCGCCCGATTCGGCTTCAAGACGGACGCTTACCTCGCCGTCGTGCTGCAGCTGCCGACCAACGAGGTCGAGAGCTGGCCGGAAGAGCAGAGCGTCCCCGCGCTGCCGCAGGTGCTGAGGCTGCTGGGTGTGCAGGAACATCAGCCGGTCGCCCAAGAGGCACCGCACGATCCGGACGCTGACCGAATCATCAGCGTGGAGGCCGCCTGATATGTGCGTCCCGAGCCTTACCTGCGATGCGACTTGGTTGGTTGATCCGCAAGGGATCACATTCCTTGCGGATCGATTCCAGCTAAGAGTCAGCGAACAGCCAAGAACTCCTTCACCCGAGCCTCTACTGCCTTCGCAGTCTCCGTCTCCGCGTTCGGAGTGCCCGCCTTGAGCATGTCGATTACCTCTTGTTCGAAGTTGGGAATCGACTGTTTCGCGTGCCGAATCATCACTGCAGTGATCGCCTCCATGGCGCTCACCGTCACCAACATGCTGTTGCGGAACTCGATATCCATGTCGCCCTCCTTGTGGGCTGTTCGTGTGGAAACGACAGCGTAACGCAAGGAGGGCGGCGCCCTGGATACCTGAGTGGTTGTTGTCCATGGCGCAGATCGTGCGCCGGCCGGGCCCAGCCCGAAACCTTGAAACACCCGTCTTCCCAAGGTGAACCATGACCTGCCGTACTTCCTCGATTAACTGGCTCGACTGCCTTTACAACGCCGTGCGCAGGACGCCGGGCGGCGTCATCGAGGCTGCCAAATGGCTGACCGACCGCCGCGGCAGGTCCATGCACCCGGAGACGTTGCGTTCCAAGCTCAACGGCACCGAGGGTGAGTCGGTGACGATTGAGATCGCTGAGCTGCTGACCGAGTGGATGCAGCAGAAGGCCGGCGGCAGTGATTACGCCCTTGAGTGGATGCAGGCGCTTGCCGGCCAGTTCGGCATGGCCGTTGACCTGGTGCCGCCGGCGCCGGAAGGCGGCTGGCCCGACGAGATCGCCGCCGTGCAGCTGAAGCTGTTGGAAATCACCACGCGGGTCGGGCGCCTGACCGGGACAGCAGTCGATGCGATCGGTGACCGCCAGATCGACAGTGACGAAGCCGCGCTGATGGTGAGCGAGGCCCGCGCACTGCGCACGATGGCCCACCGCTTGGAGCGCAATGTGGCGCGCGCTGCTGCCAAGGGGAGGGCAACCCGATGAGCCATCTGGCCCGTTCAACCGATATCAGCACCAGCCACGAGGCCGGGAGCTACGTTGCCGCCAGCGGCATCCAGCGCGACCAGCAGTCCATGGCTGCCGCCGCCGTGAAGCAGCACCCGGGGCTGACCAGTATGAAGCTGGCCGACGTGACCGGCTTGGATCGCTACATGCTCGCGCGCCGCCTGCCAGAGCTGCTGAAGACCAAACAGGTACGGCGCGGCCCGGCCATGCCGTGCCCAGTCAGCGGCCGCAGCGCGTGCACCTGGTGGCCTGTTGCCGCAGGCGACAACTACACCCTGGCGGTCTGAACCATGTCTACGATCATCATGAGCCAGTGCTGGCCGCTGCAGAGCCTGAGCGTTACGCAGAAGGCTGTTCTCATCTCCTTGGCCGATCAGGCCAACGACGACGGCGTGTGCTGGCCGGCAGTCGGAACCATCGCCAAGCGCTGCTGCATGTCGGCGCGCGCTGTTCGCGATGCCATGGATCACCTGGAGCTGGTGGGCCTGCTGTCGCGCGAGCGCCGGTTCAACAGCAGCAGCGTCTATGCGGTCACCCCAGCGAAGTTCGATGCGTCCGCCGCACCCTCGAAGAGCAAGCGGAAGTCTGGAAAAGCGGGGGATGCACCGGGCGCAGGTGCTGCGCCCCATGCAGGGGGTGCGCCCGGTGCAGGAGGGGATGCGCCCGGTGCAGGGGGTGAGGCAGGGGGCGCAGGTCTGGAGGTGCGCCCCCTGCCGCCTAACCGTCATATAACCCCCATTGAACCGTCAGAAGAACCGCAAGTTCCGGCGCTGGCCGCGCCGCTGTCGAAGGCGGCCCTCGAAGCGCAGATGCAAGAAGCCTGCAAGCAGACTTGGGCTGCCTACCGCTCGGCCTACCGTCTGCGGCACGGCGTGGACCCGGTGCGCAACGCCAAGGTGAACACCAACGTGCGGGACTTGGTGAAGCGGCTGGGCCGGGAAGAGGCGCCGCACGTGGCCGGCTGGTTCCTGAGCGTCAACGAGCAGTACGCCGTGAAGCGGATGCACGACCTAGGCGTGCTGCTGGCCGGGGCCGAGGCATACCGCACGCAGTGGGCCACGGGCCGGCAGGTCACGACGACCGGCGCCCAGCACACGGACCAGACCCAATCGAACCTGAGCGCCGCAGATGAAGCGATCGAGCTGCTGCGCAGCCGGAGGCCGACCAATGCTGTCTGACCGCGAGCAAGAAGACCTGGTCAAGGGCCTGATGGCCACGGCCGAGGTGATTGGCGACCAGCTGCGCCCGATCGCAGCGGCGTACATGGTGCAAGACCTGTCCTGCTACTCGATGGCGGTGCTGGAGCGCGCGCTGGCCGGGTGCCGCCGGGAACTGAAGGGTCGCCTGTCTCTCGCCGCAGTGTTGGAGCGCATCGACGACGGCCACCCGGCACCGAACGAAGCGTGGGCGGTGGCCATCCAGGCAGCGGACGAGCGCAATACCGTGGTTTGGACCACGCTCACCCAGCAGGCATGGAACACCGCGCTGCCGTTGGTGCAGGCCGGCGACAAGATTGCCGCCCGGCCCGCGTTCCTTGAGACCTACGCCCGTCTGCTAAAGGACGCGCGCGCCGCACGCCTGCCGGCCAGCTACACCCCGTCGCTGGGCTTCGACCTCACCAGCCGCAATGCGGCGCTCACGGATGCGGTGAGCAAGGGGCTGCTGGCGCACATCCAGGTGAGCGACCACCTGCAGCTGACTGCGGCGGCGCCGGCTTTCAATCCAGTGGCTCTGTTGGCTGGGAAGGTTGAGGCCTCGCCGGGCGCCAACGCGCAGATCCTGGCGCGTCTGGAGGAACTGGCACGGGAGCTGGCCGCCTGATGCGCTCGGACAACAACCAGCTCGACATCTTCGATCACGACCCGCGCCTGGCCGGGAAGAAGCTGGCACGGCTCTACCGCGAGTCTGCGGACGAAGCGCTGAAGCAATACCAGTTCAGTGCCTCGGTGAGGCAGGACCGGCACGACCACTACATCGCGGAGGCGGAACGGCTTGAAGCCATCGCCCGCAACGCACAACGCGCGGCACGCCGACGCAACCCCGCACAGACAGGAGCAACCACACGATGAGCGCTGTAGAACGATCTCCGCTGAGCCATCACCGACCTGCGCGCGCTGGATCCCCGGCGACTGGCGCACATGGGCATTGGCTGTGGACCGGGCAGTACCGCGATTGCCGAGTTTCCGACGGCGAGATGCGTCTTAAGCCGGTCTATCGCTGGATTCCGAACTGTTGGTGTGCCCAGTGCCTGCCGTACGTGAAGCGCGCGCTGTGGACCGTCTTCGAAATAATCCTGTGCCCCAGCTGTGGCAACAAGCGCTGCCCTCATGCCAACGACCATCGGAACGTGTGCACCGGTTCAAACGAACCCGGACAAGTCGGGAGCCGCTACTGATGGATATCACCGCCTTCAGCACCCGCAGCAAGTACGCCGCCCAGATCAACGCCGGGTACTCGGCCCGCCTGAAGGGGCAGGGGTTGAGCACCAACCCACATATTCATTGGATCGAAGTCACGAGCATGGATGGGTCGAACCGTAAGGCAGGGCCCATGAGCGATACCGCGCTGGCTTGGCAGCACGGCTGGCGTCTGGCCGACCGGGACGAGAAGGGCCGGGGAGGCACGCGCTGATGTGGTCGAAGGCGCCGCCGCCGACCGCCGCAGAGGGGGCGCGCATTGAGGCCGCCAAGTTGGGCCCGTGCATGGCATGCCTGTCTCTGGTGGTGCAAGGGCTACTGGACATTGAGCAGGTGTTCGTCGGAGGGGACTACCAGCACACCAAGTCTGGAAACATCCGCCGCGGCCACTGGTTCGGGTTCTGCTTGTGCGTATGGCACCACCGGCGCCATCCCTTCGGGAGCAACACCTTTGCGCAGATGCGGGAGAAGTGGGGCCCAAGCCTGATGGACGGCTCTCGCACCTTCCACGAGACGTATGGCAGCGACGACGAGCTGATTGAACAACAGACCTACATCATCGAGCTGAGGGCAGCTGCGTGAGTGAGAGCAACAAGACAAGCGCCGACCGTGTCCGTGCGGCATTCGATATGGCCCCGGCAGAAGGGCTGAGCTATGCCGGGCTGTACGAGCAGCTGGCCGCCGCCGGCGTGGACACGGAGAAGGGCAAGGACCGAATCAATAGCGCGTTGCGCTACCTGGTCGCGCGGGGCTACCTGCTCAGGACCGGTGAGCGTGAGGGCGCAAGGTTCCGCAGGAGTGGTATGGCGATGACTCGGCCCAGGCTGACCGAATCGCAGAGGGCAGAGCGCACCAAGGCAAAGAACCGCCGTCGCGTGGAGAGAGCAAGGGCTGCACGCGGTGCGACGGTTGGGCTCCGCGCCGCAATGATCCCCAAGCCTGTGCAGGCAGCTCCAACGGCCAAGCCGGTCTTCGAGACGTTCGAGCAGTGGCAGGCGAGGGGCGGGAAGGTCGAGCGCCTGACTGCAGCCTGGGAACGGCCGGGGTAGATGGGAGGGCGTCGCGATCGGTGCGACGCACTGGGAAGAAGCTGGACGGATGGACCTGACCCGCTACGACGACAAGGCGCTGGCGTTGCTGAGCAGCATCCAGCAAGACATAGCCGCGATGCGATGGACGAGGGCGTGGACCGCCCCAGCCGTACGCCGAGAGGCACAGCAGGCACTGCGCCGGGCACGCGCGCTGCGCCGTGAAATCAATCGACGAGAGCACAAGGGGAAAGGCCATGGGGAATGTACGTGAGCTGCTGTCCAGCCGGATGGGGCCAACAACCGTGAAATTTGACACCGGCCGTCGCGGCACGCCGGACCTGACCACGCAGGACATTGCCGCAGCGCTGGGTATGGTGCCTGCCGGCTTGGGACGTGAGCTGCTGGAGGCCCTGTGGTGGCCGGAGAGTGCGGCGCGCCGCATCGACCATCTGCGAAAGGCCGTCATCGCGCTGGTTGCTCCGGAATACAACCGACACCAGCAGGTACTGAGCCTGGCGCGGACGGAATACGGCATCGCCAAAACCTGCATGGGCTGGGCGGGAAATGCGGTGACGGGCATGCAGCGCCGGGAGTTTGCGCGTGCTGAGGCAAAGCTGGAGGCCACGCGCGCGCTGTGTTGGCCAATCAGCACCATGGAGCAGCTTGGCGGACTGGCGGTGGCGGTTATCGGTGAGATGGCCGCTGCCGGCTGCTGCAAGCGATGCGAGGGATTGCGCACACAGGCTGCACCGGAGGGCACCGGCGTCGTGGAGTGCGAGGCATGCGGCGGCAGTGGCTTGGAGCAACTGAGCGGCAGGAAGCGTGCAGCAGCCATCGGGGCCGACTGCTCGGCATACAGCAGGTTCTGGCAGCCAGTCTACGAGTGGATGCTCATCCAGATGCGAGCCGCAGAGAACGAAGCTGCGCGGCAGTTTGGTCAGGCGCTTTCGCGCGCTGCATAGCGATGACTTGAAGGGTCATCGGAAACGCGGGCATTCTTGCCACTATCCAGACGCAAGCCCCGGCCACAGCCGGGGCTTTTTCTTTGCCCGCTTCCCAGACCGGATTAACCCTCGTGCCAAGCCGGCAGCGGGGCGGGCACCTATTGACCAAACCGGGAGGGGCGATATGCCGAACCGGACAATCCACGGGGCAACCATGCGGGACGAAATCATCAGCACCGCGGCGAGTGCTGCGGCAAAGGTCACGCCACCGGTTGCGGTCGCCGGTGCAGTCGCCGGCGGCGTCAACCTCGACCGCTTGGTCGTGATCCTGACCGTCGTTTACCTGGTCGGCCAGATCACCTATCTGGCGTGGCGCTGGGTTCGCGAGTGGCGGCAGGCTGCCAAGGCGGCCAAGGCATGAGCCGGGCCGGCGGCGCCTCAGGCCGGTCCCTTGTGGCGCTGCTGGTCCTGAGCGCGGCAGGCCTCGTAACGATCGTTTCCCGCGAGGGTTATACCGAGACGGCCGTGATACCCACCAAGAACGACCGCCCCACGGTTGGCTTCGGATCGACCTTCCATGCCGACGGCACGCCGGTGCGTCTCGGTGACCGAATCACCCCGGATCGCGCCCTGCACACCGCTCAGGCTCACATCGCGGGTGAGGAAAAGCGATTCCGCGCCTCGCTCCCCGGTGTCTACCTCACCCAGGGTGAGTACGACCTCTATCTGGACTTCACCTACCAGTACGGAACAGGCAACTGGCAGACATCGTCTATGCGGCGCCAGCTGCTGGTGGGCAACTACCGTGCCGCCTGTGACGCCCTACTGCTCTGGAAGCGAGCCGGCGGCTACGACTGCTCGACGCTGATCAACGGTAAGCCGAACAAGGTGTGTTGGGGCGTGTGGGATCGGCAGCTGGAGCGGCATGCCAAGTGCGTCGCCGAGCTTGCCCCATGAGCCGGGCGTACTTCGTCTCGGGGCTGCTGATCGCATGGGTCGTGTGCTGTGTGCTGTCGTTCGCTGCAGGCTGGTCCTGGCGCGGCGATCGCGCGGCTCTGAGTACCGCCACGGCCGCGGTGGCCGACGGACGAAAGGCCCTGGCTGGAGAGGAGGTGGCGCGGTCTGTCGATCGCGAGCAGGTGGCAGGCGTCCAGCAAGCGGGAGATACCGCCGACGAGCGAGAGGAAAAGATCAATGCTGACTATCAAGAGCGCATCGCAGCTGCTGTTGCTGGCCGCGATGGTGAGCTTGGCCGGCTGCGTGGCCACTGGGCCAGTTGCGAAACCAGCCGCCTGGCCGACGGTGCCGCCGCTGCCGCAGCGGCTGCAGAACAAGACCGACTACGCCGGCTCGGTGCGGCAGGAATTGTACGGGCCTGCGAGCTCGCCCAGTCCGAGCGAGACGAAACCGTAGACCGATACCGGGCCGTCGAGGCGGCCATCAACGGCGCCGAGCGCCCCTGATCCTTGGAGATCACCATGTCACGAACCATCAAAGTACTCGGCGTCACCTTATGGCCGCCGATCTCCCAGCGGCTTGCACAGCGCCTCCGTGCCGTCGAGGTCGACGCTGAGGCATTGCGCGCCGAACTCGCCGAGGTGAAGGCGCACAGCGAGAATGTGGATTCCGCCGCCGGCTCACAGATCACCTCGCTCAGCAGCCAGTTGGCCGCAGTCAACGGGGTTCTGATCGAAGTGCAGGGCCGCTTGCCTCCGCAGTCGAAGACCAAGAAGGCCAAGGCCCAGGTCCGCCGCCGCAGCCCGCGCTGATGTCTGGGCAGGGCAAGGCCATGTTGGCGCTTGGCCGGCTCAAGGTCGGCCAGATGAACAAGACCGAGGCGGCTTATGCGGAGCGGTTGCGTCAGCTACAGGCGGCCGGCGAGATCCAGTGGCACAAGTTCGAAGGCATCAAGCTGCGTCTGGCTGACAGCATGTTCTACACGCCTGACTTTGCGGTGCTAGCCGCTGATGGCGTGATGGAGCTGCACGAGGTCAAGGGCTTCTGGATGGACGATGCCAGGGTCAAGATCAAGATGGCAGCCGCCCTGTACCCGATGCGCTTCATTGCGGTCCGGGTGAAGCCGAAGCGGGACGGAGGCGGCTGGGCCGTCGAGGAGTTCTGATGGACGAGCGCATAGACCGCCTGCTGTCATTGGCCGAGCAGCAGCACGCCACGATCGTGGAGCAGGGACGCCAGAACGCTCAGCAGCACGCCACTATCGTGGAGCAGGGGCGCCAGATCGCTCAGCAGGCTGAGCATATCGGTCTGCTCACGCAGTCGGTCGTGCTGCTGCTGGGCGAAGAAATGGGCGTACCGGTGCCTGACGGAGACGCCGCGCCCGAGCCACAACGCACCGACATGGACGGGAAACCGTACTGATGGCCGGCTTGGCAGGCAACCGTCAAGCCAAGCGGTCTATGCCTACCAACAGCCGGGCATGGCGCCAGCTCCGCGAAACCATACTGGTGCGTGATCTATACCGATGCCAGGAGCATGGTTGTGGAGTGACGTGCACCGGGAAGGGCGAGGCCCACGTCGATCACGTCGATGGCGATCCGAACAACAACAACCCGGCGAACCTCCGAACGATGTGCGTCAGCTGCCATAGCCGCAAGACTGCTCGCGAGGACGGTGGATTTGGCAACGCCGCGCACGTGGTCATCGGTTGTGACGATGACGGGTGGCCATTGAGACGGCTCCGGGCGAATGTCGCCGGCAACGACCGGGCGGAAGTTATCCACAGGGCGAAAGCAGGCCGAGGGTGGGGGGACCGAAAAGTTTGAGCTGAACGGCTCACGATACGCGCGTCAACCTTTCCTCACGCATCCACAGTTGGAAAGACGACCCCCTGAGGGTGGGGATTGATGGCAAACCCGCGAACGCCGGCGGCCAAGGCGGCAGTGTCTGGCGCCGCGGCGAAGAACCCGAAAAGGCACCAAAACCGGAAGACCCCAAAGGCCACGAAGGCAATCGGCCCTCCATACAAGGGGATGACCAAGCAGCAGGTCGCCGTGTGGAAGGAGCAGGTGGAAAACATGCCCTGGCTACATGCCGGCCATCGATTGCTATTGCGCCAGGTCTGCATCCTCGGCGCGCGCATGGAGACAGATCCCGAGATGGGGGTGTCGGCTATGCAGGCTCTTGGGTCGCTGCTCTCCAAGTTGGGAGCAACGCCGGTCGACGAGACGAAAGTACACCATGGCAACGGCGAAGACGAAGACCCGGACGACAAACATTTCTAACTGCCGCACCAGCGAGTACCCACTCGCTGTGGTATCTGGGAAGGTAGTGGCCGGGCCCCATGTCCGGAACGCGTGTCGGCGTCATCTTAAAGACCTCGAAGAAGCTGGTGAGCGCGGACTCTACTTCGACCGCGAAGCTGCCGATAAGAAAATCGCCTTCTTCGAAGAGGTGCTGCGCCTCAGCGAGGGGCAGTTTGAAGGCAAGCCCTTCAATCTTCACCCGAGCCAGGCATTCAAGATTGGGAGCTTGTTCGGGTGGAAGCAGGCTGATGGAGAACGCCGATTCCGGCGCGCCTACATTGAGGAAGGCAAGGGAAACGGCAAATCACCTATGGCCGGCGGTATCGCGCTTATCGGTCTGTGTGCAGATCAGGAAGCCGGCGCCCAGGTCTACGCGGTAGCGTCCCACAAGGATCAGGCGGGAATCCTGTTCCGCGATGCCGTCAAGATGGTCAAGGCATCGCCGGCCCTCAAGAAGCGCCTGCAGTTCTCTGGCGGCGAGGGCAAGGAATACAACATCGCGCACCACAAGTCGCAGAGTTACTTCCGCCCCGCGTCCAGGGACGTCGGCAAGACTGGCTCGGGCTACCGACCACACTTCGTGCTGGCCGATGAAGTACATGAGATGGCCGACGGCCGGATCATCGAGATGATGGAGAACGGCTTCAAGTTCCGTCGCTCGCCGCTTCTGTTCATGATCACCAACTCGGGTAGCGACCGGAATAGCGTCGCTTGGGCTGAGCACGAGCATGCGGTGAAGGTGGCCGCCGGTAGCCATGAGGCGGTTACCGACCCGAGCTTCATTGGCGATGTGGTCGACGACAAGACCTTCTCATTTGTCTGCGGTCTGGACGAGGGCGATGACCCGCTGGAGGATCCACGCTGCTGGTTGAAGGCGAACCCCATGTTGGGGATCACCATCACCGAGGAGTACTTGGCGGGCCGCGTGAGCCAAGCCAAGCAGATCCCGAGCAAGCTGAACGAGATTCTGCGCCTAAATTTCTGCATGTGGACCGACGCTGATCAGGCGTGGATGAGCCGCGACACAGTCGAACCCTCTCTGCAGGAATTCGACCCTGCGGATCACCACGGGGCCAAGGTTCACCTTGGGCTTGATCTCTCCCAGAACCGCGACATCACCGCCCTCGGCGCTGTGGTCGAGACGGGAACCACCGAAGTGACGGTGGAGGTCGAGGGGAAAAAGAAGGTCGTCAGCAAGCCGACGTTTGATGCATGGGTTGAAGCATGGACGCCAGGGGACACGGTCAAAGCGCGGGAGCTACGTGACAAGCTGCCTTACAGCACTTGGATCAGGAATGGCCACCTCCACGGCCCCAAGGGCCAGACGATCAGCTTTCGGCATGTCGCGCAGACGTTGGCCGAATACGACCGGGACTATGAAATCGCGCAGGTCGCTTACGACCGGTATGCGTTCCGCAAGTTCGAAGAGGAAGTCAATGACCTTGGTCTTTCGATTTCGTTCGTTGAACACCCGCAGGGCGGTTTGAAGAAGGGCAAGCCGCCCGAGGAGGCAGTGAAGGCCGCCGCTGCCGCGAAGAAGCCGCCGCCGGAGGGTCTATGGATGCCCGGGTCGGTCCGCCTCTTCGAAGAGGCTCTGCTGGAAGGGCGCGTCCGCATCCGCGGCAACCCTGTCTTGGTCTCGGCAATCATGTCGGCCGTGATCGAGTGCGACAAGTGGGAGAACCGCTGGCTCTCAAAGGCTCGCTCGGTAAACAAGATCGATGCCGCAGTGGCCCTCGTGATGGCCTTCGGATCGGCTCACTCAGCGGTCAAACCTGCCTCCGTGTATGAGCGGCGTGGCATCAGATTCTTATAAGGAACGCAATGTCCAGGTTCAACGAAGCTCAGCTCCAGTCGCTGGACCGGTTCTGGAATCCCATCGCCGAGGCTTCCGCGCCACCGCTCAACGCGCGCGCTGAAGCCGGGCAGTTCAAGGGAATGGATGATCCCGCGCTGCTCGAGTTCATGCGTGCTGCTGGCGGGCAGGGCAGCGGTGGCTACCAGCTACGGAACATGGCTGTATTGCGCTGCGTGTCACTGATCTGCGGCACGGTGGGCATGCTGCCGTTAAACGTGATTGAAGCTGGCCCGGCGAAACGCGTAGCCACCGAGCACCCCGCGCACCGGTTGTTGCGGCTCAAGCCGAACCCTTGGCAGACGCCGATCGAGTTTAAGCGGCAGATGGAGCTGGCGCGGCAAAGGCATGGCGACGCCTACGCCCGAATCGTGTGGTCAGCCGGTCGGCCGATCCATCTAATTCCGCTGGAGTCCACGGCCGTCGATGCGGACCTTGGCGACGATTGGCGCATGGTCTATCGCTACAACAGCAAGAAGCGCGGCGAGGTGATCCTCAAGCAAGAGGAAGTGCTGCACGTTCGCGACATTTCTGTGGATGGCGTGACCAGCCTGTCTCGGATGAAGCTCGCAGACCGGGCCATTCGCCTGGCGCTGGACGCAGAGAGGGCCGCCAGCCGGATCTTCGAAACGGGAAACATGGCCGGTGGCGCCATTGAGGTTCCAGCTGCTCTTAGCGATGAAGCGTACGCACGTATGCGGGCGTCACTCGACACCGAGTACGCAGGTGCCAGCGCCGCGCAGAAGTGGATGCTGTTGGAGGAGGGCGGCAAGGCCAACAAGTTCGGAAGCACCGCCCAGGAGGCGCAGCACGTCGAGAACCGCAATGCCCAGGTCGAAGAGGTCGCCCGTCTGTTCGGCGTGCCCCGACCTCTTCTGTTCCTGGACGACACCAGCTGGGGCAGTGGCATCGAGCAACTCGGAATCTTCTTCCTGCAGTACACGATGCTCGAGCACTTTACGAACTGGGAACAGGCTATCGCGCGAGCACTTATCGCCGAGCGCGACCTTGAGCGCTACCAGCCCAAGTTCAACGTCCGCGCCTTGATGCGCGGCACCCTGAAAGATCAGGCGGACTTCTTCGCCAAAGCGTTGGGGTCTGGTGGCACAAAGCCCTGGCACACGCAGAACGAGATCCGAGACCTGCTGGACTATCCCGAATCGGATCAGGCTGGCACCAACGACTTGATCAACCCCATGACACAGAAGGGAAAAAGCAATGAGCCTCCGGCAGCTGCCTGAAATCCGCGCCGAGCGCAGGCTGGGCGCTGCCCAGTTCGACATGCGCCCTGATGCCTTGGAGCGCTGGGAGCCCGAGGTCAGGGCCGCCAGCTCCGGCGACAACAGCATCTCGATCTACGACTCGATCGGCGAGAACTGGGAGGGTTCGGGCGTAACGGCCAAGCGAATCAGCGCGGCCCTCCGCTCAATCGGTGATCGGGACGTTGTAGTGAACGTCAACTCCCCGGGCGGCGACTTCTTCGAAGGGGTGGCCATCTACAACCTGCTGCGCGAACACAAGGGCCGCGTTACGGTTCAGGTCATGGGCCTGGCCGCGTCGGCAGCGTCGGTGATTGCCATGGCCGCCGACGAGATCCTGATGGGTGATGGTGCATTCCTGATGATCCATAACGCTTGGGCGGTAGCTATCGGCAACCGGCACGATATGGCCGATGCCGCCAAGCTGCTGGAGCCTTTCGACGCGGCGATGGCGAACGTCTACGCAGCTCGCTCCGGCATCACTGTGGCCGAAGCGGCGCGGATGATGGACGAGGAAACGTGGATCGGCGCAGCGCAGGCTGTGGAGGACGGTTTCGCCGACGGCTTGCTCGACGGCGCTGCAGCTACGAAGGGTGCTACGCAAGCGGGCGAGGGGCGAAAGGCGCTCGCGTTGGTCGAGGCTGCGATGGCCAAGGCCGGCCACTCGCGCTCGATGCGCCGCGACACCCTGAAGTCTCTGTTCAACGGCAAGCCGAGCGCTGCCGAACCTGCCACGCCGCGCGCTGGCTCTAGTGAAACCTCGGCCCTGCTCCTGGGCCTTCTCGACAACATCAAAGGCTAAGAGGCCAACAATGAACAAGATGACCCACGGTCGCGTCCCGCGCGGCCTCGTTTCCGTGCGCGCCGATGGCGGTGCACAGCCCGATGTGAAGGCGTTGGTGGAAAGCCTGAATAAGGCATTCGCCGACTTCCGGGCCGAGCACACCCAGCAGCTGGAGGAGGTCAAGAAGGGCAACGCCGACGCACTCCAGGCACTTAAAGTCGACAACATCAACGCCGATATCTCTCGTCTTCAGGCGGCCGTCGACGCTGCCAACACCCAGATGGCAGCGTTCCAGATGGGGGGCGGCGGCGCAGCCGAGAGCGTGGCAGATGCTGAATACACCAGCGCATTCCGCGCCCACTTCCGCAAGGGCGAGGTGCAGGCTTCGCTCAACAAGGGTGTGGCCGACGAAGGCGGCTACCTGGCCCCGGTCGAATGGGACCGCTCGATCACCGATCGCCTGGTCATCGTCTCGGACATGCGTCAGCTGGCCAATGTCCAGCCGTGCTCCGGCGCCGGCTTGACCAAGCTTTACAACATGGGCGGCACCGCCTCTGGCTGGGTCGGTGAAGAGGACGACCGTCCCCAGACCGGCACGGGGAAGTTCAAGTCCCTCGGCTTCGGTTGGGGCGAGATTTACGCCAACCCGGCGGCCACCCAGCAACTGCTGGACGACGCCGAGATCAACCTGGAGGCCTGGCTGGCTGGCGAGGTGGAGCAGGAATTTGCAAAGCAGGAGGGATCCGCGTTCTTCTCCGGCAACGGCGTGAACAAGCCCTTCGGCATCCTGACGTACGTCGAGGGAGGCGCCAATGCGGCCAAGCACCCGTTCGGTGCAATCAAGGCCGTCAACAGTGGCGCTGCGGCGGCGATCACCAGTGACGGCATCATCGACCTGATCTACGAACTGCCGTCGGCATTTACTGCGAATGCGAAGTTCTCAATGAATCGCAAGACCCAGGGCACCGTGCGAAAGCTGAAGGACGGGCAGGGCAACTATCTGTGGCAGCCCTCGCTGGTCGCCGGCCAGCCGGCTACGCTGGGTGGCTTCCCGGTTCAGGATGTGGCGGCGATGCCGGACGTGGCCGCCAATGCCACCGCCATGCTGTTCGGTGACTTCAAGCAGACCTACACCGTCTACGACCGCGTGGGTGTGCGTGTGCTGCGCGATCCGTTCACCAATAAGCCGTTCGTGCAGTTCTACACCACGAAGCGTGTGGGCGGCGGTGTGCACAACCCCGAGCCGATGCGCGCTCTCAAGATCGCGGCTGCGGCCTGATCGTCAACCTGCCGGGTGGTCTCGCGCCACCCGGCCCCAGCCATGATCGAGGTTCAGCAATGGCAAAGTTCATCAAGCCTTTCCGTGGTGTGCGGGTGGGCCAGATCTACCCGGTCCAGTTCGCTGTTGGCGAGGAGTGCCCGGCCGAGCTGGAAGCCGGCGCACTGTCTGTCGGTGCGCTATCCCTGGCAGCCGCCCCGCTGCTCGCGTCCAGCTTGGCGGGGTCCAACACCCTCCCGGACCAGGTGCCGTTGGCCGATGGCGTCACTGTGAGCGTGGAAGATGTGGTCAGCCACGCGCACAACGCGTCTGGCCTTACCGCTGAAGCCTGGAATGCCTTGGATGAAGAACAGCGAGACCAGGCACTCGGCCTGTCCATCCAGCAGCTGACGGCCGAAGCAGAGGCCAAGCAAGCGACGACCAGCAGCGATCCCGCGGCTGCCGGCACTGGCGATGCAGGTAACACCCCGCCGGCAGCTGAGAAGGGTGAACTGATCCAACAGTTGGAGGCGGCTGGTGTTGCCTTTGACAAGCGCTGGGGCGTGGACAAGCTCACTGCGGCGCTTACCGAGGCCCGGAAGGACTGATAAATGAGCCTGATTTCGATCGAGCAAGCCCGGGCGCATGTCCGGGTGGAGGATGACTACCCGGTCGAGCAGCTTCAGTCTGCGGTGGACGGTGCGCAGGACGCCGCGCAGGCGTATCTCAACCGGCGCATCTATGAAAGCAAGGACGCTCTCGACGCCGACCGCGTGGAATACCCCGCCGCAGTGGGCGCCGCTGTGTCTTCCCGCGACAGTGCGCTGGCAGCAGCGGTGTTCATCCAAGACGCCGAGGAGCGATCAGCGGCAATTCGCCTTGCGCGCGTCGTGTATCAGGAAGCCATTGCTGATGCGGGGAGATGCGTGAACGGAGTCGTGGTGAACCCGAGCATCCGTTCAGCGATCTTGCTTACGATGGGCCATCTGTATGCAAACCGGTCCGATGTGGTGGTCGGCGCGCAGGTGATGGAGCTCCCGCAAGGTGCGAGGTCTCTTCTCCGCCCCTACCGAAGGGTGATGATGCCATGAGCCTTCAGGACGGTGAGCTGACGAGCCGGATTCGGTTCGAGCGAAAGGTGACGGAGCGGGATCCACTAGGTGGAGACGTCGCCTCTCGGTGGGAAACAGTAGCCAGCGTATGGGCAAAGACCACCAACAACCTGGCAGCGACCACCGAAATGATTGCTGCAGGGGCTGATCGATATCGAGAGCAGGTCCGGTTCGATCTGCGGCTCCGTACTGTCGAACCGGCTTGGAGGATCTTGTTCCGCGGGAAGACCTTCGACATTAAGTCGATTGCTCCCAGCAATGATCGGAGCGAACTCGCCATCATTGCCGTTGCGGGGATCTCAGATGGCTGAAGAGCTACAGCTACATGGGCTGAAGGGGCTTTTGACGACGCTTCGCGGTTTGCCGGACGAGGTCCGTGGGAAACCCCTGCGCACCGGCATGCGCAAGGGCGGCAACATCATCCGTGACGAGGCACGCAACCGGGTGGTGCGGCACTCAGGCTTTCTTGCCAGCGAGATCGTGGTCCGCAGGGCCAACGCGAGGAACCGGCGCCGAGCAGGCGTGGGCAAGGACGGAGAGTACTTCACCGTGGGTGTCCGGGTCGGCCGAAAGGCCAAGTACTCGAACACGAAGCGCAACCAGCGCCTGCGCCGCGTCGGCAAGGTCTATGAAACGACGGGCTGGGCGCACTACTGGCGGCACGTTGAGTTCGGGACCAAGAAGATGGCCGCAAAGCCATTCCTGACGCCCTCGGCGGAGGCTCGCGGACCGCAAGCGGCCCAGGCGATCATCAATGAGACGTGGATCGCGATCACTCGCGCGCTGAAACGACAAGGCTGGGTACTGTGATGGTTCCTCTGATTCAATCGATCTTGCAGGCCAGCGGCCCCGTGCGCGGGTTGTTGGGCGACCCGATTCGCGTGTGGCCCGGGGTGGCGCCCGAGGGTGCGGCGCTGCCCTACGCGACGTGGAGCGTCGTGGGCGGGTCACCGCTGGCGCAGCTTTCCGATCCTCCGCCGGCGGATGGCTGGCGCGTTCGCCTCACCGTGTGGGGCGACGGCGCGAGCCAGGCCAACGCTGCTGCGGTTGCCATCCGCGACGAGGTGGAGCGGCACGGCGTTATCGAGTCGTACAACCCCACGCCTGATGACGACGACACCGGTGCATTCGGCATCTGCTTCGACGCGCGAATGCTTTCTATTCGTTGAGCATTACGTTATCGACGTTGTTTCTTTGGTCGGCTATTTGATTGCTTTTTCGTTTGCTTTTTCGCCGGCTTCTTCTGCGCCTCCCCCAGCCTGCCAGCCTTTACGGTATTCGCAACACTCAAAGAGCTGGCGGCGCTTTCTTTCTCCGGATTCCGCTCGGCATCTACGCCGTTTTGCGCATTTCCGCCCTGCTTAGAGTGAATTAGCGCGTTAATGGTGCGGGATGCTGCTTCTCCCCACAGAAGGTTGCCTAGCATAAATCCGGTTGCCATTGCGGGTGATGTGCTCTTGAACATGATCGGGCTAAAGAGTCCTAAACGGAGATAGGTGATCCCAGTGGCGACCCCTATCAAAATAACGACACAGTCGCGGAACCTCCGTCTTTTATTGGCTTCGCCCCACAGGTCTCCTAAAGACCGCGGATAGAGGAAGTTCACGAACACGCTCGCGACAGCAGCTGTCAAGAACGCCAAGGAGTAACCAAATGCAAAGTCTGTAAATGGCTGTTTGTGGAGCCATGGCTGATCGCTGGTGACCATTACAAAGATCCCCCCCGCCGCGAGGCCGATGGCCGCCCATCCGACTCCATGGAAAAACGATTTCATTGTGATGTTTTTGATTTTCATCTATTGCAATTCCATTGCCTTGTGACGTGTTAACGGCACGGTGCGATGGAACTTTAAATGACCGCAACCCGCACCCTGCGCCCCGGGGGGCATGAATGGAGATTCTCTAATGGGTCACGTAATTAAATCCAAGCACACCCAGTTGTTCATTGCGATCGGCGAGGACGAGGTCATCAAGGTGACCCGCCTGCGCTCGGTCGGCTTCCCCGACGGCCAAGCCTCGGAGATCGATATCTCCGACTTCGACGACGACTGGGACCAGTTCGTTGCCGGCCGTAAGGCCACGGGGAGCACGACCATCGAAGTCATCTATGACTCGACGGCCCATGAAGCCATTGAAACCCTGCACGCCACCGGCGCCGTCGTCGACTTCTTGGTCACCGCGCCGAAGTCCGAGACTGCCGGTGCCGATAAGCCGGTCGCTGTGGAAGGCGTGATCAAGCCGCCGGACGATATTGTTTCCAAGCAATTCAAGGGCTTCATCCAGAATTTCGCGGCCCAGGTTGCCGACAACGATGTTTGGAAGGCCACCATCACCATTCGCGGCACTGGCCCGGTGAAGACCAACCGGCCCGCCGGCGGCAACTGATCCGACCAACGGCGCTCTCTCTTTCGGCCCGCTTCGGCGGGCCTTCTCTTTGGCCGGGCGCGCGGGAACCCCCGCGTGTTAGCCGTGCGCGGCCTGCGCGCCCAGCCACCATTTCAGGAAACGGCCCATGAGCAAGACCAACGACACCGCGACGACCGATACGCTTGCCACCTCCCAGACCGTGCTGCAGACCTTCACCAGCCTAGGCATGTTCGCGTCCAAGGACGTGCATGCAGACACCATCACCCTGCCCAGCGGCGACAATGCGCAGTTCCACGTGCGCGAGCTGCCGGATGCGGAATTCCGAAAGCTGTTCCAGGACGGCGATCGTGCCAAGCTGATCGCGGCGACCATCTGCGATGAGGATGGCAAGCCGGTGATGACGGCCGCCCAGGCCTCGCAGCTCAAGCCGCTGGTTGCCGCCGAGCTGCAGCAGGTGGCCATGAAGCATTCGGGATTCGGCGACAAGGCCGCTGACGCCCAGGCCGAGGCGGGAAACGCCTAAGGCAGCGGGGCGAGGACTGGTTCTGGCATGTCCTGGCCGGCCATCTGCATCGTACGGTGGCCGAGCTGCGCGGGACCATGTCGCGCAAGGAGTTCCTGCGGTGGTGGGAGTTCCACAAGCGGAACCCCATCGATCCGGTGGGGCTGCACATCAAGCCGGCCGCATTCGCTGCCTTCACCTTCGCCGCGCACAGCCAGGCAGGCACGAAGCGCGGCATGCAGGACTTCATGGACGTGCTGGTGCCCAGGTCGGACGACGACGAGGCCCAGGACTGGTTCGATTCACTGGGATGACCAATGGCTGACAACTTCGGACGCTTCGCGGCGGTTCCCATTGGCCCGCTGCTGGCCGCGAGAGACGGCGGCCTGACGCTCGCCACCACGGCCGAGGCCAACCTCAACCGTATGGCGCGATCGGACGTGGCGCAAAGCGCTGGCACGGTGGGCGTAGAGTTCGCCGTCTGGGGCGATGACGCCGTGTCGGCTGTGATCGGCCTCGCTACTGCAGCGGCGCCGCTCAACAGTTACCCGGGTGCTGCCGCCGGCGGCGTGGGCTGGGAGCTGGGCACCGGCCGAGTACTGCTGGACGGCGCGCCCGTCGCAAGCGGTCTGCCGAACGTCAAACACGGCGATATTGTTGGGCTGCGGGTCGTGTTCGGCACTCCGTCACACCTGCAGCTCTACCTGGGTGCCACCCAGGTGCATCAGCGGGATATCAACCTGGCCGGTCCTTTGCATTTTGCCGCCGCGCTGGCGTCGAGCAAGGCCGGTGGCCTGTGCATGGCGGTCAACGCTGGGCAGTGGAACGCGCGAGGGCCGGCCGCGCTTGCCGGCTGGAAGGTCGCTACGGCCTCCCGCCCTGTCACTCGCCTTGCGGACGCGGACTGGCTGACCGCGCCCGGTGACCTCCCGGCCAATGCCCGCTACGAGGGGCTGATCGCCGAAGGGGTGAACCTGATCAGCGAGATCAACTTCTGGCCGTGGGGCGGCGACCCGGTGACCCAGACCAGCGCCGCCGAGTGCGTGTTGCTCGACGCCGACGGGCTGCTCGACAACCTGGCGCTGTCCGGCGCCTCAGGGATGCCAGTCCAGATCCGGGCGGGCAGCTCCGCCGGCATGCTCGCCGACACCTCGGCCGTGTTCCGCTTCACCGTGGACCGCATCGAGATCAACGACGACGGCAGCAAGACGGTTCACTTCCGCGATGCCCACGACGATCTGGACGAGACGATCAACCGCGGCGTGTTCATGCCGAATATCGCCGCCCTGGCATGGAAGCCGCAGCCGGTCGTGATCGGGGCGGTGGCCAGCGTGCCGGCGATGGGTGCCAATTCTGATGCGACCGCGATGTTTGTGGCCGACGGCCTGGTCTATGCCGAGGCGGTGATGGACCGCGGCGATCTGATGGAACCGGGCACGTTCGATCTGTCGCCCGACGGGCAGCAGCTGCTCATGAAGTCGCCGCCGGTCACGCCGGTGGTGGCGGACCTGTCCAGCGTTGGACCCGGCCAGCGACCTGCCACCCTGCAGCAGGCGATCGCCGACATCATGGGCCGCCTGGGTAAGACCTCATGGTCCGGTGGCGACTGCGCCGCGGTTGATGCCGCAACGGGCTATGCGGGCGTGGGTTACTACGCCGGCAATGCGATCACCGGGCGGGATGCCATGAACGCCATCCTCCCCAGCTATGGGGCTGCCTGCTACCAGGACGCAACCGGGGTGCTGCGCTTCACCCGTGTGGTGGCGCCCGAAACGTTCGGCGGTGCTCCGGCCTTCGAGCTCACGGCCAACGACCTGGCCGAGGATCTGCTGGCAATGCCAGACGACGCGCCGAACCTGACACGCCGCATGGCCTACCGCCCGAACGCCCAAGCGTTGGCCGCCTCGGATATGGTCACCGATGTGGTGGACGTGCCGCAGGCCCGCCGCGACGAGCTGACCGGCCTGTTCCGCGCGCAGGTTTACGGGGGCGGGGTGCTGCACCAGCACTATCGCCGCGCGGACGCGGCAGATCCGGTGATCTCGCTCTTCTGGCACGCAGCTGACGCGCAGTCGGAGATCGATCGGGTGGTGGGCATGTACCGCGAGCAGCGGTTCTTCTACCAGGTGACGGTGCGCGGCGATCAAAGCCTTGCCCCACAGCCCGGGCAGATCGGCCGGCTGACGTACCCACGCTATGGCTTGGACGAGGGCAAGGCGGTGCTGGTGCGGCGCGTTGAGCGCAATCCGGCCACGGGTGACGTGGTACTGACGATGTGGGGTTGATCGGATGCTGATCGGATATGGAATGCCAGCCCCTCAATCGGTGGCGCTGGTGGGTGGAACCTGGCTGACTGCAGATGGCGGCGCCGCGCTGTTCGACGGCAAGCCCGCGCGACGGGCGCGCATCGCCCGCACCGGCGCACTGTCTATCAACATCACCCTCGCGGAGGCTGTGGTGCCGGGCATCGTGGCCGTGCTCGGCCTCAACGTGCCGGCCGGCGTCACCATCCGCGCAGCTGGCGCCACCGGCCAGACCGTACGCCTTCCGACCGGGACCGTATGTGCATGGCTGTTCCCAACCGGTAGCGCGGCGGTGAGCAACGTGGCAGTTGAAATCGACACCACTGTGGCAAACGTTGAAGTCGGGGAGATCGGGATCTTCCGTACGGTAGACGTTGGGATCACGGATGGATGGGCCGTGGCGCCGGTTGACGCCAGCACCCACACGCGGACCAAGGGCGGGCAGGTGAACACGGTGGCGGGTGCCGTATACCGACGCCTGACCGCCACGCTGTCTGGCCGCGCGACTGAGGTGGTCCGCAAGTGCGGCCTGAGCGGTACAGACTGGGAGACGGTCGCGATGGCCATGGCTGGGCGCCAACGCTCATGCGTGGTGCCGCAATACCGCGACATTCAGACCAAGGCGTTCGATCCGGTTCTGGCTGCGCGCGCTGCCATGTATGGCCACGCCACCCAGCTGCCCTCTGCCGAGAACATCAGCCGGCAGTACTTCAGCGGATACTTGGAGTTTGAGGAAATACCTACTTAGTCCTCGTTTGGAGAAAGATGCTTATTGATTTCCATGTAAGCCGTATCGAGCGTCTGAGTTAGGGCTACTCTCTGAGCACGTAGGCCATCGCGCTCTCGGATTGTAGCCGGGTCATTGGTAAAGCCAATCCGCTCAAGGCGTGCATCGACGCTAGAGAGAAGGGCGGCAGCGGCGGATACCTGTGCGGTAAGCACACGAACGACAGCTTGCTTAGCCATGCTTGAGGCTGACTCCTCCTGCGCTTGTGCTGCGCGGGAGAGCTCATTGCGCGTTAGCGCAAGATCCTGTCGTTGCAGTCTTAGGTCCTCGCGCTGCAAATGAATAGCGTAGAGAAAACCTACGAACGCAAGTCCGGAGAACAGCGTATTTACAGCTCCGAACATGTCGCCGAATTGTCCGCGAGTTTCCCAGCTCGCATGTGAGTGATAAATCACGAATCCGATAAGCGCTTGGGTCGCGATAACAGCGGCGATGATCGCGACAAGCCACATCCAAGATGGACCTCGGCTTTTGGATAGTTCTGTCATGAGATTCCGAGTCAGACGATGGAGTTTGGTCGGGCGATCGTGGCCAGAACCTGCGTAATTAGGATCGATCTCCGTATCGTGTGTCAATAATTGGTAAGGGAAAATGGCTCTTTACACTCTGACTGTTGACCTTCTCGCAGAGACTGGCAGCTTTGAGCGGGACTTGGGCAAGGCTGCCCGCGCATCTGATCGCTCGGCGCGTGCAATGCGGCAGATGCAGCGCGAGATGTCCGACAGCCTCGCCCAGGCAGCGCGTGACGCAAAGGTGTCTGTAACCAGCATCGACCTGAGCATGGCCACTCTCGCCAAGGGGTTCGGCGCGATCGGTGGTGGCGCGCTGCTGGGGATGTTCATCACCGAAACCATAAATGCGCAGAACGAGCTGGCGCAGTTGAATGCCGCCCTTAAGTCCACCGGACAAGCGGCTGGCTTCAACAGCAGACAGTTGACGGACATGGCCGACAAGATGGCCAAGGCGACCATTCATTCGTCGGGCGAGATCGTCAACGCGCAGACGCGCCTGCTGTCGTACACCGGCATCGTCGGTGAGAACTTCCCCCGCGCGCTGCAGCTGGCGATCGATCAGTCGGTACGCCTTGGCGAGAGCATTACCCAGTCCGCAGAAACCGTCGGCAAGGCGTTGGAATACCCGGCCGAGGGTGTCTCTGCGCTGACCAAGCAAGGCTTTAAGTTCACCGCGCAGCAGAAGGACATGTTGGCGTCGCTGGAGGCGGCCGGAAGGCTGGGCGAGGCGCAGGCCATCGTCATGGGTGTGATGGAAGAGTCCTACGCCGGTGCAGCCAAGGCCGCGCGCGAGACGCTGGGCGGAGCGCTCATCGGCCTGAAGGAGTCCTTCAACGACCTGCTAGGCAGCCAGGCACAGAGCGGTGGAATCGCCGCGGCTACTGCCGCGGTTAATTCCTTTGCCGAGAACCTCAGCGTGGTGGCGGCGGCGGCCGTTCCTCTCGGCGTCGGCTTGGGCGTCTTCTACGCCGGCGGCAAACTGACCAAGGGCATCGCTGCACTGAACACGCTCTGGGCGACGAACGCGGTCGTCGCCAATCGCGCCTCAGTAGGCATGATGGGGATGGTCCCAGCAACGGTCCGCCTCACAGCGGCGCAGACCGCCGCCCGCGTTGCCGCGCAGGGATTGTCATCTGCCTACGCTGCACTTGGTGGACCGGTCGGGATTGCCGCGGCACTCGCCACTGCAGCGGCCGGTTGGTGGGTGATCCGCGACAGCACCAAGGATGCCGATAGCGCGCTCATTGACTTCAACGGAACGATCGATGACACCATCGAGAAGTTCCGCGAGCTGAACAAGCAGCAGCAGGCGGGCGAGATCCTGCGACTACAGAAGGAAATGCAAGCGGGCTACGACGCGATCGCCAGCGCGATTGATCGTATGTACGGCGTGGCAAACAGCGAGGTTGGTGGCATCCCCGCTCGTGAGTACGGCAAGGAGGTCCGCGCGCTGCGCGAGCAGCTGCAGGCCGGAAAGGTCAGCGCGGATCAGTTCGCTGCTGAGCTTGCTATCGCCAATGCCAGGCTCTTGGAAGGTGCGCCCGCCGCGAAGCGAATTACCGATAGGTTTGTTGAGCAGACCGCGTCAGCCGCCACCTTGGGCCTGAAATACGAGCAGCAGAATCAGCTGCTCGGCACGTTCATCGGCACCAGCGCTGGGGCCGAACGGCAAACTGACGCAACGACGGCCGCGTTGAATCGCCAGGCAGTAGCCTCCAAGGCCGCTTCTGACGGGATCGACCAGCACCTGAAGTCCCTACAGTCCAGTATCGACGGCCAGCTAGTGAACCTGGTGCGCCTAAAGCAGGGCGCCGAGGCTGCCTTCATGGTTGACGTCGGCCAGAAAATCAACGCCGCCGGCGGCGCCGACAAGCTCAGCGCAGAACAACGCGCTGAGTACAACAAGCAGATCGCGCTTGGTCTGAGCCTGATTCGTCAGACCGAAGTGGCTCAGACGGCTGCGCAGTCTGCGAAGGCGGGTGACAAGGCGGCGATCAAAGAACAGAAGGCCGCGACCGACGCACTTGAGCGCTACCGCCAGCAGGCGGAGCTGGCCGCAGCAGCAATGGATGGCCCGCTAGACGAGGCGATGGCCAAACACCTGCAGAACATGGCCGAGTACAGCGCCGCGCTGGCCAAGGGCAACATCGCCCAGGCTGATGCCAACGTGCTGATGGCCCAGAGCGCAATGGAATACGCCAAAGTGGCGGCGGAGGTAGATCGGGCCATTGCGAGTCCGGAGGCCTTGCTTGCGACCATGGACGGCGAGCTGGCGATGCTGGGCAAGATCGGCCGCGCACGCGAGCTGTATCGCCGGCAGCTGCTCAACGAGCGCGACATGCGGCAAGAGCTGCAAAAGGCGGTGGAGGCAGCCGGTGGCAAGGAAGCGCTGGCGCTGGCCAAGGGCGCGGCGAGCTACGAAGAGTACGAGCGTTCGATGCTGGCTGCGGCTGATGCGTCCGCGGCGTTGTCACTGCGCGTGGAAGAGGCGGCGGCCAACGTCGAAGCATGGGCCAACGTGGTGATCTGCGGTGTCGGCGATGCCGCAGATGCCATGGCAGACTTCGTTGCCGGTGGGCTGCGCGACTTCAACGGATTGTGGGACGACCTGAAGGACGTGGCCAAGCAGGGCCTGCGCGACCTCGCGCGCCAGCTGCTGCAGCAGAAGCTGGTGATCCCGATCCAGACCCGGATCATGGAAGGCTTCAGCAACTGGGGTAGCCAGGGCGGCGGCTTCAGCATGCAGAGCATCATGGGCATGTTCGGCGGTAACGGATCCGCCGCCGGTGGCCAGAACGTTGGGACAATCGCCGGGCTGTTGTCCAAGGGGCAGGGCCTTTTCAGTGCCGGATCTGCTGCGTCGAGTGGCGCCAGCGCGGTCAGCTTGATGGGGTTTGGCAACAACGTGGCGGCACTCACCGGCGGTGGTGCTGCGGGCGGGTCGGCAACAGCTGGTGCTGGCGCTGCCGGCTCTTCCGCGGCGGCAGCGGTGCCAATCATCGGCTGGATCATCGCCGGCATGATGAAGAACGCTGAGCTGTTCGATCAGGGCTGGGACATCGCCAATGGCGAAAGCTGGGCGGGCAAGATCGCCACGGCCGGCGCTGTGGGCCTTGCGGACAAGAGCTTCCGTGGGCTGGGCCTTAACGACAAGACCGCCTCGATCTTGTCGGGGTCCAGCATCCACGCAAAGCTGTTCGGCCGCAGCGCGCCCAAGATCACCGGGCAGGGCATCACCGGGAGCTACGGCTTTGATGGCTTCGCTGGCCAGAGCTACGCGGACGTCAAGGCGAAGGGCGGTCTGTTCCGCAGCGACAAGAAGTGGACGCAGTACACCGGCCTCGATCCCAACATCGACCGCACGTTCGATATGGCTGCACGCCAAGTGCGCGGTGCTACCACGGATCTGGCCAAGCAGTTGGGTGTAGATCTGACCCAACAGCTGGCCGGTGTGCGGGTGAATCTTGGCAAGCTGTCGCTGTCGGCCGACTCGGCCGAGGCCAAGGCCCAGCTGGAAGCCTACCTGGGCGACATGACCGACCGCCTGTTCACCGAGGCGGTTCGGGCGTCGGGCTTCGGCAACCAGCTGGACGGGTACTACGAGTCGGCCGACGTTTTCTCCGCGCTGAGTGCGTCGATCGCGCTGGCCGTCGGCAATGCCGACCAGCTGGGCCGTGCGCTGAACAGCATGGAGATCGAGAAGGTCAACAAGGCGGTGGACTACTTCCAGGACCTCGCCGGCGTCGCAGGCACGGACCTGGCCACCCAGATCGAGAAGGTCACCGGCCTTCTGGGCAACTACGCCACGCTGATGGCCGACGTGTCCACGCAGCTGCTCACCGGCAACCTGACGCAGTACCAGTCCCAGGCGCTCACGATCGAGCGCACGTACCGCCAGCAGGTGAAGGCCGCAAATGATTATGCCAAGGCGCTCGGCTTGTCCGGCGCCCGGGCAGAGGACCTGGCCAAGATCGAGGCACTGCGGGCGACCAACATGGGCAAGCTGCAGGCCCAAATTGATGCCGACAAGAAGGCCATGAAGTACGGGCTGTCGATCAGCGACCTGTCTCCCCTGACCGATCAGGAGAAGCTGCAGGAGACGATGCGGGAGCTGGAGCGTGCAGTGTCCGCCGGCGACAGCAGCGCGGCGCAGGCGGCTGCACAGGCCGCCTTGGGCTTCGGCCGCAACCTGTACGCAAGTGGGCAGGACTACAACAGCCTGTACGGGCAGGTGACCGGCCTGATCGACAGCATGAAGGTAGGCAACCTCGACCTCGAGGACGGCACCAGCATGGGCAAGCTGGCTGACGTGATCGAGGCGCTACCGGACAACTTCAGCCGGGCAGTGTTTGAACTTGTGGTCGAAGGGAAGGGCCAGGCCGAGACAAGCTCGGCCGTGCAGCAGGGCAACACCCTGCTGGCAGAACAGAACCAAGTGCTCCGCGAGCTGCTGCGCGTGACCACGTCCGGCGTGCGTACCAGCAACAGCTCCGCCATCCGCGAAACCCTCAACAGGTAACCCCATGCAAGAACGGAAACTCACCCTGATCGATATCGGGGCGGGCGCGCTGCCGTCTGTCACTCCGGTCACGGCACAGAACTCGTCCTGGTTCCCGACGGTGTACGTGTCCCCGGAGACGCCCCCGGTGGATGGGGTGACGCCAGAGCCGGTCGCCGACGGCGTCCTGATCGAATGGGACGCCGTTGACCAGGTGGGGGTGGTCTACATCATCGAGCGCGGCCCCGCCCAGGATGGACCCTGGACGGAGATCCACCGCACCACCGAAACCCGGTACCTCTACAGCGATGGCAGTGGGCAGAAGTGGTATTTCCGCATCACAGCTTCCGTGCGAGGTAAGCCGGGGGTGGGGACGGTGGTGGAGGGCACTCCGACGCCCACAACCGCAGAGTTGATCGCGGCCCAGCAAAAGCTGGACAAGGAAATTGCAGACAGGATCGAAGCCAATGCGCTTGAGGCGGCAGCTCGGGCGGACGGGCTGGCACAAGCAGCCCAAGATCTGGCTTTCGAAGCCCGGGCGCGTGCCGATGGTGTGCGCCAAGCGCTTGATGCCGTGGGAGCCGAGGCACAAGAGCGAGCCGATGATCTGCTCAATGAGCGGATGGAGCGGACCGCCGCGATTACTGAGTTGTCTCATACGCAGCAGAGCGACCATGAATCGCTCTCCCGCGCGCTGTCGGAAGTTGCCGCCGGTAGCGGTACGCAATTCGACAGCAAGCGAATCTGGTACTTCGACGATGGCGTGGAAGGATGGACTGGCAACGGTGATCCCGGCTTCGATAGCGGGTGGCTGCGGCCGGCCAACGCCAACGCGTCCCCCTATGTCCAATCTCCTGACACGCTTGGCTTGGATGGCGGCGCTTACAGCCATGTGAAGCTGCGGGTCAGGAAGATAGGAGCGCCACTCTGGATGGGAGTACTGCGCTGGGTAACAGTTGACGATCGCGACTGGAACTCTGAAAGGTCGTTTGAAATCTCCGAACCAGCTTGGGACACCAATGGGATTGCTACGGTCACTGCTGCAGAAATCCCCTGGGCCGGCGAAGTGGCGGCCCTTCGTGTACAGCTCGGCGACTCGCAGACAGTTTCCCACTACTACCTGATCGACTGGATTGCAGTGGGGCGCCCGACCCCGGGCGCCGGCGTGGCATTGGTCCAGGAAGAGTCAGCTGCTCGTGTTGCCGCAGACAGCATTGAGGCATCCAAGCGGGAAACCCTAGCGGTACAGTTGCGCGGCGACTATGAGGGGACGGACCTGTCCCAAGTTGCCACTGGCCTGTTTGCGGCCGAGCGAGACGCGCGCGTGAGCGCAGATGATGCCTCGGCATCAGCTATCGAGATTCTGCGGGCCCGCCTGCCGATCGGCGACGGACCGCTGGCCACCGAGGCGAGCGTGACAGAAGAGAGTCAGGTGCGCGCTGATGGTGATAGCGCCAACGCCCGAGATATCGAGCTGGTGCAAGCGCGTATGCCAGCCGGCGATGGCAAGGTGGCATCGGTCGAAGCCTTGGACAGCGTGACGGCCAAAGTGGAACAGACTGAGCAGGGGCTGGTCTCCATGGGCGAGCGGGTGACCTCACTGAATGCCCAGTTGGACGGCGAGCATGCTGGCGAAGACGATTGGAACGCTGGTGAGAGCGATTGGAGCGCGGGCACCGTAACCATCTTCACCGTCATCGCCGACGGCGACCATGCCCAAGCCAAGAAGACGGACGCGGTTACGACCGAGTTTGGCGAGTTCAAGGCGGGGGTGACTGATCAGATCGACGCGATCGCGGACGACGTATCAGCTCAAGCGCAGCAACTTGTAGGCGTACACGCAGAACTCGAGGGAAAGGCATCCACGGACGCAGTCAGCCAGCTGCGGTCGAGGGTGGACCAAAACGCCGACGGCATTACCGCAGTGTCCGAGCAGCTGGGGTCGGTCAAAGCTGAGGTTGCGGACAAGGCGAGCGCGCAGGTGGTACAGGGCATGCAGGCGCAGGTCCAGCAGACCGCCGACGGCCTTACGCGGGTCTTGGCCAAGGCCTTCCTTCACCTGATCGCTGACGGAGGCAATGGACCCGTTGTCGGCGGCATGGAGATCGATAACAACGGGCGTGTGGTGAACACGCGGTTCCTGAGCGACACGTTCGAGATCATCGCTCCCGGCGCCGATCGCGGCATGGAATGGCGTGACGGTTATCTGCGCGTCTGGAACGGCTCCGCTCAGCGAATCATTGGCACCGACTTCGGCAATGGAAGCGAGGGGCTGATGGACTACTTCGGGCCCAATGTCGGCGCTCGAGCGGCGACGAAAGCCAACGCGGTGATGTGGATGGACAACGGTGGCAACGCCTACTGGGGTGGTGCCCTGGCCGCTGGTGTCCTGCGTAACGCGGTGCAGACCACCACCACCGTCATGACGGGCACGCAGTTGGTCTGCGGCCCCTTCTCCAGCAACGGGCGCAACAAGAGCGTGGTCGTCAGCTTCAGCCGCACGGTACGCCGCACCAAGTCGGCGTATGGGTCGCAGGGATTCGTGGCAGGCGCGGGTGAAAACACCTGCACGATCAATATCTATCGAAAGGTGGAAAACGATCCTGAGACGTTCTGGACGCAGCTGGTAGCCCGAGGTGGGGTGAGCATCAATAACGAGGTCGACGGACCCGATGTCGCCATATCGGCGTGGGGCGGTGCGGTGACCCTCAACGATGGCGCCGACGGCAGCCGCCAGCGGCAGTACCGCGCAGAGATCGTCGGTGCCAGCGAACAACAAGTGATGCACCAATCAGGCAGCTTCAATGCGCAGGCCATTGAACAAAGCATGTCGATTGTGTCCGTAGAAACCTAAGCCGGAGAGAACATGGCGCTTAAACATATTGATCAGGATGGTATCTATCCTGGCGGGAAGCGGGGACTGCCAGGTCGGGCGGCGATGGCGATCGTCAACGAGAATTCAGTCGAGACCGAAGAGCGCTTGAGCGCACTCGAAAGCGGCACCGGTGGCGTGGCTGATGCGATCGAGACCCTGCAAAGCGGGTTGACGACCGAAGCTCAGAAACGATCCGAGATGGATGCGGTGCTAGGAGCCCGAATTGACTCGCAGCGGGAGTCCTTAGTGGCACTTGGCGCTCGCATTCTTGGCAAGAATCGATTGATCAACGGTAACTTCGACTTCAGCCAGCGCGGGGTAGCGGGTTCCCGCACCAGCGCGGAGTACGTCGAGTTCTATACGGTGGATCGATGGGTATGCGGCTTTGTGGGCGTCAGCGGCAACTGGGGTGTGGGCGGCACGCCACTGGGTGAAATTGGCGGCTCTCGCCGCTTCCTCGGGTACAACATCGTGTCCGTTGCAAACAACAACTCTGCAGCCTATGTCGGGCAGAAAATTGAAAACTGCGACACCTTTGCAGGTAAGACTGTCACCCTTTCCATATGGGCGCGCAGCAATGTAGCCGGGAAGAAAATTGGCGCGCGCATCTTGCAGCTGATGGGCACTGGTGGAAGCCCCTCGGCCAATACCTCGACGGAATGCCCTACCGTCGCGATCCTAACTACCTCCTTCAAGCGATATTCCTTCACGGTCTCACTGCCCTCGATGGCCGGCAAGACGCGCGGTAACAATGGCAACGACAGCCTGTTCGTCGTTCTGGACTACTGCGCCGACTCGTCTTTTTACGCAGGTCAGATCGTGGCGCAGACGGGTCTCATCGAAATTGCGCAGGCTCAGCTGGAAGAGGGGGGCGTGGCCACCGACTTTGACTTCCGCCCGCGGGCGTTGGAACTCACCCTGTGCCAGCGCTACTACGAGAAGAGTTATAGCGAGGACATCTATCCGGGAAGTGCCGCCGCTGTCGGATACGCCTCCGCACTGGTAGCCACCAGCGGTTACTTCTTGTCGGCATCACCAGTATTCAAGGTTCCTAAACGTTCCGTGCCTGCCGTGACGACCTACCGGTACGACAACGGCGCAACCGGGCAGATGACCGAATATGGCACTACCGGGTCGCTGCAGGCTGGCCGCCCAACCTCAATCACCAACATCAGCACCAACGGGTTTGAGATCCGGAGCGACAGCTCTCCGGGTGCAGGCAACGCGGTTCGTTACCACTGGGCAGCAGACTCGGAGCTTTGATATGTACAAACTGACCAACGACCCTGATGTGGTCCTCAGCACTGAAACCGGAGCATTCATCCCTCGCGGCCATCGATTGTGGGAGGAATACGAAGCATGGCTTGCAGCCGGCAACACAATTCCCTTGCCGGATGAAACGCGCACGCTTTCCGATATCAAACAGCAGCTGATCGCTGCGGCGACAGCGTTGCGTTGGGAAAAGGAGACTGGCGGTATCGAGCTTGGCGGCGTGCGCGTGGGAACGACACTTGACGATCAGAACCGGATAAGCGGTGTGCTCTCCGCCATCGCGCTGGGTGGCTTGGTGGAGGTGGACTTCAAGGCACAGAACGGATGGGTCAGGCTGACCGCGTCGGAGATACAGGGCATTGCCCAGTACATCTCGGCACACGTGCAGGCGTGCTTCAGTGCCGAGCGGGTGCACCATGAAGCCATCGAGCGTCTCGCGAGTGCAGAAGAGCTCGCGACCTATGACCTGACGCAGTACTGGCCAAGCTAGGCTAGCAGGGGCTTGGCCTGGCCTGCATACGGTCGAACATGCCGCCCTAGACAGCGCTCAGCGGCCCGACCATAGTTGGGATTGGCAGGCCGGACGACGACATGAGCATCCTTAACGTACTGATGACTCCCGAACGCGCGGTCGTGGCGGTCGACACCCTCGCTCAAGATGCCGTCACTGGCGAAACGTCCGAGGGGGCCAAGCTGCTGCTGATCCCCCAGCACAACATTGTCGTTGCGGCGCGTGGGTCCGGGCAGTTCTTCCTTCGAGCGTATCAGCTGTGCCTTGAGGCCAGTTTCCGAAAGGCCTTCAGCATCGAGCAGATCATGCTGGAGGTCGGGCCCGTCATGGATCAGCTGTGGCCCAAGTATGTCCAGGCGATCCGGGATGCCAAGATGGACTTGGCTCAGTTTCAGGCGGAAATTGTGGTGGTGGGCTGGTCCAAGGCCCAAAGCCGGATCGTCGGCACCGCCTACGCGAAGTCAGTTGTCGAGCAGCCCACCCGTGTCGCCGAGCTGGTCGGCGGAATTGCTGCGCCGGGTCAGCCACTGCGCGATCTTCCCGATAGCTTCCATCCCGACGCGATCCTCGCCGCGGGGCGCCGGCAGGCCGAGTATGTGAACGCTGAAGAGGGGCGGCAGGTCGCCGGCGGGCGGATCATCGCAGCCTTTCTACAGCGCGGTGAGACGGTCGTGAGGGATCTCGGCGCCATCTGACAGGCCTCGGTGGCTCCGTCGCGGAGTCTGAGACTCTGGTCCGTATCCTGCGCCGATGCTCCCGCCCTGCAACTTCACCGGATTTATGACTGCACCTCGCTCCACGGGCTGGGTGCAGAACGGCGAGCATTGGGGGTTGTGGTGGGGGAACCGTCAGATCGCCTGCGTGCAGCCGAGTGCCAAGGACGTCCGGGTCGTCTTGGCCTGCAGGAAGCTGTGGCAGGACAAGGAGGTCCGGGCGGCCAGCGTGAGCCAAGGAAAGCGCTATGCCGAGCGGTGGTGTGCGGCCCGGATTCTGGCGGGGGTGCCACTGCGACAAGCTGTGCAGCAGCTGACGGCCAAGGAAGAAGCGCCCACGCAGCCGAAGCGCTCGGCAAACGAGCTGCAGCAGGCCCGGCGGCTACGCGAAGCGCTAAAGCTGCCGGGCGACAACTAGACCGACCGCACGCGGAGCATCCGCGACTTGGGCTGCGAGTCGCCTCTATTCCTTGACTACGCGCTTCTTCCGCTGCTTACCCTTAGCGGCAGGCGTTTGATCACTCTGCATGCTCATTGCCGCCGTAATCTGCTCGTCTGACATGCCGAATATGTTCGAAAGTATTTCGGCTACTTTGTCTTCTTCAAAGCCAATTGCGACGTCGGATGCTTCGATGATTGAAGTATCAAGAAGTGCGGCGCCGTACGGTGTCCGCGCTGTAACAAAAGCGAGCAACTCCCGTGCGCCAGAATAAAGGATGCTGATGACGTTGACGGCGACCGACGACGGATTGAACGGTCTCTTTAATGCTTTGCACCCTTCGGTATCGATTGAGAACAGGCAGAAAGCGTCAATCTCCACTACGTAAGGATAGCTATCGTCTAGCTGGCGCAGCATCAGGTGGCCAAAATGGCGGCCATCCGCATCATACGTAACCCCCGCCTTAATAGTGACCGGCAAGGGGCGCTCTATCAGTTCGTCGGCGATCCTAGGAACCGCCCTAACCGATATCTGAGGGTACTCAGGTTGCTCAAGCCGCAGCGGACTGGATTTCATTATCGTTCGCTTCGTTTAAATGTTCGACAACCGTTAGTGCGCTGAAACTTCCCTCATTCATGGCCGCTTCCGGCCAAACGAAGTAGGGGGAACGGGCCGTCTTTCGCTTCTCTTCGGCAACAAATTGCACGATTTCGCAGGGCCTGTATGCCTTCTTTTCCTCCAGGGCAAAGTAGGCGACGTCGTCGTCTGATTTCTCCACCAGGCGGAATGCTTTATTGCCAATGTGGATTGCGATGTCCAGAGAGCCGCCGAGTGCTTTTACGTGCTCAGCCAGCGTTGAAAGAAGAAAGTCATTTCGAGCTTCGAACTTCGAGACTGCAGCCTGCGTCTTTCCAAGTGAGATCGCGACGGCTGCCTGCGTTACACCAGCACATTCGCGCAATGCAGCCAGCGGCAAGCTCAGCAAGGCTTCAGCTCGTGCCGCGCGCCTCGCTTCAGAGTTCTGGCTGCCCCGCTTACTAACGTAGTCTCTATAACTAGTCGTCATCCTTTCTTCCCCTTCTTGCCTGCTTTTGCTTGGGTGGCCTTGGTTTTCTTGGCCTTGGCGTCTTTCAGGGTCTTTGATTCAGCAATGCGCTTATCGAACATATCATCCGCAATAGGGATGAACTTTGTGTAGAAGCCATCGAAGTCGTAGAGCGCTTTGTCCGCAGCGACCATTAGATACGCACGCCTAAGCGGATCAAAGGCATACAGCACGCGGAAGTGCTCATCGCCGTACCTGATCCTGAGTTCCTTCATGCTGTGATGCTTAGAGCCTTTGATCTCGCCTGAATGTGGGCGGGGTAGGTTAGGCCCGAACTCCATGAGCAGCGATATACAAGCGTCCACCCTCTCGAACTCCTCCTCCGTGAGGTCATTCAGGAATTTCTCGACCTCCGCAGAGAGGTCAACCCGCCAAGCCACAGACTATAACCTCAAGGTTATGCGTGGTGCAAGGGTGTGTCGTTTCGCTTGTCAAGCCGCCTCTCCATTTGTTCAGCTTCTTGGCGATGTTATACGGTGCCTCTATTGGGGAGCAATGGCGGGCTACCTGGTTGCTTGGACCGGGAGCCTCCGTCCGACAGACTGAAGGGCCGGGCACGCGCCAGCTACGAACCAGTGTTGCTTGGGTCGGAACTGTGGGTGCGCAGGCACCAGCACCAGCACAGGCTTCGCCTGTAGATCGACGAGCGAAAGGTTCGGCGCGCCGCCGACCAGAGCGGGCACAGGTCGGCGCCCGGTTAGCTGCCGTTGCCTCCGTATCGGCGCGTGCGACTGCCGGAGGCGACAGTAGCTGCATGGATCAAAAGAGCATCGGCAAGGCGCGCTGGGCGCGCGCGAGGGCGGCTTCGCTGTGGCAGCAGGCCGACGACCTGGACATGAATCATGGCGGCGACTGGCGGGCGAGGGCGACACGTCGGCGGGGAGCTGATCGCCTCCGCGCGGAGGCCGCGCGGTTAGACGGAATCGCCAACCGCCTGCAGCCGTTTGAGGGCGATCAAGCCGCCTGACCTGGCCGCAGCGCGACGACGTTGCCGTTGCGCAGCCGGTCTAGGTAGTTTGCCCATTCCTGCATCATCCTTACGCGCTCGGCCATATGGGTAGTGCGGTTGTAGGCCCGACCGTTAGGGTCTCGCACCGCGTGCGCCAGCTGATGCTCGATGATGTCTGGCCGGAAGCCCAGCACCTCGTCCAAGATCGTGCGCGCGGTGGCCCGGAACCCGTGGCCAGTCATCTGGTCGCTCTCGAACCCCATCCGACGCAGCGCGGTGTTCACTGTGTTCTCGCTCAACGGCCGGTGCACGCTGTTGCGGCCGGAGAACACGTACTTACCCTGGTTGGTGAGCGGGTGGATCTCCCTCAGGATGTCCAGCGCCTGCCGCGACAGCGGCACCAGGTGCTCCGCGCGCATCTTCATCCTGTCGGCCGGAATGAGCCACACGCCTGCGTCTAGGTCAAACTCGGACCACTCGGCCTGGCGTAACTCTCCGGGCCTCACGAACACCAGCGGGGCCAGGGCGAGCGCCCAGCGCGTGACTGGCCTACCCTGATAGCCGTGGATAGCGCGCAACAGCGGCGCCAGCTCCTTCGGCTCGGCCAAGGCGGCGTAATGGCGTTTCGGCTTTGGCTGCAGCGCACCGCGTAGATCGGCGACCGGGTTGCGCTTGGCCAGGCCCGAGGCAATGGCATATCGCATGATCTGCCCGCAATTCTGGATCACTCGGTGACCGGACTCGATGGCGCCGCGCCGCTCCATGCGCCGCGCGATCGACAGGAAATCCGGCGCCTCGAGGTCAGCAGCTTGCCGGGAGCCGATCCAAGGGAACACGTCGTTCTCCATCCACGCCTCGACCTTGATGCGGTACGAAGGCGCCCAAATCCGGCCCTTCATCCACTCTCGTCCGATGGACTCGAACGTCAGCGCGTCCAGCCCGGCCTTTGCCGCGGCGGCGTCCTTCTTCTGTTGGCTTGGGTCAGTGCCTTGGGCGAGCAGCCGGCGTGCGTCCTCCCGCCGGTTGCGTGCCAGGGCCAGTGTGACCTCCGGATACACGCCGAGCGCCAGGCGCTTCTCCTTACCCCCGAAGCGGTACTTGAGCCGCCACCATCTGCCCCCGGCCGGTGAGATCTCCAGATAGAGACCGCCGCCGTCGAAGAGCTTCTGAGTTTTGCCGCTCGGCTTTGCGCGCCGAATAGCGAGATCGGAGAGTGGGGGCATCGGTTCTGGGGGCACGGGGCAGGTGCCCCAAAATATGCCCCCACCGTCTCACTAGCTGCAACGTGCTGGGCGGTACTAGCTCGTCCAACGAAAAAGGCCGAAACCCCTGTTTCCTCAGGTGTTCCGGCCTTTCGAGTGCCCTATCGGGCTGAATAGTGGTGGAGCCAAGGAGGATCGAACTCCTGACCTCGTCGATGCGAACGACGCGCTCTCCCAGCTGAGCTATGGCCCCACGGATACCGCACTTGCCTCGCGTGTCGCGTCTTGGAGCGCCGTGCGATGCACCTAGTGTAGCCCCGGCCAGTGGCGGCTGCCAAGAGGGGAGAGGCGGGGGCGGCGCGTCTTCCACATCGCCCGCGGAGGGCCTCGAACTGAACGGAAGAGTAGGTTTTGTGAGGATCGGCCTGCCGCAAAGCCTTGCAGCGCAACGGGTTGCATTTCTTGAGTAGCGAAATGTAACTAGACGCCATCGCGTAAAGAGGACCAAAACGGTGCCGATATGAAAGGGAGCCAATCCCTCATATCCAATCCCTTCGAGTTCCAACGATGACGACCCGTGCCGCCACCGTTTTCTCCTCCTCCATCGGCGCGCGTCTGGCGCTGCTGATGGGCCTGATCACCGCCGTGGCCTTCATCGGCCTGGCCCTGCTGGTTTACCAGCAATCGGCCGCAAGTTACCAGCAGCGGGTCGAGGCCGGACTGCAGTCGGCCACCGTGCTGATGCGCGACTCGGTCCAACTCTATGACCGCAGCCTCAGCGACAGCACCGAGCGCATGGCCGGCACCTTCCGCGCGATGCTGCCCGCCGGGGATGCCACGCTGGATCCCGCGCGGACGATCCTGATCGGGGAGCGTTCCACGCCGACGCTTCGGCTGGGCAGCGACATCGTCAATCTGCAGGAGGCTGCCGTCGATCGCTTCGCCGAGGCGACCGGCGGCGTGGCCACCGTCTTCGCCCGCGATGGGCAGGAGTTCATCCGGGTATCGACCTCGGTACGCAACGCCGAAGGCGCCCGCGCCATGGGCACCGTCCTGGACCACGCCAATCCGGCCTATGCCAAGGTGCTGGCCGGCCAGCGCTATACCGGACCGGCGCGCCTGTTCGGTGTGGACTACATGACCCACTACATGCCGATCACCGACGCGGCGGGGGAGGTCGTGGGCATCGCCTTCGTAGGCCAGAACTACTCCGACGGCCTGGCAGCACTGAAGACGCGCCTGCGCGCTGCGCAGTTGGGCAAGGATGGCTACTTCATCGCCGTGGATACCCGGCCGGGCGAGAGTTTCGGAACGATCATCGCAGGGCCGGATGGCGAAGGCAGCAAGATCCAGGCCCGGGTGCCCGACGCCGACCATGCCGCATTGCAAGCGCTGTTGGACGGTACGTCCACGCAGAGCCAGCTACAGCTGCGCAGCGGTGATCAGGGCGCGGCCCAGACCTACTTCGTGTCGACCCAGGCTTATGGCCCGTGGCATTGGGCCGTGCTGGGCATGGAGCCGGTCTCGGTGGTGCAGGCTGTACTTGGCAAGCTGATGCTGCACATCGCACTGGTCTCGGCGCTGGCGCTGCTGGCAGTGATCTTGGCGATGGTGCTGGTGGTCCGCCGCGTGCTCAGTCGCCCACTGGCCGAGGCGGGGCAGGTGGCGCGTGATGTGGCGGCTGGTCGCCTTGAGCGGCAGATCCAGGTGCGCGGACACGATGAAGTCGGTCGCCTGATGAGCGCCCTGCAGCAGATGCAGGTCAAACTGCGCGCGATCATTGCCGCACAGAACGACATGAGCCAGCGGCACGCCGACGGTGCGATCAGCTACCGCATCGACGCCGATGCATTTGAAGGTGAGTTCCGCACCATGGTGAGCGGCACCAACGCGCTGGTGGACGCGCACGTGTCCACCAAGCTGCGCATGGTGGAGCTGGTGCAGTGCTACGCCGATGGCGACCTGTCGCCTTCGATGGAGGCGTTGCCGGGGGAGAAGGCCAGGATCACCGAGGCCGTCAACGGTGTCCGCGATCGCCTGCAGGCCATCAATGGCGAGATCAAACATCTTGTCGCTGCGGCGGCAGCGGGTGATTTCAGCGTGCGCGGCGATGCGGGCGCGTTCAATCACGATTTCCGGGTGATGGTGGAGGGGCTCAATACCCTGATGGTCACCGCCGACCACAACCTGTCCTCGCTGTCCGGATTGCTGCGCGCGCTGGCCGCCGGCGACCTGCGTGGGCGCATCGAAGGGGAATTCCAGGGCGTCTTTGCCACCATGCGCGACGATGCCAATGCCACCGTCAGCCAGCTGACCACGATCGTCGCCGGCATCCAGCAGGCAGCCGTCTCGGTGGCCACTGCATCGTCGGAAATCGCGGCGGGCAACGAGGATCTCTCGCGGCGTACCGAACAGCAGGCGGCCAGTCTGGAAGAGTCCGCCGCCTCTCTGGAAGAGCTGACCGCGGCCGTGAAGCAGAATGCCGACCATGCGCGGCGCGCCGATCATCTCGCCACGCAGACGGCGGCCGTGGCCGCGCAGGGTGGGGCGGCGGTCGCGCAGGTGGTTCAGACCATGGGCGATATCCAGGCGTCGTCGCACCGTATCGCCGACATCACCACGGTGATCGACGGCATTGCCTTCCAGACCAACATCCTGGCGCTCAATGCGGCGGTCGAAGCGGCACGTGCGGGTGAAGAAGGCCGTGGCTTCGCCGTGGTCGCCTCCGAAGTGCGCGCCCTGGCACAGCGCTCGGCGCAGGCGGCCCGGGAGATCAAGGGCCTGATCGGCGATTCGGTCACCAAGGTCACCGATGGCAGCGCGCTGGCCGACGAGGCCGGGCAGACGCTGCAGCGCATGGTGCAGGCGGTAGGCGAGCTGGGCGGCCTGATCGAAGAGATCGCCAGCGCCAGCCAGGAACAGGCGGCGGGCATCGACCAGGTCAGCCAGAGCATCATGCAGATGGATGGCGTGACCCAGCAGAACGCCGCCCTGGTGGAAGAAGCCTCGGCCGCGGCGCGCGCACTGAACGCGCAGTCGAGCGAGCTGCAGCAGTCGGTGGGGCGTTTCCGTCTGGCCGGGCACACGTCGCCGCGCCGTCAGGCCGTGACGGCCTGAGCGCCGCAGGGGCAGCGGTCGCCGCCCCTGTACACCGTCGCCGATCGGCCCACCTGCGGGGCTGATCGCGCCGTGCGCCCTTCCGGGCGGCGCGCCGTGCGGGCATAATCCGCGCCAGAAAACGCGGCCGCATAGCCAGTGGACCAGGGGGGCCGGACAGCCGTCGCCCACAACGCCCTGACACCAATCTGCAACATCCAGCCAATACCGTGCCGCATCGCTGTCTCCACTGCGATGTCGATTTCCTATGGTGCCCGGCCATCTCGCCGGCTGCCCCGATCTGTACTACCCGAGACCTCTGCATGCCCGCTCTACGCCACGCCCCTGTGTCGACGCGTCTTCTCTCCCGTTCCCTCTCCGCCGCCGTGCTGCCGCGCCGCCGCGCGCTGGCGCTGGCCTGCGCCTCGGCCACGCTGATGCTGTCTGCTGCTGCCTCGGCGCAGGACGCCCAGCCGGCCAGCGCCACCTCGCTGGACACCATCACCGTCACCGCCGACCACCGCGAGCGCAACCTGCAGGAAGTGCCGGTCTCGGTCGGCGTGGTGCAGGGCGAGAAGATCCGCGATTACACCGCAGGCGGCGATGACACCCTGCTGGCCCTGTCGGGCAAGGTGCCGAGCTTCTACGCTGAAACCACCACCGGCCGCATTTTCCCGCGCTTCTACATCCGTGGTCTGGGCAACATCGACTTCTACCTGGGTGCCTCCCAGCCGGTGTCGATCATCCAGGACGACGTGGTGCTCGAGCACGTGGTGCTGAAGTCCAACCCGGTCTACGACGTGGACCAGATCGAAGTGCTGCGCGGCCCGCAGGGCACGCTGTTCGGTCGCAACACCACCGCCGGCATCGTCAAGTTCGACACGATCAAGCCGAGCCAGGATTACAGTGGCCGCGTGCAGGCCAGCTACGGTTCCTACGGCAGCGTGGCGGTCGATGGCGGCTTCGGTGGCCCGATCAACGACATCGCTTCGTTCCGTGTGTCGGCGCTGTACCAGCACCGCGATGATTACGTCGACAACACCTACAGCGGCCCGAGCGCCGATGGCACGGTCTCGCCGAAGAAGAACGCCATGGGCGGCTTCGACGACCGCAACGTGCGCGCCCAGCTGCTGCTGCAGCCGAGCGACAACTTCTCGCTGCTGGCTTCGGCCCATGCACGCGACTACGACGGCACGTCCACGCTGTTCCTGCGCAACGCCGTGACCAAGGGCTCCAACAAGACCGACGTGCCGCGCGACAAGGTCGCCTACGACGAAGCCGACAACAATCCGCAGGCCTACAAGACGTACGGTGGTTCGGTGAAGGCCATCTACGATTTCGGCAATGTCTCGCTGACGTCGATCACCGCCTACGAAACCACCTCCGGCTACAGCCGCGGTGACACCGATGGTGGCGCTGCTGTGAACTACCCGGTCAACGGCGTGCCGAACGGCTACGGCCAGTCGATGGGCCAGATCCGTGATCTGGACCAGTGGACCCAGGAATTCCGCCTGGCCAACGCTGATGACAACCGCCTGAAGTGGCAGGTCGGCGCGTTCTACTTCGACGGCCGCGACACCACCGATTTCTACCAGCGCGCCTGGTTCCTGAACACCGCGGCCCGCAACCCGAACAACTGGGTGCGCCTGCGCAACGTTAATACCTCCTGGGCCGGCTTCGGTCAGGTCAGCTACGACGTGACCGACAAGTTCACCCTGACCGCCGGCCTGCGCCAGACCAGGGACGAGAAGAAGACGCGCCTGCTCAAGACCGCCGATACCGCCGCCGGTGCCGTGACCTACAAGGGCCGCACCTACGTGGAGATGTCCGACACCACGCCGAGCTGGGACCTGAGCGCGATGTATGCGTTCAATCCGCAGCTGAGCGTGTATGCGCGCGTGGCACGCGGTTTCCGCGGCCCGACCATCCAGGGCCGTTCGGCTGTGTTCAATGCCGATTTCACCACGGCGAACTCGGAAACCATCCTGTCCTGGGAAGCCGGCATCAAGAGCAGCCTGTGGGACAACCGCCTGCGTGTGAACGCCGCCGCGTTCACCTACGTGGTCAACGACATCCAGCTCAACGGCAACGATTCGGACGGCAACGGCGTGCTGTTCAACGCCGACAAGGCCAAGGCCTATGGTCTGGAAGCGGACATGGAGCTGCGCCCGATCCCGAACCTGGCCCTGAGCGCCGGTGTCAGCCTGCTGCACAGCGAAATCCAGGACGACCGCGTGTACGCGCAGGTCTGCGCCCTCAACGGCGCCGTGGTGTGCACCGTGAACGACCCGACCATCAAGGTCGGTGCCAACACCTTCGCGCAGATCAATGGCAACCCGCTGCCAAACGCACCGAAGTACAACATCAACCTGGCCGCGCGTTACGACATGCCGGTCAATGACAGCGATGTGTTCTTCGTCTCCACCGACTGGAACAAGCAGGGTTACACCAGCTTCGTGCTGTACGACTCGGCCGAGTTCAACTCCAAGGGCAGCTTCGAAGGCGGCCTGAAGCTGGGCTACTCCGCCAACTACGGTGCCTGGGAAGTGGCCTTGTTCGCGCGCAACATCACCAATGAGAAGAACCTCAAGGGTGTGATCGAGAACTACATGGCCGCGGTCTACAACGAACCGCGCACCGTGGGCGTTTCGCTCAACATGAACTGGTAAGCCATGCGATCACCGGTGCCGCAGGGCACCGGTTGGCGTGATGCGTGTTCCGACAACGCCCCGCACCTGCGGGGCGTTGTCGTTCTGTTACTTGGCGGGCGACGCAGCAGGCGCCAGCTCGGCGAACAGTCCGCCCAGCACGCCCATGGTGGCCTGGTCGGCGCCCATGTCTTCGGCGGCGTTGGCGATGGCGATCACGCCGTTATTCTGCCCTGGGAACAGCACCACCCAGGCCAGCCAGTTACCGTCCGAGCCGCCGTGGACCAGCACCGGCCCCTGACGACCGGCGATCGATGGCTGCACGCCCCAGTCCAGCCCGGAGCCACTGCCCGGCTGCGCGGTCTGCATCAGCGCGTAGGACGCCGGTGTCAGCAACCTGCCTTTGCCCTGGCTGCCCGCGAGCTGATCGATGGCGAACAGCGCCAGGTCCTGCAGCCGCATATGCAGGTTGCCGGCGGCGGTGTAGATCGGCGGCACCCCGTCATCGGCCTTCCGCGGCGCGGTGGTCACCGGCTTGCCGCCGCGATGGCCCAGCGGTTGCCCCTCCGGGGTCGGGCCGAACCAGGCACCGGTCATGCCCAGCGGCTGGAACACTTCGCGCCGCATAAGCGTTTCCACGTCCTTGCCGGTGGCACGTTCGGCGATCACCGCCGCGATCAGGAAGCCGCTGTTGCTGTAGGCGAATTCGGTGCCGGGCGGATGCACCGGCGCTTCGGCCAGGGCTGCCTTGACGTAAGCCTCGCGCTGCACGGGCAGGGCCCGCGTATCAACGAAGAACGCATCCAGTGCGGCGGCGTCGGTGAGGTTCTCCGGCAGCCCGGCCCGGTGCGAGAGCAGTTGCACCAGGGTGACGTTGCGGTAGGCCGGCTGCATCTGTGCAGCAAGGTCGGGCAACAACGTCGACAGCGGTGCATCCCAGCGCAGCACACCCTGTTCAACGAGCCGCGCGATCATCGCCACCGTGATCGGCTTGCCGGTGGAACCGATCATCCATTGATCGTCCGTGGTGACCGGCGTCGCCGCATCATTGCGACGGACGCCGTGCACGGCATGTTCGGCGATCTTGCCATCGCGGATGACCAGCACGCCCATGGCCGGCGTCGCGGTGCCCTGCAGGGCCTGGGCGAGCCGTGCAGTCAGATCATCGGCGGCGCTGGCGGTGGTGGCGGCCAGCAGCAGGGACACGCCGAGCCAGCGCTGCAGGCGGCGCGGGGTGCGGCGGGGGGAGGGGGCGTTCCTCAGAGTCGCGATCAGATGCATGGGAGTCCTTTGCGCAGCCGCGTGGGCAGAACCTGCGCCGACGGCACGGTCCTGCGGGATGCCGTGTCCGGACCGCGCCTGAAGCAGGCGCGGAGCGTTGCGTGCGATTCACTCTTGCATGTGGTTTGAACGTGCGTATGTGTCTGCGGTCATGCCGATGACGACATGTCAGGGACGGTGTGCGATTCGTTCAGGATTCGACGGCAGTGAGCCGTGGTCAGTGCACTTGCACGGTGACGCGAGCGGCGCATCGGTGCGGTCAGCTCCGCACCGATGCATGAGGCTCAGGCAGTCGGCGGCAACAGTGCCGACAGGATCGGCTCCAGCTGCGCCTGGCGCCAGCCCGCCAGGGCCGTTGGCCACTGGCGGCTGTCCAAATAACTTTCCAGATGCTTGCGCGAGGCCAGCACGCCATCGGGCAGGCCGAGTTCGGCGCTGCGCGCGCTGACGGCATCCTGCAACCGCTTGAGCGCCTGCTTGTTGGCATCGGTGGCCGGCAACGCCAGCGGTGCCTCGGCTTCGTCGGCAAGCGGTGTGATCAGCGCCTGCCATACCTGTGCGGCCAGCTTGCGGGGGGCTTTGGGGAAGCCTTCCATCAGCTTGGACAAGGCGTCCACATCAGCCGGCGGGGTGCGTGCAAGCACCGCGGCCAGTTCATTGTCGAGCACCCAGCTGCGCGGCTTGTCGCTGGCGCGCGCCTGCACGTCGCGCCAGCGCAGCAGCCGCAGCAATCGCAGCTGCGCAGCGGTATCCATGAACTGTGCCGAGCGCATCGCCACGTGCGGCCAGCGCTCTTCATCGTGTTCGACACTGGCGAGCAGGCGCTCGGCGTCGTCCTGCAGCCATTGGCGGCGGCCGAGTTCTGCCAGGCGCGCATCGAGGGTGTCGTGGATCTGGAACAGGTATTCCACGTCGTCGGCGGCGTACTCCAGCTGCGCCTCCGACAGCGGGCGTCGCATCCAGTCCGAGCGGGTCTCGCCCTTGGTGAGGGTGACGCCGGTGACCGCGGTGACCAGTTTCTGGTAGCCCATGCCACCGCCGATGCCCGCCAGCGATGCACCGATCTGGGTGTCGAACAGCGGGCGCGGCAGCACGCCGCAGGCGACCTTGAAGGTGACCAGGTCTTCGCTGGCGCTGTGCATGATCTTGAGGATCGAGGTGTCGGCCAGCCACGGCGCCAGCGCCTCGTTCATGCCGGGAATCAGCGGGTCGATCAGCAGGATTTCATCGCCGACCGCCATCTGCACCAGCGCCAGTTGCGGCCAGTAGGTGCGTTCGCGGATGAACTCGGTGTCCAGGCCGATGCGGGTGGGGCGCTGGCGGAAGCGCTCGTCCAGTTCCGCCGGGGTTTTGATCCAGTAAGCCACGTGGGATTCCATGTACTGCAAAGGGGTGCTCAGGTCGGGGAGGATAGCCTAACCCCGCGCCACGCCCGGTCGGAATGAACACCTGGGCAGCGGTCGGTCGCCGCCTGCGACGGTGGCGATTATGATGAGGCCCTGTCCGCGCCTGCGACATGGCGTGGGCACCAGCAAGACGATGACACGCCCCAAGGACCCCCATTTGCGACCGTCAGGCCCATTGCCGCTGCTGTTCACTGCTCTTCTGGGCATGCTGCTGGCCGCGTGTTCTCCCGCGCCGGCACCGGCACCGTCGGCAGCGCCTGCCGCCAAGCCCGCCAAAGCACCAGCCAAGGCCAGCGCACCGATCGCCCAGGTCACCATTGGCGGCGAAGACGCCGCCGAGACCGTCGAGCGCTGGCAGCCGCCGGCCGTCATCCTTGCCGATGGCGAACTCGCCCAGGCCCGCCGTGACGCGGCACGTGCCTTCGAGGAGGGCCGCCTGTACCGCACGGCGGACGATGCCATCCCGATCTGGCTCGCGCTGCTGCAGCAGGACCCCAAGGACCGTGTGGCCGAGGCCGGGCTGAAACGTGCCCGGCAGCGGCTGCTGGAGGACGCGGCGGCATTGTTGGACCGCCCGCTCAAGCAGCGTGAAGCACTGGCCGAGGCCAGTGAGATGGCCTTGGTGCTGCTGACGCTGGCCCCGGACGATGCCAAGGTGCGTGAGCTGCAGTCGCGGGTGGAGATCGTCCAGCGGGTGGTGGCGTACAACCGCGCCGGTGAAGACGATCTGCGCGCTGACCGCATCGGTGAGGACGGCGATGGTGCGATCCCCAACTTCCATGAGGCGCTGGCGCTGGATGCGGACAATCCGCGCGCCCGTCAGGGCCTGGCCGCCGCCGAGAGCGCGCTGATCCGCCGTGCAGAGACGGCCGCGCGGGCGACCGATTTCGCCGCGGCCGGTACCTGGCTGGCCGAGGCTGCCAAGGTTCGCGACTCATCGATCACCATCGCCGATGCCTTCGAGCGCATCGAGAAAATCCGGTCGGATATCCTGCTGCGGCTGCGCAACGAAGGCCTGCGTGACCTGGCCACGCCGCAGGGGCTCAAGCCGGCCCGCCAGAAACTGGAAGATGCCCTGCGCATCGCCTTGCCGGGCGACCCTGTCGTGGGCCAACTGCGCGAGCGCATCGAGCTGGTGACCCATTACGGCAGCTTCCGGCCGCGGCAGGTGTTCAGCGATGCGTTGCGCGATGGCGGTCGCGGGCCGCAGATGATCGTCGTGCCGCATGGCGGCTTCCAGATGGGCGCGGCCGAGAACGAACTCGGTGCGACCGATGCGGAAAAGCCCTCGCATTACGTGCGCTTCGAACGTGGCTTTGCGATGTCGATCACCGAAGTGACGGTCGCCGATTTCCGCCGCTACGTGCAGGCCACCAAGGCCCGCCCGCGCGCGACACGGCGCGGCCATTCAATCGTGTACGACGAGCGCAGCGGCAACTTCGTGCGGCGCAGCGGCGTGGACTGGCAGTCCGATTACAACGGCGCCGAGGCGATTGCCAACCTGCCGGTGATGCACGTCAGCGTGCGCGACGCCGAGAATTACGCCACCTGGCTGTCCGAGCAGACCGGGCGCTCGTACCGCCTGCCCAGCGAAGCCGAGTTCGAGTACGCCCTGCGTGCCGGCAGCAGCGGGCGCTATCCGTGGGGCGATGCGGGCACGCCGCCGCCGCGCGCTGGCAACTTCACCGGCGCCGAGGATGTTTCGCCGTCCGGTCGGCACTGGTACAACGCCTTCGTCGGCTACGGCGATGGATACTGGGGGCCGGCCCCGGTGGCCAGCTTCGATCCCAACCCGTGGGGCCTGCACGACATCGCTGGCAACCTCAGCGAATGGGTCGCCGACTGCTGGCATGCCAGCTACCGGCGTGCGCCATCGGATGGCGTGGCGTGGTTCAACCCGGGCTGCCGGCAGCGCGTGATCCGCGGTGGCAACTGGGCCAATGCGCCGGCACAGACCCGCGCGGCCTGGCGGCAATCGCAGGACTCGGATACCACCAGCGCCCGGATCGGGTTCCGCTTAGTCCGCGGGATCTGATGGGTGCAACTGCGGTGAGGTGACGGGATTTCACCCGCCACCACGCGGCGCGTTCTAGGATTGGCACAGTGTCGGGCAGGGTGCCGCGGCCATCTCAGGAACCACGCGCATGCGCAACGATCCATTCGGCGGTCAGCAGCAGGGCCGCGCCCGGCGGCCAGGCCTGTTCGGCAACATCCGCTGGTGGGTGCTGCTGGCCTTCGCCGGCTATGCCGCGTTCTACTGGTTCTCCAACCGCGCCGTGGATCCCTACACCGGCGAGAGCGTGCTGATCGACAGCTCGCTCGATGCGACCCAGGAAAAGGCGCTGGGCCTGCAGGCCTATCAGGAGATCCTGGCGCAGGAGCGACCGCTGGATCCCAGTGCGCCACAGTCACGCGAAATCCAGGCGATCGCCCAGCGCCTGATCGCCAAGGTGGACGTCGTGGAAACCGCGCTCGCCGAAGAGCATGGACTGAAGCCTGCGCATTTTGCGCGGGATTTCGAATGGGAGGTCAACGTGATCCCGTCCGACCAGGCCAATGCGTTCTGCCTGCCGGGCGGCAAGATGGCGGTCTACACCGGGTTGATCCCGGTGGCGCGTACGGTGGATGCGATGGCCGTGGTGATGGGCCATGAAATCGCGCATGCCCTGCTGCGCCATGGTGCCCAGCGCATGGCCCAGCAGAAGATGACCCAGATCGGCCAGATGGCCGGCGCTGCCAGCGGCATGGACCCGCAACAGCAGCAGATGATGATGTCGGCGATGGGCTATGGCTACCTGCTGCCGTACGCGCGCAGCCATGAGACCCAGGCCGATGAAGTGGGCCTGATGCTGGCCGCAGCGGCATGTTTCGATCCGCAGGAAGCGATTCCGCTGTGGGAGCGGATGGGGCAGGCCAGTGGTGGGCAATCGACCTCGGAATTCGCGTCCACGCATCCCAACCCCGGCACGCGCATCCAGAACCTGCAGGCGTTGATGCCCAAGGCCATGGAGTACCGGCAGAAATTCTGCGAAAGCGCGGGGCGTTGAAGGCGAACCTCAGCGGCCTGGGCGCGCCCGATCAGCGCGCCGGTTCGTTGACCGTCACGTCGATCACGCCATCCTGCACGCGCGCCTTGAGCGTGTCGCCCGGGCGCACCTGCAATGGCGAGCGGACCAGGCTGCCATCGTCCTCACGGGTCAGGATTGCGTAGCCACGCGCGACGGTGGCCAGCGGGCTGACCGCTTCGATCGAACGGGCGAGCGCACGCAGGCGCAGGCCGTCGCGCTGCAGCTGGCGGCCCATTGCACTGTCCGCGCGCGGCTGCAGGCGTTGCAGGCGCTCACGCAGGGCGTCCAACCGACGCTGCGGATGACCGCTGCGCAGTACGGCGGCCGCGTGACGAAGATGGGCCAGGCGGCCCTGATGCTGTGTCGTCCACGCGGCGTGCAGACGGCGCGCGACATCCTGCTGGCGCCGCTGCAACAGCTGCAGGCGCGACTGCGGGCTCTGTGCGTTGAGGCGGAGCAGGGCACGGTCCGCGCGCTGCATGGCTTGCCCCAGGCTGTGCCGCTGCAACTGCGCCAGACGCGCATCCAGGCGACGCACACGCAGCAGCAGGTCACGCTGATCAGGCACCAGCAGTTCGGCCGCGACCGACGGCGTCGGCGCGCGCAGATCGGCGGCGAAATCGGCCAGGCTGAAGTCGGTTTCGTGACCCACGGCGGACACCACCGGCGTCTGGCTGGCCGCGATCGCGCGGGTCAGCTGCTCATCGTTGAAGGCCCAGAGATCTTCCATCGAGCCGCCACCGCGGGTCAGCAGGATCACGTCATAGCGGCCGCTGGCATCGGCGCCACGCAGCAGCGAGGTGATCTGCGCGGCAGCGCTGTCGCCCTGTACCAGGCTGGGCAGCAGATCGACCTCAAGCATCGGGAAACGCCGCTCCAGCACGCTGAGCACGTCGCGCACCGCCGCGCCGGTGGGCGAGGTGATCACCGCCAGTCGACGCACATGCGCGGGCATCGGGCGCTTGCGTTCGGGCGCGAACAGGCCCTCGGCCTCCAGGCGCGCCTTGAGCTGCTCGAACGCGCGGCGCAGGGCGCCTTCGCCGGCTTCCTCCATGTGATCGAGCACCATCTGGTACTCGCCGCGCGCTTCGTACAGCGTCAGCCGGCCACGGGCGAGCACGCGCATGCCTTCGCGCGGCACGAACTTCAGCCACTGGCTCTTGGGCTTGAACAACGCCGCGCGGATCTGCGAGCGCGCATCCTTCAGTGTGAAATATAGATGGCCCGAGGCCGGGCGCGTCACGCTGCCCAGTTCGGCCTCGACCCAGATCAGCGGAAACGCGCCTTCCAGCAGGTCGCGGGCCAGGATGTTGAGCTGGCTGGGCGTGAGAATCTGCGCGCTGCGGTCCATGGGGGATCAGGCCAAACGGTACGAACGGGGGGCCATGGTCGCACGTCGGCGGCGTTGCTTCATCCCGCGGTGGTGCGGTCGGCGTGCTGCTGCAGGGCCCAGGCGACATGCTCGCGCACGATGGCCGAAGGATGCTCGCGTCGTGCCTGCAGCGCGGCCAGTGTTCCGGCGTGGGTGGGAGCATTGCCCAGCGCCACGGCGATGTTGCGCAGCCAGCGTTCATGCCCGCTGCGGCGGATCGGGCTGCCTTCGGTGCGGCGCAGGAACTCGTCTTCCTCCCAGGCGAACAGCTGGGCAAGCGAGGCGGTGTCCAGATCGTTGCGCGCGCGGAAATCGGGCTCGTCGGTGCGCTTGGCGAACTTGTTCCAGGGGCAGACCAGCTGGCAGTCGTCGCAGCCGTAGATGCGGTTGCCCATCGCCGTGCGCATGTCCTCCGGAATCGCGCCGTCGTGTTCGATGGTGAGATAGGAAATGCAGCGGCGTGCATCCAGGCGGTGCGGGGCGATGATCGCCTGGGTCGGGCAGACATCGATGCAGCGGGTGCAGGTGCCGCAGTGTGCGCTGGCCGGTGTATCCACCGGCAGCGGCAGGTCGACGTAGATCTCGCCGATGAAGAACCACGAGCCGCCCTGTTTGTCGATCAGGCAGGTGTGCTTGCCGATCCAGCCCAGCCCGGCATTACGGGCGAGCGCGCGCTCCAGCACCGGGGCCGAATCAACGAACACGCGGTAGCCGAACGGCCCGATCTCGGCGGCGATGCTGTCGGCGAACTTCTGCAGCCGGTTGCGCATCAGCTTGTGGTAATCGCGGCCCAGCGCGTAGCGCGCCACGTAGGCGCGGTCGCCATCGTGCAGGGTGGCCCAGGCTTCGGCGTCGTCCTTGTGGCCGTAATCCATGCCGACCGAGATCACCCGCACCGTGCCCGGCAGCAGTTCATCCGGCCGTGCGCGCAGCGTGCCGTGGCGCGCCATCCACTCCATCGTGCCGTACAGGCCCTTGCCCAGCCAATCGGCCAGGTGCGCCTCGTCTTCGCGCAGATCGATGCCGGAGACCCCGCAGCGCTGGAAGCCGTGCACGGCCGCGATCGCACGGATGCGTTCGGCGGCACGGGCCAGATGGACGGGGGCGGGCAGGGGGACGGCGGACATGGCCTGGGCGGAAACGGAGCCTGGGAAGGGCGCGGCAAGGCTGCGCCTGGGCGACAAGTATAGAATCCCGGCATGCCCGAGCTTGCTGAACTGTTCGATATCACCGCTGCGCGCCGCCTGGATGCGCAGGCCAGCACCCTGCTGGGCGATGGCGGTGCCTCGCTGATGGACCAGGCCGGCCAGGCCGCCTGGCATTGCCTGCTGGAGCGATGGCCGCAGGCGCAGCACATCGGCGTGGTGGTGGGGGCCGGCAACAACGGCGGCGATGGCTACGTGCTGGCCCGTCTGGCCCGTGAAGCCGGCCGCCGGGTGACGGTGCTGCGGCTGGACACCGATGCGCCGGCCACGCCGTTGGCGCAGCAGGCCGAGCAGGCGTTCATCGCGGCCGGCGGTGGGGTGGAGCGCTTCGATGGCGCTCTGCCGCCGGTGGACCTGTTGGTGGACGCGCTGTTCGGCATCGGCCTGAACCGCGCGCCGGCCGGTGCCGCGGTGGATCTGATCACGGCCATCAACGGCGCTGGGGTGACGGTGCTGGCGCTGGACGTGCCCAGCGGCGTGGATGCACGCACCGGTCACGTGCCGGGCGTTGCCATCCGTGCCACGGTCACCCTGCAGTTCATCGTGCGCCACCAGGGGCTGTATACCGGCGCAGCGCTGGAGCATGTCGGCGGTCGCCGCCTGGCCGCGCTGGATCTGCCTGCAGACGCTGGCGAAGGCGTGGAGCACAGCGCCGAGTGCTGGCAGCAGCCGCGCCTGCGCGCGCAGCTGCCGGCGCGACGCGCCAACACCCACAAGGGCGAATCCGGCCACGTGCTGTGCGTGGGCGGCAACCTCGGCAGCGGCGGGGCAGTGATGCTGGCCAGTGAATCGGCCTTGCGCGCCGGCGCAGGGCTGGTCAGCGTGGCGACCCAGTCACCGCATGTCGCACCGCTGCTGGCGCGCCTACCCGAGGCGATGGTGCATGCCGTGCAGGACGCGCAGGAGCTGCAGGCCCTGCTGCCGCGCGCGGGGGTGATTGCCATCGGGCCTGGCCTGGGTCAGGACGACTGGGCGCACGAGCTCTGGCGGCAGGTGCTGGCCAGTGGCAAACCGCTGGTGATCGATGCCGACGCCCTCAATCTGCTTGCCAAGGCGCCACGGACACTCAGAGACGCGATCCTGACCCCACACCCGGGTGAGGCCGCGCGCCTGCTCGGGCTGAGCACCGCGCAGGTGCAGGCCGACCGTTTCACGGCGGCCAAAGCGCTGGCCGAGCGTTTCCACGCGGTGGTGGTGCTCAAGGGCGCCGGCACCGTGGTTGCTGCGCCCGACGCGGTGCCGCGGGTGATCGCTGCCGGCAATCCCGGCATGGCCGTGGGTGGCATGGGCGACCTGCTCACCGGCATCATTGCCGCCCTGCGTGCGCAGGGCCTGGGCGCTTTCGATGCCGCCAGCACCGGCGCATTGCTGCACAGCCTGGCTGGCGATGCCGCCGCCAGTGACGGCCAGCGGGGCCTGCTTCCCACCGATCTGCTGGCGCCGCTGCGCCGGCTGGTCAATCCGGACGTTTGAACATGATCGAGTTTTTCCTCGCGCAGACCGAAGACACTGACCTGCTCGGGCAATGGCTGGCCGCGACCCGGCCGCCGCAGGCGGTGATGCAGCTGCAGGGCGACCTGGGCGCCGGTAAATCCACGCTGGCCCGCGCACTGCTGCGCGCGCTGGGCGTGCAGGGGGCGATCCGCAGCCCGACCTACACCCTGGTGGAGCGCTACCCGCTGGCCGACGGCCATGAGGCCTGGCACTTGGATCTGTACCGGATCGGTAACGCGCAGGAGCTGGATTTCCTCGGGCTGGATGAGGGCAGCGTCTCGCTCTGGCTGGTCGAATGGCCCGAACGCGGCGCCGGGGCGCTGCCGCCGACCGACCTGGAGGTGGCATTGGATATCCAGGGAGAGGGACGCCGTGCCCGACTCACGGCGACCAGTGCGGCCGGTCGTGAATGGCTTGAACGGCTCCCCCAAGGGGGCGACTTGCAGGCCCTTTCTGTCGGCTGACACTAGGAAACACCGGCAGGTTACGGATTATTAAGGGAAAAGGAGTTGCATTTCATTCAGCGCGGTGATTGAATCCAGACCCATGCCAATGGGGAAATCTCTCACCGCCATCTGCACTGCCGTCGGACTCTGTCTGGCGAGCGCGCTGTCGTGGGCGGGCGAAGTCCGCCAAGTGGCCGTGGAGACCGGTGCGACCGGTACCCGTGCGGAGATTTCACTGGCCGGCAGCGGGGGCTACAAGACCCTGTCCCTGGCCGGCCCGAACCGCCTGGTGGTTGATTTCCCGGACTCCAGCGCGATCCGCAACCTCAAACTGCCTGCGCCCAAGGGCGTGGTCACGGCGGTCCGTACGGGGCAGCCCGTGCCGGGCACCTTCCGCGTGGTGTTCGACCTGGCCGAATCGGTCGCGCCGTTCCGCCCGCAGATGATCAAGCAGGGTGACGAGTCCCGGCTGGTGATCGAGTGGCCGGGCGACGCGCCGGCGTCGGCCAATGTCGCCAGCGCACCGGTGCCGGCTGCTGCGCCTTCGCCAACGCCGCCGGCACCCACCCCGGCCGCCACGCCCACACCAGGTCCTGCACCGACCGCCGCCCAGACGGCACAGGCACGCAGCGATGCCGCGCGTGCTACCGCGTTGCTGACCGCCTCGGTTCGCCAGCAGGCCAGTGCCACGGTCGCCACCTCGGCGCCGGCTCCGGGCCCGGCGGCCACCACGGCCACCACCGTCAACGTCGCTGCCGCCGGGACCGCCAACGCCGCCAGCAACAGTGCGTCGCCGGCCGCGATCCTGGCCGGTCAGTCGACCGCGGCGGTCGTCGCCAGCGCGCCGGTATCTGCGCCAGCGCCGACGCCGGCAGTACAGGACAACCCGCGTCCGGCCATGCCCAGCGACGCCTCGCGCGTGAAGATGCGCGCCGGCATGCGTCCGCTGGTGATCGCGATCGATCCCGGCCATGGCGGCCAGGATCCGGGTGCCGTCGGCCCGACCGGCAAGCGCGAAAAAGACATCACCCTGGCTGTGGCGCGTGAACTGGCCCGCCAGATCAACGCAACGCCCGGCCTGAAGGCCTACCTGACCCGCGACAGCGATGTGTTCATTCCGTTGCCGATGCGTGCGCAGAAGGCGCGTGCGGCCAAGGCCGACATGTTCATCTCGATCCACGCCGACGCCGCCGAGAACCGCGCGGCGACTGGCTCGTCGGTGTACGTGCTCTCCACCAAGGGCGCCTCCTCGCAGCGCGCGCGCTGGCTGGCCGACAAGGAAAACGCCGCCGATCTGGTCGGTGGTGTCCGTCTGCAGCAGACCGAAGGCACCCTGGCCAACGTGCTGCTCGATCTGGCTCAGAGCGGCTACATGAAGGCCTCCGAAGATGCGGCCGGACATGTGCTGGGCGGCCTGAAGCGCATCGGCAAGAACCACAAGCCCAACATTGAACGCGCCAACTTCGCGGTGCTGCGCACCTCGGACATGCCGGCAATGCTGGTGGAGACCGCCTTCATTTCCAATCCGGATGAAGAGCGTCGCCTGATCGATCCGGCCTACCAGCGCCAGATCGCCGGTGCGGTGCTGGATGGTGTGCACACCTTCTTCAGCCGCCAGCCGCCGCCGGGCACCCTGTATGCCGCGCGCGCGCAGGCCGAGATCGATGCTGCCGGCACTGTGGCGGGCGGCAGCAAGTAAGCCCTCCGGGCTGCACGGCCCGGCGCACGCTATCATCACGGGATGACGTCCGTTTCCCGAATTCCCTACGTTGCCACGCCTGCCACTTCCGTTGACGGGAGCTGCGCATGAGCATCCGTCAGCTTCCTGAGATCCTGATCAACCAGATCGCCGCCGGCGAAGTGGTCGAACGCCCTGCGTCCGTGGTCAAGGAACTGGTCGAAAACGCACTGGATGCCGGCGCCACCCGCGTCGACATCGACCTGGAAGAGGGCGGCGTGCGGCTGATCCGCATCCGCGACGACGGCGGTGGCATCGCACCGGAAGAGCTGCCGCTGGCGGTGTCGCGCCACGCCACCAGCAAGATCGCCAGCCTGGATGATCTGGAATCGGTGGCCACGCTCGGCTTCCGGGGCGAAGCCTTGCCGTCGATCGCCTCGGTCAGCCGCTTCACCCTCAGCTCGCGCCGCGCCATCGATGAGCACGGTTCGGCCCTGCAGATCGAGGGCGGCCGCCTCGGCGAAGTCACCCCGCGCGCGCATGCGCCCGGCACCACGGTGGAAGTGCGCGAGCTGTTCTACAACGTGCCGGCGCGCCGCAAGTTCCTGCGCGCCGAGCGCACCGAGCTGGGCCATATCGAAGAGTGGCTGCGCTCGCTCGCGCTGGCGCGCCCGGATGTCGAACTGCGCGTGTCGCACAACGGCAAGCCCTCGCGCCGCTACAAGCCCGGGGATCTGTATTCCGATGCGCGCCTGGGCGAAACGCTGGGCGAAGACTTCGCCAACCAGGCACTGCGCGTGGATCACAGCGGTGCCGGCCTGCGACTGCACGGCTGGATCGCGCAGCCGCACTATTCACGGGCCAGCACTGATCAGCAGTACCTGTACGTCAACGGCCGTTCGGTGCGCGACCGCAGCGTTGCCCATGCGGTGAAGATGGCCTACGGCGATGTGCTGTTCCACGGTCGTCAGCCCGCATACGTGCTGTTCCTGGAACTCGACCCGACCCGCGTCGATGTCAACGTGCACCCGGCCAAGCATGAAGTGCGCTTTCGCGACTCGCGCCTGATCCACGATTTCGTCTACCGCACGCTCAAGGAAGCGCTGGCCGAAACGCGTGCCGGCATGACCGCGGCCGGCCCTCAGGTGCATGCCACCGAGAGTGCCGCCACGGCGGCCCCCGCTTACGGGCTGCCGTCGTCGGGCAGTACCGGCTATGCACTCGCAGGCAACGGCGGTGGCGGTGGCATGGGCGGCGACTGGCGCCCGCAGCAGTCACCGTTGGGGTTGCGTGTGGCCGATGCGCCGTCCGCCTACGCAGCGCTGTATGGCGCGCCGGGCGGTACCGCAGGGACCAGCAGCCTGCCGCCGATGCCGACCGAAAACGGCCTGCCGGCGACCGCAGCCGACAGTGGCGTACCACCGCTGGGCTATGCGATCGCGCAATTGCATGGCATCTACATCCTGGCCGAAAACGCCGAAGGCCTGATCGTGGTGGACATGCACGCCGCACACGAGCGCATCGGTTATGAGCGGCTGAAGACCGCACATGACGGCATGGGCCTGCATGCGCAGCCGCTGCTGGTGCCGATCACCCTGGCGGTGGGCGAACGCGATGCCGACACTGCCGAGCGCGAGGCAGAGACCTTGACCTCGCTGGGCTTTGAGATCACCCGCGCCGGGCCCGGTTCGCTGCACGTCCGCAGCATTCCGGCGTTGTTGGCCAATGCCGAACCCGAGGCGCTGCTGCGCGACGTGCTGACCGACCTGCGTGAGCATGGGCAGAGCCGGCGCATCGCCAGCGCACGCGATGAACTGCTGTCCACCATGGCCTGTCACGGCGCGGTGCGCGCCAACCGGCGCTTGACGGTGCCGGAAATGAACGGCCTGCTGCGCGACATGGAAATCACCGAACGCTCGGGTCAGTGCAATCACGGCCGACCGACCTGGGCCCGTTTTTCGCTGGCGGAAATCGACCGCTGGTTCCTGCGCGGACGTTGAGAGGAAGGTCATGGGGAAGCACTGGGGAGTGTGGGCGACCGCGTTGCTGCTGGCAGCGAGCATCTCGGGATGCGGCGAAAAGAACGAGGCGGCACCTGCCAAGGTGGCGATCGATCCGGCCTTCGAGGCCGAACAGCAGCAGTGGCGCCAACAGCGTTACGAAGCACTGCACGCCGCCGATGGCTGGACCAGCCTGGTCGGCCTGCACTGGCTCGAGCACAAGGCGCATTACATCGGCCGCGGGCCCGGCAGTGGCATCCGCCTGGCGGTCGGGCCGGACAAGCTCGGCATGGTTGCGCGCGAGGGCGGCACCGTCTGGTTCACACCGGAGCGTGGTGTGCTGATGCGCGTGGAGGGCAAGCCGGTCACCGGCCGCATCCGCTTTTTCAGTGATCGCGATCCCACGCCGACCATCATCGCCTTCGATGACGACAAGGGCCGGCTCAGCCTGATCCATCGCGGTGAGCGCTTCGCGCTGCGGGTCAAGCACGCCGATGCGCCGTCGCGGACGAACTTCACCGGCCTGACGTACTGGCCGGGCGGCCCGTCCTGGCGCATCACCGCGCGCTTCGTGCCCCATCCGGCCGGTAAGACGCTGCCGATCGTGGACATCACCGGCCTGACCACGAATATGCCCAATGCCGGCGCGCTGGAATTCGAACGCGATGGCCACACCTGGCGGCTGGAAGCGATCGGTGAGCCGGGCCGCGACCTGTTCGTGATCTTCGGCGACCGCACCAGCGGCCACGGCAGTTATCCGGCCGGTCGCTATCTGGACCTGCCCGCGCCCGATGAACAGGGCCGGGTGGTGATCGATTTCAATCACGCCTACAACCCACCGTGCGCGTTCACCCCGTTTGCGACCTGTCCGCTGACACCCCCTGAAAACCGACTGGATCTGCGCGTGGACGCAGGTGAGCAGGCGTACCACGCCCCTGAAGGAGAGGCTTGATGATCTCGATGTTGTCGCGTGTGTTGTCCCCGCTGCTGATTGCTGCGGGCCTGTGGGTCGGTACGGGCAGCGCCGAAGCGCGCCCGGTGGCGCCGAACGCATCGGCAGCGGCGAAAGCCACTCCACCGGTCCCGCTGCTGTGGAAGGTGACCGGCCCCGGCGACAGCCGCCTGTATCTGCTGGGTTCGTTCCATCTGCTGCAGCCGACGGATTACCCGCTCTCGCCGGACGTGGACCAGGCCTTCGCCGCCTCGCAGCGGGTGGTGTTCGAACTGTCGCCGCAGGACATGGAATCCCCGCAGCTTGCGCAGAAGATGGTGCAGGCGGCGATGCGCACCGATGGTTCGGAGTTGAAGCGCGACCTGGATGCCGCCACCTGGACCCGGCTGCAGGCCTATGCGCAGGAAAACAAGCTGCCGCTGGCCCAGTTGCAGGGGATGAAGCCGTGGTTCGTCGGCCTGACCATCACCCTGAGCCAGTTCACCAAGATGGGCCTGGACCCGGCGCTGGGGCTGGATCGCCACTTCATGACCCGCGCCGCCAGCGCCGGCAAGGCGACCGCTGGGCTGGAAGACATCGACACCCAGATCGCCGTGCTGTCGGGGATGTCGGCCAAGGAGCAGCAACAGATGGTGGCTGAGGCGCTGGAGCAGGTCGACAAGGGCGACGACATGGGCCGCAAGCTGCATGACGCCTGGCGTCGTGGCGACGACAAGCTGCTGTGGACCTCAATGGCCACCGAAATGCGCGGCCAGTATCCGCAGCTGTACAAGCGCATCAATACCGACCGCAACGATGCGTGGGTGCCCAAGCTGCAGCAGCATCTGCAGGCCGGGCAGGGTGGCACGATGGTGGTGGTCGGCACGCTGCACCTGCTCGGCAACGACGGCGTGGTCGAGAAACTGCGCGCCAAGGGCTACAAGGTGGAGCGCATCTGCACCGGCTGCGCCAAGCCCAAGCGCTGATGCGCGCGACTGGACGGCGATAGGGCCAACCGGAGGGCGTCGATGACGTCGCCGGACCCTGAAACGAGAAAAGGCGCGGCCCGAGGGCTGCGCCTTTTTCTTTATCGCGTGGAGCCGGGGGCTCAGCGGCGGGTCTTGCCCGCGCCCGGTGCCGGGGTTTCCGGCTTCTTGCCGGTACCCGTGCCGGTACCCGTTCCAGTACCACCCGGGCGGCCACCGAAGCCGCCACCCATGTTGCGCTGGAAGTCCTGCCACATCTCCATGTTGCGCTCGGTCAGCTGGTTCATCATCGCCCAGGGGGTCTGGCCGAGGAGATTGCCCATCTGCTGGCGGAACTGCTGCTGCTGATCCAGGAAGACCTGCATGCTGCGCTCCAGGTAATTGCCCATGAAGCCCTGCAGCGAGTCGCCATAGAAGCGGATCAGCTGGCTGAGCAGCTGGGTGGACAGCATCGGTTCGCCGTCCTGTTCCTGGTCGGCGATGATCTGCAGCAGCACCGAGCGGGTCAGGTCATCGCCGCTCTTGGCGTCACGCACCTCGAAGTCCTCACCGTCCAGGATCAGCTGGCGCACATCCTCTATGGTGATGTAGCTGGAGATTTCCGTGTCGTAGAGCCGGCGGTTCGGGTACTTCTTGATAATGCGGGTCGCAGCCATGAAGCAGTCACTCATCACAGTAGGCGCGCAGCATGGCGCAGTGCAGCAGCCTATGCAACCGCCATAGGTAGCAAGGGCCCGCATTTATGTTGCGCAACATGGAGTGCAGCATTTTTGGCGCTTACCACCCCATGTGGTGGCCGCCGTTGATGTCCAGGTTGGAGCCGGTGATCCAGGACGCTTCCTCGTTGACCAGGAAGGCCACTGCGTAGGCGATTTCCTCCGGCTTGCCGAGGCGGCCGGTGGGGATGTCGGCGATGATCTTGGCGCGCACTTCGTCCGGCACGGCCATCACCATGTCCGTGGCGACATAGCCCGGCGAGATCGTATTGACGGTAATGCCGAACCCGGCATTTTCGCGCGCCAGCGAAATGGTGAAGCCGTGCATGCCGGCCTTCGCGGCGGCGTAATTGGCCTGCCCGTACTGACCCTTCAGGCCGTTGATCGAGCTGATCTGGATGACCCGGCCCCAGCCACGGCGGCGCATGCCCTCGATGACCGGGCGGGTGACGTTGAACACCGAGTTGAGGTTGGTGTTGATGACGTCGTGCCACTGGTCCGCACGCATGCGGTGGAAGGTGGTATCGCGGGTGATGCCGGCGTTGTTGACCAGGATCTCGACCGGGCCCAGCGCCGCTTCGACCGCCTGCACCATGCTTTCGGCGGTGCCGGGGTCGGACACATCCCCCGGGAAGATCGCCACGTCGCAGCCGCGCGCCAGCATTTTCTCGCGCCAGGCCCTGGCTTTGGCTTCGTCACGGTAGTTGGTGGCGACCCGATGGCCCTGGTCGGCCAGGCGTTGGCAGATGGCAGTACCGATACCGCCGGTACCACCGGTGACCAGTGCGACGCGAGATGTCATGAGCAGCTACTCCGAAAGGCAGAGCCAACAAGGGGGAACGCGATTCTGCAACATCAGGGGGCAAAAGGGGCAGCCTCGCCAGCCGCGTGCAGGGTTGAAATGTCGCCCGGTGGCAACCCGGCCGGATCAAAGCCGGCCGCCGCTTGCTGCAGCCACCCGTCCACCGCATCGGCCCGCGCACCGATCGCCGGATCCTGACCCAGCTGCACCCATGCCCTGCGCAGGGCCGGGAGCGGCTGGGCAGGGTCCACCGGCAGCGCCGCCTCGGACTTGGAGAGCTTGCGCCCCTGCGGGCCGAGCAGCAGCGGCAGATGCAGATAGCGCGGGGTCGGCAGCCCGAGCGCGTGCTGCAGCAGGATCTGGCGCGGTGTGGAATCGAGCAGATCCGCCCCACGCACCACATCGGTCACCTGCTGCGCGCCATCATCGACCACCACCGCCAGCTGGTAAGCCCAATAGCCATCAGCGCGGCGCAGCACGAAGTCGCCAACCTCGGCGTGCACGTCCTGCACGATACGGCCCTGCAATCCGTCATCGAAAGCCACGACGCTGCCGGGCGGCACCCGCAGCCGCACGGCAGGCTGCGCACGCTCGGCACGGGCGACACACTGGTGGTGGATGCCGCCCTGCGCGGCCAGTTCACTGCGGCTGCAGTGGCACGCAAACGCCTTGCCCTCGCGCAGCAGCCGGTCCAGCGCCGCCTGATACAGCGCATCGCGCTGGCTCTGATGCACGATCGGCCCATCACTGTTCAGTCCGAACGCCGCCAAGGTGGCCAGTTGGCCGCTGACCGCGCCGGGCACCGTTCGAGGAGGATCGACGTCTTCCACCCGCACCAGCCAGCGGCCGCCCGCATGCCGCGCGAGCAGCCAGCTGCCCAGCGCAGCCAGCAGCGAGCCGGGGTGCAGGGGCCCGGTAGGCGAGGGCGCGAATCGGCCGCAGTAGGGGGGCATGGACATGAACTATGAATCGTCGGTCAGTTTGCGACTTGAATTCAAGCTGAAGTCACCGCAGATTTGCATTCATCAACCTCCCATGAGCGTCCTTTCCCCATGTTCAGTCGCATTGCTCTCTTCCTGCTGACCAACTTTGCGGTGCTGATCCTGGCCGGCATCGTGATGTCGGTACTGGGCGTCAATCCGAACCAGATGAGCGGCCTGCTGATCTTCGCGGCCATCTTCGGCTTCGGCGGCTCGTTCATCTCGCTGCTGCTGTCCAAGTTCATGGCCAAGCGCTCCACGGGCGCCGTCGTGATCACCGAGCCGCGCAACCCCACCGAACGCTGGCTGCTGGCCACCGTTGAACGCCAGGCCCGCGAAGCCGGCATCGGCATGCCCGAAGTGGCGGTGTACGAAGGCCCGGAAATCAATGCCTTCGCCACCGGCGCCAACCGCAACAAGGCCCTGGTCGCCGTCTCCACCGGCCTGCTGCACAACATGAGCGAGGACGAAGCCGAAGCCGTGCTCGGCCACGAAATCGCCCACGTGGCCAATGGCGACATGATCACCATGGCCCTGCTGCAGGGCGTGCTCAACACCTTCGTGATCGTCCTGGCCCGCATTGTCGGCGGCTTCATCGACAGCGCCCTGTCCGGCAACCGCGAAGGCGGCGGCCGAGGCTTCGCGTACTACATCATCGTCTTCGTCCTGGAAATGGTGTTCGGCCTGTTCGCCACCATGATCTCCATGTGGTTCTCCCGTCACCGCGAATTCCGCGCCGACGCCGGTGGCGCCCACCTGGCCGGCCGCCAGAAGATGATCGCCGCCCTCGAGCGCCTGAAGGTCAACCACGGCCAGAGCACCCTGCCGACCCAGATCGCGGCCTTCGGCATCGCCGGCGGCGCCGCCAAGAAGCTGTTCATGAGCCACCCCCCGCTGGACGAGCGCATCGCCGCCCTGCGCGCCGCCAACAACACCGTGGTGTAACCCAACACCGCAGTGCGCAGAACAGAACGCCCGGCTCCCGCCGGGCGTTTTTGTTCCCACAAACGACAACGGCGCCCGAAGGCGCCGTCATCCTGCAGATCAGATCAGGTGCAACCCGATCAGAACTTCGCGTCGAACTCCGCCGCGTAGCCCGTATTGACCAGCACCTTCTGCAGCGCATCGCTGATCTTCACATTGCCCGCCACGATCTGCTGCGTCTCCGGACCGCGGCTGTCCATACGGGCCGGCGTCGCACCCTTGAAATCGCACACCCGGCCACCGGCCTCGCGGACCAGCAGCACACCGGCGGCGATGTCCCAGGCCTTCACACCGGCCTCGAAGTACGCATCGGCACGGCCACAGGCCACATAGGCCAGATCCAGCGCCGCCGAACCCGTGCGACGCACGTCTTCAGCCTGTACCAGCAGCGCATCCACCGCCTTCAGCTGCGCACTCGCGCGCTGGCGCTCACGCGGGGCAAAACCGGTATGGATCATCGCGCCGCCCAGATCCTTGCGCTCGGCAATACGGATACGGCGGTCATTGAACACCGCCCCTGCACCACGGCTGGCAGTGAACAGCTCATTGCGGAGCGGATCGAAGATCACCGCGTCGATCGGCTCACCGTTCTCGACCAGGGCGATGGACACGCAGTAATGCGGGAAGCCGCGCAGGTAGTTGCTGGTGCCGTCCAGCGGATCGATGACCCACATGTAACGGTTGACCGACTGCACGCCACCTTCCTCACCCATGATCCCGTACTCGGGATAGGCGCGCTTGAGTTCCTTGACGATGACCTTTTCCGCATCTGCATCGACTTCACTGGCATAGTCCATGCGGCCCTTCTGCACGACGTTCAACGCCTCGAGCTTGTTGATGTTGCGCAACAGGACGTTGCCGGCGAGGCGGGCGGCCTTGACCATGACGGTGACGGCGGGTTTCTGCATGGCGAAAAGCTCCCGTAAAGGCAGAGTAGGGGTTTGGCGGGGGAAAAGAGCGGTCCCGGCGCAGAGGCCGGTCGCACAGTTTACCATTTGTCGCTGTCCTGCTCGCATTTGGCCTGTTCATGTCCGTTCAAACCGCTCCCGCCCGCATCCGCTTCGTCCTGGTCGGCACCCAGCACCCCGGAAACATGGGGGCGGCCGCACGTGCCATGAAAACCATGGGCCTGGGCCGCCTGGTCCTGGTCGCCCCGGAAAAACCGCTGGACGAAGAGGCCTTCCGCCGCTCGGCCGGCGCCGAAGACGTCCTCGGCGACGCCCCGGTCGTGGCGACCCTGGCCGAGGCCGTGGCCGATTGCCGCTTCGTACTGGGCTGTACCGCCCGCTCGCGCCGGGTCCAGCTCGAAGAGCTGCTGCCGGCCGTGGCGGCCCAGCGCGTGCTGGCCAAGGCCGCCGAACCGGCCGAAGTCGCCTTCGTGTTCGGCCGCGAGCGCACCGGCCTGACCAATGAAGAGCTGCAGCTCTGCCACGCCGCCGTACACATCCCCTCCAACCCGGAGTTCAGCTCCTTGAACCTGGCCGCCGCGGTCCAGGTGCTGGCTTATGAAGTGCGCATGGCCATCCTCGGCGCGGCCGACGCCCCGGTCGCAGCCCCGGCCGATCCCGGCTTCGGCGAAGCGCCGGCCAGCCACGCGCAGGTCGAAGGCCTGTTCGGTCAGCTTGGCGATACTCTGGATGAGATCGATTTCCACAAGGGTCGCGCACCCGAATCGGCCATGCGCAAGTTGCGCCGCCTGTTCCTGCGCACCGAGCTGAGCGAGCAGGAGGTGCGGCTGCTGCGCGGCATTCTGTCCGATGCACAGCGCATGGCGAGATTGGCGACAAATAAGCCCCTGTAAGCCGACGCAGTTCTCACTTTTTCGGGTAGTCTGTCTCGATTCCTTGGGGGGAGTGATGGGCTTGTCGGGACTGCGAAGGCTGCTGCAGAGCGTATTGCTGTGTCTGGCCCTCGCCGCGACGACGGGGTCGGCCTGGGCCGGTCCCGCCCATGAGCTGGTGCTGGGAAGGATCAGCGACGACCCGAAGTCTCACTATGCACAGCTGCAGCCGCTGCTGGATTACGTGATTCCGCGCATGCGCGATGTCGGCATTACCGAAGGTCGCATCCTGATGGCGCGGGACGCCCAGCAGATGGCCAGTTATCTGCGCCGCGGCCGGGTCGACTGGGTCACTGAAACCTCCGGCACCGCCGTCGCGCTGGGCCTGCGCAGCGGCGCCAGGCCCCTGCTGCTGACCGAACGCAGCGGCGTGCGCGAGTACCACACGGTGTTCTTCGTGCGCCGCGAGAGCCCCATCCAGACCCTGGAAGACCTGCGCGGGCATACGCTGGCACTGCAGAACGTGGCCTCCACCAGCGCCTACCTGGTGCCGGTGATGACCCTGCTGCAGCACGGGCAGACCCCGGAGATCCTGGCCTCGCTGGGTGATACTGCCGCGCCGGACACGGTCGGGTATGTGTTCGCGCGGTCCGAATCCAACATCGCCACCTTCGTGCACAAGGGGCTGGTGGATGCCGGGGCGGTCAGCAGCGTGGACTGGTCCGATGGCAAGCGTATCCCGGCCAACTTCGTGCGTGACTTCCGTGTCATCCACCGCACCGAGCCCTATCCGCGCGCGGTGGAAATGGTGCGCGAAGGGCTGGATCCGCGGGTGCGCGACCGTCTGCAGCAGGTCCTGCTGGAGGCCGCCTCGGATCCACAGGGGCGCAGTGCATTGAACGTTTTTTTTGGTACCTCCGGGTTCCACCGTGTGGATGCACAGATGCAACGCCGGCTGGATGAATTGAAACTGGGCTTGACGCGCGTGCGGATGGAAGTGGAATGAGTCGGTTGGGTTCCGGAATGCAGGCAAAGTTCGTGCTGGCGATGAGCGGTGCGATGCTGGTGGTGGTGGCCATCGTGGCGGTGGTGCTGGGGCGCCAGGCGACGATGCAGGGCGAGGTGCAGCACCTCAGCGGCAACGTGATCCATGACCTGTTCGACCGCAGCGTGCGCAGCCGGGGGGAGGCCTTGGCGCGCGAGCTGTCCGATGCGCTGGCCAACCCGCTGTACTACAACGATCTGGAGCAGGTCGGTGCGCTGGTGCGCAACACCTCGCGCCAGCAGGTGGTGCGCTACGTGCTGGTGTTCGACGAGAAGGGCCGGCTGATCCACGACGGTTCGGTGGACGTGCTCGAGTTCGGTCAGCCGATGCGCGATCCACTGGCGAGCGGTGCGGTCCAGGCGCGCGAGCTGGTGGTTCAGCAATCACCCAAGGTGCTCGACAACGCGATGCCGATCATGATCGGCAACCAGCGTATTGGCGGTGTCCGCGTGGGCATGGCGCTGGATGACGTCCAGGCGATGGAGAAGAAAGCCAACCAGACCCTGGGCGAGCGGCTGCAGCAGGTCGGCAAGCGGCATCTGGGCTGGCTGCTGCTGATGCTGGGCCTGCTGGTCGGCATTGGCGCAGTGGTGATCATCTATGTGCAGCGCACGCTGGTCACGCCGATCCGCTGGCTGGCCGGTGCCGCCCGCCAGATCGAAGCCGGCGACTACAACCTGCAGATGCGCCAGAGCCATCGCCAGGATGAGGTGGGCGAGCTGGTGCGGGCGTTCGGGCGGATGAGCCAGGCCATCGCCCGGCATGACCGTGAAGTGCGGCACATGGCCTACACCGATGCGCTGACCGGCCTGACCAATCGGCTGGCCTTCCGCGAAGCGCTGGACCATCGGCTGATGGCCGCGCGTGCCTCGGGCCATCGGCTGGGACTGCTGTTCGCCGACATGGATGACTTCAAGCGCGTCAACGATACGCTTGGCCATGAAGCCGGCGATGAAGCGCTGCTGCAGTTCGCCCAGCGCATCAGCGCTGCCGTCGCGCAAGCCGGGGGCGATGAGGCCTTGCTGGCCCGCTTCGGTGGCGATGAGTTCGTGATCCTGATCGGTGAAGGTGATGTGGCCGCCCGCGCCCGCGAACTTGCCGAACTCCTGGTGCGCGAGCTGGGGCAGCCGCTGGTCGTGCAGGGCAGGGAGCTGTTCCTGGGCACCTCGATCGGTGTGACCCTGTTCCCGGACGATGCCGCCGATGCCACCACGCTGCTCAAGAACGGCGACATCGCGATGTACCAGGCCAAGATGGCCGGCAAGAACTGCTACCGCTATTACAGCCGGGCGATGGACCACGCGGTCGAGCGCCGCGTGCACATGGAGCAGGAGCTGCGCGGGGCCTGGGAGCGCGGCGAGTTGCGGCTGGCCTATCAGCCGATCTTCCGCACCCGCGACCGCCGCATGGTCGGCGTGGAAGTCCTGCTGCGCTGGCAGCACCCGACCCTGGGGACGATTCCGCCCTCGGTGTTCATCGAAGTGGCCGAGCAGAGCGGCCTGATCGAAGTGATCGGCCCCAAGGTGCTGCGCGCGGCCTGCACCGAGGCGGTGCAGTGGCCGGCGGGCGCTGATGGTGAAGGCCTGTTCGTGTCGGTCAACGTGTCACCGCGCCAGCTGCGCGGTGGCGAGCTGCCGACGCTGGTCGCCGACTGCCTGCGCGACACCGGGCTGCCGGCCTCGCGCCTGCACCTGGAGCTGACCGAAACGGCGGTGATCGGCGATGAGATGCTGGCCGCCGCCCTGCTCGACAAGCTGCACCGGACCGGCGTAAAGGTCTGGCTGGACGATTTCGGGACCGGCTTCTCCGGGCTGAGCCACCTGCGCCAGGTGCCGGTGGACGGGGTCAAGATCGACAAGAGTTTCGTGGCCGACATGCAGCGCGACCCGGACGACCTGGCCTTGACCACGGCGATCATCGCCATGGCCCATGCACTGGGCATCACCGTGGTCGCCGAAGGCATCGAGCAGGAAGTGCAGTTCGACCTGCTGGCCCAGCGCGGTTGCGACCTGGGCCAGGGCTACTGGCTGAGCCACCCGGTCAGCGCGACCGAGGTGGTGCAGATGATCGAGGCCGGCCGCTGACGCTAGACCGGCCGTTTGCTGCTGTCGCCGGAGATCTCGCGGACCAGCTTGGGGACCAGGTAGCCGGACAGGCGCGCGGTCAGCTGCGCATGCAGGTCCTTGGCGGTGTCGTCGGCCACTTCGAAATGGGCCACGCCTTCCACCCGGTCCACCTGGTAGAGGTAGTAGGGCAGCACGCCCGCCGCGAAGCTGCGCTCGCTCAGGCCCTGCAGCGCCTCGATCGAATCGTTGACCCCGCGCAGCAGCACCGCCTGGTTGAGCAGGGTGGCGCCGGCCGCGCGCAGGCGCGCCATGGCGGCATCCACGGACGCATCGAATTCGTTGGCGTGATTGGCATGGATCACGAACGCCACCGGCCACGGCAGCGACGCGATCCACTGCACCAGCTCGTCATCCACGCGCTCGGGCAGCACCACCGGCAGGCGGCTGTGGATGCGCAGGCGGCGCAGGTGCGGAATCTGCTTCAGGGCGTGGGTCAGTTCCACCAGCTTGTGGGTCGCCAGCGACAGCGGGTCGCCGCCGGACAGGATCACCTCGTCAATGTCCGGGTCCTGCGCGATCGCCTCCACTGCATCGCGCCAACCCTCGCGCGCCGCGTTCTCGGTGCCGTAGTCGAAATGGCGGCGGAAGCAGTAGCGGCAGTTGATCGCGCAGCTGCCGGTGGTGACCAGCAGGGCACGGCCGCGGTACTTCTGGATGACCCCGGTGGCCTTCTTGGCCGCGCCATCGCCCACCGCATCCAGGCTGAAGCCGGGCACGACCTTCAGCTCCTCGGTGATCGGCAGGACCTGGCGCAGCAGGGGGTCGTGGCGGTCGCCGTGACGCATCCGGGCCGCGAAGCCCTGCGGCACGCGCACCGCGAACTGGCCGGCAGCCTCGTCCGAGACGCCCAGTTCCGCCGGATCCAGCCCCAGCTGCCGCAGCAGCTCGCGCGGGTCGCGGATCGCCTCGCGCCACCGTTGCTGCCAGCGGACGGGGGCGGCCAGGGGCGTGGCGGAAAGCTGCATGGAATGGGGGCCTGCGGTTATCATGTGGGTCAGAAATATCGAGTCACCCCACCGGTGTCGGTGGGATTTCCCATTCTATCCGGCTCGCCGCGCCTGCGCGGCGTTTGCCCATTCAGGAGTTTCAGCATGGCCACTGTTGGCATGAACGACGTCAAGAACGGGATGAAGATCCTGGTCAACAATGAACCAGCGGTCATCACCGAGACCGAATACGTCAAGCCGGGCAAGGGCCAGGCCTTCACCCGCATGAAGTACCGCTTCATCAAGTCGGGCCGCGTGGTCGAAATGACCATGAAGGCCACCGATGACGTGGAGAAGGCCGACGTCGTGGATACCAACATGGACTTCATGTACAGCGACGGCGAGTTCTGGCACTTCATGGACCCGGAATCCTTCGAGCAGGTCCAGGCCACCAAGGCCGGCATGGGCGGCGCCGAGAAGTGGCTGAAGGGCGAAGAGTCCTGCATCGTCACGCTGTGGAACGGCGAGCCGATCTTCGTGCAGCCGCCGAACTTCGTCGAGCTGAAGATCACCGAAACCGATCCGGGCGTCCGTGGCGACACCTCGGGCGGTGGCGGCAAGCCGGCCACCCTGGAAACCGGCGCGGTGGTCCGCGTGCCGCTGTTCGTCAACCAGGATGAAATCATCAAGGTCGACACTCGCTCGGGCGAATACTCCGCGCGCGCAGGCAAGTAATCCGGGTACGCGGCAGCGCATTCGCGCTGGCGCTCCCACGATCCGCGCTGCGGATCGTGGGCCCCGACTCACCAGCACCCGCACCCCGCCGCTTCGCGGCCGCCCCTGATTCAGGGGCCAGTCCTCCAGAAGCATCGCGGTAGCCGTCCAGCATGGGGCCGGTCTTCTAAGGTTCGAGGTAGGCCCTGCCGCAGGCTGACCTGTTTCTCCAGCAAAGTGAGTCCGCATGACCGACACCGCCCGCATTCCCGAAACCTGTGACCTGCTGATCGAAGCCGGTTACGTGGTCCCGATCGAACCGCATGCGGTGGTGCTGGAAGACCATGCCGTGGCGGTGCGTGGCAGTGAGATCATCGCGATCCTGCCGCGTGCCGAGGCGCGCGAGCGCTTTGCGCCGAAGCAGACCGTCTCACGCCCGGACGCGGCGCTGATGCCGGGCCTGGTCAACGCGCATACCCACAATCCCATGACCCTGCTGCGGGGCGTCGCCGACGACCTGCCGCTGATGGTCTGGCTGCAGCAGCACATCTGGCCGGTCGAAGCGGCGGTGATCGGGCCGGAGTTCGTGGCCGATGGCACCACCCTGGCGATCGCCGAGATGCTGCGCGGCGGTACCACCTGCGCCAACGAAAACTACTTCTTCTCCGACGGTCAGGCCGCCGTCTACAAGCAGCACGGGTTCCGTGCGCTGGTCGGTGCGGTGATCATCGATTTCCCGACTGCCTGGGCAAAGACCGACGACGAGTACTTCGCCAAGGCCGGCGAGCTGCACGACCAGTGGCGCAACGATCCGCTGATCGGCACCTCGTTCGCCCCGCACGCGCCGTACACCGTCAACGACGCCAATTTCGAACGTGTGCGCATGTTGTCCGACCAGCTGGACATGCAGGTGCACCTGCACACGCATGAAACCGCGCAGGAAATCAGCGACTCGATCAAGCTGCACGGTCAGCGCCCGCTGGCGCGTCTGGATCGCCTGGGCCTGGTCAACGACCGCCTGATCGCGGTGCACATGACCCAGCTGACCGAGGCCGAAATCCACCTGTGCGCCGAGCGTGGCGTCAGCGTGGTGCATTGCCCCGAATCCAATCTCAAGCTCGCCTCGGGGTTCTGCCCGGCCTGCGCCCTGCAGCGCGCTGGCGTGAACCTGGCGATCGGCACCGACGGCTGCGCCAGCAACAACGACCTGGACATGTTCAGCGAGAACCGCACCGCGGCCATCCTGGCCAAGGCCGTGGCCAATGACGCCACCGCGCTGGACGCGGCCACCACGCTGCGCGCGGCGACGCTGGGTGGCGCGCGCGCGCTGGGCTTCGGCGACCGCATCGGCTCGATCGAGGTCGGCAAGCAGGCCGATCTGGTCTGCGTGGATCTGTCCGCACTGGAAACCCAACCGCTTCACCATGTGCTCTCGCAGCTCGTCTACGCCGCCGGCCGCCATCAGGTCAGCGATGTCTGGATCGCCGGCCAGCCCAAGCTGGTCCAGCGCGAACTGGTCGGCATGGACACCGCCGCGATCGTCGCCAACGCCCGCCAGTGGCGCGAGCGTATCCGACACATCCGTGCTTGAAGCACCAAGGATCCCCATGAATACCCCCCATGCCTCCACCAATTTCGATCAGGCCGAACTGGACAAGTTCGCCGCGCTCGCCAACCGCTGGTGGGACGTCGATGGTCCGCAGAAGCCGCTGCATGCACTGAACCCGGTGCGCCTGCAGTACGTGGCCCAGCGCGTGACGCTGCGTGGCGCCCGCGTGCTCGACATCGGCTGCGGTGGCGGCCTGCTCAGCGAAGCGCTGGCCAAGGAAGGCGCGGATGTCACCGCGATCGACCTGGCCCCGGAGCTGGTCAAGGTCGCACGCCTGCACGGGCTGGAGTCGGGCGTCACCGTTGACTACCGCGTGCAGGCCGCTGAGGACCTGGCCGCCGAACAGCCGGGCAGCTTCGATGTGGTGACCTGCATGGAAATGCTGGAGCATGTGCCGGACCCGGGCGCGATCATCGCCGCCTGCCACCGCCTGCTCAAGCCCGGCGGTCAGCTGTTCCTGTCCACCGTCAACCGCACCCCGGCCGCGTTCGCCGTGGCGATCGTCGGCGCCGAGTATGTGGCGCGGCTGCTGCCCAAGGGCACGCATCACTACCAGGATTTCATCAAGCCGGCCGAGCTGGGCAAGTGGCTGCGCGAGGCCGATTTCAACCTGCGTGACGTCAGTGGCATGGCCTACGAGCCGTGGCGCAACCGTGCCCGCCTGAGCACGCGCACCGACATCAATTACCTGGCCCACGCGGTCAAGCCGGACGACGCCGCACGTGTCTGAGTCCGGTTTCCCGCCGGCGGTGCTGTTCGATCTGGACGGCACCCTGCTGGACAGCGCCCCGGACATGCTGGCCACCGCCAACGCGATGCTGGCCGCCCGCGGGCGCGCGCCGATCACCCTGGACGCGCTGCGTCCGGTGGTCTCCAAGGGCTCGCGCGCGATGGTCTCGGTGGCCTTTCCCGAGCTGGGGCAGGATGAACGTGATGCGCTGGTGCCGGAGTTCCTGGAACGCTACGAAGGCCTGATCGGACAGCACGCGGTGCTGTTTGACGGCATCGCCGGCATGCTCGATGCACTCGAGGGCGCCGGCTGTGTCTGGGGCATCGTCACCAACAAGCCTGAGTATCTGGCTCGGCTGATCGTGCCGCAGCTGGGCTGGGAACAGCGCTGCAAGGTACTGATCGGCGGCGACACCCTGGCCCAGCGCAAACCGCATCCGCTGCCACTGCTGGCCGCTGCCGAACGCATGGGCATCGCCCCGGGCACCTGTGTCTATGTAGGCGATGACGAGCGCGACATCGTCGCCGCCAACGCCGCCGGCATGGCGTCGGTCGCCGCCCTGTGGGGTTACCGGCTCGACGCCGACGATCCCGCGGCCTGGGGCGCCGATACGCTGACCGCACTTCCCGAACACCTGCAACATGCCAAGGCGTGGCCGCTTCCGCACACGCTCTAGCCTTTCAAGGAATACACCGTGAGTACTCCCAGCGCCCTGGACAGTTTCCTGGACAAGTGGCGGACCCGCTGGCCCGAGTGGCAGGTGGCCGAACGCTTCGTGCCCGAGAGCCAGCGCACCCTGGTGGTGGCGTGGTTCTCGCTGCTGCAGGAGTTCGACGACATCCTCAATACCGCCGGCGACCCGATGCCGTCCGACGCCAAACTGGCGTGGTGGGGCGAAGAGCTGCGCAGCTGGTCCGCACAGCGCTCGCGCCATCCGCTGGGCCGCGTGCTCGAGCCGGTGCGCGCACCGTGGGCAGCGCTGGCCGAAACGCTGCCGGATCTGATTGAAGCGCGGGCGGTGCCGGTGGATCCGGGCCACGCGCTGCGTTCGCTGCAGGCCTATGCGGCCGCAGTGGCGGCGGTCGAAGCGGTGATGTTCGATACCCCGGCACGTGGCGATGTCGGGACGCCGGTGCTGGTTCAGACGCTGGCGCAGCGCCTGCATGAGAGTGGCGTTGCCGCCATTCCGCGTTCGCTGCTGGCCCAGGATGACAACCAGGCGTCGCGCGCATGGGCGCAGCAGTTGCTGGCGAAGTGGCCGGCGCGCGTTGCCGGCCCGCGGCCCCGCCGGCTGTACGCCGCGTTGGCCCGTGCCCGCCAGCAGACCTGGGCGCAGGACCGCCAGTACCAGGCCACGCCGATGCGTACGCTGTGGCAGAGCTGGTGGGCTGCGCGAGGCTGAGGGTGACTGCCGGCCAGCGGCCGGCACGCCGTTACTTGCCGCGTTCCAGCACCAGCAGCGGGTCGATGCGGGTATCGAACCAGTTCATGCCCCAATGCAGATGCGGGCCGGTCGCGCGACCGGTCGCACCGACCGCCGCGATCACCTGGCCCTGCTCGACACGGTCGCCGACCTTCACGTCGATGCGCGACAGATGCAGGAAATTCGAGCTGATCCCGAAGCCGTGATCCAGCAGCAGCGTGCCGCCGGTCAGATACAGGTCCGGGCCAGCGAAGGTGACCACGCCGGCGGCCGGTGCCTTCACCGGGGTGCCGGTCGGCACCGCAATGTCCATGCCGGAGTGACCCGAACCGGGTTGGCCGTTATAGACGCGCGCATTGCCGAAGCGGCCGCTGATGCGGCCCTGCACCGGCCAGATGAAGGCCTGGGCGAAGTCCGCCCGGTTGTCATCGCGGGCCCGCGCGGCGGTGACCTGCGCCTGCTCGCGCTTGATCCGCTCGGCAATCGCCGGCGGCGGATTGACGGTCTTCGGCGGTACGCCGTTGACGCGCTCGGTCGGCCAGTCGCGCGGGGTGACCGTGATGCTGGCCGTTTCACTACCGCCGTCCGGTCGCGTCACCTGCACCTGCAGCGGACCCTTCTCGTCGCGGCCAATGCCAAACACCACGCTGCCGTAACCGCTCACGCGAAGGCTGCGGCCGCCGTACTGCACGACGCTGCCGGCCGGCACCTTGCCGATTACCATCGCGCCCTGCGAGGCGCTGGCCGGAAACACTACGCGCGCATCAGCCTGGGCCACGGCGGGCGAGGGCAGCAGACTGCCCATCGCCACGACGCCGGCGGCCGTCAGGGCCGCGCTCAACACCCATGCCCGCATCAGCGGTCGAAGCTCATGCGCTGGCCGTTCGGCGAACCCACCAGCTTCTCGCCATCCCACGCCAACTGCCCGTTGACCCAGGTCGAGGCGATGCGCGAACGGAAGGTGGTGCCCTCAAACGGCGACCAGCCGCACTTGGACAGCACGTCTTCGCGCTTGACGGTGAAGGGCACATCTTCGACCAGCACCAGATCGGCGAAGTAGCCTTCGCGCAGGTAGCCGCGCTGGCTGACGTCGAACAGCTGCGCCGGTGCGTGCGCGAACTTCTGCACGACCTGGGTGATCTCCAGCTTGCCTTCGTGCACCAGCTCCAACGCGGCGACCAGCGCGTACTGCACCAGCGGCAGGCCGGACGGCGCCTGCGCATAGGGCTTCTGCTTCTCTTCCCAGGTGTGCGGCGCATGATCGGTGGCGAGCACGTCGATCACGTCATCGGCCACGGCACGGGTCAGCGCCTCGCGGTCGCTGGCTTCCTTGATCGCAGGGTTGCACTTGATCAGGTTGCCCAGCCGCGCGTAATCGCTGCGGTCGAAACGCAGGAAGTGGATGCAGGTTTCGGCGGTGATCTGCTTACGGCTGCCATCGGCGCGGATCAGCGGGCCGCGTTCGAACAGGGCCAGCTCATCGGCGGTGGAGATGTGAAGCACATGCAGGCGGGTGCCGTGCTTCTTCGCCAGCGAGACGGCCAGCTCGGAGGACTTCAGGCAGGCCTCGCGCGAGCGGATGTCCGGGTGCTGCTCGGCACTCAGGGCATCGCCATATTTCTCGGCGTACTCCTTGGCCTTGGCATCGATCATCGGCGTGTCTTCGCAATGCGTGATGATCGGGGTGGGCGCGTCGCGGAAGATCGCATCCAGCGTTTCCGGGTTGTCCACCAGCATGTTGCCGGTGGAGGCGCCCATGAACACCTTGATGCCCGGCGCGGTCTTGGGATCCAGCGACTGGATGTGGGCCAGGTTGTCGTTGCTGGCGCCCATGTAGAACCCGTAGTTGGCGCGTGCGCGGCCGGCGGCGGCATCGTACTTGGACTGCAGGATCTCGGCGTTGAGCGTGGGCGGGTTGGTGTTGGGCATGTCCATGAAGCTGGTCAGGCCGCCGGCGACGGCCGCGCCTGATTCGGTCGCGATGTCGCCCTTGTGGGTGAGGCCGGGCTCACGGAAATGGACCTGGTCGTCGATCATGCCCGGCAGCAGCCAGCGGCCGGCGGCATCGACCACGGTTTCGCCGGGACGGGCCTCCAGGCCGGGGCCGATCTGCGCGATGCGGCCATCTTCGATGCGCAGGTCACCCTGGGTGATGGTGCCTTCGTTGACCAGACGGGCGTTGACGATGAGGGTGGAGGACATTCAGTGTTTTCCTGTGCAGCGGCAGGTGGCGTCGTGCGCGGCGCGCGGTGGCACCTCGTCGATGCCACCGGGGTGGAAGGGGTGGCAGCGGCCCAGCCGGCGCGCGGCCAGCCAGCTGCCGCGCGCGGGGCCATGGGTGGCGATGGCTTGCATGGCGTATTCAGAACAGCTGGGCATGAAGCGGCAACGCGGCCCCAGCAGCGGGCTGATGAAGCGCTTGTAGAAGCGCAGCAGGGCGATGAGCAGGCGTGAGATCACCCCCCAATCTTATTCCAGTTGGCATGAAGGGCGCATTTGTCGCAGGATGGGGCGTTGGACCCGTCCGCACCCACGCGCGCGACGGGCCGCCCCGGCGGTGTCGCCGGGTCAGGTACCGAACTGCGCACGTCGGCCCGCCTGCCAGGCGGACCGGTCGCACGCCTTGCGACTCCGGGGCTGAACGGAGTAGGCGGTGTGGTTGCTGCTGCTGGTCGGGTAGGCTATAAAGGCCCGCTTTCCCGGGCCCCGGGGAATCCAAGGAAGAGCGTTTCGTGGCTGCTAAAAAAACTGCAAAGAAGGCCGTCAAGGCCGCCAAGAAAACCGCCAAGCCTGTTGTAAAGAAGTTGGCGGCCAAGACCGTTGCCAAGAAGCCGGCCGCCAAGCCGGCGGGCAAGCCTGCATCCAAACAACCGGCGGCCAGGAAGGCACCCGTTAAAAAGGCGGCCAGCACGTCGCCGGCCAAGACCGTCAAGAAGGCTGTCGCCAAGAAGCCTGCTGCCAAGACGGTGGTGGCCAAGAAGACCGTCGCCAAGAAGGTCGTTGCCAAGAAGTCGACGGTCGCCAAGCCGGTTGCCACGCCCGCCAAGCGCGCGGCAGGCAAGCCGGTAAGCAAGGCGCCCGTCAAGAAAGCCGCTGCGAGCAAGACGGCAGCCAAGAAGACCGTGACGCCTGCTGTCGCCAAACCGGCGGCCAAGCCGGCACCGGCGAAGAAGACCGCAGTCAAGCAGGCACCGGCCACGCCGGTGAAGGCCAGCAAGACCGCCAGCAAGCCCGTGGCATCCAAGCCGGCCGCCAAGCCGGTTGCAGCACCCGTAGTGAAGTCCGCACCGAAGCCGGCATCGCCGGCGCCGGCCAAGTCTGTCCCGGCCAAGAGCGCGGCCAAACCTGTTACCCCTCCGGCCTCCACGCCGGCGCCGGTGGCAGCGGCCCCCGCCTCCAAGGCCCCGCAAAACAAGAATCCCGTGCCCGTTTCGAAATCGCCTGCAAAAACCCCCGCCAAGTCCGAGTCCGCCCCCAAGCCCGTGTCCCGTCCGGTCGGCAAGGTCGCCGTTGCCGTGGCAGCGCGTTCGGCCGCCCCGGCCCCTCGCACCAAGGTGAAGGTGGTCGAATACAAGACTGACGAAGCCACCGGTCGTCCGATCCTGCCCGACGGTTACAAGCCGAGCGCGGAAGAGGAATACATGAGCCCGCTGCAGCTGGAGTATTTCCGCCAGCGCCTGCAGCACTGGCGCAATGATCTGGTGGAGGAATCCAAGCAGACCATCGCGAATCTGCAGGAAGAAGTGCGTGATATCGGCGATGAGGCCGAGCGCGCTACCCGCGAGACCGAGAACTCGCTGGAACTGCGTACCCGCGATCGTTATCGCAAGCTGATCGGCAAGATCAACAGCACGCTGAAGCGTCTGGAAGATGGCGATTACGGTTTCTGTGTGGATACGGGCGAAGAGATTGGCCTGGATCGTCTGGAAGCCCGCCTGACCGCTGAGCGCACGATCGATGCGCAGGAGCGTTGGGAGCATCTGCAGAAGCAGCAGGGCGACTGATCGCGCTGTTGGTTGTGCTGTTCTACGAAAAACCCGGCTTCGGCCGGGTTTTTTTTGGCTGTTCGTGTAAAGCGTAAGCGCCTTGATATCTGGCGGTTGAGTGGGTCGGGTAGCCCGGTCCGGGACCCGCCGTAAACCCATCCATGGGGGCTCGTAGTGCGGCATCCATGCCGCACACGGTCCCGGACCGGGCTACCCGACCCACTCCCGACAGGTTCATGGGTGGGCGGTTGGAAGAGCTTGGATTCCTGCTTCCGACACGCTGTGAGTCAGTCGCCAAGGTTGCCTGGGTACCGAACGCTGGTCTGGATGCTTGTGCAGCGGTGCGCGCGATATCCACGCATGGCGTGAATCTACCGGCGAGGTGGGCGCGCCGAGAATTGCGCAATTCGTCATTCGCAATCCGCAATCCGCTGGCACCCGGAAGGGAAGCCGAAGCCGTAAGGCGTAAGCCGTAAGCCAGCAGCTAACAGCCAAAAGCCAAGCGCTGACAGCCAACAGCTAACAGATAACAGCCAACAGCCATCAACCAGCGCTGTACGCTGTGAGTAATAAGCCGTGAGACGTCCGCTATTCGCTGTTCGCCGTTCGCTTTTCGCTGTTGATTCCGCGCAAGCAACCCACTGTCCATGGGTGGACGGGTAGCGCAGTGAAGGACCGTGTGCGGCATGGATGCCGCACTACGAGCCCCCATGGATGGGTTCACGGCGGGTCCTGCACTGCGCTGCCCGGCCGCCCAATTCCAGGAACAAGCAGGCGCTCAACCAACGGTGTAGCAAGCCAACCGCGCAGCGCCGGCCAATCAGCGCGGCCTCCAGCCAGCAGCCAAGCTGCCAGTCAGCCAGCCGGCCAAATCCTCAATGCAGATCGCGCAGATTCAACCGCCGCAGCGTCGGATTCTTCCAGGCCGTAATGCCCGCCACGCTCAACACCGCAAAGCCACCCAGCACCACCGCCGGGACCAGCCCCAACAGCTTCGCCATCGTGCCCGCATAGAACGCGCCCAACTCATTGGACGAACTGATGAAAATGCCATTGATCGACGACACCCGACCACGCATCTCCTCCGGCGTCGCCAACTGCAGGATCGTCGAACGCACCACCACCGACACACCGTCGAACGCGCCGTAGAACAACAGAATCGCCGCCGACAGCCAGAAATTCGACGACAGCCCGAACCCGATCACACACAGACCAAAGCCGGCCACCGCGAACAACAGCACACGCCCCGCATTGCGCTGCAGCGGCCTGCGCGCCAACCACAGCCCCACGCACACCGAACCCAGCGCCGGCGCCGCACGCAGCACCCCCAGCCCCTCCGGCCCGTGATGCAGGATCTCGTGCAGGAACGCCGGCAGCATCGCCACCACGCCCCCGAGCAACACAGAGAACATGTCCAGCGCCATGGCCCCGACCATGATCTTGTTGCCCAGCACGAAACGGCCGCCCTCGGCGATGCTCTTGAAGATCGGGGCTGCCGGACCCGTATGCACCGGCTCGGACACCCGCAGTGCCGCCAGGCAGCCAAGCGCGACCAGCGATACCCCCATGGCCACCCCGTAGGCCACGCCCTTGCCACCCCACGCCACCAGTGCGCCGCCCAAGGCCGGGCCAACCACCATGCCGGTCTGGAACACCACTGCGCCCAGCCCCGCGCCACGCGCGTACTGCGTGCGCTCCAGCACGCGGGCGAACAGTGCGTTGTAGATCGGCGAGAGGAACGCGCGGACCATGCCAGTCAGTGCGATCGCCGCATAGATCGGCCACACCCCGTGGAACGGCAGCCAGCCCTGGGCGACCGCGGTCAGCACCAATGCGGTCATCACCAGCCCGCTGCAGGCAACCATGCCCAGCCGGCGGCGGGGCAGGTGGTCGACCAGATAGCCGGCAAACGGCGCCACGCAGAAGAACGGGAGCACCTCGGCCAGGCCGACCAGGCCCAGCGAGAAGGGATTGCGGGTGACTTCGTAGATATGCCAGCCGACCGTCACCGCAACGATCTGGTAGGAGAGCATCGCGAAGATGCGGTACGCCAGCACCAGCGAAAAGCCCGGGCGGGCCAGAAGCTGCAGGGCGCTGTCCGGCTCCTGCGGATCGGCGGAGAGCGTCACGACTGCGCTTGAGCGGTGTCGCGGATGAAGGCCAGCATCGCCGCCACGCCGTTGCTGCGGGTCGGCGACAGGTGGCGCGACAGCCCGATGTCCTGGATGTAGCTCGGCTCGGTGGCCAGGATCTCGGCCGCCGAACGGCCCGAGTAGACGCGCAGGGCCAGGTAGATCAGGCCGGAGACGATCGCCGAATCACTGATGGCATGGAAACGCAGCGCCTCGGCATTGCCGTCCGGCACGATCCAGACCATCGACTGGCAGCCGAGCAGGCGATGCTCCTCGGTCTTCCATTCCTCCGGGAAGGTGGGCAGCTTGCGGCCGAGGTCGATCAGGTACTGGTAGCGCTCGGACCAGTCACCGAAGAAGGCGAATTCCTCGGCGATGGCGGCCTGGGCTTCAGCAGCGGTGGGTTCGAGCGGGAACGGGGAGGTGGGGGTCATGGGGGCTCCGGGTCGGTGTTCGCCGTCCGTGGGTGACCGTACAGGTGCGGGGGGAGGCAGCCCGGCCGTCCGTGGCCGGGGCGATGTCATGGCAATGCCCAGTGGCTCGGGCGGTGCCGGGTAACGCGCGACGGTCAGCCGGGCGGTCTTTCAGCGCTTGCGCGACCAGCGCACGCCTTGAGCGGTGTCTTCCAGCACGATGCCTTCGGCGGCCAACCGGTCGCGGATCGCATCGGCGCGGGCGAAGTCGCGGGCCTGCTTGGCAGCGGAGCGTTCGTCGATCAGGGCCTGGATGGCCGCATCGTCGTCGTTGCCGCCCGCGGTGCCGAACCATGCCCCCGGATCCTGCTGCAGCAGGCCCAGCGCCAGGCCGGCACCTAGCAGCGCGGACTTCCAGTACGCCTTGTCGGCCTCGGCAGCCTTGCGCGCCTCACCGGCGATACGGGCCAGTTCGGCCAGTGCCTGCGGCGTATTGAGGTCGTCATCCAGCGCGGCCTCGATCTCGGCCGGAATCACCGCAGCGGCGTCCACCTCGACAAGGTCGCGCAGGGTGCCGTACAGGCGGTCCAGCGTGCGTACCGACTGCTCGATCAGCGCATCGGACCAGTCCAGCGGCTGCCGGTAGTGGGCCGACAGCAGCGCATAGCGCAGTGCCTCCGGGGCATGCTGGCGGACCAGATCGTGCACGCGCTCGATGTTGCCGATCGACTTGCTCATCTTGGCGCCGCCGAAGTTGAGCATGCCGTTGTGCAGCCAGAAGCGGGCGAAGGTCTGCCCGCCGTGCGCGCACTCGCTCTGCGCGATCTCGTTCTCGTGATGGGGGAACTGCAGGTCCACGCCGCCGGCGTGGATGTCGATGGTCGGCCCCAGATGCGCGGCGGCCATCGCCGAGCACTCGATGTGCCAGCCCGGCCGGCCGCGACCCCACGGCGACGCCCAGCCCGGCAGGTCGTCGCTGGAGGGCTTCCACAGCACGAAATCACCCGGGTCGCGCTTGTATGGGGCCACGTCCACGCGCGCACCGGCCAGCATCTCGTCCGGGTCGCGGCGCGAGAGCTTGCCGTAGTCCGCATAGGAACTCACCGAGAACAACACGTGGCCTTCGGCCGCATAGGCGTGCCCGTTGGCGATCAGCTGCTCGATCATGGTGACGATGTGCGGGATGTGCGCGGTGGCTTCCGGCTCGATATCCGGCGGCACCACGCCCAGTGCGGCCATGTCTTCGCGGTAGGCGGCGGCGAAGCGGTCAGTGATGGTGCTGATCGGGACCTGCTGCTCGCGTGCGGCCGTGTTGATCTTGTCATCCACGTCGGTGATGTTGCGGGCATAGCGCAGGCCGCCGAAGCGGCGCCGCAGCAGATCGGCCAGGACCCCGAACACCACCGGGCCACGGGCATTGCCGATGTGGACGTAGTTGTAGACCGTGGGGCCACACACATACAGGGTCGGACAGGTCGGATCGAGCGGGGTGAACGGTTCGAGCTGGCGTGTCAGGTTGTTGTGCAGGCGCAGGGTCATGAGGGTCTGGGGCGGGGGTAAGCGGTCGATTTTAGAACGTGTCGGGGGCTTTGGGGGGATGTGGCCGGGGCGGGCTGTCGGCGGGTAACTGACTGGAACGACACCGGTACACCTCTGGCACGCCGGGAACGAGGCCCGCCGTTGCGGGCTTCCGGCCGAGCGGACGGTCCGGACTATGGGCAGAAACGTCACGGACGGGTAATGTTCAGCCCCTTGTGCCTGCCACTGCCTACACTATCCCCCTTGTCCTTTTCCCTGTTGCCAATGAAATCCGCTTCGTTGTTGACGCTGGTCTGCGTGCTCGGAAGTGCCACCTTCGGGGTGCGCGCCCAGGACAGTGAGGTGCGCAACCGGGTCGTCATCGTGGAGAACGTCAAGTTCGATTACGCCCAGGTGCTCAACGTCGAGCCCATCTTCCAGACCCTGCGGGCCACACGCACCGAAGAACACTGCGAGCCGGTCTCCACCCGCACCCTGGCCCCGGTCAACGTGACCGGCGAGGAGCCGCAGGAAGACAAGGGCCGCTTCGGCCGCTTCATGGATTCGGTACGCTCGATCTTCCGCCGGGAGGATGGCAGCACGGACGAGAGCACCTATTCGGAAACCGTTGTGGTCGAGAAGCCGCCGGCCAATACCGGACCGCTGCTGACCCGGGACTGCAAGATCATCCCGGTCGGCCGCGAGTTCCGCCGGCCGATCGCCTATGACGTTGACTACGTTTACAAGGGCACCAAATACCGCTCCCGCCTGCCGGAGGACCCGGGCAACCGGCTCAAGATCCGGGTCTCGATCACCCCGTGGGTGGGCAACGAGCAGGCCGGCGGCGCCAACCCGTGACCCGCGCCTGCGCCCCGGCCGTCGTTGCGGTCAACCTGAATTGCCATTCAGGCCTTGCACCCACCCCGGGTGCATGCAAAGATGGGCGGCCATGAAACTCACCGACTTCCAGCACGACACCAGCGCCGCCCGCATGGCTACGGGCATGACGTCGCGTGCCCGCCGACCGGAACCCCACATTTTCGCTGGGTAACCGGAGCTTCGTGCTGTCTGTTCGGAAAACCCAGCCCCCGCGCTGGGTTTTTTCGTTTCTGCGATCTGAAAAGTTTCATCTGTATACGTTTTGTTGAGCCCTGAACGCGCCCCGGCGCCCCCAACCTCCGCCGGAAACGGTGGAAAACCAGCCGCAAAGGATCGATCGATGTCCCTGAAGCACTTCCTGAACACCCAGGATTGGAGCCGCACCGACCTGGATGCCCTGTTGACCCAGGCCGCGTTGTTCAAGCGCAACAAACTGGGCGACGAGCTCAAGGGCAAGTCGATTGCCCTGGTGTTCTTCAATCCCTCCATGCGTACCCGCACCAGCTTCGAGCTGGGTGCGTTCCAGCTGGGCGGCCACGCGATCGTGCTGCAGCCGGGCAAAGACGCCTGGCCGATCGAGTTCAACCTGGGCGCGGTCATGGACGGGGACACCGAGGAGCACATCGCCGAAGTGGCCAAGGTGCTGGGCCGCTATGTGGACCTGATCGGTGTGCGTGCCTTCCCGAAGTTCATCGACTGGACCAAGGACCGCGAGGACGAAGTGCTCAAGAGCTTCGCCAAGTACTCGCCGGTGCCGGTGATCAACATGGAAACCATCACCCACCCCTGCCAGGAACTGGCCCATGTGATGGCGCTGCAGGAACACTTCGGCACCCAGGACCTGCGCGGCAAGAAGTACGTGCTGACCTGGACCTATCATCCCAAGCCGCTCAACACCGCAGTGGCCAACTCGGCCCTGACCATCGCCACCCGCATGGGCATGGACGTGACCCTGCTGTGCCCGACCCCGGATTACATCCTGGATGAGCGCTACATGGGCTGGGCCGAGCAGAACGTGGCCGAGAGTGGCGGTTCGCTCCAGGTCAGCCATGACATCGCCAGCGCCTACGCCGGCGCGGACGTGGTGTACGCCAAGAGCTGGGGCGCGCTGCCGTTCTTCGGCAACTGGGAGCCGGAGAAGCCGATCCGCGACCAGTACAAGCACTTCATCGTCGACGAAGCCAAGATGGCGCTGACCAACAACGGTGTCTTCAGCCACTGCCTGCCGCTGCGCCGCAACGTGAAGGCGACTGATGGCGTGATGGATTCGGCGCAGTGCATCGCGATCAACGAAGCCGAAAACCGTCTGCATGTGCAGAAGGCGATCATGTCGGCATTGATCGGCCGGTAAAGCCGACGAGGGGTAGAGCCGACCGTTGGTCGGCTGCTCCTCAACCGGCGCATCCCACATTCCAGCCGACCAACGGTCGGCTCTACCGAATTCTCACCCCCCCCTATTGGACCTGACCCCCATGAGCAAGAAAGACATCGTCCTGGCCTTCTCCGGCGGACTCGACACCAGCTTCTGCGTGCCCTACCTGCAGGAGCGCGGCTACAACGTGCACACCGTGTTCGCCGACACCGGCGGCGTGGATGATGAAGAGCGCGATTTCATCGAGAAGCGTGCCGCTGAGCTGGGCGTCACCACCCATGTCACCGTCGATGGTGGCCCGGCGATCTGGAGTGGGTTTGTCAAGCCGTTCGTATGGGCCGGCGAAGGCTACCAGGGCCAGTACCCGCTGCTGGTCTCCGATCGCTACCTGATCGTGGATGCCGCGCTCAAGCGCGCCGCCGAACTGGGCACCAACATCATCGCCCACGGCTGCACCGGCATGGGCAACGACCAGGTCCGCTTCGATCTGGCCGTGAAGGCATTGGGCGATTACCAGATCGTCGCGCCGATCCGCGAAATCCAGAAGGAACACACCCAGACCCGCGCCTACGAGCAGAAGTACCTGGAAGAGCGTGGCTTCGGCGTGCGTGCCAAGCAGCAGGCCTACACCATCAATGAAAACCTGCTCGGCCTGACCATGTCCGGCGGCGAGATCGACCGTTGGGAAGCCCCGGGCGAGGGTGCCCGTGGCTGGTGCGCCCCGCGCAGCGAATGGCCGGTCGAGCCGCTGACGGTCACGTTGAAGTTCGTCGAAGGCGAAGCCGTCGAGCTGGATGGCAAGGCGCTGCCGGGTGAGCAGATCCTGGCCAAGCTCAACAAGCTGTTCGCCCCGTACGGCGTGGGCCGTGGCGTCTACACCGGTGACACCGTGATCGGCCTGAAGGGCCGCATCGTGTTCGAAGCGCCGGGCCTGGTGTCGCTGCTGGCCGCGCACCGCGCGCTGGAAGATGCGGTGCTGACCAAGCAGCAGAACCGCTTCAAGCAGGACGTGGCACGCAAGTGGGTGGAGCTGGTGTACGAAGGCTTCTATCACGACCCGCTGAAGACCGACATCGAAGCCTTCCTGAAGTCTTCGCAGGCCAAGGTGAACGGTGAAGTGGTGCTGGAAACCCGTGGCGGCCGTGTCGACGCCGTGGCGGTGAAGTCGCCGCACCTGCTCAACACCAAGGGCGCCACCTATGCGCAGTCCGCTGACTGGGGCGTGGAAGAGGCGGAAGGCTTCATCAAGCTGTTCGGCATGAGCTCGACGCTTTACGCGCAAGTCAATCGCTGAGCGATTGAATTGCGCGCGCGTCTCCCGCGCATTCTTCCTCAACCCCGCGCCGTTGGCGCGCCCCCTTGAACACCAAGGGGGCTCTCCACCAGACGCATTCCGGTAGCGCCTGGCCATGCCCGGCGGAAATCCACAGGATTGTTGATTCATGCTTGAACAGACACTCGATCATCTGCAGCAGCTCGTGTCGTTCGATACGCGCAATCCGCCGCGTGCGATCACCACCGGCGGCATCTTCGATTATCTGCGCGCGAACCTGCCCGGGTTCAACGTGGAGGTGATCGACCATGGCAACGGTGCAGTCAGCCTGTATGCGGTGCGTGGCACCCCGAAGTACCTGTTCAACGTGCACCTGGATACCGTGCCGGATTCGCCGCATTGGACGGCCGACCCGCATGTGATGCGGCGCGCCGAGGACCGCGTGATCGGACTGGGCGTGTGCGATATCAAGGGCGCCGCGGCTGCGTTGGTGGCGGCTGCGAACGCCAGCGATGGCGACGCCGCGTTCCTGTTCTCCAGCGACGAGGAGGCCAACGACCCGCGTTGCATCGCCGCGTTCCTCGCCCGTGGCATTGCGTATGAGGCAGTGCTGGTGGCCGAGCCGACGATGAGCGAAGCGGTGCTCGCGCACCGTGGCATCAGCTCGGTGCTGATGCAGTTCAAGGGCCGCGCCGGGCATGCCTCGGGCAAGCAGGATGCGGCCGCCAGCGCACTGCATCAGGCGATGCGCTGGGGCAACCGCGCGTTGGACCATGTCGAGTCGTTGTCGCATGCGCGCTTTGGCGGGCTGACCGGCCTGCGCTTCAACATCGGGCGCGTGGAAGGCGGCATCAAGGCCAACATGATCGCGCCCGCCGCCGAGGTGCGCTTCGGCTTCCGCCCGCTGCCGTCGATGGATATCGATGCGCTGCTGGCCACCTTTGCCGGTTTCGCCGAACCGGAGGCCGCGGTGTTCACCGAGACCTTCCGCGGTCCCAGCTTCCCGGCCGGCGATATTGCCGAAGCAGAAAACCGCCGTCTGGCTGCGCGTGACGTGGCCGATGCGCTGGACATCCCGATCGGCAACGCGGTGGATTTCTGGACCGAGGCTTCGCTGTTCTCGGCCGGGGGGTACACCACGCTGGTATACGGCCCGGGCGACATCGCCCAGGCGCACACCGCCGATGAGTTCGTGACGCTGGAGCAGCTGCAGCGTTACACCGAATCCGTGCACCGCATCATCGCGCACGGCGCTTGATCGAATGACGCCGTCGTGGTCCCCCACTGACGGAACTCCCATCGCGGCTGCGGCCGCCTGCGACGATATCGAAATGCCTTCTTCCCAGCCCCACCGCCAGACCCGTCAGACCATCGTGCGCCTGCTCTCGAGCATGGCCAGCGCGAAGGAGATCAGTCAGTACCTCAAGCGTTTCTCGCAGCTGGACGCCAAGCGCTTCGCCGTGGTGAAGGTGGGCGGCGCGGTGCTGCGCGATGACCTTGAGGCGCTGACCTCCTCGCTGTCGTTCCTGCAGGAAGTCGGCCTGACTCCGATCGTGCTGCACGGCGCCGGCCCGCAGCTGGACGCCGAACTCTCGGCGGCCGGCATCGAGAAGCAGACCGTGAACGGCCTGCGCGTGACCTCGGCCGAAGGCCTGGCGATCGTACGCCGGGTGTTCCAGGCCTCCAACCTGCAGCTGGTGGAAGCCCTGCAGCAGAATGGCGCGCGCGCGACCTCCATCACCGGCGGCGTGTTCGAAGCCGAGTATCTGGATCAGACCACCTACGGCCTGGTCGGTGAAGTCAAGAAGGTCAACCTGGCCCCGATCGAAGCCAGTCTGCGCGCCGGCTCGATCCCGGTGATCACCAGCCTGGGCGAAACCCGCTGCGGGCAGATCCTCAACGTCAACGCCGATTTCGCCGCCAACGAGCTGGTGCAGGAACTGCAGCCGTACAAGATCATCTTCCTGACCGGTACCGGTGGTCTGCTCGATGAAGAGGGCAAGGTGATCGACTCGATCAACCTCTCCACCGAGTACGACCAGCTGATGCAGCAGCCGTGGATCCATGGCGGCATGCGGGTCAAGATCGAACAGATCAAGGACCTGCTGGATCGGCTGCCACTGGAGTCCTCGGTGTCGATCACGCGGCCGGCGGACCTGGCCAAGGAACTGTTCACCCACAAGGGCTCCGGCACGCTGGTGCGCAAGGGTGAGAAAGTGCTGCGCGCCACCGCGTGGGATGCACTGGATCTGCCGCGCCTGAAGCAGCTGATCGAATCCAGCTTCGGCCGTACCCTGGTACCGGATTACTTCCAGAAGACCAAGCTGCTGCGCGCGTACGTGAGTGAAAACTACCGTACTGCGGTGATCCTCACCGACGAGCCCGAAGGCGTCTACCTGGACAAGTTCGCCGTGCTCGATGACGCCCAGGGCGAAGGCCTCGGCCGTGCGGTCTGGAACGTCATGCTGGACGAAACCCCGCAGCTGTTCTGGCGTTCGCGCAACGGCAACCCGATCAATCACTTCTACTACGCGCAATCCGATGGCTGCTACAAGCAGGGCCACTGGAAGGTGTTCTGGTTCGGCGCCGACGGCTTCGACCGCATCAAAGCGTACGTCGAGCATTGCGCTGCACGTACCCCCAGCCTGGAGGGCTGAACCCGATGAATCTCGCCGATTGGACCAAGGTCCCCACACTGGCCGGCACCCATGCCCGGCTGGAGCCGCTGCAGATGGCGCATATCGATGGCCTGCGCGGTGCACTGGGGGATGGCACCTTGTCCAAGCTCTGGTACACCCAGGTGCCCAGCGCGAAGACCATGACCGCCTATGTCCAGGCCGCGCTGCAGGCGCAGGTCGAGGGCAAGGTGTTGCCGTTCGTGGTCCTCAACAAGGCCGATGAGGTGGTCGGCACCACCCGCTACTACGGCCTGGAGGCCGAGGTGCCGCGCCTGAGCATCGGCTATACCTGGTACGGTGAGGCCGCGCAGCGCACCGGCATCAATACCGAGGCCAAGCTGATGCTGCTCACCCATGCCTTCGAGCGGCTGGAATGCCTGAGCGTGGTGTTTGAAACCAGCTGGTTCAACTTCACCTCGCGCACCGCGATCGCGCGGTTGGGGGCCAAGCAGGACGGGGTGCTGCGCAACCACAAGCGCCACCCGGACGGCACCCCGCGCGACACCGTCATCTTCTCCATCATCGATGCGGAATGGCAGGGGGTGAAACGCCACCTGCAGCACCGCCTGGACGCACACGCATGAGCATCAAGACCTTCACCGTCGGCATCGTCGGCGCCCGTGGCCACACCGGCGCCGAGCTGATCAAACTGATCGCCGCCCATCCGCACCTGCAGCTGGGCTTCGTGTCCTCGCGCGAACTGGCCGGCCAGCGCGTGAGCGATCACCACCGCGACTGGCACGGGGAGCTGCAGTTCGAAAACCTGGATGCCGATGCCGTCGCCGCCAAGGGCATGGACGCGGTGATCCTGGCATTGCCCAATGGGCTGTCCGCGCCCTTCGTCACCGCCTTGGATGCGGTCAAGCCAGACACCGTGATCGTCGACCTCTCGGCCGATCAGCGCTTCGAGCCCAGCTGGTATTACGGCCTGCCGGAGCTGACCCGGGGCGATTACCTGGGCCAGAAGCACATCAGCAACCCGGGCTGCTACGCCACCGCGATGCAGCTGGCGATCAGCCCGCTGCTGCAGCAGTTGGCCGGCCCGCCGCAGTGCTTCGGTGTCTCCGGTTACTCCGGCGCGGGCACCACGCCCTCGGACAAGAACAATCCCGAACTGCTGCGCGACAACCTGATGCCGTACGCGCTGACCAACCATGTGCACGAGCGCGAAGTCACCGCGCACCTGCGCGTGCCGGTCGAGTTCATGCCGCACGTGGCGCCGCACTTCCGCGGCATCACCATGACGGTGAACCTGTGGCTCAACACGGTGGTCTCGCGCGAGGACGTGATCGCGCTGTACCAGAAGTACTACGCCAACGAGGCGCTGATCGAAGTACTGGACGAAGCACCGTGGGTCAGCCGCATTGCCGGCCGGCACGGTGTGCAGATCGGCGGCTTCGACGTGGCCCCGGGCGGCAAGCGCGTGGTGGTGGTGGCGACTCTGGACAACCTGCTCAAGGGCGCGGCCACCCAGGCGATGCAGAACCTCAATCTGGCGCTGGGCCTGGACGAACTGGCCTCCATCCCGCACTGAATTCCCACGGCGCAGCGCGGTCGTGCGCGCGCCCTGACAACCCGGCGGAGCGAATCCGCCTACGGAGCAAGACATGGCAGACCTTCTGTGGCAGAAGCCCGGCGTGGCGGTAGACGCCAAGATCCAGACCTTCCTGGCCGGCGATGATGTGATCCTGGACCGCGAGTTCTTCCTGTACGACGTGGCGGCCAGCAAGGCGCATGCACAGGGCCTGGAGAACATCGGCATCCTCGGCAACGACGAGCGCGTCGGCCTGCAGCGCGAGCTGGATGTGCTGGCCGAGGATTTCCGCAGGGGTACGTTCGTGCTGGATGAGCGCTTCGAGGATTGCCATTCGGCGATCGAAGCGCGCCTGACCGAGCGCCTGGGTGATGCCGGCCGCAAGATCCACACCGGCCGCAGCCGCAACGACCAGATCCTGGTGGCGACCCGGCTGTGGCTGAAGGACAAGCTACTGCGCGTGGCCGAGCTGAGCCGCGAGATCGCCAAAGTCGCGCTCGATCGCGCCGAGGCCGAGAAGGATCTGCCGGTGCCGGGCTACACCCACATCCAGCGCGCCGTGGTGTCCTCGGCGGGCATGTGGTGGGCGGGCTGGGCCGAGGCCTTCATCGATAACGCGATCCGCGCGCACGATACCTTCAACCTGGTCGATGCCAATCCGCTCGGCACGGCCGCCGGTTATGGCGTCAACCTGCCGCTGGACCGCGCGCACACCACCGAGGCACTCGGCTTCGCTCGGATGCAGATCTCGCCGATCTACGCGCAGCTGTCGCGCGGCAAGTTCGAGCTGGCCGCGCTGGAAGCGCTGGGCGGCGCCACGCTGGATCTGCGTCGCATCGCCTGGGACCTGTCGCTGTTCACCAGCGGCGAGTTCGGCTTTGTCGCGCTGCCGGCGCAGTACACCACCGGCAGCTCGATCATGCCGAACAAGCGCAATCCGGACGTGATCGAACTGATGCGCGCCACCCACGCCAGCGTGGCCGCGGCACGCACCGAGATCGAGCAGCTGCTGTCGCTGCCCTCGGGCTACCACCGCGATCTGCAGAGCAGCAAGGGTGCGATCTTCCATGGCTTCGGCCGCGGCCTGGCCGCGCTGGAGCTGCTGCCGGCGCTGCTGGCCAACCTGGAATGGCGCGACGACAAGCTGCGTGCGGCGATCGACTCGGGCATGTATGCCACGGATGTCGCCGTGGAAGCAGCCGTCGCCGGCGTGCCCTTCCGCGAGGCCTACAAAGCGGCGGCCGCTGCCGCGGATACGGCCGGGCAGGGGCGTACCCCCGAAGGCAGCCTGGCCGCGCGCGTGTCGCCCGGCGCGGCGGCCGACCTGCGGCTGGATGCGCTGCGCGCCCGCTGGGCCGCACTGGTGTAATCACGACGGCGGCCGCAAGGCCGCCGTTTTTGTAACGTCTTGCCGGGTGCGCCCGGGAAAAGGACTCACATGAAAACCTGTTATCTGGTGATGGTCACCCGTACGCCGGACTTCCGCGATGAGGTCGGTGCCGAGCACGTGCGCTTTCTCGATGAGGTGCGGGCCCGCGGGCAGCTGCTGCTGACCGGGGGCTTCACCGACAAGAGCGGCGGCGCCTACGTGCTGCAGGACATCGCCGATCTGGCCGCTGCACAGGCGCTGGTCGACACCGACCCGCTGCTGGTGCAGGGCAGTGCCACCGCCCGTATCCACGAATGGAGCACGCGCTGAGCGCGCCGATCACATGAACCACTCCGTGCCTTCGCCGTTCACCGAACAAGCCGTTCCGCAGTGGAAACGTGCCGTCCTCAAAGTGGGCAGCAGTCTGCTGGCCGCTGACGGCGGCGGTCTCTCGCCACGCCACGCACTGGGGCTGGCCCAGTTCGTCTCGGCCAATGTATTGGCGAGGCGCGAAGTGGTGATCGTGTCCTCCGGCGCGGTGGCGGCGGGCCGGGCGATCGTGCCCCGCGCGCTGGAAGCCGGAGCGGCAATGGCGGCGCGGCAGGCGCTGGCCGCGCTCGGCCAGGCGCAGCTGATCGGGCTGTGGCAGCGCTTCTTCGAGCGCCCGGTGGCGCAGGTGCTGCTGACCCACGACGACCTGCGCAACCGCCGCCGCTATCTCAATGCACGCGCCACGCTCAACGAGCTGCTGCGGCTCGGCGCGCTGCCGGTGGTCAACGAGAACGACACGGTCTCGGTGGATGAACTCAAGCTCGGCGACAACGACAATCTCGCTGCGACCGTGGCGGCGTTGATCGACGCCGATGTGCTGTTCATCGCCACCGACATCGACGGCCTGTACAGCGCCGATCCGCGTCGCGATCCGCAGGCACGGCCGATCCACGATGTGCCCGAGCTGACCGTCGAAGTATTGGCGATGGCCGGCGGTGCCGGCAGCGGTGCCGGCACCGGGGGCATGCACACCAAGCTGGAGGCCGCGGCCAAGGCGGGGCGCGTGGGCATCGAGACATGCCTGTTCAACGGGCGCAGCGCCGAGGTCGTGCGCGCGCTCAGCCAGGGCCGGTTGTTCGGTACCCGGATCCATCCCGCACAGACCCGCGTGGCCGCACGCAAGTACTGGCTGCGGCACGCACCGCTGGAGCCGGGCGCGATCCTGGTCGATGCCGGTGCGGCCGATGCGCTGCGTGGCAAGGGCGCCTCGCTGCTGCCCGGCGGCGTGGTCGGCGCAGAAGGGGACTTCCGCCGCGGCGACATGGTCGAGATCCGCCAGCGCTTGGAGAACGGCGAGGTCTGCCTGGCCCGTGGCGTCAGCCAGTACTCGGCCAGCGACATCCGCCGCGTCGCCGGGCGCCACTCGCGCGACATCGAAAGCGTGCTCGGCTACAACTACGGTGGAAACGTCATCCACCGTGACGATCTGGTGCTGTTGTAATTGCGTCCCGGCCACGCATGGCGTGGCTCTACTGTGTTCTTTCAAGGATATTGAGATGGTCGCCAGCTCCACTACCGACATCCGCAGCCAGGTACTGGCCTGCCGTGAGGCTGCCCAGCAACTCGCGCAGCTGTCCTCCGCCGCGAAGGCCGAACTGCTGGAGGCCATGGCCACCGCGCTGGATGCCGATACCGATGCGATTCTCGCCGCCAACGCCCGCGATCTTGCGGCGGCCACGGAGAAGGGCGTCGGCACGGCGATGCTGGATCGCCTTGCCTTGAACCCGCAGCGTCTGGCCGGTATCGCCGCCGCCTTGCGCGAGGTCGCCGCCTTGCCCGATCCGGTCGGCCAGGTGACCCGTGATGACGTGCGTCCCAATGGCATCCGCGTGCAGAAGGTGCGCGTGCCGCTGGGCGTCATCGCGATGATCTACGAGGCGCGTCCGAACGTGACTGCCGATGCGGCCGCGCTGTGCATCAAGGCCGGTAACGGCGTGATCCTGCGCGGTGGCTCGGAAGCGATCCACTCCAACACCGCGATTGCCGCCTCGCTCAAGCGCGCCCTGCGCGAGGCTGGCATTGCCGATGCGGCGTTGACGCTGGTCGAGGATCTGCGCCGCGAGACCATGCTGGCGCTGCTGCAGCTCAACGACCTGATCGATCTGGCGATCCCGCGCGGCGGGGAAGGGCTGATCCGCTTCGTGGCCGAGCATGCGCGCGTGCCGGTGATCAAGCATTACAAGGGCGTCTGCCATCTCTACGTGGACCGTGCGGCCGATCCAGCACTGGCGCTGCGCCTGCTGGTGGACGGCAAGTGCAGCCGGCCATCGGCCTGCAACTCGCTGGAAACGCTGCTGGTGCATGCCGACATGGCACCCGGCTTCCTGCCTCTTGCAGCGCAGGCGCTGGCCGAGCGCGGCGTGCAGGTGCGAGCCGATGCGGTGGCGCGGCAGTGGCTGCCCGACGCCGAGGCGGCCAGCGACGATGATTACGCCGCCGAGTATCTGGATCTGATCATCGCCGTGCGCGTGGTGGATGACCTCGATCAGGCGCTGGCCCACATCCAGCAGTACAGCTCGGACCACACCGAAGTGATCGCCACCGACGATCCCGCGGCAGCCGAGCGCTTCGTGCACGCCCTGCGCTCGGCCGTGGTGATGGTCAACGCCTCCTCGCGTTTCTCCGATGGTGGCGAGCTGGGCCTGGGCGCGGAGATCGGTATCTCCACCACCCGCCTGCACGCTTACGGCCCGATGGGACTGGAAGCGCTGACCGTCGAACGTTTCGTCGTCCGCGGCGAAGGCCAGACGCGCACGTAATGGGTTGTGCCGGCCGCCGGCCGGCACGACCCTCAACCGGTCAGCACCCGCGCGGTCACCCGCACCGGCCGCGCGTGGTCATCCATGTGCAGTGTCACGGCCTTGCCGTCCGCCAACAGCGCCGCTACCCCGGCACTCGCGCCCAGATCGTGCGCCATCTCCTCGCGGGTCACATCGTCATGTGGCAGCCGACGCTCCTTGCCCGAAAACCGCATGCGGTTGTACTCGGCCCAGGCGATCAGCAGCGCCGCGCAGCAGACCAGCATCACCGGCAGTGCGATCACCACGAACGGATCGATGGTCTGCTTCTGCTCATACAGCTGGGTCCAGGCCATCTGCCCGCCCAGCACCCAGGAGACCAGCGTCACCAGCGGGGCCCACAGGTAGAAGTAGAACGCCCAGAAGGCGATGGTCACAAAGCCCCAGGCGGTACGCTGCAGCCGCGGCTGCTGGCGCGGTTTCTGGATCAGTCGCGAGTCGAAGCGGCGGGTGGATTTGACAGTGTTCATCGGATACCCCGGTCAGGACTGACCCAGACCGCGCGCTTGCCACGACGTTTGAAGATCGTCTTGGGGAACGCCACCAGGGTCGTGAACAGACTGATGAGCCAGTACGCCATCGGGTACCAGATCACCCAGAAGTAATTACGTCCAATATGCGTTTCGTAACGGCGGTCGATGATCAGGCTGCTGGCGAACTGCAGCAGACAGACCAGGGCCAGGATCACGCCATGCCACTGCGGCAGCAGCGTGGCGATGTACAGCTCCGGCGGCAGCACCATGAACTTGCCCAGCGCCCACAGCACGATGATCGCCAGCATCGTGTACGCCCACAGCACGCTGAGGATGTACTCCAGCAGCACGCCCCACATCCGCCGCTTGCGCCAGTGGAACAGCGAGCTGCCATGGCGGAGCAGCACTTCCACGCCGCCCTGGGCCCAGCGCAGGCGCTGCCGCCACAGCCCCTTCAGTGTTTCCGGCATCAGGATGAAACACAGCGCATTGGGCTCGTAGCGGATGTCCCAATGATCCAGCTGCAGGCGCCAGCTGATGTCGATGTCTTCGGTCACCATGTCATCGGCCCAGTAGCCGATCCGGTGCAGCGCGGTGCGACGGAACGCGGCGATCACGCCGGAGATGGTGAAGATGCGCCCGTATACCCGTTGCGCACGTTTGATCATGCCGATGATCGAGGAGAACTCGGCCACCTGCAGCCGGCCCAGCAGGGTGGAGCGGTTGCGGATGCGCGGGTTGCCGGTCACCGCACCCACGCGCGGGCCGGAGGTCAGGTGCCAGACCATCCAGTGCGTGGCGTATTCCTCCAGCATCGCATCGCCATCGATGCAGACCAGGAACTCCGAGCGAGCGGCGAGCGCGCCCATGCGCAGCGCATTGGCCTTGCCCAGGTTGCGGTCCAGGTGCACCACGCGCAGGCGTGGGTGCAGGGCGGCCAGGGCATCCAGCCGTGCCCCGGTATCGTCGCTGCTGCCATCGTTGATGGCGATCACTTCGAAATCCGGGTAGTTCTGCCTGAGTGCCGAGCCGAGCGTGTCGTCCAGGTTCTCCGCCTCGTTATGGCAGGGAATCAGGATCGACGCGAACGGGTACTCGTCCATCGGCGGCGGATCATCGCGGTCGCGTGCCTTGCGTTCGCGCCGGAAGAAGTAATACAGGCCGCCGGACATCCAGAAGAAGGCCATCACCATCGGGTAGAAGAAGGCGAACTGGAACAGGATATAGAGAAGAGGATGCATGGCGACCTCACTTTTCCTCGTACGGGAAGCTGCGGGCCGACATGGCCGCGCGGGCGTCATACGTGGAGGGACGTCCGGCGATGAAGTCATCCGGATACCAGGCGAAATGACGCACGCCCTGCGCCTGTAGACGACGGATCTGCGCGCGCAGGCGGTCTCCGGGGATCGGCTTGCCGGTGCGCCAGTCCAGCGTCTGCAGCTCGAACATCGTCTGCGACAACTGCGGATCGTGCTGCTTCACCGCCACCACCAGCCGGTCCAGCCAGCGTTCCGGGCTGCGGCTGCCTTCCATCCACGGCATCGCCATCAGGGCGGTGTGGTCGTAGGCCTTGTTGAACAGGTCCAGGCGCTGGGCGAACCAGCTCGCACTCTGCGGTTCCAGGACGGGCTGGGCATACAGGTTGCGCACGGTGCCCAGCTTGGGCCGCCAGCGCTGCGCCGCGGTGCGCAGCTCCAGCGTGAAGTCGATCAGGGCCTGGGTGCGTGCGCCGTCATCGCCTTCCTGCGGCAGCTGGGTCAGCTCGGTGTCGCGCAGATAGGCGTCATCGTGGAAGAGCAGGCCCTCGAAGTACGAGTTGATCGCCAGGTCTTCGTAGATGTCATCGATGATCCGGCGCACCTGCGGCCGGGTGAAATCCAGCCGGAAGATGCCGTCGCTTTCCGGGCTCTCGATGGCCAGCGCCTTGCGGATGGCCGGGTCCTTGAGTTCATAGCCCAGCACCGGCAGCCACGCATATACCTTGACCCCGGCGCGCGTCTTGAGCTGCCATGCCACGCGGTTGAACAGATCCGCACGCATCGGCAGATGGCGGTTGGGGAAGTACAGCGCATCGGCCGAGCCGTTGCCGTCCGGATCGGCGAAGGCCTGCAGGAACACGTGGGTCGGGCCGATCTTCTTGACCCGATCGATCAGCGCATCCAGGTTCTTGCCCTGTTGCACCGGGTCGGCATCGTAGACCGCATCCAGGTCGATCTGCAGCGCCCGCATGCCATCGCGCTCGACATCGCGGCGCAGCTCGTAGGCCAGCTGCACCACGGTGGGGTTGTTGGTCACCAGCAACCGGGCCAGACCGTGCAGATCACGTTTGACCGGCGTGCTGCGTCCTTCCAGATCGAACGAGACCGGCATGCCCAACTGCTCGGCGATAGTGTTGCTCAGTGCGTTGTAGGCCGCGTAAGGCCACACGATCGCCTTCGGGCTGACGCCGACATTGCGCTGGATGCGCTCCACGCTGCGGCCCAGGTCGGCGCGCAGGCGGGCTTCGTACTCGGCGGCGGTTTCGTAGGTCTTTCGGGCGGGATCGTAGGTCCTTGTGATCACCGCCGGGGTGGAGTTGCCTTGTGGATTGGACTGCACGCCATGGTGCAGGTTGTCGGTGTGGCTGGCCAGTTCGATCAGCCCGCTTTTCTGCATCTCGCGCAGCTGCGCCCAGGTCAGGAAATCGTCGCGGGTGAAGGGGCGGTAGCCGTAGTCGATCTGGCGCCCGGCCGGCATGTCCACGTAGTCGGTGATCACTGCGACCAGCGCCGGGTAGTTGTAGGCGCGCAGCAGCGGGAAGACCTTGCTGTACACGCTGCGCAGGCCATCATCGAAGGTCAGCAGTACCGGCTTGGGGGGCAGGGGTGTGCCGCCATGTGAAGCGGTGATCAGCTGCGACAGCGACACCGGGTGGTAGCCATGTGCGGACAACCAGTCCAGGTGGGCGGCGAAGTTCTGCGTGCTCACGGCATAGGCATCCGGATCGCCGCGGGCGGCCACCTCGTCGCGGATGTCGTGGTAGCTCAGCACCAGCAATCCGTTGTCGGTGGCATCGAGTACGGCCGGCGGTTGCTGCGCCTGTGCCGGTACCACCACGGTGAGCAGGGCCAGCAACAGCCAGTGGGTCCAACGCTTCATGTCCATGTTCCGCATGTCATTCTCCCCACCGCAGGCCGGCATCCAGGCCGATGTGTCGTTCACGCTGTCCGTCATAGACCGGTCGCGACCAGCGGATGCCGTACTCGAAAATGCGGCCTTCGCCGAGCTGCCACTCGTGACGGTATTCCGCCGAGGGCACGATCGCGCTGCCATAGCCCTGCTGCCAGTACTGTCCCACCGAAACCGTCAGGCGATGGCGGAAGTGGCGTTCGTAGTGGCGCCACAACTGCTGGTCCACGCGCAGGCCAATCTCCACCGAGTGGTCCTCGGACGGGTTGAAGTAGGGCGCATCATCGCGGCTGCCGCGGCTGGCATACACGCTGCCCAGCCCGTCCAGGAACACGGTCGGTCGGGTCATCAGGCGCTGCTCGATGGCCGTGCTGACGGTATCGCGGCGGTTGCCGTCGTCGTAGCGGAACTGGCTGGCGCCCACGCTCCAGTGGGTGCGCTCGTCGCGGCGGTAGTCGGCGGCCAGTGCGATGCTGTCGGCGGTGATGCCCGACACCCGCGCCTGCATGGAGGCGTCCGGATCGTTGCGTGCGGCGGTGATGCCGGCATGCCATTGATCGCTGAACTGCCAGCCGAATCCGGCGCTGAGGCCGGTATCGCCGATGTGGTCGTTGGCGCGGTTGACGAAGGCTTCCGCATCGGCGCGGCCGTAGCGGTAGCGCGTGCCCGCACCGATCCGCAGCGGGTCGATGGTCTGGTCCTGGAAATCCACGCTGCGCCGGTCGGCGAACGCGACCAGACGCCAGCGGTCATCCAGCACCGGGGACTGCACTTCCACGCCGTAGCGGCCGTCATCGTTGCCCAGCGGCGATGTACCGCCACCGCCGGAACTGCGCCCACCTTCGGCGTAGGCATGCCACTGCCAGCCACGGTGCGCACGCCAGCTGCGGTCCATGCGCTGCACGGAGGGCTGGTTGGGGTAGGCGGCAAGCAGCGTGTCGTGGACCGGTCGCGCCAGGTCATCGCGCTGCACTTGGACGTAGGCGTCGTACTGACCCAGACGCGCAGGGACGTCGCGCGGGTCCAGCGTGTTGGCCATGCTGTAGCGCTCCAGTGCCCGTCGTGGCCAGCCGCGCATCAGATAGATGTTGCCCAGCGAGGACTGCGTGCCGGTGTTGCCCGGTCCGATCTCGACCATTTTCTCCAGGTCGCGCTGGGCAGTGGGCAGGTCGCCACTGTAGGCACGCACCATGGCCAGGTTGAGGTCGGCCTCGTAGCGCGGCCAGTTCGCATACGGTGCCCTGGCGCCATGCGCCCAGCGCCACGCGGGCTCATCGGCCTGCCACTTCTTCAGCAGAGCGATCGCGGTGTCGGCCTGCTCGTCTTCCAGATACGCATAGGCCAGTTCCGAGCGCGCCTGCGGCAGCGACGGATCAGCTTTGAGCGCAGCTTCCAGCACCGGGATCGCCTCGGCTGGGTGCTGCGTGGCCATCAGCGAATCGCCGACGGCGGCCAGCAGATAATTCGGCACCGGGTGGCCCTCGGCGAGCAGCGTGCGGTACTCATCGCGCACCTGCGCATGGCGGCCCAGCCGGTTGAGCAGGATCAGCCGGTCATAGCGGATCCGCAGTGGTGCCTGCTGCACCGTGGTGCCATCGCGTTCCAGGTACTGCTGCATCTGCGCCAGGGCCGCGTCGGCTTCATCCAGGCGGGTGTCCTCGCTGGGGCCATAGGCCAGGCTCCAGCCCACCAGCTTGGCCAGGTAATTGCCTTCCAGCTGTTCTTTCTGTGCCGCATCGAACAGGGTGGGCCGCGCCAGGTACAACTGCCAGGCGCGGTGCGCATTACCGATGTCGGACAGGGTCAGCGCCTGCAGGCGATACAACAGTTCGTCGTCCGGGGCCTGCGCCCGTGCGCGCTCGATGGCGGCCAGTGCATCCAGCCATTGGGCGTGGTCCCGGAACTGGCCGATCTCGGCCAGGGCGTTGTCCCGCGCATTGTCTGCCGGGGCCGCCGAAGCGGAAAAAGCGAGTGTCGCGCATGCCAGGCCGACGCAGAGCGCCAGCGGCCGATGGTCGTACATGGAACCCCCCTTGGAGCATCCTTTCAAAGGTGTGTTGCGTCAAAAGTGTGACGCACATCACATGCCAATCGTGCCTGACTGCGCAGTTGTTGCCAAATCGTTAAGACGCGGGTACGACAGATCAGCCCCCGGGTGGTACCCGGAGGGGAAGGGCAAGTCGTTGAATTTCTACGGATTCACACCATGTCGCCAGCATGGGAAAGCGCACTCCGTCGCCATGAAGCTGTTCAGCCACCTGGCCGCGCCAGGGGGCTCCGAACACCCCCCGATCCTCTGGATCGGGTCAGTTAGCGACACGCTACGTCAGCAGTTGCGCACGGCGCGTGTAGATGGACGCGCCGGGTCGCTTACCACTGGTCTTCGAGCTTCTGCGGCTTGCAGGCGACCCACGAGGCGCTGAGCAGCACTACCGCGCACAGCACCAGGAAGCCGAACGGCAGGTGCCAGCCCCCGCTGACCGCGTGCAGCCAGCCGAACAGGAACGGCCCCAGGCAGCTGAAGGCATAGCCCACGCCCTGCATGAAGCCGGACAACGCCGCCGAGCCGGCCGGCGTACGCGTGCGCAGGTTGATCAGAGTCAATGCCAACGGGAACGTGGACGGGCCGATGCCAAGCAGTACCGCCCACAGCCAGGGCGCCTTCATCGGTGCGTACAGCAGGCCGGCGAAAGCGATCAGGAAGGCACTGAAACCGATCAGCACCAGCGGGAAGGGATTGCGAAGACGCACGGCCAGGGCCGGCATGGTGAGCGATGGCAGCAGGCCGCAGGCGGCGAAGATGGCGACCATGATGCCGCCGAAGGCCGGCGTCGCACCGGCTTCGACCACGATGCGCGGCAACCAGGTGAACATCGAATAGGTCATCAACGAGGTCATGCCGAACATCAGGGTCATGCCCCAGGCCAGCGGCGTCTTCCAGACCTTGCCGTGCGTCGTGCTGGCCGGATCGTTGGCAGCGCTGATCGTGTCCGGGTGCGGACGTGCACGCGACAGCATCAGCCACGGCAGCGCCGCGGCCAGCGACATCAGCGCCCAGATGCCCAGCGACACGCGCCAGCCTGCCTGCTCGGCAACCGGTACGGCAAGCAACGCCGGCATCATCGTGCCGATCTGCAGCACAGTGATGTAGAGCGTGCTCATGGTGCCCACGCGGTTGGCGAAGTAACGCTTCACCAGCGGCGGGACGACCACGTTGCCGATGCCCATGCCGGCCAGCGCCACCACCGAGCCGAACAGCAGGCTGCCCACGCCGCCGGCCATCGAGCGCAGCAGCAGGCCCACGGTGGCCAGGCTCATCGCCAGCAGGGCGGTGCGCTCCAGCCCCAGCCGGCGCGCCACTGCCGGGGTGGTCACGCCGAACAGCGCGAAGGCGGCCGTCGGCAGCATGCCGAGCACGCCGGTCATGGTGGTGCCGAAGCCGAAGGTCTGGCCAAGCACATCCAACAGCGGGGTCAGCGAGGTGACTGCGGTTCGCAGGTTCAAGGCGGCCAGCAGGATCGCGGCAAAGGCCAGCAGGCGCCCGTGCAGCAGGGACTGGGACGGTGAGGTGGGGTGAGTCATCAGCATGTTTCCTGACAGGTGGCGCACCACGGCCTCAGGCACGCGGGTGCAACGGCAGAGACCGGCCAGCGGCCGGCATCTGCGGGGTAGGGGACTGGGCCGCCGCCGAAGGCGGGGCCAGGACCGGCCATTGTACGGGTTCGATCCCGGCAGGTCCCTCATCGAGCCCTTCGCCAGGCGCTACGTGTGAAAACGTGTTCACAACAAGGGTCGCGCGATGCCCTTCCATGTGAGCTGCGTCAAAAAAATGACTATTTAGGAAAATACCTACATGCAGGTGGGTGGTTTTCCTACCCGGCGAGTGGGGTTTTTGACGGTTTTCATGTCGCGAATAGCTCTTAAATTGGCGGGCCTCCATAGGGGCGGTCTATAGCGAACGATGGTTCGTGCCAGCCCACGTTCGAGATCCTGCATGCCAAACCACGTACTACCCACCCCGGCTCGCGCCGGTTCTCATGGCGCTTCCCGGCGCACCCTCCTTCTGGCCCCGCTGGCGGCCGCGCTGGCCCTGATCTGTCTGCCGGCCAGTGCCCAGCAACTGCCGGCCCCTGATCAGGAACTGCTCCGCCAGCAGGAGCGCGAACGCGCGCTGCGCGAGCAGCTTGAAACACGGCCCGATGCACGCCTGCAGGACGCCCCGGTCGCGGCCCCGGAGCGGCTGCCCCAGGATGAGGCACCGTGTTTCGTGATCGAGCGCATCACCTTGGGCGGCGAGCAGGCCGAACGCTTCCAGTGGGCGTTGGCTGCGGCCAACGTCAACGGCGATCCGGCGCTTGGCCGTTGCTTGGGCACCACCGGGATCAACGTGGTGATGTCGCGCGTGCAGAACGCGATCGTGGAGCGCGGCTTCGTCACCACGCGCGTGCTGGCCCAGCCGCAGGACCTGACCACCGGCGCGCTGGAACTGACGCTGGTGCCCGGCACGCTGCGTCAGATCCGCTTCGCCGAAGGCACCCACCGCGATGCCACGATGTGGAACGCGATCCCGGCGCGGAGCGGCGACCTGCTCAACCTGCGTGACATCGAACAGGGGCTGGAGAACTTCAAGCGGGTGCCGACCGCCGAGGCCGACATCCAGATCAGCCCGGCCGAAGGCGCCGATGCCGCGCCCGGGCAGAGCGACCTGGTCGTGCAGTGGTCGCAGCAGCGGCTGGTGCGCTTCAACCTGAGCCTGGACGATTCCGGCAGCAAGGCCACCGGCAAGACCCAGGCCGGCGCGACGATGTCGCTGGACCACGCGCTGCGCCAGAACGACCTGTTCTACGTCAACCTCAACCACGACGTGTTCAGTGGCGGCAAGCGCGGCACCAAGGGCTTCACCTTCCACTACTCCGTGCCCGTCGGCTACTGGTTGTTCGGCGCCACCCGCAGCGGCTACGAGTACGAGCAGACCGTGGCCGGCAACCAGCAGTCGTATCTGTACAGCGGCGAGAGTTACAACGCCGAAGTGCGGGCCACGCGCCTGCTGTTCCGCACTGCGAGCAGCAAGACCAGCATGTACCTGCGTGCATGGGAGCGCGACTCGCGCAACTTCATCGACGATACCGAAATCCTGGTGCAGCGCCGGCGCATGGGCGGCTGGGAACTCGGCCTGAACCACCGTCATTTCATTGGCCAGGGGACGCTGGATGGCACGTTCGGCTTCCGCCGCGGCACCGGGGCATTCGGCTCGATCGCAGCGCCCGAGGAGCTGTTCGGTGAAGCCACTTCACACCCGAAGATCTACTTCGCCGATGCGCAGCTGAGCGTCCCGTTCCAGCTTGGCCAGCAGCGCCTGCGCTACACCGGCAGCTGGCGCGCGCAGTGGAACCGTGGCGGGCTGGTGCCTCAGGACCGCTTCGCGATCGGGGGCCGCTACACCGTGCGCGGCTTCGATGGCGAGATGTCCTTGATGGGCGAGCGTGGTTGGCTCATCCGCAACGACATCGGCCTGGCACTCGGCGGTGGGCAGGAGTTCTACGTCGGCGCCGATTACGGCCATGTCGGCGGCAGCGCCACGCAATGGCAGCTGGGCAATGACCTGGCAGGCACCGTGATCGGCCTGCGCGGGTCCTATCGCGGCCTTTACTGGGACGGCTTCGTCGGCGCCCCGTTGAACAAGCCCTCTGGTTTCCAGAATGCGTACACCGTCACCGGATTCACCCTGAGCTGGTCGTTCTGATTCCCGCGCTGGCGCCTGCGCGCCGCGCCGACCGCACGCACACAAAGGAACTGTCATGAACAAGCATCTGTACCGCCTCGTGTTCAACCACGCCCTCAAGCTCTGGCAGGTCGCCGCGGAGATCACCCCGCGCCCCGGCGGGCTTGGTACCGGGCAGAGCGGTGATCGCACGGCGGCACTGCGCCCGATGGCCTTCGCGTTGTGGGTGATGCTCGGCTGGGTCGGGGTGGCCGGCATGGCCGCGGCGCAGGTGGTGGCCGATCCGAACGCGCCGGGCAACCAGCGGCCCACGGTGCTGGAAACGGCGAACGGCACGCCGCAGATCAATATCCAGACCCCGAGTGCGGCCGGTGTCTCGCGCAACACCTACCAGCGTTTCGATGTCGACCAGCAGGGCGCCATCCTCAACAATTCGCGCGGCAACACACAGTCCCAGCTCGGCGGCTGGGTGCAGGGCAATCCCTGGCTGGCCGGCGGCACCGCACGCGTGATCCTCAACGAGGTCAACGGAGCAAACCCAAGCCAGCTGCGCGGCTACGTGGAAGTGGCCGGCGACCGCGCGCAGGTGGTGATCGCCAACCCCGCCGGCATCGATTGCGACGGCTGCGGCTTCATCAACGCCAACCGCATCACCCTGACTACCGGCACCCCGACGTTCAACGGCGGTGCGCTGGAGGGATACCGTGTGCAGGGCGGTGCCATCCGTATCTTGGGTGCCGGCATGGATGCCAGCCGGGTGGACTACACCGATCTGATCGCGCGCTCGGTGCAGCTCAACGCAGGCCTGTGGGCCCAGCAGCTGCAGGTCACCACTGGCGCCAATACGGTCAGTGCCGATCTGAGCCGCGTGCAGGCCCAGGCGGCTGACGGCAGCACGCCGCAGTACGCGCTCGATGTCGCCCAGCTCGGCGGCATGTATGCCAACAAGATTCTGTTGATGGGCACCGAGCATGGCGTAGGCGTGCGCAACGCCGGCAACCTCGGCGCGCAGACCGGCGAACTGGTGGTCACCGTCGATGGCCGGCTGGAGAACACCGGCAAACTGCAGGCGCGCGACGACACCCGTATCGCGGCCAGCGGCGGTGTGCGCAATGAAGGGCTGGTCAGCGCGGGTCGCGAGTTGAACCTGCGCACCGGCCAGGATCTGGACAACCGGGGTGGCCAGCTCAACGGCACCCGGCTGGATGTGGAAGCGGCCTCGCTGGCCAACCGCGACGGGCGCATCGAACAGGCGGGTGTGCAGGCGCTGGCAGTAGAGAGCGGGCAGCTGCAGAACCGCGACAAGGGCAGCATCGGTGCACTGGCCCAGCAGGATGGGGCCGCGCCGACGACGCCGGGCACGCCGGGCAATGGGGAGGGGACGGGCGCCCCGGGCACCGGCAACGGCAGCACCGACGGCAGCGCGCCGGGCGTGATTCCGCCGACCACCGCGCCGCTCGCGCAGGGCCGCGTGGTGATTGCCGGCCTGCTCGACAACGATGCCGGCGCGGTGCTGGCCGGTGGCGATATCGATCTTCGTGCCAGTGAGTTGGACAACGACGGCGGCAGCATCGGCGTGCGCGACCTGACCGTGAACGGTGGCGCGCTGTCCAATCGGCGAGGCGAGCTGACCACCCAGCGCGACCTGCGCGCGCAGGGCCAGGCACTGCACAACGACGCCGGCACATTGAATGTGGGCGGCGCCCTTGATGTAAGCACCACGCAGCTGTCCAACCGCAGCGGCACGATCACCCACAGCGGCACGGCACCGGCCCAGCTGCAGGTGGCAGGCACGCTGGATAACACACACGGCAGTCTCGCCAGCAATGCCAGCTCGCTGGCGCTGAACAGCGCAGTGCTGGTCAACGCCGACGGCACGCTGATGCATGCCGGCAGCGACGGCCTGCAGCTCACCACCGGCACGCTGGACGGCCAGCGCGGCGAGCTCGCCACCGCAGGCACGCTCAGCCTGCGCGCAGGTCAGGTGGATCATCGCCAGGCGGAATTGCAGGCCGGTACGCTCGACGTCCAGGTCGACACGCTCGACAACCGTGGCGGCCAGCTGCTGGCGACCGGCAGCCAGGCCAACCGCATCCAGGCGGCGGCCGCGCTGGACAACAGCGGTGGCACGCTCGCCAGCAACGGCGATCTGGCCATCGGCACAGCGCTGTTCAACAACGCCGGCGGGCAGGTGCAGCAGGCCGGCAGCGGCCGCCTGGACATTACCGCAGCGACGCTGGCCGGGGCAGGCGGCAAGCTGCTCAGCAACGGCGCGCTGTACCTGCAGGGACAGGGCATCGACGTCTCCGGCGGTATCACCTCGGCCGTGCGCATGGAGATCGACGCCGGGCAGTTGGACAACCGCCGTGGCGAGTTGATCGCCACCGGTACCGATACGCTTGGCCTGCGTGTGACCCACGCGCTGCTCAACGACAGCGGCCAGATCATCGGCAACGGTGCGCTCGCCGGGCAGGCAGGGAGCCTTTCCAACCGCGACGGCAAACTACTGGCGGCGGGCAACGCGGCCTCCACGCTGGAGGTGACCGGCGCGTTCGACAACCAACGCGGTACGCTGGCCAGCGCTGGCGGCCTGACACTGCAGGCTGGACTGCTGGACAACCAGGCTGGCACCCTCCAGGCCGCCGGTGACAGCGCGCTGCAGCTCACCGTGGACGGCCTGCTCGACAACCGCGAGGGTGGCCTGATCGCCTCCGGTGGTGCGCAGCAGCTGCGCGCCGGCAGCCTCGACAACCGCGGTGGTACCGTCAACGCAGGCGATACGCTGGACGTGGCGGTCGCCCAGACCCTCGACAACAGCGCCGGCACCCTTGCCGCCAACGACACGCTGCAGGTGCAGGCCGGGCGCATCATCAACCGTGATGCGGGCACCCTGGCCTCGGTCGAAGGCGATGTCACGCTCGACAGTGCGAGCGATATCGACAACACCGCCGGTGTGATCCAGGCCGAGCGTGCGCTGTCGGTGACCAGCCAAGGGCTGACCAACGTGCGGGGCACGCTGGCCGGCGCCTCCGTCGCCCTGGATACGGGTCTGGGCGGCGTGGACAACAGTGAAGGCATCATCGCCGCCACCGCCGGCACGCTGGATATCGACAGTGGTGCGCTGGAGAACCGCGCTGGCCTGCTGCAGTCCAGTGGCGGGATGAGCATCGATACGCACGGCCAGCGGCTGGGCAATACCGACGCGGGCGCGCGTGGCGGCATCGTCAGCGGTGCCGGGCTGACCCTGCGTGCCGGTGAGCTGGACAACCGTGCCGGCCTTGTCCAGGCGCAGACGGCGCTGGACGCGCGGCTGGCTTCGCTGGACAACCGCAGCGGCGGGCAGGTCGGCAGCGGCACCTCGCTGCTGCTGCAGGCGCAGCGCGTGGACAACAGCGGCGGCCGCCTGCAGGCGGCGCAGGACCTGACCCTCGAGCTGAGCGGTGAGCTGGTCAACCAGGCTGGCCTCGCCGTCGCTGGCGGCGATCTGGTCGCCCACGCCGCGCGCATCGACAACCGCGCCACGAGCGGTGGCAGCACCGCGCTCGGGCTGCAGGGTGGCAGCGTGGACCTCACCGCAGCGCAGATCGACAACAGCGCGGGGATGATCGCTGCCGACCAGCGCATCGCGCTGCAGGCGGCCGATGCACTGTTCAACCAGCAAGGCCTGGTGTCCTCGGCGGGCAGTCTGGACGTGCGCGCCGGGCAGGTCGGCAACACCGACGGCACGCTGCTCTCGGCGGGCAACCAGACGCTGCATGCCAACGCGCTCAACGGCACGGGCCGGGTGTTGTCGCAGGGCGACCTGGTGCTGGCCCTGCAGCAGGACTACCGCAACGATGGCCAGATCACCGCCAATGGCAAGGCCACCGTTTCCACGCAGGGGCTGTGGACCAACGCAGGCAAGGTGCAGGCCGGCGATCTGAACCTGCACGCAGGCCAGATCGACAACCTCGCCACGGGTGAGATCAGCGGCATCCGCACCCAGGTGCGCGCCGATGGCGTGCTCGGCAACCGCGGCCTGATCGACGGCGTGGATACCCGCGTCGATGCCGATGTGATCCTCAACGTCGGCACCGGTCGCATCTACGGCGACCGCCTGTCGATCGGTGCCAGCACCCTGGTCAACAGTGACGAAACGCTGGAGGGCGTTACCCGCGCCGCCACCATTGCCGCGCGTGAGCGCCTGGACATCGGCGCCGGCACCGTGGTCAACCGCGAGCAGGCGCTGATCTTCAGTGCCGGCGGTGGCGACAATGCACTCAACATCGGCGGTGCGCTGGATGCGCAGGGGCATGCAGTCGGTCGCGCCGGCTCGGTGCACAATGCCAGCGCGACCATCGAATCGCTGGGTGGCCTGACCATCGATGCCACGCGCCTGCTCAACAGCAACGAGCATTTCGCCACCAGCGAAGTGATGGTGGTGGGTCCGACCAAGAAACTGTACATCCAGCCCAAGGGCACGCCGGGCATGCACGATGCCAGCGAGTTCACCTGGTCCAGCTGGAGCCGTGCCGGCAAGTACTGGTGGAAGAACGGCAGCGGCGACGTCAAGGCGTGGACCCAGTACGACGTCACCCACACCGAGTACGAAACCCAGGTCACCTCCAGCGCGCCGGGGCGGATCATCTCGGGCGGCAACATGACCCTGCGTGGCGATGAGCTGATCAACGACAAGAGCCAGATACTGGCCGGCGGCGCGTTGCTGGGCGACCTTGGCAACTTGCGCAACATCGATGCATTCGGCGAGTACCGTGTGCATGAGGAAGGCACCAGCCAGTACACCTACAGCCGCTGGCGCGGTGGCTTCAAGCGCTATCACGAACGCAAGTGGGACGGGAAGATCGCCTATCGCCCGGCCGATGAAGTGCGCACCATCAATCTGGGCGTGACCCGCACCGAACAGAACACCCGCGATGGTGGCAGCGGCTACCAGGTGGGCGGCGTCAGTACCGGTACCGTCGGTGGGCAGGTCGGCGGTGCAGCCGACGCCGGCGCCATGGCTGGGCAGCGCCAGGTGACCGAGGTCAGCGCGAGCGTCGCCTCGCTGGCGGGCCCGGGCAGCAACGCCGGCACCGGCGCGCAGGGCGCGGCGGGCAACCAGCCGACGGTGATCCGCACCATCGGCGTGGATGCCCACCTGCCGCAGAGCAGCCTGTTCCAGAGCGGCCCAGGTGCCGGCCAGTACCTGGTCGAGACCGATCCACGCTTTGCCGACTACCGCAGTTGGCTCGGTTCGGAGTACCTGCTGCAGAAGATGGGCGTGGACCCGGCCAACGTACAGAAGCGGTTGGGCGATGGGTTCTACGAACAGACGCTGGTTCGCGATCAGGTCGCCCAGCTCACCGGCCGCCGCTTCCTGGATGGCTACGCCGACGATGAAGCGCAGTACCGCGCGCTGCTCGACAATGCGGCCACCATCGCCGACGCATGGGGCCTGCGCCCCGGCGTGGCGCTGACCCCGGCGCAGATGGCCCAGCTCACCAGCGACATCGTCTGGCTGGTCGAGCAGCGCGTCACCCTGGCCGATGGCAGCACCACCACCGCGCTGGTCCCGCAGGTGTATGTCCGCGTACGCCCTGGCGATATCGACGGCACCGGCACGCTGCTGGCTGGCCGCTCGGTGGAGCTGAACCTGCGCGGCGACCTGGTCAACAGTGGCACCATCGCCGGCCGCACCGCGGTCAAGATCGACGCGCAGAACCTGCGCAACCTCGACGGCCGCATCAGTGGCGACACGGTCAGTGCCAACGCACGTACCGATCTGGACAACTTCGGCGGCCTGATCGATGCGCACAGCGTGCTGGTGGCCAGCGCCGGCCGTGATCTCAACATGGTCACCACCACCCGCAGCGGTCAGAACACGGCGGGACTGAGCGACTTCAGCCGGACCAATATCGATCGCGTGGCCGGGTTGTTCGTGAGTGACCAGGGCGCCACGTTGCTGGCCAAGGCCGGCCGCGATCTGCGCATGGACGGCGCGCAGGTGGTCAACACCGGTGCACAGGGCCAGACCCTGCTCGCGGCGGGCCGGGATCTCTCCCTGGGCACGGTCACCGAGGCGCGCCAGGAAAACAATGTCCGCAACAACGACAACTACCTGCGCCAAGGCTACGAGCGCGAGGTCGGCACTACCATCGATACCGCCGGGGCGGTACAGCTGCAGGCCGGGCATGACGTGAACCTGCGTGCAGCGCAGGTCTACAGCACCGATGGCGCGGTCTCTGTGATGGCCGACAACGACGTCAGCATTGCCAGCGGCGAGCAGAGCAACAACTGGAGCGAGGGTCGCAAGCACACCCATCGCGGGCTGTTGAAGTCCACCACCAACACCACGCGCGACAGCCTGGAGGAAACCCAGGCCATCGCCAGCACACTGAGCGGGCACCAGGTGGCGGTACGTGGCAACAACATCACCGTGACCGGCAGCAACGTGGTCTCCGATGCGGGTACCGTGCTGCTGGCCGACAACGATCTGACCGTGCAGGCGGCAACCAATACCCGCGGCGAGAGCCACTACAAGCGCAAGGACGAAAGCGGCTTCCTCTACAACGGCGGCGTCGCATTCACCGTCGGCACGCAGATGCAGAGCCGCGATGCCAAGGACGTGAGCACCAGCGCTGCAGCATCGACCGTCGGTTCCACCGCGGGCAACGTGGTGATGGCGGCGGGCAACAACTACCGGCAGGTCGGCAGCCACGTCGTCGCGCCCGAGGGCGACATCGACATCCACGCGCGCAAGGTCGATATCGTCGAAGCCCGCGAGACGGGCGTCGCCACCCAGGAGGACAAATTCCGCCAGGCTGGTCTGACGGTGGCGTTGACCGCGCCGGTGATTTCGGCGATCCAGAGCGCCGAGCAGATGAAGAAGGCGGCCAGCCAGACCGACGACAGCCGCATGAAGACCTTGGCGGCAGCGACCACCGTGCTCAACACGGCGGCAGCGGTGGGTGCGGTGCAGGCCGATCCGGGTGCGGCGGGCGGCCTCAACATCTCCATCACCGTGGGCGGCGCACGCAGCGACAGCAAGACCACCACCACGCACGACAACGCAGCCGGTTCCAGCATCACCGCAGGCGGAGACGTGCGCATCAGCGCCACCGGCGCGGGCAAGGACTCGGACCTGACCGTGGTCGGCAGCAACATCACCGCCGGCAACAACGCCTACCTCCGGGCAGATGGCGATATCGCCCTGCTGGCGGCGAAGAATACGCTGGAGACCGATCGCAAGAGCAGCGCGGCCAGCGGCGGTGTCGGCGTGGCCATCAGCATCGGCTCCGGTGGCGCCAGCGCCGGCATCACCGCCAATGCCAGTGGCTCCAAGGGCAAGGGCGAGGGCACCGACGTGAACTGGACCAACAGCCACGTCAATGCGGGCAACACGCTGGTGCTGCAATCCGGCGGCGACACCACCCTGCGTGGCGCGGTGGCCAGTGGCCGCCAGGTGATCGGCGATATCGGCGGTGACCTCAACATCGAGAGCCTGCAGGACACCTCCACCTTCCACAGCAAGGACACCAGTGTCGGCGGTAGTGTCACGGTCGGGTTGGGCTTCTCCGGCAGCGCCAGCTACGGCAACACCAAGGTCGATGGTGACTACGCCAGTGTTGTCGAGCAGAGCGGGATCAAGGCGGGCGACGGTGGCTACCAGGTGCGCGTAGGCGGCAATACCGATCTGATCGGTGGCGTGATCGCCTCCAGCGAGCAGGCCATCGCCGACGGTCGCAACCAGCTGATCACCAGTACCTTGAGCGTGCGCGATCTGGACAACCGCAGCGACTACACGGCCAGCAGCCTGAGCCTGTCCGGCGGCTTCAGCAAGAGCGGCACAGGCGGCCCGTCCAGTGGCGGCAACAGCGGCCGCGGCAACGACGGCACGCCCGGGTCCACCGGTGCAGCCGGGCAGGGCAGCAGCTGGTCGTGGCAGAACTATGGCAACGATGCCAGCGCCGCCGCACCCGGCTATGCCAGCGACAAGGGCAGCGATGCCAGCACCACCCGCAGCGGCATCAGCGCAGGCGCGCTGACCATCACCGATGGCAACGCGCAGCTGGCCAGGACCGGCAAGAGCATCGACGACACCCTGGCCAGCCTCAACCGCGGTGTGCTCAGTGGCGACGACGCCAACGGGCTGATCCGCACCTGGGATCCGGTGGAACTCGCGCAGAAGGTGCAGGCCGAAGCACAGATCAGCGCGGCCTTTACCCAGCAGGCTCACAGCGCCGTGGGCAGCTATGTGGCCAGCCGCGGCGCCAGCATCAGGGAACGTTACGAGGAAGCCTCCACGCCGGAACAGAAGGCGGCCCTGCAGGCTGAAGCCGATGAACTGCGCACGCAGGAGAAGATGCTCAACATCCTGATCGGCGCGGTGACCGGCTCGGCGACCAGTGCGGTGTCCAAGGAGGCGCTGGCCAGTGCGGCGGACTGGATGCGGCAGGAGATGATCAAGAATTCCAGCATCTTCACCGGCGTGGTGGACCCTGCCAATCCCGAAGTCGACCCGACCTCGAAGGATCCCACGGTGCTCAACAACATCAATGGGATCAGCGTTGGTGTTGACGGCGATGGGATCAAGCTGGGCGGCACGCGCGTCGACCTGGATCAGCTGTGCGGGGAGAGCAACGAGCGCTGCATGACCCTGCCGGGGAGCAAAACACTCGCCTTGGACGACAAGGGACGTGTGCAGTGGGATTCGGCCAAGGCGAAGATGACGCTGTCGGAGTTTCTGCAGAGCCCGGCAGGCAAGGGCATGGGCGGGCTGACCGGCGGCATCCAAGGCATCGAGGGCACCTTGAAGGGCACGCCGTACGCGTCTGGCGCGTGGCAGGACAGGCTTATCGAGTACTTCGCCGGCCCGCACGACATGATCGGCGGCCAATGGGGTGGCCTGTACGATGAGCAGGGCAATGCAACCCGCGGTCGCCCGTCGCCGCTGAAGATGGTGCATGAAGGATGGAGCGTGGTGGCCATTCCCGTGGCTGCGCCATTCGCAATGGCCAAGGCACTTCCACCGCAGGTATGGGAAGCGATCTCCATCCTTGCACGCGCTTCGCGGTGAGGATGGCACGCTGGCCATGGACGATTTTCAGGAGGTGGTAATGAAAGGCAAGCATGTTTTTCGCGTCGTGTTCGGGGTGTGCCTGGCCACGGGTCTGACCGCCTGTGGTATCGGCGGCATGTGGATGAATGGCAATCCCAATGCGACCTCGCACTTGGTTCCGCCGGGCCATGACTGGAGCAAGCCGGACGCCGGCGCCTCGGCGCGTGACACGGACTGGCAGGCCTGCGGTGGCCAGCGCAGTGGGAACATCTCGCCAGACCGGCAAGGTGCTACGGGCAAGGAAACGGCGAATCTCTCCCGTGACAAGCTCTATGCGGCACAGCGCTGCATGCTGGGCAAAGGCTACCGTTACACCGGCACCTGCGAAGGTGACATCCCGAGCCGCTATCCGGCCTGCCAGTCCTCGCCGCGTTGAACGCGATGAGGCCGATGAGAAGCGCTGCTGCGGCGCTTGCCGTGGCGCTTCTCCCCGGTTGCATGATCGGCAACGGTCATATCTGTGGCCCGCAGACACCGATGGCCCACTGCAACAAAGCGGCGTATCAGCGGTTGGCCAATCCGCCCTCGTTGATGGAGGAGTGGCAGCACCCGTCCAAAGCACTTCAAGCGCGTCAGCTCGACTGGGTGTCCTGCGGCGGCACGGAGAAGGGGAGCTATGCCGTGGTATCGGGCGCTACAGGTGCCGAAACGGCGGCACGCTCCGGTGAGAAATTCGACCAGATTCAACGCTGCATGATGGGTAAGGAGTATCAATACACCGGTACCTGCCAAGGAGAGATTCCCAGCAGGTTCCCCGCGTGCCAGCGCGCGGACGATGTGGTGCCGGCGCGCTGAGCCGCACAGGCGTCCGTGATGTCGATGCAATGATCGCCACCCTGCTTGGGAGCCAGAGAAAATGCCGTCACCCTTTCTTCCACTGCCTGGAACGTATGCCCGCGTTGTGCTGTATCTGGGCCTTCTCGGCATCGCCGGCGCAGCGCGCGCCGACCCGGTGGAGGTACCTCAATCGCCGCAGCCAGTGCCATCAGCGCAATGTGCGGCGTTCTACATCGATGTTCCCTCGGCGGGCAACCGCGTGGCCAACCTGATGATGGGATCGGTGGTGGGCAAGGCCGCATGGATGGGTCAATTGAAGGCCCTCATGGCCCGCGGCGCCGAACCACCCATGACCCGCCTGGTTGTCGCGGGTGAGAGCGAAGATGTCACGCGCAAGGCAGTGCAGTCGGCACTTGATACCTTCAAGCAGCAGCGCCTTTCGCACCTGACCCTGACAGTCGTAGGCACGTCGCCGAAAATGCAGGGGCTGCAGAGTACTGCCGAGCAGTCGGGCATCACGTTCCGCGCGGTGCCGCCCGAACCCTCGGCCGCGTCACCCGCATCGCGGGCGGAAGCGTATCTGCGGGGTGTGTGTGATTGAGCGGCACCCACGCGCCGTCACCGCCCTGTGCCTTGCCTTCAGCCTCAGCGCCTGCGGGATGGGCGGCATGTGGATGAATGGCGATCCATCGGTCGGTCGTACCCTCGTGCCGCCACGCGACACCTGGCAGAAGGCAGGGAATGACGGCGCGACCCGCAATGTCGATTGGCTGGCGTGCGGCGGCGCCGCCAATGGCGGTTACCACGTCTCCACGCCGGAGGGTTCCAGCGCGGCGGCGATCCAGCAGGCCCTGGGCCGCACGTTCGATGATCTGCAGCGCTGCATGCTCGGCCAAGGCTACCGCTACACTGGCAGCTGCGAAGGGGACATCCGCAGCCGCTACCCGGCGTGCCAATCGCCAAGCACAAAAAAACCCGGAGGACAGTGACGTCTTCCAGGCTTGATTGTGACCATCAGATGGTCGGGGAGACAGGATTCGAACCTGCGACCTCTACGTCCCGAACGTAGCGCTCTACCAGACTGAGCTACACCCCGTAAGGAGCCGCCTATTGTATCGATCCCGCCGGTCGGCGGCAAGGGGGGATCGCGTTTTTCACCTTCGGTGCCGTGTTGCCACGGCCCTTGATAAAGAAGCCTGGAAACGTGTTCCCAGGCTTCAATACGACCACCGGAGTGGTCGGGGAGACAGGATTCGAACCTGCGACCTCTACGTCCCGAAAGTAGCGCTCTACCAGACTGAGCTACACCCCGAAGGAGCCGACAAGGATACGGTGTGAAGACCCGATCGGCAACCTTTTTTTAGCCTTCTTCGTGATCCGTACGGCTCTGCTCGCGGGCTTCGAACCACATGCCGTTGAGAATGGCCACGACCGAAGCCAGCCCTGCACCCAGAATCCAAGCGAAGTACCACATGGTGAGTCTCCTATGGCGCCGTGGGGCGCGTCAGTAAGCGTTGGGGTTGTCGCCCATCTCTTCAGCCGTGGTCTTGCCCTTCATCACGCGGTAGACCCAAGAGGTGTAGGCGATGATGATCGGCAGGAAAATGGCCGTGGCGATCAGCATGATCCCCAGGGTGAGGTGGCTGGAGGAGCTGTCCCAGACGGTCAGGCTGGAGCCCGGCTGGCTGGAGGAGGGCAGCAGGAACGGGAAGATCGCAAAGCCGACGGTCAGGATGATGCCGGCGATCGAGGCCCCCGAGGCCAGGAAGGCCAGGCCACCACGGCGGGCCCTCAGCAGCACCGCGCTGGCCAGCGCACCTACCAGCCCGAGGATCGGGGCCAGCAGGGTCAGCGGCATGGTCTGGTAGTTGCGCAGCCAGCCACCGGCCACTGCACCGGCGGCAGCGGTCTTGAGCAGCGGGTTGGTCGGGCCGTCGGTGACCACCTGTGAGGTGATCTGGTAGCCCGGCAGGCCGAAGGCCACCCAGACGCCGGCCAGGGCAAACAGCACGAAGGTCAGCACCGCGGCAATGCTGCCGTAGCGGGCCGAGCGCTCGGCCACTGGGCCATCGGTCTTGAGCACCAGCATCGCGGCACCGTGCGAGACCACCATCGCCACACTGACCAGACCGGCCACCAGCGCAAACGGGTTGAGCAGACCAATCAGGGTGCCGGTGTAGAAGATGCGCATGCTGTCATCGAAGTGGAACGGCACGCCGACCAGCACGTTGCCCACTGCCACACCAGCAATCAGTGCCGGCAGCAGGCCACCGACGAACAGCGCACGGTCCCAGTTCTCGCGCCAGCGCTTGCCGGGCATCTTGCTGCGGTACTTGAAGGCGACCGGGCGCAGGATCAGCCCGAACAGCATCAGGAACACCGCCAGGTAGAAGCCGGAGAAGCTGACCGCGTACAGCGGCGGCCAGGCGGCGAAGATCGCACCGCCACCGAGCACCAGCCACACCTGGTTGCCTTCCCACACCGGGCCGACGGTGTTGATCACCAGCCGGCGTTCGTCATCGGTCCTGGCCACGAACGGCAGCAACGTGCCGACGCCGAGGTCGAAACCGTCCATCACCGCCCAGGCGATCAGCAGGATGCCGAGCAGCAGCCACCAGATCACGCGGAGCGTGGTGTAATCGAGTCCAATGAATTCCATCTGGGTTCTCCTGCCTTACGCCCGACCGTGGGTCGGCGCAGCGGCATTGGGGGAAAGGGACGTGGCTGCAGCCTGCAGCGACGGCAGGATGTCGTCCGGGCCCTTGCGGATCGCCTTGAGCATCAGCTTCACTTCGATGATCAGCAGCACCGTGTACAGCGCGGTGAACACGGCCAGCGTGGTCAGGATTTCATGCAGGGCCAGGCCCGAGGCGGCGTAGAAGGTCGGCAGCACGCCGTCCACCGCCCACGGCTGGCGACCGTACTCGGCCACGAACCAACCGCATTCGATCGCGATCCACGGCGCCGGCAGCGACCACAGGGCAAGCTTGAGGAACCAGCGCTTGTCCTGGAAGTTGTGGCGGCACGAGTAGTAGAAGGCCAGCGCGAAGAAGGCGATCAGGTAGAAGCCCAGCCCGGCCATGATGCGGAAGGTCCAGAACAGCGGGGCGACCCGCGGCACGGTGTCCATCGCGGCCTTGGAGATTTCTTCCGGGGTGGCGTTGAGGATGTCCTCGCGGTAGCGCTTGAGCAGCAGGCCGTGGCCCAGATCCTGCCAGTGGCGGTCGAACATCTCGCGCGCTTCGACGTCGTTCTTGTCCTTGCGCACGCGTTCCAGTGCGCCGTAAGCCAGCTGGCCACCGCGGATGCGGTTCTCGGCACGCTCCACCAGTTCCAGGATGCCCGGGATAGGCTGGTTGAGCGAACGGGTCGCGATCAGGCCCATCAGGTAGGGGATCTTGATCGCGTAATCGTTCTGCTGGGTGGCCTGGTTCGGAATGCCGAAGGCAGTGAAGTCAGCCGGCGCACGCTCGGTTTCCCACATGGCTTCGATCGCGGCCAGCTTCATCTTCTGGTGTTCGCTGGCGGCATAACCGCTTTCGTCACCCAGCACGACCACCGACAGCGAGGACAGCAGGCCGAAGGCGGCCGCCACCGCGAAGGAGCGGCGTGCCATGTCCTTGTGCTTGTTGCGCAGCAGGAACAGGGCGCTGATCGACATCACGAACACCGCACCGGTCACGTAGCCGGCACTGACCGTATGCACGAACTTCGCCTGCGCCACCGGGTTGAACAGCACGGCGGCGAAATCCACCACCTCCATGCGCATCGTTTCCGGGTTGAAGATCGCGCCGGTCGGGTTCTGCATCCAGCCGTTGGCAATCAGGATCCACACCGCCGACAGGTTGGTCCCCAGGGCCATCAGCCAGGTCACGGTCAGGTGCTTGACCGGGGTCAGGCGCTTCCAGCCAAAGAAGAACAGACCGATGAAGGTCGCTTCCAGGAAGAACGCCATCAGGCCTTCGATCGCCAGCGGTGCGCCGAAGATGTCACCCACGTAGTGGCTGTAATACGACCAGTTCATGCCGAACTGGAACTCCATCACGATGCCGGTGGCGACGCCGATGGCGAAGTTGATACCGAACAACGTGCCCCAGAACAGCGTCATCTGCCGCCAGACCTGTTTGCGGGTCATGACGTAGACGCTCTCCATGATGGCCACCATGAACGACAGGCCAAGCGTGAGGGGAACGAAAAGGAAGTGGTACATCGCGGTCAGAGCGAATTGCAGCCGCGACAGTTCTACGACTGTCTGATCAATCATGGCCTGGCTACCTCGTTGGGTTTTGCCGTTTCAGGTGGCGGGAAGGGGGTCTACGGGGTGAATTCTGTGACCAGCAACTTCAAACAGCCTTGATTCAGATCAATGTACAAACAGACCGGCGCGGGGATCGTATGCATCCCACCCCCTGCGACCGCTGGCCGCACGGGGGCGGGGCCAGCACCTACTACAATCGACGGAACCTCCCTGTGGCCGCCAGTGACTTGTTTTGAGCATACCCCCCGACGCGTCCATTGTTGAGACAACCGCCCTGCGCCGCCGTCGCCTGGATTGGCTGGGTGGGCTGGCGGCGGCCGCCCGCAGCAAGCAGCGGCTGGCGGCGATCTGCATCTGCCTGTCCGGCGCCTTGCTGATCGGGCAGGCGGCCGCCATCGCCTGGTTGATCCAGGCGGTGCTGGTCGATCACCGCCCGCTGGCCGACGCTACGCCCGTGCTGCTGGGGTTGCTGGCGGTGCTGGGCATCCGCACCCTGCTGGGCAGTGCGACCCAGGCGGCGGCCGGTGATGTCGCCGATGCCGCGCGGCTGGCGCTGCGTGAATGGGTTTATCAGCGGCTGCTCGGGCGTGGGCCCCTGTGGCTGCGCCAGCAACGCACCGGGGAACTCGGCGAACTGATGCTCGCCCATGCGGATGCGATCGAGAATTATTACTCCGGCTATCAGCCCGTCCGCATCGAAGTGGTGGTGGTTCCGCTGCTGATCGCCATCGCCGTGGCCTGGACCGATTGGGTGATCGCGCTGATCCTGCTGTTCACCGCGCCCCTGGTGCCGTTCTTCATGATGCTGGTCGGCTGGGGCGCTGAAGCCGCCGGCCGTGCGCAGCTGGGTGAACTGGCGCGGATGAGTGGCCACTTCGCTGATCGCATCAAGGGGCTCGGCCTGCTGCGCCTGTACGGACGAGGCGAGGCCGAGCTGGATGGTGTAGCCACGGCAGCCGAGGGCGTGCGCGAGCGCACCTTGAAGGTGCTGCGGATCGCCTTCCTGTCCTCCACGGTACTCGAGTTCTTCGCGTCGGTCAGCGTGGCCATGGTCGCGCTGTATCTGGGCCTGAGCTATCTCGGCCTGATGTCGCTGCATGCACACGTGCCGACGCTGGGTGTGGGCATGTTCTGCCTGCTGCTGGCGCCGGAGTTCTATGCACCGCTGCGGCGCTTGGCCGCGCATTACCACGATCGCGCCAACGCCTTGGCCGCAGCTGCGGAAGTGGAGCGCCTGCTGGGCGAGCTGCCCGAGGCTCCCGTCGCCGAGGACGCATCACCCGCGACCGCACGCGTTCCGGAACTGCTCGAACAGCACGCGCCCCCGGTGGTCGTACGCGGTGTGACCCTGCGTCCACTCGGTGCGCATCACGATGTGGTGCAGCAGCTCTCGTTCCAGATCGAGCCGGGGCAGCGCGTGGCGCTGGTCGGCCCCAGCGGCAGTGGCAAGAGCACGTTGCTGGAAGCGCTGGCCGGCTGGTTGCCACCGCGCGAGGGCAGCATCGTGCTGCGCCCCGGGTTGGACGTGGGCTACGCCGGGCAGCGCCCGTATCTGTTCCACGGCACGATCGCCGACAACCTGCGCCTGGCTGCACCGGGCGCGACCGACGCGCATCTGCGCGCCGTTGCCGAGGCCGCCCAGGTGATGCGCTTCGCCGCCGCGCTCCCGCAGGGGCTGGACACGGTGATCGGTGAGCGCGGCTTCGGATTGTCCGGTGGTGAAGCGCGCCGTATCGGCCTGGCCCGGCTGCTGCTGCGCGATCCGCAGCTGCTGCTGCTCGACGAGCCGACCGCCTTCCTCGATCCGGACACCGAAGCCGATCTGCTGCGCACGCTGGCCACCTTCGCACGTGGGCGCAGCGTAGTGATCGCCACCCACAGCGAGACCGCGATGCGCTGGGCAGACACTCGCCTGACCTTGACCGCCGGCGGCGCGCGCCTGGCCTCGGAGGTCACGCCATGAAGGCCCCACACATCGATTCGCTGAAGGGCGTGTTCGCCCGGCATCGCGGCCGCCTGCTGCTGACCGTGCTGCTGCTGTGGACGACGATGCTGGCCGGCACCGCGCTGCTCGGGTTGTCCGGTGGTTTCCTCACCGCCGCCGCCCTGGCCGGGGCGGCCGGGCTCGGCAACGGCTTCAACTTCTTCTCGCCCTCGGCGGGCATCCGCGGGCTGACCATGGCGCGCATCGTGTCGCGCTATTTTGAAAAGCTGGTCGGCCACGATGTCACCCTGCGCATCGCACGTGATCTGCGCGTATGGTTCTTCCGGCGCGCGCTGCCACTGGCCCCGGCGCGCCTGGCCGGTGTACGCACCGGTGAATTGCTGGCGCGGCTGATGTCGGACATCGGCGAGGTCGATGGCCTGCTGGTGCGTGCGATCGGCCCGCTGCTGGCGCTGGGCGGCATCTCGCTGGTCGCGGTGGTATCGGCCGGCATCATCTATCTGCCGGCCGCCGGTCTGCTGGCGGTGCTCGCCTTGCTGATCGGGGTGGGCGTGCCGTGGCTGACCGTGCGTGGCGCCGCCGACCAGGAACGCGACCGCGCCCTGCACCGTGCGCAACTGCGTACCCACTCCTTTGAAGGGTTGGAAGGCGCGGCCGATCTTGCCGCGCTGCAGGCGCGCGAGCATTGGAACCAGCGCGTGCTGGTGGCGGCCAAACAGCTGAAGTCGCGTGACAAGCGTCGCCGCTGGCGCCTGATCAGTGGCAATGCACTGCATGGTCTGTGTGGCGCGGGGGGGCTGGTCGCGATGCTGTGGCTGGCCCTGCATGCCTTCGAGCGTGGCAGCGTGGATGCCGCGCTGGCGGCCGCACTGGTGTTCCTGACCGTCGCACTGCTGGAGCTGTGGGCCGGCATCGGGTTGGCCTGGCAATCGTGGTTGTCCGGTCGCGTCGCCGCGGTGCGGCTGGAGGCGATCGTGGATCAGGCGCCGGGCGTGGTGGAAGCCGACGCGCCGGTGGCCGTGCCGTCGGTGCCCGCAACGCTGCGGTTCGATCAGGTGGTGTTCCGCTGGCCCGGCCAGGCGCGCGTGCTGCTGGACCATGTGCAGCTGGAGCTCGCGCCGGGCGAACGGATCGCGATCCGCGGCGACAGCGGCAGTGGCAAGACCACGCTGTCCTCGCTGCTGCTGCGGCTATGGGATCCAGAGGCTGGCAGCGTGCGTTACGGCGATGCCGATATCCGCAGTTTCGCGCAGGCCGACTGGCACCGTCAGATCGCTTGGCTGCCGCAGAACGCGCCGGTGTTCGCTGGCACCGTGGCGGACAATCTGCGCCTCGGCGATGTACAGGCCAGCGACGCGCGCTTGTGGCAGGTGCTGACGGAGGTCCGGCTGCATGCCTGGGCCGAGCAGATCGGCGGGCTGGCGGCGTGGGTCGGCGAGAACGGTGCGACCATGTCAGCCGGGCAGGCGCGGCGCCTGGCGCTGGCGCGCGCGCTGCTGTGTGACGCGCCGATCCTGTTGCTGGATGAACCCACCGAAGGTCTGGATGTGGACACCGCGCATGCGTTGTTGCGTGACATGGTGGATGCGCTGGGAAATCGCAGTCTGTTGATGATCACCCACGACGAACTGCCCAAGGGCATCGTGCATCGCAGCTATCGGCTGCGGGATGGACGGTTGGAAGGGTAGCGCCGCAGGCGATCCGCACACCGCGTGGAGGTCGATCCCGGCATGGCGTGGATTTACCCGAAGAACCTGCCGTCTTTGATCAACCAGCCCAGCGCCGCGATGTTGATCACTACTGCCACCCAGAACACTCGCTGGAAGGAGGCTTTGCGGTTCTTGTGGCGCAGCATGGCCTGCGCCATCAACGCACCCGGCCAGCCGCCCAGCAGGGCCAGGCCCTGCAGCGTGCTTTCCGGTGTGCGCTGGCGATCATTCTGTGCCGCGGATTTGTCATGCCAGTACCAGGCAAACGCCACCACGCTCAGGCCGAGGTAGGTACCCGGTACCCACATCGGCCAGTGCTGCCACATCGCCACGGCAATGAGGCCTGCGAGGAACACAAGTGCGATGGCCGTACGAGGCAATCGATCCGGCCCCGCACCCCGCACCGCAGTGCGCGCAGCAGGACGACTTCCATCCCGACCCAGCGCAAACCGCACCGCCACCGCATTGCGGCGCCCCTGCGCATCGTTCTGCACGTCATAGGTGATGACATCGCCCAGCACCGGGCGTCGATCGCGTGCCGAGAACGCACGGATATGTACGAAGCACCGCTCGCCACCGCCATTGGGCTGCACGAAGCCGAAGCCGCGCGCGTCGTTCCACTCGCTGATCTTTCCTTGAAGGCGCATGGGTAAACTCAGAGTGAGGACAGGAAGCCGCTGACCGCCGGTCCGAACCGTGCGAAATCCACCAGGAACGCATCGTGGCCCTGCGGTGAATCCAGCCCGATGAACTGCGCATCGGCACCGCCGGCGCGCAGGCCGTCGGCGATCTGCTGTTGCTGCTGCACCGGGAACAGGATGTCGGTGTTGGCGCCGATCGCCAGCGCCTTGCCCACCTGGATGCGCGCCAGCCCGGCCATCACATCGCCATCGGCATATTCGGCCAGGTCGAACCAGTCCATCGAGCGGCTCAGGTAGAGATAGCAGTTGGGATCGAAGAAGCGCACGAAGCGGCGGGCGTGGCCTTCCAGGTAGCTTTCGACCTGGAACTCCAGGCCGAACGGATCGTCATCAGCCTGGTCCGAATCCAACCGCACGCGGCCGAAGCGGCCATCCCATTCCAGGGCGGAGCGGTAGGTGATCACGCCGAGCTTGCGCGCCATGCGCATACCCGATTCCGGGTAGGCCTGGTCGGTGTAGCGACCGCCATTCCACTGCGGATCCAGCCGGATCGCCTCGCGTTGCAGCGAGCGGATCGCGATCGAGAACGGCAGCGCCTGGGCACTGCCGGAAATATTGATGTGGCTGCGCGCGATGCCCGGGTGCAGCATCAGCAGCGCCAAGGCGGTCATCCCGCCCATCGAATTGCCGATCACGCAGGCCAGCTCGGTCACGCCCAGTGCGCGCACCACTTCCACCGCTGCACGCGCGCCATCCTCGATGGACAGTTCGGGGAAGCGCAGGCCATACAGTTCGCCCGTCGCCGGATCGATACTGGCCGGCCCGGTGGAGCCCTTGCAGCTGCCCAGCGAGTTCACGCAGATCACGAACCAGCGGTCGGTATCGATCGGTTTGCCCGGGCCGACCATCGCCTCCCACCAGCCGGCAGCCGGGTTGTCGGCGTTGGCTGCGGCATGCGCATCGGGCGAGAGCCCGGTGACGATCAACACCGCATTGCCGGCATCGGCAGCGAGCGTGCCCCAGGTTTCGTAGGCGACGTGGGCGTCGCGCAGTTCACCGCCGCGCTTGAACGCGAACGGCGAGGGCAGGGCGTGATAACGGGTGCCGGGAGGAATGAATTCAGTCATGCGTGCAGTTTAGCTGGGCGCCGCGATGGCGCCGTAGTGGTGAGCGGCACGCTGCGTCGCGGCCGCGCATCGGTCATGGGCGATCAAACACCAGTGGCACCGGCCCGGCATGCGGCAGGCGCACCCGCACCGGCGTGGTGTCCAGATCGTCCGGCTGGCGGTTGGCCTGGCCCGAACGCGACAGCCGCGCAATGACCTCGACCTCCTGCACCTGGGAAAGCGTGCTGGTGGGCATCGGGCTGTCGCCATCGCCGAGGGTGACCCGCAGCGGCAACTGGCTGGCTGGATGCTTCTGCACCGCGATCGGCATCGGCGGGCCGTCCGGTGCGCGCGCGATCACAAACACGGTGGCGTTGGCCAATGCGGGGTCCAGCGTGCTTCCCGGCGCGATACGCACCTGCACCGTGAGGGCGTGGTTGCCCGCCGCCGCAGGGGCGGGGGCGTCAGCCAGAGGCGGCAGCCCGGCATTGCCGCGGGCGATGGCGATCTGCTCGCGCAACGCGCGCGCCGCGCCCGGCTCCAGGCGAGGCAGCAGGGCTTCCCAGGCGGCTGCCGCTTCGGCATCCTGCCCGCGCTGGCGCAGGGCAATGCCGATCAGCCAGCCGGCGCGTTCGCTCTCCGGCGCGAGTGCGTTGGCGTGGCGCAGCCACTGCAGGGCCTGGTCGTCGAACTTTTTGCCGGGTGCGGCCTGGGCGCGCGCCTGCGCCGCTTCGACCAGGATGCCGGGGTCGTCCGGGGCGAGTCGCACCGCGCGGTCGAAGGCGGCGGTGGCCTCGGCCAGCTTGCCCAGCGCCAGTTGCGAGCGGCCGAGCAGAGCCCAGCCATCGGCGCGTTGTGGATCCTTGGCCAGCGCTTGTTCCAGCGCCTGCACGCCATCTTCCAGTGTGGCGGGTTCGTTACTGGCCGCCGTCCGTTCGGCGGCATCCGGCGTGCCGACCAGCAGGTACAGCGCGCCCCCGGCCAACCCGAGGGCCAGCATGGCGATCACGAAGGGACGATGCTGACCATCTGCACGCAACGGCCGCAGTACGAGTGCAGCAATGGCCGCCGCGACGACGGCGGCACTCAGGGCCATCCAAAGGCTCACCAGCGCTCCTCGCTCTTGTCCATCGGTTCGATCCCGCGGCTGCGCCGACGCACCACCCAGACCAGAACGCCCGCGCCCATCAGCAGCGCTACCGGCGGCCCGAACCAGAGCAGTGCATTGCGTGCTTCCATCGGCGGCCGGTACAGCACGAACTCGCCATAGCGATCGACCAGGAACTGCTTGATCTGCGCATCGCTGTTGCCCTGCTGCATCAGTACCAGCACTTCGCGGCGCAGATCGTGCGCGATCTGTGCATTGGAATCGGCCAGCGACTGGTTCTGGCACTGCACGCAGCGCAGCTCGGCGGCCAGCGCATGGAAGCGGGCTTCCTCGGCGGCATCGCGGTACTGCAACGGGGTCGGGTCGGAGACGGCCTGCGCCATCACCGGCGAGGCGAGGGCCAGCATCAGCGCGATCAGCGCCGCGCCGACCTGGTGGAGCATCCGGTTACGGCGAGGCAGGCAGCTGAGGCTGGGCATTGGCATGGGCACGCTCCACCTTTTCCAGTTCCGGGATCAGCTGGGTGTCGATCACGCGCTGGCTCAGCGCGCCGCTGTACTTCCAGCGCACCACGCCACTGGCGTCGACCAGGAAGGTCTCCGGCGCGGCAGTGACGCCCCAGTCGATCGCTGTGCGGCCTTCGATGTCGCTCAGCACCAGCACGAACGGATTGCCCAACTGCTCCAGCCAACGCAGGGCATCGGCCGGCTCGTCCTTCCAGTTGTAGCCGATCACGCGCACGCGCTTGGTCTCGGCGAATCTGGTCAGGATCGGATGTTCGTCGCGGCAGGCCGCGCACCAGCTGCCCCACACGTTGAGCACGTAGGGCGCACCACGCAGCTCGGTGCTGCTGACCTTGATGTGCGGGTCGTGCAGCACCGGCAGTTCGAACGCCGGGGCCGGCTTGCCGATCAGTGCAGAAGGCAGCACGTCGCGGTCCGGCGCGCCGGATTTCATCACCCCGTAGATCATCAGCCCCAGCAGCCCGAAAAAGAACAGCACCCCGATGACGATGGCCACGGGCGGCAGCGGACGGGAGGCAGGGCGGGGATCGGACACGGGAAACTCCTAGGGACGACGGAAACGACGGTCGGCGGCAGTGACGAAGCCACCCAGTGCCATCAGCAGCGCGCCCAGCCAGATCCAGCGGACGAACGGTTTGATGTGCACGCGCACGGCCCATGCATTGTTGCCCAGCGATTCGCCGAGTGCCACGTAAACATCGCCGTTGAGGCGGGCGTGGATGCCGGCCTCGGTCATCACCTGGCCGCCACTGGCGTACAGGCGCTTTTCCGGATGCAGCAGGGCCAGCTGGCGATTATGCTGGAGCACGCGCAGGTGGCCGCGATCGGCGACGTAGTTCGGGCCCTGTTGATGATCCACGCCTTCGAAACGCACCTCATAGGTGCCCACCACCAGCGACTGCCCGGGAGCGAGCGCCACTTCGCGCTGCACGTTCAGGGCTTCCACCAGCAGCGCACCGGCCAGGAACACGGCCACACCGCCATGGGCCAGCAGCATGCCGACCATCTCGGCGGTGAACTTCCCGTTGCCGCGCAGGCGGGCCCAGACGAAACGCCCGGTACCGAACGCGACCCAGGCCGCACCGGTCACGCCGGCAGCGGTCTTCAACGCGCCCTGCGGCGCCATGAAGTACGCGATCACGCCCAGCAGCAGCGCCAGCGCCGCCCACGGTGCCAGCATCGCTACGCGGCGCGAGGCCTGATCGCGCTGCCAGTTGACCAGCGGCCCGAACGGCAGCAGTGCCACCAGCGGTGCCATCAGCACCACGAACAGCGTGCCGAAGTAGGGCGGCCCGACCGAGACCTTGCCCAGGCCCAGTGCATCGGCCAGCAGCGGATATAGCGTGCCGAGCAGGACCATGCCGCAGGCGGCGGCGAGCAGCAGGTTGTTGGCCAGCAGCAGGGTCTCGCGTGAGGTTGGCAGGAAGCCTCGGCGCGGATCCTCGCTGGTCAGCGCGCCGGCGCGCAGTGCATAGAGCAGCAGCGCGCCACCGATCACCAGCGCCAGGAAAATCAGGATGAAGGTGCCACGCGAGGGATCGGCCGCGAACGAATGCACGCTCGTCAGCACGCCCGAGCGCACCAGGAAGGTGCCAAGCAGTGACAGCGCGAAGGCGGCGATGGCCAGCAGCAGCGTCCAGCTGGCAAAGCTGCCGCGTTTTTCAGTGACGGCCTGCGAATGGATCAACGCGGCCCCGGCCAGCCACGGCATGAAGCTGGCGTTCTCGACCGGATCCCAGAACCACCAGCCGCCCCAGCCCAGTTCGTAATACGCCCACCAGCTGCCCAGTGCGATGCCGATGGTCAGAAAACCCCAGGCCACGTTGGTCCACGGGCGGGTCCAGCGCAGCCAGCGCGCATCCACGCGGCCTTCCAGCAGCGCGGCAATCGCGAAGGCGAAGGGCACTGCAAAGCCGACGTAACCGATGTAGAGCATCGGCGGGTGGATGATCAGCCCGGGATCCTGCAGCAGCGGGTTGAGATCGCGTCCTTCCAGCGGCGCCGGAATCAGCCGCGCGAACGGATTGGAGGTGAAGATCAGGAAGGCGAGGAAGCCGATGCTGATGATGCCAAGCACGCCCAGTACCCGGGCGGAAACCTCTCCCGGCAGGCGCTTGGACCACAGCGCGACCGCGCCGCACCACAGGGCCAGCACCAGCGCCCACAGCAGCAGCGAGCCTTCATGCGCGCCCCAGACCGCCGAGTAACGGTAGGCCAGTGGCAGCAGCGAGTTGGAGTTCTCCGCCACATAGCGCACCGAGAAATCCTGGGTGACGAAGGCGGCCGTCAGTACGCCGAATGCGCCCAGCAACAGCGCGAGCTGCGCATACGCCGCCGGTCGTGCCACCGCCATCCATGCGGTGCGGCCGCGATGGGCGCCCCACAGCGGCAGCACGGTCTGCAGCACGGCCATCAACAGCGCGGTGACCAGCAGGATCTGCCCCAGTTCCGGCAGCACTCAGTACGTCTCCGGCGCCGGCACGGGCACATCGTGTTTGGTGTGTGCCTGGCCCATCTTGTCGGCCACTTCCTTGGGCATGTAGGTCTCGTCGTGCTTGGCCAGCACTTCCTCGGCGATGAAGCGACCGTCCTGCAGGCGGCCGGTGGCCACCACAGCGGTGCCCTCGGCGAACAGGTCCGGCAGGATCCGCGAGGTGATCACCGGCAGGGTCGCGTCACCATCGGTGACCACGAAGTGGGCATCCAATGAGCCGGGCGCGCGTTGCAGCGAGCCTTTGACCACCATGCCGCCCAGGCGGAACCGGGCGTGATCGCCGGCATCGCCGCGCAGCACTTCGGACGGGGTATAGAGGTAGGCGATATTGCGCTGCAGGGCCATCGCGACCAGCGCGGTCGCCAGGCCGGAGGCCAGCACCAGCAGCATCACCCAGAGCAGGCGGCGACGCCGGACCGGATTCATCGGGTCAGCTCCGGCGCCAGCGGCGGCGCGCTGCCGGCCGCCGCACGGGCCTGTTGGCGCTGCTGGCGGCGGACCGCCAGGCGGCGCGCCCAGCGCAGGCGCAGCCAGGAGCCGATGGCATCGCTGCCCAGCACCAGCACGAACACCGCGTAGGCGGCAATCACATAGGGCAGGTGGGTCATGGGCGGCGGTCCTCCAGCGGTGCACGGATGCCGGCGGTGACCCAGGCCTTGCCGGCCTCGCGCAGCAGGTTGTCGGCGCGGGCCTTGGCCAGCAGCGAGCCGGCGAACCACAGCTTGGTGCCGATCACCATCAGCCACAGCGGCAGCGCCATGCTGGCATCCAGCGTGGATTCGCCGAACAGGCGGATGGTCTGGCCCTGGTGCAGGCTGCCCCACCATTCAACGGAATAGCGGATCACCGGCAGCAGGCTCACCCCGACGATGGCCAGCAGGCCGGCCGCGCGCGCGGCACTGCGGCGGTCCTCGATGGCGTAGTACAGGCCGATCACGCCCAGATACAGGAGCAGCAGGATCAGCTCGGTGGTCATGCGCGGGTCCCAGTCCCACCAAGTGCCCCAGGTCGGTTTGCCCCAGATGCTGCCGGTCAGCAGAGTGATCAGGGTGAAGCCGGCACCGAGCGGGGCGCAGGCCATCGCCAGGATTTCACAGGTCTTGATCCGCCAGATCAGCGCGATCGCCGCGTACAGCGCCATCAGCGCGAACACGAACAGACTCATCCACGCGCTGGGCACATGGATGTAGAGAATGCGGAAGCTGTCCAGCTGCTTGGAATCGGCCGGTACCACCGCCAGTGCCTGCCAGATGCCGATAAGCAGCACCGGCACTGCCGCCAGGTAGAACACCCGCGACCAGCGCGCGGCAAAGCGGTCGAAGGTGGGCGGCGAACCGAGTTGGTGGAACCAGCGGACGATCGGGTGCATGCGGCAGTGGCTATCCAACGAAGGGCGACGATGGAACGGACGTGGAGTGGCTCGGCAACGGGTGACGCGGATGCAGGTGACGATCACAACGCCGCTCACGCCACCGACAGTACGCCATACCGCTCAACTCAGCGAGATGCGGATCGCGGCGGCTGTCGCCAGCGGGGCCAGCACCAGTGCAATCACCAGTCCGGCGCCCAGCATCAGCAGCGCGCCGATCGGGTCCTGCCCGCGCGCGACCGCCGCCACGCTGCCTGCGCCGAACACCAGCACCGGCACATACAGCGGCAGGGCCAGCAGCGCCACGAGAATACCAGAGCGCCGTATGCCGACCGTCAGCGCGGCAACCACCCCGCCGATCAGGCTCAGCAAGGGCGTTCCCAGCAGCAACGATGCCAGCAACATCGGCAGCTGGTCATGCGGCAGATGCAGCATTTCTGCCAGCAGCGGCGAGATCACGATCAGCGGCAGCGCGGTGGTGAGCCAGTGCACCAGCACCCGCACCAGTACCAGCCAGGCCAGCGGCACCGGGGCCAGCAGCCATTGCTCCAGCGAGCCATCTTCGGCGTCGCTGCGGAACAGCGAATCCATCGCCAACTGGCCGGCCAACAGCACCGACAGCCACATCACCGCCGTGGCCACGCGGGCCATGGCCTCCGGATCGCGGCCCAGCGCCAGTGCGAACAGCACGACCACCAGCAGCGCGAACAGCACGGGCTGCAGCGCATCGCCGCGGCGGCGCCAGAGCAGGCGCATGTCGCGGGCCACCAGCGCCCGTGCGGTCTGCCACAGACCCGGCTCGGTCCCTGGCGCGATCATGCGGCTTCTCCCAGGGTCAGCAGGCGCGTACGCACCGGCGGGGCGGAATAGGCGCCATGAGTGGTGACCAGGGCGGCGCCGCCGCTGCGCAGGTGCGCGGAAATCATGCGGTTCACCAGATTGATGCCGTCCAGATCCAGATTGGCGTAGGGCTCGTCGAGCAGCCACAGCGGCGCGGGCGAGAGCCAGATGCGGGCCAGCGCCAGGCGCCGCTTCTGCCCGGCCGACAACTGCCGCACCAGGGTGTCCTCATACCCGGCCAGGCCGACGATGGCCAGTGCATTGCCCGGCATCTGGCGCGCGCGGCGGCCGTGCAGGCCGCACAGGAAATGCAGGTTCTCCAGCGTGTCCAGGTCCGGCTTCAGTGCGGGCAGGTGGCTCAGGTAGGCCACGTAGTTGGCGCGCTCCTTGTGCCCGGCACGCTTGCCATCGATCTCCACCTGGCCGCTGTCGGCGCGCAGCAGGCCGGCCAGCACCCGCAGCAGGGTGGTCTTGCCGGCACCGTTGTCACCCTGCACCAGCAGGGCTTCGCCGGCATCCACGTGCAGATCCAGCGGGCCGAAGACGGGTTCGTCGTTGCGACTGAAGCCAAGGCCATGCGCGGCCAGCAACGGAGGGGCGTTCAAGGGGCGGGATCTTTGCACCGGAATGGGCCGCCATTGTATCGGGGGAACGGGCTGGATGATTTGCGTACACTGGGAGTTCCCCCGGTTCTTTCCCTGCTGCCGATGCAACCGCAAACCAAGCTGCCCAAGGTGGGCACCACCATCTTCACCGTGATGTCCCAGCTCGCCGCCGAACACGGGGCGGTCAACCTTGGCCAGGGGTTCCCGGATTTCTCCGCACCGCAGCGGCTGATCGATGAAACCATCGCCGCGATGCAGGGTGGGCTCAACCAGTACCCGCCGATGACCGGCGTGGCACCGCTGCGCCAGGCCATCGCGCAGAAGTCGCTGGAGCTGTACGGCGCCCAGGTGGATCCGGACACCGAGATCACGGTCACCAGCGGCGCTACCGAAGCGATCTTCAACGCCATCCACGCGGTGGTGAGCCCAGGCGAGGAAGTGATCGTGCTCGACCCGGCCTACGACTGCTACGAACCGGCGATCGATCTGGCCGGTGCGCGTGCCATGCACGTGCCGCTGGACCCGCAGACCTTCGCGGTCGACTGGGACCGCGTGCGTGCCGCGATCACCCCGCGCACCCGCCTGCTGATGGTCAACACGCCGCACAACCCGTCCGGCGCGATGCTGACCGCCGAGGACATGCAGGCCCTGGCCGATGTGTTGCGGGGCACCGACATTTACCTGATTTCCGATGAGGTGTACGAGCACATCATTTACGACGGCCGCCGCCACGAATCCTCGTTGCGTCATCCGGAACTGCGCGAGCGCGCGTTCGTCATTTCCAGCTTCGGCAAGACCTACCACTGCACCGGCTGGAAGATTGGCTATGCGATCGCGCCGCCAGCGATGACCGCAGAGTTCCGCAAGGTGCACCAGTACAACACCTTCACCAGCTTCGGCCCGGCCCAATACGGTTTTGCGGCGATGATCCGCGACGAGCCCGAGCACCATCTGGAACTGGGTGCTTTCTACCAGGCCAAGCGCGACCGCTTCCGCGAGCAGCTGCTGACCACGCGCCTGACACCGCTGCCCGTACCGGGTGGTTACTTCCAGCTGGTGGATTACTCGGCCGTCAGCGATCTGCCGGACCACGAATTCGTGAAATGGCTGACGATCGAGAAGGGCGTGGCGGCGATCCCGCTGTCGCCGTTCTATGAGACCGCCCCGGCCGGCCAGCGCCTGGTCCGCCTGTGCTTTGCCAAGAACGACGCCACGATGGACGCGGCGATCGAACGCCTGCGGGCACTGTGATGAGTGCTGTGACCGAGCTGCAGGACCTGCGCGTTTCCCTGATCCAGGGTGACACCCGCTGGCACGACCCGGCGGGCAATCGCGCGCATTACGGTGCGCTGCTGGCGCCGCTGGCCGGGCAGACCGATCTGGTGATCCTGCCGGAGACCTTCACCAGTGGCTTCTCCAACGACGCCATCGACAAGGCAGAGGGCATGGATGGCCCCACCGTCGCGTGGATCCGCGAGCAGGCCGTGCGGCTGGGCGCGGCGGTCACCGGCAGCGTGCAGCTGCGGGTGGGCGAGGGCGTCTACAACCGCTTGCTGTGGGCCACGCCGGAGGGCGAACTGCAGTACTACGACAAGCGCCACCTGTTCCGTTACGGCGGTGAGCACGAACGCTATGCCGCCGGCAGCGAGCGTCTGTGCGTGGAATGGAAGGGCTGGCGGATCAATCCGCAGGTCTGCTACGACCTGCGTTTCCCGGTGTTCTGCCGCAACCGGTATAACGTGGAGCGCGCCGACCAGCTGGATTTCGATCTGCAGATCTTCGTGGCCAACTGGCCGTCGGCACGCGCCTATGCGTGGAAGACGCTGCTGCGTGCGCGTGCGATCGAGAACCTCTGCTATGTGGCGGCGGTGAACCGCATCGGTGTGGACGGCAACGCGCTGCATTACGCCGGCGACAGTGCGGTGATCGATTTCCTGGGTCAGCCGCAGGTGGAAGTACGCGAACGCGAGCAGGTGGTGACCACCACCATCTCGGCAGCGGCCCTGGCCGCGCACCGCGCGCGCTTCCCGGCCATGCTCGACGCGGACAGCTTCACCCTGCAGGAACGCAGCTGACGGCTGAACGGATGCCGGATGCGCGCGATGCGCATCATCCGCGCCACACGCGTGCGCTGCTAGATTCGGCTCGTTACCCCTTCAGTACGAGCGGACCCGCATGAAGAAGTTCTCCCTGGCATTGATCGCATTGGCCGGCATCTCGGCCGTGCCGGCCGCGCAGGCGGCCGGCAATATTGATTGCGAGCTGCACTACAACCTGGCCGGCTGGTCGGTGCTGTACAAGACCGCCTCGGGCACGGGTACGATCCAGTGCGACAACGGCGCGCGCATCCCGGTCAAGATCACCGCCAAGGGCGGCGGCCTCACCGTGGGCAAGTCCAAGATCGTCGATGGCAAGGGCAAGTTCTCCGGCGCCTATTCGGTGAACGATCTGATCGGCTCCTACGCGGCCGTTGAAGCGCACGCCGGCGCGGACAAATCCAGCAACGCACAGGTGATGACCAAGGGCGATATCTCGCTTGCCTTGGCTGGTACCGGCAAGGGCTGGGATCTGGGCGTGGGCGTGGGGCGGTTCACCATCGAGCGCCGTTGAGGGCTAGGGCCACGCCCTGCGTGGCTGCACCACCGTCTTCGGCATGATACGCAGCCACCCATGGGGTGGCTCTGCACGACCGGGTTGATCGCCGCCCGCGTGGACCCAAAAAAAAACCCCGGCCGAAGCCGGGGTTTTTTTGATCTCAGCGTATCAGTGATCAGCCACCGCGCGGGCCGCCACCACGGTGACCACCGCCGCCTGGACCACGGCTGCCACCCGGGCGACCGCCCGGACCACCGGGACCACGACCGCCGGGGCCACCCGGGCCACGATTGCCGCCCGGGCCACCGGCACCGCGATGGCCACCGGGACCGCCAGGGCCGCGCGCGTTGGCGCCACCCGGACCACGGGCACCGGGGCCACCGGGACCGCGATTGCCGCCCGGACCACCCGGACCGCGGTTACCCGCCGGACGCGCGCTGCCGTACGGGCTGGCGCCCGGATTGGCGTGATCGGACGGGAAGCTCGGGGCATTGCCCGGATGGCCGTACGGATGGCGGGACGGACCCTGGCCCCCCTGGGCACCGCGGTTGCCACCGCCGCCCGGACCGGCCGGACGGCCCTGGCCGCCGTAGCCGCCACGGCTTTCGCCACCGCCGGCATAACCGCCACGACCTTCAGCGCCGCCGCCGTAGCTGCCGCGACCCGGGCCGCCTGCGCCACCCGGGCCCTTCGGCTTGCCGTACGGGCGACCCTGACCGCCGGCACCTGCGCCGGCACCCGGACCACGTGCGCCCGGACCACGGGCTGCGCCCGGGCCGGCATTGCGGTGGCCGCTCGGACCGGTGCTCACACCGTCCGGCACATACCAGCTGCGAAACGCGGCCGGGTTGCCTTCGGGAAGTGCGCGGTTGCCCTTGTCCGGGCGGGCCTTGAACGGACGCTGCGACTGCTTGGCGGCCGCTTCGCCGCTGACCGTCAGGCCACCCTTGAAGCCGCCACCCTTGCCACCGCGGCCACGGCCGCGCTCTTCGCGCACGTTGTCGAAACGGCGCAGTTCGCGGCCTTCATCGGCCGAGTTGTGGCCGTTCACGTAGGCATTGCCACGACCGCCCTCGCGCGAGACGCGCACGGTGGTCTTGGCGGCGCGGCGCTGGCCGATCACCGGCTGCAGGGTCAGTGCCGACGGGGCGCCTTCTTCCAGCTTCAGTTCGGCGCGCAGCGCTTCAACCTGCTTGGCCGGCAGCTCGACCGACTGGCCGCGCAGCAGTTCGCGCGGCAGGCTGACCTTGCCGTAGCGGGTGCGCTTGAGGCGGCTGACCTGGCAGCCCTGCGATTCCCACAGGCGGCGCACTTCGCGGTTGCGGCCTTCCTTGACGACCACGCGGAACCAGTCGTGCGAATCGGTGCCGCCGATGCGTTCGATCTCGTCGAACTTGGCCGGGCCGTCTTCCAGCGCGACGCCACGGGCGAGGCGGTCAACGATGTTGTCCGGCACCTTCTCTTCGCCTTCCGGGGCGCGCACGCGCACCACGTACTCGCGCTCGACCTCGTAGGAGGGGTGCATCATCGCGTTGGCCAGCTCACCATCGGTGGTCGCCAGCAGCAGGCCGGTGGTGTTGATGTCCAGGCGGCCGATCGCGATCCAGCGCGCGCCCTTGAGGGCAGGCAGCGCTTCGAACACGGTCGGGCGACCTTCGGGATCTTCGCGCGTGGTCACTTCGCCTTCGGGCTTGTTGTAGGCCAGCACGCGGGACGTTTCGGTCAGCGCGGTGGCGACGAAGCCACGGCCGTCCAGCTCGACTTTGTCGCCGCTCTTGATCGACTGGCCGGTCTGCGCGACCTCACCGTTGACCTTGACCAGGCCATCGGCGATGCGCTGTTCCAGCGCGCGGCGCGAACCCAGGCCGGCCTGGGCCAGCACTTTGTGCAGACGCTCTTCGAGCTTGGGCTGTTCGGAGGCGGTTTCGCGCTTGAGCGAAAGCTTGTTCAACGACGGCTTGCGGGGGGTGTCACTCATTTACTTGGCTCCGGCCGGCAACGGGTGCGTCGGCCTCTGGTTCGGGATCGGCTTCGTCAACAGCCACGGTCGTCTTCGCGACGGCGTTGTTTCCGGTTTCGTTCTGGGGCGCCGCGCGCTCTCCCGGCGCGGTATCGGGTTCGCCATCGCTGGCGGTCGTATCCGCGTCGTCGTCGGCGAGCGACAACGGCGCATGGGATGGGGTATCGAAGGTCTCCGCGTCGGCGGAAGCCCCACTATTGTCCGGATCGGCTGGCGGCTCCGCCAGTCGGGCCGAGGCCAGCGCCACGCGGGCTGCCAACCGGGCGGCGGCAGGGTCCACCGGCTCGCCCGGATCCGCGGGCTCGGCCGGCGGGGTGGTGTCGTCGTTGGCGGCGTCACTGTCCAGCTCGGCATCCGGTGTCGCAGCGCCCGCGGCCAGGCGTCCGGCCGGTTGGCCTTCGCTGTCCAGCGGCAGCTGCGGCTCCAGCTCACCCAGGTCGCGCAGCTCGGACAGCGGCGGCAGCTCGTCCAGGCGCTTGAGCCCGAAGTAATCCAGGAAGCCCTTGGTGGTGCCGAACAGCGCCGGCTTGCCGGGCACGTCGCGGTGGCCGATCACGCGGATCCATTCGCGTTCTTCCAGGGCCTGGATGATGTTGCTGCTGACCGCCACGCCCCGGACCTGTTCGATCTCGCCGCGGGTGATCGGCTGGCGGTAGGCGATCAGGGCCAGGGTTTCCAGCGTGGCGCGGGTATAGCGCGTCTTGCGCTCGGTCCACAGCCGGGTGATGTAGCCGTGCACTTCATTGGTGACCTGGAAGCGGAAGCCGGAGGCCACCTCGACCAGTTCGACGCCACGGTCCTGGCAGCCCTCGCGCAGCAGCTCCAGCGCGCGTTCGATGCTGCCCGGCGGTGCCGGTTCCTCTTCCGGGAACAGGCCCTGCAGCTGCGCCAGGGTCAGCGGCTGGCTGGAGGCCAGCAGCGCCCCTTCGACAATACGGTTGATCAGTGCTTGATCCATGCGTGGGTCGGGTGCTCAGTCGGATTCGTTGGCGGCGTCGGCGTCGTCGAACTCGCTGTTGAACTGCAGCGGTTCGTTGGTGTTGCCGGCGGCCAGGGACTTGACGTAGATCGGCGCCAGCGGAGCTTCCTGGACGATGTCCAGCAGCTGTTCCTTGGCCAGTTCCAGCAGGGCCAGGAAGGTGACCAGCACCCCCAGCTTGCCTTCTTCGGCCGTGAACAGCGTTTCAAACCGGTAGAACCTGCCGTCTTCCAGACGGCCCAGCACGTCGCCCATCCGTTGGCGCACGCTCAGCGCCTCGCGTTTGATTGCGTGGCCGGTGAACAACTCGGCGCGCTTGAGCACGTCGTGCAGTGCCATCAGCATTTCCTTCAGATCCACCGGCGGCGGCAGTTTGACGGCCGCGCGATCGGGAACGAAGGCATGTGCCAGGCTGGTGTCGCGATCCTGGCGGGGCAGGGCGTCGATATCTTCGGCGGCCTGCTTGAAACGTTCGTACTCCTGCAGCCGGCGCACCAGCTCCGCACGCGGGTCGGCTTCCTCGCCTTCCACGCTGGGCGGGCGCGGCAGCAGCATCCGTGATTTCACTTCGGCCAGGATCGCCGCCATCACCAGGTATTCGGCCGCCAGTTCGAAGCGCAGCTCCTGCATGACGTTGATGTATTCCACGTACTGGCGGGTGATCTCGGCGACCGGGATATCCAGGATGTCCAGGTTCTGCCGGCGGATCAGGTACAGCAGCAGATCCAGCGGACCCTCGAAGGCATCCAGGATGACTTCCAGCGCGTCCGGCGGAATGTACAGGTCCTGCGGAATCTGCAGGACCGGTTGTCCATGCACCACGGCCAGCGGCATTTCCTGCTGCTGTGGGGCGGGCACTCGGGTTGGCGGGTTCGCGTCGAGCGCGAGTTCGGCAGTCATCAAATAGACGTCAGTATTGCAACGGACCGGTCGCCGCACCATGCGAGCGTCCGGAACAGGGCCGGGCGGCAGGATGGCAAGCCATGACACGCCTGGGTCGGCGCGATTCCACACTTCAAACAGCAAGGCGCGCCGCGACGGGCAGCGACAGAACTACGGGGAGGTCGTCTACGTGTGCTGGTGTGGGGCAGTGGATCGGTCGTCGGCTGGCGGTGGAGCCGGTTGCCGACGGGGCGCTGCGTCCAGCCACGTGCAATGGAGCTAAGACTACGGGGTTGCCGCGCCAGTGTCCAGCCAGCCCCGCTAGAATGCCCGGGATTGATTCAACAAGACCTCGGAGTTGCCCGTGTGGTATGTGATTGAAGGCTATGACGGCACGGATGTGCTGGCCGCCCGTCTGGCGTCGCGCCCGGCCCATCTGGCCCGGCTGCAGGCGCTGCAGGACGAAGGTCGGCTGCTGCTGGCCGGCCCGTGCCCGGCCATCGACAGCGAAGACCCCGGCCCGGCCGGCTTCAGCGGCAGCGTGGTGATCGCTGCGTTCGATTCGCTCACCCACGCCCAGGACTGGGCCGCCGCCGATCCTTATGTAGAGGCGGGCGTCTACGTGCGCGTCCAGGTGCGTCCGTTCCGCAAGGTCCTGCCATGAACCGGGTCGAGCGCATCCGCCAGGCCCTGCAGCAGGCGCTGGATCCGGAGCTGCTGGAGGTCAAGGACGACAGTCATCGGCATGCCGGCCACGAGGGCGCGCGCGATGGCCGGGGGCACTTCAAGGTGCACGTGGTCAGCGCAGCATTCGAAGGAAAGCTCCCGTTGGCGCGCCATCGGGCCGTCTATGCGGCCTTGGGCACGATGATGGAGACCGATATCCACGCATTGTCCATTCGTGCCGAGACACCGGTCAAAAACCGCTGAAACCCTTGTCCCGCCTTGTCCTGGTCAGTCCCCCGAGCGGCAGCCATGGACAGCTTTTGGTTACCGCCGTACGACATGAGGCTAACGTAGTGTTTACATCCGGGTTTGAAAACGCTTACATTCCGCGCCAAGCCCAGATCTCTAAGCCGTGGAGGGCGGCGAAGTGAACAAGGCAGCGATCACTATCAAAGATGTCGCCCGTGAAGCCCGTGTCTCTGTTGCCACGGTCTCGCGCGCACTCAATGGCCATGAAAATGTTGCCGAGCCCGTGCGCAAGCTGGTGCTGGAGGTGGCGGCGCGTCTGCGCTACACCCCGCACGCAGCGGCCCGGAGCCTGAGCAGCCGGCGGACCAACACCATTGGCGTGGTGTTGCCCGATCTCTATGGCGAATTCTTCTCCGAACTGATGCGCGGCATCGATGGGGTGGCCCGCGAGCGTCGCCAGCATCTGCTCGTGTCCAGTTACCACGGTGACCAGGAGCAGCAGGGCGCGGCCCTGCGTGCCATGCGCGGTCGTGTCGATGGGTTGCTGGTGCTCTCGCCGTATGCCGAGAGCCCGGGCTTCCTGACCGACAACCTGCCGCAATCGTTGCCGACGGTGCTGATCAATACCTATCTGCCCGAGCAGGATCATCCGGTGCTGAGCATCGATGACCATGCCGGTGCGATGACCATGACCCGCCACCTGCTGGACGTCGGGCATCGGCGCATCGCTTTCATTTCCGGTCCGGACCTCAACTACGACGCCCGTGAGCGCCTGCGCGGTTTCCGCGATGCGCTGGCGGCCTTTGGCGATGCTGCCGAAGGAATCGAGTTGCCCGGTGACTTTGACGAAGCTTCCGGCCATCGCGCCGGACAGGAGTTGCTGGCAGCCGGCACGCTGCCCGATGCGGTGTTCGCCGCCAACGACATGATGGCGCTGGGGTGTCTGTATGCGTTCGCGCAGGCAGGGATCCGGGTGCCGCTCGATGTCGCGTTGGCGGGTTTCGATGACATTCCGCTGGCACGTTTCGTTCACCCATCGTTGACAACGATGCAGGTGAGTATCGCCGACCTCGGCGATAAGGCCGCAACGCGCCTGTTGCAGTTGATGGATGGCAACAACACAGAAGGGGCTGGCGACAAGCAGACGCTCGTGCCGACCCTGATCGTGCGTGATTCGAGCAAAGCCAGACCCGAGCAGTAGGTCACGACCGTTGGTCGTGACGCCCTAAAAAAACGCACCACATAAAACGACAGGGGCCGCAAAGACGGCCACCACCACCCGGAGAGTTACATGACGTATTCCAATCACCGCAATCGCGCGCCCGCACGCAGCCTGTTGGCCAGCGCGCTGGTCACCTGCCTGATGCTGGGCGCCGCCCCGAGCGTCATGGCGCAGTCGGCCACCTCGTCGCTGCGCGGCCAGGTCGCTGATACCGCCGCCGGCACCGAGGTCACCGCGACCAACGTGGCCAGCGGTACCGTGCGCCGCGCCACCACCCGTGCCGATGGCAGCTACTCGCTGATGGGCCTGGATCCGGGCACCTACGATGTCGTGGCCAATGGCCAGACCCAGAAGGTGACCGTCACCGTGGCCTCGGCCGCGACCCTGAACTTCAGCGGCGCGCCGGCCAACGGCGGCACCGCCAACGCCACCAACCTGGACACGGTCAACGTCATTGCGCCGACCCTGCTGCAGGAAGTGCGTACCTCCGAAGTGGGCAAGACCGTCAGCCTGCAGCAGATCCAGACCACCCCGCAGGTGTCGCGCAACTTCCTGGAGTTCGCCGACGCGGTGCCGGGCCTGATCTTCACCCGTGATGCCAAGGGCAACACCTCGCTGCGTGGCGGTGCCACCAACTCCGATGGCACCAACGTCTACATCGACGGCGTGGGCCAGAAGAGCTACGTCAAGGGCGGCGGCGTGGCCGGCCAGTCCGGCAGCGCCGGCAACCCGTTCCCGCAGCTGGCGATTGGCGAATACAAGGTCATCAGCGGCAACTACAAGGCCGAGTACGGCCAGGTGTCGAGCGCGGCCGTGACCGCGGCCACCAAGTCCGGTACCAACGAGTTCAAGGGTGAAACCTTCTACCGTTATACCAACGAAGACATGCGCGCCAAGACCCCGGCCGAGCGTCAGGCTGGCCAGACCAAAGAGGCATCGGCCGAGAAGGAATACGGGTTTGCATTGGGTGGTCCGATCATCCAGGACAAGGCCCACTTCTTCGTGACCTATGAAGCCAAGCGCTTCGACCTGCCGGTCACCATCGCGCCTGACGGCGCGGTCGGCCCTGCTGCCGCGCTGCTGCCGCCGGAAGGCGCCGCCGGCCTCGGTCCGGCCAGCCAGCCGTTCCAGCAGGATCTGATCTTCGCCAAGGTCGACTTCGAGCCGACCGACAACGATCGCATCGAGCTGACCTTCCAGGACCGCGATGAAACCCAGTCGCAGTTCAGCGGCCAGACCGCGCCGGAAGCCGGTCGTGAAGTGGTCAACACCGACCGTCGTTACGCCCTGCGCTGGAACCACAGCGGCGAGCGTTACTACAACGAACTGATGGTCACCCACGAAGATTCGTTCAACAACCCGACCCCGCTGACCCTGGCCAACGGCATCACCTACACCGCACCGGACGGCACCGAAGACCGCACCGTGGTGAAGATCGGTGGCGCATCGGCACTGGATTCGCAGGTGAAGGGCCAGAAGGGCTGGTCGATCGAAGACAACCTGACCCTGGATGGCATCCAGTGGGCCGGCGATCACACCATCAAGATGGGCGCCAAGTACAAGCAGATCGACCTGTACGCATCCGATGCGGCGCAGATCAATCCGACCTTCACCTACAGCCTGGGCGATCCGGACTTCCCGGATTCCATCCCGTACAAGGCGCAGTTCGTCAAGCCGGTGACCGGCGTGTCGGGCGTGTCGGGCGAAGTGCGTTCGAAGTCCAAGCAGATCGGCCTGTTCATCCAGGACGACTGGCAGGTCAACGACCATCTGCAGCTGAATCTCGGCCTGCGTTGGGACTACGAAAAGACCCCGTCCTACCTGGACTTCGTGACCCCGCAGCAGGTGGTCGACGCGATCTACTCGCAGGATCCGCGTGCGGCCGCTGGCCAGACCTACGCCGATTCGCTGGCGCTGGGTGGCCTGAACATCGGCGATTACATCAGCACTGGCCGCAACCGCAAGGCGTTCAAGGATGCCTGGCAGCCGCGCCTGGGCTTCTCGTATGACATCAACGCCGACGAGCAGCACGTGTTCCATGGTGGTGCCGGCCGTTCGTACGACCGCGACCTGTTCGACAACCTGCAGCTGGAAACCACCAAGCTGGCCCTGCCGCAGCCGACCATCTATTTCCGCAATCCGTCGACCGGTACCTGCATCAACGGTCAGGCCGCCTGCTATGACTGGAACCCGAACCTGCTCAACGGGATCGGCAACCTGCAGACCCTGGTCGGCTCGACCAGCAATGCCGGTCTGGAAGTCGATCTGCTGAACAACAATCTCAAGGTGCCGTACTCGGATCAGTTCAGCTTCGGCATGAGCAACCAGGTCGGTGAGTGGCTGACCGATGCCACCATTTCCCGCACCCTGAGCTACGACGGCTTCGCCTTCACCTTGGGCAACCGTTACCCGACCGGCCAGTTCTTCGATGACCCGCGCCTGTGCGGTGGCACCGACCCGGGCCTGAGCCAGGCCTGGAGCTGCAACGTGCCGGGCTTCGGCAGCCTGATCATCGGCCAGCAGGGCATCAAGACCCGTGCGACCCAGGTCCTGCTGTCGGCGCAGAAGCCGTTCACCCAGGAAAGCGGCTGGGGCACCTCGGTGGCCTACACCTGGACCACCGCGCGCCACAACCGCGACATCAACGAGAAGTACGCGTTCGACCGCGGCCTGATCGAGGACTACCCGACCATCCGTTCCAACGGCGCGCCGCGCCACCGCCTGGTGGTCACCGGTTCGTACGCGGGCTTCTGGGGCATCACCTTCGGTGGCAAGGTCACCCTGGCCACCCCGACCGCCGTCAACGACTGGTACCCGGTGCCGCAGGCCAGTGGCTACGACCTGCCGACCCCGCAGGCCGCGGTGCCCAATGCCAATGGCAAGTTCCTGCTGGGTGGCAAGATCTTCGGCTACCGTTCGGTCGATCTGCAGGCGACGAAGACGTTCAAGATGGCCGGCGATACCGAGCTGTACGCGCGTCTGGACATCATCAACGTCTTCAACTTCGACAACTTCGCCACGTACAACTACGTCAAGAGCAACGGCAAGCTGCAGGCCAGCTACAACGAGACCGGCGATATCGTCGGTACGCCGCGCCAGGTGAAGGCCGAAGTCGGCTTCCGCTTCTGATGCAGCACACGGCCCCGTCTTCGGACGGGGCCGGTTTCATGGCAATGGCTGGCCTTCGGGCCAGTCCATTGTCCAGGCCGGTGCCACGGAGGGTGGCAGCGGCCTGGGCAATGACCCGCGGCTTTGGACCACGCCTGCGTGGTTTTTTTAGGACGCGTTCTGTAAACGATTTCAGGTCATTGGACGTTATGCTTCCCAGTCACGAACAACGCACAAGGAGTTGGCCCATGCAGGCACGCCACCTGTTGACCGCTGCGACGATCAGTCTCGCCGCCGTTGCCTGCCAGCCGCAGGCCCAGCAGGAGCCCGCCAAGCCCAAGCCGCCGGTGATCCTGGTCGAGGCCGACGTACCGCCGCGGCCGATGAAGCCGGAGCTGCCGCCGCTGTTCGACGATATCGAGCGTCGTACCTTCCAGTTCTTCTGGGATACCACCAACGAAGTGAACGGGCTCAGCCCGGACCGTTACCCGTCGCGTCCGTTCGCCAGCATCGCTTCGGTCGGCTACGCGCTGACCGCCTATCCGATCGGTATCGAGAACGGCTGGGTCAGCCGCAATCAGGCGATCGACCGGACCCTGCTGACGCTGAAGTTCTTCCGTGACCTGCCGATGGGCCCGCAGCGCACCGGCAAGGGCGGTTACAAGGGGTTCTACTACCACTTCCTGGACATGCAGGAAGGCCGCCGTTACGACAGCTGGGTGGAACTGTCCAGCGTGGATACCGCCCTGTTGATGATGGGCGTGCTGTTCGCTCAGTCCTATTACGACGGTGACGACGCGCGCGAAAAAGAGATCCGCGAGATCGCCGATACGCTGTACAAGCGCGTGGACTGGCCGTGGCTGCAGCAGCGCGCGCCGCTGATCTCGATGGGCTGGTTCCCGGAGAGCGGCTTCATCGATCATGACTGGATGGGCTACAACGAAGCGATGATGGTCTACATCCTCGCGCTCGGCTCGCCGACCCACCCGGTCAGTCCGGACGCCTGGACGGTCTGGACGCGCACCTACGACAACGACTGGGGCGTCTACCAGGGCCAGGAGTACCTGTCCTTCGGGCCGCTGTTCGGCCACCAGTACACGCATGTGTGGGTGGACTTCCGCGACATCCAGGATGCCTACATGCGCGAGCGGGGCAGCACCTACTTCCTCAACAGCCGGTCGGCCGCCCTGGCGCAGCGTGAGTACGCGATCGCCAACCCGATGAACTGGAAGGATTACGGCCAGAACGTGTGGGGCCTGACCGCCAGCGATGGCCCGCAGAATACCACCCAGGAATACCGTGGCGAGCAGCGCCAGTTCCGCCATTACTCCTCGCGCGGCGCCGGCCTGCGCGAGAACTTCGATGACGGCACCATCGCGCCGACCGCGGCGATCTCCTCGATCGTGTTCGCACCGGAAGAAGTCATTCCGGCCGCGGTGGAAATGCACAAGCGCTATGGCGATTACATCTATTCCAGCTACGGCTTCCTGGACTCGTTCAACCCGAGTTTCAACTACGACATCCCGATCAAGACCGGTCGCCTGGTGCCGGATCGCGGCTGGGTAGCCAGCGATTACATCGGTATCGATCAGGGCCCGATCCTGACCATGATTGCCAACTACCGCAATGATTTCGTCTGGGATGTGATGAAGAAGAATCCGCACATCCGCAAGGGCCTGGAACGCGCCGGTTTCACCGGTGGCTGGCTGACGCCGGAAGGCGAGGATCAGCCGATGGAACTGCAGAAAGATGAAAAGGCGGCCTCGGCCCGCTCGGTCGGCATCGCCGAGTCGCGTGCGGCCGCGGCGCAGGAACAGAAAAACAATTCCAATTCGAACCGCAACCAGCAGCAGGGGAAGTAAGCAGTGCCATTGTCGTCGCGCCCGAAGCTGGGGTTGAGTCTGTTGCTGCTGATTGCCGGCAGCCTGTTGTTGAGTGCCTGCCGGAAAGAACCGGAAGGGGTCACCGTGCGTTTCTGGGCGATGGGCCGCGAGGCCGAAGTCGTCACCGGCCTGGTCCGTGAGTTCGAGGCGGAAAATCCCGGCATCCATGTCGATGTGCAGAACATCCCGTGGACGGCCGCGCATGAAAAGCTGCTGACCGCGTTCGCCGCCGAAGGGCTGCCGGACGTGTGCCAGCTGGGCAATACGTGGATCCCCGAGTTCGCCGAACTCAACACCCTGACCCCGCTGCAGCCCTACGTTGCGCAGTCCAAGGTGGTGGACCCGGCCGATTATTTCCAGGGCATCTGGGATACCAACGTCATCCACGACGAACTGGTCGGGGTGCCGTGGTACGTGGATACGCGCCTGCTGTATTACCGCAAGGACATGCTCGCCAAGGCCGGCTACGACCACCCGCCCCGCACCTGGGACGAGTGGAACGAGATGATGGCGGCGATCAAGACGATGCAGGGCGCCAACCGCTACGCGGTGCTGATGCCGATCAATGAATTCGAGCAGCAGCTGTCCTTCGCGCTGCAGCAGCCCGATCCGCTGCTGCGCGATGAAGACACCCGTGGCAACTTCAGCAGTCCGGGCTTCCGCAAGACGCTGGGCTTCTACGAGAACATGTTCGCGCAGGGCTGGGCCCCGCGCATGTCCGAGACGCAGATCTCCAACGTCTGGGACGAGTTCTTCCGCGGCTTCAACGTGTTCTACGTGTCCGGCCCCTGGAACATCCGCGAGTTCAAGAAGCTGCAGCCGAAGGAACTGGAAGGGCAGTGGGGCACCGCCGCACTGCCGGGTCCGGATGGCCCGGGTGCGGGCATCGCCGGCGGGACCAGCCTGGTGATCTTCCGTGATTCGAAGCAGAAAGAAGCCTCGTGGAAGCTGATCGAATTCCTGTCGCGTCCGGCGATCCAGGAGCGCTTCCATTCCATCATCGGCGACCTGCCGCCGCGCCGCAGCACCTGGGAATATCCCTCGCTGGCCAACGACCCATTGGCGCAGCCGTTCCGCGACCAGCTCGAGCGGGTCAAGCCGACCCCGAAGGTGCTGGAGTGGGAGCGGATCGCCCAGGAAATGCGGATCACCACCGAACAGGTGGTGCGTGGTGGCCTAGACCAGGATCAAGCAGTGAAAGAGCTGGACGAACGCGTGGACAAGGTCCTCGCCAAACGCCGCTGGATGCATGAGCAGCACCGGCAGGAATCCTCCGGGGCGAGCGACCCGGCGCACTCCAGTGCCGTGGCCACGGAGGCGGCACCATGAAGCAGCGTTCGCTTGCCGGCTGGATGTTCGCCGGTCCGGCCATCCTGGTCATCGCGGTGTTCTTCGGCCTGCCGGTGTTCTCGGCGCTGGCGCTGAGCATCACCGATTTCGACCTGTACGCACTGGCCGACGGTGACAACCTGCGCTTCGTCGGCCTGGGCAATTACATCGATCTGCTGCAGACCCCGATGTTCTGGAAGTCGCTGTGGAACACCACGTACTTCGTGATCGTCGGCGTGCCGCTGTCGATCGCGGTATCGCTGGGTGCGGCGATCCTGCTCAACGCCCCGGCCGCGCGCTTCAAGGCGCTGTTCCGTACCGCGCTGTTCGCCCCGGTGGTGACCACTCTGGTGGCGGTGGCGGTGATCTGGCGTTACCTGTTCCACACCAGCTACGGCCTGGTGAACTACGGCCTGAGCCATCTGGGCATCAGCCCGATCGACTGGCTGGGCGACCCGAACTGGGCGATGCCGACCATCATGCTGTTCGCGGTGTGGAAGAACTTCGGCTACAACATGGTGATCTTCCTGGCCGGCCTGCAGGCGATCCCGCATGACCTGTATGAGGCCGCCCGCATTGATGGCGCCTCGCGCTGGAAGCAGTTCCTGCACATCACCCTGCCGATGCTCGGCCCGGTGCTGCTGGTGGTGGGCGTGATTACCGTGTCCGGCTACTTCCAGCTGTTTGCAGAGCCTTACGTGATGACGCGTGGCGACCCACTGCAGAGCACCGTCAGCGTGCTGTACTTCATGTTTGAAGAGGGCTTCAAGTGGTGGAACCTGGGTCGCGCCTCCGCGGTCGCGTTCCTGCTGTTCCTGATCATCCTGGGCGTGACCAGCATCATGCTGCGTTTCGGCCGCAAGAGGCAGTTGGTATGAGTCGTGAAATCGGTCAATCGCGCTGGCATGCCTGGTGGGTCAATGGCGGCCTGCTGGTGCTCGCTGTCCTGAGCCTGGCGCCGTTGTTGTGGATGGTGTCGGTGTCGTTCATGCCGACCGGCGAGGCGGCGCATTTCCCACCGCCGCTGCTGCCGTCCTCGCTGACCACCGCGAACTACCATGAGTTGTTCGCGCGCACCGGCATGGCCAACAACTTCGTCAACAGCCTGATGGTGTCGCTGGCGATCACCTTCGGTTCGCTGCTGCTCAACACGATGGCCGGCTACGCCTTCGCCAAGCTCCGATTCGCTGGGCGCGAGCGCATCTTCCAGCTGCTGCTGGCCGCGCTGGTGATCCCCGCGCAGGTGGCGATGCTGCCGCTGTTCCTGCTGATGAAGCAGCTGGGCCTGGTCAACAACTTCGGTGGCGTGATCGTGCCGGCGCTGGCCACCGTGTTCGGCATCTTCCTGGTCCGCCAGTACGCCCGTTCGATCCCGGACGAGCTGCTCGAAGCGGCCCGCATCGACGGGGCAGGGGAGCTGCGGATCTTCTTCCAGATCGTGCTGCCGATGCTCAAGCCGGTGCTGGTGACCCTGTCGATCTTCACCTTCATGGCCGCCTGGAACGATTTCATGTGGCCCTTGATCGTGTTGACCGACCAGGAGCACTACACTCTCCCGGTGGCCCTGGCCACGCTCTCGCGCGAGCACATCATGGACGTTGAAATGATGATGGCCGGCGCGGTGGTCACGGTGGTTCCGGTGCTGCTGCTGTTCCTGGCATTGCAGCGTTATTACATCCAAGGTCTGTTGCTGGGGAGTGTCAAAGGGTGAAGCATGCCGTCGTCGCGGTGGGTCTGGGTCTGGTCTGGTCACTGGCGGCCTCAGCCGCACCGCCGGCGACGCCGGTGTTGCCCGCGCCCAAGGTGCTGGACAGCTTCGATGACATGACCCCGTGGAAGCTGGTCGTCTCCGACCAGGTCAGCGGCTCGCTGCGCAGCGTGGCCGGTAGTGGCGGTGGCCGCGCGCTGTGCGTGGATTACGATTTCCACAACGTGTCCGGCTATGTCGGCATCCGGCGCGAGCTCGGCATCCAGTACCCGGAGAACTACCAGTTCGGCTTCCAGCTGCGCGGCGACTCGCCGGCCAACGACCTGCAGTTCAAGCTCATCGATGCCAGCGGCGACAACGTGTGGTGGGTCAACCGCCCCGGCTATGCCTTCCCTAAAACCTGGACGCCGGTGCAATACCGCAAGCGCCAGATCGACAAGGCCTGGGGCCCGGAGACGGACAAGACGCTCAAGCGCAGCGCGGCGGTGGAGTTCACGATCTACAGCAAGGTCGGCGGCAAGGGCACGGTCTGTTTCGACCGGCTGACGCTGCAGGGCTTGCCCGCCGCTGACACCTCTTCGCTGAGCCCGTCGGTGATCGCCGATACCGCCACTGCGCTGCAGAACCGCATCGTCGATGGCAAGCCGGACACGGTCTGGATCAGTGGCGGCGTGGCCGAGCAGACCATCAGCCTGGACCTGCACAAGGTGCGCGAGTTTGGCGGGGCAGTGATCGAATGGCTGCCTGGGCTGGAGGCCACGCGCTATGAGGTGCGCTCTTCGGCTGATGGGCGCACCTGGACGACGTTGCGCGACGTGACTGCCGGTGGTGGTGCCCGCGACTGGCTGGCCCTGCCCGATACCGAAGCGCGCTATCTGCGTTTCGACCTCAAGGGCGGCCCGAGCTGGCGCTACGGTATCCGTGACATCACGCTCAAGCCGCTCGAGTTCGCCGCGACCCCGAATGACTTCGTCCGTTCGGTCGGTGCCGACCTGCCGCGCGGCTCGGTGCCGCGTGGTTTCACCGGCGAGCAGCCGTACTGGACACTGCTCGGACTGGATGGCGGCCGTGAGCAGGCCCTGATCGGTGAGGATGGCGCGCTGGAAGTGGCCAAATCGAGCTTCAGCGTGGAGCCGTTCGTGCTGGTCGACAACAAGCTGCTGAGCTGGGCCGACGTCAAAACCAGCCAATCGCTGCAGGACGATTACCTGCCGATCGCCAACGTCGGCTGGACCCACGACAAGGCGGGCCTGCAGGTGACCGGCTTCGTGCAGGGCACGCCGGACAACGCGCAGCTGGTCGGTCGTTACACCCTGCGCAACCCGGACAAGGTCGCCCACGAGTACACCCTGGCCCTGGCCGTGCGCCCATGGCAGGTGAATCCGCCGACCCAGTTCCTCAATACCGTCGGCGGCGTGAGCCGGATCGACAACCTGTCGGTTGACCCCACCCACGTCGACGTCAACGGCACGCCTCGCCTGTACCCCGCGCAGGCGCCGGATGCGGCGTTTGCCACGGCGTTCGACAGCAAGCTGGATGTGGTCCACCTGGCCAGCGGCAAGCTGCCGGGCACCACCGAAGTGAAGGACAGTACCGGGCTGGCCTCCGGTGCACTTCTGTACCGCTGGAAGCTGGAGCCGGGCCAGAGCCGCGAGGTGGCCATCGTGCTGCCGCAGACCGGCACCTGGACCATGCCCAAGGCCTTCGATGCGGCCAAGGCGCAACAGCAGGTCGCCTCGATGTGGCGCACCAAGCTGGACCAGGTGACGCTGCAGGTGCCTGCGGCTGGCAAGCCCCTGGCCGATACGCTGCGCACCGCGCTGGCGCACATGCTGATCTCGCGCATCGGCCCCAGCCTGCAGCCGGGCACGCGTTCGTATTCGCGCAGCTGGATCCGCGATGGCGCAATGATTTCCGAAGGGCTGCTGCGCATGGGCCGCAGCGATGCGGTGCGTCAGTACGTGAACTGGTATGCGCCCTACCAGTTCGACAACGGCAAGGTGCCGTGCTGCGTGGATTCGCGTGGCAGCGACCCGGTGCCGGAGAACGACAGCCACGGCGAACTGATCTTCAACATTGCCGAATACTGGCGCTACACCGGTGACACCACCTTCCTGGAGGTGATGTGGCCGCACGTGCAGGGCGCCTACCAGTACATGGAGCAGCTGCGCCTGAGCGAGCGCACCGAAGAGAACCGCGCGCGCAACCCCGCCTTCTACGGAATGATGCCGGTCTCGATCAGCCACGAGGGCTATTCGGCCAAGCCGATGCATTCGTACTGGGACAATTTCTGGGCGTTGCGTGGCTACAAGGACGCGGCGATCATCGCCAGCACGCTCGGCAAGGCAGAAGCGATGCAGATCAGCGAGTCGCGCGATCAGTTCCGCGATGACCTGCAGGCATCGTTGCTGGCCGCGACCGCGCAGCACAAGATCGACTACCTGCCTGGTTCGGCCGAGCTGGGCGATTTCGACGCCACCTCGACCACCATCGCACTGGCGCCGGCCGGTGAGCAGGGGCGCCTGCCGCAGCCGTACTTGAACAACACCTTCGAGCGCTACTGGAGCGAGTTCGAAGCGCGCCGCGACGGCAAGCGCGAGTGGAAGGACTACACCCCGTACGAGTGGCGCAACGTGGCTGCGTTCGTCCGGCTGGGCTGGCGTGACCGCGCCTGGCAGGCAACCGAGTTCTTCTTCAAGGACCGCGCACCGCAGCCTTGGAACCAGTGGGCTGAAGTCGTTTCGCGCACGCCGCGCAAACCGTTCTTCCTGGGTGACCTGCCGCACGCGTGGGTAGCCTCGGATTTCGTCCGTTCGGCGTTGGACATGTTCGCCTACAGCCGCGACATCGACGACAGCCTGGTGCTGGCTGCCGGCGTGCCCTCGCGCTGGCTGGAAGGCAAGGGCGTCGGCGTGCAGGGCCTGCGCACCCCGAACGGGCAGCTCAACTACGCGCTGATCCGCAACGACAAGCAGCTCACCCTCACTGTGTCGGCCGGTTTGATTCCGCCGGCGGGCGGCGTGGTGTTGCCGTGGCCGTACAGCGGCGAGCCGGGCGCCACCACCGTCAATGGTGAGCCGGCGGAATGGGTGGGCGGCGAGCTGCGCGTGATGCAGGTGCCGGCCAAGGTCGAGATCGAGATTCCGGCCTCGGTACGCCGGGCCGAACGCAAGGCACCTTGATGCGGCAGATGACGAAGATGATGCGCGGCCTGCTGGCCGCGGCGCTGGCATTGGCGCCGATGGTAGCGCTCGCGCAGGGCGATGGGGCGGGGCAGGAGATGACCATGGTCACCTTCAACCTGCACCATGACCGCGAAGACTGGCCGGCCCGACGCAAGGTGATCCTGCGCGAGCTGCAGGCACTCAAGCCCGACGCGATCGCCCTGCAGGAGGTGATCCAGAAGCCCCACGTGCGCAACCAGGCCGCCTGGCTGGCGCGCAAGCTGGGCTACGACTATCAGTTCGTGTCCACCGATCCGCCGGGGCGTTTCAAGCGCTATGGCAATGCGTTGCTGACCCGTCGGCCGGTGCTGTCGCGCAACGACCACCTGCTGGCGCCGCTGGGCGACTACCGCACCGTGGCGCATCTGCGCATCGATGTGGACGGTCGCCCGGTCAATGTGTACGCCACGCACTTGAACGAACGTTCGGACGAGGTGGGCAGCCGCATCCGTGGAGAACAGGTGGCGGATCTGCTGGCCTTCATCGCGCAGAGCGCAGGCGACGCGCCGGTGGTCGTGGCGGGGGACTTCAATGCACTGGTGGATGCCGGTGATCTGAGCGCGTTGCGCAACCACTATGGCGACAGCTACGGCAGCGTGCACGTCAACAACGAACTGGCGCAGGTCAGTACGTTGAACCGGCATTACTACGACGCACCTTCGCGCATCGACCATATCTTCTTCCAGCAGGATCGACTGCTTGCCCGTGAGGCAAAGATCCTGTTCGACCAGCCTTACGCCGACGGCCGCTGGGCTTCGGATCATTACGGCGTGTGGACCCGGCTGCAGTTCGCGCCGGCCACCGGAAACGCCGGCGCGACGACGCCCTGAGGTGCGCGCAGCGTCGTCGGTGACGGCGTAGCACGCAAACGGCCGCATCCACGCATGGCGTGGGTCTACCCTCGTTGCATTCGATGGCCTGTGTAGATCCACGCCATGCGTGGATTGCTCTCAGTGCCGCCCTCATGACCGCCTGACGCACGCCGCTGCCTGCGCCATCCACCCCCCCAAACGCAGACAGCGGCCCGAAGGCCGCTGTCTGTTTGTTGCGTCACTCACTCAGGATCAGAGCGTGTCTTTCTTTTCCTGGTCGGCCTTGTCGCCTTCCTCGGCCTGCGGGGCATCGGTGGGGATGTCCTCGCGGGCTTCGGCCTGCGCGGCCTGTTCGGCGGCGTTGGTCGCGGCCGGGGTTTCGCTGGCGGCCGAACCGAACAGCTGACCGTTGTGCACGACCGGGCCGGCCGGGGCCGATTCGGTGCGGGCCTGCGGCGCTGCCGGCTGTGTCGGGGCCTGGGTCGCATCAACGGCATCCAGCATGCTGGTCTGCACCGGTGCGACGGTCGGCTCCTTCACTTCCTGCGGGGCGGCCTCAACGACCGCGGCGGCCGGAGTAGCCACCGGGGCCGGAGCGGTCGGCGCCGGAGCAGCCGGGGCAGCTACCGGAGCCGGGGCGGCCGGAGCAGCGACCGGAGCCGGAGCCACCGGAGCAGCGACCAGAGCCGGAGCCACCGGAGCGGCGACCGGAGCCGAAGCTGCCGGAGCCGCGACCGGGGCCGGAGCCACCGGAGCAGCAACCGGAGCCGGAGCTACCGGAGCAGCAGCCGGAGCCGGGGCGGCCGGAGCCGCCGCCGGAGCCGGCTTCGGGCTTTCCACGAACGGCACCGGGTCGTTGTAGGAGGCCGGGGCCTTCTCAGCGACCGGCTCGACAGCCGGAGCAGCGGCCTTCTCAACGACCGGGGTCGGGACCTTCTCGGCCGCCGGTGCAGGCACCGGGGCCGTGGCCGGCTCGGCATGACCGGCGGTCACGACCGGGCTGCTGACCACGGCGACCGGAGCGGCGGCAGCAACTGCCGCCACCGGGGCCGGGCGCGGGGCCTGAACCGGTGCAGGGGTAGCGGCCGGCGCGTTGCTGGATTCGTCGTCGAACTCGAATTCCGGCTGCGGCTGACCATGGTTGGCGACCTGACGCTCGGCCGGGGCAGCGTTGCCGCCGTCCTGATCGCCGTCCTGGTCGTCGCCCTCGTCATCCAGACCGTTGTCATCACCGTTCAGGCCATCGCTGCCGGCAGCCTGCTCGCCATTGCCACGACGACGACGACGGCCGCCGCGACGACCGCGACGACGGCGCGAAGCGCCTTCGCCGGTACCGTCTTCAGCATTGGCTGGCGCGTCACCCTGTTCGGTGGCGTCGGTGTCGCTCCGCTGTGCATCCTCGGCCGGGGCGGCCTTGGCCGGTTCCTGGACGTGGGCGGCCGGTGCGGCGGCATCGGTGGTCACCACGGCCGCCGCGGCGATCACGGCGGCGTCGGCAGCGACCGGTGCAGCGGGGGTCGGCTTCGATGCATCGGCCTGCGGCTGGCGCGCGGGCTTCTCGCTCATGGCTGGCTTGTCGCCGTCGTTCTGCTGCGGTTTGGCCTGGCCGTTCTGGCCCTGCTTCTGCTTCAGCTTCGGCTGCTGCTGGTCATTGCGCGATTCATTGCGTGGCTTGGCCGGCTGCTGCTCGTTGCGCGGCTTGCCCTGGCCGGGTGCCTGCACCTGTGCTGCATTGCCATTGGCCGGTGCGGCGGTGTCCTGGCGGCGCTCGTCACGACGCTCACCCTTCGGGCCGCGTTCGCCACGCTCACCGCGGTCCTTGCCACGGCCCTGCGCCTGCGCATTGCCGTTTCCACCACGCTCGCCACGCTCATCGCGGCGGCCGTTGCGGTCCTTGCCGTTGCGGTCCTTGTTGCGACCGTTGCGGTTGCCATCCTGGGCCGAGCGGTTGCTCGGCTGCGGTGCGGCGGCCGGGGCCGGTTCGCCACCGAAGATGCGCTTGAGCCAACCCACCACGCCGGTTGCCGCCGGGGCGGCAACGGGGGCGGCGACCGGGGCCGGTGCGGCTTCGGGTTCCGGCGCTTCGCGCACCGGGGCCGGCTGGCTGTGCTTGACCTGGGTCACCACCGGGGCGACCGGGATGTTCAGCTGGGCCTTGGTCAGTGCATGCACCGGCAGCTTGCGCGGGGTACCGCGCTGGTAGCTCGGCTTGCCGCTTTCTTCGCCCAGCTCGTTCTCACGCAGGCGGGTCACTTCGTAATGCGGGGTGTGCAGCTGCTCGTCGGCGACGATCACGATCGGCGCGTCATGACGCTGCTCGATCTCGCGCAGCGCGCTGCGCTTTTCGTTGAGCAGGTAATTGGCGATCTCGACCGGGGCCTGGACCAGCACCTGCCCGGTGTTCTCCTTCATCGCATGCTCTTCCGCCACGCGGATGATGGACAGCGACAGCGACTCGACGCTGCGCATCCGGCCATGGCCGTCGCAACGCGGGCAGACGATCTGGCTGGATTCGCCCAGGCTCGGGCGCAGGCGCTGGCGGCTCATTTCCATCAGGCCGAAGCGCGAGATGCGGCCCAGCTGCACGCGCGCACGGTCGTACTTGAGCGCGTTCTGCAGGCGGTTCTCGACTTCGCGCTGGTGCTTGTTGGAGGCCATGTCGATGAAATCGATGACCACCAGGCCACCCAGATCGCGCAGGCGCAGCTGGCGGGCCACTTCTTCGGCCGCTTCCAGGTTGGTCTGGAAGGCGGTGTCCTCGATGTCGCTGCCCTTGGTGGCGCGCGAGGAGTTGACGTCGATGGCGGTCAGCGCTTCGGTCTGGTCGACCACGATCGAGCCGCCCGACGGCAGGCGGACGTTGCGTTCATACGCGCCTTCGATCTGCGATTCGATCTGGAAGCGGTTGAACAGCGGGATGTCGTCCTTGTAATGCTTGAGCTTGCGCAGGGTCTGCGGCATCACCTGCTGCATGAACTCCTGGGCGGTCTCGTACAGCTCTTCGGTGTCCACCAGGATCTCGCCGACATCGGCGCGCAGGTAGTCACGCAGGGCGCGCACGATCAGGCGCGATTCCTGGTAGATCAGGAACGAGGCGGGCTTGGTCAGTGCCGCTTCGGCGATCGACTTCCAGACCTGCAGCAGGTAATCCAGATCCCACTGCAACTCTTCGGCATCGCGGCCGACGCCGGCGGTGCGGATGATCACGCCCATGTCGTCAGGGATGTTCAGCTTGTCCAGCGCTTCTTTCAGCGCGGCGCGGTCTTCGCCTTCGATGCGACGCGAGACGCCACCGGCGCTCGGCGAGTTCGGCATCAGGACCATGTAGCGGCCGGCCAGCGAGATGAACGTGGTCAGGGCAGCGCCCTTGTTGCCGCGCTCTTCCTTGTCCACCTGGACCACGACTTCCTGGCCTTCACGCAGCAGCTCGCGGATGCCGGCCTTGTTGTGGTCCACGCCTGCCTGGAAGTAATCGCGGGAGATTTCCTTCAGCGGCAGGAAGCCATGGCGCTCGCCGCCGTATTCGACGAAAGCGGCCTCCAGCGAAGGCTCAAGGCGCGTGATGCGGCCCTTGTAGATGTTCGACTTCTTCTGTTCCTTGGACGGCTGTTCGATGTCGATGTCGTACAGCGTCTGGCCATCCACGATGGCTACCCGCAGCTCTTCAGCCTGCGTGGCATTGATCAGCATTCGCTTCATTCTTGCGTTCCTCGCGCGCTGCTACCGCGCGGAACGCCATGGGGTTTCGCTTCTGGTCACGCTTCACCGCCCATCGCGCATGCGCGGGGAGGGCGGTTTGGGTTTCCAGCGCTACAACACCACGGCAGGCCGCGGGAGCGCTTCATTTGTTTTGGTTTGGGTGTAACGGGGCCGGAGGCAGCTTTCAGCCAGGCTGGAGCGCCACAGGGACATGTTCAGCGCGAATGCGTGTCAGACATCCGGCGATGGCCGGGACCGCCGGTGAGCCGCTAACATGGCCGCCCCGGGGGCGGTGGCTGCGCACTGTGCCGGAATCGCGGGAAGTCGGGCTTCTGGCCCAGAGCAACTTCCAACGAAATCAATCCCTTATCTCGCCCGCCGAGTGTAACAGAATAAAAGGCCAATGACCGTTACCGAGCCCACCCCCAAAGCCGCTGAAGCCATGACCAGCGTACGTATCATCACTGTCCCGGCCGACCGCGCCGGGCAACGCCTGGACAACTTCCTGCTCGGCCAGCTCAAGGGTGCACCGCGCAGCCTGATCTACAAGCTGGTCCGCAGTGGCCAGGTCCGCGTGAACGGCGGCCGCGCCAAGGCCGAGCGCAAACTCGAAGGCGGCGACGAAGTGCGGGTTCCGCCTGTCCGTCTGAACGAAGAGGGCGACAAGGCAGGTCCGCCCCCGGCATTCATGAAACGGCTGGAAGATGCCATCGTGTTCGAAGACGATCGGCTGCTGGCGTTGAACAAACCGTCGGGCGTGGCCAGCCATGGCGGCAGCGGCATCAGCTTCGGCGCGATCGAAACCCTGCGCGCGCTGCGCCCGGGCAAGACGCTGGAGCTGGTCCATCGGCTGGACCGCGATACCTCGGGCCTGCTGATCGTGGCCAAGAAGCGCTCGGCCCTGAGCGAGCTGCAGGCGCTGCTGCGGGAAGACCACGGGGCCGGCATCCGCAAGCGCTACCTGACCCTGCTCGCCGGCCGCATGCCCGATGGAACCATGACCGTGGACGCCCCGCTGCACGTGGGCCTGCGCCAGGGCGGCGAGCGGCATGTGCAGGTCAATCCGATCGGCAAGGAGTCGATCAGCCACTTCAAGGTGCTGGAGCGCAAGGGCGGGCATTCGTACTGCGAGGTGCGCATCGAGACCGGCCGCACCCATCAGATCCGCGTGCATGCCCAGCATCTGGGGCATCCCGTCGCAGGTGACGACAAATACGGCGATCCGGACGTCAACAAGCGGCTTCGTGAGCAGATCGGTCTGAAACGTCTGTTCCTGCACGCGGCCTCGCTGGAGTTCGCGCTGGATGCGGGCAAGACGCCGTACCTGATCAATGCACCGCTGGCCGAGGAGCTGGTCGAGGTGCTCAACCGGTTGAAGTGAACCGGCCCATCACCACTTGAACAGCACCAGGCTGATCGCCAGGCTTCCCATCCCGGCCACCAGGCCGTACACGGTCTCGTGGCCCTTGGCGTAGCGCTTGGCCGCCGGCAGCAGTTCGTCCAGGGCCAGGAACACCATCACCCCGGAGATGATGCCGAACACCCAGCCGAAGGTGGCGTGGTTGAGCACCCCTGACAGGGCGACATACCCGATCGCCGCGCCGATCGGCTCGGCCAGACCGGACAGCAGGCTGGCGCCGAACGCGTAGAACTTGTTCTGCGTGGCGAAATACACCGGGACCGCGATCGCGATGCCCTCGGGGATGTTGTGGATCGCGATGGCGAAGGCCAGCGGCATGCCCACCGACGGGCTTTCCAGCGTGGCGAAGAACGTGGCCAGGCCCTCGGGGAAGTTGTGCGCGGTGATCGCCACCGCCGTCAGCAGGCCGACCCGCTTGATGTAGGCCTTGTTGTTGTCACGGAACAGAGGGTCCTGCTTGTCCAGGCTTTCGTGCGGGTTCGGGATCAGATGGTCGATGGCCACGATCAGCAGCACGCCTACCAGGAAGGCCGCGGTGCCATACGCGAAGCCCAGCCGGGCGTCGTAGGCCTGGGTGAATGAATCGATCGCCTTGTTGAGGATCTCGGTCAGGGAGACGAAGACCATCGCCCCACCGGCAAAGGCTAGGCCGAACGCCAGCAGGCGCGGGTTGGGCCGGCGGGAGAACAGCACCATGAGGCTGCCCAGCGCGGTAGCCAGGCCGGCGGCCAACGTGACCGCCAGGGCGATCCACAGGTTTTCACTGGAAATATCAGGCATCCGCCAACGCGTCCTTGTAGAAGTGCAGCACGCCCCGGGCATTGGCACCGGGGCGTGGAGTAGGGAGCACGAGGTTTGCGGCGGCTGACCTCAACATACTGCGTCGATCAGCCGCCGCGACGCAGCCGTTCTTCAACCGCGAAGCACTGGTCGGGCTTGGGCTGCGGCGGGTTGAAGCTGACCGGCACCTGGATCGTGGTCGGGACCGTCTGCCCGGCGCGGGTGGCCGCCTTGAACTGCCAGGCCTGTACGGCCTTCTGCGCCTGCTCGTCGAGCTGGGCATTGCCGCTGCCACTGGCGAGCTGAACCTGGCTGGGCTTGCCGTCAGCGGCGATGGTCACCTTGAAGGTGCTGGTGCCGCCGATCCCCTGGCAGGCCAGTTCGATCGGGTACTCCGGCGGTGGTGTCTTGACCGCGGCGACCTCGGTCGGCGCAGCGACCGGTGCAGCCGGTTCGGCGGGTGTCTTGTTACAGCCGGCCAGGGCGGCCAGGGCAAGGCTGGACAGTGCGATGTACTGCAGTTTCATGGGCTTACTCCGTCAGGGCCGAGGCTTTCGCCGCGCAGATGAAGTCGTTCTCGCTCAGGCCGCCCACATCGTGGGTGGAGAAGCGCACCACGGCGCGGTCGTAATGCACGCCAAGGTCCGGGTGGTGGTCTTCGCGATGGGCCACCCAGGCCAGCGCGTTCACGAAGGCCATGGTGCCGTGGTAGTTATCGAAGCGGAAGGTGCGGGTCAGCGCCTGGCCGGCCTCGGCCAGCTCCCAGCCAGGCACCTGGGCCAGCAGCTCGGTGACCCGGGCGGTGCCGAGCTTGTGGTCGCTGCCTTTGCGCGGCACGCAGTGCGCGTGCGCCAGCGGAATCAGGTCGGCCATGGGTTCCTCCACATCTGTATGACTGAACAATGCGCGGTCCGGTGTATAAACCGAATGAGCGCATCACAAGGGATTGGCTAGAATAGCCCGATGATCCAGATATCCGACACTGCCCAATCCTATTTCCGCAAGCTGATCGAACGTGAGGCCGTGCCCGGCATGGGTGTGCGCCTGACCGCCGTCGATGCGGGTACCCCGCGCGCCGATGCCCGCCTGGAGTTCGCTGATCCCAGTGAACTGCTCGGTGACGAGTGGGCGGTGGACTGCGATGGCTTCACCCTCTATGTGGCCGCCACCAGTGTGGCCTGGGTCGATGGCGCCGAGATCGATTTCGTCACCAGTGCTACCGGCAGCCAGCAGTTGACCATCAAGGCCCCCAAGATCAAGGGCGAGGCGCCGACCGAAGGCTCCTCGCTGGTCGAGCGCGTGCGCTGGGTGGTCGAGAACGAAGTCAATCCGCAGCTGGCGTCGCACGGTGGCAAAGTCGCGGTGCAGGAAGTTTCCGCTGATGGCGTGGTGTTGCTGCGTTTCGGCGGCGGCTGCCAGGGCTGCGGCATGGCCGATGTCACGCTCAAGCAGGGGATTGAAAAGACCCTGATGGGGCGGGTGCCGGGCATCACTGCGGTGCGCGATGCGACCGACCACGAGAGTGGCGACGCGCCGTACATTCCCCGCGGCACGGCAGCCTGATTCCGCTGCGTGCCACTGCGCCGGGCTGACGACATCCTCGAGTGGCTGCTGGCACGCCAGCCGGACACGCGCTTTCTTGAAAAAACCACCGGCCTCCCCTATGGGTGGGGCCTGTGGCTGCGTGCGTTGTCGCCGTTGCCGCGGCCGTTCCGGGCCAGCGAAGTGCTGGCCGAGCTGGCCCAGCGCGCGCCGGTGCCGCACGGCGGGCGCCTGCCCGAACTGAGTTTCGTCCAGGCGATGCGTCGCTTGCTCTGGCAGGGCTGGGATCCGGCGCCGCGCGATCAGCGCTGGATGCGATGGACGTCGGCGGTGATCAGCGCGCTGCTGCATCTGATATTCGCACTGTTGCTGCTGTGGGTGGCCTTGATCCGGCCGCCGAGCGAGCCGGAGCAGAGCGGTGAGAGTGGCCGCGTGCAGGTCGCGTTCGTCGGCCGTGGCACCCCGCAGCAGGAAGAGGGTGGCCAGCCTGCCGCAGCCGAACCTGCCACTGCTGAAGCCGCCATCGCGGCTGCAATGGCCAATGCCCAGGCGATGGCCCAGGCCGAAGCCGATGCGCGCGAGCCGTCCGCATCCGCGCCGCAGCCCTCTTCCACGCCCGTGCCGCCCAGCGAACCGCAGCCGGCGCCCCCCTCGCCAGCGACACCGGCGGTGGAGCAGCCGCTCCAGGCGACGGACGTGGCCCAGGCGACATCCGATTTCGTGGTGCCGCCCACCAGCGTGCCCCGCACCGAGGTGCGCGTGGTCACGCGTGATCCGCAGGACATCGCCGTGCGCGAGCGCACCGTGGTGACTGTGGAAGCGCCGGCGCCACGCAGCAACGTACCAACGCCGCGCGCGGTGGAGCCGCAACTGCGCACGCCCGACGTGAGCGTGCAGGAACGCCAGGTCGCCATCGTCGAGGCGCCGACACCGACTGTCACGGTGCCGGGCCCACAGGTGGAGGCCGCCGTGCCGCAACGCGAGCTGCAGGTGCGCGAGCGCGAGATCCGGCCGGTTACCGCGCCTGCCGTGACCGTCGCGACGCTGCCTGCGCGCGAGATGACCGTCCCGGGACGATCCGCGGAGGTCGCCGTGCGCGAACGTGCCGTGCCCAATGCCGCACCACGCCCGTCGTCACCGTCGCCAGCTGCGCCGAGCAGCACTGCCACGGCATCGGCGCCTTCCACTCCCGCAGGCGCCACCCGTGCGCCCGCCAACCGCGCGTCGACGCCTGCAGCTTCGCCCGCCAGCCAGGCGGCAGCGGCCCCGGGCAACTGGGCAACCCCGAATCGCGCGGACGACTGGGGTGCAGCCAATCACCCGCAGGATGCCGATCTCAACGGCCGGGCGGTCAGCGCGACAGGCAAGAGCGGCGGCAGCCTGTTCAACGCAGATGGCAGCGTGCGCGTGCCAGGGCAGGCGGGAGCAGGCAACACCGAGCGCGGTGCACCCGGCGGCGAGAAGGACGGATGGAGCAAGGAGCGCATCGCGCAGTCCGGCACGTGGCTCAAGCGCCCGCCGTACGACTACACCCCGACCTCGTTCGACAAGTACTGGGCGCCCAACGAATCGCTGCTGGCCGAGTGGGTCCGCAAGGGCATCAAGGCCGTCGAGATCCCGATCCCGGGCACAAGCTCGACAATCTCCTGCGTGATTTCCGTCCTGCAGTTCGGTGGCGGGTGCGGCCTGAGTGATCCGAACATGCAGGACCAGCCGGCCATCGCGCGGCCGCCGCCGGACATCCCGTTCAAGAAAGAACTGCAGGAAGACAACGGCAGCCGATGAGGCTGCGCAGCGTTACGGCTGTACTGCGTCGCTCGCATCCACGCCCGCGTCCTGCAACGCCACGAACGCCCAGAACGGCACGTTGCTCTCGCCCCAGTAGCGGCAGGCTTCGTCGAGCACATCCAGCAGCGTGTCGAATTCCGCGCCCGCCTCGCTGCGCAACGCATCGGCATCGTTGAAGAACAGCGCATAGCCGTTGGCCGGCAGCCAGGCCAGGTCGCGCAGGTTGTCGGTCAGTGCATCCCAGTTGCCACCAAAGCCGGTCGGGAAATCCAGGCGCGCGGCCAGCCGCATCAGCAGCGTGCGCTTGTCCTGGCAGCCGGCCAGATCGATCTGGATCACACGCAGGCCGGCATCGCGCATCGCGGCCGACAACGGGGCGACATCGTCATTGCCGATCGCATAGATGCCGGCGTTGTTGATGTCGTGCAGGCCCAACTCGAATCCGTCATGCGTCATTGCCAGCTCCCGGCAGGTGGAACGTCGAAACTGCGGAACGTTTCATAGTGATCATCGGTATAGAACCAGCCAGTAGGGGGTGTGCCGCCGGTGACGATGCGCCGTGCGCCGCGATTGCCGGCACCGGGCGTGTCCACCGTGTATTCGTGGTAGTAGCCGCGCGGCCGCTGCGGCAGGCGTTGTTCGCGGTTGCTGAAGACGCTGCCGTCCTGCCGGTGCGGGAACGGACCGCCGCGCTGGATGAGTGCAATGGTGTCGCGCGCTTCGGCGGGCAGGAACGGGGGCAGGGGATCGCGCGCTGCCTTCGCCGATGCTGGCGATGACGTCGGTGCACCGGTGACCGGCGCGGCATCGGGCTGGGTCAGCGATGGCGCGAACTGCGGCGCGGGCGGGCGCTGGGCGAGCTTGATGGCGGCCAGCCCACCGACCAGGAGCACGATGGCGATCAACAACAGCAGCGGCTTGCGCATGGGAGGCCAAGAGCGTTGGGCGAGGCGACTACTCTACTGCGATCATCGGCCCGCACGGTGAGGCCCAGCCGAACAGGCGTGCTGCATTGCGAGCAAGTGCGCCGCGCGTGCGTGCCACCGTCACTTTCGCGTAACGATCCCGACACGCCATCGACCGCGCAGGACGAAGTTTCCTTTACATGGCCCTTGGTAAGCTCATCGGCCATCCCCATCATCGACTCCGCAACGCCCGGTCTTTGCCGGGTGAGTGAGCTACCAGGAGAACCACATGGCCTATACCCTCCCCAAGCTGTCCTACGCCTACGACGCGCTCGAGCCGCATATCGACGCAGCGACGATGGAAATCCACCACACCAAGCATCACCAGACGTACATCAACAACGTCAATGCTGCGCTGGAAGGCACCGAGTTCGCCGACCTGCCGGTGGAAGAGCTGGTCAAGAAGACCAAGTCGCTTCCGGAGAACCTGCAGGGCGTCGTGCGCAACAACGGCGGCGGCCACGCCAACCACACCCTGTTCTGGACCGTGATGTCGCCCAACGGCGGCGGCGCCCCGGTCGGTGATGTCGCCAAGGCGATCGATTCGCAGCTGGGCGGCCTGGAAAAGTTCAAGGAAGCCTTCACCAAGGCCGCACTGACCCGTTTCGGCAGCGGCTGGGCCTGGCTGAGCGTCACCCCGGACAAGAAGGTCGTGGTGGAAAGCAGCGCCAACCAGGACAGCCCGCTGATGGACGGAAACACGCCGATCCTGGCGTTGGACGTGTGGGAACACGCGTACTACCTGAAGTATCAGAACCGTCGCCCGGAATACATCGGCGCGTTCTTCAACGTTGTCGACTGGAATGAAGTCGAGCGTCGTTATCAGGAAGCCATTGCCTGATCGGCATGGTCACCTGACAGACGAACGGCCAGGCAGCGATGCCTGGCCGTTTTTCGTTGGGGACACCTTGCAGCTCAGGGCGCGCTGGTGCTTGCCGGGGTCTGCAGGCGCAGCGTCGCCATGGTGCCCAGGCGCATCGCGGTGGGGTCGCTTTCGCTGGCCGGCAGCTTGATGCTGTCCTGGCGCATTCCGCCGAAGTGCTTGACCTGGAACAGCACGTCCAGGCCGTGCCCGCGCGCTGCGCCGGCCAGCGAGGGCGGATCCACGCGTTCGCCGGGATTCTTGCGCGCCGGCTGGAACCCCGGAGTGCTGCCGACCAGTTCGCCGATCTCGGCCGAGAAGTCGCCAGCGATCAGCGACGGCAGGCCATCGGAGGTCGCACCGATCCAGGTCATCAGGTCGCTGGTCTGGTGCCGGCGCATCTGTGCATCGTCCGGTTCCGGTCGCAGCCGCGCGATGTAGATGTTGACCAGCTCCTCGCGCAGCTTGACCCGCAGCATGCCGGCCGCGCTGAACTGGCCGGGCGGGTGCAGCAGGGTGACCGCATCATCGGTCACCGGCAGGCGGGTCATCAGGGCGCTGCCGTGCCGCAGCGGCTGGCTGGGCGGGTCGGCGGTGACGAAATCGCAGCTGTAGCGCAGGCGGCTGGCCAGCCAGCAGGCCGGATTGCGGCCCTGGGTCTGGAGTACCCGCTGCACCGCGATCACGTCCGGCTGCATCGTTTCGAGCAGCTGCAGCACCTGGTCACGGCGCTGCTGCCATTGCGCATCATCCTGGGTGGGCAGCTCCAGCGTGGCGATCTTCAGCGAGGGCAGGGCCTCCTCGGCCTGCCGTGCGTGGACAAGCGCCGTCGGTGCCGCCAGTAACAGCAGCAGGATCCAGCTCGGCCAGCGTTGGGTCCCACCAGTGATGTGCGCGCGCATAACGATAAGTTTACGCTTCCGCCGTCGATGATCCGTGACATGGTGCTGCTGTGGGACCGCTGTTCCGGATCGGCCTGCCATGTCCGGCGGCCCCTGTCATGCAGCTGTGCAGCGTGCGCTGGGGTACAGGCTTCCGGTAATCTTGGCCCTTTCGTGTTCGCAGGACAGCCCCACAGGATGAGCAATATCGCAGCCGCCAGCGCCGGCAAAGGAAAAATGCCGCGCCAGATTCCCTACATCATCGGCAATGAGGCCTGCGAACGCTTCAGCTTCTATGGGATGCGCAACATCCTGGTGCAGTTCCTGATCACCTCGCTGCTGCTGCAGGAGATCACCGCCGATGGCCGCGCCGGCGAGGCGAAGGACATCATGCACAGCTTCATGATCGGCGTGTACTTCTTCCCGCTGCTCGGTGGCTGGTTGGCCGACAAATTCTTCGGCAAGTACCACACCATCCTGTGGTTCAGCCTGATCTACTGCGCCGGTCACGCCTGTCTGGCCATCTTCGAGGACAGCCGCCAGGGCTTCTTCGTCGGCCTGGGCCTGATCGCGCTGGGCGCGGGCGGCATCAAGCCGCTGGTGGCCTCGTTCATGGGCGACCAGTTCGACCAGAGCAACAAGCATCTGGCCAAGGTCGTGTTCGACGCCTTCTACTGGATCATCAACTTCGGCTCGCTGTTCGCCTCCCTGCTGATCCCGCTGGCGCTCAAGAACCTCGGCCCGTCGTGGGCGTTCGGCATCCCGGGCATCCTGATGTTCGTGGCCACCTTTGTGTTCTGGATGGGCCGCAAGCGCTATGTGCTGGTGCCGCTGCCGCCGAAGGACCCGCATTCGTTCGGCAACGTGGTGCGTACCGCGCTGTCGGCACAGGTGCCGGGCAAGGGCCGTCCGGGTCGTACGCTGGCGATTCTCGGTGCGGTGCTGGCCGTGGCCTCGATGGGTCTGGTGGGCAGTTTGGGCATCGTGATCTGCCTGTGCATCGCGCTCGTCCTGCTGCTGGCCGGCATCGGTGGCGGCACCTGGATCCAGCTCGACCGGGCCCGTGCGGTGCACCCGGCCGAAGCCGTGGAAGGGGTTCGCTCGGTACTGCGCGTGCTGGTGATCTTCGCCTTGACCACCCCGTTCTTCTCGCTGTTCGACCAGAAGGCCTCGACCTGGGTCCTGCAGGGCCAGCAGATGGCCATGCCGAGCTGGTTCACCGCCTCGCAGATGCAGGCGCTGAACCCGTTGCTGGTGATGATCCTGATCCCGTTCAACAACCTGGTGCTGTACCCGATGCTGCGTCGTTTCGGCTTCGAGCCGACCGCCCTGCGCCGGATGACCGCCGGCATCGCCTTCAGTGGCCTGGCCTGGATCGTGGTGGGCGGCATCCAGGTGATGATGGATGGCGGCAACGTCATGTCCATCTTCTGGCAGATGCTGCCTTATGCGCTGCTGACCTTTGGTGAGGTGCTGGTCTCGGCCACCGGCCTGGAGTTCGCCTACAGCCAGGCGCCGCAGGCGATGAAGGGCGTGGTGATGAGCTTCTGGAACCTGACCACCACCATCGGCAACCTGTGGGTGCTGCTGTCCAACGCGGCGGTGCGCAACGATACGGTGACCCACCAGATCGCCAGTACGGGTTTGAGCGAGGCGGCGTTCCTGATGTTCTTCTTCGCCGGGTTTGCTTTCCTGGCGGCGTTGGCCTTTGGTTGGTATGCCAAGCGCTATCGTATGGTCGACAACTACCGCACCGCCTGAGCCTGACATGACCCCAGTCAACCTGCTGCTGATCGCCATCACCGTCATCGTGTCGTGGATGGCGTTCAAGAACCGCGCGCTCGCCGACCGCCTGATCCTGTGGCCGCCGGCGGTGGACCGCAATCGCCAGTACGACCGCCTGATCACGTACGGGTTCATCCACGCTGATCTGTCGCATCTGGCGTTCAACATGATCACGCTGTTCTTCTTCGGCGGCTTCATCGAACAGGTGATGCTGCAGTTGAGCGGCAGCTACCTGACCTATCCGGCGTTCTATCTGGGCGCGTTGCTGGTCTCGATCCTGCCGAGCTACCTGAAGAACCAGAAGAACCCGAATTACCTCAGCCTGGGGGCGTCAGGTGCGGTCTCGGCGGTGCTGTTCGCCTTCATCCTGATCAAGCCGTGGTCGATCATCCTGGTGCTGTTCATTCCGGCCCCGGCGATCATCTATGCGGTGTTCTACGTGGGCTACAGCATCTGGATGGACCGCCGTGGCGGCGATCGCATCAACCACAGCGCGCACCTGGCCGGTGCGGCCTTCGGTGTGTTGTTCATGCTGGCCATGCAGCCAAGCATCTTCAGCCACTTCCTGCGCGAGCTGAGCAACCCGACCTTCCGCCTCGGCGGTTGAGGCAGGGCGGACCGACCAACGGTCGGTACCTGCGGCGTGGCATGTGGCGCGGGGTAGCTCACGACCGTTGGTCGTGAGCACGCCAACCGTCAGGCAGCCTTCTTGCCGTCCACGCCATAGGTGCTCAGCAGCCGGGCGTAGACCTCGTTGTCGATCTGATCGAATTCCCAGCCCTGGGTCTGGCCATTCACGGCCAGCTGGAACAGGCCTTCGAGCAGCGAGCTGTCGGCATCGCCGTGGGCGGCGGGGGCGGGTGCAGTGTTGTCCATGCGGACCTCCGGAAAGCGGGTTCGTACCGGTCAGGTCTTCGCAAAAGCCGTGCCAGCTTTTACGCCCTGTCCGAGACCCATATCGGCTTGAACGGCCCAGGCTTTAGGTCGGCAAGTGACGTGTTGCGTCGCTGCCTGACCCTGTTCAGGCTTCACACGATCATGGCGGTCAGCTGCGCACTATCGCGTCAGTCGCCGCAGGAGACACCGCTCATGGCTTCGGTCACGCCGCCCGGACTGGCTTACGAAGTGGAGCACGATCTGGACCACCATCGCTTCCAGGCCCGGGTCAAAGGGCATGTGGCGCTGCTGGACTACCAGATCAAGCGCAAGCGGATGATCATTACCCACACCGAGGTCCCCGAGCCGATCGCCGGCCGCGGCGTCGCGGGCGAACTGACCAAGGTGGCGCTGCGTTACGCGCGCGACAACAAGTTCAAGGTCGTGCCGGCCTGTGCGTACGCCGAGGCGTTCCTGCAGCGGCACGAGGAGTACGACGACCTGCTGGTCCGATGACGACAGCGGGTCATGCTTCAGGGATGGCTGATCATGATGGTGGGTTACAACAAGGGGATTTCAGGATGAACATCGCAGGAAACCGTCGCGCGCTGCGCGTCAGCGCGCTGGCCTTGGCCATGGGCGTGGTGGTGATGGCCGGGTGCAAGCGCGACGGCGAAACAGCGGCCCCGGCCGCGCCGGTCGACACCGCCGCCGAGCCGGCTGCCCCGGCCGTGGCACCCGACGCGCCGATCGAACTGCGCGACGTGATCGAGACCTCGCCGCAGGCGGTGGTCGGGATCAGCTATCCGCCCGACATCGCGCGCTATCCGGGCCTGGCCAAGGCCTTGGCCGGCTACGCCGACAGTGCGCGGGCCGAGCTGCAGCAGGCGGTGGACGGCCTGGGCAACGACAAGCCGACGATGCCGTATGAGCTGTCGCTGAGCTTTGAGAAGGTGCTGGAGACACCGCAGCTGGTGGTGGTGACCGCCGATGGCAGCCGCTACACCGGGGGGGCCCATGGGGAGCCGCTGGTGGCGCGTTTCGTGTGGCTGCCGGAGCAGCAGCAGATGCTGACCGCCGACAAGCTGGTGGCCGATGCCAAGGGCTGGAAAGCGATCAGTGATTACGTGGCCGACCAGCTGCGCGAGCGCGTGGCCACCCGGCTCAGTGGCGATGAGATGGAGCCGGCACAGATGCAGGAATCGCTGCGCAACGCCAGCCGGATGATCGCCGACGGCACCGGGCCGAGCGCGGACAACTTCAGCCAGTTCCAGCCGTTGACGGGTGCCGACGGGCATATCGCAGCGATACGCTTTGTGTTCCCGCCCTACCAGGTAGGGCCGTACTCGGACGGCACGCAGACCGTGGACGTTCCGGCCGCGGTGCTGGTGCCGCACGTGGCGCAGGATGTCGCGGGGCTGTTCGCCCGGGGCTGATCGACGGAGGCGATGTGGACGCTGGGCTGCAACGACGGGTCACAGGGTTGCTGCATGAGGCGGGGGTCACCGTTGACGGTGACCAGCCGCAGGACATCACGGTGCACGATCCGCGCTTCTTTGCGCGGGTCATGGCCCAGGGCTCGTTGGGCCTGGGCGAGAGCTACATGGACGGGCAGTGGGATGCCCGCGCGCTGGATGCTTTCCTGTTTCATCTGATGCAGGCGCATCTGGATGAGCGCGTACACGGCTGGCGCGATCTGGCCGATGCGCTCAAGGCGCGGGTATTCAATCTGCAGGCCGGCGCGGGGAGCTTCGAGGTCGGCCGGCGCCATTACGATCTGGGTAACGATCTGTACGAGGCGATGCTGGGCCAGCGACTTGTGTACAGCTGTGGCTACTGGCGCCAGGCCGCGGAGCTGGATGCAGCGCAGGAAGCCAAGCTCGATCTGATCTGCCGCAAGCTGGGGCTGCGGCCCGGCCAGCACATTCTGGATATCGGTTGCGGTTGGGGTGAGGCGTTGAAGTTCGCGGCCGAGCGCTATGGCGTGTCCGGGGTGGGGGTGACGATCTCGCAGGAGCAGGCGGAGTACGCGCGCCAGTTGTGTGCGGGGCTGCCGATCGAGATCCGGCTGCAGGACTACCACGAGGTGGAGGAGTCGTTCGACGCGATCCTGTCGGTGGGCATGTTCGAGCACGTGGGCGACAAGAACTATCGCGGTTACTTCGAGATGGCGCGTCGCTGCCTGCGGCCGGAGGGGTTGTTCGTGCTGCATTCGATCGGCAGCAACCTGTCGCGGCATCGCACCGATCCGTGGATCGCCAGGTACATCTTCCCCAATTCGATGCTGCCCTCGGCGGCGCAGGTGACACAGGCGTTCGAGGGCTTGTTCGTGCTGGAGGATTGGCACAACTTCGGCACCGATTACGATCGTACGCTGCAGGCATGGCGGGCCAACATCGAGGCGGCGTGGCCCCGGCTGGATGCGCAGCGCTACGACGAGCGCTTCCGCCGCATGTGGCGGTTCTATCTGGCCGGTTCGATGGCGAGTTTCCGCTGCCGGCATGCGCAGTTGTGGCAGTTGGTGTTATCGCCGAATGGGGTGCCTGGGGGCTATGTGGCGCCGCGGTGAGGGCAACAGAAAAACGCCCGGCACTGCCGGGCGTTTTTCGTACTGCACGTCCGTGAAGCAGACGCTTACTTCTTGCCGTCACCCGAGGTCAGGCCGCGCTTTTCGAGCAGCGGCTCGATCTGCGGGGCGTGGCCGGCGAAGTTCTGGAACAACTCCATCGCATCCACGCTGCCGCCCTTGGAGAGCAGGGTCTGGCGGAAGTGGTCGCCGTTCTTGCGGCTCAGGCCACCGTTTTCGCGGAACCACTTCTGGGTGTTGGCATCGAGCACTTCGGACCAGATGTAGGCGTAGTAGCCGGCCGAGTAGCCGCCCATGATGTGGCTGAAGTACGGGGTCTTGTAACGCGGCGGGACCGGCGCGTAGAAGATGCCGTCCTTGGCCAGGGCCTCGGCTTCGAACTTCATCACGTCCTTGGCGGCCGGGACCTGGTCCGGACCGATCTGGTGCCAGCGCTGATCGAGCATCGCCGCACCGAGGTACTCGGTGGTGGCGAAGCCCTGGTTGAACTTGGCGGCGGCGACGACCTTGTCGAGCAGGGCCTGCGGCATGGCCGTGCCGTTCTGGTAGTGCTTGGCGTAGTTCTTCAGGATGACCGGATCATCGGCCCACATCTCGTTGACCTGCGAGGGGAACTCGACGAAGTCGCGCGGCACCGAGGTACCGGAGAAGTAGGGGTACTTCACGTTCGAGAACATGCCGTGCAGGGCATGGCCGAACTCGTGGAAGGTGGTGGTCACTTCATCCCAGGTCAGCAGGGTCGGCTTGCCGGCCGGCGGCTTGGGGATGTTGAGGTGGTTGGCGACCACCGGCTTGAAGCCGGTCAATTCGGACTGCGACACGTAGGAGTTCATCCACGCACCGCCGCGCTTGGAGGCGCGTGCATACGGGTCGAAGATGAAGATCGCCAGCTGGCTGCCGTCGGCATCGAACACGTCGTAGACGGTGACGTCTTCGTGGTAGACCGGCAGGTCGGTGCGCTGCTTGAAGGTCAGGCCGAACTCAAGCTGGGCGGCATGGAAGACGCCGTTCTCCAGCACGTTCTTCATTTCGAAGTACGGCTTGAGCTGGGATTCGTCGAAGTTGTACTTGGCCTGGCGGACCTTCTCGCTGTAGAACGCCCAGTCCCATGCTTCCAGCTTGAAGGTCGGCTTGCCGGCGGCCTTCTGTTCCTTGTCGATCATGGCCTGCAGGTCGGCGGCTTCGCGCTTGGCGTTGGCGACGGCGGCCGGGGCGAGCTGGCCGAGCATGGCGTTGACGGCTTCGGGGGTCTTGGCGGTCTGGTTGGTGAGGTTGTAGGCGGCGAAATTCGCAAAGCCCATCAGCTTGGCCTTGTCGGCACGCAGCTGCATGATGCGCGAGACCAGGGCGGTGTTGTCGTACTCACCACCGCGGCTGCCGCGGGTCACCGAGGCTTCGTAGATCTTCTGGCGCAGCGCGCGGTTGGCCAGGTTGGTCAGCGGCGGCTGGCCGGTGGTGTTGAGCAGGGTGATGACGTACTTGCCGTCCTGGCCACGGGCCTTGGCGGCTTCGGCAGCGGCGGAGATCTGCTCCTGCGAGAGACCGGCCAGTTCCTTGACGTCATCGACGGTGATTGCCGAGGCGTTCACTTCGGCCAGCACGTTCTGGCTGAACTTGGTGCCCAGGTTGGCCAGCTCGGCGTTCATTTCCTTGAGCTTGGTCTTGTCGGCTTCGGACAGCTTGGCGCCGGCGCGGACGTAGCTCTCGTAGTACTTCTCGACCAGGCGCACGCCTTCGGCGTCCAGGCCAAGGGAGGCGCGACCGTCGTACAGGCTCTGGATGCGGGCGAACAGCTTGCCGTTCAGCGCGATGGCGTCGCTGTGCGCGGCGAAGCGGGCGGAGTAGTCGGCCTGCAGCTTCTTGCGTGCGTCATTGGTGTCGGCACCGACGAGGCTGAAGAAGACGGTGGTGGCGCGATCCAGGGTGTCACCGCTCTTTTCCAGGGCGATGATGGTGTTGTCGAAGGTCGGCTTGGCCTTGTTGTTGGCGATCGCGTCGACTTCCTTCAGCTGCTGGGCCATGCCGGCGTCGAAGGCGGGAGCGAAGTCGCTGTCCTTGATCTTGTCGAACTGCGGGAAGTGCAGCGGCAGCGGGCTGTCGGCGAAGAACGGGTTGGCCTGCTGGGCGGTGGTCGCGGCCGGGGTGGCGGCGGTGGCGGAATAGGCGGGCAGGGCAAGGCCGAGGGTCACGGCGACGGCGAGGGCAAGACGGGTGGTCAAGGGGAATTCTCCGGTCAGACAAGTCTTTGAGGGTAACCCGAGCCGTTGGTGAGCGGCTTGTGTCGAAAGGCATGTTTTGGCCGTGCGAAGGCCGGGGCATTGGGAAAGGGCGCGGTCACTGCAGCAACAGCAACAGCAACAGCGGCGGTGGGCTGCTGCGAGGCGCGGGGCGGGTGGGGGCCAGCGGGGCACGCTGTGAATACGTCCATGTACGCTCGTAGTGCGCCATCCATGGCGCACTACGGCCCCGCCAACCCCCACCCGCCCCGCGCTGGACAGTTGATTGGCGCCTTGAGAAGGAGCGTGTGGCCCTGAGTGTGGGTGGTAGTGCCGGCCGCTGGCCGGCTCCTCAGCCCACCATGCCGAACGCGGTGGGCGGGCTAAGATGAGGTCTTTCCACCAGGCCCTCCTCCCATGACCACTGCCTTCGATTTCCCGTTCGTGGACCTGTCCGGTCAGCCGCAGGCGTTGGCGCAGTACCAGGGCAAGGTGTTGCTGCTGGTCAATGTGGCCAGCAAGTGCGGCTTTACGCCGCAGTACGAGGGGCTGGAGGCGCTGTGGCGGGAGTTCGGGCCGCGGGGGCTGGTGGTGGTCGGGTTTCCCTGCGATCAGTTCGGGCACCAGGAGCCGGGTGATGCGGGGCAGATCGGGGAATTCTGTTCGCTGACCTATGGGGTCAGTTTCCCGATGTCGGACAAGGTCGAGGTCAACGGCGCCGGCGCTGATCCGCTATGGAAGTGGCTCAAGGCCGAGAAGGCCGGGGTATTGGGCACGCGCGGGATCAAGTGGAACTTCAGCAAGTTCCTGGTCGGGCGCGATGGGCAGGTGCTGGCGCGGTATGCGCCGACCGACAAGCCCGAGTCGCTGCGCGGGGATATCGAGGCCGCGCTGGGCTGAGGCGTCCCCGGTCAGGGCGCGGCCAGAGGTAGGGCTGGCCGCTGGCCGGCTGCTCATGTTGCATGACCTTCGCCGGTCCGGCCATGCGAGGCGTGGCTCCACCGTGCCACGTGCAGGGCTGACGGCCAGCGGCCGGCACTACCCGGAAGCGGGGCGTCGGGCTGAAGGGCTGTTCGCCCGCGCACCTCACTTTTCGACGAAGGCGCGCTCGAATACGTAGTGGCCCGGGGTGCCGATGCGCGGGGAGGTCTGGAAGCCGCGGCTGTCCAGCACGGTGCGCAGGTCGGCCAGCATCTGCGGGCTGCCGCAGATCATGGCGCGGTCGTTCTCCGGGTCCAGCGGCGGCAGGCCGAGGGTCTTCTGCATTTCGCCGCGTTCCATCAGAGAGGTCAGCCGGCCCTGGTTGGGGAAGGCTTCGCGTGTCACGGCCGGGTAGTAGAGCAGCTTGTCGCCGATCATCTCGCCGAGGAATTCGTGCTCGCGCAGTTCCTTCTCGAACAGGTCGCGGTAGGCCAGGTCCTTCTCGTAGCGCACGCCGTGGGTGAGGATCACCTTGTCGAAGCGCTCGTAGGTTTCCGGGTCCTTGATCACCGACAGCCACGGCGCCAGGCCGGTGCCGGTGCCCAGCAGGTACAGGTGTTTGCCCGGGTGCAGGTCACTGATCAGCAGGGTGCCGGTGGGCTTCTTGCCGACCAGTACTTTGTCGCCCGGCTTGATGTGCTGCAGGCGCGAGGTCAGCGGGCCGTCCTGGACCTTGATGCTGAAGAACTCCAGGTTTTCTTCCCAGTTGGCGCTGGCGATGGAGTACGCGCGCAGCAGCGGGCGCGCCTCGGTTTCCAGGCCGATCATCACGAACTGGCCGTTCTCAAAGCGGAAGCCGCTGTCGCGGGTCGTGGTGAAGCTGAAGTAGGCGTCGGTCCAGTGACGGACCTCAAGCACCGTTTCGGCGCCAAAAGCGGAAGACATGGGGTGGGGTTCTGGTCGGTTTCGTCGGGTCTAGTTTATCTCAAATGAGATAAATTCTCATTGACTGGCGGGACAGGCCCGCCAGCCGCGGGTTTCAGCGGTAGCCAGCCGCCTGCAGCTCGAACAGTTCGGCGTAGCGGCCACCCTGGGTCATCAACTCGGCATGGGTGCCGCTGGCCTCGATGCGGCCGTCGGCCAGCACCAGAATGCGGTCGGCCATGCGCACCGAGGAGAAGCGGTGCGAGATCAACACGGCAGTGCGGTTGTCAGACAGTTCCTTGAAGCGCTGGAACACCTCGAACTCGCTGCGGGCATCCAGTGCCGCGGTGGGTTCATCGAGGATCATCACCTGCGCATCGCGCATGTAGGCACGGGCGATCGCGATCTTCTGCCATTGCCCGCCGGACAGGTCCACGCCCATCTTGAAGCGGCGGCCGATCAGCTGGTCGTAGCCGCCAGGCAGGGCGGCGATGACTTCATCGGCCATGCCACGGCGCGCGGCATCGCGGATGCGGGCGTCGTCGGTCATCGCCTCGACAAGACCGACGCCGATGTTCTCGCCGGCGCTGAGGTTGTAGCGCACGAAATCCTGGAAGATCACGCCCATGTTGGCGCGCAGGTCATCAAGGTCGTAATCGCGCAGGTCCCGGCCATCGAGCAGGATGCGGCCTTCGTCAGGGTCGTACAGGCGGGCCAGCAGCTTGACCAGGGTGGTCTTGCCGGCGCCGTTCTCGCCGACCAGCGCCAGCACTTCGCCGGCACGCAGTTCGAAATCCAGGTGGCGCACGGCCCAGCGTTCGGCATCGGGATAACGGAAGCCGACATTCTCGAACACGAAGCCGTGGGTAATCGGCTGCGGAATGGCGATGGCATCCGGGCGCGAGTGGATCTCCGGTTCGATCTGGAAGAACGAGAACAGATCGTCCAGGTACAGCGCTTGCCCGGCGACCTGCGAAAAGCCGATCAGCAGGCCTTCGAGCAGCTGGCGCAGGCGCAGGAAGCTGCCGGCGAGGAAGGTGAGGTCGCCGATCGAGAAATCACCGCGCACGGTGCGCCAGGCGATGTAGGCGTAGGCCGCGTAGTAGCCCAGCGTCCCCAGTGCGGCGAGCAGCGTGCCCCAGATCGCGCGCTTGCGGGCCAGAGCGCGGTTGGCCAGATAGAACTTTTCGGCCAGCAGCTTGTAGCGGTCGATCAGGAAGCGATGGAGGTTGAAGATCTTCACCTCCTTCGCGGTTTCCACACTGGCCCCGATCTGGCGCAGATACTCCAGCTGCCGGCGCTCGGGCGTCCACTGGAAATTGAGGCTGTAACCGGCCGCATTGAAATGCGATTCGCCAATGAACGCCGGGATCAGCGCCACCGCGAGCAACAGGATCAACCACGGTGCGTAGACGATCAGACCCACCGCGAGGCTGGCCACGGTGATGCTGTCCTGCACCTGGCCGAACAGCTGGCTCATCAGGTTCATGCGGCCCATGGTCTGGCGCCGTGCGCGGTCCAGTTTGTCCTGCAGGTCGGGGTCTTCGAAATCCTCCAGGTCCAGCTCGGCGGCGTGCTCCATCAGGCGCACGCTGGTGACGTTGGTGAACAGCTCCGACAGCAGGGTATCGGCGTAGCTGACCATGCGGCCGAGCAGGTCCGAGGCCATCGCCAGGCCGAATTCGAGGGCGAGCAGGCCCAGCAGCGGATTGAGCAACCCGCTGGAGAGTGCCTCGCCGAACGGCGGGAAACCCGCATCATGCTGGCTGAGCAGCACCGCCGCATCGATGATCAGTTTGCCGACATAGAGCATCGCCACCGGCAGCAAGGCACGGATCACGCGCAGGCCGAGGCTGGCCAGGGTCAGCCCCGGGCTGGTCTGCCAGACCTGGCGCAGGAACGGCGGCAGGTTGCGCATGGCATTGACGCGCTCGCGCAGGCTGGGATTCTTCTGGCCGGGAGCACCGGCAGCGGGGGAGGCGGGCATGGGCGCTATTGTGCGCGCCGCGAGCGTGGTTGATGCATGAAGTCAGTGCACGCGCAGATCGCGGACGCTTACGGCAAGGGCGGCAGCAAGCCAGCGCCGAGGCGGTTCCAGGCGTTGATCACGGCGATACCCATGCTCAGGTCGCTGATGCCCTTTTCATCGAAGTGCGGGACCAGTGCCTCGTACGCGGCATTGGACGGCGCCGCGCTGCTCAGCCGGGTCAGTGCTTCAGCCCAGCCCAGGGCGGCACGTTCGCGTGCATCGAAGAAGCGGCTCTCGTGCCACGCTGGCAGCGTATCCAGCTTGCGTGGCTCGATCCCTCCCTTGCGCAGCGTGGTGCCGTGCATGTCCATGCAGTAGCCGCAGCCATTGATCTGCGAGACACGCAGGAACACCAGTTCCATCAGCACCGGATCGATCGAGCTGTCGTGCACGGCCTTGCTGGTGGCCAGCAGGCCCTTGAAGGCCTCGGCGGCGAGGCGGATATACGGAACGCGGGGAGAAGCAGACATGACGGACTCCATGACGGCCGCAGCGGCCGTCTTCATCAGGAGGACGCGCCAGCATCGCGCGCTGTGACACGCGCAGTGAGTTTTTCCGGATTGAGCACGCTGAGAACGCGCACGATGCGCCCGGCATCGACCGTGATCATCGTGATCGAGTGCAGTTGGTCGCCGGCAAAGCGAAGGATCGCCGGCTCGCCATTGACCTGGCCGAGCCGGGCGGGGTGCTGGCCGTTGCGGCGCGCGATCGCCCAGTACAGCTGCGCGATGCGCTCGGCGCCCAGTAGCGGGCGGATCGCCGCGGTCACGCGGCCGCCGCCATCGGAGATCATCTCGGCATTGGCGTCTAGAAGGGCACGGATGGCCGCCAGATCGCCCTGCTGGGAGGCGTCCATGAAGCGTGCCAGCAGGTCGCGATGCTGCGCCGGCGTAGCGACGAAGCGGGGTGCCCCGGTCTGCAGCCGTTGCCGCGCGCGATGCACCAGTTGCCGGCAGTTGGCGGGCGAGTGCTCCAGCAGCGGGGCGATGTCCGGGTAGTCGTAGTCGAAGACGTCCTTGAGCAGGAAGGCCGCGCGCTCGTCCGGCGTGAGCTGCTCCAGCAGTGCCAGGAAGGCCACCGAGACCTCATCGGCCAAGGCGTGACGCTGGGCCGGGTCCTGCAGCGGGTCCGGATCCAGGGCGATCTCCAGCGGCTCGGGCAGCCAGGGCCCGACGTACTCCACGCGCGCACCGCGCCGCGCGCGCAGGCGGTCCAGCCCCAGCCGGGTGGTCGCCGTGATCAGCCAGCCCTCTGGGTCACGGATCGCCCCAGGGTCGGTGCCCTGCCAGCGCAGCCAGGCATCCTGGACAACGTCCTCGGCATCGCTGCGGCTGCCCAGCAGCCGGTAGGCCAGGGCGAACAGGCGGGGGCGGTGGGTCTGGAAGGTATCGGTCGGGGTCATGCCGGGAGGACGCGGCCGGGCAGGCCGCTGTGACAAAGCAGGGCGCCCACTGTGCACCAAACCCCGCCACCGCGAGCGATTCTCAACGCCGCCGGGCCGTCCTTGTTAAAATCGGCGGTTCAACCCCCGCCAGCCTCCAGCAAGCGAGCAAGTCGTGACATCGATCAAGCAGGAAGACCTCATCCAGTCCATCGCCGACGCGCTGCAGTACATCTCGTACTACCACCCGGTCGATTACATCAAGAGCCTCAACGCTGCCTACGAGCGCGAAGAGTCGCCGGCCGCGAAGGAGGCAATGGCCCAGATCCTGATCAACTCGCGCATGTGCGCCGAAGGCCACCGGCCGATCTGCCAGGACACCGGCATCGTCACCGTGTTCCTGGAAATCGGCATGAACGTGCGCTGGGACGACGCCACGATGGGCGTGGAGGACATGGCCAACGAAGGCGTGCGCCGTGCCTACAATTACCCGGACAACAAGCTGCGCGCCTCGGTGCTGGCCGATCCGGCCGGCAAGCGCATCAACACCAAGGACAACACCCCGGGCGTGGTCAACGTCAAGGTGGTGCCGGGTGACACCGTCGAGGTAATCGTCGCTGCCAAGGGCGGCGGTTCGGAAGCCAAGTCCAAGTTCGCCATGCTCAACCCGTCCGACTCGATCGTGGACTGGGTGCTCAAGACCGTGCCGACCATGGGTGCCGGCTGGTGCCCGCCGGGCATGCTCGGCATCGGCATCGGCGGCACCGCCGAGAAGGCGATGCTGCTGGCCAAGGAATCGCTGATGGAGCCGATCGACATCAACGAACTGAAGGCCCGTGGCGCCTCCAACCGCGCCGAAGAACTGCGCCTGGAGCTGTTCGACAAGGTCAACGCGCTGGGCATCGGCGCGCAGGGCCTGGGCGGCCTGACCACCGTGCTGGACATCAAGGTCAAGGACTTCCCGACCCACGCGGCCAACCTGCCGGTGGCGATGATCCCGAACTGCGCGGCCACCCGCCATGCGCACTTCACCCTGGATGGCAGTGGCCCGGTAATGCTCGATCCGCCGTCGCTGGAAGACTGGCCGCAGATCACCTATGACGCCTCCAAGGGCACCCGTGTCGATCTGGACACGATCACCCCGGAAGACGTCGCCAGCTGGAAGCCGGGCCAGACCCTGCTGCTCAACGGCAAGCTGCTGACCGGCCGCGACGCGGCGCACAAGCGCATGGTGGAGATGCTGGACAAGGGCGAGCCGTTGCCGGTCGACCTCAAGGGCCGCTTCATCTACTACGTCGGCCCGGTCGATCCGGTGCGCGACGAAGTCGTGGGCCCGGCCGGCCCGACCACGGCGACCCGCATGGACAAGTTCACCCGCCAGGTGCTGGAACAGACCGGCCTGCTGGGCATGGTCGGCAAGGCCGAGCGCGGCCCGGCGGCGATCGAGGCGATCCGTGACAACAAGTCGGCCTACCTGATGGCGGTTGGCGGCTCGGCCTACCTGGTCTCCAAAGCGATCAAGGCGGCCAAGGTGGTCGGCTTCGCCGACCTGGGCATGGAAGCGATCTACGAGTTCACCGTGCAGGACATGCCGGTCACCGTGGCGGTGGATTCCACCGGCGAGTCCGTGCACCAGACCGGCCCGCGCGAATGGCAGGCCCGCATCGGCAAGATTCCGGTTGTGGTGGCCTGAATCAGCGGCGTCACCGGGGAGATATCGCCCAGGGTTGGTATCCCGCTGAAACGAAGACGGCGCCGCGAGGCGCCGTTTTTCGTTGCGGCACCCGCCGTCAGCGACGCGTGTCCACCAGCATGCGCACCGCCAGCGCGCCAAGCACCGTGCCCATCAGGCCACGCTGTACCACCTGCCAGCGCGGCCGCCCGGCGAGGAAGACGGCGATGCTGCCAGCCGCCATCACGATCGCGGCATTGACGCTCACACTCGTCACGATCTGCACCAGACCCAGCATCACCGATTGCACCATCACGCTGCCATGCCCGTGTGGCTGGATTAACTGCGGCAGCAGCGAGAGATACATCACGGCGATCTTTGGATTGAGCAGCGCGGTGAACAGGCCCATGCCGAACAATCGGCGCGGGCTGTCCGGGGTCAACGTGCGCAGCTGAAACGGCGAACGCCGCGCGGCGGCAGGGACAGAACGCGCGCCCATCGCCGGTGCTCTGTACCCATGTGATGGCACGGAGCGCGGGCGCATACTGTGCACCTCCCTCAAGAGGCCCCACGCATGCGCACCACGTTGTATGGATCGCCGAGTACCGCCGCCTTGGTCGTGCACTGGCTGTTGCTGGAACTGCAGATCGAGCACGAGCTGGTGCTGCTGGATTTCGACAAGCGCGAGCACAAGGACGCGGCGTATCTCGCCCTGAATCCTGCTGGTCTGGTGCCGACGTTGAGCATCGACGGGCTGGTTCTGACCGAAGCGGCAGCGATCGCGCTGCACCTGGCCGACCGCCATCCCGAGGCGGGCCTGCTGCCGGCGCCTGGCACTTCCGGTCGCGCCGAGGCTTACCGCTGGATGTTCTGGTGCGCCAACACCGTACAGCCGGCGTACCGGGCGTGGTTCTACCCGCAGGAAATGGCCGGCCCCGAGCACGTGGACGCGACCCGGCAACAAGCACGTGAGCGGCTGGAAGGCGCTTGGCAGCATCTGGCCGAGCATCTGTCCACGCGCGGCCCCTATGTGTTGGGCGATGCGTTGAGTGTCGTCGATTTCATGCTGGTGATGTTGATGCGCTGGTCGCGCAACATGCCGACCCCGAGCGATACCTGGCCGGCATTGAAGGCCTACGCGGATCGCATGAAAGCCCGGCCGGCGTTTGCCGAGGTCTACCGGCGCGAGGGGATCACCGACTGGCGCTGACTCGCGTCAGTCGACGAATTCGTCGAAGCCGGTGCACGCGGCGTGGCAGACGTAACAGGAGAGGCATTGGCGAGCTGCGCCGGGAGTCCCGGTCTTAATTCTGAGAACAAGCAGTGCTACATTCCGGGGATGCACACCTGCCGGCGCTGGCCGGAGGCTTTCTACACGGAGCACGACGATGCCACGGATGCTTTTTGTCCTGCTGTTGATCCTGCTGGTCAGCGCCTGCAGCAGTGATGGCGATTTCCACGCCGCCCCGCCCAGCCTGCGCGAGGTCACCGCTGCCAACCAATGCATGCAGCAGTGCCAGCGCCAGTACGACGGTTGCATGACCAGCCGTACCGGGTTTGGCAGCGGCGACAGCTGTGGTGCCGGGGTGGCGACCCAGCGCGACGCGAAGTGCGACAAGATCGACAACCCGGACCTGCGTAAGTCATGCCAGGCAAGCAGCGACTACTGCCGCAACCGGCTGCCCGCGCTGACCTGCGGCGAGGATATCAGCCGGTGTACCAGCCGCTGCGGAGGCAGCTGAGCTCAGGAGGTTATGCCGACAGGATCTCCAGCACCGTCTCCGGCGGCCGGCACAAGCGTGCCCCACGCGGGGTTTCCACGATCGGGCGGTTGATGAGTTCCGGGTGGGCGACCATCGCCTCGATCAGCGCGGCATCGGACAGGGCAGCGTCGTCCAGCCCCAGCGAACCATAGGCCGGCTCCTTGCTGCGCAGCAACTCACGCGGAGCGATACCCATGCGCGTGATCAAGGCAGCCAGCGTCGGGCGCTCCGGCGGCGTTTTCAGATACTCGATCACCACCGGTTCAATGCCGTGCTCACGCAGGATCTCCAGCGCCCCGCGCGAGTTGCTGCAGCGCGGGTTGTGCCAGATCGTCACCGCCATCAATACCACTCCAGCAGCGACACACCCAGGCCGACATACGTGGCCTTGTGGTTGTAGTCGATCATGCTCTCACCGTAGCCATCGAAGATCTGCACGTGGCCGCGCAGCAGATTGCTGATCGGGAAGCCGTAATCGAGCTGCAGCGCACCGTGCGAGCGGTCGCCGCCGCGCAGCGAGTGACGCGCCATCAGCGAGACCTCATGACCGTTCTTGTTCCAGGTCAGGGTGGCGTCGCCGCGGCCCATGTAATCGGAGATGTCCGGGTTGTTGTCGTCCTTGCGGTCTTCCGGGATGCGATACCACGGGCGCAGTACCAGCGCCCAGTTTTCGCGGTCCAGGCCGACGGTGGCGATCACCCGGTTCCAGCTGCGCGACAGGGGATCGGCGCGGCCGTTGGACATGTGGTTGACGCTGATCCCGCTCATGCGCCCGCGCCAGCCGCCGATCGAGTAGCCGTTGCGGAACATCATCATCACTTCCGGCTCGTAATTGGTCTCACGGAACGGACGCGAGTTGTCGGCGTTGTAGGCCTGCCAGCGCGAGCTCTGCGTGTAGCCGGCCCAGATGTCGCCGTTGTCGCCGAACAGGTTCTCCACGACCTTGGTCTTGAAGCTGAGCTGGAACTTCAGTTCCGCGCTGTCCAGCTGCTGCGAGGTGGTGACCGTGTTGACCGGATTGGGCGACTGCGGCATCTGGTTCTTGTCGCTGGTCCAGAACGCGGGCAGCAGGTAGACGGGCTTGTAGGCGCGCAGTTGGAAGGCGCCCAGCTTGGAGTCCTGCGCCAGTTCCCAGCGGCTGTCCAGCAGCGAACCCTTGCCGGCATTGGCCAGCGCGTCTTCATGGCCGTCGTTCTTGAACACTTCGCCGAGGCGCTGCTTGACCCGTTGCGTCGCGGGCGCGTCGGCACTGCGGGAGGCCTGACGTTCTTCCCGGCGCTCCTGCTTGGCGGCGGTGGCAGCGGCGTCGGCGGCCAGGGTGACCTCGGGCGTACGCCCGAACAGCGTGTCGTAGCAGGCCAGGCGCGCTGCGTCAGTGTCCACCAGAGCGCAGGCCTCCGGTGACGCCGGCTTCGGTGCCGCCTCCTGCGCTGCAGCGGGCAGGACGGTGCCGGCCAGGGCAAGGGCGGTGAACAGGGCGGAGCGGGAATAGGGCAGGGTCATGGGAGCAGGGCCGCGTGACAAGAATGAGTGGGTCTAACCGCACAGTGTGGCCGCTGCCCGGATTTCCCGCCAGCGCACGACATCCATCGATCTGATCCGGTTTATGCCGGTGGATGGTGTGCTCGGGGCGTGAAGCCCGGTTCCGGGGTGCGGCTCAGAAGAACCAGGCAAACGCGAACAGCCCCAGCATGGCGATCACCAGCGCCAGTTTGAGCGCGAACCCCAGCAGGATGCCGAGCCAGGTCGCCAGGCCCACCTTGGTGGAGCGGCCCAGCTCGCGGGTGTGCCAGTACTCGCCGAGCAGCGCACCGGCCAGCGGGCCTACGAACAGGCCGATCGGCATGAAGAACACCCCGGCGATGCTACCCACAAAGGTGCCCCACAGCGCCTTGCGGCTCGCACCTACCCGCTGCGCGCCGACCACCGTGGCCAGGATGTCCACGGCGAAGGACAGTACGGTCAGCAGGCCCAGCACCGTCAGCGGCAGCCAGCCCACATGGACGAAATCGTCGGCCCATGCCGCCAGCACCAGCCCGGCGAACACCAGCGGGATGCCGGGCAGGGCGGGAAGAATCACGCCGGCGATGCCGACGAGCACCAGAACGGCGGCCAGTAGGTACAAGATGAATGAATGGTCCATGCTGTCGAGTATGGTTCCTGAAATGGGGTTGACATCTGAAGGTTTTGGCCAGTTGCTTTTTCGTTTTGCTCGGGTTAAGTTGCAGGCGCTGAGCTTGGCAAGGTCACCGTGGATCGTGGCCTGATGATGGTAGATCTTCCAGATCCGCTGCATCGTTGCACCCCGCTTCCCCCTTGCTGTCAGCCGCCTGTACGGGTGTATCCAACAACAAGACAGTTAGGGAGTAGCTGAGATGGCTGAGAAGGGCACCGTCAAGTGGTTCAACGACGCGAAGGGTTTCGGATTCATCAGCCGTGAGAGCGGCGAAGATGTGTTCGTGCACTTCCGCGCGATCGAATCCCAAGGCTTCAAGAGCCTGAAGGAAGGTCAAGCGGTCGAGTTCGAAGTGGTGACCGGCCAGAAGGGCCTGCAGGCCGACAAGGTCAAGCCGCTCTGAGCGCAGACCGGGTCCTGCCTGGTTGAAACACCGAAAGCAAAAGGGCCCGCTTGCGCGGGCCCTTTTTTGTCGCGTGCAGGGCGGTTGCGCCAATCAGCGCAGGATCACCTTGCCGTTGACCACGCGCACGTAGGTGTTCTCGCGGATGCCGCCCAGATCGCGCTGGTTCACGACGACGGTGCGGCCGTCATCCATGCGCACGGTGATGTCGAACGTATCACTGGTGACGTTCTTCTGGATCTGGTTGCCGGCGAGCGCGCCACCCACCGCGCCTGCGGCGGCGGCGATGTTCTTGTTGCCACGGCTACCACCGGTGTGGTCGGAGATCTCATGGCCGGCGACCGCGCCGACGATGCCGCCCAGCACGGCACCGGTGGCGCTCGGTGCGCTGCGGCCCGACGCGACCTGGTTGATGCGGGTCACGATGCCGCAGTCGGCGCAGCGGTTGGTATTGTAGTTGCCGCCGGAATTGCCGTAACCGTTGTTGTAACCACTGCTGCCGTAGCCCGGCGAGGTGGTGGCACAGCCAGCCAGGGCGACGGTGGCAACGGCAGCGGCGGCAATCAGTTGAATCTTCATGGTGTATCTCCTGGCCAGAGGGGTGGTCGAATGCGTCTGGTGCGCATGAAGCAGATCGTGTCCTGTGCTGCGTGAACAGCGTGCCAATCCCGGGCCACCAGGGTGGCTGGAAGATGAATCAGCGGAAATCCTGGTGACAGGCCTTGCAGTCCGCCTGGATCTTCTCGACCAGCGTCGCCATGCCAGGGCAGTCGGCCGGCGGTGCGGCGAGGGCCTCGTTGAGGGTGGCGCGCAGGGCGCTGGCGTGCTGCTGGAAGCCTTGGCTGTCCTTCAGGCCAGGAAAGGCCAGGTCCAGATCGTTGGAGAGCGAGCGCAGCGTCTGCAGGCGCGGCACGGTGTCGGCCAGGCTGCAGCGGTTCTGGGCCTGGGCGGCCTGCAGCAGCTCCACCTGGCGGTTCATCACGTGCATCAGTGAATCCGGGAACGGATCCTGACGTGCCTGGATGGCGCGCGAGACCATCACCGTGGCGATCAGGCCAATGACCAGGCCGAGCAGACCGACGAACAGGTAGCGGTAGGCGGCGGACGGGCGGCGGGGTGGGGTCACGGGGTCGTTCATGGGGGGCGTCCTTGAGGGTGGCTGCGGCGATGGTACGACGCGTCCTGTCCACGGCGCGTCCCGGACTGCGCGGTGCGCATTAAAATAGGGGCATGAAGAACGACGTACTGCGCGAACGATTTGCCGGCATTGACCGGTTGTATGGGGTGGGCACCGTGGATCTGCTCGCCAGCCGCCGAGTGGCGGTGGTGGGCATGGGCGGCGTCGGCTCGTGGGTGGTCGAAGCGCTCGCGCGCACGGCCGTCGGCCATCTGACCCTGATCGATGCCGACGATATCTGCGTGTCCAACACCAATCGCCAGCTGCCGGCGCTGGCCGGGCAATACGGGCGCAACAAGGCCGAGGCGATGGCCGAGCGCTGCCGCGCGATCAACCCGGACATCAGCGTCGATGCGGTTGCCTCGTTCCTGACCGTGTCCAACATGGTCGAGCTGCTGGACCGTGATTTCGATCTGGTGATCGATGCCTGCGACAGCTTCCGGGTCAAGGTCGAGACCATCGCCTGGTGCCGCCGCCGCAAGCTGCCGATCCTGACCGTGGGCGCGGCCGGTGGCCGTACCGATCCCACCCTGGTTCGGATCCGCGATGTCTCGCGCACCGAACACGACGCGATGATGGCGTTGATCCGCAAGAAGCTGCGCAGCGATTTCAACTTCCCCAAGAACGCCTCGCGTTACTTCGGCGTGCCGGCGGTCTACTCGCTGGAAAACGTGAAGTATCCGCAGGCCGACGGCAGCGTGTGCGGCATCCGCCCGAACCTTGGCGCGGACGCGGCGCTGAAGCTGGACTGCGGCGCCGGGCTGGGCGCCGCCACGCATATCACCGGTGCGTTCGCGTTCGCGGCAGTGGGCAAAGCGCTGGAGATGCTGATGAAGCCGACGAAGCGTGTGGCGCCCGCCGGGGCTTGATCCAGACCGGTCCCGCCACTCAGATACGGAACAACGCCTGGGCATTGGCGGTGGTCTGCGCGGCGATCGCCTCGGCCGGTTCCCCGCGCAGCCGCGCCACCGTTTCCAGGATCACCGGCAGACGCGCCGGTTCGTTACGCTCGCCGCGAATCCCGGCATCGGGCTGGTCGGGGGCATCGGTTTCCAGCAGCAGCTGCTCCAGCGGCATCTGCGCCACCAGCCGCTGCAGGCGCTGGGCGCGGTCATAGGTCAACGGGCCGCCCAGCCCGATCAGGAAGCCCAGCTTGTGCAGCTGCGCCGCCTGCTCGGGACTACCCGGGAAGCTGTGCACCACGCCACGCAGGCCGCCGATCTGCTTGATCGCGGCGATCACCGCATCCACCGCGCGGCGCGCATGCACGATCACTGGCAGATCGAACTCGCGGGCCAGCCGCAGCTGCCCGAGGAAGTAGTGCTGCTGCGTGTCCGGATCCAGCCCTTCGACAAAAAAATCGAGCCCGCACTCGCCCACGGCGCAGGGGCGCTCGCGCTCGAGCCACGTGCGCAGTTCCTCCAGGTGTTCCGGGCGGTGCTGGTCCAGAAACATCGGGTGCAGCCCGTAGGCCGGGTGCAGCCCATCCGCCAGCCGGCAGGCGTCGCGCAGGCCGGGCCAGCTCGCCTCAGTCACGGCGGGCACGACCTGGGCCATGACGCCCGCCGCGCGGGCGCGCGCGATCACCTCCGGGCGATCCGTATCGAATTCGCCCGCATCCAGGTGGCAGTGGCTGTCGATCAACCTCACGCGCGACGCTTGGCGGGCAGTGGCGGCGGAAGCTTGTCGCCACGACGCTTCCAGTTGGCCAGCAGCAGCGTGCCCAGGCCGAACAGGATTTCATCGACGAACGGCAGCGGGTCGGGAATCACCAACGTCACCGCAAACAGCGCGGCCGTGAGTTTGAACAGGGTGGGGTAGCGCAGCCGACGCGCCCATTCCAGCACCGGCAACAGTATGGGATTGGACAAGACGCACTCCTGGGCAGATGCTGTAAACGCTATCACGAGCCTGAGGCTCACCGAACCTGAATGGGCGCCCGGATGTTCACGATCCGTGGAGATTCCGTTCAGGGTGGCCGTGCTGGAATTCACTCAAGAACGTTGCGGATCGTCCGCAAGGAGCCGGTTATGAAAAGTACAACTACTACTGCTTTGGTCGCTGCGGGTGCGCTGCTGGTTGGCGGTATCGCCACCGCTGCCTTCATGAAGGGCGGTTCCTCGCCCGAGGCGGTGACCGCTGCACAGACCCGGCCCACCCTGGACACCACGCCGCTGGCCGACGATGGCGCGCGCACCGATCAGCTGGCCATTGAAGACAAGGCGGGCAAGCTGGAATACGCCGACATCGTCAAGGTCGATCCGTTGACCAAGAAAGAAAAGGCGTACGCCACCGTGATCGGCACCGAGCCGGTGCGCGAGACGTCCAGCACCCAGACGCCGCATGAAGTCTGCCAGGACGTGGTGGTGCAGGAACGCCTGCCCGAACGCGACGGCAATGTGGGCGGTACCGTCGCCGGTGCCGTGATCGGCGGCCTGCTGGGCAACCAGGTCGGCGGTGGCAATGGCCGCAAGGCCGCCACGGCTGCTGGTGCTGTCGCTGGCGGCATGATCGGTAACCAGGTCGACAAGCGCCATGTGGGTGGCCGCGTGGTCAACCGTACCGAGCGCCAGTGCCACACCGAAACCGCGACCTCCGAGTCGACCCGCGTGACCGGCTACAACGTCACCTACCGCAATGAAGACGGCACCACCGGCACCATGCGCATGGCCAGCAAGCCGGGCAACCGCATCCCGATGGGCACCACCAACGCGGTCACCGGCTACAACGTGACCTACCGTTATGACGGCGCCGAGAAGACCGTGAAGATGGACAACAAGCCGAGCAGCGATCGCCTGCCAGTGATCGACGGTCAGCTGGTTACCCAGACCGCTGCACTGGATGCGAACAGGCAGTAAGTTCCTGCCGCATCAATGCACCACCAGCACGCCGGCATCTGCCGGCGTGCTGCGTTTTGGGGCGAGCCGCACGGCACGCCGACCAGTGCATCTGCGATCATGCCGGCACGCATGCAACACATGAGGACGCCATGAGCATTTTCGACCTCCAGCTGGAGACCGACCGTCTGATCCTGCGCCCACCGCGCGCCGAGGATTTTGATGCCTTCCTGCGCTTCTGCTCGGAACCGGAGGTGATGCAGCACCTCGGTGGTGTGCAGGCGCCTTCCCAGGCCTGGCGCAGCTTCAGCTGTCTGGCTGGCAGCTGGCATCTGTACGGGTTTTCGATGTTCTCGGTGATCGAAAAAAGCAGCGGTGACTGGGTCGGCCGGATGGGCCCGTGGCAGCCGCTGGACTGGCCGGGCACCGAGGTCGGCTGGAGCATCCGCCGCGAGAGCTGGGGCAAGGGCTATGCGCCCGAGGCAGCAGCGGCCAGCATGGACTGGGCGTTCGACACGCTGGGCTGGGAAGAGATCATCCACACCATCGATGCCGCCAACGAAAATTCCAAGGTGGTCGCGCGCAAGCTGGGCAGTTCGCTGCTGCGCATCGGCGAACTGCCGCCGCCACACGCCGGCAAGCCGATCGAGATCTGGGGCCAGTCGCGGCAGCAGTGGCAGCAGCGTCGCGCCGGCCAACGATGATGCTGCCCCCGCGCTTGGCAAACCCGATGCGGTGAGGCCAGACTCGCCATCGCGGGCGAGCCGCCCGCGATGTATGAGCAAGAGTCCATCCGGCTGTCCACACCCGCAACACGTCACGGAGGGTGATGCATGTTTGCCGTGGTTCCCGATCCGATTCCCGCGCGCATGAAAGGCCTCAACCGGGCCGAGATCTGCGACGCCAACTTCATCGATTTCGTGAAGCAGTGGCGCGGCGATCCCGCCCCGACACCCGCCCCGGAGATGCCGATCCTGCCCGGCAGCACGCTGGTCGCGCAGGGCTTTGCCGAACTGTTCGAATCCCAGCTGATCAGTCGCCACCTGGATCTGATGGCGCGCGTGCTGCGCGTGCAGAACAAGGTCTTCTATACCATCGGTTCGTCCGGCCATGAAGGCAATGCGCTCGTGGCACGCTTGGCCCGGCACACCGACCCGGCGTTCCTGCATTACCGCTCCGGCGGCTTCATGGCCGAGCGCTTCCGCAAGCTGCCGGGCATGGATCCGGTGATGGATGCGGCGCTTTCGTTCGCGGCCAGTCGGGACGATCCGGCCAGCGGCGGGCGCCACAAGGTGTGGGGCAGCAAACCGCTGTGGGTACTGCCGCAGACCTCCACGATCGCCTCGCACCTGCCCAAGGCCTTGGGTACCGCGCTGGCCATCGAAAGCGGGCGACGCATCGGCCACACGCTGCCGATTCCCGAGGACAGCGTGGTGATCTGCTCCTTCGGCGATGCCTCGGCCAACCACGCCACCGCGCAGACCGCGTTCAACACGGCGGCGTGGGCGGCGTACCAGCGGCTGCCGGCGCCGATCCTGTTCGTCTGCGAGGACAACGGCATCGGCATCTCGGTGAAGACGCCGGACGGCTGGATCGCGCAGAGTTTCTCGCATCGCCCGGGCCTGGATTACTTCTTCGCTGATGGGCTGGATCTGGTGGAGGGGCATGCGCAGGTCGAGCGCGCGCTGGCGCATTGCCGGCAGACCCGCCGCCCGACCTTCCTGCACCTGCGCACCACGCGGTTGATGGGCCATGCCGGCACCGATTTCGAGATCGAATGGCGGCCGTTGCCGGAGCTGTGCGCGGCCGAGGCCAGCGATCCGCTGCTGCGCTCGGCGGCGATCGCGATGCAGTCCGGATGGATGACCGCCGGGCAGGTGCTGGATCTGTACGAGCGTGTGCGCGCGCGCTGTTTCGCGGCGGCCGCCGAAGCGGATCAACGCCCAAAGCTGACCGCTCTCGCCGAGGTCATCGCCCCACTGGCGCCGTACTCGCCGGTGGCGGTCCATGCCGAAGCCACGCGCGTGGCCGCTGATGACGCGCGTGCTGCCGCCTTCGGTGGTGAGGCGCAGTTGCCCGAAGCCCAGCCACCCCGCCATCTGGCGATCCAGATCAACCAGGCCCTGCACGATCTGATGGCCAAGTACCCGGCCACGCTGCTGTTCGGCGAGGACGTCGCGCAGAAGGGTGGGGTGTACACGGTCAGCAAGGGCCTGCTCAAGGCGTTTGGCCCGCGCCGCGTGTTCAACACCCTGCTGGACGAAACCATGATCCTGGGCATGGCGCAGGGCCTGGCCAACCTGGGCATGCTGCCGATCCCGGAGATCCAGTACCTGGCCTACCTGCACAACGCGGCCGACCAGCTGCGTGGCGAGGCGTGCTCGCTGCAGTTCTTCTCCAACGATCAGTACCGCAACCCCATGCTGGTGCGCATTGCCGGGCTTGGCTACCAGAAGGGCTTCGGCGGGCATTTCCACAACGACAACTCGATCGCTGCGCTGCGCGACATTCCCGGCCTGGTGGTCGGCTGTCCGTCGCGCGGTGACGATGCGGCGATGATGCTGCGCACTTTGGCGGCGCTGGCGACCGTCGATGGCCGGGTCGCGGTGTTCCTCGAGCCGATCGCGCTGTACATGACCAAGGACCTGCACGCGCCGGGCGATGGGCAATGGCTGTTCCCGTATCCGGCACCGGACCAGGCCCTGGTGCTCGGCGAGGGTCGGGTCTACGCGCCGGAGGCCAATGACCTGGTCATCTTCACCTACGGCAATGGCGTGCGGATGAGCCTGCGGGCGGCACGGGCGATCGAGCAGCAGCTGGGTTGGCAGGTGCGGGTGGTCGATCTGCGCTGGCTGGTGCCGCTCAATGCGGGTTTCATCGCCGCGCAGGCTGCCGATGCCCAGCGCGTGCTGGTGGTCGATGAGGGGCGGCACAGCGCCGGGGTGGGCGAGGGCGTGATCACCGCGCTGGTCGAGGCCGGGCTGGGGCACCTGCCGATCCGACGGGTATGCGGGGCCGATACCTACACGCCGCTGGCGGGGGCAGCATTGTGCGTGCTTCCAAGCGACAATGCGGTATTGAACGCCGCCCTCGCGCTGGCGCAGGACCATTGATACATGTGTGGATTGGCAGGCATGTTGCTGCCCGCTCCGGCAAGGGAGCAGGCAGCACTGGAAGAACAGGCGCGGCGCATGGGCGACGCATTGGTGCACCGTGGCCCGGATGACAGCGGGGTTTGGGCCGATGCCTCGGCCGGCATCGCGTTGGCGCACCGCCGGCTGAGCATCCTGGACCTGTCGCCGCTGGGCCATCAGCCGATGACCTCGGTGGATGGTCGTTATGTGCTGGCCTACAACGGCGAGGTCTACAACTTTGCCGAACTGCGCGCCGAGCTGGAAGCGCTGGGGCATGGTTTCCGCGGCCATTCGGATACCGAAGTGCTGCTGGCCGCGATCACCGAGTGGGGCTTCGACGAGACGCTGCAGCGCAGCAACGGCATGTTCGCCATCGCCCTGTGGGACCGCGCCGAGCGCTGCCTGTGGCTGGCCCGCGACCGGGTCGGCAAGAAACCGCTGTACTACGGCTGGGCCGGTGAAGCGCTGGTGTTCGGCTCCGAGCTCAAGGCGCTGTGGCAGCACCCGGCCTTCGACAACGAGGTCGACCGCGATGCGCTGACCCTGCTGCTGCGGCTGGATTACATTCCCGCGCCGCACTGCATCCACGCACGCTGTTTCAAGCTGATGCCGGGTCGCGTGCTGCGGCTGGACGCCGAGGCGGTGGCCGCCGGCGCTGCCGCGCATCGCCCGGACCAGCTGCAGCAGCCATTCTGGAACGCGCGCGAGCGCATGCAGCAGGCGTTGGCCGCGCCGTTCACCGGCAACGAGGCCGAGGCTGAAGAGCGTCTTGATGCCGTGCTGCGCGACGCGGTGGCGCTGCGCATGGTGGCCGACGTGCCGGTCGGCGTCTTCCTTTCCGGCGGCACCGACTCTTCGGTGGTGGCCGCCTTGATGCAGGCACAGTCAAGCCAGCCGGTGCACAGTTTCAGCATCGGCTTCACCGGCTCGGATCATGACGAGGCGCCGCTGGCCAAGTCGCTGGCCCAGCACCTGGGCTGCGATCACACCGAGCTGTATGTCAGCGGTGCCGACGCGCTCGCGGTGGTGCCCAGCTTGCCGGCGATGTTCGATGAACCCTTCGCTGATGCCTCGCAGGTGCCCACGGCGCTGGTCGCCAAGCTGGCGCGGCAGGGCGTGACCGTGGCGCTGTCCGGTGACGGTGGCGATGAACTGTTCTTCGGCTACACCCGCTACCAGCGGGCGATGCGCAATTGGCGCCTGCTGGGAAAGGTGCCTGCGCCGCTGCGGCGCTGGATGGCCAGCCATGCGCATACGCAGGGAGAGGCCTCGCGCACGGGCGGGCTGGCCGCGCTGCTGGCCGAGTCGGGCGCGCGCGGCATCGGCGATGTCTACCGTAACCGTATTTCGCGCTGGCGCGATCCGGTGGCGGCCGTTCGCGGTGCACAGGCGGCCGGCAGCTTCTACGACCTGGCCGATCCGCTGCACGGTGCCGGCTCACCGGCGGACGCGATGATGCTGGCCGATTTCAGCACCTATCTGCCCGATGACCTGCTGTGCAAGGTGGACCGCACCAGCATGGCGGTCAGCCTGGAGGCGCGTGCACCGCTGCTGGACTGGCGGGTGGCCGAGTTCGCCTGGTCGCTGCCGATGGCCATGAAGCAGCGCGATGGCGTCAGCAAGTACCTGCTCAAGCGCGTGCTGGGCCGCTATGTACCGCAGGACATGGTGCACCGCCCCAAGCGTGGCTTCGGTGCCCCGGTCAGCGCGTGGCTCAAGGGCGACCTGCGTGGCTGGGCCGATGAACTGTTGGATCCGGCGCGGCTGGCCGAGGAGGGCGTGTTCAACGTCGAGGCGGTGGCGCCGCTGTGGCAGCAGTTCAAGCAGGGCGAGCGCAAGTGGCACACGCATCTGTGGAACGTGCTGATGTTCCAGGCCTGGCAGGCGCATTGGCGCAGCGTGCGCGCCGAAGTGACGCGCGCGTAGCGCCGCGCGTTCGGGTTCGTCTGGACGAAGGGCAGCCACGCCATGCGTGGCTGACGTCGCCTTCACCGTTGCCGAAGGTAAGCCCGCCTAGGCTGGGCCTTCCCCCAACGGAGCAAACGTGATGGCCGAATACAAGATCGCCGTACTGGTCGGCAGCCTGCGCAAGGGCTCGCACAATCAGGCGTTGGCCCACGCGCTGGAGAAACTCGCCGCCGGCAAGGCGGTGTTCTCCTACGTGGAGATCGGTGACCTGCCGCTGTACAACCAGGATTTCGACAAGGACTACCCCAGCCAGGGCGTCCGCCTGAAGCAGCAGGTCCGGGATGCCGATGCGGTGCTGTTCGTCACCCCCGAATACAACCGCTCGGTCCCGGGCGTGCTCAAGAACGCCATCGACGTGGGCTCGCGTCCGTATGGCGACAGCGCTTTTGCCGGCAAGCCGGCGGCGGTGATCGGCGCCTCGGTCGGCGTGATCGGCACCGCACTGGCCCAGCAGCACCTGCGCAACATCCTGGCCTACCTGGACATGCCGGTACTCGGCCAGCCCGAGGCCTTCCTGCACTTCAAGGAAGGGCTGATCGACGCGCACGGCACGATCAGCAACGAGGGCACCAAGGACTTCCTGCAGGGCTTCGTGGACAAATTCATCGCGTGGGTCGGCACCCACGGCGGCACGCACTGATCCACCGCGAGCGGGTCATGCATCTGCGATAATGGCGTGGACGGACGTCGCAAGGGCGTCCGTCGCACGCGATACGACGGCCCCGGCCGATCGTACCGGCAGGCGCCGGTATCCCCAGCTCATCCACTGTTTATCCACAGGTTTGTGCATGGCTGCGGGGCTCGCCGCGTGCCTACCATGTCCCACGCCTCACACTGCAGGAAGTACGCCCCCCATGTCCGCCCGTTCTGGCTTCCGTTCCGACCGCAAAGACCGCGGTGACCGCTTTGATCGCGATGAGATGCGCATCGACGCCCTGCGCGTGCCGCCGCATTCGATCGAGGCCGAACAGGCGGTGCTGGGCGGGCTGATGCTGGCCCCGGAGAGCTATGACCGGGTCAACGACCAGCTGACCGAAACCGACTTCTACCGCCGCGATCACCAGATGATCTACCGCGCGATCCGCGAGCTGTCCGAACGCGATCGCCCGTTCGATGCGGTGACCTTGGGCGAGTGGTTCGAATCGCAGGGCAAGATGGAGCTGGTCGGCGATGGCGCGTACCTGATCGAGCTGGCCAGCACCACGCCGTCGGCCGCCAACATCAGTGCCTACGCGGAGATCGTGCGCGACAAGGCGGTGCTGCGTCAGCTGATCCAGGTCGGCACCGACATCGTCAATGATGGCTTCCAGCCAGAGGGCCGCGAGAGCAGCGAGCTGCTCTCGGCAGCGGAAAAATCCGTGTTCGCGATCGCCGAGCAGGGCGCACGCGGCCGTACCGATTTCGTGGCGATGCCCGGTGCGCTGAAAGACGCCTTCGAAGAGCTGCGCAACCGCTTCGAGAACGGCGGCAACATCACCGGCTTGCCGACCGGCTATACCGATTTCGATGCGATGACCGCCGGCCTGCAGCCGACCGATCTGATCATCCTGGCCGCGCGCCCGGCCATGGGTAAAACCACGCTGGCGCTGAACATCGCCGAGTACGCCGCGATCAAGTCCAAGAAGGGCGTGGCGGTGTTCTCGATGGAAATGTCGGCCTCGCAGCTGGCGATGCGTCTGATTTCCTCCAACGGCCGCATCAACGCCCAGCGCCTGCGTACCGGCCAGCTGGAAGATGAGGACTGGAGCCGGGTGACCGGTGCGATCCGGATGCTGAAGGAGACCAAGATCTTCATCGACGATACGCCTGGCGTGTCGCCGGAGATCCTGCGCTCCAAGTGCCGCCGCCTCAAGCGCGAGCACGACCTGGGCCTGATCGTCATCGACTACCTGCAGCTGATGAGCGTGCCGGGCAACAGCGAAAACCGCGCGACCGAAATCTCGGAAATCTCGCGTTCGTTGAAGGGCCTGGCGAAGGAGCTCAACGTGCCGGTCATCGCGCTCTCACAGCTCAACCGCTCGCTGGAAACGCGTACCGACAAGCGCCCGGTGATGGCCGATCTTCGCGAATCCGGCGCTATCGAGCAGGATGCGGACATGATCGTGTTCATCTACCGCGACGACTATTACAACAAGGAAACCTCGCCGGACAAGGGCCTGGCCGAGATCATCATCGGCAAGCATCGAGGCGGCCCGACCGGCTCGTGCAAGCTCAAATTCTTCGGTGAGTACACCCGGTTCGACAACCTGTCGCACGATTCGGTGGGTTCGTTCGAGTAAGGCGTTTCATCGGCATATTCCCGGTTTCGTCGCAAACCCTTTGCAGCGCACCCGTGCAGGGCGCGATGGTGGTCTCGGGGCGGCGGGGTGCCGCCAATGGAGACTGACGATGAAGACCCTGTTCGCGCTGGGCGTGTGGTGCCTGCTGTTCGTGCTGTGCTGGCCGCTGGCGATCCTGGCCCTGGTGGCGTGGCCGTTCGTGTGGCTGTTGAGTCTGCCGTTCCGGCTGGTCGGCATCACGTTCTCGGCGCTGTTCGCCTTCCTGGGCGCGCTGTTCATGCTGCCGGCCCGCGTGCTGGGCGGCCGTGCGGTGGTGGCATGAAGGCGCTGCTCCTGGTTGCCCTGGCGGCGCTGGCCGGCCCGGCATTGGCGCAGTCGCCGGCACCGTCCTCGGCGTGGCTGGAGCGCAAGCAGACGGCCGCTGCCGATGAGGCGGATGCGGCCGGGTCGATGTCTACGAAAGCGCCCGAGGCCAAGGAGCGCTGTAGGGTCGTGAAGCAATGGAAGGTGGAGGACACCGTGGTCAAGCATCGCGTCTGTGACGACCCGCCCAAGCCGGTGGCGCCAGCCAAGCAAGGCTAACGCCTGTAGAGCCGAGCCCATGCTCGGCTGATGTTCGCAACGGCCAGCCGAGTATGCGGCCCTACAAAGTCGCCGGGGAAGTGGAACAGAGATTGGCCCGGCATGCTGTAGCGGATCCTGATCTGGTTGGCGCCAAGCGGGCTCACTTCAACCGGTTGCACCGACGCTCTGCGGTAGTCGCCTTCCATCAGTTCGGCTGCGCAGGCCAGCAGTGGAGCAAATGCTGCCATCAACATCACCGCAGCGGCGCGCGACGTGCGGGCGAGGGGAATCAAACGAATGGACTTTCCTTCCTTGGTCAGATGCCTTGATCATTGAACCGCAGTATTGCAGGGTCAAGACACGCGACGCTGTTGCAGGCAACAAAAAACCCCGCCGAGGCGGGGTTTTTCGTCTGCAGGTGTGTGCCGGCCAATGGTCGGCACACACCCGGATACAGCTCAGTTCGCCTTGTGGATCGCGCGCTTGCTGACGGCCATCGCGGCGTCATGCACCACTTCGGACAGCGACGGGTGGGCGTGGCAGATGCGCGCCAGATCGTCGGCCGAACCGCTGAACTCCATGGTCAGCACGCCTTCGTGCACCAGCTCGGAGACGTTCGCGCCGACCAGGTGCATGCCCAGGATGCGGTCGGTCTCAGCATGTGCCAGGACCTTCACGAAACCCGACGGCTCGATCATCGCCACGGCACGGCCGTTGGCGGCGAACGGGAAGCTGCCCGCCTTGTACGGGATGCCTTCGTCCTTGAGCTGCTGCTCGGTCTTGCCGACCCAGGCCAGCTCCGGCTCGGTGTAGATGACCCACGGGATGGTGTCGAAGTTGACGTGGCCCGGCAGGCCTGCGATCAGCTCGGCCACGGCGATGCCTTCTTCGAAGCCCTTGTGCGCCAGCATCGGGCCGCGCACGCAGTCACCGACCGCCCAGACGCCAGCGACGCCGGTGTGGCAGTGCGCGTCCACTTCGATCTGGCCACGCTCGTTGATCTTGACGCCGGTGCCCTCGGCCAGCAGGCCCTTGGTGGCGGCGCGACGGCCAACGGCCACCAGCAGCTTGTCCACGATCAGGTTCTTCTCGCCTTCACCATCGGTGTAGGTGAGCGCGACTTCCTTCTTCTTGCCCTTGCCGGTCACCTCGGCCTTGGAGACCTTGGCGCCCAGGCGGATGTCCAGACCCTGCTTCTTGAATTCCTTCAAGGCGGTCTTGGCCACTTCGGCATCGGCCGCGGCCAGGAAGTCCGGCAGCGCTTCCAGGATGGTCACTTCCGAGCCCAGGCGCTTCCAGACGCTGCCCAGTTCCAGGCCGATCACGCCGGCACCGATCACGGCCAGGCGGGCCGGCACTTCGGTGAAGTCCAGGCCGCCGACGTTGTCGACGATGGTCTCGCCGTCGAACTTGGCGAACGGCAGTTCGATCGAATCCGAACCGGCGGCGATGATGACGTTGGTGCCCTTCAGCTCGACTTCCGAACCGTCGTGCTGCTTCACCTTGACGATGTTGCCCGGCTGCAGCTCACCGAAACCGTAGTACGCGGTGACCTTGTTCGCCTTGAACAGCATGGCGATGCCGCCGGTGAACTGCTTGACGATCTTGTCCTTGCGGCCAACCATCGCCTCGACGTCCATCTTGGCGTCCTTGAAGCTGATGCCGTGGTCGCCAAAGATGTGGCCCATGTTCCAGAACTGACGCGAGGAATCCAGCAGCGCCTTGGACGGGATGCAGCCCACGCGCAGGCAGGTGCCGCCCAGGGCCGGCTTGCCGTCCTTGCCCAGCGCAGCGTCGATGCAGGCGGTCTTCAGACCCAGCTGCGCGGCGCGGATGGCGGCATGGTAGCCGGCCGGACCGGCACCGATGACGACGACGTCGAATTGTTCAGCCATTGAGATATTCCTTGTTTCTTTACCAGAACCCCTCCGCGCAGGCGCGGAGGGGTGGGAGGTCTTACAGGCCGAACAGCATGCGGCCCGGGTTTTCCAGCTGGTTCTTGATGTCCACCAGGAACTGGACCGAGTCCTTGCCATCGATGATGCGGTGATCGTAGGACAGCGCCAGGTACATCATCGGCGCGATCACGACCTGGCCGTTCTGGGCGATCGGACGCTCCTTGATGGCGTGCATGCCCAGGATGGCGCTCTGCGGCGGGTTGATGATCGGGGTCGACAGCAGCGAGCCGAAGGTGCCGCCGTTGGTCACCGTGAAGGTGCCGCCCTGCAGTTCTTCCAGGCTCAGCTTGCCGTCACGGGCCTTCTTGGCGTAGTCGGCGATGGTCTTTTCGATGTCGGCGAACGACATGCGCTCGACGTTGCGCAGCACCGGGGTCACCAGACCCTTCTCGGTCGACACGGCGATCGAGATGTCCGAGTAGCCGTGATAGATGATGTCGTCACCATCGATCGAGGCATTGACCAGCGGGAAGCGCTGCAGCGCGTTGGCGGCGGCCTTCACGAAGAAGCTCATGAAGCCCAGCTTGATGCCGTGGGCCTTGACGAACTCGTCCTGCAGCTCCTTGCGCGCGGCCGAGACCTTGGACAGGTCGACCTCGTTGAAGGTGGTCAGCATCGCGGTGCCGTTCTTGGACTGCATCAGTCGCTCGGCGATGCGCTTGCGGATGCGGGTCATCGGCACGCGCTCTTCCGGACGTGCGCCACCGGACTTGCCGGCGCCACCGTTGCGGGCGAAGTTGACGATGTCTTCCTTGGTCACCGCGCCGCGGCGGCCGGTGCCGTCCACGTCGGCCGGGTTCACGCCTTCGGTGATGGCGGTGAAGCGGGCGCCCGGGGGCAGGGAGTCGGCAGCGGACTTGGCGGCCGGTGCCGGCGCTGCGGCAGCGGCCGGAGCAGCCGCCTTGGCCGGTGCGGCCTCGGCCTTCTTCTCTTCCGCGGCCGGAGCCGGGGCATCGGCCACGGCGCCTTCTTCGATGATCGCCACAACCTGGCTGGAGGTCACGGTGGCGCCCACCTCGAACTTGATCTCCTTCAGCACGCCGTCGACCGGCGACGGCACTTCCAGGACGACCTTGTCGGTTTCCAGATCAAGCAGGTTTTCATCGCGCTTGACGGCATCGCCGACCTTCTTGTGCCAGGTGGCGATGGTGCCGTCGGCGACGGATTCGGGCAGTACCGGGGCTTTGACTTCGGTGGCCATGCGGGAGCTTCCTGGTTTGTCTTTTCTAGAATGAGGGGGAGAGTTATTCAGCGACCGAGTCGTTGAACGTGTTGACCAGGGCATCGGCGATCAGCTTCTGCTGTTCGATGATGTGGTCAGCCATGTGTCCAGCGGCCGGCGATGCCGAACGGGCGCGACCTGCGTAATGGATGCTCTGGCCATCGGCCAGGCACGCCTGCAGGTGGTGACGGATCTGGTACCAGGCACCCTGGTTCTGCGGTTCTTCCTGACACCACACCACATCGGCCGCCTTGCCGTACTTCTTCAGCTCTGCTGCCAGTGCCACGCGCGGGAACGGATACAGCTGTTCAACGCGGATGATGGCGACATCGTCCTGGCCACGCTTGGTCTGGTCTTCCAGCAGGTCGTAGTAGACCTTGCCCGAGCACAGCACCACGCGCTTGACCTTCTTGGCGTCTGCGTTGGCATCGCCGATCAGGTGCTGGAACTCGCCGTTGGCCAGTTCTTCCAGGGTCGACACGGCCAGCTTGTGGCGCAGCAGCGACTTGGGCGACATCACGATCAGCGGCTTGCGGGTGGTCATGCGCATCTGGCGACGCAGCATGTGGTACGCCTGCGCCGGGGTCGACGGCACGCACACCAGCATGTTCTCCAGCGCGCACAGCTGCAGGAAACGCTCCAGACGCGCGGAGCTGTGCTCCGGGCCCTGGCCTTCGTAACCGTGCGGCAGCAGCAGGGTCAGGCCGGTGATACGGCCCCACTTGGCTTCGCCGGCAGCAATGAACTGATCGATCACGACCTGGGCGCCGTTGGCGAAGTCGCCGAACTGGCCTTCCCAGATGCACAGGGTGTTCGGATCGGTGGTGGAGAAGCCGTACTCATAGGCCATCACCGCTTCTTCGCTGAGCAGCGAATCGATGATGGTGGCCTGTTCCGGCGACTCGACCAGCTGGCGCAGCGGCAGGTAATAGTTGTCGGTCTTCTGGTCGTGCAAAATCGCGTGGCGGTGCGTGAACGTACCGCGGCCCACGTCCTGGCCGACCAGGCGCAGGTTGTTGCCTTCGTCGAGGATCGTGGCGTAGGCCAGGTTCTCGGCAAAGCCCCAGTCGCCCGGGATCTCGCCGGCGGCCATCTTGCGGCGGTCGTCATAGACCTTGGCCACGCGCGAGTGCAGTTCCACGCCTTCGGGAACGGTGTTGATGATCTGCGCCAGCTGCTTGACCTTCTCCATGCCGACAGCGGTGGAGACCGCGTCGGAGAGCTTGCCGTTGAGCAGCTTGGGCCAATCCACGTACATCTTGCTGGTGGCCGGGGTCTTTTCGACCTGGGCCAGCTCGGTGGTGACTTCACCGGCATCGAGCTTGTTGCGGTAGGCATCGACCAGCGCCTTGCCGCCGCCGGCTTCGATCACGCCGGCCGCTTCCAGCGCCGCGGCGTACAGCTCGCGGGTGGTCTGGTGCTTGCGGATGACCTGGTACATCAGCGGCTGGGTGATCGCCGGTTCGTCGGCTTCGTTATGGCCCCAACGGCGGTAGCACATCAGATCGATGACCACGTCCTTGGCGAACTTCTGGCGGAACTCGAACGCCAGCTGGGCAGCAAACACCACGGCTTCCGGATCGTCGCCGTTCACGTGCAGCACCGGGGCGGCGATCATCTTGGCCACATCGGTGGCGTAGCGCGTGGAGCGCGTATCCAGCGGGTTGGAGGTGGTGAAACCAACCTGGTTGTTGACCACGATGTGGACCGTGCCACCGACGGCGAAGCCGCGGGCCTGGGACATCTGGAACAGCTCCATCACCACGCCCTGGCCGGAGAAGGCCGCGTCGCCGTGGATCAGGATCGGCATCACCTGCTTGCGGGCGGTATCGCCACGGCGTTCCTGGCGCGAGCGCACGCTGCCGGCCACGACCGGGTCGGCGATTTCCAGGTGCGACGGGTTGAACGCCAGCGCCAGGTGGACGGCGCCACCCGGGGTGGAGACGTCGGCCGAGAAGCCCATGTGGTACTTCACGTCGCCGGCGGAGGCGTGGTCGTCGTGTTCGAACTTGCCTTCGAACTCGTCGAACAGCTTGCGCGGGCTCTTGCCGAGGGTGTTGACCAGCACGTTCAGACGGCCGCGGTGGGCCATGCCGATCACCACGTCCTTGACGCCATCCTTGCCGGCATCACGGATGATGGTGTCCATCATCGGGATCAGCGAGTCGCCGCCTTCCAGCGAGAAGCGCTTCTGGCCGACGTACTTGGTGTGCAGGTAGCGCTCCAGACCCTCGGCAGCCGTCAGGCGCTCCAGGGTGCGGCGCTGGGTATCGGCATCCAGGTTGTAGCTGCCACCGGCCAGTTCCAGGCGCTGGTACAGCCACTGGCGCTGCTCGACCTCGGAGATGTGCATGAACTCCGCACCGATCGAGCCGGTGTAGGTCTTCTTCAGGCGCTCCAGCAGATCGCGCAGTTTCATGCGCGGCTGGCCGGCGACGCCGCCGGTGCTGAACTCACTGCCCAGGTCGCTTTCCGACAGGCTGTGGAACGGCAGGCCCAGATCCGGCGGATTGGTCGGCGCGGTCAGACTCAACGGGTCCAGGCGGGCGGCCATGTGGCCACGCGAACGGTAGGCGGTGATCAGGCGACCGACATTGCGCTCGCGCTCGTCGCCGGCACCGGCGGCGGCCGTGCCGCTCTTGACGGCATTCCTGGCGGCGTCGGCAATGTGGGCGATGACGGCCGAATGCGGAATATCACCGGCTTCGCGGCCCTGGAAGCCATCGAAGTAGGTCTTCCATTTGGGATCGACACTGTCCGGAGAAACGAGGTACTGCTCGTACAGATCCTCGATATAGGAGGCGTTGCCGCCGGCGAGCTGCGAAGATTGCGCAAACTGCTTCAGTTGATTGTCCACGATGGAGAGTCGGATTCGCTTGTGGGGTAAGGCTTCGATGATCCGGCAGGGAAAAGTGAATAGCCCTGCGCGGGCGGTATCTAACACCCCAAATTGTACCCCCATCGAGACAGGAAGGGGCACCGTACGGTCCAGTGCGGGGCCTGCGGTGTCATTCCCAGACAGGTTCGGGACCGGGGTGTGAGCTACAGCCCGAGCGCGCGCAGCTCGCTGCAATCACGCGAACGTTCCCATACGCGCTGCAAACCGTCCTGCAACGGTCGCGAACGTGCCGGTTGGGCCAACCCCGCCTCTCCCTCGACGCGATGCCCGCTACTACGAAAGTAGTAGTCGCCCGCGTCATTGAGCACGCAGGCAGAAGCGACGGCACGGTCGATGGGATCGCTCACCTCGCGCACCCGGAAGACGCTCGGCAGGCGCTGCAGCAGGCTCAGTACCGGCGAGCTGGCCTGACGGATGGCGGCGCTGTCGTGGACGATCAGCCAGGCCTGTTTGTCGTGGCGGGCAGTGGCGTAGCGGCGCAGGGCCTCCAGAACCGGCGGTGCATCGAGCAGGCCGGGGTCGAGCTGGCGGCTGTGGATCCACAGCTGGCGTCGGGCACGGTGGACCAGGGCAGTGGTGATCGCCACCGCCTCGTCGGCACGGTCGATCGCGACCGCGCCGGTCAGCGCCAGCCGCATGTGCTGGTGAGCGATGCCGGCCTCCTGGAAGACCTCTCCCTCCGGCAGGAAGCCCTGCCGGGTGTAGAACACGCGGGCCGGCAACTGCGCATGCAGCCCGACCTCGCGCCAGCCACGGGCCCGGGCCTGATCGATCAGGGCCTGCAGCAGGGCGTCGCCGACGCCTTTGCTACGCCATGCCGCAAGCACCGCCATGCGGCCGATCCGGCCATCGGGGGTGAGCCGGCCGGCACCGATCGGCGTTCCATCGGAGTCCCGGGCAAGCACGTGCACGCTCAGGGGGTCGAGCGCGTCGATCTCCAGTTCGGCCGGCACCTGCTGTTCGTCGACGAACACGGCGAACCGCACCCGGTGCAGCGCGGCGTGCTGCGCCGGGTAATCGACCACGTCAACCTGGAAACCAAGGGCGGCCATGGCGGGTGGGCGGATCAGCCGCGCGGGGGCTCGTCCTTGCCGTCGGTCTCGTCGCTGTCGTCGAAATCCACGATCACTTCGATGCCGTCGTCATGGATGGTGACCTCGTGCACGTCGGCCTGGGTGGCCTCGTCATCGATGACCTCGACCGCGTCGGTGCCGTCGACGATGTCGTACTCGGCGACGTAGTCGTCTTCGTCCTCAAACCCGGCATCGTCCACCAGTTGGTAGAAGCCGCCGGCGACCAGCGCCTGCACGGCATCACGGCCCTTGGCCGAGAGCTTCTGGTACAGCGCCGCGCCGATCTGTTCGGTGCCGGCCAGTACCTGGGCATCCTTGACCGGCAGCGCGAAGTCCAGCCCGCTGCAGTACAGGCTGGCGCCACGCTTGGCACGGCGCCAGGCCAGCCGCGCCCACGGGTGGCGCTGCAGTTCCACGCCCGCGCCCAGCGCAGCTTCGATCTCTTCGCGCGGCAGCGGCTCGCCGTGCGCCATCACTTCCCCGGCGGCGCGGTAGGTAGTGATGAAGCGGCCGAACCAGTCACCCAGCTTGTCCGGGTCGTTCATGCGGATCGCATTGAGCGCTTTGACCACGCGGTTCATCGAGACCACGTCGATTTCGTTCGGGTCCTCGGGCACCTTCAGGTCCGGATCCTGATAACGGATCGACTCGTCGGCGCCGTCGATGAGGGTGTCGAGGTAGTCGCTGATCAGCTCTGCCGATGCCGGGGCGCGCATGCCGAAGGAGAAGGTCAGGCAGGGGTCTTCGGCGACCCCGTTGTGCGGCACGTTCGGCGGAAGGTACAGCATGTCGCCCGGGGCCAGCACCCAATCGTGGGTCGGCTTGAAGCGGCGCAGCAGCTTGAGTTCGACGTCATCGCGGAAGTCCAGCGGCGGGCGCTTGCCCTTGATCGATTCGCTGGCGTCGATCTGCCAGCGACGGTGGCCATGGGCCTGCAGCAGGAAGACGTCGTACTGGTCCACATGCGCGCCGACCGAGCCGCCGGTGGCGGCGAAGCTGATCATCACGTCATCCATGCGCCAGCGCGGCAGGAAGTTGAAGTGGCTGATCAGGGCGCGCACGTCGGCGTCCCATTTGTCCACGTCCTGGACCAGCAGGGTCCAGTCGTGGTCGGGCATGCCCGGGAACTCCTCTTCCTGGAACGGGCCGGTACGCACGCTCCAGCCATCGGTGGCGCGATCGTGGGTGATCAGGCGCGACAGGGCGCCTTCCTCGCAGGCCAGGCCAGCGAGGTCTTCAGGCTGGACCGGCGTTTCGAAATCGGGAAACGCGCCGCGGATGAGCAGCGGGCGCTTCTGCCAGTAGTCGCGCAGGAAGGTGGCGGCGGGCATGCCAAGCGGCAGGCCGGGGCGGGCCTGGACTTCGATGGCGGGAGTTTTGATCTTGCGTGCGGCCATGGGGGAGATCCTTGCAGCGTATAGACGGGTATTCGGGGGCGCGGCCGTGCCACGCCCATGCCTTCAGATTGCCTTGGCCAGGTCCGCCGCCAGGCCGATGTAGCCGCCCGGGGTCAGCGCGCGCAGGCTCTGCTTGGCGTCGGCCGGCAGATCCAGGGATTCGACGAAGGCCTGCATCGATTCGGTGGTGATGCCCTGGCCACGGGTAAGGGCCTTGAGCTGTTCGTAGGGGTTGGGCAGGCCGTGGCGGCGCATGACCGTCTGCACGGCTTCAGCCAGCACTTCCCACGCGGCGTCCAGATCGGCATCCAGGCGTTCCGGGTTTACGGTCAGCTTGCCCAGGCCCTTGGCCAGCGAATCCAGGGCGACCTGGGTGTGGCCGAAGGCGGTGCCGACCGCACGGAGCACGGTGGAGTCGGTCAGGTCGCGCTGCCAGCGGCTGATCGGCAGCTTGGCGCTGAAATGCTCGAACAGGGCGTTGGCGATGCCGAAGTTGCCTTCGGCGTTCTCGAAGTCGATCGGGTTGACCTTGTGCGGCATGGTCGAGGAGCCGACTTCGCCTTCCTTCAGCTTCTGCTTGAAGTAGCCCAGCGAGATATAGCCCCAGACGTCGCGGGCCAGGTCGATCAGGATGATGTTGGCGCGGCGCGCCGCATCACCGATTTCGGCGACGTTGTCATGCGGCTCGATCTGGGTGGTGTACGGGTTGAACACCAGGCCGAGGCTTTCCACGAAGCGCTGGGCGAAGGCCGGCCAGTCCACGTCCGGGTAGGCGATGACGTGGGCGTTGTAGTTGCCCACCGCGCCGTTGATCTTGCCGGTCAGCTCCACCGCGGCGATCTGGCGGCGCTGGCGCTCCAGGCGGGCCACGACGTTGGCCACTTCCTTGCCCAGCGTGGTCGGCGAAGCGGTCTGGCCGTGGGTGCGCGACAGCATCGGCTGGGCGGCCTGGGCGTGGGCGAGGGCGCGCAGCACGCCGGCAATGTTGTCCAGCGACGGCAGCAGCACCTCGCGGCGGGCCTGCTCGAGCATCAGGCCATAGCTGAGGTTGTTGATGTCCTCACTGGTGCAGGCGAAATGCACGAACTCCAGCGCCGGGCCCAACTCGGCATCGGCAGTGAGCTGTTCCTTGATGAAGTACTCCACCGCCTTGACGTCGTGGTTGGTGGTGCGCTCGATCTCCTTCACCCGCGCGGCGTGGGCCGGGGCGAAATCGTCGGCCAGGGTGCGCAGGCGGGCGGTGGCAGCGGCCGAGAACGGGGCCAGTTCGACGATGCCCGGCTCATTGGCCAGTGCCAGCAGCCATTCCACTTCCACCTTCACGCGGGCCTTGATCAGGCCGTATTCGGAGAAGATCGGGCGCAGGGCGTCGACCTTGCCGGCGTAGCGGCCATCGAGCGGGGACAGGGCAAGCAGGGCGAATTCGGACATGGCAGGGCGCAGATCGGTGGCAGCGGGGGCCGCCATTCTACGCTGCCCCGGCGTCCTCGGCCTGTGCCATGCGCACCGTCACCGCCTGGATCCGGTGCCCGGCCATGCGCTTGATCGTGAACAGGTGCCCGTCGATTTCCAGCTGCTCGCCTTCCTCGGGCAGGCGCTGGAGCTGGTGCACGATCAGCCCGCCGACCGAATTCAGATGGTCCGGTGCGCTCAGGTCATGGCCCAGCAGGCGCTCCAGCCGGAAGATGGAGGTCGAGCCGGCCACCAGCAGGGTGCCGTCCGCGCCGCGAGTGGGGGCATCCTTGACGATATGCGGGTGCTCGTCCTCGATATCGCCGACCACCACTTCCAGCAGGTCTTCCAGGGTGAAGTAGCCCAGGATGCGGCCGTGTTCTTCCACGCACAGTGCCAGGTGAGTGGTGCCGGTGCGGAAACGTTCCAGCACCAGCGGCACCGGGGTCTCCAGCGCGATCAGGTTGGCCGGGCGCAGCAGCGGGCGCAGATCGTCGGTCGGATTGCCGCGGGCGATCTCCACCAGCAGGTCCTTCATGTGCAGGATGCCCAGCACTTCCTCGCCGTCGCGGTCGAACCACGGGTAGCGGCTGTAGCGGCTCTCGGCGAACTCGGCCATGACATCGGCCAGGCTCATCCCGTCGCGGAACGAACGCATATGGTCGCGCGAGCGCATCAGGTCGCCGGCCACCAGCTCGGGCAGTTCCAGTGCGTGGCTCATCAGCGTGAGGTCCTGGTCGGGCGCGGTGCCGGTGGGCTGCTGACGGCCCACGATGAGCTTGAGTTCCTCGCGCGAATAACGGTGCGAGGTGTGCTCCACATCCCCCCAGCCGGCCGCTCTCAGCAGCGCGTTGGCGCTGTTGTTGAGCAGCCAGATCGCCGGGTACATCGCCCAGTAGAACAGGTACAGCGGTGCGGCCGTCCACAGCGACATCGCTTCCGGGCGGCGGATCGCCATCGATTTCGGGGCCAGTTCGCCGAGCACGATGTGCAGGAACGAGATGATGCTGAAGGCGATGATGAAAGCGGTCAGGCGAGACGCTTCCGGGGTCAGCCCCAGCGTATCGAACAACGGCTGCAGCAGGTGCGCGAACGCCGGTTCGCCGACCCAGCCCAGGCCCAGCGAGGACAGCGTGATGCCCAGCTGGCAGGCAGACAGATATGCATCCAGGTGCGAATGCACGTTGAGCAGCAGGCGGCCGCGCCAGCCGTTGTTGTCGGCCAGGCCGACGGCCTGGGTGTGGCGCAGCTTGACCAGGGCGAACTCGGCGGCCACGAAGAAGCCGTTGAGCACCACCAACAGCAGCGCCAGCGCAAGGAGCAGGAGGTTGCCGATCATTCGCGACCTCGCAGCATGGCTGCCAAGGCGAGAACGGCACCCGCGGTCGCCAGGGCGGCGAGGGCGGTCATCGGTGCGTGCGCGGCGGCACGCCCGGTACTACTGTCGGGATCGTCACCCATGGGGGCGGCAGTCTGTCTGAATGGAAACGAATCCCGAGTCTAGCCGATCAGTCGCATTCTTGGGTTTCAGCGGCGCTTGAGAGTATCGTGATGTGCGCCGCCAGCCAGGGAATCAGGCCCGTTGCCAGCCGCAGGTTCCCTTTCATCCACGAAAGACGTGCGGAGTTGAAACAATGAGCAAGGGTTTCAGGATTGAACACGACAGCATGGGCGAGCTGCAGGTGCCCGCCGATGCGTTGTGGGGCGCGCAGACCCAGCGCGCCGTCGATAATTTTCCGGTGTCGGGCCAGCGCATGCCGCGCGGTTTCATCCGCGCCCTCGGCCTGGTCAAGGGCGCTGCCGCGAACGTCAACGTCGAGCTCGGCCATCTGCCGCGCACCATCGGCAAGGCCATCGAAGCGGCGGCCGCGGAAGTTGCCGATGGGCGCCATGACGCGCACTTCCCGATCGACGTGTACCAGACCGGTTCGGGCACCTCCTCGAACATGAATGCCAATGAGGTCATCGCCACGTTGGCCAACCGCGCCGGAAAGGCCGGCAAGACCGCGGTGCACCCCAACGATCACGTCAACCAGGGGCAGAGCTCCAACGATGTGATCCCCACCGCGTTGCGGGTCTCGGCGCTGCTCGGTGTGCATGAGCAGCTGCTGCCCTCGCTGGTGCACCTGCGCAAGACCATCGACAAGCGCGGCCGCGCGCTGCGCAAGGTGGTCAAGACCGGGCGCACCCATCTGATGGATGCGATGCCGCTGACCTTCGAGCAGGAATTCGGTGCGTGGTCGGCGCAGTTGTCCTCCGCGCAGGAGCGCATCGAAGACAGCCTCAAGCGTCTGCGGCGCCTGCCGCTGGGCGGCACGGCGATCGGGACCGGCATCAATGCCGATCCGCGTTTCGGCGCGCAGGTGGCCAAGCAGCTCAAGCAGCAGACCGGCATCAAGTTCGACAGCGCCGAGAACAAGTTCGAAGGCCTCGCCGCGCAGGACGATGCGGTTGAGCTGTCCGGCCAGCTCAACGCGCTGGCCGTGGCCCTGATCAAGATTGCCAACGACCTGCGCTGGATGAATGCCGGGCCGCTGGCCGGGCTGGGCGAGATCGAACTGCCGGCACTGCAGCCGGGCAGCTCGATCATGCCGGGCAAGGTCAACCCGGTGATACCCGAAGCTACCGTGATGGTGTGTGCCCAAGTGATCGGCCACCATACCGCGATCACCGTGGCCGGCCAGACCGGCAACTTCCAGTTGAACGTGACGCTGCCGTTGATCGCGGCGAACCTGCTCGATGGCATCACCCTGCTGGCCAACATCACCCGTCTGCTGGCCGACACCGCGATCGCCGGACTGAAGGTACGCGAGGACCGCGTCCGCGAGGCACTGGATCGCAACCCGATCCTGGTGACGGCGTTGAACCCGATCATCGGCTACGAGAAAGCGGCGGCCATCGCCAAGCGTGCCTACAAGGAACAGCGCCCGGTGCTGGACGTGGCCAAGGAAGACAGTGGCCTGTCCGAAGCCGAACTGCGCCGGCTGCTGGATCCGGCGGCGCTGACCGCCGGTGGCATCCATGCCGGCGGCGGGGGCGGTTGAGCGCTCGCACTACCTGAAACGAAAAACGGGCCGAACGGCCCGTTTTTTTGCGCGAACTCAGTGGCGATCGGCCTGCAGATTGCCGAAGGTCTCGGTGTAATCCTTGAACTCGGGAATCTTCGTGATCAGATCCGGCGGGATCGGCTGCATGCCCTCCGGCACCTGGATCTTCACCGAGCGCTTGGCCGGGTCCGGCGGGGCGTCGGTCAGCGTGTTCTGGCGCAGCACCTGCAGCTGGCCGAACATGCCCTGCAGCATCGCGTGCTGCTCCTGGTTGAGCGGGATCTCGATCTCATCGATCTTCATGTGCCCGTTGGGCAGGATGATGATGTTCGGTGCAGGCGCGCGGCGCACGGTGACCATGCCGTCGCTGACGGTGATCTTGGGCTTGCTGCGCTCGGCGCGGTGATTGCGGTACTCCTGATCGCAACCGGTGGCGACCAGGCAGAACAGGGCGAACAGCAACAGACTCAGCTTCTTCATGAGCAGGGCAACGCATGCGGCGGGAGGGGAGATTGTAGTCCTCCCGCCCCCGGAAGGGCCTGCCTGCGACGCATCGTCGCAGGCAGTGCCGGGTTACTTGCCGCAGTCGTCGATGTCGCTCTGGTCCATCGTCGCATAGGGCTGGAAGGCCGGCAGGGCGGCCGCCAACGCCTGCTGTTTCGCCATCATGGCCGGCAGCAGCCCACACAGCTTCTGGGCCTGGTCCTCGATCTTCTTGGCCTCTTCATTCACCCGCGCTTCGATGCCCTGGGTGTCACCGGAGAACATGCCCCGGATCGCCTCACCGGCAGCTTTCACGCCCAGATTGGCGCCGGCTACGCCGATCTCCATGCCGGCGCCGGCCAGTGCTTCGACCTGCTTGCGGTAGTCCAGCAGCAGCGCACGCTGGTGGGCATCCACCGTGACCGCCTTGCCATCGATGAGCAGGTCACCCTGCGGGCTGATCTCCGCCTTCGGCGTCTTCCCGTTGGCGATGGAAATGTTGCCCTGGCTGATTTCCCGGCGGGCCTTGTCGGTGGCCTCCTGCACGGTCTTGCCAATGCCATCGGTATCCAGCGCGCTGGTGGCCGGGGCGGCGGCGCTCTGGTCGGCGGGGGCTTTGCCCTTGCCACTGTCGGGGGCGGTACAGGCTGCGATCGGCAGGCACAACAGCAGGGCAGGCAGCAGCAGTCGAGTCGTCATGATGCGTATCCGTCAGAGAAGGAGGGCTTACTTGCCGCGCGGCAGTTCAACCCGGCCGCGCACGTTGCTGTGGCGGATATCGCCGCTGCCGCTGTTGGCCACGCGCAGGTCGCCGCCGACATCGCGGACGGTGACATCGCCCGACCCATGACGGTCCACGGTGACGCTGCCGCCGATATCGCGCAGGTCGGTGTCGCCGGAGCCGACGGTGCCGACGCGTACATTGCCTTTGGCTTTGCGCACGTCGGTATCACCGGAGCCGACCACGCCGATCTCGACGTTGCCACCGACCGTATCCAGCTCGAAATCACCCGAGCCGATGGTGCCGACCTTCGCATCACCGCGCACGTTGCGGGCCTTGAAATCGCCGGAACCGATCGAGAGCAGGTTCAGTGCACCGGCACCGTCGAGGATGACATCGCCCGAGCCGACCGCGGCGGTCACCAGGCCTTTGATCTCCTGCAGCTTGATGTCACCCGAACCGACGTCGGCGCTCAGCGAGTGCGCACCGGTGACGCTGGCATCGCCCGAGCCGACCTTGAGTTGGACCAGGATGGTGTCCGGCACGGTGCCGCGCATGTCCAGGTAGGCATAGCTGCTGCCGCTGATGGTGAGCGTGTTGCGGCCCTCGCGCTGCAGGCGCACGACCAGCTTGTCGCCGACCTTCTGCTGGGTCACGGTCAGTTCGCGCAGCCAATCCGCACTGGAGGCGCAGGCGCGCCCCCCGAGTTGGGCCGCGCCCGGGCCGGCCTGGAGCACCAGATCGTGCTGGTTCACTTCGAACACCACCGCCTTGGCGCCGGCCAGGTCGAGCTTGAGGTCACGGGCTTCGTTGAACGTGCACTGCGGCTCATTGGCGAGCGCGGTCAGCGGCAGCAACAGCAGGAAAGCAACAGCGAACGTGCGGATCATGGGTGATTCCTCGATGAGGGGCAGGGATCAGATTTCGCCGGCGCGGCGGCGCAGGCGGATGGCCAGGAACAGGAACACCACGCCGATGGCGGCGCCGATCCACAGTTCCGGCATCGCGAAGGCGGCCAGCTGATGGCTCGGGCCCAGCTCATTGACCAGGTTGTCCATGTTGCCGCCGGTACCGCTGAACATCGATTCGCCGCGGTAGAACTGGTCGGTGGCCGGCACCGCGCTGAGCAGCAGACGGCCGACGATGTGCTTCCAGAACCAGCCACCGGTCAGGTCGAACAGGGTCATGACCTTGGTGGTGCTGACGATGATGCCGGCGAACAGCGGCAGCATGACGGCCCACAGGAACGGCTTGGTTTTGGCCCAGGCCGAGCACAGCAGCAGCCAGCCGACGGTCGGCAACGCCCAGAGCAGGTAGACCGGAATCCAGGACAGATGGCCGGCGATGATGGTCAGTGGGCTGGCCGGTCCCCAGATCAACATCATCGGGTCGCCGCCGTGAGCGATCACCACGATGGAGATCATCACCAGGAAGCCGAACATGGTCAGGGCCGAGGCGATCACCGCAATGATCGGCGCGATCAGCAGGGCGCTCAGCGCCTTGGACAGGACGGTGGAGGTATCCGACAGCGGCAGCGACTTCCAGAACAGGATGCTGCGGTCGCGGCGGTCGTCGTACAGGGCGCCCAGGCAGTAGAAGAACACCACGAAGGCGAGCACGATCAGCGGCCAGCCCGAGCTCAGGATCAGGGTGAGGTCCAGCCCGTTGGCCAGGTCGTGCAGGTCCTTGGCATCCAGCTTGCTGGTCAGCAGACTCAGGTCCAGGCCGTTGATGTTGACGCTTTCATTGTCGATCTGGATGCCGCCGCTCTTGACCGCACGGTGCATGGCCACCAGGCCGAACACGATGCCAAGCAGGCTCATCACCAGTGAGATGCCGCCGGCGATCACCGGCGCATACAGGAACCCGCCGCGGTTTTCCCAGTACTCACGCTTGAGCAGCCACTTGAACGCGCTGGCCTTGCTGATGGGGTGGTTGACGGTGTTCATGCGTAGGTTCCCTTCATGATGGCCACGAACAGATCCGCCAGCCCGGGGCTGCGGATTTCGCCCAGGGGCGTGAGCTGGGCGCGTGGCACCCCGTCGAACAGCAGCACGGTCTTGCCGAAGGGCAGGGCGCGGTCGTCGATCGGCTTGAGCGCGCGTGCAGCCTCCACGGTGTCGGCCGAGACGAGGACTTCGGTATAGCGCTCGCCGATGTCTTCCATATCGGTGGTGAGCACGATGCGGCCGTCACGGATGAACATCACATCGGTGAGGATGTGCTCGATCTCCTCCACCTGGTGGGTGGTGACGATGATCGTCTTCTGCTCATCGAAGTAATCCTCCAGCAGACGCTGGTAGAACTCCTTGCGGTACAGGATGTCCAGGCCCAGGGTCGGTTCGTCCAGCACGAGCACCTTGGCATCGATGGCCATCACCAGCGCCAGGTGCAGCTGCACGATCATGCCCTTGGACAGTTCGCGTACGCGCTGCTTGGGGTGCAGCTTGGTGGAGGCCAGGAAGCGCTCGCAGCGCGCCCGGTCGAAACGCGGATGGGTGCCGGCGACGAAATCGATCGCCTCGCGCACCTTCATCCAGCGCGGCAGCACGGCCACGTCGGCGATGAAGCAGACATCGTTCATCAGGGCATTGCGCTGCTCGCTCGGGTCCAGACCGAGCACACGCAGCTCGCCTTGCACCGAGGTCAGGCCGAGCAGCGCCTTGAGCAGGGTGGTCTTGCCGGCGCCGTTGGGGCCGATCAGGCCGGTGATGCGGCCGGGCGCGATCGTGAAACTGGTGTTGTCCAGCGCCACGGTCTGTTTGTAGGCCTTGCGCAGGCCTCGAGCGGAAATGACGACATCACTTGCAACGGCATTCATGAGGATTTCCCCTGGGGCAGCAATTCGTCGAGGTTCAGGCCCAGGCGCTGGATGCGCTCAAGCACCAATGGCCATTCTTCATTGAGGAAGCGGTCGCGCTCGCTGCTGCGCAGCTGCGTGGCCGCTTCCTCGGTCATGAACATACCCAGGCCGCGGCGCTTCTCGACCAGGCCTTCGTCGGCCAGTTCCTGGTAGGCGCGCGATACGGTGATGGGGTTGAGCTGGTACTCGGCGGCAACCTGCCGGACCGAGGGCAGGGCGTCGCCGGGCTTGATGATGCCGTCAAGCATCATTGCGATCACGCGCTCCTTCAGCTGGCGGTAGATCGGAGCACCATCGCTCCATTGAATATCGCTCATGGTCAGCTCCGTGGGTTCAGCGACTGCGCGAATGAGAAGTAAGGCATGGACAGGGAGCTGTGCAGCCGGCGGGGGGGCGTAGGGGCGCCGTTGGCGTTCCCTGCCTCGATGACGCCTGCGTCCTGCGGGCCTTCAAACAAATCTGCGCTGGTGGCAGGGCTGCCAGCGTCACCGGAGGGGAGGCCGAACCAGCCGAGCAACAACAACGCCGAGGCGGCGGTGATGGCTTTGGTGGTGTGGCGGTGGCGCATGCGGTTCATGGGCTTCCCCTGTCTAGGTGACTGGTGTTGTATGCAACTATAACACCGGCACGCCCAAGGTCAACAGGGGGGCGTACCCAACTGATGGCAGGGGGCGTATGACAGGCATGCGTTGATCGTAAGGTGTTGAATTTAAATGGATAGGTGTCTGAGCGGGCGGGCGTTTTCTGCCAGCGCATATTCATTGATGTCAATGGTATGGCAAGCAATGGGCGCATTCAGGTGATGTCTGCAGGATCCCTGTCATCGAGCAGACACGGCCAGAAACGGCAAAGCGGCCCCCGAACACTGCTCCCTTCCGTGGGCCGGCCTACGGCCATCCGGCGGCAAAAACAGCGGTGATATAGTGCCGCCGCGGCCTTGGCAGCCCTTGCCGGGCCGGTTGAGCGCTCGTTTTCCCACCTTGGAGTGTCGCGATGCATTACGTGTCTCTGTTGTCGCCCGTCCGTCGCGACCTTGCCCGGCGCGGGTCGCTGTTGCTGCTGGCCGTCGGCCTGCTGGTCGGCGCGTCGGCCCAGGCGGCCGATCTGCTGGATGTGAGCTACCGGCCCCTGGCGGGCAAGGGTGAGGTCAATCTGGCCAAGCAGTACGGTGGCAAGGTGCTGTTGGTGGTCAATACGGCCAGCAAGTGCGGTTACACCCCGCAGTACGAAGGCTTGGAAGCCCTGCAGCGCAAGTACAGCGCACGCGGGTTCTCGGTGCTGGGCTTCCCGTCCAATGACTTCAAGGGCCAGGAGCCGGGCGACGAGGCCCAGATCCAGGAGTTCTGCACGCTGACCTACGGCGTGAAGTTCCCGATGTTCCAGAAGGTGGTGGTGACCGGACCGGAAGCGACGCCGCTCTACCGCAGTCTTGCCACCGCCACGGGCGTGTCGCCGGGCTGGAACTTCCACAAGTATCTGATCAGTCGCGATGGCCGGGTGGTGGCGCAGTTCCCGAGCAAGGTCACGCCGGACGATCCGAAGCTCGTCGCGGCGATCGAACGTGAACTCTCTGTCACCGCCAACAAGCGCTGACGATATCGACATCTCGGACGCGCGTGCGACAATGGTTGCTTTCGCGCCGACGTCGGCGTCCAGTCACTTCCAGGAATGCAGCGAATGAAGATGGGAATGCGCGGCGCCGCGGCGTCGGTTCTGATTCTGGCGATGGGTGCCACCGGTACCGCGATGTCGCAACAACCAGCCGCCCGCGCGGCTGTCAAGGAGACTTCCACTTTGAACACCCAACGCGAAAAGCTTGGCTACGCCATCGGTATCGATGTCGCCAATTCGTTCGGACCGATTTCCAGCGAGATCGACCTGGCCGCCCTGCGCCGCGGTGTGACCAACGCCTTTGAAGGCAAGCAGCCCCTGATCAGCCAGGAAGAAGCGCAGAAGACCGACGCTGCCCTGCGCCAGGCCGTGATGGCCAAGAACGGCCAGCCGGTGCCGGGTGTTGCGCCGGGTACCGCGCCGCCGAAGGTGGACCGCGAGAAGGTCGGCCTGATGCTGGGCAGCTTCGCCGTGGGCCCGTCGCTGGCCCCGCTGAAGGATGATCTGGATCTGGACGCGTTGTTCGACGCGGTCAGCACCACGTTCAACAACGGCACCCCGAAGATGACCGCCGAGCAGGCCAAGGCCACGCTGGAAGGTTTCATGAAGGGCAAGCAGGCTGAGATGGAGGCCAAGTCCGCCGCCCAGGCTGGCACCAACCGCGTGGAAGGCAACAACTTCCTGGCCAAGAACAAGACCGTGCCGGGCGTGGTGACCACCGCCTCGGGCCTGCAGTACCAGGTGCTGCGTCCGGGTTCGGGCGAGCGCCCGATGCCGACCAGCAAGGTGCGCGTGAACTACGAAGGCAAGCTGCTCGACGGCACCGTCTTCGACAGCAGTTACCAGCGCGGCCAGCCGATCGAGTTCGGCCTGGACCAGGTGATCAAGGGCTGGTCGGAAGGTGTCTCGCTGATGCCGACCGGTTCCAAGTACCGCTTCTGGATTCCGGGCGAGCTGGCCTATGGCGAACAGGGTACCCCGGGTGGTCCGATCGGTCCGAACGCGACGCTGACGTTCGACGTCGAGCTGCTGAACGTCCTGCCGTAACGGATCTGGAGCCCCACCGCCCATGCGCGTTGCGATTTTCGGTACCGGCTACGTCGGTCTTGTCACGGGTACCTGCCTGGCCGAGGTTGGCCACCAGGTGATCTGTGTCGATATTGACCAGGCCAAGGTCGACGGTCTCAACAGCGGGATCATCCCGATCTATGAGCCCGGTCTGGAACCGATGGTCAAGGCCAACCACGCTGCGTCGCGGTTGACCTTCACCTCCGACGCCGCCGCCGCGATCGCGCATGGCCAGGTGATCTTCATTGCCGTGGGCACGCCACCGGACGAGGACGGCAGTGCCGACCTGCAGTACGTGCTGGCCGTGGCCCGCACCATCGGCCGGCACATCACGCTGCCGGTGGTGGTGGTGAACAAATCGACCGTGCCGGTAGGCACGGCCGACAAAGTCCGTGAGGCCATCGCACAGGCGCTGGCCGAGCGCGGCGTGGAGATCGCGTTCGACGTGGTCTCCAACCCCGAATTCCTGAAGGAAGGTGACGCGGTCGCCGACTGCATGCGGCCGGACCGCATCGTGGTGGGCGCGTCCAACTCCGAGTCGGTCGCACTGATGCGCCGCCTGTATGCGCCGTTCAACCGCAACCACGACCGCGTGGTGGAGATGGATGTGCGCTCGGCGGAGCTGACCAAGTACGCGGCCAATGCGATGCTGGCGACCAAGATTTCGTTCATGAACGAAATCGCCAACATCGCCGAGAAGGTCGGTGCCGACATCGAGCAGGTCCGTCAGGGCATCGGCTCGGATCCACGCATCGGCTGGCACTTCATCTATCCCGGCGCCGGCTACGGCGGCTCGTGCTTCCCCAAGGATGTGCAGGCGCTGGCCCGGACCGCGCAGCAGTACGGCCATGAGCCGAAGCTGCTCAATGCGGTCGAAGCCGTCAACGAGCACCAGAAGGGTCATCTGTACGCCCTGATCCAGCGCCATTACGATCGTGGCGAGGACGAAGGCGTGCGCGGCAAGACCTTCGCGGTGTGGGGCCTGGCGTTCAAGCCCAACACCGATGACATGCGTGAAGCCTCCAGCCGCCGCCTGCTGGCGCAGCTCTGGGAGGCCGGTGCGCAGGTGCGCGCCTATGATCCGGAAGCGACCGGAGAAGCGCGCCGCATTTTCGGTGAGCGTGATGATCTGGTGTTCTGCGACAACGCGTACGACGCCCTCGAGGGCGCCGATGCGCTGGTCGTGGTGACCGAATGGAAGCAGTTCCGCAGCCCGGATTTCGTCCGCCTGCGCGAGATGCTCAACGATGCGGTCGTCTTCGACGGCCGCAATCTGTACGACCCGCAGGACATCGAAGCCGCGGGCCTGGCTTACTACGGCATTGGCCGGGGACGTTCGTTGAATGCATGAGTCCACACCCTCCGAGCGCGAACAGGCACTGGAAGCACGCCTGATCGAGCTGGAAATGCGCGTCTCCTTCCAGGAGCAGGCGCTGGCCGAACTGAGCGAGGCACTCGCTGATGCGCGCATGGAAGGCAACCGCAATGCCGACCTCACCCGCATCCTGCTTGAAGACCTCGGCAAGGTCCGCACCGCGTTGTATTCCGATTCGGCCGAAGAGCCGCCGCCTCCGCATTACTGATCTGACGTCATGAGCGATACTCTCCGCGACCAGCTGCTGGGCCTTGGCTTCAAAGCCCCGCCCAAACCCGAACGAACCAACGACCGCAAGCCGGATCGTCGACCCGATGCGCGCCGCGATGGCCGCCCGGCCGGCAAGCCGCAGGGCGCGCGCCCGGCCGGCAAGCCCGGTGAGGGGCAGCGTCCCGCCCGCGACGGTGACCGCCGCCCGCAGGGCAAGGGCCGTCCCGCCGGTGCCCGGCCGCCGCAGGGCGCAGCTGGCAAGCCGCGCTCGCGCGAGGACATCGATCTCGCCAAGGCCTATGCGATCCGTGCGCAGAAAGAAAAAGACGACCGCATCGAGGCCGAGCGGCTGAAGCAGGAAGAAGCGCGCATCCGTCGCGAAGCCAAGGCGAAGCTGGAGGTCCTGCTGGAAGGCAAGGCCCTCAACGCTGAAGCGGCCGACATCGCGCGCCACTTCCCGTACGGCGGCAAGATCAAGCGCATCTACGTCACCGCTGATCAGCTCAAGGCGCTCAATGCCGGTGAGCTTGGCGTATTGCAGCAGAACGGTCGCTACGTGCTGGTGACCGCCGCAGTGCTGGCCGAGGCCGAAGCGGTGTTCGCGCCGTCGGTGGCGCTGAAGGTCGACCCGGATGCACCGGCGGGCGAAGATCCGTACGCCGACCCGCAGTATCAGGTGCCCGACGACCTGGTCTGGTAATTCCAACCGGGTCGCAGCTCGGCGACCCTTCGTTTGCAGGGATGCGCATGACGGCTGACCCAAGTCGCGGCTATGTGCCGCACATCGACGGGCTGCGTGCCATCGCGGTGCTGGCGGTGATCGTCTTCCACCTGGACCCGGCCTGGTTGCCCGGTGGGTTCACCGGCGTGGACGTGTTCTTCGTGATCTCCGGCTTTGTGGTCAGTGCCTCGGTGCACCGGCTCCCGCCGTTGCCGTTGGGGCAGTCGCTGCTGCGCTTCTACTCGCGTCGGTTGCGACGTATCGCGCCGGCGCTGCTGAGCTGCCTGCTGCTGACCGGTGTGGCCAGTGTCCTGCTCATTCCCGAGTCGTGGTTGAGCGAAGCCAGTGACATGACCGGTCTGATGGCCTTCGTGGGCCTCAGCAACTGGGTACTGGTGGGCGTAGGCACCGACTATTTCGCGCCGCGCGCGGAGTTCAACCCGTTTACCCATACCTGGTCGCTGGGCGTGGAAGAGCAGTTCTACCTGCTGTTCCCGCTGCTGTTCCTGTTCTGGAGCCGGGGAGGGCGCGGGCGCACGATCAGCGTGGGCCTGTTCGCGCTGGCCAGCGCGCTATCACTGGGGCACGCCATCCATGCCGGCAGCCATCCGGAATACGCAGTGCGGGCGTTCTATGCAACGACTACCCGGTTCTGGCAGCTCGGTGCAGGCGTGCTGCTGTTCCAGTGGCTGCATCTGCGCGAGCGCGATCCCGAGGCGGCGCGCGCGCCCGGCCGTTCGCGCCTGGCATGGTCGCTGTTGGCCTTGGTCGCACTCGGTGCGCTGGGCTGGAACCTGTGGTCGGCGCGGGCAGGGCATTCGCCCTGGCCGGATGGACTCTGGGCGGTCCTGGGTAGCGCCGGGCTGCTGCTGGCCTTGCATTACCACCCGCAAGCGTTGATCGGCAGGCTTCTGTCCAGCCCGCCGCTGCGGCGGATCGGGTTGTTGTCCTACTCGCTGTACCTGTGGCATTGGCCGGTGTTCGTGCTGATGCGCTGGACGGTAGGGCTGGAGACCGTCGGCCAGCGCGTGTTCGCCACAGCAGTGGTGGGGCTGCTGGCCTGGGTATCCTGGCGTTGGGTCGAGCGGCCGTTCCGGGGGCCCTTGTCGCAGCGCCTCACCACCCGCCGGTGGGTGGTGGTGGGCGTGGCGGCCCTGTTCATTGGCGGGGGCCTGCAGGCCGTGCTGTATTCCCAGTCGGCACGGCTGTCGCTGAGTACGGTCAGCCGCCATCCACTGGACTGGTACCCGGACGGAAAGTCCGTTGCGGCAGACTACCCGGGCTGCGAACTGCGGGTGGGCAAGGCGCGCTTCGAGGCCGGTCGTGCCCGCACGTTCTCACGCGGTGAGTGTGATCGCCCGGTGCCGCCGGGCATGCCGCGCAACGTGTTCGTGGCCGGCGATTCGCACGCGATGGCCTATAACGAACTGCTGCGCCGCCTGGCGCTGGAGACGGGCGCAACGGTGTGGCAATACGGCCGCGGCGGCTGCCCGCAGCTGGGCCTGCAGGAATGGCGTTGGGCTGCGCCCGACTGCCAAGGCTATGACACGGCGGTGCGTGCCGATATCGCACGCCACGCAACGCCCGGCGACGTGGTCCTGCTGGCCTCGCTGCGGGTGCCGCGTTTGTCCGATCAGTTCATCCTGTTCGACGCGCGCGAGCAGCGCGAGAGCGAACACAGCGAGCAGGGGTACGCAGGACGTGCGGCCGAGGCTGAGCGCGCGATCGCGAGCTGGCGTCCGCTCGCCGACGCTGGGGTGCGCGTGGTGCTGGAAGCGCCCAAGCCGGTACTGCCCGCCCCGCCCTACCGCTGCTCGGATCGGTTCAACGCCGACAACACGGTGTGCCGCAATGGTCTGCAGGTGCAACGCGACTGGATGGACGACTATCGCGCCCCGGCGCTGGTCGCGCTGCAGCAGGTGGCCTCCGGCTTGCCCGGCGCGGTGATCTGGGACCCGTTGCCGATCCTGTGTGACGCCGACGCCTGCCGTGCCCAGCGCGACGGACATCCGCTGTTCTTCGATGGCGACCATCTGAGCGGATACGGCAATCGGCTGCTGCTGCCCTCGTTGCAGGCAACGCTGGTGGCCACGCCGCACTGACAGCACGGCCGATGGCAGGGTGGGGCGCTGGCATCGCAGCGCCCCCGGATGGCATTACTCCGTGATCGGCCCGGCGACCTCTTCGCCCGCCTGCCAGACCGCACCAATGCGCTGCGTGTTGGCGATATCCACCAGCGGATCGGCATCGAGCACCAGCAGGTCGGCGCGCTTGCCGGCGGCAATGCGGCCGCGGTCGGTCAGCCCCAGCAAGGCTGCCGCTTGCATGGTGGCGGCCTGCAACGCTTCGGAGGGCGTCAGCCCGGCCTCCACCAGCAGCTGCAGTTCGCGATGTTCGGCCACGCCGATCACCCGCTGCGGCATCGCGCCGGCATCGGTGCCGAAGCCAAGCTTCACCCCGGCCGCATGCAGGCGACGCACGTTGTCCAGATTGGTGGCGACTGCCTTGCGTGCGGCCGGCACCCCACTGCCGGCCAGTTGGGTACGCTGCCATTCCGGCTGCGACCAGCGCGCGAGCACATCGGCGTGCAGTGCCTGGCGCAGGAAGGGCTGCTGCAAGGCCTGCGGATGCTCGGCATACGCGTAGTTGGCCTCGTCAATGGCGATCGTGGGGATGTACCAGGTGCCCTGGTCGCGCATCTTCCGCGCCAGCATCGGGTCCACCGCCCGGTCGCGGATCCCGTGGGCAAGGATGTCCACCTTGGCATCGACCAGATCGCGGGCCTGCTCCAGATCGTGGATGTGCGCGGCGACCTTGAGCCCGCGCGCATGCGCTTCGGCGATGGCGGCGCGGTACACCTCCGGGGTCATCATCGGACGTTTGCCACCGAGGTCGTCCACCCATAGCTTGATCAGGTCCACGCCATCGGCATGCTGGGTGGCCACGGCCGCGCGCGCCTCTTCGGCGTTGCGCGGACGCGCCACCGGATCGTGGCTCAGGCCCATGGTATCGGCCGGAGGCGCGCCATCCGGGGCGCCGATACCGCCGCCGGCGCCATACAGCTGCGCCCCCAGCCGAGGATCGGCGTTCACCGCTTTGCGGATGGCGAAAAAGTCCGCGCCGTTCATGCCCAGCGCGGTCACCGTGGTGATGCCGTAGCGCTGGAACTGGCGCAGGTCGCGCACCACGTTGTCATGGGTGTAGAAACGGTCGCCGTGCTCCAGTCCCTGCGTATTGCCAACGTGGGCATGGTCGCTGACCAGGCCGGGCAACAGGGTCTTGCCGGTGTAATCGATGCGGCGGGCACCGGTGGCGGCCGCCGGCAGCGGCGTGCCGACATGCACGATCCGCGCGCCGTCGATCAGCACCGGGGTGATGCCGAGGTCGCGCGTGCCATCGAAGACGCGCGCATTTTCGAACAGGATCGGCGCTGCCGCGGCGGGCAGGGTGGTGGTGGCGGCAAGCAGCAACGCCCACAGGCGGGTCGGTCGCATCAGCGGCTCCAGTCAGGGGGAGCCTTGAGCCTACCCCATCCCAGGGATAGGGTTGCCGGCCAGTGGCCAGCATTACCAGGAACGGACGATCAGGGCGTGCGCGCCCGCAGCAGCGGCAGGCTGATCGCGAAGAAGCACAGCAGCGCGCCGGCCAGCGCAAACCCGCTGCCCGCCAGGAACGCGGTACGGCCCTGATCGATCGGCCACAGCTGGCCCGCGATCAGCGCGCCGAGCACGCCGCCGACGCCTGAGGAGAAGCCGTACAACAAGCCTTGGCCATGGCCGTTGAGGCGCCCGGGAAAGTAGGTCGCCAGCATCTGCATCGCCGCGGCGAAGAAGGCGGCAAAACCGAGCGCATGCGCGGTCTGGGCAACCAGCATCACTGGCAGATTTTCCGGGAACAGCGCGGTCACGGCCCAGCGCACGGTGGAACTGAGCAGAGCGATCAGCAGCATCCAGCTGGCGTCATAGCGGCGGAAGAAGCGGCCGATGGTGAAGAACACCCCCACTTCGAACACCACCCCGACCGTCCACAGCACGCCCAGGGTGGAGGTCGCATAGCCGTGGTGATCCATGTAGACCGAGAAGAACGTGTAGTACGGGCCGAACGAGAGCTGCTCCATGAAGGCAGCCAGGAAGAATGCCAGCACCTGCGGTTTGCGCACGATCGCCCAGAACCCGCTCGCGTCGCCGTCGCTGCGCTGCAGGTTGCGTGCGTAGTGGTTGGCAAAACCCGAGGCGGTGAGCAGGCCGAACAGCGGCAGCATCAGCCACGGCAGCAGGTGCGCATTGCCGGCGCCGCCATCACCTTCGATGATCCAGCCGAACAGCATCACCACGGCGATGAAGCCCAGCGAGCCCCACACCCGGATCAACCCGTAGCGGTGGCTGTCGCTGCCCAGGTGGGTGAGCGTGATGGATTCGAACTGCGGCATCACCGCGTTGTAGAAGAAGCAGAACGCGATCATCGCCGGGTACAGCCACGGCTGCGGCAACGGCAGCAGGAAGGCGCAGAACGTGAGCAGGGTGAGCACGCAGCCCAGCCGCAGCCAGAAGATCGGGCGCGGCGAGGCGGCAGCGAGGGAGGTCCAGGTGGTGGGCGCCACGATGCGGGTGGCGTACCAGATGCCCATCATCACGCTGATCGCGGTGACGCTCATGCCGCGCGAGGTCAGGAACAACGACCAGTACGGCGTGAACGCGCCGAGGGCAGCGTAATAGAACAGGTAGAACGACGACAGGCGGACGGCCGGTACGGCGTCGCGGGGGAGGGCGGTCATGCGGGGTGACCCACTCATTCCGGATCGTAATCCAGGTTGGAGGCCAGCCAGCGCTCGGCCTGCACGCGGTCCACGCCTTTGCGTTTGGCGTAGTCCACTACCTGCTCGCGGGTGACCCGGCCGACCACGAAATACTGGCTTTGCGGGTGGCTGAAGTAGTAGCCCGAGACCGCCGCAGTGGGCAGCATGGCAAAGCTCTCGGTCAGCTGCATGTCCGCGTTGCGTTCGGCATCGAGCAGGCGGAACAGCGTGGCTTTCTCGCTGTGCTCGGGGCAGGCCGGGTAGCCGGGTGCAGGGCGGATGCCGGCGTACTTCTCGGCGATCAGCGATTCGTTGTCCAGCTGCTCATCGGGCTGGTATCCCCAGTAATCCATGCGCACATGCTGGTGCAGCCGCTCGGCCAGGGCTTCGGCGAGACGATCGGCCAGGGCCTTGAGCAGGATCGCGTTGTAATCGTCGTGGTCGGCCTCGAAGCGGGCCACGTGCGGATCGATGCCGATGCCGGCGGTCACCGCGAATGCACCGATCCAGTCCTGCTTGCCGCTGTCGGCCGGGGCGATGAAATCGGCCAGGCAGAAATCCGGGCGTTCGACCGGCTTGTCCACCTGCTGGCGCAGGAAGTGCAGCACGGCCGGGCCGTCGTCGGTGCGCAGGTGCACGTCATCGCCGACGCTGTTGGCCGGCCACAGGCCGAACACGGCCTTGGCGGTCAGCCACTTCTCTTCGACGATGCGGGTGAGCATCGCGCGGGCGTCCTTGTACAGATCGGTCGCCTGGGGCCCGACGATCTCATCGGTCAGGATCGCCGGGAACTTGCCGGCCAGTTCCCAGGCCTGGAAGAACGGCGTCCAGTCGATCACCTCGACCAGATCGGCCAGCGGGTAATCATCGAGCACATGCAGGCCCGGCTTGCGCGGCGCAGGAGGGGTGTAGTTCGCCCAATCACCGGTGAAGCGCTGGGAGCGCGCCTTGGCCAGCGTGACCAACCGCTTGGCATCACCGCGGTTGCGGTGTCGCTGGCGGATGTCGGCGTAGTCGGCCTCGTTGGCGGCCACGAACGCATCGCGCAGCTCTCGCGAGATCAACGACTGCGCCACGCCGACCGCGCGCGAGGCGTCCTTCACCCACACCGTGGGCGCCTTGTAGTGCGGGTCGATCTTCAGGGCGGTGTGTGCGCGGGAGGTGGTCGCACCGCCGATCATCAGCGGCATCGTGAAGCCCTGCCGCTCCATTTCGCGGGCGACATGACTCATTTCTTCCAGCGAGGGCGTGATCAGCCCGGACAGGCCGATGATGTCCGCGTTCTCCGCGCGCGCGGCATCCAGGATCTTCTGCGCCGGCACCATCACGCCCAGATCGACCACATCGAAGTTGTTGCAGGCCAGGACCACGCCGACGATGTTCTTGCCGATGTCGTGCACGTCACCCTTGACCGTGGCCATGATGATCTTGCCGTTGCTCTTGGCGGTGTCGCCGCTGCGGGCCTTTTCCGCCTCGATGTAGGGCAGCAGGTAGGCCACCGCCTTCTTCATCACGCGTGCGGATTTGACTACCTGCGGCAGGAACATCTTGCCGGCGCCGAACAGGTCACCCACGATGTTCATGCCATCCATCAGCGGCCCTTCGATCACATCCAGCGGACGCGTCGAGCGCGCACGCGCTTCTTCGGTGTCCTGCTCGACCCAGGCATCCATGCCGTGCACCAGCGCATGGGCAAGGCGATCGTTGACCGGCTTTTCGCGCCAGGCCAGGTCTTCGCCGCGCACTTCGCCTTTCTTGCCCTTGTAGCGTTCGGCGATCTCCAGCAGGCGTTCGGTGCCATCGCTGCGGCGGTTGAGGATCACGTCTTCCACGCGCTCGCGCAGCTCGGCATCCAGATCGTCGTAGATCGGCATCGCACCGGCGTTGACGATGCCCATGTCCATGCCCGCGCCGATGGCATGGAACAGGAACACCGAGTGGATCGCCTGGCGGACGGTTTCATTGCCGCGGAAGGAGAACGACACGTTGGAGACGCCGCCGGAGACATGGCAGTGCGGCAGGGTGCGCTTGATGATGCGGGTGGCTTCGATGAAATCGACCGCGTAGTTGTCGTGCTCTTCAATGCCGGTGGCGACGGCGAAGATGTTCGGGTCGAAGATGATGTCCTGCGGCGGGAAGCCGACCTGCTCGGTCAGGATCCGGTAGGCGCGGGTACAGATTTCGACCTTGCGCGCGCAGGTATCGGCCTGGCCCTCTTCATCGAAGGCCATCACCACGGCCGCCGCGCCGTAACGCAGCACCTTGCGCGCCTGTTCGATGAACTGCGCTTCGCCTTCCTTGAGCGAGATCGAGTTGACCACGCTCTTGCCCTGCAGGCACTTCAGCCCGGCCTCGATCACGCTCCATTTGGAGGAATCGACCATCACCGGAATCCGGGCGATGTCCGGCTCGGACATGATCAGGTTGAGGTAGCGCGTCATCGCCTTTTCGGAATCGATCAGGCCCTCGTCCATGTTGACGTCGAGGATCTGCGCGCCGTTGGCGACCTGCTGGCGCGCCACTTCCACCGCTTCTTCGTAGCGCTCTTCCTTCACCAGCTTGCGGAACTGCGCGCTGCCGGTGACGTTGGTGCGCTCCCCGATGTTGACGAACAGCAGGTCCGGGGTGATCACCAGCGGCTCGAGGCCGGACAGGCGGGTGTGGCGGGAAGACGTCATGGGCAGGCTGGCACGGGCTGGCGGAGGAGGGTCAACGACAACGGGAGCGTGGGGCGGACGCGGTCATGCCACGTCTTCCAGCGGCGGTGCGGCCAGGCGACGCGGCGGCAGGTCCGCCACCGCGTCGGCGATGGCACGGATGTGGGCCGGGGTGGTGCCGCAGCAGCCGCCGACCAGGTTGAGCAGGCCGGCGCTGGCGAATTCGCGCAGCGTGGTGGCCATTTCTTCCGGGGTTTCGTCGTACTCGCCGAACGCATTGGGCAGGCCGGCATTGGGATGCGCGCTGACCAGGCACTCGGCCACGGTGGACAGGGTCTCCACGTGTGGCCGCATGTCGCTGGCACCGAGCGCGCAGTTCAGCCCGATCGACAGTGGCCGGCCGTGCGCGACCGAGGCGTAGAACGCCTCGGCCGTCTGCCCGGAGAGGGTGCGGCCGGAGGCATCGGTGATCGTGCCGGAGATCATCACCGGCAGCCGCCCGCCGCGGGCATCGAAGACCTCTTCGATGGCGAACAGCGCAGCCTTGGCGTTGAGCGTGTCGAAGATGGTTTCCACCATCAGGGTGTCGGCGCCACCGTCGATCAGGCCATCGATGGCTTCGCGGTAAGTCTCGCGCAGGGCATCGAAGCTGGTGTTGCGGAAGCCGGGATCGTTCACGTCCGGGCTGATCGAGGCGGTGCGGCTGGTCGGGCCGAGCACGCCGATCACGAAGCGCGGCTTGCCCGGCGTGGTCGCCGCGACCGCATCACAGCAGGCGCGTGCTACCGCAGCGCCGGCCTTGTTGAGCTCGTAGACCAGATGTTCAAGGTGGTAGTCGGCCTGGCTGACCGAGGTCGCATTGAACGTATTGGTCTCGACCAGATCGGCGCCGGCCTCCAGGTACGCGGTGTGGATGCCGCCGATCACCTCGGGCCGGGTCAACAGCAGCAGGTCGTTGTTGCCCTTCAGGTCATGCCCCTGCGGCGTGTCACCAGCCCCGGCATGGTCGCAGCCGGGGCCGTGCTGGTGGTCGTAACCGCCGGCGAAACGCGCGCCGCGGTAATCGTCCTCTTCCAGCCCATGCCGCTGGATCATCGTGCCCATGGCGCCATCGATGATCAGGATGCGCTGGGCCAGCGCCGTTTCCAGCGCATGTACGCGGTCGGGGTGGAGCCAGGGCAGGGACGACATGGGCAGACCTCAGGGCTTGCTGGCAATCAGCGAAATGACTTCGAAATGCGGCGGGCGCTTCTCGCGGGTCACGGTTTCCAGGCTGGAGACGACCAGGCCGGCCTTCTCCACGAACTTGCGCAGTTCCTTGTCGCTGAAGCCGAGGTTGACGTGGCCATAGGCATCCACCGCCGCACGATGTTCGTGACGGGCCAGGCTGCACAGCAGCAGGCGACCGCCCGGACGCAACACGCGCGCGCCTTCGGCAACGGCTTGGGCCGGCTTGGCCGCATAGGTCAGTGCGTGCATCAGCACCACCAGATCAAAGCTCTGGTCAGGGAAGGGCAGGGCATGCATGTCGCCCTCGCGCACTTCCACGTTGGCCAGCCGGCGCAGGCGCTCGCTGGCGGCGGCGACCACGCGCGCGCTGGTGTCGATGCAGACGTAGCGCTTGGCATGCGGGGCGACCAGTTCGGCCAGTACGCCGTCGCCGGAGGCGATATCGAGCACGTCACCGGTTTCCAGCAGCGGCAGCGCGGTGCGTGCCAGCGCCTCCCAGGTGCGGCCCGGGGAATAATGCCGTTCCATGTCGCCAGCGACGCTGTCAGCCCAGTTCTGGTCGGCCGCGCGGCTGGCCATGACGGCCGCCACGCGTTCAGCATCCTGGCGCAGCAGCGGGTCGTCGCTGCCGGTGCTCAGGGCATGCCACAATGCGCGCTGCGCGGGATCCAGCGCAGCGTCATCGAAGCGGTAATACGCCGAGACGCCCGAGCGACGGTCGCGCACCAGACCGGCTTCCTTGAGTCGGGCCAGATGGGTGGACACCCGCGGCTGCGCCAGCGTGGTGATGGCCGACAGCTCGGCCACAGTGAGTTCTTCCTGTTCCAGCAGCGCCAACAGGCGCACCCGGGTGGCGTCGGCGAACACTTTCAGCCGGACGGACCAGTCCTCGAGATCCATAAATATCTACCTATCGCGATATAGAGATATTTTCGTCCTTCGGCAGCGGTCCGGTCAAGTCAGGCGTCCTTTTCCCGCCCCCCCGGTACAATCGCCGGACCGGGCCGCGCGCACTGCGGCCCTTATCACTCTGTACCCGGGAGGGTGTTGTGGATTTCAGCTTTACCGAAGAGCAGTTGATGCTGCAGGACGTTGCGCGCCGAATCGCGCAGGAGAAAATCGCGCCCAGCGCCGAACACCACGACCGCACCGGCGAGTTCCCGCTGGAGAACATCCGCCTGCTCGGCGAGAACGGTCTGATGGGCATTGAAGTGCCCGAAGCCTACGGCGGTGCGGGCATGGACCCGATCGCCTACGTCCTGGCGATGGTCGAGGTCGCCGCTGGAGACGCTGCGCATTCGACGATCATGTCGGTGAACAACTCGCTGTTCTGCAACGGCATCCTGACCCACGGCAGCGAAGCGCAGAAGCAGACGTACGTGCGCGCCATTGCCGAGGGCGAGGCCATCGGCGCGTTCGCGCTGACCGAGCCGCAGTCCGGTTCCGATGCGACGGCCATGCGCTGCCGCGCGGTCAAGCAGGCCGACGGCACCTACGTGATCAACGGCAAGAAGAGCTGGATCACCTCCGGCCCGGTGGCCAAGTACATCGTGCTGTTTGCGATGACCGATCCGGAACAGGGCGCGCGAGGCATCACCGCCTTCATGATCGACACCGACAAGGCCGGCTTCCACCGCGGCAAGACCGAGCCGAAGCTGGGCATCCGTGCCTCGGCGACCTGCGAAATCGAGTTCCAGGACTACGTGGCGGACGCCGACGACGTACTGGGCAAGGAAGGCGAGGGCTTCAAGATCGCCATGGGGGTGCTCGACGCCGGCCGTATCGGCATCGCCTCGCAGGCGATCGGCATCGCCCGTGCGGCGTACGAAGCGACGATCGAATACGTGAAGGACCGCAAGGCCTTCGGCGCGGCGATCGGCACGTTCCAGATGACCCAGGCCAAGATCGCCGACATGAAGTGCAAGCTGGACGCAGCGATGCTGCTGACGCTGCGCGCGGCATGGGTGAAGGGCCAGGGCAAGCGCTTCAGCAATGAAGCGGCGATCGCCAAGCTGACCGCCTCCGAAGCGGCCATGTGGATCACCCACCAGGCCGTGCAGATCCACGGCGGCATGGGCTATTCCAAGGAAATGCCGCTGGAGCGCTACTTCCGTGATGCCAAGATCACCGAGATCTACGAGGGCACCTCGGAAATCCAGCGCTTGGTGATCGCGCGTAACGAGACCGGTCTGCGCTGATCGATGGGAAGGCGGCGCCATTCTGGCGCCGCTGCTAGGTGCCGACCGTTGGTCGGCACGTGGGGTAGTGCAGAATGTGCGGTCCCGTTCTGCAGGTCATCCCATGGTTATTTATCGAGGCGCAGGGTTCTTGACCCTGCTTACCCCAATCGTCGCGTTGTTGCTGCTGATGTGGCTGTGGCCCGATCCTGCTGTTGCCAAAGGTAATACCTCGCTGGCGCAGCTGTTGATCGGCTTCAGCATCGGCGCAGCGATCAATGTCGTGCTGGGCATGGTGCTCAACCGCGGCCCGCGCGGTGAAGGCGAGCCTGCCCGCCATCACTTCTTCTACCTGCCGATGCAGTGGCCGTCGCTGGCGATCGTGGTCGCCTGTGCAGCGGTGGCGCTGCTGCGCTGAGACCATGTGGTAGTGCCGGCCGCTGGCCGGCAACCAGGCGGTCCTTGTCTCGCGGGTGCCCGGAGCAGCCGGCCAGCGGCCGGCACTACCTCGTCCCCATATGCATGCCTGGCGTGAGCCGCATTAACCGGCACGCACCGCACACGAAAAAGCCCCGGCTCGTGCCGGGGCTTTTGCATTTCAGGGTGACCACCCACGGTGGCCACCTACCCGTGGGGCAGCCGGGGCTGCCCCTGTCCCTCAACGATCCGGACGGTGCGCCGTGTTGGCTTCGCCCTGGCGTTCCAGGAACTCCTTGGACGGTTCGTCCAGCTTGTCACCCAGCATGCGGCGGACCACTACGAAGAACACCGGGATCATCAGCAGACCCAGGAAAGTGGCGAACACCATGCCGCCGATCACGCCGGTACCGATCGCGTGACGCGCGTTGGCGCCGGCACCGGTGGAGATGGCCATCGGCACCACGCCCATGATGAAGGCGAACGAGGTCATCAGGATCGGGCGGAACCGCAGGCGGGAGGCTTCGATGGTCGCCTCGCGCAGGTTCTTGCCCGCAGCCCGCTGCTCCACCGCGAACTCCACGATCAGGATCGCGTTCTTCGCGGCCAGGCCGATCACGGTGATGAGGCCGATCTTGAAGTACAGATCGTTCGGCAGGCCACGTGCCAGCGAGAAGGCCAGGGCGCCGAGGACACCCAGCGGCACCACCAGCAGCACCGCCACCGGGATCGACCAGCTTTCATACAGCGCGGCCAGGCAGAGGAACACCACCACGATGGACAGCACCAGCAGCAGGGTCGCGGCGTTGCCGGCCAGGATTTCCTGGTAGGACATGCCCGACCAGTCGTAGCCGAAGCCGGCCGGCAGGTCGTCGTTGACGATCCGCTCCATCGCCTGCATCGCCTCGCCCGAGCTGCGCCCGGCCGCCTGCGAACCGACGATGTTGACCGCCGAATAGCCGTTGTAGCGGCTCAGCGACGGCGGTGCGGACACCCACTCGGACTTCACCACGGTGCTCAGCGGGATCATCGCCTGCGTACCGTCGGGATTGGTCTGCAGCGTGCTGGGCGTGTAGAAGCTGTTCAACGACTCCGCACCGGTGCGGTACGGACCATCGGCCTGCAGCGTCACGCGCTTGATGCGGCCTTCATAGAAGAAGTCGTTGACGTACACCGGGGCCAGCATCAGCTGGATGGTGCTGTACACGTCCGACACCGACAGGCCCATGGTCTGCGCCTGCACACGGTCTACGTGCAACTGCAGCTGCGGGGCGTTTTCCAGGCCGTTGGGGCGCACGCCGGTCAGCAGATCGCTTTCCTGCGCCGCCTTGCCGAGCAGGATGTTGCGGGCCTGCGTCAGCTGCTCATAGCCCACGCCGCCACGGTCCTGCAGCCACATGTCGAAGCCGCCGAACTGGCCCAGGCCCTGCACGGTCGGCAGGTTGACCACGAAGATCTGTGCTTCCTTGATGCCGTAGAACGCGCCGTTCATGTTGTTGATGAACTCGGGCACCGTGATGTCGCGGTCCGCCCAGGGCTTGAGGCGGATGAAGCCCATGCCCACGTTTTCACCGGAACCGACGAAGCTGAAACCGGCCACCTGCAGCATGCCTTCAAAGCCATCCTGCTTTTCCAGGATGCCGCGCATCTGGGCAAAGGCGTGGTTGGTCTGCGACTTGGTCGAGCCGGGCGGCAGCTGCACGATGGCCAGCGCGTAGCCCTGGTCTTCTTCGGGCAGGAAGCTGCCCGGCATGCGCGTAAACAGGAAACCGCACAGCACGGTCAGCACCACGAACAGGATCATCCAGCGCGGGGCATGCTTCACCGCCGAGGTGATGTGGCCCACGTAGGTGTTGCTGACCTTGTCGTAGTACTTGTTGAAGGTGCGGTAGACGATGTTCGGGTTGTCGTTATGCGTCGGCTTGAGGAAGGTCGCGCACAGCGCCGGGGTGAAGCCCAGGGCCAGGAAGGCCGAGAAGGCCATCGCGATGGCGATGGTCAGCGCGAACTGCTTGTAGATCTCACCGGCGGCGCCGCCCTGCAGGGCAGACGGAATGAACACCGCGGCCAGCACGACGGTGATCGCCACCACGGCGCCGGTGATCTGGGTCATGGCCTTCTGGGTGGCTGCCTTGGGCGGCAGCTTCTCCTCGGTCATGATGCGCTCGACGTTCTCGATGACCACGATGGCGTCATCGACCACGATGCCGATCGCCAGCACCATCGCAAACAGCGTCAGCTGGTTGATGGTGAAGCCGATGATGCTCATGCCCAGGAACGTACCCAGCAGCGCGACCGGGATGACCAGGGTCGGGATCAGCGTGGCGCGGAAGTTCTGCAGGAAGATCAGCATCACCAGGAACACCAGCACGACCGCTTCGATCAGGGTCTTGACCACTTCCTCGATCGAGATCTTCACGAAGGTGGTGCTGTCGTACGGCGAGAACCAGCTGACACCGGCCGGGAAGCTCGGCTTGAGCTCGTCCATCTTCGAGGTGACCGCATTGGCCACGTTCAGCGCATTCGCGCCGGGCAGCAGCTGGATCGCGAAGGCACCGGTCGGCTTGCCGTTGTACTGGGTATCAAAGCCGTAGTTGTTCGCACCAAAGGCAATCCGGGCGATGTCCTTGAGCAGCACGCGCGAGCCGTCGGAATTGGCGCGCAGGATGATGTTCTCGAACTCCTCCGGCGAGCTGAAGCGGCCTTCGGCCGAGACCGTCGCGGTGAAGTAGTGACCTTCCGGCGAGGGATCCGAGCCCAGCGAACCGGCGGCGAACTGCACGTTCTGGTCTTTGATCGCGGCCAGCACCTGGGTGGCGGACAGGCCGTAGCCCTGCATCTTTTCCGGGTTGAGCCAGATGTTCATGGCGTACTCGGAGCCGAACTGCTGGGTGCTGCCCACGCCGGGGATACGCGAGATCTGGTCGAGCACGCGCGAGCCGACGATGTCGTTCAGCGCATCGCGGTCGATCGAGGCGCTGTCGGACTGCAGGGCCACCACCATCAGGAAGCCGGCGTTGGCCTTGGCCACCACCACGCCCTGCTGGGTCACTTCGGTCGGCAGGCGAGGGGTCGCCAGCGAAACCTTGTTCTGCACCTGGACCTGGGCGATATCGGCATCGGTGCCGGTTTCGAAGGTCAGGGTGATGGTGACGCGGCCGTTGGAGGCCGAGGAGGAGCTGAAGTACAGCAGGTGATCGATACCGGTCAGCTGCTGCTCGATCACCTGGGTGACCGACTTTTCGGCGGTGTCGGCGCTGGCGCCGGGGTAGGTGGCGCTCACCGTCACCTGGGGAGGCGCGATGCTCGGGTAGGACTCCACGCCCAGACCCAGGATCGAGATCACGCCCGCAAGCGAGATCAGGATCGCGACCACCCAGGCGAATACCGGGTGTTCAATGAAAAATTTAGGCATGACGGAGGATTCCCGTTATTGCTTGTTTGGTTCGGCAGCCGGAGCGGCGTCGGACGTTGCGGCGGCGGCATCGGCCGGGGCGGCCGCGGCATCAGGCTTGGCGGCAGCCGCCGGAGGGGCGCCTGCTGGAGCAGCACCCGCCGGGGCCTGGCCATTGCCGTTGCCGGCGGCCGGGTTCCACGGAGCGGCCTTGGCCGGTTCGCCTTCCTTGACCTTCTGCACGCCGGCCACGATGACCTGATCGCCGGCATCCAGACCACCGCTGACCAGCCAGTTGCTGCCCTGCTGGCCTTCGCTCTTCACATTCTTGCGGGCGACCTTGCCGTCCTTGCCCACCACCAGGACGTAGCCGCCGGTGGTGTCGCGCTGCAGTGCCTGCAGCGGGACCAGGTAGGCGTTGTTGCGCTCACCCAGCGTCGCCTGGAAGCTGACGAAGGCGCCCGGCAGCAGGATCTGCTGCGGGTTCGGCAGCACCGCACGCAGCGAGACTGCGCCGGTGGCCGGGTCAACCGTGGTCGAGGAGAAATCCAGGGTGCCCGGCTGGTCGTAGACCGTGCCGTCAGCCAGCTTCACCTGCACGGTGGACTTGCCGTCACCGCTCAGGGCCAGTGCGCCCTTGGCCTGCGCCGCGCGCATCTGGGTCAGCTCATCCACGCTCATCGAGAAGTTCACGTACAGCGGGTCGAGCTGGTCCACAGTGGTCAGCAGGGTCACATCCCCCTGGCCGACCAGCGCACCTTCAGTGACCTGCTGCTTGCCAGCGCGGCCGCTGATCGGCGAGCGCACTTCGGCATAGCCAAGGTTGATCTTCGCGCTGGCCAGCGAGGCCTGCGCCTGCTGCACGGCCGCCGCGGCGGTGCGCTCGGTGGCTTCGGCCGCGTCCAGATCGGACTTGGAAACGTAAGCCTGCGGGGCCAGCGAGCGGGCGCGGTTGGCGGCGGCCCTGGCGTTCGCGGCGGTGGCCTGGGCTGACGCCAGCTCGGCCTGGGAGGCATTGAGTGCTGCGCGCAACGGTGCGGGGTCGATCAGGAACAGCACCTGGCCTTCCTTCACATCCGAGCCTTCCTGATAGACGCGCTTGAGCAGCACGCCCGGCACTCGGGCACGCACATCGGCGCTGCGAAACGGCGACAGACGGCCGACCAGCTCACGCTGCAGCGGCAGGGTCTGCGGCTTGGCCTCGATCACGCCCACCTCCGGCGGCGGCGGGGCCTGCTGCTCTTCCTTTTTGCAGGCGGTCAACGCAAGGGCGACTGCGCACGTCAGGGCAAGGGTGCGGAGTGGGGCGATCATCAGGAGAAGCTCCGGTGTTGGTTTGAATACGAAGCCGTGGCTGCATCGGGCGCAGCGAACGCGCGCAGGAAGCCGTCGACGGAGAATTCTGCCCAGCGGCGGCGCACGGCGGCGTCATCGCGGTGGGGGATATGGAAGCGCTGTTTCTCGAAATCCAAGCCGGCGATCATGCTCAATAACAGTTCGGCCATGAAGTGCGGGTCGTCATGCCTCAGCTGACCCTCGGCGGAACGGGTTGCCAGCCATTCAGAAACGTGAAGTGCCAAGGCTCCGGCACCATCCTGGTAGAGCGTACGGGCTTCCTGCGGAAACTGACTGGACTCGGCGGCGATCAGGCGGCGGGCCTGGACCACATGCGGCTGGTTGAAGTGATCCAGATAGTCGTTGGCGAACCGCAGCAGACTGCCGCGCAGGTCGTCACCGTCGAGTGAGCGCAGCCCGGCGGTGGCGCGGCAGACGTGCCGCTGCATCACCCGCTTGAGCAGTTCCTGTTTATTGCCATAGCGGCTGTAGAGGGTCTGCTTGGAACATCCCGCGTGCTGTGCCACCGCGTCCATGCTCAATTGCATGCCCTGGCTGGACAGCAGCTCGCGCACGGCATCGAACACGCGGTGATCGCGCGCGTCCAGGGGGCTGGCGGCGGGGGGTGGGGGAGTCACGGGGTGGACTATACCGTCCAGTTCAGAATTGTAGAAGCCTTGATTTCCGGCGGTTTTTGATACCCAACGTCAAGTTGCAATCGAAGCGGCCGATGCTGCGCTGTGCAGCGCTTCAACGCGATCCTCCGTACTGCGTCGGATTGAAGCGCCCGATGTAAACGGGACCCAACCCGAAAGACCTTATTCCGTCCTGCAGCAAGGTATTTCTGTGCGGTAGGCCTACAATTTCATTTTCCCAACTGAGCATCACGCACCGCTCCGTCATGAAACCGCAAAAACCAGCAGCCAAGACCGTGAAAAACAAATCCAAACCAGCCGATACGCAGACTGTTTCGCCAGTGGGCTTCTCGCTGGAGCCGGTGTACACGGCCTTGCGCAAGCGCTACCCGTCGGCCGGGCAGGCCGAGGCAGTGGCTTTTGCCGCCGACTTCTACAAGCGCATGGAGGCGGACGAGTTCCCGCACCACAGCGCGGAGGAGTGGGCCGCACTGGCAGCGGACACGCTGGAATTCGCGCGTGTGCGCAAGTCCGGCAAGGCCAACGTCCGCGTGTTCAACCCGACGCTGAAGAGCAACGGGTGGGAGTCGCCGCATACGGTGTTGCAGATCGTCAACGACGACATGCCGTTCCTGGTCGACACGGTGACGATGTCGCTGGCCGAGCATGGCGTGGGCGTGCATGTGCTGGGACACCCGGTGATCCGCTTTGCCCGTGACAAGGCCGGCAAGCTGACCGGTGTCAGCGACGGCACCGCCGAATCGGTGATGCTGCTGGAGATCGACCGCCAGCCGGCCGACGCCATGGCCGACGTCGAGAAGGCGATCATCAAGGCGCTGGACGAGGTGCGTGCCATCGTCCGCGATTGGGACGCGATGCGTGCCAAGGCGCAGAGCCTGGCCGACGACCTGGGCAGCCGCCAGCTGCCGGTGGATGCCGCTTCGCGCGCCGAAGCGCAGGAATTCCTGCGCTGGGCCGCCGACAACCACTTCACCTTCTTCGGCTACCGCGAGTACCGCGTGGAGAAGCAGGGCAAGGAAGACGTGCTGGCGCCGCTCAACGACACCGGCCTGGGCCTGATGCGCGGGCAGGACAAGTCCGCCGCACGTCCGGTCAAGACGCTCGCCGCGCAGGGCCTCAACGCTACTACCGGCTTGAAGGACGCGCTGATCCTGACCAAGACCAATGCCCGTTCGCGCGTGCATCGCGCCGGCTACATGGATTACATCGGCGTGTTGGAATTCGACGCCAAGGGCAAGATCATCGGCGAGCAGCGCTTCCTGGGCCTGTTCACCTCCAGCGCCTACAACCGCCGCCCGTGGGAGATCCCGCTGGTGCGCCAGCGCCACGAGTACGTGATGAGCAAGTCCGGCCTGGCACCGAGCAGCCACAGCGGCAAGGCCCTGCGCCACATCCTGGAAACCCTGCCGCGCGAAGAGCTGTTCCAGTCCAGCGAGGACGAGCTGTTCCGCACCGCCATGGGCGTGCTGGGCCTGCAGGAGCGCGTGCGCAGCCGCCTGTTCCTGCGCCGCGACAAGTACAGCCGTTTCATCTCCGCGCTGGTGTACCTGCCGCGCGAACGTTTCAACACCGATGTGCGCCTGCGCATCGAAGCCATGCTCAAGGACGCCCTGCAGGGCGAGTACGTGGACAGCTCGGTCGTGCTCGGAGAGTCGCCGCTGGCCCAGGTCCACCTGATCGTCCGCCCCAAGGCTGGTCAGTCCCTGGAAGTGGATACCAGCGCACTGGAGCAGAAGCTCGCCCAGGTGCTGCGCAACTGGCAGGACGATCTGCGCGAAGCGCTGGTGGCCCGCCACGGTGAAACCGAAGGCCTGCGCATCGCCGCACGTATCGGCAAGGCACTGCCGGCCGGCTACATCGAAGACTCCAGCACCGAAATTGCCGCCAACGACGTCAGCCAGCTCGATGCGCTGACCGGCCCGGACGATCTGCGTCTGAGCCTGCAGGCCGTGCATCGCGACGAAGGCGATGGCCTGCGGTTGAAGCTGTATCGCCAGCTGGATGACATCCCGCTGTCCGATGCGCTGCCGATGATGGAAAACATGGGCCTGCGCGTGATCTCCGAGCGCCCGTACCGTCTGACGGTCGACAACGCCCCGGTGTACGTGCAGGACTTCGAAGTGGAATCGGTGGCGGGTGCGATCGACGCGCCGAGCGTCGATGCCGCCTTCGGTGAGACCTTTGCCCGCGTGTGGCACGGCGATGCCGAGAACGATGGTTTCAATCGCCTCGTACTCGCGGCCGGTCTGCACTGGCGTCAGGTCGCGATGCTGCGTGGCTACTGCAAGTATCTGCTGCAGACCGGTGTGCCGTTCTCGCAGGCCTATGTGGAAGGCACCTTCACCCGTTACCCGCTGCTGGCCCGCCTGCTGGTGGAACTGTTCGAAGCCCGCTTCGATCCGGCCACCGGCAACGAGAGCAAGGACGCGATCGCCGAGGGCCAGGCCCAGCTGCGCGCGCACCTGACCGTGCTCGCCGGCGGTGACGAAGCCACCCTGAAAGTGCTCAAGACCGTGGTCGATGCGCGCAAGGGCGACCGCACCGTGCAGATGGATGCCGCGCGCGATGCGCTGCTCAAGCTGATGGACCGCGTCTCCAGCCTCGATGAAGACCGCATCCTGCGCAGCTTCATGGGCGTGATCGATGCGACCCTGCGCACCAGTTACTACCAGACCGATGCCGAGGGCCGTCCGGGCCACGTCATCAGCTTCAAGTTCGATTCGGCGCTGGTGCCGGACCTGCCCAAGCCGCGTCCGTACCGCGAAATCTTCGTGTATGGCCCGCGCGTGGAAGGTACCCACCTGCGCTTTGGTGCCGTGGCCCGTGGTGGCCTGCGCTGGTCGGACCGTCGCGAAGACTTCCGCACCGAAGTGCTGGGCCTGGTCAAGGCACAGATGGTCAAGAACACCGTGATCGTGCCGGTCGGCGCGAAGGGCGGCTTCTTCGCCAAGATGCCGCCGGTCAACGGTGACCGTGATGCGGTGTTCGCCAACGGCGTGGCCTGCTACAAGCTGTTCATCCAGGGCCTGCTGGACATCACCGACAACATCGTCAACAACAAGATCGTGCCGCCGGTGGATGTGGTCCGCCACGACATGGACGACCCGTACCTGGTGGTGGCGGCCGACAAGGGCACCGCGACCTTCTCCGACATCGCCAACGGCCTGGCCGTGGCGCACGGCTTCTGGATGGGCGATGCGTTCGCCTCCGGCGGCTCGGTCGGTTACGACCACAAGGGCATGGGCATCACCGCTCTCGGTGCGTGGGAGTCGGTCAAGAGCCACTTCCGTGCGCTGGGCCGTGACAGCCAGAGCCAGGACTTCACCGCGGTCGGCGTGGGCGACATGTCCGGCGACGTGTTCGGCAACGGCATGCTGTTGTCGCGCCACATCCGCCTGGTCGCGGCGTTCGATCACCGCCACATCTTCCTGGACCCGAACCCGGATGCGGCCACGACCTTCGTCGAGCGCGAGCGTCTGTTCACCGTGCCGCGCTCCAGCTGGGCCGATTACGATGCCAAGCTGATCAGCAAGGGCGGCGGTATCTTCCCGCGCACGCTGAAGTCGATCGAGATCACCCCGCAGGTGCGTGAGGCACTGGGCCTGGACGACGGCGTCAAGTCGATGGCGCCGAACGATCTGATGAGCGCGATCCTCAAGGCGCCGGTCGATCTGCTGTGGAACGGCGGCATCGGCACCTACGTCAAGGCGGCCAGCGAGCAGCACAGCGATGTCGGCGACCGCGCCAACAACGCGCTGCGCGTCAATGGCGGCGAGCTGCGCTGCAAGGTGGTGGGCGAGGGCGGCAACCTGGGCATGACCCAGCTCGGCCGTATCGAAGCCGCCCAGGCCGACGTGCTGCTCAACACCGACTTCATCGACAACTCGGCCGGTGTGGACACCTCCGATCACGAAGTCAACATCAAGATCCTGCTCAATGATGTGGTGCGGGCCAAGAAGTTGACCGTCGAACAGCGCAACAAGCTGCTGGCTTCGATGACCGACGAAGTGGCCGCGCTGGTGCTGATGGACAACTACCGTCAGAACCAGGCGCTGAGCCTGATGGAGCGCATGGCGGTCAAGCGCCTGGGTTCCAAGCAGCACTTCATCCGCACGTTGGAACAGCAGGGTCTGCTGGATCGCCAGATCGAGTACCTGCCTTCGGATGCGGAACTGTCCGCACGCAAGGCGCGTGGCCAGGGCCTGACCCGTCCGGAACTGTCGGTGCTGTTGTCCTACTCCAAGCTGGTGGCCTTCCAGCAGCTGCTCGAGTCGGACATCCCGGAAGATCCGTACCTGTCCAAGGAGCTGCAGCGCTACTTCCCGACGCCGCTGCAGAAGAAGTACGCCGATGCGATGGAGCGTCACCGCCTGAAGCGCGAAATCATCGCCACGGCCGTGACCAACCAGACCATCAACCGCATGGGCGCCACCTTCCTGATGCGCATGCAGGAAGATACCGGTCGCACCGTGGCCGAGGTGGCCAAGGCGTACACGATCAGCCGTGAAACGCTGGACGCACGCGCGCTGTGGGCACAGATCGACGCCCTCGACGGCACGCTGCCGGAGTCGGTGCAGATCGACGCGCTGGAAGTGATCTGGAAGCTGCAGCGCTCGTTCGTGCGCTGGCTGCTCTCGCGCCCGGGCGCCATGCCGGGCATCACTGAAGCCGTCAACCGCTACCAGGCCGCGTTCAACGACATCCGCGACGCCTCCGGCGTCCTGCCGGATTCGCAGCGCCCGGCCTACGAGGCCAGCGTGCAGGAGTGGAAGGACAAGGGCCTGCCGCCGGCGTTGTCGCAGCAGCTTTCGGAACTGCAGTTCCTGGAGCCGGCGTTCGACATCATCGAACTGGCCCGCACCCGCAAGCTCAAGCCGGTGGACGTCTCCAAGGTCCACTTCCGCCTGGGCGACGCACTGCAGCTGCCGTGGCTGTTCGAGCAGATCGACGCGCTGGAGGTCAACGGCCGCTGGCACGCCGTGGCCCGTGGCGTGCTGCGCGACGAGCTGGCCGCTCACCATCGCAACCTGGCTGCCCAGGTCCTGTCGATGAAGGGCAGCAACGCCGAAGCAAAGGTTGCCGCCTGGATGGGCCGCGATGACAGCAGCCTGCGCTTCACCCTGGCGATGCTGGCCGAACTGGCCGAGCAGAAAACCCTGGACTACCCGACCGTTTCGGTCGCGGTGCAGCGCTTGGGTCAGCTGGCCTCGCATGGTGCGTAAGCATGGTGCGTGAGCGCATTCGCGCTGGCGCCCCACGGTTTGCTCTGCAAGCCGTGGGCCCCATGCAAACCATGCGTCCAGACCCCCGCCCCTTCGGCGCGCCCCCCTGACTCAGGGGGGCTCTGCTCCAGAGGGATTAGCGGGGGCTGATAACGGCCTTGCATGAGAAACACACGGCTCCGCTTCGGCGGGGCCGTTTTCGTTTCCGAGCGTGCCGGCCCGCAGCCGGCACGAACGGTTATGCTCTTGCCGGCATACCCCACCCGGATTCACCGATGAGCGACGCCCCCCGTATCGCCTTTCTGGCCAGCTCCACTGAAGCGGCGCAGCTCGCGCTGGCACAGATGCGTGCCCGCTATGGCGACTACACGCCCGAGCAGGCCGAGGTGCTGTGCCCGCTGGGGGGGGATGGCTTTCTGCTGCAGACCCTGCATCGCTACGGGTCGCTGGACAAGCCGGTGTTTGGCATGAAGCTGGGCACGGTCGGTTTTCTGATGAACCAGTTCCGTGATGACGATCTGCCCGCGCGCCTGGCGGCCGCCGAGCCGGCCAACCTGCGGCCGCTGGAGATGCTGGCCCTGACCGAGTCCGGCACCACCACCGGGTCGCTCGCCTACAACGACGTATCGCTGCTGCGCCAGACCCGCCAGGCCGCGCATATCGGCATCGACCTCAACGGCCAGGAGCGCGTGGCCGAGCTGATCGGCGATGGCGTGCTGGTCGCCACCCCGGCCGGCAGCACGGCGTACAACTATTCCGCGCATGGCCCGATCCTGCCGCTGGGCTCGCACACCATTGCACTGACGCCATTGGCCCCGTATCGCCCGCGCCGCTGGCGGGGCGCGATCCTCAAGGCCGCCACGGAAGTGCGTTTCCGCGTGCTCGATCCCTATAAGCGCCCGGTCAGCGTCACCGCCGATTCGCACGAAACCCGTGATGTGGTGGAGGTGACCATCCGCGAATCGCGCGAGCGCCGGGTCACCATGCTGTTCGACCCGGAACACAATCTGGAAGACCGCATCCTGAGCGAGCAGTTCATGTTCTGACGGTGCACGGCCGTGGTGGCCATGCACTGTGGGAGAATGGCTGGCCGGCCGCTGCGGCCGCATTGGATTGCTGATTGCCATGGGCGACAACACCCCCCGTTTGCTGACCGTTGCCGTGACCTCGCGGGCCCTGTTCGATCTGGAAGAGGGCCACGCGTTGTTCGAGGCCGAAGGCGTCGATGCCTACGCCGAGTACCAGCGCAAGCACGAAGATGATGTGCTGCGCCCCGGCGTGGCCTTCCCGGTGGTGCGCAAGCTGCTCGCGCTCAACCAGGGCCAGTCGCCGGAACAGCCGCGGGTGGAAGTGATCCTGCTGTCGCGCAACTCGGCCGATACCGGCCTGCGCATCTTCAATTCGATCCAGCACTACGACCTGGGCATCATCCGCGCGACCTTTACCGCGGGCGAGCCGACCTGGCCCTATGTGAAGCCGTTCGGCACCGATCTGTTCCTGTCGGCCAACCCGGAATCGGTGCGCCGTGCGCTGCTGCACGGGATCGCGGCGGCGACCATCCTGCCCAAGCCGCCGGGCGAGACGATTGCCGCAGCCGAGCAGGTCGACCTCGGTCGCCCGCTGGGCCAGCTGCGCATCGCGTTCGATGGGGATGCGGTGATCTTTGGGGACGAGAGCGAGCGCATTTCCCGCGAGCAGGGCGTGGAAGCGTTCGGCCGCCATGAGCGCGAGAACGCCCGCGAGCCGCTCAGCGGCGGGCCGTTCCGCAACTTCCTGTCGGCCCTGCATACGCTGCAGGCGGTGTTCCCCTCGGGCGAGGATGCGCCGATCCGCACCGCTCTGGTGACGGCACGCTCGGCGCCCGCGCACGAGCGCGTGATCCGCACGCTGCGCGAATGGGGTGTGCGCCTGGACGAAGCGCTGTTCCTCGGTGGCCGCCACAAGGGCCCGTTCCTGGAAGCCTTCGGCGCGGATATCTTCTTCGACGATTCCCAGCACAACATCGACAGCGCGCTGCAACACCAGAGCGTGGCCGCCGGGCATGTGCCGCACGGGGTTGCCAACGGCGGTTGATGCATCGCCCCGATGTGCGCGCGGCCCATGTACCCACCAACGGTGGGGACCTACTGGATCGGCAGGACCGACGGCGCGGTGGTGTCAGGATTCAGCGGCAGACGGATGTCGACCAGCCGCCAACGCAGACCAGAGCGCTGCAGGACGAAGACCACCGGTGCGCCCTGCGGCGTGTAGGTGGTGGCGGTGAACCGCGACAGCGACTCGAAATGGTGGGTGGCGCCCTTCAGGGGCCGCGCCGGCCGTGGCGCGGCATAGGCGTCGTTGCTGGGGCTGTCCAGGTCGTTGCTGGCGCGTTTCCACAGGGTGTGCCCCTCCAGCAGCGCACCGATGCCGGTCGGGGTCACCAGCGCGTCCACGGCGGTCGCGCTGAGCCGGTCACCAGCCGACAGCAGCAATGCGCCGAACAGACTGGACTGCAGGTCCGGCCCGGCGCGGCGCACCACGTAGTCGCTCAGCTGCGCCCGCAGATTGGCGCGCAGCATCGGAAAATCCACGTAGCGGTCGAGCGTGGCGGTATCGCGCTGTTCGATCGCGCGGCTGAGGCCATGCACGGTCACGTAGGGGCCGCTGAACAGCACACCCGCAAGTACCAGCAGCACCGCGGCCGTCAACCAGAGCAGTTTCTTCATTGCATCACGCATCTACAGGGCACTGCGGCGAGCTTGCCGCAGTGGGTGTCGGGGGATGTGAAGGCTAGTGACTGGGCGAGCCATGACCGTGCTGGAAGGCAGTGACCAGGCGCGCGCGTTCGTGCGTTGTCAGGGCGTCCACCCGGGTATCGAGGACCTGATCCAGGTTGCCGAGGCGGGTGGTGCCCAGCACGCCGCTGGCAATGGCGGGGTTCTGCAGCACGTAGGCAAAAGCGGTCTGTGCAGGCGTCTGCGAGCGTACCGTCGCCACGGCGCGCTGCATCGTGCGTGCGCTGCGCATCAGCTGCCGGCTGGACGGTTTCAGCCACGCGCGTGCGAGGTACCACGCATCGGCCAGCCGCGGCAGCCGTGGCCGTGCGGGCAGCAGGTGTCCCTGCGCCAGCACCGTGCCGGCCAGCACTCCGATGCCCGCCTCATGCATGGCGGCGATCAGCGGTTCGCGGTCCTGCTGCAGGGCGTTGTAATCGATCAGCGCGACATCGAACATGCCGGGGTGATCGGCCATGAACTGCATGGTCTCGGCGGTGTGGGTATTGATGCCCAGCAGGCGGAACATGCCATTGCGGCGCATGCGGTCCAACGCCGAGAGCAGTTCGTCGGTGATCTGCGGCACGCCGATGCCGTGCAGCTGGAAGATATCTAGGTGCCCGCAGTGCAGGTTGCGCAGTGAGGCGGCACAGCTGCGCTCGATGTTCTCCGGCGAAAAATCGCGCTGTTCGGCGCCGCTCACGCCGGCCTGGCCGGTGAGGGTGCCGGCCTTGCTTGAGATCACCAGCCCATCGCGCGGGTGCGCGGCGAATGCGCGCTGCAGGATCCGGCCCAGCCGTGGTTCGGCGTTGAACGCGGAGTAGTTGTGACCGGTATCGAACAGATTGACCCCGCGCTCCAGTGCATGGCGCAGGATGCGCTCGGCCTGCGGCTCGGGGAAACGACGATGGCCCCAGAAGCCCGAACAGCCCAGTGACACCTGGGAAACCTGCAGACCGCTGCGCCCCAGCGGCCGCTGGGCGAGAGGCGTTGGCGAGGACATGGCGATCAGAACTCCAGGTCCAGCGCCGCGCACAGGTAATCCACGAAGGGCGCCAGCGTGACCAGGTCGGCCGCGATGGTCTGGCGCAGGCGCGGGCCGGTCATCGTGGCGTCGTCCAGCGAGCGCCAGAAGACCCAGTTGCGGTGCTTGAGATCGTCGATGAACTCGAAGTCCGGCTCGAACCCGCGTGGGGCACGCACCAGCTTCTCGCTTTCCTCGAAATCGAACTTCTTGCGCAGCACCGGCGAATGCGCGGCCGCCTTCCAGCTGCCGGGGTTGTCGACGATGAAGTGCCGCACCTTGCGCTGGGTGGCCGGCTCGGGATGCCACAGCCCCGCGCCGACGAAACTCTCGCCCGGCTGCAGGTGGATATAGAACGACGGGGCCGGTACCTGCTTGCGGCGCTCATGGAACAGGCGCGCGCCCTGCCAGCTCTTGTAGGGCGACTTGTCGTTGGAGAAGCGCGCATCGCGGTAGATGCGGAACAGCGAGCCGCCCACGGTGCGTGGGTCGGCCCGGAAGTGCTCGCTGACCGCGGCCAGGTCCGGCTGCAGATCGGTGATCAGACGCAGGAACGGCTGCCGGACATGCTCTTCGTACTTGGGCTTGTGCTCGTTGAACCAGGTCTTGTCGTTGTTGCGGGCCAGGCCACGCAGGAACGTGAAGGTGGCCGGGCTGAAATAGGTGCTCATAGGCTGCTCTGCAGGTGGGTGCCCCAGTCGCGCAGCTGCTGCAGCAGGGCGAGCTTGCCTGCATCGTCGGCATGCTCTGCGGCCAGTGCATCCAGCTGCGCGGTGAACTGCGGCAGGGTCTGTTCGCCCAGCGATGCATCGCCGAGCAGGCGCTGGCGACGATAGTCGTTCCAGCGTGAGCGCTCGGTGGTGTCCAGGGTGTCGAGGTAGTTGCGGGCGCGGTACCGGAACAGCAGCTCGGGCATGCGCGGGTCGCGCAGCCGCTCGGCGAAGCTGGCCAGTTCGGCCGGTGGGCTGGTGCGGATTCGCGACATCAGGGATTTGTCGCCGTCGGCGAGGAAACCGTCGTACAACGAGGCGTCCACATCGCTCGGCGCGAGCGTGCGCTCACCCGAGTACACCTGGCGGACCTTCTCGGCCAGGGCGGGACCGATCTGGCGCAGGCGCTCGGCCTTGGCCTCGATCGCGGCCGGGTCGATGCTCAAGCGCGCATGGTCGGCCGGACGCAGGTGGTTCCAGGCCACCAGCGCCGGGACCTTGTTGAGGTGCACTTCCTTGAGCGGCACGCGCTGCTCCCCCTCGGCCATGTCGGCTGCGCGGGTGTACAGGCGCGCGGCGATGGTTTCCGGCGGCAGATCGAGCAGCGGCTCGATGTCGCCCTCCAGATCGAGCGCGATGATGCGGTTGTTGATGAAGGGATGGCGCGCCAGCGGCAGCACGGGGGCGGCGCACATGCGCTGGGCCGGGTAGCGCATCGAGATGTGCAGCACCGGCTGCATCGCATCCACATCCAGCAGGCTGCCCACGAAGCGCTTGTCGCGCAGCTTCAGCGCGTAGTCCCACAGGCGTGGCTGGGCCTGTTTGAACAACTTCGCCAGGCCGATGGTCGCGTAGACATCGGACAGCGCTTCATGCGCATCGCCCTGACGGACGTTGTTGGCGATGGCCAGATGCTCGAGCTTGAACGAGGTGGCGCCGTCTTCGCGCTGCGGCCAGACAATCCCGTCCGGGCGCAGCGCATGCAGCAGTCGCATCATGTCCAGCAGATCCCAGCGCGAATTGCCGTTGCGCCACTCGCGCTCGTAGGGGTCGTAGAAGTTGCGGAACAGCCCGTGGCGGACGAACTCATCGTCGAAGCGCAGCGTGTTGTAGCCCAGTGAGCAGGTGCCCGGCTGCGCCATCAGGTCGTTGATCCGTGCGAACGCCTCGGCCTCGGAAACGCCGGCGCTGAGCGCGTGCTGCGGGGTGATGCCGGTGATCAGGGTGGCGATCGGCGAGGGCAACAGGTCGTCGGCCGGTTTGACATAGAAGCTGACCGGCGCGTCGAGGATATTCAGATCGGCATCGGTACGGATACCGGCGAACTGCGCGATGCGTGTGCGGCGCGGGTCCTGACCGAAGGTCTCCAGGTCATAGAACAGGAAGCTGTCGGCCATCAGTGCGCGCCCTCCAGGACGGGCAGTTGCTCGTGGACCAGCCGCTCCAGTGCGGCCCAGTCGATATGCGCCAGGCTGTTGTGCCCGGCAGTGGCTTCCTCCAGCATGCGCCGCTGCAGCTCGGTGCGCGCCAACGCAACGGCATACGGGGTACGCAGAAAGGTGACCATCGTGTAGTGCGGCACAAAGCGGGTCGGCCAGCGCGCCTGCAGCGCCTGTTCCAGCTCACGCTGCAGCAGGAACTGCGGATCGGCCACGCGGTCACGCATCTCCAGGTAGTTCTCCAGCGCCATCTGCTGGATCGCCTCGGCGTTCGGCTTGCGGTCCGTTTCAAATGCAGCAAAGGCCTCGCCCAGCGACTCCTGCTCCAGCAGATGCCCGGCCAGGGCGATGCAGTCCTCGAAGGCACAGTTCATGCCTTGGCCGTGGAACGGGACCATCGCGTGGGCGGCATCGCCGATCAGTACCGCGCGGCCCTTCATGTGCCAGTGCTTGAGGTGCAGCGTGCCGAGCAGGCCCGGCGGATGCTGCTCCCAGTCGCGGCGCAGGTTCGGGATCAGCGGCAGCGCATCGGGAAAGTCGCGCGCGAACAGCGCCTCGGCCTCGGCCCCGCTGTTGGTGGTGGCAAAGCTCGGATCGCCCTCATTGGGCAGGAACAGGGTGACCGTGAACGTGCCTTCGTCGTTCGGCAATGCGATGCACATGTAGTGCCCGCGCGGCCAGATGTGCAGCGCATTGGCCTCGATCCGGAACCCGCCATCGTCGGTCGGCGGGATTTCCAGCTCCTTGTAGGAGTGATCCAGGAAGTCGATACGCTCGTCCAGCGGCTGCTTGCGGTTCATCGCCGCGCGCAGCGCCGAACCGGCACCGTCGGCACCGATCAGGGTGTCGAAGCGGATGTCGTGCGGCTGGTCGTCGCGGTCATCGATGAAGCGTGCGTAGCCCGCGTCGAAGTCCACCGTATGCAGGCGGCGGTGGAAGTGCACGGTGGCACCGGCATCCTCGGCCAGCTGCAGCAGCGTGGTGTTGAGGTCTTTGCGGTGGATCGACCAGATCACTTCGCTGTCATCGCGCCCGTAGCGTTGCAGCTGCGGCGCGCCGTCGCGCGGGTGGATCATGCGCCCACGCATCATCACCGCCTTGGCCATGACCGCGTCTTCGACGCCGGCCTGGCGCAGCGCGTGCCGGCCACGTTCAGCGAGTGCCAGATTGATCGAGCGACCGGACTCGTAATCGCTCACGCGCGGATCGCCGCGGCGCTCATACAAGGTGATCTGCCAGCCCTGGCGGGACAGCAGGATGGCCAGCAATGAACCGGCCAGGCCAGCGCCGATGATGCTCAGCGAGCGGGAGGGGGTAGCGATCAAGGCGATGTCCGTGGGGGCGGGGAGGGCGGTCGGGTCAAAGACCGGCCCAGGCTTCCACTTCCTCGACGAAGTGGTGCAGGTCGAGATAGCGGTTATAGAGCGGTGTCGGCGAGATGCGGATCACGTCGGGCTCGCGCCAGTCGCCGAGCACGCCCACGGTCTGCAGGTACTCGAACAGGCTGCGGCCGCGCTCGCGGCCACCGGCCACGCGCAGCGAGAGCTGGCAGCCGCGGCGATCCGGCTCCGAAGGCGTCAGTACTTCCAGCACGCCGGACAGGCGCGCGCGCACCAGCGCATCCAGCATGCCGGTCAGGCGCAGCGATTTGGTCCGCAGCACGTCGATGCCACCGGCCTTGTCGACGACATCCAGGGCAGCGCGCAGCGGGGCAAGGCCCAGCACCGGCGGATTGCTGAGCTGCCAGCCTTCGGCACCGACGGCGGGCACGAACTGCGGCGCCATCTTGAAGCGGGTGGCTTCCTCATGGCCCCACCAGCCGGCGAAACGCGGCAGCGTAGTATCGCGATGATGGCGTTCATGGACGAAGCAACCGGCGACGGCGCCCGGGCCGGCGTTGAGGTACTTGTAATGGCACCACACGGCAAAATCCGGCGCGATGTCGTGCAGCTGCAGCGGCACATTACCGACCGAATGCGCCAGATCGAAGCCGACGCGGGCGCCCTGCAGGCGCGCCATGCGGGTGATGGCGTCCAGATCGAATACCTGGCCACTGCGATACTGCACGCCAGGCCACAGCACCAGCGCCAGGCGCGGGCCATGTTCGGTGATGGCGCGTTCGATGGCCTGCAGCGAGATGGTGCCGTTGGGCTCATCGGGCTGCACTTCGATCAGATCGGTATCGGGGTTGAAGCCATGGAAGCGGATCTGCGATTCCACTGCATGCCGATCCGTCGGGAAGGCGCCGGCCTCCATGAGGATGACGGGGCGCTCTGCGGTGGGCCGGTAGAAGCTGACCATCATCAGGTGCAGGTTGACGCTGAGGGTGTTCATCGCCACGACTTCGCTGGGCAGGGCGCCGACGACGCGGGCGAGCTGTTCGCTCACCAGGCGGTGGTAGTGCAGCCACTGGGTGTCGCCGGTGAAGTGACCTTCTACCGCCAGCGAGGCCCATTTATCCATGACGTCCTGGACGGCGGCACGTGCGCCGCGCGGCTGCAGTCCCAGCGAGTTGCCGACGAAGTAGGTCTGGTCGCGGTGGTTGTGCTGGGGGAAGACGAATTCGTTGCGCAGGGTGCGCAGCGGGTCGGCGGCGTCCAGGGCAACGGCATGGGTGCGGCTGAGGAGTTCGGACATGGTGCAACCGGCGGTGTCAGTGAGCTGACAGTTTATCCGGGTGGTGGGGGCGTGGGCTGAATCTGGCTTGCGGTGCTGATTTGGCGTGGGCTGGTGGTTGGTAGCTGGCGCTCAAGGTGGAGGCGGACCCAGCGCCAACGCCAAAGCCAAGGCCAAGGCCGAAGCCAAAGCGTACGGGGTGACGTTCCAGTGTACGGGTCGGTGTGGGTGGGTCTGCTGGACCCGCCGCAAGTACGTCCGTGTAGGCTCGTAGTGCGGCATCCATGCCGCACACGGTCCTGCAGACCCACCCACACCGGCCCGCTGACAATTGGCTGGTGCGCAGGGTAAAGGCGGGCACTACCCACGCCTTGTGGGTGCTCTAGGTTGCATCCTTGGGGTTCAGGGCCGGCGAGCTGACATCGGTGGATGATGCATCCACTCGTTGATGCGTGTTGCCGGCCATGATCGAACACCGCGGCGGCGCTTGCTCGCCCATTTGGTCGGTCTTCGCTTCAACTTTCGGAGCTGGTCCAGACTTAGTCGTAGTCGCAGTCGCAGTCATTGTCATTTATGCCTGTGCCGAGCTTGGCGGCACTGGGACCAGCGCAGCTTGATTTTGCCCGCGCGGCTGCGGCGACGTATCAACAGGCGCAGTCACAATCACAGAAGCAGAAGCAGAAGCAGAAGCAGAAGCAGAAGCAGAAGCAGAAGCAGAAGCAGAAGCAGAAGCAGAAGCAGAAGAAGCAGAAGAAGCAGAAGCAGAAGAAGCAGAAGCAGAAGCAGCAGCCGCGCTAGCTCCAGCTCTGCTCTTTTCCCTGCGCACCGACGAAGTGTGGATGGGTCGGTGGGGGTGGGTTTCCGGGACCGTGTGCGGCATGGATGCCGCACTACGAGCCTACATGGACGTACTTGCGGCGGGTCCCGGAAACCCACCCCCGCCGGCCCACTCGCAGGCACCTCAACCGCCTGCTCTAAAGTTATAAAGCTCTCAGCCTCTCAAGCCCTCAAGTGCTGACGCCTTGAAGCGAGCGAACCATCACCCCTAAACAGCCACCTTCTCAGGCAACGGATCCACATGCCCGCACGCATCGCACGTGCGCAACTCCAACGAGGAGTGATAGCGATCAAACACCTTCGGCAGATCCGTCTCGATGTTCTCCAGCGCGAAAAACTCCTCGTACAACTTGTGATTGCACCGCTCGCAGAACCACATCAACCCGTCGCGCTCATGCGCCAGCCGCTTGCGCTCCACCACCAGACCCACACCGCCCGGCGGGCGCCGCGGCGAATGCGGTACACCGCCCGGCAACAGGAAAATCTCCCCCGCGCGGATCGGAATGTCGCGCACCGCGCCATCCTCCTGCACCTTCAGCGTCATCTCGCCTTCAAGCTGATAGAACCACTCCGGGCCCTCGTCGTAATGAAAATCCGTGCGGCTGTTCGGGCCGCCGACCACCATCACGATGAAATCGCCGTTGTCGATCATCTTGTTGCCGACCGGCGGCTTCAACAGATGCCGGTTTTCCTCGATCCAGCCGAGCAGATTGATGGGGGAGGCAAGCATGGGGACTGTCCGTAAAAGGAAGAATCAGTCGCGCCGACCGTGGCGCGGCACGTAGGACAACGCCTTTTCGTAGGCCGCCTGCAGCTCTTCCGGTGCGCCCACGTCGATGCCCATCTCACGCACCCGGCCATCCTTCAGACTGTATACCCAGCCGTGCACCATCAGCTTCTGGCCGCGTGCCCAGGCGTCCTGCACAATCGTCGAGCGGCACGCATTGACCACCTGCTCGATCACGTTCAACTCGCACAGTCGCGCATGCTTCAGCGCCGGGTCCTCGATCGCGTCCATGATCGCCGAGTGCTTCTGCGCCACGTCACCCACGTGGCGCAGCCAGTTGTCGGCCAGGCCGACGCGGGTGTTGTTCAAGCTGGCGTGCACGCCGCCGCAGCCGTAATGGCCCACGATCAGGATGTGCTTCACCTTCAGCTGATCCACCGCGTACTGGATCACGCTCAGGCAGTTCAGATCCGTATGCACCACGACGTTGGCCACGTTGCGGTGCACGAACACCTCGCCCGGTGCCATGCCGATGATCTGGTTGGCCGGTACACGGGAGTCGGAGCAGCCGATCCATAGGTATTCCGGGTGCTGTTGCTTGGCCAGCTGGTGGAAGAACTCCGGGTCTTCTTTCTCGATCCGGTCGGCCCATTCGCGGTTGTTCTGCAGCAGCTTGTGGATGTCTTTCATCGTGCGGGGTCCCTGGCGTCGGGTGGGGGCAAGGCGCGGCCGGCGTGGCCGCGTCGTCGCAGGAAATAGGGAGGGTCAGTCGGCGGCAGTGCCGCCCTCACGGCGCCAGCGCATCCACTGCGCCAGCTCGCGAGATGTCGGGGCGTCCAGTGCCGACAGCGCATCGATCACGCTGGACTGGTTGGCCTCGGGGTGGTTCTGGCTGAGCTTGAGTTTGATCTGCACCTGCGCCGGGCGGAAACGGAAACCGACGATGCCGCCGAGCATGCGCTGCTGGCGGGGCTCGATCGGCAGCAGATCCCAGTCGCCGCCGACCTGCGCTTCGTAGTGCGCGCTCAGGCCGTCCAGCATGGCGATCAATGTGTCCGGATCGGTGGTCGGTTCCAGCACGCCACGCAGTTCCGCGGCGGCGTAGTTCCACGTCGGTACGCGTGCCTGCGCGGCTTTGTCCGGATACCAGCCCGGCGACACGTATGCATGCGGGCCGTGCACCAGCATCAACGCGGGGCCGGCATGGCCGGCCTGCGGGTTGGGCTTGGCCCAGTGACCTTCGATCAGGATGCCGTCGGCGTCGCGTCGGTACAGCACCGGCATCCGCGTGGCCTGCGGCAGACCGTCGGCCCCGGTGGTGACCAGCGTGACGAAGGCATCGCGCGCCAGCAGCCGGTCCAGCCAGATCAGGTCGGTCTCGACGAAGGCGGACGGGATGAACATCGTCGGTTACGCGCGGGCGCCCAGGCTCTGGATCATGCGACCGTGCAGTGCGTCGTCGCTGTCGGCCTGTGGCGGCTGCACTTCATGCAGCGAGAAGCCGCGCACCAGGGCGTCTTCTTCATCCAGCCCGTCGTAGGCGACGAACTCGGCGTCGAACAGCTGCGAGCGTGCGGTGTCTTCGCTGTCGTAGCTCAGCGTGTTGCCGTCGCTGTCCAGCACCTCGGCGGTGCCGGCCGGGCGCACGCGCAGGCGGGCCCAGATCAGCGTGTTGCCGAGGCTGGCCAGGAACCACTCGTCGTGGTGGGAGGTATTGTCGTTCATGTGATTACCATCGAAAGCAGCCAGAGCAGGGCAGCCATGCCCAGTCCAGCAAGCAGCGTCAGCAGGGAAAGCCAGGCCGGCGCGGCCAGGCCGGTCAGCGAGCGATCGCTGCTCTGGCGATAATCGCGGCCGAGCAGCCAGCGCAGCGCATCCGGGCGCAGGAATGCGCCCGTGCCGAAACGATCCGCCAGCGCCGGGTGGCGGTCGCGGATGTGGACCAGGGTCAGCGGCCAGAAGATCACGAAGGCACTGAACCCGGCGATCGCCACGCCGACGAAACACAGCGCGAAGAACAGGGTCATGGCTCAGTGCCTCCGTAGGCCGATCAGAATTCGGCGCTGCCCGGTGCGCGCGGGTAGGGGATCGCATCGCGGATGTTGCTCAGCCCGCAGACGTAGACCACCAGGCGCTCGAAGCCCAGGCCGAAACCGGCGTGCGGCACCGAACCGTAGCGGCGGAAATCGCGGTACCAGCCGTAGTGCGCCGGATCCAGGCCGAACTGCGCCATGCGGGCATCCAGCACATCCAGGCGCTCTTCGCGCTGGCTGCCGCCGATGATCTCGCCGATGCCCGGGGCCAGCACGTCCATCGCCGCGACGGTCTTGCCGTCGTCGTTCAGGCGCATGTAGAACGCCTTGATGTGCTCGGGGTAGTTGGTCACCACCACCGGGCGGCCGATGTGTTCTTCGGTCAGCCAGCGCTCGTGCTCGGTCTGCAGGTCCAGGCCCCATTCGACCGGGAAGTCGAATTTCCTGCCCGAGTTCTGCAGCAGCTTCACCGCTTCGGTGTAGTCGATCTGCTCGAACGGGGCGTTGATGAAACCTTCCAGCTTGGTGACCGCGTTCTTGTCCACGCGCTCGGCCAGGAAGGCCAGGTCATCGCCACGCTCATCGAGCACCGCGCGGAACAGGTACTTCAGGAACTGCTCGGCCAGGCGCGCGTCTTCGGCCAGATCGGCAAAGGCGATTTCCGGCTCGATCATCCAGAACTCGGCCAGATGGCGGGTGGTGTTGGAATTCTCGGCACGGAAGGTCGGGCCGAAGGTGTAGACCTTGCTCAGCGCCAGGCAGTAAGCCTCCACGTTCAGCTGGCCGGACACGGTCAGGAAGGTTTCCTTGCCGAAGAAATCGCGGCTGAAATCCACCTCGCCCTTGTCGTTGCGCGGCAGGTTGGCCATGTCCAGGGTCGAGACCCGGAACATCTGGCCGGCACCTTCGGCATCGGACGTGGTCACGATCGGGGTGCTGATCCAGTTGAAGCCGTTCTGGTGGAAGAAACGGTGCACGGCCTGGGCCAGACAGTTGCGGATGCGGGTGACCGCACCGAACAGGTTCGTGCGCGGGCGCAGGTGCGCCACTTCCCGCAGGAACTCCGGGCTCATCGGCTTGGGCTGGATCGGGTAGGTCAGTGGATCTTCGACCAGGCCGACGATCTCGATGTCGCTGGCCTGGATCTCGAAGGACTGACCCTTGCCCTGGGACTTGACCAGGGTGCCGCGGGCGATCACCGAGCAGCCCGGGGTCAGGCTCTTGATGTCGTCGAAATTGGCCAGGGTGTCATTGGCCACCACCTGGATGGGGGCGAAGCAGGAGCCATCGGTGACATTGACGAAGGCAAGCGCCGCAGAGCCGCGCACCGTGCGGACCCATCCGCGTACTGTTGCCTCGCCGCCTTCCGGGATCTTCCCGGCAAGCGCATGTTCAACGCTGACCACCGTCATGACTTGAATCCTCTGTTGATCGACTCGATCTCTGAACACGGAGTTTAACGGGTGCGGTGTTCGGCTTGCGAGGCATTTCTCGCGTCCGCCGGGGGCTGCGCGCGGTGTGAACCGCAGCTATGGCCGCCGAAGCCGGGCCGCGCCATACCCTCTATAATGATCACGATCCGCTGGAGTTGCCTGTCATGGCCGTAAGCCTTACCCCTGTTGCCTTTGCCCGTGTGCGCAAGTTCGTCGAGCAGACCCCCGGCGCGCTGGGCCTGCGTTTCGGCGTGACCCGCACCGGCTGTTCCGGCTGGGGCCACATCACCGATCTGGCCCGCGATGAGCGCGAGGGCGACACCGTCTTCGAGCAGGATGGGGTCCGCATCTATGTGGATGCCACCAGCCTGGGCCTGGTCGACGGCACCGAAATCGACTTCGGCAAGCACGGCCTGAGCGAGACCTTCACGTTCAGGAACCCGAACGCGACGGCTGAATGCGGCTGCGGCGAGAGCTTCACCACCGAGGCCGACAAGGCCTGATTCGCCCGCGCGCCGGGCCTGTTCCGCCTGCCCGGCTTGCCTGTAAGGCCTTCTGCTGCCACAATGCGCGGCTTCCTGCCTGATTCCGGGCAGGACCCTTGCCCCACCGCGTTCACCTGCGGGGGGCTGTCCGGCCCTCAAAGGGCCACATCCGAAAGGTAAAAACACATGAGTCGTCATTACGAAGTCGTGTTCCTGGTCCACCCGGACCAGAGCGAACAGGTCCCGGCCATGATCGAGCGCTACAAGGCGCTGGTCGAGAACGGCAACGGCACCATCCACCGTCTGGAAGATTGGGGCCGTCGTCAGCTGGCTTACCCGATCCAGAACCTGGTCAAGGCCCACTACGTCATGCTCAACATCGAGTGCGACCAGGCCGTGCTGAGCGAGCTGGTGGAAAGCTTCCGCTTCAACGACGCCGTGCTGCGCAACCTTGTCATCAAGCGTGACGAGGCTGACACCGAGCAGTCGCTGATCATGAAGAGCAAGGACGAGAAGGGCGACAAGCCCGAGCGTGGCGAGCGTCGTCGTCGTGATGACGAAGAAGGCGAAACCACCCCCGCCGCTGACAACGATGCCGGCGAAGACGCCGCTTCGGCCGCTTAAGGAGCACTGACATGTCCAAGTTCTTCCGTCGTCGCAAGTTCTGCAAGTTCACGGCCGAAGGTGTCAAGGAGATCGATTACAAGGATCTCAACACCCTGCGCCAGTACCTCACCGAGAACGGCAAGATCGTGCCGAGCCGTGTGACCGGTACCAAGTCGAAGTACCAGCGCCAGCTGGCAACGGCCGTCAAGCGCGCCCGTTTCCTGGCCCTGATTCCGTACACCGACAACCACGACGTCTGATGAAGGCTGGCGGCCTGTCGGTCGCCGCTTTCGCGGATCCGGCCGCCCGCGCTGCAAGGCGTCGGGCGGTTTTAAGGATTCGCCGTTCGGATATTCGGACAGCCATCCGCTGCGGGGCCTGAGCCTCGCTAACGAATACATATTTGGAGCTACACCATGAAGCTGATTCTTCTTCAGAAGGTCACCAACCTCGGCGGTCTGGGCGATCTGGTCGACGTGAAGCCGGGCTACGGCCGCAACTTCCTCGTTCCGACCGGCAAGGCCGTTCCGGCCACCGCGACCAACGTGGCTGAGTTCGAAGCCAAGCGCGCTGATTACGAAGCCAAGGCCCAGTCGATCCACGCTGACGCCGAAGCCCGCAAGGCGAAGCTGGAAGGCAAGAGCGTCACGATCGCTGCGAACGCGTCGACCGAAGGCAAGCTGTACGGTTCGGTTGGCCCGCGCGATATCGCCGAAGCCTTCACCGCTGCCGGCCTGCCGCTGGAAAAGAGCGAAGTGATCCTGGGCGAAGGCGCCTTCCGCAACGTGGGCGAGTACGAGGTGACTGTTCACCTGCACGCCGACGTGGAAACCACCGTCAAGGTGGTTGTGGAAGCCGAAAAGGCCTGATCCCTGCCGAAAGGCGGGTGTCACTGAAACGGGTGCCCGCGAGGGCGCCCGTTTTTGTTTTTGGCGGTAGCAACGGCAACGGCAACGGCTTGGCGCCTTGATGACATCAGGGGGAGGGCGCCGGGTAGCCTGGGCCGGGACCCGCCGTAAACCCGTCCATGGGGGCTCGAAATGCGCCATCCATGGCGCATTACGGTCCCAGCCCAGGCTACCCGGCACCCTCCAGCCAAGGGTCCGGTCCGGGCGGTTGGAAGAGCTGGCTTCCGCTGGCTGTGGCGGGTGGTGCCCCAGTCGGCATGTTCCGGATCCAGATCCCGAGGTAAAGGCACGCCATGCGTGGATGCTCTTGCTTTCCGTACTGCTTCAGCTGCGCATGGCTCGGCTTTGCCCTGTTTTAATGCGCCGGCGCCGGCGCCGGCGCCGGCGCCGGCGAGGGCGGGCAGGTCAGGTCAGGTTGGGTCGGGGCGGGTCGGGCCAAGCGAAGTTAAGCCAAGCCAAGCCAAGGCAATTCAAGGCAATTCAAGGCAATTCAAGGCAATTCAAGGCAGGCCAAGGCAAGGCAAGTCAACGCCGCCACGCCTTGGCTCTTCGGCTGCACACCAGCCATGTGTCTACGGGATGGCGTGGGTGGGGTGGCGGGACCGTAATGCGCCATGGATGGCGCATTTCGAGCCCCCATGGATGGGTTCACGGCGGGTCCCGCGACCCCACCCACGCCGTCCCGCCACGCACTAACCTGAAATGCCGCTTCTGCCTTGGCTCCAGCTCCAGCTAAGCCCAACATCCACACCCGCAGCCCGCTGAACACCCGCCCCGTTATACTCAGGCTATCGCGTCGCCCCCAGGACCATTGAAACCCTGCAACATCAATGGTTTGAAGGGTAAATCCGCTCCGTAATCCACCATGGTGGGGGTCGTTTCAGGCCTTCGCCCGGAAAACCAACACGCCATGCGTCTGTCCACGATCAAGCTGTCCGGATTCAAATCCTTCGTCGATCCGACCACGCTGCACCTGCCGACCAACATGACCGGCGTGGTGGGCCCCAATGGCTGTGGCAAATCCAACATCATCGACGCCGTGCGCTGGGTCATGGGCGAAAGCTCCGCCAGCCGCCTGCGCGGCGACTCGCTCACCGACGTCATCTTCTCCGGCTCCTCCGCCCGCAAGCCTGTCTCGCAGGCCACCGTCGAACTGATCTTCGACAACACCGACCACACCATCTCCGGCGAGTACGCCTCGTTCAACGAAATCTCGGTCAAGCGCCAGGTCAGCCGCGACGGCAGCAGCAACTACTACCTCAACGGCACCAAATGCCGCCGGCGGGACATCACCGATCTGTTTCTCGGCACCGGCCTGGGGCCGCGCAGCTACTCGATCATCGAGCAGGGCATGATCAGCCAGATCATCGAGGCCCGGCCAGAAGACCTGCGTGTGTACCTGGAAGAGGCCGCCGGCATCTCCAAGTACAAAGAGCGCCGCAAGGAAACCGAAACCCGTATCCGCCACACCCGCGAAAACCTGGATCGCCTGGGCGATCTTCGCGAGGAAATCGGCAAGCAGCTCGAGCATCTCAAGCGCCAAGCGCGCCAGGCCGAGCAATACCAGGCGCTGCAGGAAGAACGCAAGATCAAGGACGCCGAGTGGAAGGCGCTGGAATACCGCGGCCTGGATGGGCGCCTGGGCGGCCTGCGCGAAGCGCTGTCGCGCGAGGAAACGCGTCTGCAGCAGTTGATCGCCGAACAGCGTGACGCCGAAGCCCGTATCGAAACCAGCCGCCTGCGCCGCGAAGAAGCCTCCGATGCGCTCAATACCGCGCAGGCCGAGGTGTACCAGGTCGGCAGCACGCTGGCCCGGCTGGAACAGCAGATCCATCACCAGCGCGAGATGTCGCAGCGCTTGAACAAGGCGCGCGATGAGGCACAGCAGGCGCTGGCCGATCTGGGTCAACACATCAGTGGCGATGAGGCCAAGCTGATGGTGTTGCGCGAGGCGGTGGACGATGCCGAGCCGCGCCTGGAGCAGTTGCAGGAAGAAAACGAAATCAAGCAGGAAGCCCTGCGCGACGCTGAGGCGCGGCTGGCCGATTGGCAGCAGCGCTGGGAAGCCCATACCCGCAATACGTCGGAAGCCTCGCGCGCCGGTGAAGTCGAGCGCACCCGCGTGGACTATCTGGACCGCCAGGTGCTGGAAGCCGACCGCCGCCGCGAGTCGCTGCAGGCCGAGCGCGCCGGGCTGGATCTGGACGCATTGGCCGAGGTGTTCGAGGAGCTGCATATCCAGCACGAGACCCAGAAGGCCTCACTGGACACACTCAACGAGCAGGTGGAAGAACGCAAACTTGCCGTGGCCGGGCTGCAGGATCGCCAGCGCACCGGGCAGACCGAGCTGGCCGAGATCCGCAAGCAGGCCCAGGCCGCACGCGGCCGGTTGTCCTCGCTGGAAACCCTGCAGCAGGCCGCCTTGGGTCAGGAGCAGGGTGCCGCCGTGGCATGGCTGAAGGCACGGGGGCTGGACTCCGGTGCGCGCGTCGGCGAGCGCCTGACCGTGGAAAGCGGCTGGGAGAACGCCGTGGAAAGCGCGCTCGGTCAGCTGATCGAGGGTGTGCTGGTCGATTCCCCGGAGTCACTGGTCGATGCGCTGAGCGAACTTGGCGAAGGCCGCATCGCGCTGGTGTCGGCCGAACAGGAGGCACTGACCGTCGCGCCGACGTCGCTGGCGGCGAAGGTGCAGGGCCCGAGCGCGATCCGTCGCCTGCTGGCGCGCCTGCACGCGGCCGACGATCTTGAGTCGGCGCGTGCACTGCAGGCCACGCTGGGTGACGGCGACTCGGTGATTACCCGCGGTGGCGAGCGCTTGGGCGAGGGCTGGGTGCGCGTGTCGCGCTCCGGTGCCGCCAAGCAAGGCGCGCTGCTGCGTGAGCGAGAGATCGTTACCCTGCGCGAGCAGATTGAAACGCTGCAGGACCGCGAAGCGGCCCTGGAACAGCAGCTGGCCGGATTCCGTGACCAGTTGCTGGCCGGCGAGCAGCAGCGCGAGGACGCACAGCGCCAGTTGTACCTGGCCCATCGCAGCGTCTCCGAACTCGGTGGTCAGCTGCAGAGCCAGCAGGGCAAGGTGGAGGCTGCACGCACCCGTATCGATCGCATCGAAGGCGAACTGGTGCAGCTGCTGGAAACGCTGGATGCCGGCCGCGAGCAGGTGCGTGAAGCACGCGCGCGGCTGGACGATGCAGTGACCAGCATGGGCGATCTGGAGTCGGTCCGCGCCGCGCTGGAGGGTGAGCGCCGCCAGTTCACCGATGCCCGTGATCAGGCGCGCGATCAGGCACGCAACGTACGCGAAGCGGCGCATTCGCTGGCCCTGACCCTGGAATCGCAACGCGCGCAGATTGCATCGTTGAGCCAGGCGCTGGAGCGCATGAGCACTCAGCGAGGCCAGTTGGACACCCGTCTGGGTGAGCTGCACTCGCAGCTGGATGAAGGTGATTCGCCGGTCAAGGCGCTGGAAGCCGAGCATCAGAACGCGCTCGGTGAGCGGGTGCGCGCCGACCGTGTGTTGGGTGAGGCGCGCACGTTGCTGGATGGCATCGATGCCGAGTTGCGCACTTTCGAACAGACGCGCCACCAGCGCGACGAACAGGCACTTGCGCAGCGCGAGCGGATTTCCCAGCGCAAACTCGACCAGCAGGCGCTGGTGCTCAGTGCCGACCAGCTGTCGGCCTCGGTGGAGAAGGCCGGCTTCGTGCTGCAGGACGTGATCAACGGCCTGCCCGAGGATGCGCGCATCACCGATTGGGAACAGACGGTCCATCAGATCGACGGCCGCATGCGTCGCCTGGAGCCGGTGAACCTGGCCGCCATCCAGGAATATGGCGAGGCCTCACAGCGCTCGGAGTATCTGGACGCGCAGAACACCGACCTCACCACCGCGCTGGAAACGCTGGAAGATGCCATCCGCAAGATCGACCGCGAAACCCGCGGCCGCTTCAAGGACACCTTCGACCGGGTCAATGCCGGCGTCCAGCAGCTGTATCCGCGACTGTTCGGCGGCGGCCACGCGTACCTGGAGCTGACAGGTGAAGACCTGCTCGACACCGGTGTTGCGATCATGGCGCGGCCGCCGGGCAAGCGGGTGTCGAGCATCTCGCTGCTGTCCGGTGGCGAGAAGGCGATGACCGCGGTGGCGCTGGTGTTTGCGATCTTCCAGCTCAACCCGGCGCCGTTCTGCCTGCTGGACGAGGTGGACGCGCCGCTGGACGAAGCCAACGTCGGCCGCCTGGCCAACATGGTCAAGGAAATGAGCGAGAAGGTTCAGTTCCTGTTTGTCAGCCACAACAAGGCCACGATGGAGGCAGCACACCAGCTTTCCGGCGTGACCATGCGCGAACCGGGCGTCAGCCGACTGGTCAGTGTCGACCTGGAGGAAGCCGCACGATTGGCGGGCGCGGCGTGACGTGCCATCCTTAAGTACCTGAATGATTTAGCCGGAGAACCTCCCGAATGTCCGACATGGCACTGCTCCGCATCGGCATCCTGGCCGCCGGCCTGCTGTTGATCGCTGCGATCTTCCTGTTTGGCCGTCCGAAAAAGAAAGTGCAGGGCCGCCGCGTCGAAGGTGCTGAAGGCACCAACGGCCAGCGCCGCGAGCCCGTGCTGGGCGAGGGCGAAGCCCCGCCCGAGGGCGCTGCGTCCGTCGTCGGCGAAGATGGCGTGACCCAGCCCGAACTCGGTCTGCCCGAGGTGGATGCTGGCCCGGCCAGTGACCTTGGCAAGCGCGCCACCCAGGATTTCGACAAGATCGTCTCGCTGTTCGTCGCCGCCCGCGCGGGCGAGCAGCTGCGTGGCGAAGACATTGTGGTCGCCGCGGAAAAGACCGGCCTGGTATTCGGCCACATGAATGTCTTCCATCGCCTGGTCGAAGGCCACCCGGAGCGCGGCCCGATCTTCTCGATGGCCAGCATCATGAAGCCGGGGAGTTTCGACATGGCCAACATCCGCGAGATGGAAACGCCGGCGATCGCCTTCTTCCTGACCCTGCCGGCACCGCTGACCGCGCTGGATGCCTGGGAAAAGATGCTGCCGACCGTGCAGCGCATGGGCGAGCTGCTCGACGGCGTGGTACTCGATGACAGCCGCAACGCATTGGGCCGCCAGCGCATCGCGCACATCCGCGACGAGCTGCGTGCCTACGACCGCCAGCATCAGGCCCCGCCGCTCACCAAAGCACCGCGCTGGTGATGAAGTGGAGCCGACCAACGGTCGGCTCTACCCGTTCTCGCTGACCACGACCTCGAACGCCTCACGGAACCGCGCCATCTCGGCGGCGGTCCCGACGGTCACGCGCACGCGCTGCGGCCAGATCGGCCAGCTGCGGCCGATCACCACGCCGCGCGCGGCCATGGCGGCAGAGAAGGCGGCGCCGTCACGCTGCACATCGACCACGAAGCAGTTCGCTTCCGACGGCACGCACGCAAAGCCGCGCTTGCCCAGCCACGCAACGGTGTCCTGCCGAACCAGCGCATTCTCCGCGCTGCGCTGCGCGATCAGCCCGGGATCACGCAGGCTCGCCAGGCCTGCCGCCATCGCCGTGACCGGTAGGGGGTTGTCGCCGAGGCTGGCCAGTTCCTTCAGCCGATCCGGATGCGCGGCCGCCACACCCAGGCGCAGTCCGGCCATGCCGTAGAGCTTGGAGAAGGTGCGCAGCACGATCACGTCATCGCGCTGCATCACCTGGGCGATCACCGAGCGTTGTTCGCTGTACTGCAGGTAGGCCTCATCGACCAGCACCCGGGTCTGCGCAGGCTTGTTGGGCAGCAGCCAGGCGATGTCGGTGGCGGAGGTGATCGAGCCGGTGGGATTGTTGGGATTGCACAGATACAGCAGCCCGGCGTTGACCCGCGCGGCGGCAGCGGCCATTGCGCGCACGTCGTGCGCACCGTCCGCACGCAAGGGCACCTTGGCCACGGTGGCCCCGCGCGCAGCAGCAAGATCGCCCAGCGCTTCGAAGGTGGGGTCAGCGACGACCAGCCCGGCTGTCGCCGAGGTCCATACGACGGCCGCCCGGTTCAGCGGTTCGCTCGAACCGGGGTAGAACTGCACGCGATCCTTGCCGATGCCTTCCTGCTGGGCGAACAGGTCGCGCAGCTCGCCGGCCAGAGCGAACAGGTACCGCCCGCTGCCGGCGACGATGTCACGTGCCGCGGCCTGCGCGGCGGGCGATGGCCCATACGGGCATTCGTTGAAGTTCAGCAGCACCGGTCCTGTGCTGGCCGGGAGCGCGCGCGAGGGCGCAGCCGATGCAGGCAGTGCCCCCAGGCCGGACAACGCCAGGCCGGTACCGGCCAGTTGCAGGAACGAGCGACGGGAAGCGGCAAGGGCAGGGGGCACGGTGCACCGGCAGAAAGGGGTTCGGCGCAACCTAACGCCACTGCGAACCGGCGGCAAGCGTTCTTCACTGCGCGCAGGAGCGGGGGGAGGGGTAAAATTGACCGCCCGACCAGGATCGCCTTCCGCATGACCCCCAGCCCCGCCGCACGTGCCGATGTCCTGCGCCGCCAGATCGAGGATGCCGGCAAGGCATACCACGAGCGCGACGAGCAGCTGATTCCCGACGTCGAGTACGACCTGCTGGTGCGGGAGCTGGAGGCGATCGAACAGGCGCACCCGGAGCTGGCCGCGGCCGACTCGCCCACCCGGCAGGTCGGTGGCAAGGCCTCTTCGCGCTTCGCCGAGGTCCGCCACGCGGTGCCGATGCTGTCGCTGGGCAACGCCTTCAGCGATGAGGAGGTCCAGGATTTCGTGCGCCGCATCGGCGAGCGCCTGCGCCGCAGCACGCTGCATTTTTCCGCCGAACCCAAACTCGACGGTCTGGCGATCAGCCTGCGCTACGAGAACGGCCGCTTCGTACAGGGCGCAACCCGGGGCGATGGCGCCACCGGTGAAGATGTCAGTGCCAACCTGCGCCAGATCAGTGTGATCCCGCAGACGCTCAACGGCGAAGGCTGGCCCGAAGTGCTGGAAGTGCGCGGTGAGGTCTACATGGCCCGCGCCGATTTCGAGGCCTACAACGCCGATGCCCGCCTGTATGACGGCAAGGTGCTGGCCAATCCGCGCAACGCCGCGGCCGGCTCGCTGCGCCAGCTGGATCCGAAGATGAGCGCCAAGCGCAAGCTCAGTTTCTACGCTTATGGCATCGGCGAGGTCGACGGCGGTGAACTGCCGCCCACCCACTCGGCCACGCTCGCCCAGCTGCGTGCATGGGGCTTCCCGGTCAGCGACCTGTGCCAGGTGGTGGAAGGTGCGGACGGGCTGCTCGCTTACTACCGTGATATCGGCGAGCGCCGCGATGGCCTGGCGTTCGATATCGACGGCGTTGTCTACAAGCTCGATGACCGCGCCGGCCAGGAGCAGATGGGCTTCGTTGCGCGCGCCCCGCGCTGGGCGATCGCGCACAAGTTCCCGGCGCAGGAACAGACCACCACGGTGGAGGCGATCGAGATCCAGATCGGCCGTACCGGTGCGGCGACCCCGGTAGCGCGTCTGGCGCCGGTCGCGGTGGCGGGTGTGATCGTCTCCAACGCGACGCTGCACAACGCCGATCAGATCGCGCGTCTGGATGTCCGCGTGGGCGATACGGTGATCGTGCGTCGCGCCGGCGATGTGATCCCGGAAGTGGTCAGCGTGATCGCCGACCGTCGCCCCGCCGGTACTACCCCGTGGCAGATGCCGTCGCAGTGCCCGGTGTGCGGTTCGGAGATCGTCCGCGAAGAGGGTGAGGCCGCCTGGCGCTGCTCGGGTGAGCTGAGCTGCCCGGCGCAGCGCAAGGAAGCCATCGCGCACTTCGCTTCGCGCCGTGCGATGGATATCGACGGTCTGGGCGGCAAGTACATCGAGACGCTGGTCGATGCGGGCATCGTGCGTGGCGTGGCCGATCTGTATCGCCTGCAGCGCGACCAACTGCTGCAGCTCAAGCTGGTGCTGGATGCCGAGTCGCCCGAGGCCTTGGCCAGCCAGATCGCGCTGCACCTGCCGCCGGAAGGCAGTGGCGATTACCTGCGTGGCATTCTCAAGCTCGATGCCAGCGATGAGTCGTGGCGCGCGCAGGCGCTGGCGATGCCGGCCACGTTCGCCTGGAACACGAAGAAGATCGCGACCAAGTGGGCCGACAACCTGATCGCCGCGATCGACGCCAGCCGCACCACGACGCTGGAACGCCTGCTGTTCGCGCTCGGCATCGAACACGTGGGCGAGAGTACCGCCAAGGCCCTGGCAACCTGGTTCGGTGATCTGGAGCTGATCCGGCACCTGCCGTGGCCGCTGTTCAAGCGCGTGCCGGACATCGGTGGCGAAGTCGCACGCTCGCTCGGCCACTTCTTCGAGCAGGCCGGCAACCAGGAGGCGATCGATGCACTGTTGCAGGTCGGCCAGGTGCGCATCAGCGATGTGCATCCGCCGATCGCCAAGCTGCGCGAGGGTCTGGATTTCGCGCAGCTGCTGGTCGAGGCAGAGATTCCGGGCATCACCCGCCTGCGCGCCGAGAAGCTGGTGGCGATGCTGCCCGACGCTGCCTCTGTGCTGGATGCCGAGCCGGTGCGCTTCGTGGCCGCCGGCCTGCCCAACGAAGTGGCCATGGGCCTTGCCGACTGGCTGGACCGCGAAGGCCATGGTCCGATGCTGCTCAAGGCCGAGGACTACCGTCAGAGGCTGCTGGCCTTGGCGCCGGAACAGGCCGAACAGGTTGCCGGTCCGCTGGAGGGCCAGACCGCTGTCCTGACCGGCACGCTGACGCAGATGAACCGTGACGAGGCCAAGGCGCGGCTGGAAGCGCTGGGCGCCAAGGTGGCCGGCAGTGTCTCCAGGAAGACGTCCTTCGTGGTCGCCGGTGCCGAGGCCGGTTCCAAGCTGACCAAGGCGCAGGAGCTGGGTGTTCCGGTCTGGGACGAAGACCAGCTGGTGGCCTTCCTGGCGCAGCACTGAATCTGTCGCGGGGCCGCCGTGCCCCGCGCTTCGTCCTTCCAAGAGAAACCGCATGCATACCGCCCCCCTCGATTTCCGCCTGGCCACCGTGGCCGACACCGCGCTGCTGATCGGCCTGATGCGTGATTTCTACGCGGAAGACAAACTCGATTTCGACGACACCCGCGTGCGCAGGGCCCTCGCGTCGCTGCTGGAAGATCCGCGCAACGGCGAAGTGCTGTTGTGGCTGGACGAGGCCGGCAGCGTGGTCGGCTACGGCGCGCTGGCGATGGGCTTCAGCCTGGAGCAGGGCGGTCACTTCGCGCTGCTGGACGAGCTGTACCTGAGCCACGCCGCACGCGGCCGCGGCCGCGGCAAGCAGGCGTTGGCCATCCTGGAACAGCGTGCGAACGCACGCGGCGTGGAACGCATGCGGCTGGAAGTGAACCACCACAACGAACTGGCGCGCCGGCTGTACCTGGCCACCGGCTATGTGGATGACACCCGTGACCTGCTGACCCTGCCGCTTGCGCAGCGCCTGAAGGACGCGCGCGCATGATCGCCGCGCTGCGGCAGCGTGCCGCGCTCAATGCACTGATCCGCAGCTTCTTCGCCGCGCGCAATGTGCTGGAGGTGGAAACGCCGATCCTGTCCGCAGCCGGCAACACCGAACCGAACATCGACAGTTTCCACACCCGTTTCAGTGGGCACGTCGATGCGGGCACGCCGCAACGCTGGCTGCGCACTTCCCCGGAGTTTCCGCTCAAGCGGTTGCTCGCCGCCGGGGTGGGGGACTGTTACGAACTCGGCCGCGTGTTCCGTAATGGCGAGGCGGGGGGGCGCCACAACCCCGAGTTCACCATGCTGGAGTGGTATCGGGTCGGTTGGGATCACCATCGATTGATCGACGAGACGGCCGAGCTGGTGCGCGCGGCGCTGCACCTGGTCCAGCGCGAGGCCACCGTGGAGGTGATCGATTACCGCGGTCTTTACCAGCGGCACGTTGGGCTGGACCCGTTCGAGGCCAGCCTGGACCAGCTGCAGGCACCGCTGGCCGACGTCCGCATCGATGCCGAGGGGCTCACCCGCGACGATTGGCTCGATCTGCTGATGACCCATTGCATCCAACCGCACTTCTGTGACGACACGATGACGGTGGTGCACGATTGGCCAGCCACGCAGGCGGCACTGGCGCGGATCCGTCCGGGGGCGCCGGCGTTGGCCGAGCGCTTCGAGCTCTACCTGGGCAGTGTGGAGCTGGCCAACGGCTATCACGAGCTGAACGATGCGGCTGAGCAACGTGCCCGTTTCGAGCGCGACCATGCGATCCGCACCGCACGGGGCGACGTGCTGCCGCCGCTGGATGAACACCTGCTGGTGGCCCTGCCGGCGCTGCCCGATTGCGCAGGCGTCGCGGTCGGCGTGGACCGCCTGTTGATGGCGATGAACCGCACCGGCCGGATCGCCGACGTGCTGGCCTTCGATTTCGCCCGGGCGTGAGCTGTTCTTGACGCATTCGCGTCTTGCACGGGCTGCATGATGATGCTCTGATCACACGGGATGTCCCAAGGTGGTCGTGTGATCGTTCAAGCGTGGCGGGGATCGTGTTGATGAAGCTGTTGTCAGGCGCGGGCATGCCCCTGTGGCCGGTGTTGCTGTGGACTGCGCTGATGCCGGAGACGGCGCTCGCGCAGCCGGGCGGATATGCCGGCGAAGTGGTGCGCTGCGAATCACGCGACATGGAGTGGGTGCACTGCGACATCCCCACCGAACGCGGCGTCGATCTGATCCGCCAGCTTTCCGACAACAGCTGTGTGCGTGGTTCGGAGTGGGGCACTGACCGTTCCGGTATCTGGGTCACGCTGGGCTGCCGCGCCGAGTTCCGCGCACGGACTGCCGTTGCTGCCACCCGCGCCGATGGCGAACGCCGCACCCGCCGCGTGGTGCGCTGCGAATCCAATGGTCGCCCGCAGAGTTGTCCGGTCGTCCTGCAGGGCGCGCCGGTCCGTCTGCTTCGCCAGCTCACCTCGCTGCCGTGCCGCGAAGGTCACAGCTGGGGCTATCGCCGCAATGAGATCTGGGTGACCCGCGGCTGCCAGGGCGAGTTTGAAGTGGGGGCCGCCGATGGCAGTGGCTTCCTCAACGTACCGCGCATCCTGGTCTGCGAGTCCAAGTCGCGCCAGCGCCGTTTCTGTGGTGCCGGGATCACCCACGGTGTCACGCTCAACAAGCAGCTGTCCGGCACGCCCTGCGAGCAGGGCAGCAGCTGGGGCTGGGACAGCCGTGGGGTCTGGGTGGACAAGGGCTGCCGCGCCGAATTCGCGGTCAACTGAGCGCCCGATTCCGCGTGCAACGGCGCGCCGTTACAATGGTCGGATGAACGCATCCACCGACATCGATTACGCCCGCTACGACCATATCCGCCCGATCCTGTGGACCGGCGAGAGCCTGCAGCTGCTCGATCAGCGCAAACTGCCGTTCATCGTCGAGCACGTGGAGTGCCGCGACAGCGACGCGGTCGCCGAAGCGATCCATGCGCTGACCGTGCGCGGCGCGCCGGCCATTGGCATTGCCGCTGCCTGGGGTGTGGTGCTGGCGGCCAATGAGGTACAGGCCGACGACGGCGCGCAGGCACTGCTGAAGCTCGAACCTGCCTTGCAGCGCCTCAACGCCTCGCGGCCGACCGCCGTCAACCTGGCCTGGGCGCTGGCCCGCATGCGTCGCGTGCTGGCCCCGGCCGGGGCGGACTGGCGCCAGGTGCTGGCTGCCGAGGCGCAGGCCATCGCCGAGGAAGACCTGGCCGCCAACCGCCACATGGGCGCGCTGGGTGCAGGCCTGATCGACGCTGGCAGCGGCGTGCTGACCCACTGCAATACCGGCTCGCTGGCTACCGCCGGGTTCGGTACCGCCCTGGGTGTCATCCGCGCCGGTATGGCCCAGCACCGCATCGCCCGTGTGTTCGCCGGCGAGACCCGGCCGTGGCTGCAGGGCGCGCGCCTGACCGTGTGGGAGCTGCAGCAGGACGGCATCGACGCCACCCTGATCGCCGATTCGGCCGCGTCGCACCTGATGAAGACCGGCGCGGTGCAGTGGGTCATCGTGGGTGCGGACCGCATCTGCGCCAATGGCGATACCGCCAACAAGATCGGCACCTACCAGCTGGCCATCGCCGCCCGCCACCACGGGGTGAAGTTCATGGTGGTGGCGCCGTCCTCCACGGTGGACATGGACACCGCCGATGGCGAGCAGATCGAGATCGAGCAGCGCGACCCGGGCGAGCTGTACGGCGTGGGCGGGACCCGCACCGTGGCCGAGGGCATCGCCGCCTGGAACCCGGTGTTCGATGTCACCCCGGGCAGCCTGATCGATGCCATCGTGACCGAGCGCGGGGTGATCCTGAACCCGACGGTGGCCAATATGCAGGCTGCATTCGGATAAGCCGCGGCACTGGCGCGTTGCGGCTGCCCCCTTTGCCAGGGGGCTCCCCTGCTGGATACCTGCGGCCGTGCCGCCCGCTGGCCGGCAACGGTACCGTAAGTTCCTGATTCTTGCCGGTAAAACCCCCGTAAAAGCGGGCGGAAAATGGCCCGCTGTGGTAGAATCCAACCGTTAATCGAGATTCCGGCGCAACCGCCCCGAAAGGGCGGTCGTTACGGACTGGACCGCTACCAGACAACGGAACCCGAATGGCAGAAACCGCCAAGGAAATCATCCAGGTCAACCTGGAAGACGAGATGCGCAAGAGTTACCTCGATTACGCGATGAGCGTGATCGTGGGGCGCGCACTCCCGGATGCGCGCGATGGCCTCAAGCCGGTGCATCGCCGCGTGCTGTTCGCGATGAGTGAACTCAACGCGCACGCCAACAAGCCTTACTTCAAGTCGGCGCGTATCGTCGGTGACGTCATCGGTAAGTACCACCCGCATGGCGATCAGTCGGTGTACGACACGCTGGTGCGTCTGGCGCAGCCGTTCTCGCTGCGTTACATGCTGGTCGATGGCCAGGGTAACTTCGGTTCGGTCGACGGCGACTCCGCCGCTGCGATGCGATACACCGAAGCCCGCATGTCGCGGCTCACCCATGAGCTGATGGCGGACATCGAGAAGGAAACGGTCGATTTCCAGCCCAACTACGACGAAAAGGAACTGGAGCCGACGGTCATGCCGACCCGGTTCCCGAACCTGCTGGTCAATGGCTCGGCCGGTATCGCGGTGGGCATGGCGACCAACATCCCGCCGCACAACCTGACCGAATCGATCAACGCCTGCATCGCGCTGATCGACAATCCCGAGATCGACGTCGACGGCCTGATGGAGTTCATCCCGGGCCCGGACTTCCCGACCGCGGGCATCATCAACGGCACCGCCGGCATCGTGGCCGGGTACCGGACCGGGCGTGGCCGTGTGCGCATCCGCGCCAAGGCCGAGGTTGAAGTGGCTGACAACGGCCGCGAATCGATCATCGTCACCGAGATTCCGTACCAGGTGAACAAGGCCCGGTTGATCGAGAAGATCGCCGAGCTGGTCAAGGAAAAGAAGCTCGAAGGCATCAGCGAACTGCGCGATGAGTCCGACAAGGACGGCATGCGCATCTTCATCGAGATCAAGCGCGGCGAGTCGGCGGAAGTTGTGTTGAACAACCTCTACCAGCAGACCCAGATGGAGTCGGTGTTCGGCATCAACATGGTGGCGCTGGTCGATGGCCGCCCGCAGTTGATGAACCTCAAGCAGATGCTCGAGGCCTTCGTGCGCCACCGCCGCGAAGTGGTTACCCGCCGCACCGTGTTCGAGCTGCGCAAGGCGCGTGCCCGTGCGCACGTGCTGGAAGGCCTGACCGTCGCGTTGGCCAACATCGACGAGATGATCGAACTGATCAAGACCTCGCCGAACCCCACCGAAGCGCGCGAACGCATGCTCGCCCGCCTGTGGGAGCCGGGTCTGGTCGGCTCGATGCTGGGCGCCGCCGGTGCCGAAGCCTCGCGTCCGGATGATCTGCCCAAGGGTGTGGGCCTGCTCGAGGGCGGCTACCAGCTGACCGAGATCCAGGCGACCCAGATCCTGGAAATGCGCCTGCACCGCCTAACCGGGCTGGAGCAGGACCGCCTGACCGACGAGTACAAGCAGCTGCTGGAAGTGATCGCCGGGCTGATCGAAATCCTGGAGGATCCCGACCGTCTGCTGCAGGTCATCCGCGAAGAGCTGATCAACGTGCGTACCGAGTTCGGTGACGAACGCCGCACCGAGATCCGCCACAGCGAAGAAGACCTGGACATCCTCGACCTGATCGCCCCGGAAGACGTGGTGGTCACCCTGTCGCACGCCGGCTATGCCAAGCGCCAGCCGGTCAGTGCCTACCGGGCCCAGCGCCGCGGTGGCCGTGGCCGCAGCGCCGCGTCGACGAAGGAAGAGGATTTCATCGAACAGCTGTGGCTGGTCAACACGCACGACACGCTGCTGACGTTCACCAGCGCAGGCAAGGTGTTCTGGCTGCCGGTGCATCAGCTGCCCGAAGCCGGTTCCAACGCCCGTGGCCGCCCGATCATCAACTGGATTCCGCTGGAAACCGGTGAGCGGGTGCAGGCCGTGCTGCCGGTCCGTGAGTATGCCGAAGGCCAGTTCGTGTTCTTCGCCACCCGCAACGGTACCGTCAAGAAGACCCCGCTCAGCGAGTTCGCCTTCCGTCTGGCACGCGGCAAGATCGCGATCAACCTCGATGAGGGGGACGCGCTGGTCGGCGTTGGCCTGACCGACGGTGAGCGCGACATCCTGCTGTTCGCCTCCAACGGCAAGACCGTGCGCTTCGGTGAGGACAAGGTCCGCTCGATGGGCCGTACCGCTACCGGCGTGCGCGGCATCAAGATGCCCAAGGGCGAGGAAGTGGTCAGTCTGATCGTGGCCGAGAGTGCAGGCGGCAGTGAGGACGAGAACGAGGACGAGAGCCAGGTCGATGAGACCGTGATCGACAGCGGCGATGCCGTGATCGAGAACGGGGCTGACGACGACAACGCGCTGTACATCCTGACCGCGACCGAGAACGGCTACGGCAAGCGCACCCCGCTGCCGGATTACCCGCGCAAGGGCCGTGGCACGCAGGGCGTGATCGGCATCCAGACCACCGAGCGCAACGGCAAGCTGGTGCGTGCGGTGCTGATGGGGCCGCGCGACGAAGTGCTGCTGATTTCCGATGGTGGCACCCTGGTGCGCACCCGTGGTTCGGAAATCTCGCGCGTCGGCCGCAACACCCAGGGCGTCACCCTGATCCGTCTGTCCAAGGAAGAGAAGCTCCAGGCGGTGGAACGCATGGATGCCTCGCTGGACGAGGGTGTGGAAGAAGAAACATCGGCGGCCGTCGAGGCCAGCCCGGTGGTGGCACCGCCGGAGGCGTAAGGCCTGCCAGTGGGAGTCACACGAAAAACGCCGGCACACGCCGGCGTTTTTCGTTGCAGGGCAGGAACTTGCCGGGTTTCATCGTCGGCTGTGCCGACGTTGGCGAGCGCTGCAAAGAACGCGCAACGTTCACGACCCCGGTGGGATAAGAGCCGCGGGACCGACAGCAACGTCGGCGATCTTCGCGCTTCAGGAGAGACCGATGTCCACCACGACGCAGACCCGCCACCCCCGCCATTGGCTGGTGGCAGTGCTGGCCATTGTCACTCTGTTGCTGGGCGTTGTATTCACCTCAGGCGGCGCCTGGCTCGCCAGCCTCGGTGGTTCCTGGTACTACGTGCTGGCCGGTATCGGACTGCTTATCTCGGGGGGACAGCTGTGGCGGGGCCGGTATAGCGGCGCGTTGTGGTTCGCCCTGGTGTTCGTCGGCACGTTGTTGTGGACGTGGTGGGAGTCAGGCAGCAACTACTGGCGCTGGGTGCCGCGCCTGGGCCTGATCGTGGCCATCGGCTTCGTGCTGTCACTGTTGTTGCCGACGCTGGATCGCCCGGTCTCGCGCAAGGTCTCGCGCGGGATCGCCGGCGTGCTGGCCCTCGTGTTCGTGGCGGCCTTTACGCTTGCCTTCGTGCCGCACGGCGTCACCGCTGCCGAGGGCGCGTTCCCGGAGCCGATGACCAGCACCGGCCTGGCGCCGACCGCCGATGCGCCGCTGCAGCCGGCCGATCGCCCGGTCGATGGCGATTGGGCCGCCTACGGCCGCAATAACGCCGCGACGCGTTTCTCGCCCCTGCAGCAGATCACCCCGGACAACGTGGGCAAGCTCGAGCAGGCCTGGTTGTTCCGCACCGGTGACCTGCCCGAGAAGCGCTGGGGCGCGGAAACCACGCCGCTGAAAGTCGGCGACAGCCTGTACCTGTGCACCGCGCGCAACCAGCTGGTCGCGCTCAACGCCGCCGACGGCACCGAGCGCTGGCGCTACAACCCGAAGATCAAGGACACCTCCATTCCGTACACCGCGGCCTGCCGTGGGGTCTCCTATTACGAAGTGCCGGCCACTGCGCAGGATGCTGCATTCAATGACGTCGCAGCGGATCTTGCCGTCCCGAGTGGCGTGCCGGTGCTGACCCAGGTGCCGCGTGGCGCCTGCGCCACCCGCATCATCGAAGGCACGCTGGATGGTCGCCTGATCGCGGTCGATGCCGCGACCGGCAAGCCGTGCACAGGCTTCGGTAACAATGGCCAGGTCGACATCACCGTCGGCATGGGCGACAGTCCGGCCGGGTATGTCTCCATCACCTCGCCGCCGGCGATCGTGCAGGGCGTGATCGTCACCGGCCACCAGGTGCTGGATGGCCAGCGCCGCGACGCGCCCTCCGGCGTGATCCAGGCCTACGATGCCGTCACCGGCAAGCTGCGCTGGGCCTGGGACATGGTCCGCCCGGAGCGCACTGGCGCACCGCCGGCGGGTGAGACGTATACCCGCGGCACGCCGAACATGTGGACTACCGCGACCGGCGACGACGAACTCGGCCTGGTCTACCTGCCGATGGGCAACTCGGCCGGCGATTACTGGAGTGGCTCGCGCACCGAGAACGAAAACAGATACGCCACGTCGCTGGTCGCCATCGACGTCAACACCGGCAAGCCGGCCTGGCATTTCCAGGCGGTGCGCAAGGATGTCTGGGATTACGACATGGGCTCGCAGGCGACGCTGATCGACTACCCGACCGCCGCCGGCAAAGTCCCGGCGCTGCTGCTGCCGACCAAGCAGGGCGACATGTACATCCTCGACCGCCGCACCGGCAAGCTGCTGACTCCGGCCGAAGAGCGCAAGGTCCCGACCGGTGGTGTCGAGCCGGAACAGCGTTCCCCGACCCAGTTGTTCTCGCTGTATCACACGCTGCGCAAGCCGGACCTCACCGAGCGCGACATGTGGGGGATGACCCCGATCGATCAGCTGGTCTGCCGCATCCAGTTCCGCAAGGCCAGCTACGAAGGCTTCTACACCCCGCCAACGGCGGACCGTCATTCCATCGAATACCCTGGTTACAACGGCGGTTCGGACTGGGGCAGTGTCTCCGTGGACCCGCGCCGTGGCGTGATCGTGGCCAACTACAACGACATGCCCAACTACAACCGGCTGGTGCCGCGCGAAAAGGCGGACAAGCTGGGCTGGCTGCCGCGCGAGGACGTCAAAGCGGACAAGGGCGGCGCGGAAGGCGCGGGGGATCCGCAGGTGGGCACGCCGTACGCCATCGACGTCAACGCCGGTTGGCGCCTGCCGTTTACCAAGCTGTTGTGCAAGGAGCCGCCCTACGGTGGCATCCGCGCGGTCGACCTGCGCACCGGCAAGACGCTGTGGGATCGGCCGTTCGGCAGTGCGCGCGGCAATGGCCCGTTCGGCATCCGCTCCGGTCTGCCGATCGAGATCGGCACGCCCAACAACGGTGGCTCGGTGGTCACCGCCAGCGGACTGATCTTCATTGCGGCGGCGACCGATGATCTGCTGCGCGCGATCGATCTGAAAACCGGCAAGGAACTCTGGCATGCGAAGCTGCCTGCCGGCGGCCAGGCCAACCCGATGATCTATGCATTTGGCGGGCGCCAATACGTGGTCATCATGGCCGGCGGCCACCACTTCATGGAGACCCCAGCGGGCGATTACGTGATTGCCTACGCGCTGCCCAAGGGGTGAAAGGCGGGCGACGAACCGCGCCCCGGGTTGCCATCGTGGCTGCGCTGCGTCGTGTCCGGTTTGGTCACGCGACTACAGTGCTCCACGCAAAACTCTGACAAGCGGGCGTGTTTTCTCCCGCTTAGGTGCGCTGGCATCCACTGCCATGATGGGCGGATGCCTAGTTCATGTGTTTCAGACGGGCGATGTTCGCTGCAAAACGCCTGCTACGTCGTCACCGCCGTCACCACCAATCATTCCCCTCTTTTTACTCAGCACGCCAATGCGCAGGATGTCGTGCACTGGCTGCGTGCCTCGGATGCTGAAAAACGCACGGAATCGCTGGCCTGGGTCGTCATGCCCGATTGCGTGCACTGGCTGTTCCGGTTGCGCACCACGCGCCTCTCAGCCGTAGTGAGCTCGCTCAAATCGCGTTCGGCCCAGGCACTCAAACAGCGAAATGCTGCCTGTGGCCGGGTCTGGCAGCCGGGCTACTACGACCAGCTCCAACGCGACGAGCGTCAACTGCTGGCACGCGCCACCGACATCCTGTCCAGCCCGATACGTGCCGGGTTGGCCCAGGGGCTGCACGGTTATCCGTTCGCGTGGTGCCGCTGGCCGGTGTGAGCTACGCCGGTACCCGCACCATTTTCCGCATCAGATGCTCCACCACACCCGTCGGATCCGCGGTGCGGCCCACATGCGTGCTCGACATCTGCACCACCGAGCTGCGCTTGGCGGTCAGAAAATGGAAGCGTGCGCGCGCCGGCAACTGCGCGATCGGGCCAGCGTTCGCGTCGCCGCGGCAGATCGCCACGATGGCATCCAGCCACGGCTGCAGGCCTTCGATATCCAGCGAAGGCGCGAACGCGCGCAACCGTTCCAGATCCAGCTCGATCGCCGCTTCCAGGTGCTTGGCACCCGGGCAGGACACGATCACCCCGACGTTGATGAACTCCTCGCGTTCGACGCGGGGCACCACGCGGATCACCGCATAGTCATACGTGTGCAGTGTGGGCACGGATGGCCTCCTGGACAAAGGCCGCGCGCACGCGAAGGCGGTGCTGCAGGTAATCGATATAGGCCTGGCGGTAGGCCGTCGGGCTGTCGAACGCGGGTTCGTCCACCAGCCAGCTGTCCGGCACCAGGCCGACGATGCGTTCGATCTCCGCATCGGGCAGCATCACCGCCAGCCCGGCATCGACCTCGGCAATCTGCGTGGCGAACGGCAGCAGCACATGATCGCGGATCAGCACGAACGGCTTCTTGCACGCCTCGCCAGCGCTGGCCCAGTCGTGATGGAAGTACATCGCCGCACCATGGTCGATCAGGTACAGCTTGCGGTGCCACACCATCAGATTGGGATTGCGCGCGGTCCGGTCCACGTTGCTGGTGAATGCATCGAACCACACGATCTTCGAAGCGAGTTCCGCATCGGGCTGCATCGCCGCCGGGTCGTAGTTGATCGCGCCGGGCAGGTAATCGCTGCCCAGGTTCAGGCCTTCACTGGCGCGTATCAGGTCCTGGATTTCCGGATCCGGTTCGGTGCGGGCGAACTCGCGGTCCAGCTCGACGAACAGGATCTCTGGAATCGGCAAGCCGAGCGTCCGCGCGATTTCGCCTGCGATCAGTTCGGCGATCAGGGCCTTTGGGCCTTGGCCGGCGCCACGGAATTTGAGCACCACCATGCCATCGTCGTCGGTCTCGACCACGGCGGGCAGGGAGCCGCCTTCACGCAGCGGGGTGACATAACGGAGGGCGTGCACGGTTCGCACAGCGGAACCCGGAAGCAATGGAACGACAAGGGTACCGCACGATACCGGTCTCGATGTCCGCCGGTCATTCCTTCTGGCCCATCTTCGGGAAGGGCGGCAGTGCTAGATTCGAGAGGTGCCGACCGACGACCCTGCCGTGCCGGCTCCCACCATATCCAAGGGGACACGCATGCTTGCTCGTACGTTCTGGTCCACGGCGTTCACCGTGACAGCCTTCGCCACGCTGGGCACGATGCCCGCCCATGCCGGTGGCTACGCCACACCACCGGAGAGCCTGCTCAAAGTGCTCAAGGCACCGCCGCCGCCGACACCCAGTGTCGACCCGACCGGGCAGCGCCTGCTGCTGACCACCACGCAGACCTATCCCTCGATCACCCGCGTTGCCCAGCCGTATCTGAAGCTGGCCGGTGTGCGCCTGGAGCCGAAGAACCGCAGCCGCCATGCACCCCCGGCGGCTACGGCATTCCGCCGTGCGTGGGCGACTTCACCGTGGTGGAGACCACCACCGGCCGCTCCACCAAGGTGGTGCTACCCAACGGGTGCGCCGGCATGGCGCAGTGGTCGGCCGACGGCCAGCGCTTCGCGTTCCAGAATGTGGTCGATGACAGCGTGCAGCTGTGGGTCGGCGATGCGGTCACCGGCCAGGTCCGCCAGGTCCCCAACGTCGCGCTCAACCCGATCTTCGGCAGCACCGTGCAGTGGCTCGGTGGCAGCCAGCAGCTGCTGGTCAAGCTGGTGCCCGCCAGGCAGGGCCCGGCACCGTCTGCGGACGGCGCGATCGGCCCAGACATCCAGGAGTCGCTGGGGACTGCCGGTGAGAGCAGCACCTATGAGGCACGCGATACGCTGACCAGTGCCTACGATGAAGCGCTCTTCGCCTATTACGGCCAGTCGCAGCTGGCGGTGGTGGATACCGCGGCCAACACCGTGCGCACGGTCGGCACACCGGCGCTGCTGGACAGCGTCGGGGCCGCGCCGGATGGCGTGCATGTGCTTACCAGGACGCTCAAAGCGCCGTTCTCACACGCGGTGACCTACCAGCGTTTCGCCAATGACGTGGCGGTGCTGGATGTTTCCAGCGGCCGCAGTACGCCGATCGCCAACCTGCCGCTGGCCGACCGCGTGCCGGTGCATGGCGTGCCGGAAGGCCCGCGTGATTTCGATTGGCGTGCCACCGATCCAGCCACGCTGGTGTATGTCCAAGCCCTGGACAAGGGCGACTGGAAAGTCACGGTTCCTCATCGCGATCGCGTGCTGATGCTCAAAGCCCCGTTCACCGCCAAGCCCACCGAGATCGCCCGCACCGCGCAGCGTTTCGAAGGCCTGGCCTGGACCGCGCAGCCGGAGGTGGCCTTCCTCGACGAGAACGACGAAAACCGGCACTGGCGTCAGACCCGCATCGTCAACGTCGACAACCCCAAGCAGGAAGGCCGCCTGCTGTGGGATCTCTCCAGCGATGAGCTGTACGAGGATCCGGGCAATTTCGTTTACCAGCGCCTGCCCACCGGCGCCTACGTGGTGCGCCAGGAAGGCAATAGCGTGTTCCTGCGCGGGCAGGGCGCTTCGCCGCAGGGGGATCGTCCCTTCCTGGATGCACTCAACCTCGACAGCCTGAAAACCGAGCGCCTGTTCCGCAGCGATGCCGATGCCTATGAGCAGTTCATCGGCTTCAGCGCGATCCCGGGCCACCTCCTCACCTGGCACCAGTCGGTGACCGATGCGCCGAATGCCTTCGTGCGCCTGCTCGGCGAACCGGTCGCCGGCGCCCAGCCAGGCGAAGCGCAGTTCGCATCCAAACCGGATGCACTGACCCATCTGGTGGATCCGACCCCCGAAGTGCGTGAGATCAAGAAGCGCCTGGTCACCTACAAGCGCGCCGATGGCGTGGACCTGTCGTTCACCCTGTACACGCCGCCGGGTTACAAGGAAGGCCAGCGTGTGCCGGCGATTCTCTACGCATACCCGGCCGACTTCGCCAACGCGGCGCAGGCAGGGCAGGTGTCCGGTTCGCAGCAGACCTTCACCCGTCTGGCACCGTACCGGCTGATGCTGCTGGCCGGTTACGCGATCATCGATAACGCCTCGTTCCCGATCGTCGGCGACCCGAAAACCGCCTACAACACGTATCTGGAACAGCTTGAGGCCGATGCGAGGGCCGCGGTGGACAAGGCCGTGGACCTGGGCGTGGTCGATCGCAACCGGATCGGTGTCACCGGTCACAGCCACGGTGGCCTGATGACCGCGAACCTGATCGCGCATACCGACCTGTTCAAGGCCGGGGTCGCCACCAGTGGTTCCTACAACAAGACCTTCACCCCGTTCGGCTTCCAGAACGAGCGCCGCTCGGTCTGGCAGGCGCAGGACGTGTACCTAAAGGCCTCGCCGTTCTTCTACGCCGACAAGATCAAGCTGCCGCTGCTGCTGGTCCACGGCGAGGATGACGCCAACCCGGGCACCGAGCCGTTCCAGTCGCGCAAGCTGTTCCAGGCGATCCGCGGCAATGGCGGCACGACCCGACTGGTGATGCTGCCGCACGAACCGCACTGGTACACCGCACTGGAATCCAATGAGCAGCTGGTGTCGGAAATGCTGAGCTGGTTCGACACCTATGTGAAGAATGCGCCGCCGCCAAAGCACTGAGGCGCGACATCGGTAGCGCCGCTGCTCCCTCGGCTGCGCTTCGCATCAGACCCACGGCCGCCCTCAATGGGCGGCCGTTCTGCATTCCTGGGCGAGGGAGGGAATTACACTCGGGTCAGACCACAAGGACGCAGGCATGGATATCCAGTCTTGGGGACCGGCGGGCAGCGGGATCGTCGGCGGCATCATTGCAACATGGCTCGTTGCGTACTGGGCGAGGGAATTGCAGACGCACTACCGTGGCTGGTCCCGGGCCGCGCTGCGGCGTCGTCACCGCACCACGATCCGGCTCGCCAACATCCTGCTCTTCGTGGGATTGTTCAGTGGCTTGGCCCTGTACCCGCTGGGCGGATTTGCCCACAACGATCATCGGCCGGCATTTCTCGGCTTCGGGCTCGCCTCGCTGTTGCCCCTGCTGGCATTGGTCGTCATTCCGTTCCTGACCGGCCGAAGCGTACGGGAAGCGTTCGTTGCCTTCGCGATCGGCCAAGGCGCGCCGGTATGGGCCACCTATCTGCCGCTGGCTGGCGGCCTGGTCTGTCTGGTCGTGGCACTGGTGGGCTTTCTTTCTAGTGGCAGTTGAAACGCTGGCCCCATGCCCGACGGGTGGACCTCGCCGATGCCGGCAGGCAAAGTGCGCTTCAAGGGGATGACGGGTACCGGGGAATGAGGGATCGAATGCAGCAGACACCATTACACCCCACCGCTACCGCCACGCGGCGTCGGTGCAGCCGCTGGCTGTTCGTCCTGGCAGCGCTGGCGTGCGCCCCGCTGTTGGCGGCTGCGCAGACTGTTCCAGCGTCCGTTGATTCCGTACCGCAGGATCCCGACCGCCCCCGCACCTGTTTGGTCCTTGGCGGTGGCGGTGCCCGCGGCGCGGCCCATATCGGCGTGCTCAAGGTGCTCGAGCGCGAGCGCGTGCCGATCGATTGCATCGTCGGCACTTCAATGGGCGCGGTGGTCGGCGGCTTGTATGCCTCTGGCTACACGGCCGACGAGATCGAGGCGGTGCTGGACCGGATCGACTGGGCCGAGGTGCTGCGCGACAAGCCGCCACGCGATGAGCGCAGCATGCGCCGCAAGGAAGATGACCTGCGCCTGCTGGGCGGCGTCGAAGTCGGCCTGAGCAACGGCAAGATCGCCTTCCCGCAGGGGCTGATCCAGGGCCAGAAGCTGGAGATGCTGCTGCGCCGCCTGCTGCTGCCGACCTGGCAGGTAAACGATTTCGATCATCTGCCGATTCCGTTCCGGGCCATCGCCACCGATATCGTCAGCGGCGAGAAGGTGGTGTTCGGGCAGGGCGATCTGGCCCTGGCCATCCGCGCGAGCATGTCGGTGCCGGGCGTGTTCGCGCCGGTCCGCTATGAGGGCCATCTGCTGGTCGATGGCGGGGTGGTCGACAACGTGCCGATCGATGAGGCGCGTCGGCTGGGCGCGCAGCGGCTGATCGTCTCGCGGGTGGGCTCGCCGCTGATGACCGAGGCGCAGCTGGATTCGCCGCTGGCGATCAGCCACCAGATGGCCAGCGTGCTGATGCAGCGCGAAGTGCTGGCGCAGCTGGCCACGCTCGGCTCGCAGGATCTGCTGATCACACCGCCGCTGGGCGAGATGGGCAGCCAGGACTTTAACCGCTCGCCACAGGCGGTCGGCGTCGGCGAGCAGGCCGCGCAGGCCGAGGTCGCGGCGGTTCGTCGCTTCCAGGTGGACGACACCCGCTACGCCACCTTCCAGCGCCAGCATCGCCCGCCAGCCTACGAGACGCCGATCGTGGCCTTCATCGATGTGCTGCGCGATAAAACGCGTACCGCACGCTACATCGAGCAGCGCCTGCAGCCGGAGGTCGGTCAACCGCTGGCGCCGGACCGCGTGGAGCAGAAGGTCGCCACGGCCTACGGCGAAGGCCGCTACCAGCAGGTGCAGTGGCGGCTGGAGGAGCGCGACGGGCAGCAGGGTCTGGTACTGGCGCCCCAGGACAAGCGGTGGGGGCCGGATTTCCTGCATTTCGCGCTGCGCCTGTCCGATGATTTCGACGGCAGCAGCAACTACCAGCTCATCACCGAGCTGACCCGCACCGGCCTCAGCGAGCAGGGCGCCGAGCTCAAACTGCGCGTCGGGCTGGGGGAAGTCGAAGAGGCCTTCGCCGAGTACTACCGGCCGTTCGGCAGCAGTGGCCGGCATGCGCTGTCCACCTATGCCAAGTACCGCGCCACCGATCTGGACCTGGCCCTGATGCGCGGCGGCGCACTCGCCGAGTTCCGTTACAGCCAGTGGCTGGGTGGACTGCGCTGGGCGTATTCGCCACATCCGGACTGGGAAATCGCGCTGTTCGGCGAGCGGGGCCGTGAGCGCCTGCGCCTGGACGTCGGCAACCCCACCGAGCTGGGCAATTACCGCGCGGACATGGGCAGCGTCGGCTGGCAGCTACGCCACGATTCGATCGACAGCTCGGCCTTCCCCAGTCGCGGCCAGCGCGTGTCACTGACGCGCCAGCACTATCTCGATGCGCTCGGCACCGACAATTCGGCGGCGGTGACGCGGGTGCAGTGGGATGGGGCATGGGCACACGGCCAGAACCGCTGGCTGGGTGGGCTGCGTGCGTCCTCCGCGCACGGCGGCGATGATCTGCTGGCCACCTACGGCTTCCTGGGCGGGCTGGGCAATCTGTCCGGCTATCCGGAAGAATCCATCTTCGCGCCGCAGACCGCGCTGGCCCGGGTGGTGTATTACCGTCGCGTCGCGCACGCCGATTCGCTGCTAACCATCCCGCTGTACGTCGGCGGCAGCGTGGAGTGGGGCGGATTCTGGCAGCGCCGCGAGGATGTCAGCCTGGATGGCATGCAGACCGCAGGCAGCCTGTTCGTCGGCGCCGATACGTTCCTGGGGCCGGTGTTTCTTGGCTACGGCCGCGCGCAGGGCGGGCACAACTCGTTCTATCTGACCTTTGGCTCACTGCTGCGGACGCTGGATGGGTTCTGACGGGTTCCGCGCTTTATCCTGTGCAGCCATGGTGTTGATGTGATGCCGATGAAATCGATGTTCCTGTCCGTGGTGCTCCTGCTGCCTGCCGGCCACGTGCATGGCGCTGATGCGCCGCCGCTGCCCACAGCCTGGACGCAGATCGGCATTACCGTCGGCATGCCGTACGCGCAGGCCAAGGCGCTGCTCAGCAAGGCCGGGTGGCTCGCATCGGCACCCGACAACGAGGGCACGCCCGTGTTTGCGGCACATCCCGAAGTGGATTGCGGGCAGGGCTGGGACGCGATCTGCTCGGCAGGCTTTCATCGCGGAAACGAGGCTTACGGGTTGGTGCTCACACCGACCGATGACGACAACCTGCTGGTGCAGGGCGTCTTCTGAAAGGAGCTGATACGGATGTCAGACCGCACTGTGGTGGTATTCGATTTCGACTTGACGCTGACCCGCTGGGAAACGGCAAGCCGGTTCTTCAAAAGTCTGCTGCGCCGCCAGCCATGGCGGATCACCGGTGTGGTGCTCGCGTTGCCGGTGCTGGTGCCACTCTGGGCACTACCGCCCACGCGACGGAGGCCGGTACGCTTCGCGGTGTGGATGGCGACGTTCGGACGCAGCCGCGAGGCGCTGGCCAAGCTCGCCGTGGCGCATGCCGACGAGGTATTCGCCGGCCCGGCGCCTGTGTTCCTGCCTGAGGGCGTGAAACGCGTGCGTCAGCATCTCGCCGATGGGGATCAGGTCGTCATCGCGACGGGATGCTGGGAGCCGCTGGCACGCGCGCTGCTTGAACGTGAAGGTCTGCAGCATGTACCACTGGTGGCGTCCACCTTACGGCCCTGTCTGGGGGGGTGGGTCAGCGAAAACCACTGCATCGGTGAGAACAAGATTCCCATGCTGACCGAGCGCGGCTATCCGCCACCGTGGCGCATCGCCTACACCGATCATCGCGCGGATCTGCCACTGCTGCGCAACAGCGAGCAGTGGTATCTGATCAGTCCTGACGTGAAGTGCCTGCGCGTGATCGAACAGGCGATGTCGGCCAGGGCAGAGATCCTGTCCTGGCGCGCTACGTGAGCGGCACCGGCATCGGTGTGACGCAAGGCGAGGTCAGTCTTCTTTCATCGCCATCTCGGCGGCAAGCAACGCCTGGGCCGCCTTGCCCAGTTCGGGCGAGGGCACGATCGGCGCGCCAATGGCCTCCATCATCTGATCGGTGGAGACGAAGCGGCGGTGCCGACGGTCGTAGACGCCGGTGATCAGCAGCGCGCGCGTGGCGACTTTCTCTTCCTCGCCGATCAACACGCGCTGTTCCATGATGATGCGCGTGCCGGCCCATCCGACCATGCGGGTCTCCAGCACGAAACGCTGGAACGGTTTCAGCTCACGCCGGAACTGGATGGTGCCGCCGCTCACGATGGGTGCCCACTTCGAGCGCCAGGCCACGCGGCCCAGGCCCATCCGGAACACCAGGTCCAGGCGACCCAGGTCGAAGATCGTCCAGTAGCGCCCGTTGGTCATGTGCAGGTTGCTGTCGATGTCGTTGGGCAGCACCCGGAAGTTCAGTCGCGACACCGCAAACGGCGCGGCCAGTTTCGGTCTGAATGGGGTGGACAGCAGCAGGAGCAGCAGGCGGAACCAGAGATTCATGAGCGGGCCGTCGGTTCTATTACAGTTGTCATAATGCAAAATACGCTAGTCTATGACACCTGTCTTAGCAAGGAATCCGGCCATGGGCGCACGCCATTCCGATGCCCCGCAACGCGTGGTGGCTGCGGCAGCGGAAATGCTGGCCACGTATGGGCTCAATGCCTCCAGTGTCCGCGAGGTCGCCAAGCGTGCGCAGGCGCCATTCGGGTCCACCTATCACCATTTCCCGGGCGGCAAGCAACAGGTGCTGGCCGAGGCGACCACGTTGGCCGGCGCCAAAGTAGACAGCGTGCTGGCCACTTGCCTGCAGGCCGGTGGTGCCGAGGGGCTGTCGCTGCTTCTGGCGATGTGGCGCGAGCGGTTGATCCGTTCGGACTTCCATGCGGGCTGCCCGGTGCTGGCGGCTGCGGTGGAAGAGCCGATCGATGCGGCGCCCGACGATGCGCAGCGGGCGGCCTCAGTGGTGTTCGCCCGCTGGGAGGCACGGTTGAGTGAGGCGCTGTGCACCGACGCCCGTACGCCCGGGCAGGCGCACGCGCTGGCGACGATGATCATCGCCAGCGTGGAGGGCGCGGTGGCGATGTGCCGGGCGATGCGTGACATCGGCCCGTTCGATCGCGTCGCGCTGCAGCTTGAATCGCTGGTGGCGGATCGCTGAGACTGCTGGCTTGCCCTTTCCGGAGCGCCGCACCGTGCCAGCCTTGACCCGCCCCTTCGCCCTTGCCGCCGGCCTGGTGCTGTGCGCGCTTCACCCACTGGCCCAGGCGCAGGATGGTCCTGCGATCAATCCGCTGTATCTGGTGCCTGCCGACAAGGCGACGCCCGCGCAGATCACGGAGATGCAGCAGCGCCTGCTGGACTGGCCGCAGCTGCAGCGCTACCGCGCCGAGAATGCCGCGCTGGCACCCGTTGCGCCCGGGACCAAGCGCGTGGTGTTCTACGGCGACTCGATCACCGAGGGCTGGGGACCGACTGGCAGTGATCGCTTCTTCCCGGGCAAGCCCTACGTCAACCGCGGTATTTCGGGACAGACCACGGCGCAGATGCTGGTGCGTTTCCAGCAGGACGTCATCGCGCTGAAACCGGCGCTGGTGGTGATCCTCGCCGGCACCAACGATATCGCCGGCAATACCGGGCCAACCACGCAGGCGATGATCGAGGACAACCTGCACGCGATGGTGGAACTGGCGCAGGCGCACAACATCCGCATCGTGCTCGCCTCGGTGCTGCCGGTCAGCGATTACCCGTGGCAGCCGGGCGTGCAGCCCGCCGGCAAAGTGACCGCGCTCAACCAGGCCCTGCGCGCGTATGCCGAGCAACAGGGCGTGGTCTATCTGGACTACCACACGGCCCTGACCAACAAGGACGGCGGCCTGGATCCCGAGCTGGCCAGCGATGGCGTGCATCCCACGCCGGCCGGTTACGCCAAGATGGTGCCGCTGGCCGAGGCTGCCGTCACCAAGGCACTGGCGCGCTGAGACTGGGTTCCAGCCGGCTGGCCCAACCAGGGCGCAACGACGTCAGTCGAAGCGCCAGCGTACGCCGGCATACACACCGCGCCCATCACCCGGCGTGGAGCGGGCCACATCCCGGCCTGCGTCGTCGTAGCCCGGGGTGACCGTGGCGGCGTAGTGGCGGTCGGTGAGGTTGCGCAGCTCGGCCCAGGCCTGCCAGCGGCCGCCGGGGGCGTCGTAGCCGATGCGGGTGCCGAAGATCACGTGGCTGTCGGCGGCCATGCTGTTGGCATAGTCGACGAACATCTTCGACGCGTACTCGGTGTTCAGCCCGGCGTAGAAGCCGGCCGGGTGGTCGTAGCGCAGTTCGGCCTGGTAGTAGTGGCGCGGCAGGCCGGGCAGGCGGTTGCTGCCGAAGCGCGCATCGTCGCGGTAGCGGAAGTCGCTGAAGGTGTAGGCCTGGCGCAGCGACAGCCGACCGCCGACGCCCTGCCACAGCGCACTGTCCAGACCAGCTTCGATGCCGCGGTGCACGGTCGGGCTGGCATTGGATTCTGCAATGAACAGGTTCGGTACCGGCCGCACTTCCACGGTGAGCAGTTCGTGGTTGAGCCGCGCGTAATAGCCGGTCAGCTCCCAGCGGCCGAGCGCGTTGTCGCCGCGCGCACCCAGTTCCAGCGTGGTCGCGGTCTGGTTGTCCAGCTGCACCGGCGCGCGCTGGCGGCCGGTCGAGGCGCCATTGCCGGCGGCGAAGTACTGGTTGGAACCCCAGATCATCGACCACGGATGCGCCGGTTCCACCGAGCGGCTCAGGTTGCCGAACCACTGCGTCTGCGGCGTCTGCTGCCAGGTGAAGCCCAGCCGCGGCGCGTAATCCCACTGGCGCTCGGACAATTTCTCCGGCGTCGCGGGCCAGGTGACCTGCACATCGCGGCGGGTGTGGATCAACGCCATGCCGGTCTGCAGGCGCAGCGTGTCGCTCAGCGCCAGATCGTTGCCGACGTGCAGCACGCTGTCGGTGCCGTAATGCTCAAAGTCGCGGGTGTGCGTGCCGGCTGCATACCCGTTGCTGGAAAAGCGCAGGGTCTCGCGCACGTTGGCATCCAGATCGTGGGTGACGCGCACGCCGATCGTGGTCACGCTGTCATGCCCGAACAGCGCGTGCCGGCGGCGGTAGTCCAGCGTGCCGTTGAGGTTGGCGTAATCCAGCTGCTGGCGGTACAGGCTCTCGTTCAAGTCCATCGGGTACTTGTGATAGACGAGGCCGGCCTGCAGCGATGAATCTTCATCGATCGTGTAGGTGGTGGTGTTGCCGATCCAGGTGCTGCCCGGCTGCGGCCGGCGCGCATCGATGGCCACGTTGGCCGGATTGGCGGCGCGGGGATCGTTGCGGATCTGCGCGCGGGTCAGGCGCCCCGGGGTTTCGTGATCGGTCTCGCGGTAGCGCAGGAAGAAGCGCGTCTCCAGTTGCGGCGTGAGCTGCCAGCCGATGTTGGCCACCGCACCCTTGCCCTTGCCGGCGGCGTGCTGCTGATAGCCGTCGTACTCGGTGTCGGTGTAGGCCAGGAAATAGTCGACAGCGTCGTGCACGCCGCCGACGCTGATGCCTCGCTTCTGGTACCCGCGTGCGCCGGCTTCGTAGTGCAGCTCCAGCCCCGGCGTATCGCGGCCGCTGCGGGTGATGTAGTTGATCGCACCGCCCAAGGCCAACGCGCCGCGCTCGAACCCGTTGGCACCCCGCAGCACCTCGACACGGCTCAGCCACAGCGGCTCCAGCAGCTCGTAGGGCGTGCCACCCGGGCCGGTCAGGGGCAGGCCGTCCAGCGAGACCGACAGGCCGGAGGCATGCGCACCCGGCGCGCGGTTGAGGCCCGAGCCCCGGATGGAGACCTTGACGCCTTCATTGCCGGCGCTCTGCGCGCTGATTCCGGGCTGGTAGGCCAGCACATCGGCCGTGCCGCCGACGCGGCCTTGGCCGACCTGTGTCATATCGACAACGTTACCTGCGCCGGGGACCCGGTCCAGCGCGCGGCGCGCGGCGTCGGTGGCATCGGCGGCGGTGACGTTGACCGCGTCCAGGGTGACGGCCTGGCCAGCGGGCGCGGCGTGGGCGGTGCCGGTGGCGGCAAGGCTGGCGAGCAGGGCGGTGGCCAGCAGGGACAGGGCAGGGGCGGTGGAGCGATGCGGGAGGGTAGTCATTCGTACGCGGTATCAGTGCGGACAGCGCCCACGTCGCCGTGGCACCCTGTCAACTTCATGTGGGGCGCGCAAGTTAACAGGATGTTGCGTGTTCGTCACCCGTGTGGGGCGTATGGGGGCAGGCGCATGGGGGCGGTCGCGTGCCGAGAACTGGATGTCGGTAGAGCCGGCCGCTGGCCGGCTCGCCAGGAACTGTGCGATTCCATTGCGTGAGAACCAGGATCGCGTGGTTGCCGGCCAGCGGCCGGCACTACCTTGAGCTGCGGCCCCGACCGCCGGCCGGGGCCCACCCAGATCAGCCCAGAATCCCAGGCAGATCCAGCCCCTTGTCCTTCGCGCACTCCACCGCGATCTCATACCCCGCATCGGCATGCCGCATCACGCCCGTGGCCGGGTCGTTCCACAGCACGCGCGCGATGCGCTTGGCCGCCGCTTCGGTGCCGTCGCAGACGATGACCATGCCCGAATGCTGCGAGAAGCCCATGCCGACGCCGCCGCCGTGGTGCAGCGAGACCCAGGTAGCGCCGCTGGCGGTATTGAGCAGGGCGTTGAGCAGCGGCCAGTCGGAGACGGCATCGGAGCCGTCCTGCATGGCCTCGGTTTCACGGTTGGGCGAGGCGACGCTGCCCGAATCCAGATGATCGCGGCCGATCACCACCGGCGCCTTCAGTTCGCCATTGGCGACCATTTCGTTGAAGGCCAGACCGAGTCGATCACGGTCCCCCAGGCCGACCCAGCAGATGCGCGCGGGCAGGCCCTGGAACTTGATCTTCTCGGCGGCCATGTCCAGCCAGCGGTGCAGGTGCGGGTTGTCCGGGATCAGCTCCTTGACCTTGGCGTCGGTCTTGGCGATGTCTTCCGGATCGCCGCTCAGTGCGGCCCAGCGGAACGGGCCGATGCCGCGACAGAACAGCGGGCGGATGTAAGCGGGTACAAAGCCGGGGAAGTCGAAGGCATCTTCCACGCCTTCTTCCAGCGCCATCTGGCGCAGGTTGTTGCCGTAGTCCACGGTCGGCACGCCGAGCGAGTGGAAGCCGAGCATGGCGCGGATGTGGTTGGCCATCGATTCGCGTGCGGCCGCTTCCACTTCCTTCGGTGCGGAAACGCGCTTGGCGTCCCATTCTTCCACCGTCCAACCCTGCGGCAGGTAGCCGTTGACCGGGTCGTGCGCGGAGGTCTGGTCGGTCAGCAGGTCCGGCTTCGCGCCGCGGATCAGCAGCTCGTCCAGCACGTCGGCAACGTTGCCGAGCAGGCCGACGGATAGCGGCTTCTTCGCGGTGCACGATTCCTCGATCAGGCGCAGGGCTTCGTCAAGGTCGTCCGTCCAGGTATCCAGATACCCGGTGCGCAGGCGCATCTCGATGCTGCTCTTGCGGCATTCCACCGCCAGGCAGGAGGCGCCGGCCATCACCGCGGCCAGCGGCTGCGCGCCGCCCATCCCGCCCAGGCCACCGGTGAACAGCCACTTGCCGGCCAGGCTGCCGTTGTAATGCTGGCGACCCATTTCCACGAAGGTCTCGTAGGTGCCCTGCACGATGCCCTGTGCGCCGATGTAGATCCAACTGCCGGCGGTCATCTGGCCGTACATGGCCAGGCCCTTCTTATCGAGCTCGTTGAAGTGATCCCAGTTGGCCCAGCGCGGCACCAGGTTGGAGTTGGCGATCAGCACGCGCGGGGCATCGGCGTGGGTGCGGAACACGCCGACCGGCTTGCCGGACTGCACCAGCAGGGTCTGGTCCTCCTCGAGCCGCTGCAGGGTCTCGATGATCTTGTCGTAGCTCTCCCAGTCGCGCGCGGCGCGGCCGATGCCGCCGTAGACCACCAGCTCCTGCGGGCGCTCGGCCACGTCCGGGTGCAGGTTGTTCATCAGCATGCGCAGCGGGGCTTCGGTCAGCCAGCTCTTGCAGGTCAGCGTGGTGCCGGTCGGGGCGAGGATGGTGCGGGTGGAATCGAGACGGGTCATGCAGCACTCCGGGACGTAGCGAAGTCGAGACAGGCATCGAGCACCTGCTGCAGCGTGGCGCGCAGCGGGGCAGCGTGATCGGGATCCAGCGGCGTGGGCCAGCTGTGCTCATCCACGGCCTCGGGCTCGTGCATGTAGCCGCGGCAGGCCAGCTCCATCTGCAGCGTGTGCACGCCGCCGGGGATGTCGCTGTAATGGCGGGTGATGTAGCCGCCCTTGAAGCGGCCGTTGCGTACATGGCTCATGCCGCTCATGGCGCACAGGTTGTCGACTACATCGGTCAGCGCGTTGTCGCAGGTGGTATCGCCGTTGGTGCCGAGGTTGAACTGCGGCAGCTGGCCATCGAACAGGTGCGGGATGTGCGAGCGGATCGAGTGCGCGTCATACACCACCACGGTGCCGTGCACGGCACGCAGGCGCGTGATCTCCGCAGCAAGGGCGTCGTGGTAAGGCGCGAACCAGGTATCGCGGCGGCGCGCGATCTCCGCCTCGTCGGGGCCGTGCCCATCGCGATACAGCGGCTGGTTGTCGAAGGTGGTCAGCGGGCACAGGCCGGTGGTGTTCTGGCCCGGGTACAGCGAGGTGCCGCTGGGGTCGCGATTGAGGTCGATGACCGAGCGCGATACCGCCGAGCGGATCGTGGTGGCGCCCATCGCCTGCGCGAAGGCGTACAGCTCGTGCACCCACCAGTCGGCGTCGCGGCGGGCCAGCCACGGTGACACGAACTGTGCGGCCAGTGCGTCGGGCAGCTCGGTGCCCGTGTGCGGGAAGCTGACGATCAATGGCACGTCGCCGCGGTGGATCTGCAGCCATTCCGGTTGGGTCGTCATGCCAGCGGCTCCAACGGCGGCAGGATGTCGTCCAGCCCGGCAGCCAGCACGCCACTGCGCACCAGGTTGGTCGCGGCCACCATGTCCGGGTGGAAGTAACGGTCGTCTTCCAGCGTCGGCACCTGCGCGCGCAGGTGCTGGCGCACCGCTTCCAGTGCATCGCTGGAGCGCAGCGGGGCGTGGAAATCGCAGCCCTGCGCGGCGGCGAGCAACTCGATGCCGATCACGCTGGCGGCGTTCTCGGCCATCGCCATCAGGCGGCGCGCACCGTGTGCGGCCATCGAGACGTGGTCTTCCTGATTGGCCGAGGTCGGGATCGAGTCGACGCTGGCCGGATAGGCGCGCTGCTTGTTCTCCGAGACCAGCGCCGCGGCGGTGACCTGCGGAATCATGAAGCCGGAATTCAAGCCGGGCTTCGGGGTGAGGAACGCGGGCAACCCGGACAGCGCCGGGTCGACCAGCATCGCGGTGCGGCGCTCGCTGATCGAGCCGATTTCGCACACGGCCATCGCCAGCATGTCCGCCGCGAACGCGACCGGCTCGGCGTGGAAATTGCCGCCGCTCAGGGCCTCGTTGGTATCGGTGAACACCAGCGGATTGTCGGACACGCCGTTGGCTTCGATCGCCAGCGTGGTGGCGGCCTGGCGCATCACGTCGAACGCGGCGCCCATCACCTGCGGCTGGCAGCGCAGGCAGTACGGATCCTGCACGCGCACGTCGTTGTCGCGGTGCGATTCGCGGATCGCCGAGCCCTGCATCAGGGTGCGCAGCGCGGCGGCGGTGGCGATCTGCCCGCGCTGGCCGCGGATGCTGTGGATGCGCGGATCGAACGGGGTGTCCGAGCCCTTGGCCGCTTCGACCGACAGCGCGCCGGTGACCAGCGCTGCACGGAACACGGTATCGATCGCGAACAGCCCGGCCAGTGCATAGGCGGTGGAGTACTGGGTGCCGTTGAGCAGGGCCAGGCCTTCCTTCGCGCCCAGCACCAGCGGGGCCAGGCCGACCTTGGCCAGCGCCTCGGCAGCCGGCAGGCGCTCGCCATCGGCGAAGGCTTCGCCGACACCGATCATCACGCTCGCCAGATGCGAAAGCGGGGCCAGATCGCCGGAGGCGCCGACCGAGCCCTGGCACGGAATCACCGGAATGAAGTCGTGCTGCAGGAAGGCTTCCAGCAGGGCCAGCGTCTGCGGGCGGATGCCCGAGGCGCCCTGGGCCAGGCTGGCCAGCTTCAACGCCATCATCAGGCGCACGACCGGTGTGGGCATCGGCTCGCCGACGCCGGCCGCATGCGAGAGCACGATATTGCGCTGCAGGTTCTCCAGGTCGTCGCGCTCGATGCGCACGCTCGCCAGCTTGCCGAAACCGGTATTGATGCCGTACACCGGCGCGCCCTTGGCGACGATGTCGGCCACGGTCTGCGCACTGCGCAGCACGGCCGCGGCCGACGCCGGGTCCAGCCGCACCCGCGCGCCGTCGTGGATCGCGCGCCATTGCGCCAACGTGACGGCGCCGGGGTGCAGGGTCAGGGTAGTGCTCATGAAATCTCCAGACATCACTAGATTCAGACGGGTTGGCCGCGCATCACGCGGGCGTGCAGGGGGTTGAAGCCCATGCGGTAGACAAGGTCGGCAGGCGCCTCGATGTCCCACAGGGCGAGATTGCAGTCCAGTCCGATGGCGAGCCGGCCGATCCGGTCCTGGCGGCCAAGTGCGCGCGCCGCTTCACGGGTGAAGCCGGCGATGCACTCCTCCACCGTCATGCGGAACAGGGTGGCCGCCATGTTCATCGCCAGCAGCGGGCTGGTCAGCGGCGAGGTGCCGGGGTTGGAATCGGTGGCGAGCGCCAGCGGTACGCCGGCGGCACGCAGGGCGGCGATCGGGGGCAGGGTGGTATCACGGGTGAAATAGAACGCGCCCGGCAGCAGCACGGCCACGGTGCCGGCGCTGCGCATGGCGGCGATGCCATCGGCGTCGAGGTGTTCGATATGGTCGGCCGACAGTGCGCCGTAACGCGCGGCCAGCGCTGCACCGTGCTGGTTGCTGAGCTGCTCGGCGTGGATCTTGATCGCCAATCCGTGCTGCTGGGCGGCGATGAACACCTGCTCGGCCTGCGCGGCGCTGAAGGCGATGTTCTCGCAGAACACATCCACCGCCTCGGCCAGCCCGGCGGCGGCAACGGCCGGAATCATGACGGTGCAGACCTCGTCGATGTACTCCTGCGCCTGCCGGCCCGGCGGAATTGCATGCGCGCCGAGGAAGGTCGGTACGATCTCGACCGCGCGCTGCCGGCCCAGCTCACGCGCGACGGTCAGCTGCTTGGTCTCATCGGCGAGGGTCAGTCCGTAACCGGATTTGATCTCGAGCGTGGTGATGCCTTCGGCCAGCATGGCATCCAGCCGGGGCAGGCTGGCGGCGAGCAGGTCGGCCTCGCTGGCGGCGCGGGTGGCGCGCACGGTGGAAACGATGCCGCCGCCGGCGCGGGCGATGTCGGCATAGCTCACGCCCTGCAGGCGCTGCTCGAACTCGCCGGCACGGTTGCCGGCATAGACCAGGTGGGTGTGGCAGTCGATCAGGCCGGGGCTGATCCAGCGCCCTGCGCAGTCGACGCGCTGGGCCGGCTGCAGATGCTCGGCCGACCCCGCCGCCCCGACATGCACGATGCGGCCATCGGTGGCGGCGATGACGCCATCCTCGATCACGCCCAGGCCCGGGCCATCGACGGTGATCAAGTTGGCGTGGTACCAGAGGGTGTCACAGTGCATGGCAGCAACCACATCGGCGTATATGTCTATACAATATAGGCGCCTCTTCCGGGATGTCCAGTGATGCCAGCCAACCCCGCACCGATCCTTCGTTTCCATGCCGCCCATGCACTGCTGCCGCATGGCTGGGCGCGCGATGTGCGCATCCTGAGCCAGGGCGGCACGCTCCTCGAGGTGACCGAAGGTGTGTCGGCCGAGCCGGGCGATACCGCACTGGCGATCGTGCTGCCCGGTCTGGGCAACCTGCACAGCCACGCGTTCCAGCGCGGCATGGCCGGGCTGACCGAGATCGGCGGCAACAGCGGCGACAGCTTCTGGAGCTGGCGCGAGCTGATGTACCGCTTCCTGGCGCATCTGCGGCCCGAGGCGATGCAGGCGATTGCCGAGCAGGCCTATGTGGAAATGCTGGAATCCGGCTTCACCCGGGTCGGCGAGTTCCACTACCTGCACCATGGCCCGGACGGCGTGCCGTACGCCAATCGTGCCGAAATGGCCGAGCGCATCGCCGCCGCGGCACGCTCCAGCGGGATCGGGCTGACCCTGCTGCCGGTGTTCTATGCGCATGCCGATTTCGGCGGCGCCGCACCGAACCCGGCCCAGCGCCGCCTGATCCACGACGTCGACGGCTTTGCCGAGCTGCTGCAGGGCTGCACGCGCGCGCTGCAGGACCACGACGATGCGGTGCTCGGCTTTGCCCCGCACAGCCTGCGCGCGGTGACCGGCGAGGAACTGTCGGCGCTGCTGCCGCTCAACACCGGGCCGGTCCACATCCACATCGCCGAGCAGACCCGCGAGGTCGATGCCTGCATCGCCTGGAGCGGGATGCGCCCGGTGCAGTGGCTGTACGAACACGCGCCGGTGGATGCGCGCTGGTGCCTGGTGCACGCCACCCATATCACCGAGGCGGAGATGCAGCAGATCGTGGCCAGCCATGCGGTGGCGGGGCTGTGCCCGATCACCGAGGCGAACCTGGGCGACGGCCTGTTCCCGATGCAGGCCTTCGCCCGTGCCGGCGGACGGTTCGGGGTCGGCTCGGATTCCAACGTGCTGATCGACGCGGCCGAAGAGCTGCGCCTGCTCGAGTACGGCCAGCGCCTGCAACTGCGCGGCCGCAATGTGCTGGCCACGGGCGATGGTCAATCCACCGGCCGCTGGCTGTACGAACAGTCGTTGAGCGGTGCCGCGCAGGCCTTGGGCGTGGCCACCGGCCTGCGGGCCGGCGCACCAGCGGATCTGGTCGAGCTCGATCCGGACCACCCGGCGCTGATCGCCCGCGATGGCGATGCCTTGCTTGACAGCTGGGTATTCGCCGCACGTAATGGCGCCGTGCGATCGGTGTGGCGCCAAGGGCGCCAGTTGGTCCGTGATGGTCGCCACCCGCAACGCGAGGCGGTGGCCGCACGGTTCGCCGCGGCACTTCGACCGTTGTTGAGGGTCTGATCCGACCCTCCCATGCAGGAATCCAGAGTGACGGGCAAGAAAGCAGCAACCCTCAATCAGCGCATCCGTGCTGATCTGGAAAGCCGCATCCTCAGTGGACAGTGGGAGCCTGGCTTCCGCATCCCCTACGAACACGAACTGATGGAGCAGTACGGCTGCTCGCGGATGACCGTGAACAAGGTGCTGACTGCACTGGCCGAGAGCGGCATGATCGAACGCCGCCGGCGTGCGGGCTCGTTCGTCGCGCGCCAGCCGCCGCACCTGGAACAGGTGGCGCTGGAGATTCCCGACATCGCGATGGCGGTGCAGGCGCGTGGCCATGTGTATGGCTACCAGTTGCTGGAGCGCGCGTACCGGCTGCCGCGTGAGCACGTGGCCGAGGAAACCGCGCTGTCCGGCACTGAGAAGCTGCTGGCGATCCGCTGCCTGCATCTGGCCGATGGGCGGCCGTTGGCGCTGGAGCACCGCCTGATCAGCCCGGTCGGTGTGCCGGAGGTGCTGGAGGTGGATTTCGAGACCACGGCGCCGGGCAGCTGGCTGCTGCAGAACGTCTCGTGGACGCGCGCCCAGCACCGGATCAGCGCCTGGGGCGCCGATGAGGCGGCAGCGACGCTGCTGCAGGTCAAACCCGGCACGGCGTGCTTGGTCATCGACCGCCTCACCTGGCGCGGGGAGCAGCCGATCACCTGCGTGCGGCAGATGTTCCTGGGCGATGCCTACGATCTGGTTGCCCGTTTCTCGCCGGGCGCGCGCTGAGCCTTACAGCGTGGTGCACTGCCGCCAGCGGACCGGCTCATCCACGCCGGGGCGCGGGTTGAGCTGGATGCGGACCGTGCGCAGCGCGGGGTAGCGGGTCACTTCTTCGCAGATCAGCGGCCAGATCGTCTCGATCTCACCGGTGCGGTTGATCGCCAGCGTCTGGCGGGTCAGCCAGATGCCACTGGCCACCCCGGGACGGGTCGCGACCTTGCGGGAGAGTTCCTGCTGATACCGGTCCAGCGTCGCGTTGTCCGGGTTCGCTTCCATCGCAGACGGGACAGCATCGGCGGCGCGGTTTTCCGTGCTGCCCGGGCCTGTCGGGGCGGACGTCGCTGCAGCAGGGGGCTGTGTGCCGACCGTTGCGGGGGCATCCCCCGCGGCTGATGGAGCGGCGGCAGGTGCGGCCACCGCGGTTTCGTCGTCGGACCCGTCTTTCTCCAGCCCGGCGGTCAGTGAGCCCAAGCCCACCATCAGGCCCAGCGTCGCCGCGCCCAGCGCTGCGATCGAGATGCGGCGGATCGCCTCGCCACGCGCGCCGTCCTCGACACGGGCTTCCATGTCGCCGGGCAGGTAGGGTTTGAGCAGCGGCCACAGCAGCGGACCATCCAGCACCTCGACGCCCTGTTTTTCAGCGGCGATGCGGCCATCGCGCTCGACCTTGCCTTCGGTGATCAGGATGCCGCCGCGGGCACCGGCCAGGCGCGCGGCGGCGCCCAGCTCGTTCACCGCCGCCGTGCCGATCCGGTAGGCACGGCCATGCTTGCAGGACAGCAGCCAGCGTTGCGGGCCATCGTGCATCAGGAAATCGCTGCGAGGTTCACCGCGGTCGGCAGCCTCGTCGGCCACGTCCTGCAGCCCACGCTGCTCGTGCATCGCGCGCCGCACGATCATCGAAAACTCGCGCCAGTGCATGCCCGCCAAAGCAGTCAGGCCAAGCTGGGTCTCCTTCTGCTTCCGTTTGATCAGCCAGAAGTAGGCCGTGGCCAACAACCACACGATGAGGGCCAACAGCAGGGCCAGAATCCAGGAGAGCATGCAGGGGGATATGAACAGGGAAGTGCGATAGACAGTTTATATGCGCCTTTGCACGTCTGCGGCGCGTTGTTTTCGCACTGGCAGGGGGCCGGTGATCACGTCGGTGACGGCCGTCGCACTTTGTGGCGATCCTCGGATCGAGCGCCCACAAAAAACCCGCCAATCCAGAGCCGTGAGGGGAGGGAACAAACGGCGGTGGAAGCGATTGGCGGGTCGCTTTCGATTGTCAACAAAGTTGTGCTGCTTTGCAACAATCGACAGTCAGGTCAGGCGTCGGAGGTCGGCGACTGGTGGGTGCCTGGGGACGGCGCACCCGACGGTGAGGCATTGCGGGCCTCGGCCCGGTTGACCCGGGTGTTGAGCGCGTCGATCCGGGCATTGAGCGCGGCGACGTCCTCGGCGGTCGGAATGTGCAGGCGCTTGAGTACGCCCTGGACCCGATCATCGAAGGCCTTCTCGACCTTGTCCCAGGTGCCGCTGGCCTTTTCGCGGGCCTCGCCGAGGTGCTCCTCGACATTGTCGCGCCAGCGCGGCGTGTCGCCCGTCTGTTCGCGGTTGCGGGCCTCGATGTTCTCGCCTTCCTTGACCAGGTTGTCGAAAACACGGCTGCCTTCGGCCTGCGCACGCCCGAAGGCGCCCAGGCCCGCCAGCCAGATCTGCTGGGCCGAATCGGTCAGCTTGCGCGAGAAGCGCTCGGCCTGATCCTGCAGCGAGGGCTTCTCGCCGGGGATGCGATCGTCGAAGTCGTTGGGTGAATTCATGGGGCGATCCCTGTGGGTGGACACCCTTGGATCGTATGCATCGCCGGCTTCAAGCGATGTGATGGCCGGCGCCCGTGCGGCGCCAGGCCGAGCGTCGGTTCAGCCGAGCTTTTCCTTGAGCACCCGCTGGATCTCGCTTTCCACCATGCCTTTCATGGCAGAGAGCAGGAAGCCAAGCTTGGCGGTGACCTGCACCTGGCCCGGCTGCAGGGCGATCGCGCCATCCACGCCCGAACCGTTGAAGTTCAGCACATCGCCCACCCAGTTGGACTCCAGGCCGAAACGTTCGGACAGTTTGGCGGCGACTTCCTCGATGGCTTTGCGCGCATTTTCGGCGGGCAGGGTGTGGGCGTGACGGATATCGATGGTGGACATACAGCCTCCTGGCGGACAACGGCGCGGATATGGGCGTGCATTGTGCGCATCCTCAGGCACAACTCCAAGGTCTGCGTCACACTTCTTCTTCCCTGACATTCAACCTGCTAGGCTGCGCCGCGTGCAGAACCTGCTAGTTCACTTTACTCAACGCCAACATCCCGACCAGCCGCTGCGGCCCGGGGTGCAGCGCATCGTGCGTCATGCGTCGGGCACCGTCCGGCTTGGCGATGACACGCCTGGCACCTTGTTGCTGGCCCAGTTCTGCCTGGACGACCGTGGCCTGTGGCTGCAGGTCGCCAACGGCATCCGCGGCATCCACGTCAACGGCCGCCCGGTGCGCCGGATGGCGCTGCTGCGCGCCGGTGACGCGGTCTACGCCGATGGCGTGGAGATGGTGGTGCAGGGCGGTTGCGAGGCCGTCGTCCATGCGCCGCCGCGCAGCGATGATGGCGGCGACGACCAGCGGCTGTTGCGCGGGGTCGGCGGCCAGCACCACGGGCGCAGCTTCACGCTGGATCGGCCGCGCGTGATCGGGCGTGGCCCGGACGCGGACATCGTCATCGACGACCCTGCCTTCGCCGAACAGCATGCCCGCCTGGAGCAGCACGGGGAGCGCCTGCTGCTGCGCGACCTGGGCGCCGGCGAGTCGACGCGGGTCAATGGCGTCACCGTTCGCCATTGCTGGCTGCAGCCGGGCGATCAGCTGGTCTTCGATGCGCAGCACCGCTTTGTGCTCGAAGTCCCGCACGATGGCCGCAAGCGCATCGTGGTTGAAGAAGAGGACGACGGCTTCGACGCACGTCAGCGCCCGGAACCGGTAGCTGCGCCCAAGCGGGTGAGCCGCTGGCCGTGGCTCCTGGCCAGTGCGTTGCTGCTGGCCGCAGCGCTCAGCGGGCTGCTCTGGTTCGGGGCGAGGTAGTGCCGGCCGCTGGCCGGCAACCAGGCACGTCCCGCGTGGGCCATTAGATTCGTTTGCAACCAAATTCGCCTTGTCCTGCAAGGCCTAAAGGCTGGTGCGCTGCGGCATACTAGGGGTCTTGCCCCATAGGTGTGACATGACGCGCGCGTTCAATTTCAGTGCCGGCCCTGCAACGTTGCCGGAATCGGTCCTGCGCCAGGCGCAGGAAGAGATGTTGGAGTGGAACGGCGCGGGCGCCTCCATTGTCGAAATGAGCCATCGCGGCCCGGAGTTCATGGCCGTCGCCGCCCAGGCCGACGCCGATCTGCGGCGCCTGATCGGCATCCCGGACGACTATGCGGTGCTGTTCCTGGCCGGTGGCGCGACCACCCAGCAGGCCCTGCTCGCACTCAACTTCGCCCAGCCCGGCCAGACCGTGGATTACGTGGTCACCGGCCACTGGGGCAAGACCGCGATCAAGCAGGTCAGCCCGTACGTCACGGTCAACGTCGCCGCCAGCAGCGAGGCCAACAGCTTCCACGACATCCCGGCGCGCGACGGTTGGCAGCTCTCCGATGACGCGGCCTACGTGCACATCACCGCCAACGAAACCATCCACGGGGTCGAGTTCCGTGACACCCCGGACGTGGGCGCTGTGCCGCTGTTCGCCGATTTCAGCTCCTCGATCGCCAGCGAGCCGCTGGATGTCAGCAGGTACGGCGTGATCTATGCCGGCGCGCAGAAGAACCTCGGCCCGGTCGGTGTGTCGGTGGTGATCGTGCGCCGCGACCTGCTCGAGCGCAGTGGCCAGCCGCGCGCGGACATCTTCGATTACCGCTCGCACGTCGCCCGCGATTCCATGCTCAACACCCCGCCCACCTGGAACTGGTACCTGGCCGGCCTGGTGTTCCAGTGGATGCTGGCCGAAGGCGGCGTGGAGCAATTCGCGCGCCGCAACGCAGTCAAGTCGGGCCTGATCTACGGGGCGATCGACCAGTCCGGCGGCTTCTACCGCAATGAGGTCGTGCCGGCCGCACGCTCGCGCATGAACATCCCGTTCTTCCTGCCCGACGACACGCTCAATGCGCGTTTTGTCAGTGAATCCAAGGCGGCCGGCCTGCTGGCGCTGAAGGGCCACAAGGCGGTCGGCGGCATCCGCGCCTCGCTGTACAACGCCATGCCGGTGGAGGGCGCGCAGGCGCTGGCCGCCTTCATGCGCGATTTCCAGCAACGCAACGGCTGAAGAATTCGTTTTTCCCGGGGCGCTCGCCGCCCCACTGCAATTGGAACCCAGATGGCCACCAAACCCGCCAAGCCCAAGGCTGCCAAGCCGGCACCGACCCCGCCCAAGGCGGCTGCCCCCGCGAAGAAGGCCAAGGCCGCCAAGCGCGATGCCGCGCCGGCGGTTGCCGCGCCCGTGCTGTCGGATGTGCGCGCCAAGATCGACCATATCGACCGCAGCATCCAGGCGCTGATCGCCGAGCGCGCGAACTTCGCCCACCAGGTCGGCAAGGCCAAGGGCAAGCTCGCTGCCGCCGTGGATTACTACCGCCCCGAGCGCGAAGCGCAGGTGCTGCGCATGGTGGTGGACCGCAACGAGGGCCCGCTCAGCGATGAAGTGCTGGTCCACGTCTACCGCGAAATCATGTCGGCCTGCCTGGCCCAGCAGGAGCCGTTGAAGATCGGCTACCTCGGTCCGGAAGGCACCTTCAGCCAGCAGGCCGTGCTCAAGCATTTCGGGCGCTCGTCGCTGGGGCTGCCGCTGGCCAGCATCGAAGAAGTCTTCCAGGAAGTGGAAGCGGGCAACGCTGATTTCGGCGTGGTGCCAGTGGAGAATTCGGGGCAGGGCACCATCCAGATCACGCTGGACATGTTCCTGACCTCCAACCTGAAGATCTGCGGCGAAGTGGAACTGCGCGTGCAGCAGTACCTGATGTCGCGCAGTGGCCGGCTGGAGGATGTCGAGCGTGTCTACGGCCACCCGCAGTCGTTCATGCAGACCTCCTCGTGGCTGCGGGCCAATCTGCCCAAGGCCGAGAAGGTGCCGGTCTCCAGCAATGCCGAAGGTGCGCGCCGCGCGCGCAATGCCGATGACGCCGCCGCGATCGGTGGCGAAAGTGCGGGGCATGTGTACGGCCTGAAGAAGGTGGTGACCAAGCCGATCCAGAACGATGCGGACAACACCACGCGCTTCCTGGTGATCGGCCGCAACATCTTCCCGACCTCCGGCCACGACCGCACCTCGGTGCTGGTGTTCATCCACGACAAGCCCGGTGCACTGTTCGATGTGCTCAGCCCGTTCGCGCGGCACGGCATCAGCATGAACCGGATCGAGTCGCGCCCCTCGCACAACGCCAAGTGGGAGTACGGCTTCTTCATCGATCTGGCCGGCCATGTCGAGGACGAGGCGATGCAGGCGGCGCTGGCCGAACTGAAAGCCCACTCGGCGCAGATCAAGATCCTCGGCTCCTATCCGGTCGCCGTGCCCTGATCCGATCGGCGTAGCCGCCTCGCGCGCTACGCCCGGCCCGGCGCCTGTGTGGGCGCCGCGGCCCCTCCCGCACACCGTTGCATCGCCGCCGTGGCGGCCTGCCTCAAAGGATTTCCGATGACCGCATCTCCGTACTGGATCGCCCACAAGGGCCAGCCCCTGCAGGGCAGCCTGACCATTCCCGGCGACAAGTCCGTCTCGCACCGCTCGGTGATGTTTGCCGCGCTGGCCGATGGCGTGTCGCGCATCGATGGCTTCCTGGAAGGCGAAGACACCCGCGCCACCGCCGCGATTTTCTCGCAGATGGGCGTGCGCATTGAAACGCCGTCGCCCTCCCAGCGCATCGTGCACGGCGTCGGCGTGGATGGCCTGAAGGCGCCAAGCGCCCCGCTGGACTGCGGCAATGCGGGCACCGGCATGCGCCTGCTGGCCGGTCTGCTGGCTGCGCAGCCGTTTGATTCGGTGATGGTCGGCGATGAATCGCTGTCGCGCCGCCCGATGCGTCGCGTGACCGGGCCACTGGCCGAGATGGGCGCGAAGATCGATACCGAGGCCGATGGCACCCCGCCGCTTCGCGTGCATGGCGGCCAGGCGCTGCACGGCATCACGTTCGCCTCGCCGGTGGCCAGCGCACAGGTCAAATCCGCCGTGCTGCTGGCCGGCCTGTATGCCGAGGGCGAAACCTCCGTTACCGAGCCGCACCCCACCCGCGATTACAGCGAGCGCATGCTGCGCGCGTTCGGCGTGGAGATCGATTTTTCGCCAGGCAAGGCGCGCCTGCGCGGTGGCCAGCGCCTGCGCCCGACCGATATCGTGGTGCCGGCCGATTTCTCCTCGGCGGCGTTCTTCCTGGCGGCGGCGAGCGTCATCCCGGGTTCCGAACTGCGCCTGCGCGCGGTGGGGCTCAACCCGCGCCGTACCGGGCTGCTGGCGGCGCTGCGCCTGATGGGCGCGGACATCACCGAAGAGAACCATGCCGAGCAGGGCGGGGAAGCGGTGGCCGATCTGGTGGTGCGCTACGCACCGCTGCACGGTGCTGAAATTCCCGAAGCGCTGGTGCCGGACATGATCGATGAGTTCCCGGCGTTGTTCGTCGCGGCGGCAGCGGCGCAGGGCAACACGGTGGTGCGCGGTGCGGCCGAATTGCGGGTCAAGGAATCGGATCGTCTGGCCGCAATGGCAACCGGTCTGCGGACCTTGGGCGTGCAGGTGGATGAAACCGATGATGGCGCCACGATCCACGGCGGCGCCGTGCTGGGCAGCGGCACCATCGAAAGTCACGGCGATCACCGCATCGCGATGGCTTTCGCGATTGCCGGCCAGCTCAGCAGTGGTCAAGTGCGCGTCAATGACATCGCCAACGTGGCGACCTCGTTCCCGGACTTCGATGGCCTGGCGACCGGTGCGGGCTTCGGGCTTCGCGCCGGCTGACGCATTTCTCGCGTGGCGCAGAAAAAGGGAGGCCATTGGCCTCCCTTTTCGTTCCCGCCTCAGCGCATCACCTTAGCGCTCGGTACGGAAATCCACCGGCACGCGCACCACGCTGGCCACGGCGCGGCCATTGTTCATGGCCGGCTCGAACTTCCAGTCGCGCACGGTGGTCAGCACGGCGCGATCCAGATCGCGGTCACGCGTGCCGGTGCGCTGCACGATGCTCGCATCGGTCACCTGACCGCGGGTATCCACGTTGAGGCTGGCCACCACGCTGCCCTGCACACCGCTACGCAGCGCAGTGCGCGGGTAGGCCGGCTTGGCGTTGCTCGCCAGCGGGCGGGCCTCACGGTTACGCACGGCCGGCGTTGCCTTGCGCTGCTCCGCGGCCGGTGCCGCCTGGCGCGCTGCCGGGGCAGGCGCGGTGGCAACAGGGGCGGTCTCGGTGGCCGGCAGCATGCGCTGACCCACTGGCGCGTCATTCGTATCGCCTGGGGTGGCATAACGCAGCCACACCAGCGCCGCGGCGAACATCGCCACGATCAAGGCCACCCACAACCAGGGCGACGTACGGCGATGGTGGGGTTCATCGATCACGTCGCGCTGATGCTGCGGCGAGCGGGGCATGTCCGGGGCATGGGTAACACTCATGGCTGACTCCTGGTGTCGATGTGACACCCGCAGTCTTGCCCGGACACGGTTGCGGATGTGTCAGCGCACCGTCAACGCGACGACTGCATTCCCATCGGGGTTCAGTTTGCTGAGCCGTTGCCAAATCGCCGCCCGCAGCGGCGAAGGCTCACTGGGGCGTGAAGTCGAACGGCACTTCCAGGCTGCCAGGCACGGGCACGCCATTGTTCTGCGCCGGCTGGAAGCGCCAACGGCGCACTGCATCCGAGGCCGCACGGTCAAGGTCACGTGAACCGCTGCGCTGGATCAGCGTCACGGCCGAGGGATAGCCAGTGGCGTCCACATCCACGCGCACCACCACCGTGCCGCGATCACCGCGGCGCAATGCGGCCGGCGGGTAACTCGGCGGCGGAGACTGGTCGGCAATCGGCTGCGGGCGATCGGATGGCGCCATCGCCGTGGGGGCCGCCGGTGCAACGGGCGCAGCAGGGGCGGCCGGCGGTGGCGGCGGGGCCGTCTCCACCAGCTGCGGCTTCTCTTCATTGGCCGGCGGGGCCTTGGCATCAGGCATGTCGCTGGAGCCGGCAGCAGCGGCCAGCGGCTCGGGCAGCGGCACCACCTCGGCCACCTGGGCAGGGGTCTGCGCGGCCGGGTCGGCCTTGTAGAACTCGTTGTTGCGACTGCTCAGCCACACCACCAGGAACAGCAACAGGCCGACGCCGAAGGCGATCGCGGCGATCACGAGGCTGCGGCGGGGCAGGTGGAAGGTGATGTTCTTGCCAGAAGTCGAGCGGGAAGCAGACATGGGGCATACCGTATGGATCACCGCGATTCTGCCACGCCCGGGATGAACCGGCGGCAGAAAAGCGCATAACAGGCGATAATCCCCCTCCGAATCCGTAGACCCCTCTGCCGCCATGCTCGATCCAGCCCTGCTCCGCCAACAGCCCGCCGACCTTGCCGAACGCCTGCGCTCCTCGCGCGGTTTCGAGCTGGATGTCTCCGGGCTGGAGTCGCTGGAAGCCGATCGCAAGCGCATCCAGGTGCGCACGCAGGAGCTGCAGAGCCTGCGCAACAGCCGTTCCAAGGCCATCGGCCAGGCCAAGGCCAAGGGCGAAGACGTCTCGGCGATCATGGCCGAAGTGGCCGCGTTCGCCGATGAGCTGAAGGCCTCGGAAGTGGCTCTGGATGAGCTGCGCGAGAAGATCGAAGCGATCGCGCTGGGCATTCCGAACCTCCCCGCCGAGGATGTGCCGGCCGGCAAGGACGAGTCGGAGAATGTCGAGCAGAAGCGCTGGGGCACCCCGCGCGCGTTCGATTTCCCGGTGCTGGACCATGTCGAGCTGGGCGCCCGCAACCGCTGGCTGGATGGTGAGACCGCCGCCAAGCTGTCCGGCTCGCGCTTCACCGTGCTGCGTGGCCCGATCGCGCGCCTGCACCGTGCGCTGGCGCAGTTCATGCTCGACCTGCACACCGGCGAGCATGGCTATGAAGAAACCAATGTGCCGGCGCTGGTCAATGCCGAGTCGCTGCGCGGTACCAGCCAGCTGCCGAAGTTCGAGGACGATCTGTTCAAGACCGCTGTGGGCGAGTCCACGCGCTACCTGATCCCGACTTCGGAAGTGCCGCTGACCAACATCGTGCGCGATGAGATCATCGATGCCGAGCAGCTGCCCCTGCGCATGACCGCCCATTCGCTGTGCTTCCGTGCCGAAGCCGGCAGCGGTGGTCGGGACGTGCGCGGCATGATCCGCCAGCACCAGTTCGAGAAGGTGGAACTGGTCGCCGCATGCACCCCGGCGCAGAGCGACGGAGAACACCAGCGCATGACCCGCTGTGCGGAAGTCGTGCTGGAAAAGCTCGGCCTGCCGTACCGCAAGGTGCTGCTGTGCACCGGCGACATGGGCTTCTCGGCCATCAAGACCTACGACCTGGAAGTGTGGCTACCCTCGCAGGACACCTACCGCGAGATTTCCTCGTGCTCGAACTGCGGTGATTTCCAGGCGCGCCGCATGCAGGCCCGCTGGCGCAACCCGGAAACCAGCAAGCCCGAGCTGCTGCACACGCTCAACGGTTCCGGCGTGGCGGTCGGCCGCGCAATGATCGCGGTGATGGAGAACTACCAGAACGCCGACGGCAGCATTACCGTGCCGGACGTGCTGAAGCCGTACATGGGTGGCGTTGAGACCATCGGTTGATCCAGCGCTGTGACCGCATGAAGAAGAACCCGCCGAAAGGCGGGTTTTTTGTTGGCACCCGGGGCGTCATCGGCGCCCATGCGGATGGATCCGTCTACAAAGGGTCCAGCTTACCGGCCATGCATCGAACGCCGTAGGGCTGAACGCGTCAGTTGAATGGCCTCCCGGAAAGCGCTCACGCATGTCGGATATTTCAGCGATGCGATGTAGGCGAAGTGACCAGTCGTGACGCGTAGCGCGACGCGATCTCCAACAACCGCCGCGTGGACGACGCGGCATGGCGCCAGCACGGGTCAGGCGAGCGGCAGGGTCGGCAGGATGAGATGTGATCGGCGCCCATTTCCGGCGCCACGGAGTAGACAGGCTGAGCGCTGATATCCACTTCCTACAGGACGCCCCGTGAACAAAGCGGCCGCACCCCTCCCATCCTCCAATCCCGCCGGAATCGCCGCATGGCTGATGCTGGGCATCGCCTGGTTGTGCTTCCTGATCCCGTTCCCTGGGCTGGGCATCGTGGTTGGCTGGCCACTCAATCTGGTGGCCTTCATTCTGGCGGTCGTTGCGATGGCCAAGGGAGGCGCAGGCAAGGGAATTGTCCAGCTTCTGCTGTCGTTGATCGTGTCGCCGCTGGTGTACTTCGTGGGGGTCGTGGTCTTCGCGGGCGCCATCGGAGCGATGAGCCAGCCCTCTGCCGAGATCCGTGCCGACCCGGACAGCGCAACCGAAACGGCTACACCGCAGGCCGCTGCCGTGGAAGTTGCGGCGCGCCAGCTGTATCTGGACTATCAGGCCAATGAGGTCGCGGCGGACGTCCTCTACAAGGGCAAGCCACTGCTGATCGCCGGCGAAGTGGCGATGATCCAGACGGATCTGCTGGATCAACCGCAGGTCCACCTGAAAGCCGGACCCACCGAGCAGGTGATGATTTCCGGCCTCTCCAAAGATGAGGCGGCAGGACTCAGCAAGGGCGACGCCGTGATTGTGGCCTGCACGGGCAATGGCATGATGCTGGGCTCACCGGTCACGCGGGACTGTGAGCTTCAGTAAGGCGGGCCGTTGAAAAAAAGATGGCCCCGAACGGGGCCATCAGTGCCACATCCACACCGTCACGACGAGGGGGAGGGAACGGTGTGGGTTGCGGCGGCTCAGGCCGCAGCGAGTGCTTCCGGCTGCGGGAGGGAAGCCAGGGCCTGCGCAATCGCGTCGGTGCGGTGCTGCGGCGAATAGGCAATGCCCTCGGCGCGCACGAACTCGACGTTGTCGATGCCAAAGAAGGCGAACACCTGGCGCAGGTACGGATCCTGGAAGTCGGTCGGGGCGCCGGTGTGCAGGCCGCCGCGGCTACTGGCCACGATCACGCGCTTGCCGCCGGCCAGGCCCACCGGGCCGTTCTCGGTGTATTTGAAGGTGCGGCCGGCCACCGCCAGGCGGTCAATCCACGCCTTGAGGGTGGAAGCGACGCTGAAGTTGTACATTGGGGAGCCGATGACAACCACATCGGCGGCCAGGAACTGCTCCAGGACCTGCTCGGCGTCGGCCACTTCGGCCGGGTCGGACTGGGCCAGGGACGAGCTGCGCAGATGGGCCACGGGCTGGGCGTCGAGGTCGCGGTAGCTCACTTCCAAGCCCGGTACCTGATCGCGCCACTGCTGGACCACGGCGGCGGAAAGCTGGCGGGAGACCGAGTTGTCGCCAAGTACGCTGGCATCGATGTGAAGAAGCTTCATGGCAATCACCTGTTATCTGGGGAGGGGCGGGGCAAGGCGCCGCCGACGAAGAACAGGTTAGGTTGTTGCTTGATTGGAATAAAGGTGGTTGAATACCACGTATTGTTCTATATCTGGAACTTAGGTATGCAAGACCTCAACGACCTCTACTACTTCGCCATGGTGGTGGATCATGGTGGCTTCGCCGCAGCAGAACGCGCGCTCGGCATCCCCAAATCCCGCCTGAGCCGCCGTATCAGCCAGCTGGAAACCGACCTGGGCGTCCGCCTGCTGCAGCGCTCCACGCGCCGCTTCGCGGTGACCGACGTCGGCACCAGCGTGCATCGCCACGCGCAGACCATGCTCGCCGAGGCCCAGGCCGCGCGTGAGGTGGTGGATCGCCTCAGCGCCGAGCCACGCGGCCTCGTGCGCGCAAGCGTGCCGGTCTCGCTGGCGCAGATGCAGCTGCCCAAGCTGCTGCCGATCTTCCTGGCGCAGTACCCCAAGGTGCGGCTGCAGCTGAACATCAGCAACCGCCGCGTGGACATCATCAACGAAGGCTACGACGTCGCCCTGCGCGTGCGCTCACGCCTGGATGACGATGGCAGCCTGGTGATGCGCAGCTTCGGCCAGGTGCAGGAATTGCTGGTCGCCAGCCCCAAGTACCTCGACCGCGCCGGCCGCCCGAAAGACCCGGACGAGCTGACCAATCACGTCACCCTGAGCATCAGCGAAGACGAAGCCCGCCAGCGCTGGGAACTGCACGGCCCCGAGGGCGCAGTCCGCCGCGTGGACCTGCAACCGCGCGTGGCCGGTTTCGATTTCCCACTGCTGCAGAGCATGGTCAAGGACGGCTTCGGCATCACCATGCTGCCGGAGACCGTTTGTGCCGACGCGGTGCGCAATGGCGAGCTGGAAGTGGTGCTGCCGGACTGGTCGCTGCCGCAGGGCATCTGCCACGCCGTGTTCGCCTCCCGCCGTGGCCTGCTGCCGGCGGTGCGCGTGTTCATCGACTTCCTGGCCGAGCACCTGCCGCCGCAGCTGGAGGCTTCGCGCCTGGATTGCGGTGGGGCGTGCGAGCGGGCCAAGGAGAAGATCAAGGCCAGTGCCTTGGGTGCGTTGGCGGTGGATGCGGGGTGAGCCGCGCGGGCTTGGGTAAACCGGGCCTGTCATGCGAGAATGCGGCCCCGGCCAAGCGCCGGACCGCACACCGGAGAGATGGCCGAGCGGTTTAAGGCACCGGTCTTGAAAACCGGCGAAGGGTCATTCCTTCCGTGGGTTCGAATCCCACTCTCTCCGCCAATATTCATCTAAGTTATTGATTATATTCAACTTATTTCGAGTATACAGGTCTTCCAGCGGGGCACACATCGGGATACATCTCCCGAATGCGCATCCCCCATCACCTCATCCGTACCCCCTCCGGCACTTACGCGTTTCGTCAGCGCGTGCCGAGCGACTTGCAGGCCGTCACCGGCTGCAAGCTCTTCAAGCAAACGCTTCGGACCGCGAACTTGGCCTCCGCCAGACTGCGCGCGATCGTCTTGGCATCAGGCTATGCTCACGCGTATGACGTGTTGAGGGATCGACGGGTGGATCGGTTTAGCAAAAAGGATCTTGAAGCGCTCGTTGAGCGATTGAGTGGCGGTGCAGATCGGCGCGATATGACGCTTCATCGGACGCAGGCTGCGGACGGCACGATCACGGAACGCTGGCAGATCGACAGCGACGACGATGTCCGACTGTTTCGCCAAGCGCAGAGCATCGGCACGGTCGAAGAAGTTGCGGCTATCGGCAGGCTCGACCCAGAGCCTAATCTTGTTCGCGAAAATCGTCCGCAAGTGACAGAGACGATTACGTTGGAAAAAGCGCGGGATGCGTGGCTTGCGAGCATCAAACCGCGAACCTTGCCTAAAACCTTTACGATCAAGACGGCCGCAGTGGAGTCGCTCGTTGCAGTCCTCGGGCCTAAGTCAAAGCTGCACACTGTCTGGTATCAACATCATGTGGAGTGGGTTCACTCGAAATGGTGCAGCTCCTATTGCCCAATCCTCGCAAATCGCTGCGGCGGCGAGGGCGCTCCCACTGGCTGCGGCTCGTGGAGAGGTCGGGATAGTTGCCAAGATCATGGCTTCGCCGCTCCCCGACAGGCAGACGGCTTGCTACAGGGCTTGGGAGTATGCCGTGAAGTATGGACACGCTGACTGCGCCGCAATGCTTTCCCAAGCCCTACATGCCAAGTGGGCCTCTGCTCAGTTCAAAGCGCTTGATCTAGTGCGGCGAAATGTCCCGCGCTTGACCACAGAGCTCTGTTGCCGATCACGTAGATCACCTCTTTGGCACGGGTGACCGCCACATTGAGAAGATTCGGACTCGATCCTGCCCATTGTCGAGCCCCATGCTGAGCAGCCTGTGGTGCGCCGAGAACAAAGATGACAGCCTGAGCTTCTCGGCCCTGAACGGTATGAACAGTGCCAATGCGCTCGTAAACCCAGCTCGACGCGCTTTCCACCCATCCTTCCAAGATGCCCGATCGACGAACAAGATCCCGAAGTTCATCTTGAACGACGACAAAGGGGGTGATGATATAAAGGTCTGGTGATAGGTGATTTGCGCGAAGCGTGCGCAAGAGCGTGATCACCTCGTCCCCTTCGTCCGGCGAGTATTTGTCGTGCCCACTGCCTAGAACATCGATCCAGCGCGACGGTCCAAGTATGTTGCGAATGACGGCGGGTGACGGCTGCTTGGCCTGGACCATGAGGTTGTTGTAGGCCACACGATTGGAGATATCAAACATCGGAGAGGCGCAACGTCGATGGACCAACAATGGCGCACCCACCGCGCGCAAGCCAGAGGTGGTTTCGAATCGCGCGCAGTGCAGGCTTCCATCGTCGGCAAGAGTCTGGACCGAGGCGCTGGGCGCGGAAAAGCGATCGGGTTCGACATTGAACTGATGCATGATCGCCTGCGTGAGGATCGGCGGCAGAGGGACCACAGGTTCGACCTGCAAGGGGTCGCCCACAACCAGTGCGCGTTTCGTGCGGAGCAGCGCGCCGACCGCAGACTGTGGTGTGGCTTGACCGGCCTCATCGACAAAGAGCCATCCCAAGCTTTCATCTGGAAGCTGACTGAGCATGCGTTCTACGGACGCAAACGTTGTAGAGATCACCGGCACAACCAGGAAGAGTGTGCCCCAAAGCTCAGCCGCCAGGTGCTTTCGATCGGCGCCGAGTTTGAAGTTTCCGCCGAGAATTCCGTTAATGTTTCGAAGGAACGGCAACGGGGCGGCATCAATGAACGTGCGGTGCACGGCTATTGCAGCTTCAAGCAGCTCGGCGCGCTGGACTTGGAGCTTGCTGTCGAGCCAGGGAAGAGAGGTGTTCTTGGTCGAATGATCCAATTGATGGAAGGCTGTATCAAGCACGCTTGCGCCTTCGCTTACATGGATTCGCGCGCAGGAAGCAAGCGCAGCGTCAAGCTTGGCCTTTACAAAGTCATGCTGGCCAGCGCGCTCGGTCGCGGTATGCCTTGCATGTTCCAGCTTTCCAAGTCCAGCATCACGCTGCTTCTTAGCATCTTGATAGACAAGCTTGGCTTGACCATGCGCATTAGAGGCCGACGCGTGATTGTCCTGCCACTGCGCGGCCTTGGAGGAGCCAAAGAGTCGTTTAAGTGAAAAGAAGTGGGGCCGCTCCTGTTCGTGCTGTCGTAGTCGTAGGTGCGCGTGCTCAACCCATTGCTTCGCGTGGAGAAAGGCCGCTTGATCGGCTCTGCACGACTCACTAGCTGCTTCTAGCGAACCTTGGCTTTCCTGGAGCAGCAATGATGCATGCCTTGCGGCTTCCCGGAGATGGGGCAGGTCGGCCAAGGCAGTGCGCAGCGTTTCCAGCTCAGCCAAGCGCGCGCGAACGAGCAGATCCTGACGACGAAAGCGGTCTTTGGCTTTGTGCCATCGCTCCAACGCGTCTGCGCGTCCTGTCGGTCCTTGGCAAAGTTCGGCCAGATCCGGTGGCGCGCCTGGTTGAGCTGCTGTGACACCGCTGACCCGCTCTAGGTAGGTCTTGAACGACAGGTGAGATTCGGTCCAAAACGCCTTGCGGAAGCGTGAGCGATTGCCTCCGTTGCCAAGCACGGCAGCCATGAGTCCCCATGCCTCCTTTTCGAGCAATTGGGTGGCTAAGGGCGCGAAGTAGCGCATGCTGCTTCCTGCTGCAATTGAGCTCAACGCCGGCATCTCCGCACTGACATTCTCCACCGCTTTGTTGTTCGAGCTTGCTACAACCATCTCAAAGCCGCGAAGGGTTTCATCCAATGCATAAAGCTCTTGAGTCTCGCCGCGAACGCGCTTGCTCCACACTGACTTGAATGCCTTGGTGGGGTCATCAAAGCTGCACATGGCCTTGGCACGTTGGGTCAGCTGATCGGCGACCACGTCGCGAAGCAAAGTGCTTTTCCCTGTTCCAGGAGGGCCGTTGACGCCAAGGATCGGGTTGGTCCCAGACAGTTGGGACGCCAGGTTCACCGCAGCTTGCTGCAACAGCGCGGGGCGCTGCCCGGAAGGTGTCACCCAGCGGCCACCCGGCGCCAAAGCCGGGGATAAAGCGCCTTCTAATGCTAGCGGTTCACTCAGCAGGTCATGTCGTTGTGGTGGCGTCGATTGTCCCAAGAACCGGCGCAAGGCGGGCGGGAGTGCGTTGCGGGCTGCTCGGTCCTTGGCTTGGGCCAAGTCACGCAGGTAAAAGCTGTTGAGCAGGATTGGATCCGGCACAGCGCTGCTCCGAAAGCCCACATATGCGGCGGCGGCAAACTGCGGACCCTGCACCAGATCCGGCGGAAGTCCGAGGGTCCTCACCAGCCAGTTAAAGCTATTTTGGAGTGTTTCAAAGCGGATGGGCGTATCGGCCTGGCTCGGGTCTGGCCGGAGCTGCTTGGTCAAGCCCTCGACCAGCCGCGACTCTTCCTTTGTCCACGCGGCAAGGTCTTGCAGCGATCCACGTAGCGCTACGGGCAACCCCCAGCCAAAAGCAGACAGCGATACTGGCATTTCACCGGCCAATCGCCCCTCCTTGTCAACAAGGATAGAGGCGAGCACGACTTCTCCCTTGATGTTGGGGGGATTCACCCGGGCATCTTGGAAGCGCCGTAAGAGCTGACCGAAAGCCGGTTCTGCGGAAAGCGTGCCCAGGATGATGTGGAAATAGACTTTGAAATTGGGCTTGGAGCGCGCTGACCCGCCGTCCCATGGCAGGCCCGGACCGATCGCCACGATGTTTTGGGCGATGTTGCTGGCCAGCTCTGCTCGGCGTTTGAAGGTGGTCGGCGACAGGACTTCCAGAGCGGACCAGGAGTCCAAGATGTCGGTGGCGTGGTTGGTGAACGTGACCGGCCCAGGAGGGGGCGAGGGGTGGTGAGAGTCCGCCGGGGAGGTGAGCAGGGGTTCCCTAAGGGGCGGATGCACTTTTAGATCGCCAGGAGCGGGGCGGCGAGGAGCGCTCGGGGGTATGGGAGGGTGAGGGACGTCGGGCGAAACGGGCGGCCTGACCTTATGGGCAATCAGCGCGGCATTCACCTCATTGAGTAGCTCCTTCGCACGAGGAGTCCGGCGGAAGGACAGCTCTTCTGAAAGCATTTGGAGCGTGCTCACATCTGCCGAGGAGCATCCATAGATGTCTTCCAGTTGATCGATGGATTTGGCTAAGTGAGGGCGGCTCATTTCCGTGTTCCGTCATCCAAGATATGGCGCTAATCTAGCAATTTCCGGAGTCCAGCTCGACGCTTTGTTTGCGAGCATCCTTGGGTTGACACCCTTCATGCCCAAAGCGATGGCCTCGGGCGGGGAGAACAGTGCTGTAAGACGGTATGTGGGAGATGTTGTTGTTCGCACCCAATGAGACGAACGTGTGCTCAACTCGTGCTTGAAATTGGTCTAAGTCGTCATCTGAGGATCCTATGAAGGTATTTATCAGTTCACTTATCTCCGGTTTTGAGGGTGAAAGAGCAGCAGTCAAGCGCGCAATTGAGGTGTTTGGCCATCAGGCGATCATGGCTGAGGACTTCGGAGCCCGAGCGAGCTCACCTCAGGTTGCCTGTCTTGATGGCCTTCGAGCGGCAGACCTCGTGATCTTGATTTTGGGATCTCGATATGGGGTCAAGCAGGGTTCTGGAGTATCGGCCACACATGAGGAAGTTTTGGAGGCGCGCAACCGAAAACGTTTGCTTCTCTTCCTGGATGCAGAGGCCGAGCCCGATGCAGCCCAGTCTGATCTCATTACGGAGTTAAGTGGTTGGGAGGGAGGGCTGTATCGTGAGTCCTACAGCTCAAAGCAAGATCTCGAAGCTAAGGTGACAAAGGCCATCCATCGTCTCGAGCTCGCGCAAGCAGTAGCACCGTTGGACGCGCCAGGATTGCAGGGGCGCGTGCACCTGCTCCTGCCCGCTTTGGAGCGCGGCTACCGGCACGGAGGGACTGCTTTGCAGCTGGCGCTGGCCGCAGGCCCTGAGACCGCAGTTCTACGGCCCGCAGAGCTCGAGTCATCTCGGCTCGCAGCTGAGATGCAAAAGCAGGCTCTATTCAGCGATCATCCGCTGTTCGATCTCAGTCTCGGCGTCAAATCCCGTATTGAGGAGGACGCGTTGATGATCGAGCAAGAGGGGAAGGGATCGCAGGTCGCGTCGGTTGCACTTTGGCCCAGTGGCGATATGCGCATCACTCTACCCATACCTCCTCCTGCGGGTGGCCACGGATCTTTTGGTGTTGTGGAGGAAGATGTGGCCGAAAAGCTTTTGGGCGCTGTCGAATATGCGTCTTGGCTTCTTGGTCGTATCGATCCGACAGAGCGAATCAGTCATGTGGCATTGGCGGCCAGACTCACCGGTGAGCAAGGCGGGGAGTGGCGAACACGTGCTCAGCATGCGGCAAAAGTCGGCTCCATGTCCTTTTCTATGAGTCAGGAAAAGCACGAGGACGCTGTTGTCCTAACGCCTGCTGTCCAAGTACGGCAAGTATTGAGCATGGACGCGAAGCGTGTAGTTGAGGACTTTCTTGTTCTTCTGCGCCGGCGCTGGACAGCGTAGGATTTAGCCGAGCTGGAACATAAGGAGTTGTCCATGGTTTTTCCCGCAGAAGCGTTTGCTGATCGGATGCCCCATGAGATGTCACCGGGCAGCATCTTTCGACTAAGAGAGTCTTGGGCAGTGGTCGTGAACTACATTAGTAGCGACGATAGTCCGGCGCCAGGCTTCATCATGCTGCAAGGCGACCGAGTTGGAACGCTCTTTAGGCTGTCCGACGGCATGGCGCCTTGCATCACGCTTGCCGATCAGTTTTCTTGGTTTCCCGCAGTCAAGCCCGGAGCTATTGCAACGAGCGACGGGCTTGAAACTTCTTCCCTCACTTTGACGAAGGACGGTCCCGTGATCATGGGGAGGGATCCAGAGCGATGGGGCAGAAGGGATACGTTTGCATTCGATAGCAATGGCGTTCTACTTGGCGAAACCCCGCAAGGTGCAGTGAAGCGATTTTCAACGTGGACTGCGGAGCTTTGCCATCCATCGCGTCCCTTCGTAACAATGGGGCAACTCTTTGAAGTTGATCGGACATAAGACGCCAAACCTACTTAAGACTCCTCTTGCACAACCGTAGTGTTGAAATATGGGCAAAGCTCTATACCTAATTCCGGACACGAATGTTCTACTCCAATGCAGGTCGTTCCACGAGCTCGACTGGTCATCATTGTTGGACCGAGTCACCGAGATCACTTTGGTCCTGGTCACCCCAGTCGTCCGTGAGACCGATCGGCAAAAAGGTGGGCAGGGCCGTTTGGCAAATCGCGCTCGCAAGGTCAACAGCTGGATCGGAGATCTGTTGGACCAAGATGCTCTTGAAATCAGGCCGGCATCGCCCGGACCTGCGGTGAGGTTGATATCGGCTGATGCATTCAAGCCTGACCCCGCGTTAAGTGCTGAGCTCGACTACGCCCACCCGGATGACTCGATCGTGGGGACCGTGTCTGCTTTCCGAAAAGCGCATCCGGGTGAGGAGGTTGCTCTTCTGTCACGTGACAACGCTGTTCTCCTTGCCGCCAAACGCGTCAAGGTTCCCTTTTACAAGGTGCCCGAAGATTGGCTTTTACCTGCGGAAACGAACGAGGATCAAAAGCGGATCAAAGCGTTGGAGGGCGAGCTTGCACGTGTGATGAAAGCGGAGCCCAACTGTCTCGTCAAGGCAGTCGACGGTCCGTGGAAGTTCAAAATGCAGTGTTACGAGCCACTTCAAGAAGAACAGATTGGGAGCTTGGTAGAGGTGCTTCGGTCTAAGTTTCCCTGTGCGACCGATTTCGGTCCGAAGGATATGCCTCCGCGCCTTCCCCCCCTTGGACTCGCAGTCGCTAGCCTGCGCGAAGAGTACAGGCCGGCCAGCCAAGAGACGATTGACCACTACAGGAACGTGACGTATCCAGGTTGGCTTAAGAAGTGCGAGGAGGTATGGCGGACACTGCACTCTGAGCTCAACAACCGAGAAGCTGCGCCACGCGTTGAATTCACGCTAGGAAACAACGGGTCAAGGCCGGCGGAGGATGTAAGCGTCGACATAGCGCTCAGGGGCAAAGGCTGGATGCTATCGCTAGTTGACGTTGACGAGGAGGAGAAGACAGTGGATCTTGGCTCCGGCGCGACGCTTCGCGTGGGATCTGGGCAGCAGGGTGTGAGATTGCCACCTGCACCCAAGGCCCCGAAGGGGAGTTGGATCAAACGAACCCTGTTCCCGCATCATGCCGCGACGATGGCGAGTGTTGAGGCGACAAGGCTCTTGCGGGACTTAGAGCCTATCAGTGCCCGCTTGGGCCCTCCACCGCAGCGCGAACCCGGTACCTTTTATTGGAAGCCAGGCACTCGGCCTGCACATCCGCGTCCAAGCACGTCGCTAACCTGCTCTCAATTCCGGCATCAATCTCGCCCTGAGGAATTTGAGTTTAATGTAGTAGTGCTCGGCGAGCGGGCACCGGGCCAAGTGAAAGGGGCGCTAAGTGTCGAAGTTCATGCGGCAAACCTTGGTGCGCCGATTGTTGCGACATTTCCCATTGAGATCACGATGGTCCCCGCGGACACGTACGGTGAGGCAAAGGCGCTTCTGGAGCTTCTCCAGCCCAGGGGGCTCGGCGCCGCGACTTGAGAGCGGAGCATGCGGTCTCAATGAGAATCGGATCCCTCGATCTAGGCAGTCGGGATCGGCCCTCTGCGGAAAGCGCGATGCTGGCCTTGGATCGAAGGCCCCTTGGCCGTCTGGTGCGTATCAGGACTGATTGTATGATTGACTCATCACCCGCTGATTCACTGCGAGTTCCCCAGCGGGAGGTGCAGCGTCTCTTGGGCCGCTGCCTTCTGCGCATTCAACAGTACGAACGGTTGATCAAAGCCATCGTGGCGCACCATGAAATCTGTGGGCCCATATCGTCCCTGGATGCAATCCGGTCCGCTCGTATTGCTGATGCGTCAACAAAGAGCCTAGGGCTCTTGGTCGGGAAACTCGTAGGGTCCTATTTGGTCCATGGCTCTGGTCGAGATACCGACTTCGCTGACCCTGATTCTGGCGAGGCGGCAACGGTTCGAATGCAGCTCCGGCTTGAAATGGGCGTTGAGGACTTCGAGCGGACCCGGGCGGATCTCAAAGATCTGGTAAGGCTCCGGAACGACCTGGTCCACCACTTCATCGATCAGCACGATATTTGGACTGTGCCGGGCTGTGCGCGCGCCGAACAGGCGTTGCTCATCGCTTACTCTCGTATTGATCATCATTTCGAACAGTTGCGCAGCTGGGCTGAGCACATGGAGCAAGCACGCCACTTGGCTGCCGAGTTCGTCCAGTCTGAAGTCTTCCGCGACCTGGTGATCAACGGTATTGCCCCCGATGGCTCAGTTGAATGGCCCAGTTCAGGCATCGTTCGATTGTGGCGCAGTTGAGCTTCCTGTTCGTCTAGGAGCATCCGTGAGTGGGACGAGTCTTGTTTCATGTGAAGAATCCGAGTGGTGGCCTGCCCTGATTCCTAGCAGAGAACGTTTCGCCGTCAACCCCTGTTCCCAACATGCAACCTACTTGCTATCGCATCGCTCTGTCGTTGATGGCCTGGTTCAAAAGCTCATACCAGCGATTCATATCGCTTTCGCTGGCGAACTGGATCGTCCACACAGGATTGTCGACGTCCCGCATACTTAGTGTCAGCGTGCCTTGGCGCTTGGAGTTGTGCCAGTGCTTTTCCCAAGCACGGACATCGCTCAGCGGATAGATCTTCGTTGCCTGAGTCGTGCGGAGCTTGATCCGGAAACGGACCATAGACAGCGCCAGGGCGCTATTGCTAAAGAAGTAGGATTGGTCGAACTCCGCCGCGAAAGCTGCTTGGTCACCGCGTGACCTGAGAGTCCTGCCCACGCCTACGGCGACAAGTGCGCCGGCGCCTAGGATGAGCAAAAGGAAGAATGTGCCTACAGTCATTTGGGCTCCTCGGATGCCAGGGGGCGATTAAGGGATTAGCGGACTACTGGACCCGGCCAGTGATCTTCCAGGTGTCACCGACTTCGGTGAACGTGTAGACACCGTCCATCTGGTTCCCAAAGTCGCGGTGCATGGCTTGGACTTGGCTCGACACGGCGCAGTTGTAGCTCGGGGTGCCGTCAGCTTTGGCGCATTCCCCGCTCTGGAACTCCCAAATCTTCGCCTTGTCGTTGCTGTTGTCTTTAACGTATTGCAAGAAAGCGTTCTGCCGTTCGTCTTGAGACGGGCCGCTTCCAGAGCAAGCGACAAGGCAGGCGGTCAACACGCCAACGACGGCCACAGGGCGCTTCAACATGACGGGTCCTTTCAGTGCGATGGGGCTATGCCAGAGCCCGGGGTTGCGGCCAGGTCAAGAATACGATAAACGTAGTATACGGGCAACGTAATTTACGGCGAACGTAGCTTACGTTCATGCTTCGGGCATGAGTGCTCCCAACGCCCGCAGTGTCCGTGTCGTCTTCGCCGCTCGCTTGAAGGAGCAGCGGCAAGCTAACGGGCTCAGTCAAAAAGCCTTAGGAGTGGCGATGGGACTGCCAGAAGATGTGGCCGGGGTTCGGATCAACAGATACGAACGCGCGGTGCACGATTGCGACAGCGAGACCGCCCAGAAGCTTGCGCAGGCGCTTGGGGTGTCCGTGTCTTATCTTTACGCAGAGACTGATGAACTCGCTGAGCTGATTCAAGAGTTCACGCGCCTGCCCGCGTCGGAGCAGCGGGCGATCGTACACGAGCTTAAGAAGCGTTCTGCCAAGCGCTAGTGCGCCAGCAGGCGCTGGGCGGCCCTGGCGGCTACGCCCGAGTGAATGGGTTTTCGCGGAAGCGGCACCTGCGATCAGGCGTGCCAAGAACCATACTGGTCGTCTGTTATGCCGACCAGCAGTAGAGTGGGCTTCCGCAAACCCCGTGCGCACCCAGCGCCTCTTTGTCGGTGCCCCAGAACGCGTAAAATTGATCATTTTCTGGTCGGTAAACCAACCACTTGCCAGCTAGTTCCGCAAGGCAGAGTGCTGAAATGGTGCTGCCCAGCTCAAATCCAAGAAGCCCCGGAGCCATCACGACGGCTTTGAGCGGAAATGGGTCACGTCGATTCGAAACAATTTCACGAATCAGATCCTTGAGATACTCTTCTGGATCTTCTTCGGAACCGACGTATACATCGTCGGAAATGCGCAAGTGCCGATCCAGGATTTGATCAAAATCGATCATGGTTGTGGTCTCTCCTAGGGCGGCGCCGGCTTAGGATAGTGCAACGCCTCATGAGGCTTGTCACCGTTCGTTGGGGTGTCCATGCGCGGCCTGCAAGACCACTTTGGATGCGTAGATTACGTTGGCTTTCCACAGGGAGATGCATCGGATCAGGTGTCGAATTGCTGTTGAATGGATGCAAATATGTGCGTGACGCTTGCGGGCTGATCTTGTCTTGGCTCACCGGGGATGAGAACCAAGCTTAGAGAACGTGCCGAGCCAGTCAATTGCTTCACCCAAGTTCAAGTGCAGGCTCGCGTAGGACTTCCTGAGCAGGGTCGGGGACAGGAGTCCGTCCCATTTTTGACTTGCCATGTTCTTGGCATCAGCCAGCAGCATGTCAATGGTGGGGAGCGGTTGGGAGGCGATTTCTGCCAAGAGCTTCGCAATCTCGCCCGTGGTCTCCGACCCGCGCTTGATCTCGACCCCCAGTTTTCCTGACTGCGCCCTGAGGCCTTTGGCGTTCAGAAGGCAAGCGATGGCTTCGTTTGCATCGTCGCCGAGCCAGGTCAACAGCAGCCACTCGCTGCCCTGATTGACCAAAAGCGCGGAGTCCAACGCATGCTTCGCGTAGGTCGCGCGCCCCTCATTTAAGAAGCGTTGCGCAGTGGCGTCGAGAAAGCGCGGTTCGACCTGCCCTCGGTAGAGCGCACGCATCGTTTGGCGGATTTTGGTATGGACGCGCCCGCCGCTGCCGTTGAACAAAGGTGGTGTTCCACCCTTGGAAGGGGCGACATAGATGGTCTTATGGGCCTCATCGATCTCCTCGACGAGCCAGGTGCGCCCGCCAAACAAGATGCGTTGGCCGACTGTGAGCATCTGCGAGATGGGCAGTGTCCCAAGCGACTTGCCCCCAGCGATGATCCGGAACTCCTCATCGACGGTAAAAGCGGCGTAGAAAGAGTAGTGGTTGACGATCTTGTCGCCGACAGCGCCATGAAGCAAGAGTCCCGATCCGTCTTGGATCAGCACGTCTTGTTGGCCTAGGTGCCGAAGAAGCTCAATGAACGCGGCCGATGAGATCCCGTCGAAGGGAGCACCCTTGGCGCAGAGCATGCTGTAAGCCTGCGCTGCTTGGAGCCCACCATACTGGGCAATGGCCGACAAGAGCTGTTGAATCAACGTCGACATATGCGCCCCGTTGACGATCGGTGGCTCAAACCATTTCTCGATGAGCAAGTGCACGACCGCAATGGCGTGAACGGTATCGAGCCGGAGTCGGGTTGGGAGATCTGACTCGGCGTCGATCGTGTTCTCGACCACATATGCACGCAAAATGGCTGGCTCGCCTTCACGGCGCCCGGAACGCCCCATCCTCTGACGCAAGCTGGCGACTGAAGGCGGAACCCCGATCTGGGCGACGCTCTTCACGGCGCCAATGTCGATTCCCAACTCCAAAGTGTTGGTGCAAATGGCTGTGGCGGGCCGCTCTTTTTGTTTGAGCGCGGCCTCTGTGTCTGTCCGGATCTCCTTCGAGAGACTGCCATGATGAGGCCAGAACTCACGCGGCCGCTTGGCACCTTCGCTCAGCTCATTGAGCAGGTAAGTGTAGCGCTCAACTTCGCGCCGACTATTGGGAAAAACGAGGTTGCTGCTGCCGGCCAAGTTCGCATAGAGGTGTGCTGCGATTGTCTTGGAGGAGCTGTCTCCGCTCTGTTTTCCAGCTTGCGGGATCGGCTCCTCGAAGCCTTTGACAACAAGTTGAAGCTCAGAGCCAGTACCGGGTGCATCAACGATGGCTGCTTGGCCGTTGGCTCGCAAGAAGCAGGCGGCAGAGCTTAGATCCCCTAACGTCGCCGAAAGCCCAATGCGCGGCACTATGCGGCCAACCACAAGCTCGATGCGATGCATCAAAGATTGAAGCTGCTTGCCGCGTTCTGTGCCGATGAAGGCATGGAGCTCATCAATCACGAGGAATGAAAGAGACTTGAAGATGCCTGCAATAGCGGTGCCACGGTTGCAGAGCATTGCCTCGAGCGACTCCGGTGTGATTAACAACACCCCAAGCGGCTTCTTGAAAAATCGTTGCTTGCTCGTTGCGCCGATATCGCCGTGCCATGGCCATACCGGGATGTCCAAGTTCTCGCAGAGTCGTTCCAAGCGGCCGAACTGGTCATTGATGAGCGCTTTCAGGGGGCTGATATAGATGATCAGGCCCGGCGCTGGGCGCTCCAAGAAATGCGTCAGTGCCGGGAGGAACGCGGCCTCCGTCTTGCCGGACGCGGTGCTCGCCGCCACGATGACATCTCGATCACCTGGAAGGATGAGCGGTATGGCCATTTCCTGGACATCACGCAGCGCCTCCCATTGCTCCGCCCACAAGTAGCGCTGGATCTCTGGGTGAAGGAGGTGGAAGGCGCTGGATTGGCTCATGGGATCAGAGCTTAAACGAGCTTAGCTCGTCATCGGTCTGCACATCCAGGTCAGTGTCCCCACCGTGGTCTTCCGCAACTTCCACCGAGCCGATCAGGGACTGCCAAGTCACCCCTGGGTTTTGTTCAAGAACTGCGAGGAGGTTGATGAAGGCGGTGATGGTGGTTCGTGGAGTGCGGAAGAAGCTCTCGCCAAGGCGCTTGGAGCAGTGCGCCATAAACTGTTCGATGGCTTCGTCGGGCAGCAGATACTTTGTTTCATCGCCACTGGCGTAGACATGACGGATCTTGGTCAGCAGCACGTAGAAGTCTTCCGCCGTGAGGCTGGAGAGGCGCACAACCGGCCCGCTGAAATCGACAAGCCCGTTGCCAGCGAACGTGTTTTGCGCCAGGCGGCTTTGCAGAGCCTGATAGCTATAGACGCCGCGCCTGGTGTCCATGAGGAACTCCGGCGTCCCACCTAGGACGAACCCAAGGCCAACCGCCGTTCCTTGGAGAGAGTCATTGAGCATCCTGAGGAGCTGTTCATAGTTCGAGTTACGTGCCTGGGCGTTCGCGAGCTTGTAGAGATTGACGAGCTCATCTAGACAAACCAGAAGTCCACTAAAGCCCGCCAAGCGCACGAAACGTCCCATCAGTTTGAGCTGATCATAGACAGAGGCATCGTCAACGATAGTGCGAACCCCAAGCGCGGCTCTGGCATCTGTGCGGGTGGCGAACTCGCCTCGAAGCCAACGTATCGCATCGGATTTAAGTTGCTCGTTGCCTTCATCAAAGCCTCGGCAGTAGGCGGCAATGACATCGGCAAAGTCATAGCCGTTCACAAGCTCGGTCAATTGTTCGAGCTTGGCTCTGAGGACTTGTTCGGTCGGCACTCCTTGCGCCTTGGCATCGGCCTTTGCGGTGGAGATGAATTTCTCCACCACACCGGCCAGTGCACCTCCCTCAGGCTTCGTTCGCGTCGCGAGATTGCGCATCAGCTCGGCGTAAAGCGATCGGGCCTGTCCGCCAGAAGCGTGGAGGCGCCGGTCGGGGTTGAGGTCAGCGCTGGCCACCACCAACTTTCGTTCCATCGCAATGGCGCGAACCAAGTTGAGGAAGAAGGTTTTACCAGCGCCATATTCGCCAATGACCAATCGAAATGAGGACCCGCCATCGGCGAGGCGATCAATGTCGCTCACAAGGGTTTCCACTTCACGCGCGCGCCCGACTTGGATGAGGTGTTGTCCAGCACGAGGGACAACGCCGGCGCGAAGCGACTGGACCACGGCATCCCGGTCCTTACTGCGAATGGGGCTACTCATTGCTCAATCTTCTCGATGAATTCAGGGTTGATCTCCAAAGGGTCATCGCCTTCGGAGAAGGGTAGGTCGTAGGCGTCGAAAGAGGCGTCGTTGATTTGCTCCAACGCGCCATCAAGCATCAACTCCAAGTCCGAAGCGGTATCTTGGAGCTCTGCCCGGGTCCAAATAGGGCGCGACAACATCAGGCGAAGCAGCGCGCTGTGAGCGTCATCCAGGCCAAGCAAACCGGTTTCCGCTGGCTCTTCCTCGACCACCGTGAGGCCAGGTGGAGGAGCCACTGGGTCAGGGAGCTCTTCGGCAAAGATGTTGGCCAAGAGGGCGGAGACTTTCGCAGTGTCGCGTTGGAGTGTTGCAATCCTCTCTGGGTCAAGACGAAAACCTGTTGCATCTGGTGCGGCACTTGCTCGGCGAGCAGTAGGTGCATGCACATCGCTAAAGACGCGCTTGGGCTCAACACCTAAGGTCTTGTAGACCTTCTCTAAGAACCGCACTTCCTCCGGTGAAACCATGCCGTCAACTTGCGCCAAGTTGGCCATGGCTGCGGCGATCGCTTCCTTGGTGTTTTGACCCAACGGATCAAGCTTCTTCTTCAAAGAAGCAAGGTTAATAGGGGCGACCGACAGGAGGAGAAGATGCGCCCGGAGCCTGCGATGGTCCGCGGCACTGAGGTGGCTCCAAGCGTCAATCTCCCCAGTCAGGTGAGCGAGTTCTTCGGTGCTAAAGGCGCCATCTGATTGCGCAACCGTTGACGCCAGTTGTAGCGTCAGGAGCGCCGTCTGGTAGGCGTCAGTGTCCGCCTGGTGCGTTTGGTAGGGCAACATGGCAAAAAGCACCACGTGGTCATCGATGCCCGGTGTGCGGGCGCCTTCAAGGACATTGGGCTCGATGCCAATGTGCGCCGATTCCAGAGCCCGCGCCAGATCTCGAACCTTTTCCCGTCCGAGCGCGCCTGAAAGGCCCCCGAGACGGTCAAGCACGTCGGACAGGGGAAGTGTGATCGTCGCCTCGCCCGTGTCAGCGTGGAGCTTAGCTAGGGCTATCCGAGGTGACTCCGGCCAGATGCTTGGCGGAAGCAAGAGCAATCCGTCTAAGGTGTCTCTTGCCTCGGGCGTCTTGCCAATCAGTCGGCTAAACGCTCCGAGTTCCTGGGCGCACTGATTCACAATCGACGTAAGGGTGTTCAGTGGTGCGCGCAGTGCCGTGACATCGGGGATGTCGCCAAAGGATTTGGTGACAGGAGTCGTGCCATAGAGCCCGGGTGAGGTGGCTTGCCTGGCAAATTTCAGCTTGGTCTTGTTCTTGGTAAGGATGAGCCCTGGGCCAAAGAGTTCGCGGTACCGTTCTAAAAAGAGCCGGTCGAACTCGGTCTCACAGCGCGTTGCAGCTGTACGGATGGAGATGGCAGGATTGAGTCTTGCCCATGCAAGGGCGAGGGGCCCCGGGATGGGGGCGCGATCTACCGAACACTGACCGAGTGCTAGACGGATGGTGAAAGGTACATCGATGCTGCGCTCAAAGGAGGGCAGCGGCTGCAAGTAGAGCTTCTCTGTTGCGGCGTCGAGCTCCATCCAGTCAAGCAAGCTGTTGATGGAAACACGCAAAGACCCGTAGGCTCTGCCGTAGATCGCATCAAGCTGTCGAAGTGCCGATTTGATTGCTGGCCAGTCTTTCTTGCTGCCGACATCCGTTACCCCGTCCAGCAAAACGCGACGTTCGATGCCGTAGAAGAAGAGGTGTACACAACCGTACGAGCACTCAGGGTCAGTACGATCGGATGCCAGCCAGCTGAGGTAAGCGCGTCGTTCCATCGGCGAGAACTCGGCATAGCTAAGCCGGTCCACGACAGTTTGAACACGAAAGTTCCCCGTGGGAGCGACGGCCAAGACGGCGTTCACCAGGCTTGGGTCATTGCCCCCGTATTTCGTGGGGAGCTTCACCCCTGTATAGAACAAGCCACCCCGGATGGTGATGCCGGCAATTTCGATGCTGTCCTCAGGACCGACCCATCGGGTGGTTGCCCAACCCTCGGGCGGACGGGGCACGGTGAACTTGCGCTGCTCCTCGCTGGGCGTCGCTATCCGGTGGAGTTCGTCGTGGGCTGCACCTTGCCCCTGTGATGCCCTGGATGTTGCGGTCTCTGGTAGCGCGGCTGGGAGCGGTGGGCGCATTGGCACACTTGGAGCTCCCGTGACTGGCAGAGTTTGGCTTTTTGTCATCTCAGAAGCCGTGTGCGTCTGATGGTCCTCTTTGGGACGAGGCCGAGTGAAAGAGGGCACGATGATCAAGGGATCCTCGTTGCCGGAAGATCCAGAGCCAGCGATGGCGGACCGAGCCTGGCGCTCGGCGACAGCTTTCATCGCGACGGCAAGGTTTCCCAGAGTGTCCTTGGCCGAAGCAATGCTAGGCATCGCCTCGCGATCGGCCCTTGCCGATTGAGATTGTCTTTCAGTGACCGCATTCATCGCAGCCGCGAGGTTCCCCAAGTCGATTTTGGGCGAGGTTGTTGCGTCCGGCGCCACGTCTGGCAGGACCAGCTGCCGAGTCGATGAAGCGACGTCGCCGACAGTCCTCCCTTCGGTCGTACGCCCGCTCGCCTTTGTTCCACGCTCAATGGGGCGTGGCTCCATGTCCCCACCATCCGGGCCCGGTGGCGTGGCGACTGTTGAGGGCAGAGGTTTTCGACGCGGAGCGGTTTGCGTCAGTTCCGCTAATGTCGGCTGGTCGTCTGTGCCTGCCGCCGGGGCGGGCACCTTATTCGATTGCCAGCGAGAGTAGGCGTAAAATACGCCCCCGACCAAGGTGACGACGCCGAGCGTGATCCAAACTTCTTTCGGGACGAGTGCGATCAGGACCAAGATACCAACGATCAAAGCCCCGCCCGATTGCTTCCTCGATGCCATGTGGCCCCCTGCCTCTGGCTTTCCTTCAATCTCTATTGTATGCCTATGGCATTTGAACTCCAGGCTAGCGCTACTGGAGGACGAGCGTCACCTGGCAAAGAATCTCCAGGGGGCCGACGAGTGAAAAATGAACGGACTCCGCCGTGTTTCTCGGAGCAAGCGGGCTTGATCAGGGAGCTTAGGCAAAAGATACCTGACAATGATAGGCCGAAGGCGCTGGCCTAGACGTGCATTGGACCGAGTCGAGCCCGGGCAGGAGATTGCTGCGTGGGCCTCTCTCTTGAATACACGTAGCCAGCGCGGCAGCTGCGTCTCCTGTCTGTGCTCCGAAAGCTGCCCCCACAGAGAGATCGAGGGCCCGGCCGCCCTGAACGGCCGCTTTGATGAGCCAGGCCCCAGCGTTCTCGGCGTCCGCCGATGGATTACCTCGATCTCGCTAATAGAAGTGTGAATGTAAGGCCAGAGCTGGGGGGCGGGCAATCTCTGTTTGAGGTCCCAGGTGCCCCGCTCTTCAAGGAACTGATATCAGTGAGGCAAGGGAGCGAATGCCGGACCACACGAGTCCCCGCGCGCGATACGCTTGGTCCGGCTCCCATGTAAAATGGCCTGACCTATGCAGGCAAAGATCAGGGAACGATATATGCCAAGCGACAACCGGGTTCCCAAGCGACTTTACAAGTATCGGAGTTTCAGCAACTGGACGCTATCGATGTTGGTCGACGACAACATCTACTATGCCGATCCCCGAACCTTCAACGATCCGCTGGATGCAAAGCCGAATCTGGCTCCCGATCTAGACAATGCGGGGCTTGAAGAAATTCTGGTTCGGCTCATAGAAGGGCGCGTTCACGAGGAGATGAAATCCGCGGCCAACGCCATACGCTACAAAGGGCCAAAGACAATTAGCCACATTGCTCGGCAGAGTCTGAAAGCAGCAGAGAACCGGATTGCTAGCATTCGCTACTACTCAACGGATCCTGAGCTAAAGGGGGGCGATCCGGTTCAGCGACTTCTCGCGCTGGACATTGAGGAGGAACTTCTTCGGATTTATACGAGGGGCATAGTTTCCTTGGCGGAACGCGCGACCTGTCCGCTGATGTGGAGCCACTATGGCGACCAGCATCGAGGGATATGTCTGGGATATTCGGTTCCGGACAGTGCAGTCGATGTCAGAAAAATTCGGTACGGAGGAAGTCGGGCCGTCCTAGCGAGCGATGTCGCTGCAATGCTGGCAGGAGACGACGTTGCTAGACAAAGGGTCGATGAAGCCGTTCTGCTCCGCAAAGCCCGGCCATGGGCATATGAGCGCGAGTGGCGCTTGATCGGAAAGCAAGGCGCGCTGCCATCACCTTTGGAGCTACAAGAGGTCATCTTTGGCATGCGTTGTGATTCTGCTGTGGTGTACGCGGTCATTCAGGCACTTGCCCCGCGCAGTCGTCAGGTTCGCTTCCATGAGATTAGGGAACAGCGCAGCAAATTCGTGCTCACCAAGCGGCAGGTTGATGTTGATGAGGTTGCAAACTCTAGGCCGCATCGAAGTCGGGAGCTATTGGAGGGTCTCGATGATTTCCAAGTTCAACCCAGTCTGAGGTAGCGGGTGCTCGAATGTGATAGCTACTCCTGATGTTCTCACGATGTTTTTCATGCTTTCGCGAGCATTCTGCCCATTGAGCATTTAGGCCGCAGAGAACGGATGGCAAGGCGTCGAAACGGCGTCTCCGGGCCATTTTGGGTATTTTGGTCCTTTCGCTGGTGTTGAACGTTCTCGCAGTCCGGTGGAATGACGGTGCCAAAGAACATCGGCGCAAGCTTGATGAGGCGGCCACGCAGCAAAAACAAGCTGATATCGATCGGGATCGGGTAAATCTCGTACAGGCTGTTTCTGCTGCGGTTGAGAAAGGGCTTCGTGACGCGAAGAAGTGCTCGCCATAGCAGGCAATTGTCTGGGACAGTTGCAGCGCGCTGAGTATTGGAATGGTGGCTGAGGGGTGCGCTCATGCGGCACCTACCCTTACACGCGCTGCGCTCCGAATGGTGGCAACAGCGCCAGCAGCGCTCTGGCCGTGCCGCAGAACGGCGTTGGCGGCGAAGCTGGTCGCGACGACGACCTGATAGGGGAGCAGGCCCCAGCGCTTACCGGCGCGGGCGACGATGCGTGCGGCTGCGGCCGCGCGCTGTGCTTGGGAGTGGTTGGCGATGACGGCGCTCATGCGGTGGCGTCCTGGCTTTCGCCGCGCAGCTGCTGGGCAGCGGCGATCAGGGCGCGCGCTGCAGCGGTTGCCTCGTCGGCGGTGTAGTAGAACCGGGCGGCGCCGAAGTTCTGTACGACCTTCCCGCTGACCGTGTCAGCCTTGGCGGTGCCGGGGGTGGTTTCGGTGTTGAGTGTCAGAGTGGCCATGGTTGATCTCCTGCGCGCGGCCCCGAATCGGGTGCAATGAAAGCGCGGCCAAAGATTAGGAATTGCTAATCTTTTGGTTAATACGAGAGGCTAAATTTTTTCTGAACGGACCGGTCCATCCGTTCATGTACCACGGTGGAAGAAGGCGTGAGCTTTTGCTACAACAGATCCGTGGCCAAACAAACCTTGCCGACAATTGAAAGTAAACGTGCGCTGTAGCGGTGGTCTCTGACACTCCTCATTAGGTAGTGGCGGACCAGCCGCCGCCCCCGCGCCTCTGTCAAGAGGTGCCACTACCAATGATTAGGGCTATACCAATGGAACCACCAATTGATTTCTACGCACCATATCAACTGCCCAACGGCTCTCTTGTTTACGGCGCGGCGGCTGCAGCCTGCCGGATGAGAGACGCAGGCGGCTACAACCAGTTCGCCTACGAAATGGTGATGGCCGGTATCAAGATTGGCTACGCAAACGCGTTGCGCCGAACCCGCTAGTGCGGGTCACTCCAAGTGGGCGCGCTTTTGCGCGCCCGCTTTCTCGCGCAGGGTCTGTCCGCAGCGAGGGTTAGAAGTTCAATTTGCTATGGAATTGTTAGAACTTCCGTAACCCGGCGTGGATTAATGCCTTGCCAAGTATGCTCAAGTCGCCAACGTCTGGCCGGTAGGCCGGGAAATCGGTGTTGATGCTTACCACATACAAGCCATCGCCTCGTTTTTGCAGCATCTTGATCTGCGTCTCTCCGCCGATGTTGATCAGGTAGTAGTCGTCGCCGTCGAAGTAGTCGCAGCTTGCATCGATCCAGACGATGTCCCCGTCCTCCAGCTTGGGCCGCATCGATGGCCCGCGGCCGGTGATTATCTGTATCCGACCAGGCTGGGGCAGGTAGCCGAGCTTCCTGCGCACTTCCCATTCGGCGACCTCGATGGTTTTTACTACCTCCGGGTAGTCCTGGTTGACCATCCCTGTATCCATCCCCGCGCCCCCTTCAAACAAGTCGAAGCGAACATAGCCGGGAGGCGTCTCAATTTCTCGGATTGACGAGGACCATTCCTCTGGATCCGTGCCCGACAGCATCTGTCCTTTGCCCGTAGCCAGCCAAGCCTCGCTTACGCCCAGTGCCTTGGCCGCCGCTAAGAGATTCTCCCCTCTTAGAAACTTAGCTTTGCCACTGAACCAGCCGTTGACGCTGGGGGCAGAAATGCCGACCCGGCGGGCAAGCTCCGCTTTGGTGATTTTGGCGCGCTCGATAGCGAGCGTGAGACGTTCGGCGAGGGTGGTCATTAGGAAAGGCTAACCGCGAATGAGTTAGGACTTGCTATTGTAACCGACAGCCGCCCATTGAAGACGCCCAAGCCGCTTGAGCGACGGCCCCCAAAGTGCCCCCTATGCCGAGGCCAACTGGCGCCCCCGCCGAGTCGCACCAGGCGAATGCCCCATCACGCGCTTGTAAGCCCGACTGAAAGCAGCCTGCGACGCGTACCCAAGACGCTCTGCCACCACCTCGATGGGTAAGCTCTGCTGGCTCAGCCACTGACTCGCCAATTGCATTCGCAGCTCAGTCACGTATCGCAGAGGCGCGGTCCCAATCACGGTCTGGAACCGGTCCGCAAAGACAGAACGTGAGATGTTCGACTCTGCAGCCAGTGCTTCGACGGTCCAGTCACGCCCAGGGTCTCTGTGCAGCGCAAGCAACGACAGCGACAGACGAGGGTCGCGCATCGCCATGACCAGTCCCGATGCTCCATCGCAACCGCGCTCAACCCAGTCACGCACGATCATCGCGGCGACTGCATCCGCCAGCCGGGCGAGTATGCCCGCATAGCCAATGCGTCCGGAGCACACCTCGCGCTTCATCGCGTCGACCATCGGCAACAGTCCAGGAAACGCAGTGGCGTTGCCATCAGCCAACATCACGGCCGGCATCAACTTGCTCAGCCCTTGCATGCCACCCAGATCGAACACCATGCACCCGTGGAACAGCACTGCGCTTGGCACGGCATGTGTGCTCGGGCATGTGTCTATCCCGCTCACTGCCTCACCCAGTGGGGCTGCGACTATCGTTTCCAGGCACTGGACGGGGTGGTCCTCGTCCGACAGCAACGCGTGGCCTTCTCCGCGGGGAAGAAGCACGACATCCCCGGCAGAGAGGAGGTGTTGGCTGCCGTCCGCGCCACGAAGGATCGCACTGCCCACTGCCAGGTAATGGAAGTAGGCATGGCCTGGCTTCGGCGGAAATCCAAGCCCAAAGGTCGGCCCGGTCTGGATGCGTCGGTACTGGACGCCATGCAGCCGCATGCCGGTCAGCAACTCGCTGATCAGGTCGGTGGGCTGGCGTGGAACCTGGCTCATTGCGACGGTCCGGGGTTTCGATCAAAAATACAGGCTGGACAATCATAGATCATCCTGATCTGCCCCCCTAGACTCTCGGCTGCACGAACGCACTGGGATCTTTGATGAGCAATAACGTAGTTGACGCCACGAACGCGCCTGATTCTGTGGACAGGGGCAGCGGAGAGCCGTCTTCATCGGCATGGGTGGCGGTGTTTTCGTTGGCCATGGGGGTCTTTGGGCTGCTCACGGCGGAATATCTGCCTGCCAGCCTGTTGACGCCGATGGCGGCGGACTTGGGGGTATCGGAGGCGCTGGCCGGTCAAGCAGTTACCGTCACCGCTGTCGTGGCCCTGTTCGCCGGCCTGCTTGTGCCACGGCTGACCCGTTCGATCGATAGGCGCCTGGTGCTGCTGAGTTTCACGGGTCTGATGATCCTCTCCAATGCCTTGGTGGCGTTGTCGTCCAGCATGGGCGTTCTCCTGGTGATGCGCGTCCTTCTGGGCATTGCGCTGGGCGGCTTCTGGAGCATGGCAGCGGCCGTAGCCATGCGGTTGGTGCCGGCACAACGCGTGCCTCGCGCGCTCTCCATCATCTTCAGCGGGATTGCGGTCGGCACGGTGGTGTCGGTTCCTTTGGGGAGCTACCTGGGAGGATTGCTGGGCTGGCGCAGCGCCTTCTGGGCCGCGACGGCGGTAGGCGGACTCACCTTTGCGTTCCAGTGGGTCACGCTGCCCCGAATGGCGCCGCGCAAGGCGGCGCTCCCAGAGTTGGTGGTGGGCTTGTTGCGCCGGCCAGGCATTGCAGTCGGAATGCTGGGCTGCGTTCTGGCGCACACCGGTCAGTACTCGCTCTTTACTTACATCCGCCCAACGTTGGAGAGCCTGGGGCAGATGAGCGCTGATGGCCTGGCGCTGATTCTGCTCGGCTTCGGTGTGGCGAACTTTGTCGGCACCCTCCTGGCCGGCTGGCTCATGGAGCGCAGCTTGAAAGTCACGTTGGTGATCATGCCCGCTTTGGTCGGCGTCGCCGCGCTAGGCATGGTGCTGTTGCCGGTGGGCGTTGGCGGGCTTTCGATCCTGGTCGCGCTGTGGGGCCTGGCCTTCGGTGGCGTGCCCGTTGCCTGGTCGAGCTGGGTTGCGCGTGCGGTACCCGATCAGGCCGAGAGTGCCGGCGGGATGGTGGTCGCTGCAGTGCAGTCCTCCATCGCAGCGGGCGCCGCCTTGGGCGGCTTGGTGTTCGGGATGGGAGGCATCGTTGCCGTCCTCACCGTTGCCGCCGCAGTAATGCTGCTCGCCAGCCTGCTCATCGCGTTGAGGGTCAGGGTGACCCCGCCGACGTCATCGGCAGGTCCGGCGTTTCATATTTAGCCGACAGCCGACCACTTCCGCTAGAGTGTCGCACCCCGTTGAACTGGCGCTTGCACCCGAGCATGCGCTTAGAGGATGTCGTTGTTGATGGTGTTGAAAGGTCTGGTGGTGTTGCTTTTGGTTGTTGCTTCAGTTCCTGGTGCGGCAGCAGAGCTGGTCGGCCGCGCGACGGTCACGGACGGGGACACGCTCACCGTGGCGAAGCAGCGCATCCGCCTGTGGGGCATCGATGCGCCGGAAAGTGCCCAGCAATGCACCGCCAACGACGGACGTGCTTGGCCCTGTGGCCGACGGTCCGCTGCTGCGCTGGACGGCTATGTGCTGGACAAGACCGTTCGTTGCCAGCCCAAGGACTCGGATCGCTACGGCCGGGTGGTGGCGGAGTGCTTTGTTCAAGGACAGTCGATCAATCGGCAGATGGTGCGCGCCGGTTGGGCGGTCGCGTATCGCCAGTACGCGACGGCATTCATCACAGACGAAGCCGACGCGCGCCAGCACCAGCGGAATCTCTGGCAGGGGCCGTTCCAGATGCCAGCTGACTATCGTCGCAGCAGGCGTGAGCAGACGGCACGACAATCCCCGGTGGCTTCGCCGCCGGCGCCGGGAGGATGTCGCATCAAGGGCAACATCTCCCGCGAAGGCAGGAGGATCTACCACGTGCCAGGCCAGCGGGACTACGAACGCACGAGCATCGACCTGAGCCGCGGCGAGCGCATGTTCTGCAGCCCTGCGGATGCACTACGAGCGGGGTGGCAGCCGGCGAAGCGATGAGCCTCTCAAGCCATCCCATACAGGCGTTTACGCAGCAAGCCAGACGCCCACGCAATCGCCATCGCAGGTAACGCCAGCACCAGCGCATACACCAGTCCGGCCAGCAACAACGGGCCAACGCCCGACATCACGGCCACCACTGGCACCTGCAGCACCATGAGCAACAGTCCCCATAGCCATGCCTTCCGGGGAAAACAGGCACCCAGCACTGCGGCAATGCCCAGTGCGATGGGATAGACGACGGTCCAGAACGCAGGCGCATCCCAAGGCTCGCCGCCGGGTGTCCGCCAGGCCACCAGCACCCAGAACACCACGCCGACCTTCAGCGTGACAGCCGTTGCTGCAATGGAATTTCCGGTCATCTGCATCGTTGGGCTCCCGCACGAAGATGCAGGATGCCATTGTCGCGTTGACGGTGCGTGAGTCATTCAGATCGAGCGCAAGGCCTTACTCGTGATGCCCCTGACGAAGTGCCTCTGCATGCTCGAACAGCGCCTTGAGAATGGCGAAATAGGCCTTCTCGGTCTCAGCTCCAGACGTATTGGTGAAGAAGACAATGCCCGTGCGCAGATCAGGGGTGGCGAGCATCTCTGTCTTCAATCCGGGATCGCTTCCGCCGTGCCCAACATACTTGGTGTTGAACTTGGTCTGCCAGAACAGCCCGGAGTTCTTCTCGGCAATATCGACGTTCAGAGGCTTGGATGCGGCCGTAAACTGAAGGCGCAGCATCTCATCCGCCGACGGCTGTCGAAGTACCTGGCCACCGGGTCCCTTGCCGCGGTCAAGCAGTGCAATGAAGAACCTGGACAGATCCTCGACCGACGTGTGCACGCCACCATCGGGCCAGGTCGTGACGCCATACGGTTGAATGGCGACCGCAAGGCCGTCCTGGGCAATGTAAAGCGTGGCGTCCGGGGCGGTGCTGTCCGGGCGAAGGCGCCAATGCGTGCTGTTCATGCCGAGTGGCTTGAAGATACGGCGTTCGGTGTAGGTGTCCAAAGACTGGCCGGTCGTGCGCTCGACGATGTAACCCGCCAGCCCTGCGCCGATGTTGGAATAATCGCGCTCGGTTCCCGGGGCAGCCGGCAGGTAGCTGGCCGGGGAATAGTCGGCTCCTCCCGGTGCCAGGTATCCCTGAAGGAATTGCGCTAACGGCTCAGGTGAGTTTCGCCCGAAGTGATAACGCGCAGCATAGATCGGCCAGCGATCCGTGATGCTCGAGGTATGGGTTGCGATCTGCCGCAGTGTGATGGGCTGGGCGGGGTGGTTGGGGTTTCTGACCGGGAAGGAAAGATAGGTGTTGATGTCCGCGTCGATGGAGAGCTTTCCCTCCTCTTGCGCAAGCATCATGGCGGCTCCCACGAACGTCTTGCTGATGGACGCGACGTTCATCACCGTATCGGTGGTGAATGCTCGGCCGCTTTCGCGATCCGCCAACCCATACCCGCCCCGCCAGACGACCTTGCCATCAACGATGATCGCAGCCGCAACGCCAACCAATCCCCCTTCCGTCATTTCGCGGCGGATTCGGTCATCAATGGAGGCGATGCTCTGCGCCTTTACGGGCGCTGCGGAAGCGGCCGCGGCAATGGTCGGCGGTGCAAGAACGCCAAGAATCAGCGAAAGCACGATGGCGGGGGCACAGCATGTACGGGTCACGGCCGGCTCCTTTGTCTGAGGTCAAATCCTGGGCCCAGGGCTGCGCCTTGGCAGGTGCCGTAAGTAACACCCGCTAGATTGTATGGCCTTTTGACCGGACAGGCTGTCCACGCACCCTCCGTGATGCAGCCGCTCGCCGGCAGGCGCATGATGCCTGTTCAAGCCATCCCCCGAACCGATACCTGGAACTCCCATGCCGATACGTGCGACTGAAAACGAGACATACGACGTCGCCATCATCGGCGGCAGCTACGCGGGCATGTCCGCGGCGCTGCAACTGGTCCGTGCCCGGCGAAGGGTAGTGATCATCGACGCCGGGCAACCGCGCAACCGCAATGCGAAGGTGGCCCATGGCTTTCTGGGGCGGGAGGGGCTGGCGCCGGCGGACATCGCCTCCCAGGCCCGCGACGAACTGCTGCGCTACCCCACGCTGACGTGGTTGGCCGGCAAGGCCCTGCGGGGCGCGGCGGTCGAAGGCAGCGGGGCCTTCCAGATCAACACGGAGGAGGGGCAGACGGTTCGGGCTGATCGACTGATCCTGGCGCACGGCGTGAGCGACGATCTGCCCGAAATCGAGGGCATCGGTGAGCGTTGGGGCCGAAGTGTCTTCCACTGCCCGTACTGCCATGGCTATGAAGTGTTCGAAGGGCGGATCGGCGTCATCGGGTGCGCCAAGGATGGCGGCGCAGCGCAGGCGCTGCTGCTGAGCGACTGGGGTCAGATCACGCTCTTCTGCAGCCAAGCGTCGGCGCAGATCGATGCGGCGCAGCGTGTCCGGCTGGAAGAGAGCGGGGTAGTGATCGAATCGACCCACGTGCATGCCGTGGAAGACACCTCGACCGTCGTGCTGGCCGATGGACGCCGCGTGGGCGTAGATGCGCTGTTCATTTCTCCGAACTCCCGGCTGTCCAGTGACCTGGCCGAGCAACTCGGTTGCGAGTTGAAGGATGGCGGATGCATCACGACCGATTCCGCCAAGCAGACAACCGTGCCGGGTGTGTTTGCCTGCGGCGATGCCGCGCGAATAGCCGGGAGCATCGCATTGGCCGTCGGTGAGGGCGCGCTGGCTGGCGTAGCAGTACACCACTCGTTGATGGGGCTGCTTGAGTAGACGATTGCTGCCCCAATGACGCCCCAGAGCTTGCCGCCTTCCTGCCGCTCTCTGCCCTGAACGGGTCAGAGAGCCGCGGGATCAAGCATCAACGGCGTGCGTCGTCGCGCGCCTTGCCTACGTCGCTTTGGACTTCGCCAACACCCTTCTGGATCTTGCCTTCCACTTCTTTCGTCTTGTCGCCGGTGACCTTGCCGACGACTTCCTTTACGGTGCCTTTGACCTGGTTCTTGGCGCCTTCAGTGCGATTCTTGTCCATGGTTGACTCCACGATTGGTTAGAGAGAGCGCCCGTGTTGCCGGGCATCTCCACCCTGCCGCGAGCGCAGTGGCGCGAAGGTGAAATTCGCTGGGACCGCGGAATCTGTTCAAGCGCGGGAAAGGTTGATGCTCACATGCGCTGCACGTCACTCATCTGCATCGCGCTCGTCCCATCCATCACCATCCCATTGCTGCGGTTCGGCGATGGCTGCGGCGGCGTCCGGATCGACAGGCTCCAACAGCGTGTAATCGTCGCGCGAAGGATCACGGAATGCGCGGCTGACCGGATAGGCCTCCAGCGCCGGGGTGGATGTGCGGGCATGCAATGCCGCAGGTGTCTTGAAGGCGCCACTCAACCACTCCAGTGCGGTGGCTGGCGCGATGAATATCGGTCCGTCCGGTGTAAGTGGGGAGGGGATCGCGTTGTTCTGTCCGGTCAACACCGTAAAGCTGTCCAGCTGCTGGCCATCTTCGTTTTCCCAGTGCTCCCACAGCCCCGCTGCGAGCAGGGCCAGGCCGTCCTTGCGCTGCACGAACAGTGGCCAGGGTGGCCGGCGCTCCCTGTCCCATTTGTAGTAGCCGGTGATGGGCAGCACGCAGGGGCGCTGCGCCCATGCCTGCGCGAAGATCCTGCTTCGCGGCGCGCGATCAAGGCGCGCGGTGACCGTCGTGTACGGGGTGGCGGGTTCCTTCGACCAGCGTGGCACCAAGCCCCACACCATGTCCGCCACCACGATCGTCCCATCGTGGTCACGCGCGATCAGCGCGGCGACGCCGCCTTTGGCGATGTTGTAGTGGTCTGGCGCGGTCGCCAGAGCGCGGGCAAGCGCTCTCGGGAGTCCCTCAGGAAGCGACTCTGTGTCAGCAATGGCTTGTGCAAAACGGCGCATGGCGTTGGCTCATGGCCCCGGATTCCGGGGCCGCTTCGCTCAGAGCAGGGCGACGCTGGAAGTCTGCGGCGCCATGTCGTTGCAGGCATCCAGCCGTGCGTGGCTGATCGCCTGGTGCGAGCCACAGTGATGGCAGCGGAACAGCGCGCCGCCGGGCAGGTGGATCAGGCTGGCATCGGCCGAGGAGGTGGTGCCGCAGGGGCCACATTCGACGGTCAGCGCGATGATGCGTTCGACCGCGCCTGCGTAGGAGTAGGCGGCCTCGAAGGCATGGACAACGAAGGGACGTGCATGGGGCATCGTTGGTCCTGAGGGAGTGGGGTGGAGTGAGCATCCACCGGCGGCTGTGATGGTGTCGTGCTGGTGTTCGTGCGTTTCAGCTTGGAGAGTGGGGATCCCCCAACGCCGCCTTGCGCGCCTGGAACACCTCCGGCGTCTGCGGCTTCACGAACAGTGCCACCAGTTCCGGATACTCCGCTTTCACCGCCTTTTCGATACGCGTGATGCACGCCTCGATCTGCGGCGTCGTCCGATCATCCTCGAACTCCGCGCTCAGCATCGCGACCACCTGGTCCGGGCCCATCTGCATGGTGGTCACACCATTGGCGCGGCGCAGATCGGCATCCCCGGTGGCCACGGCGAGGATGCGCTTGGCCACGCTGGGGTGCGCAGGCTCGCCCACCAGCAGGCCCTTGGTTTCGCGTGCCAGCAGGAAGGCGGTGACGGCCAGCACGCCGGCAATGCACAGCGAGGCCACGCCATCCAGGATCGGCATGTCCAGCAGTTGCGCGGCCAGCAGGCCGATCAGTGCGAAGCCCAGGCCGAGCAGGGCCGCGCTGTCCTCCAGCAACACCGTGAAGGTGGACGGATCCTTGCTGCGGCGGAAGGCCTCGAAGTAACCCATCGCGCCTTTGGTGGCGCGGAACTCGCGCAGCGCGATCCACCAGGAGGTGCCCTCGAACACGAGGGAAACGCCCAGCACGACGTAGCTGATCAGGTGGTTGGTGGCTGGCTCCGGGTTGCGGATGTGCTGGATGCCTTCATAGGCCGAAACGCCCGCACCCGCGGCAAACACCAGCAGCGCGACGATGAAGCTCCAGAAGTACAGCTCACGCCCGTAGCCGAACGGATGGGTGGTATCGGGTTTCTGCTCGGCCCGCCGCAGGCCGTACAACAGCAGCAGCTCGTTGATGGTGTCCACCAGCGAGTGGACGCCTTCGCTGAGCATCGCTGAGCTGCCCGAGATGCCGGCGGCGATGAACTTGGCGATGGCGATGGCCAGGTTGCCGGCGAGGGCGGCGTAGATGACGAGACGGGAGCCGGTTGGCTTGGCCATGGCGGAGCGCAGGGGAGGGGGAGAAGCGCATCATCCTCAACCGGCTGTCCGGGCCGCGTGCAGGCCGTGGCCGCACGGGCATCGGCGCGGGGATTCCACCGGCCACCGCGTTGACGCAGAATTGCAGGCGGTGGCGTAGATTGCTCCTCCGTTACGGTCGGCCGCCCGCTGCCCGCCGCTACGTCCCGCGCTCTGCAATGCCTTCCGTTCAAGGTCTGGTGCCCCGATGATGTCTGTCCGTCCCTTCTCTGTCGCGCCGGTGCGCGGTGCGCGCATACCGCCGATGCCGTGGGGGTCTGCGTGAGCGGACGGGAAGGGCGTTTTCCGGGCGGCACCGGTCCGCTGGCCGAGCAGGTGCGGGCATTTGATTGGCAGGCCACGCCCGTAGGGCCAATCGAAACCTGGCCCGGGGCGCTTCGCAACGCCATCAACCTGATCCTGGCCTCGCCCGAGAGCATGTATGTGGTCTGGGGCGAGGATCTGACGTTCTTCTTCAACGACGCCTACAGCCCGATTCTGGGGCCTCGATTGGAGGGAGCGCTGGGCGCCCCGCTGAGGCAGCTGTGGGCTGATGCCTGGGATGCGGTGCGAGTCCCGATCGAGGCGGCATTTGCGGGCAGCGCGTCGCGCTACGAGAACCTGCCCATTTCCATGAGCCGCCGCGGTGAGCCGGAAGATACCTGGTGGACCTTTTCCTTCTCGCCGATCTATCTGGACGACGGCAGCGTAGGCGGTGCGTTCTGCGTGACCAACGAGGTCACCGACATCATCGTGGCCCAGCAGCGCCTGGCCCGTGAGAACGAGCGTCTCATCGCACTGTTCGACAAGTCGCCGATGTTCATGGCGTTCCTGAGTGGGCCTGAGCATCGCGTGGAGCTGGCCAATCCCGGTTACGAGCGGCTGGTAGGCAACCGCCACGTGCTTGGCAAATCGATTCGCGAGGCGCTGCCGGAGATCGTCGAGCAGGGCTTTCTGCCGATCCTGGATGAGGTGTATCGCACCGGCAAGCCGTACATCGGCAACGAAGTGGTGTACGACGCGCCCTTCCCATCCGATCCGTCGTCGGCCAGGCGCATGCTGGACATCGTGTTCCAGCCGGTGGCCGGCGAGGATGGCAGCACCGCCGGTGTCTTCGTGCAGGGCCTGGACGTCACCTCGCACATCGAGCTGCAGCGCTCGATGCGGCGGGTGGAGGCGCGCAATCGCCAGATCATCGACAGTGCCAAGGACTACGCGATCGTGGCCTCCGATCTGGAGGGCAGGGTGACCCTCTGGAACGCGGGTGCCGAGCACATCTTCGGTTGGACCGAAGCCGAGATGCTGGGCCAGAACGTCGAGGTGATCTATACACCGGAGGACATCCAGGCCGGGCGTCTCCATCACAATCGCGTCGTCTCGATCGAATCGGGCGGTGTCAGCGGCGAGCGTTGGTTGATGCGCCGGTCCGGGGAGCGTTTCTGGGCCAATGGCGCGATGACCGTGCTGCGCGGCGAAGATGGCGCAGTGCTGGGTTTCGTCAAGGTGTTGGGCGACCGCACCGAGGAACAACGGGCCAGTGCCGCGCTGGTACACAGCGAGCGCCGCCTGGGCGCGCTGGTGAGTGCGTCCTCCGAGTCGCTGTATGCGGTCACCGCCGACTGGCGTGAGATGCGGCAGATCCTGGCCACGGGCGAGGAGCCGGCCAGTGAAGGTTTCCCGGCGATCACCGATTGGCGGGACAAATATGTCCATCCGGATGACATGCGCCTGCTGGAGCAGGCAATCGCACGTGCGATGGAGCATCGTCAGCCGCTGGAACTGGAACACCGCACGTTGCGCGCGGACGGCAGCGTGGGCTGGGTGCAGATGCGGGCGGTACCTTTGCTGGATGCTGCGGGCGATGTAACCGAGTGGTTCGGCACCGCCGCCGATGTGACCGAGCGTCGCCTGGCCGAGGAACAACTGCGTGAGCTGACCTTGACCCTGGAAGAGCGCGTGCAGGCCCGCAGCGCCGAGCTGCAGGTGGCCGAGGAGCGGTTGCGGCAGAGCCAGAAGATGGAGGCGGTCGGCCAGTTGACCGGCGGCCTGGCGCATGACTTCAACAATCTGCTGACCGCCATCTCGGTGGGCCTGGAACTGCTGGAGCTGCGTATCGATCAGCGGCGTTATGACGATGTGGGGCGCTACCTGGAGATGGCGCAGTCCAGTGCCTTGCGCGCCACCGCGCTCACCCAGCGTCTGCTGGCCTTCTCACGCCGGCAGACGCTGGCGCCGACGGCGGTGGTGGCAGATGCGATGGTGCGCGGCATGCTGGATATCATTTCCCGAACGCTGGGGCCCTCGATCTCGATCTCCACGCAGTTGGATTCCGATCCCTGGGCGGTGCTGGTCGATGTGCCACAGATGGAGAATGCGTTGTTGAACCTGTGCATCAACGCGCGTGATGCGATGCCTGACGGCGGGCCGCTCATCATCAGTACTGCGAACGTCACGGTGCGGGGGGCGGCAGCGGCAGCGCTGGATACACCGCCGGGTGACTACATCCGCCTGGCAGTGAAAGATGCCGGTACGGGAATGGACGCGGCGGTTATCGAAAAGGTGTTCGAGCCGTTCTTCACCACCAAGCCGATCGGCCAGGGCACCGGGTTGGGGTTGTCGATGATCTACGGGTTCACCCGGCAATCCGGCGGGCAGGTGCGGATCGATTCGCAGGTCGGGCAGGGCACGACCGTGGAGCTGTATCTGCCGCGGTTCCTTGGTGAAGCGGTGGATGAGACGGCAGAGGAACGCACACAGGATATGAATTCAGGAATGTCGCCGAGCGTCGGGACGATTCTGGTCGTCGAGGACGAGGAGGCGATCCGCGCGCTGCTGACCGAGGTGCTGGGTGGGGCCGGGTATCGGGTCCTGCAGGCACCGGAGGGCGGGCAGGCGATCGAGGTACTGCGCTCGGAGGAGACCATCGATCTGCTGATCACCGATGTCGGTCTGACAGGTGGGTTGAACGGTCGTCAGGTCGCTGATGCCGGGCGTCAGGTTCGCCCGGGGCTGCCCGTGTTGTTCATTACCGGCTATGCGGCGTCGGCGGCCGTAGGCGCGGGGCAGTTGGAGGAGGGTATGGAGGTGCTCACCAAGCCGTTCACCACTACCGAACTGGAGCGCAGGGCGCGTGCATTGCTGTCTGCTGCCGGCGCAGAACGCATTCCGGGCGCCTAGACGAGCGCCCGCACGGTACTGAGCAATTGGCTGAGCGTGAACGGCTTGCGCAGCAGCTTGATGCCGCAGGCCAGGAAGTCGGGGCGGGCACCAGCCTGACCGGCGTAGCCGGTGACCAGCAGGATCGGCATGGCCGGGTGGAGCGTGGTGGCGAGCGTGGCCAGGTCGCGGCCATCCATGCCGGGGAGCCCGACATCGGAGACGAGCAGATCGAACGGTCCTTGCTTCAGACACCCCAGCGCCGTTTCGGCATCGCCAACATCCAGGACATCAAAGCCGTCGTCGTTGAGGATGTCCTTGGTCATCTCCCGGATGGGTGCATCGTCTTCGACCAGAAGCACGCGGCATCGCGGGTGGTCTGTCACAACGGTCATCGCGGTCAAGCGTCCTCGTGGCATGCAGTGGTCTGCGTGGAGGTCCACCTTAGCGCCCGCGCCTGTTAGCCCGCCGTGCACCGCGCGGCAGATCGGCGTCATGAGTCCCAGGAAGCTGCCCCCGTCGGCAGCTCCCACACACTGCTCAATTCAGCGCATTGCCCGAAGGGGCGCCGCCATCCTCGCGAAGCGCGCCGAGGATCGAGCGTGCCAGGTCGGTACGGGTAAAGGGTTTAGGCAGGATGGCGATGTTCCGGCCGACCGCGCCACTGGCCTCGATATCGCGGGGATAGCCCGAGGTGAACAGCACCCGGAGGCCGGGCTGTTGGCCCAGTGCCTGCTTGGCCAGCGCCCAGCCGGACATGCCCGGCATCACGATATCCGAGAACAGCAGGTCCACCTCGGCTTCCGGGCGTTCGAGCAGGCGCAGTGCGGAGGGGCCATCGTGGGCCTCCAATACGCGGTAGCCGAGCTGGCGCAGCGTCTCTACGGTGTAGGCACGCACGTCGTCGTTGTCCTCGGCCACCAGAACGGTCGTCTCGTCCTGCGCCTCGTAGGCGTTCAGCGCCTGCTCGTCGGCGAGGCGCTCGCTGGGCAGCGCCGCGGCCGAGCGCGGGAACAGCAGGGTGATCGTGGTGCCGGCGCCCTCGGTCGAATCCAGCAGCACATGGCCGCCGGACTGCTTGGCAAAGCCGTATACCATCGACAACCCCAGCCCGGTACCGCGGCCGACTTCCTTGGTGGTGAAGAACGGCTCGAACACCCGTGTCATCACCTCGGCCGACATGCCTTGGCCGGAGTCGCGGACCCGGACCATGGCGTACTGGCCGGCGGGCACGTCCGGATGCTGCGCGGCGTAATCCTCGTCCAGATGGATATTGTCGACCTCGATGGTGAGGCGGCCGCCCTCGGGCATCGCATCGCGTGCATTGACCGCCAGGTTGAGGACGGAGGCCTCCAGCTGGCTGGGGTCGATCTCCACGCACCAGATATCCGGGCTGTACACCATCTCGATCTGCACCAGCTCGCCCAACGAGCGCTGCAGCATGTCCTGCATGCCACGCAGCTGCTCGTTGAGATCCACCGGCATGTTCTTCAGCGGCTGCCGGCGCGAAAACGCCAGCAGGCGCTGGGTGACGTTGGCCGCGCGCATCACGCCCTTCATCGCATTGTCCAGCGAGCGCGACGAATTGCCGGCCGTGTCGCCCAGCCGGTCGGTCAACATCTTGGCGTACTCGATGTTGCCGGCGATGACGGTCAGGATGTTGTTGAAGTCGTGCGCGATGCCGCCGGTCAGCTGGCCGACCGCCTCGATCTTCTGGCTCTGCCGCAGCGCCTCTTCGGCCTGGCGACGGGCCGTGGTTTCCACCGCTTCAGACACCACGGCGGTGATCTGGCCGTTGTGATCGAGCAATGGCCGGAAGGAAAACTCGAAGGCGCGTTTGCCGGTCGGCAGGCGCAGTTCGAGCTCATGCCGGGAGGCAGTGCCCGCCGCCGCCTGATCAACGGCCGCGCAGACGACCTGGGGTATGCCGGGGGTATCGGCGAACCACGCCGACTCGCAGTACACGGTGTCACGGACGTCCTCCTTGTCGGCCAGGATGGCAGCCAAAGAGGCGGAGTTGGTGTCGATGATGCGCCCGTCCAGACTGAGCAGATTCTGGTGCTGGAAGCTGGACTCGAACAGGGCTTGCAGGCGGCTCTCGCTGCGATGCAGTTCGGCGGTGCGCTCACCCACCTGGCGCTCGAGCGAGGCATTGCTGGCGGTCAACAGCGACTGCGCCAGTTTGAGCTCGCTGATATCGCGTGCCATGGCGTAATACCCCAGCACCGACCCATCCGGCGCCAGCTCGGGGACGCAGTCGATCTGGGCGTGGCGTGACTCGCCAATGCTGCGACGGGACAGCATTTCGAAGCTGACTTTCTCCCCGCCCAGGACGCGCTCCAGGTGACGCTGCACCTCGGTGAAGCTTTCCTCGCCGATGATTTCGCGGGTATGCCTGCCGACCAGGCTGTCCGGCGTGAGGCCATGCCATTCCACGTAGGCATTGTTGGCAAAGCGGAAGCGGTGGTCGTGCCCGAAGTAGGCGATCAGCGCGGGCAATGAATCGGTGATCAGCCGCAGCCGCTGGTGGCTGTCGTGCAGCTCGGCCTCCACGCGCTGCAGGCGGCGGCGCTCGTCAGCTTCATGGATGGCCCGGACCACGGCATCGGGCAGGCGCTGCAGACGCGACTTGACCACGTAGTCGCGGGCACCGCGCTTGAGGGCTTTGACGGCAAGCTCTTCGCTGAGCGTGCCGGAAACGAAAATGAAGGGAATCTCGGGGGCCAACTCGCTGGCCAGGGCGAGCGCGGCATCGCCGTCGAACCCGGGCAGCACGTGATCGGCCAGGATCACATCGAAGCCGCCAGCGTCCAGCGCCTGGACCAGGCCATCGTGGGACCAGGTCCGTTCGAAGGTGAAGGGCAGGCCGGCGCGTCGCAGCTGGGCCGTGATCAGCTCGGCATCCAGCGCACTGTCTTCGACCATCAGAATCCTGATGGTCTTTGTTGTGGCAGCCTCAGCCATCTTGTCTACTCTTCCCGCCAAACAGAGTGCCGTGGGGCGGCGGCTGGTTGGTGATGCCCCAGAACATGCCCAAGCCCTGGATGGCCTCGAGGAACTCCTTGAAGTCCACCGGCTTGACCACGAACGCGTTGACACCGAGCTCATAGCTGCGGATCAGGTCCTGCTCTTCGCGTGAGGAGGTCAGCATCACCACCGGGGTGCTGCTCAGCGCGCGGTCGGTGCGGATTTCCTTGAGCACTTCCAGGCCATTGAGCTTGGGCAGCTTCAGATCCAGCAGCACGACCACGGGCCCGCCGTGCATGGCGCCTTCATAACGACCCTGGCAGCGGAGATACTCCAGCGCTTCCACGCCGTCGCGCACATGGGTCACATCATTGAGCAGCTGGCAGCGTGCAAGCGCTGCCATGGTCAATTCTGCGTCATTCGGGTTGTCTTCTACGAGCAGGATCGGTCGCAGATCTCTCATAGGTGGTCTCCAGTAACAAAGGGGATGGTGAAATAGAAGGTCGCGCCGGCGCCAACCTGGCCTTCGGCCCAGGTCCGGCCGCCATGGCGGGTGATGATGCGGTGCACGTTGGCCAGGCCGATGCCGGTGCCTTCGTACTCATCGACGTGATGCAGCCGCTGGAACACGCCGAACAGCTTGTCCACATAGCGCATGTCGAAACCGCAGCCGTTGTCTTTCACGAAGAAGATGTCCTCCGTGTCGATGCGTTCGTGCCCGATCTGGATGCGCGGCTCGGCCGTGTCCCGGGTGAACTTGATCGCGTTGGCCAGCAGGTTCTGCCAGACCAGCCGCAGCATGCCGGGGTCGGCCAGCACCCTGGGCAGGCCCGCGATCTGCCAGTCGATGGCGCGGCCGGTGTATTCCATGTCGAGCTTGTGGCGCACGTCATCCACCAGGGCGGTCATGTCCATCGCGATCTGGCCCATCGTCGAGCGGCCCATCTGCGAGAAGCTGAGCAGGTCATCCACCAGCGTTCCCGCTGATTTTGCCGACTCCACGATGGTCTCGAGGAATCTCTTTTCTGAATCGTTCAACCTCTCGCCGGCCGAGGACCACAACAGCTCCGAGTAGCCCACGATGTGGCGGAAGGGCGCACGCAGGTCATGGCTCACCGAATAGGAAAACGCTTCGAGCTCCTTGTTGCTGCGCAGCAGCTGTTCGTTCAACGCGGCCATTTCTTCGGCCTTGCGCAGCACGATGTCCACGATCGCCGCGCGCAGCTCCAGCGAGGCATCGCGGTCCACATCGTTCCAGGGAAGCGACTGTTGGCGCACGGTCTGCTTCCAGCCCTCGAAGGAGGTGCGCGGCGACAGCGGCTGACCGGTCTCTTCCTTGCGCGGGTCGCCGCCCCATCGCACGGTGCGGACCACCTCCGGCCGGAACCAGATCACGAAGCTGTCGTGGATCTGCGAGATCGAGATGGCCAGCACGCCACTGGCCACACCGGCGAAGGCCTCGGCCTCCTTCCAGTCCTGTGGCAGCGTGTCGGTGCAGAAGATGTCGCCCTCGATCTGCTGCGCGGTCAGCCACTGCACCAGCTGCATCACCTGGCGCTGGCTCGGGCACTCGCCATGCAGGATGCACTCGCCACGGTGCACGATCGCCGCACCCGCGGACTGGGTCAGCGCGAGCAGGCTCTGCTGGTCGCGGCCGAGCGCGGCCATGAAGTCGGTATCACCGGCCATGCGCCCGAGCAGCCGGACCTGGATCGCCCGGCGCGCGATGCGTTCTTCGATCAGCACCGCGCGCTGCTTCACCGAGATCTGCAGCGACAGGATCTGGCCGATGAACTCGCAGGCCGTGCGCACGTGGTAGGGCACCCGGCGCGCGACCTGGTTGTGGCAGGAAATCAGACCCCACAGCTCACCCTCGCACAGCACCGAGACCGACATCGATGCACCGGTGCCCATGTTGCGCATGTACTGCAGGTGGACCGGGGAGACGCTGCGCAGCATCGCCGGGCCGAGATCGGTCGGCGGGGCATCGGCGAAGGCCGGCACACGCACAAGCGGCACCGCGGTGTAATGGCTGTCGGCGATCAGCCGGACCCGGTTCTGCCGGTACAGCTCGCGCGCCTGGGCGGGGATGTCCGATTCGGGGAAGCGCAGGTCGAGGTAGGAGGGCAGCACCGTGTTGCGGTCTTCGGCCACTACGGCGCCGTTCCAGTCCATGTCGAACTGGTAGATCATCGTGCGGTCGAAGCCGGTCAGCTCGCGGATATGCGCGGCAGCGAGTTCGCACAATGCCTGGGTCGTCGGCGCGTGCTCGATGGCGGCCATGAAGCGGCGGATCGAGGGGTACAGGTCTTCCAGGGAGCCTGGTTCGCCGGCGACCGGCGCCTCGAGCTCCACGATGATGTCCGTCCCGATCCGGTGCGCCACCGTGTGGTGGTTGCCCGCGCGCCCTACCGGGTGCGCGCCGAGGAAATGGGAGGCACCGTCCTGCAGTGCCGTCAGGACCGGCCCGCAGTGGGCGAGGGTGCCGTCCAGCACGTGCTCCAGCGGTTGGCCCAGCGGATCGCCCAGGTGCTCCAGCAGCTCCGGCCGGGCAACGGCGCGGGCCTTGACGGTCAAGGTCGCCTGATCGAGGACCAGGACCAGTCCGTAGGGCTGGATCGCCCCCGGGGTCCGTATCGGCTCACGCGCGCAGCTGGACAGATCCAAGGCGCTTGCGCCGGAATTCCTCGAGGACATTCATTGACTCCTGATAGTGCTGGAAACCGTTCGAATGGCACGGCGCCGCCTGACCCTCAGGAGCACACACCGTCCACTGCGACGCGGTGTGCCACAGTTCCTTTATTTTTACATAGGCGACGGTCCTGATCTGTGAGGATGCGACGGGGTTCCCTGCACTACGCGCAGCTCACTCCCAGCGGTAGCGCACCGTGGCCGACCACAGGCCCCCCGAGCCATCGATCGGGCCGCCATTGGCGTAGCGGTAATACTCGTTCGCCGCGAGCAGCGGCGCAGGCAGTTTCGTGACCTTGCGGTCGAAGACGTTGTTGGCGTTCAGGGATACGTCCCATCCGCGCGAAAGCGTGGCACCGAGTTCCAGATCGGTGATCCACAACCCCCCGATGTCGTAGGCGATCTCGGCCTGGCCGGCGTAGGGGCCGCTGGTGGCAACGGTGGTGGGGGAGCCGTAGCGCTGGATGTCGCCATAACGGCTCTGGCGCAGGCCGACCCGGTAGCGCCCGAGGGTCCAGTCCAACCCCAGCACCTGCCGCGACCTGGGCGCCTTGTACAGCAGGTCGTTCTGCGAGCCGGTACTGAACACCGGCACGTTGAAGGCCGCCAGCACTGCCGGCGTGGGGGCCAGACCGGTGATCTTGGCGCGCGTGTGGCTGCTGGCCAGCGTCCAGCGCAGGCTGCCACCGCGCCCGAGGTCCCAGCGGCCTTCCAGGGTGGCCTCCACGCCTTCAGTGCGGGTGTCGGCAGCGTTGATGAAGTAGCGCACGCCATCCTGGGCGCCCAGGCCTACCGAGGTGACCAGCGCCCCCGAGCCCGGGTACAGCCCTTCGCGGAAGGTGGTGGACAACGCGATGCGGTCGTCCACATCGATGCGGTAGGCATCCACGGTCAGCGAGGCCCCCTGCCACGGCTCGGCGACGATGCCCAGGCTCAGGCTGCGGGACGTTTCAGGGCGTAGTGGTTGCGCGCCGAGGGCGATGGCCTGGGGCGAGCCGGCCTGCAGGATGTGGTCGGTGTAGAAGTTGCCATTGGAGGTGTTGCGATAGGCCTGCGCCGCCAGCGACGGCGCCTGGAAGCCGTTGCTGATCGTGCCGCGCAGGGCGAGCCGGGGATGCAGCGCGAAGCGGGTGGACAGACGGCCGGTGGTCTCGCTGCCGAAATCCGAATAGCGCTCGTGGCGGCCGCCCAGATCGACGCGCCAGCGCGCGCCCAGATCGGCGGCGACCCCGACGTAGACCGCGCCGCTGTTGCGGCTGACATCTACCGCGTCCTCCGGCCGATAGCCCGGCAGTGCCTGCGATCCACCCAGGCCGATGCCCAGCACCGTGCCGGCATACGGTCCATCCAGCACCCGCTGCCCGCCATGGGTGTAGGACTGCACATCGCCGGCCCCGATCCGGTAGCGCTCGTCGCGGTATTCCGCGCCTGCACTGAACTCCAGCGGCGCGGCCAGCCACGCCGTCTGAAGCTGGCGGCGCAGGTCCAGGTTGTGGGTCCAGGCGCTGTAGCGCAGGTCGCCGATGTAGAAGTCGGTCTGGCTGTCCAGCCCGTAGGTCGGGTTGATGCTGTTGTGCAGATTGATGTCCATCGCATCGCGCCCGTAGCCACTGCTCAGATCCCAATCCCACTGGCCGAGCTGGCCGCGCAGGCCGAGCGTCAGCGCGCCATCGTTCTCATCGATGTGCTCGGTAGGGGCGAAGCCATCCGGATCGATGGCACGCACGACTTCGTTGCGCAGTGGCTGGCGGAAGTTCTGCGGTGCCCACGCGTCGCGCTGGGCGAGGGTCAACAGGCCGTACGCGTCGACCGTCGCGGCCACCGGAATGCTGGCATTGGCGGTGGCGGTCTTGGTGCGGAAGGCGCGGATGCCGCGGTTGCGCCAGGCGTTGTTGTCGCGTGTGGCTTCGCGCGGGTCCGGCGTGGCACCGGCCGGCAGCGTCGGGTTGCTGGCCTGGTTGCCGCCGGGCCGGATCGCATTGCCGGCGGCGTTGCGGGGGAAGTAGTACAGGAACGTTTCGCGCGCGGGGCTGGTGTAGTCGGTGGCGTGCTGGTCGTCCAGCTGGGCGGCCAGATGCAGGTAGCCGCCATCGCCGATGCCGAACCCCGCATCGGCCTGGACCACGCGCGAACGTCCATCGCCGGCGAAGTAGGTGCCATCGCGGTAGGAGACGTTGCCCCCCCGTGCGGCTTTGTTGGTCACGATGTTGATCACGCCGGCGATCGCGTCCGAGCCATAGATTGCCGAAGCGCCATCACGCAGCACCTCGATGCGTTCGATTGCGCCGGTGGGGATCAAGGCCAGATCGGCCGGGGCAGCGCCACCAAAGCCGCCCGCGCCCAGCAGTGCAGTAGCGTGGCGGCGCTTGCCATCCACCAGCACCAGCACGTGGCTGGAGTTCAGCCCGCGCAGTTGCCCGGCGCGCACCATGCTGTTCAGATCGCCGGTTTCCAGCGGCAGGTTGAAACTCGGCACCGTGGTGTTGAGCACATCCAGCAGGCTGGTCGCGTTGGCGGCGCGGATGTCCTCGGCCGACAGCACATCGATCGGCGCGGCACTCTCCCGCACGGTGCGGCCCTGCGCGCGGGTGCCGGTCACGGTGACGGTATCCAGGGTGGCGGTGTTGACGCTGGTGGCGACGTCCACCTCGGGCGCGCCGTGGGCGGTGAGGGGCAGCGACAGTGCCGACAGGACGGCGACAACCAGTGGCAGGCGATGGTGCGTGGACAGCATGGTGGATCCCCCGGGGAAATGGTGGGCCGTTGCGGCAGCGATGGCGGCGGACAGATGGACACAGGTGCAGTCATGCACACCGGCAGTCGGCGCTGGAACGGCCGGGTCAGGTGTGTTGGCGCGACTGGCCTGGACAACAGCGTTGCCCGGCAGCGGCAATGCGCCTGGTGCCGATCACGGCGCCCCGCCTGCGGCAGCCGCCCAGCGAGCAAGGTCGGCCGGATGCAGGGGCCCGTTGTGGACCTGCAGCACCTTGCCGTGCGCATCGATCAGGACCGAGAACGGCAGCGTGCCGATGCGGTTCCCGAAGGCGGCCGCGGTGCCGGGCGGGCCGTCGCCCTCCACCAGTTGCGGGTAGGTGAGTTGAAGCTGGTCGCGCAAGGCCTTGGCGGCGTCGATATCGTCCAGGGCGATGCCGACCACGTGTACGCCGTCAGGCAGGGGCGTCTGCGCCTGCGAGAAGCGCTGCAGATCGGGCAGTTCCTTCAGGCACGGCCCGCACCAGCTGGCCCAGTAGTTGAGCAGGACCGGGCGGCCGCGCCATTGCGCCAACGTCGCGCGTCGGCCGTCCAGATCCGTCCACTGCAGGGCAGGTGCAACTTGGCCCGCGGGCGGCGCAGTGGTCAGCGGGGCGGCGCGGGAGGCGATCGGCAGGGTGACGGACAGCGCGATGGCCAGCACGATGGCGAAACGGACGTGGGGCAGCGTCATGGCGGGGAGGCCGTCGAGGAGGTCGTGCGGGCGGCGAAGCGATCGTCGGTGAGGGTATGCAGGAACTGCTCGATGTCATCGATCTCCGCTTCGGTCAGGTGCAGCGGGTCGCGCAGCTGCGCATCGCGGCCGATCGAATCGGGGATCACCTTGCCGGGATCGTCGTAGTAGACGATCACCTCGCGCAGGGTGTTGAACATGCCGTTGTGCATGTAGGGGGCGGTCAGCGCGACGTTGCGCAGGCCCGGCACTTTGAACTCGCCTTTCTGCGCCGGATCGCCGGTGATGCCGCCGCGACCCTCGTCGTTGAACTGGCGGCCGTTGTAGATGCCGATGTTCTTGAAGCGGTCCGAGGTGAAGTCCTCGCCGGCATGGCAGCTCACGCACTGCGCCTTGGTGATGAACAGCAGGCGGCCACGCTTGGCGGCATCGCTGATCGCGTCTTCCTGGCCCAGGGCATAACGGTCGTAAGGACTGTCCACGGTATTGAGGGTCTTCTGGTAGGCCGCCAGGGCACGGCCCAGGGTGCGCTGGCTCGGCGGTGCGTTGTAGGTGTCCTGGAAGCGCGCCACCCAGGTCGGATCGGCAAGCAGGCGGGCGACGGCGTCATCCACCGGCAGGTCCATTTCCAGCGGGTTGGCGATCGGGCCCAAGGCCTGTTCTTCCAGGGTTTCGCTGCGGCCATCCCAGAAGAACCGGGTCCGGCCGGCGCTGTTCATGACGCTGGGGGTATTGCGGGTGCCTGCGCGGCCTTCTACGCCCAGGCTGACGGCGCGGTCATCGGCGAAGGCGCGCACAGGCTGATGGCAGCTCGCACACGAGACGCTACGATCACGCGAGAGGATGGGATCGAAAAACAGCTGCCGGCCGAGCTGGGCGCGTGGGTTGCCGCTCAGATCGCCGTCATAGGTCGGCGCATCGGCGGAAAACACCGGCGACAGCACGGCAACACCGATCAGTGTGGTCAGCAGGGCGAGGGAGCGGGCAGGACGGCGCATGACAGTGCCGCGCTCAACGCGCAGCGATCTCCTGCTGGACCAGTTCGCACAGGCCGCTCTCTTCAAAGCAGACCTGCGCACGCAGGGTGCCGTTCACCGGGGCGCTGCCTGCGGCGATGGGCAGACGCAGCTGCCCACGCTCGCTGAAGAAGGTGTAGCGATAGTCGCCGGCGAAGCTGCGGCCGTGGCCCTCGCGTGCATCTACTGAGCGCAGCGGCCCTTCGGTCTGCACCCCGTTCGCCAGGCTGATCCGCGCCGCCCGCGGGCCGATCTGCGGCTGCTCGAAATCCGAGGCATACAGAATCCAACCCGGTTCGATGTGGGCGTCGATCACCAGTTCACGGGTGCCGTCGGGGCGCGCTTCCACGCGCGGATCGAGGGCGACCTTCGGAGTATCGGCGGCGGCCGCGCCGAACGGGATGAGCAGCAGCGCGGCGACCCATGGGGCAAGGCTGCGATTCACTCCTTCGCCCCCTGGCCCTCGGTGGTGATGCGCAGCTGCACCTCGTCGGCGATGTTGGGCAGGAACCCGGTCAGGCCGAACTCGCTGCGGCGGATGACGGCCGTGGCGTTGAACCCGATCGTGGGGACCTTGCGGCTGGGATGCTCGCCGACCTTGTTGAGGGTGGCGTCGAGTACGACCGGGCGGGTGACGCCATGCAGGGTCAGATCACCGGTGATTTTCAGACGACCGGTACCTTGCGGCACCACCGAGGTACTGCGGAAGCTGGCCTGCGGGTGCGTGGCGACATCGAACAGCTTGTCGCCCTTGACGATCTCGTCCAGTTTCGGGACGTGGGTGGCCAGCTCGGCCAGTGGCAGCTCCACCTGTACCTGCGAAGCAGCGGGCTTGGCCGCGTCGTAGATGAGCGTGCCGCTGCTGATCGCCGCGCGGCCGGTCGGGAAGGAGAAACCGTTGTGGCTCCAGGTGAACAGCACATCGGTGTGGGTGGGATCGAGCTGGTAGGTCACCGGGGCGGCGATCGCCACGGCGGGGGCGCTGGAAATGACAAGCAGGGCCAGGAACAGGGAAGGACGCATGAGAAGGTCTCTAGGCAGTGGCGCGCAGTCGCCCGCGGCATCACGAAGACGCCGTGCGGGATGTGCGGTGCAGGAGGGGAAGCAGCGGCCAGGCGTGCTGGCCGCCACAGGGAATTACGGAGCGACCGCCAAGGACGCTGCGGTGCTGGGTGTGGCGGCGCTGACGGCGTACGGATCCGGCTCGGCGATCAGCCCATCGAGCAGGCTGTTGAAGCGGGTCACATAGTCCTTGTGATACTCGCCGGTCACCGTGCCGGTATAGCCGGTATAGATCTCGCGGACCTTGCCGTCGCGGCCGATGATGATCGTGGTCGGGAAGGCGGCCATATAGTTCAGGCCCTTGAGTTTCTCGGTCGCCACCTTCTTGTCGGCGATGCCGCCGAATACGATGTCGTAGCGGATGTCGAAGTAATCCTTGAACGTGGTCAGGGTCTTCTGGAAGTAATCGAAGTTGTCTTCCTGCTCGAAGGCCACGGCCACCGCTTCCACCCCACGGTGCTGGTTCTGCTTGAACCACGGTGCCAGGAAGTAGGTCTGGTCGGTGCAGTTCGGGCACCAGGTGCCGATCACTTCGACGATCACCACCTTGCCGCGGTACTTGTCATCCCGCAGCGAGACCGGCTTGCCCTGCAGATCGGGGAAGCTGAAATCGATGCGTTCCTGGCCATCCTTGAGGAAGGTGAGCTTGTACGGATCGGGCAGCTCCACTTTGTCACTTTTCTCGGCCTCGAACTTGACCACGTTGTAGATGCCGCTGCCGAATGCGCCCTGGATGTTGCCGTCCTCATCGATCGTGCCGCGGATCAGCAGCGGGCTGGGCCCACTGAAGCCGGACAGGTAGAAACGGTTGCCCTGCACGGTGCCTTCCAGCTCGCGGGTATCGCCGACGACGGTCATGAACACGCCGGAGAGGCGATTGCCTTCCTGCTTGAGCAGGGCGACCTGGTTGCGCTTGTCCTGGCGGGCGGCCTTGTCGATCGTCTGCACGGCCCATTTGCCGCTGAGGTCTGCCGCCGGTGCCTCGTCCTGGCCGGGTTTGACGAAGCGCCAGGCTGCATCGTGTTCGGCGGTGAAGGCCAGGTTGCGCGCACCGTTGCGGCTGGGCACCAGGTCCTTGTACTGGCCGGCGAGGTGCTTTCCATCTTCGGACACCTTGCCCTCCAGTACGGCATCGTAGGTGTTCATCCGCACCGAGAACGTCCCGTCATCGCGCGGTGTGACCTTGAACTTGTCCGTGCGCGTGCCGTTGAGCAGGGTGAAGGTCGCGTCCTGCGCACGCTTGCCCTTCACTTCGAAATTGAAGGGAATCGGGTCGCCATCGATGGTGAACTCGCCCCGCCAGATGCCTTCGGCGGGGAACGGTGCTTTCGCTGCAGCAGATGCAGGCGCAGCGAACAAGAGGCTTGAGGCGAGGAACAGGGTCGCGACGACGCGACCGGATAATGCCAGTGTCATGAGAGTGCTTCCAGATAATCCCCTTGGTCGCGCCAAGTCGCCGGCGATGCAGCCCCCGTTCCACTGCATCCGCAGAATGGCCGTCCGTGGCCGGTCCTGTGCCATCCATGGCGTGATGGGATTATTGCCACGTGATTGTCGTAAAAGTTCATCCCGGCTTGGAACGCATCTTCATCAGCATATTCAGCGGCGCGACGATGGCAGGCTGATAACCGTTTTGATATCAGCGCCGGGTGTGCCGTCCATGCACATCCTGCGCCATCCATCGCACGGGAGAGTGCCGGTGTTATCCCGGCCCAGCATCCACACCGTCTTGTTTTCAGCCTCTCGCGTATTTCACAACCTGAGGCGCAGCCTGCCGGTGCGCGCTGCGTCCGCAGTGCTTGAAAAGGAGTGTCACCTGCTATGAATACCCGAGGCGATTACGCCCACCCCGAGCCCGTCGCCGCAGCGACCGTGGCCGTGGTCACCCCACCGCCGGTGGTGGATCTTCCGCGCGACAGCGCAGTGTCGTGGGGCGCGATTCTCGCCGGTGCGATCGCCGCCGCTGCGCTCTCGCTGATTCTTGTCATCCTTGGTGTGGGCCTGGGCCTGTCGTCGGTGTCGCCCTGGTCGTTCGAAGGGGTGACCGCTGAAACGTTTGGTTGGTCCAGTATTGCCTGGCTGACCTTCACTGCGATCGCAGCCTCCGGCCTGGGCGGCTATCTGGCCGGCCGCCTGCGGACGAAGTGGAGCAACCTCCACGGCGATGAAACCTATTTCCGCGACACCGCACACGGGTTCGTGTCGTGGGCCGTGGCTACCTTGCTGACCGCGGCGCTGTTGACCTCGGCGATCGGCGGCATTCTTGGTGCAGGTGCCAAGGTGGCCGGTGCCACTGCCGGCGCTGCGGCCTCGACCGCGGGCGGTATTGCCGCCGCAGGTGCAGGTTCTGCGGCGATGGGCAGCGATGAGGGCGACGTGCAGTACTGGGTGGACTCGCTGTTCCGTGCCAACCCGGCCGTAGCGCAGCCGGCGCCGCCGGCCGGTCCCGCCGGTCCGGCCGATGCGCCCGCCCTGGCTCCCCCGGCACCGGTTGCCAACGGTGCGCCGCCGCCGCGCCCGATGCCGGGTGTCGACCGTCGCCCGGACAGCCGTGAGGTGCGTACCGAGGTCAACCGCATCATCCTCAACAGCCTGAAGTCCGACACGATGGACCCGGCCGATACGCAGTACCTGGCCCAGCTGGTGGCGGCACAGACCGGCATGAGCCAGGCCGAAGCGCAGGCCCGCGTGACCGATGTGCAGACGCGCCTGCGTGCGGCACTGGACAACGCCAAGCAGCAGGCCAAGCAGGCGGCGGACGATGCACGCAAGGCAACCGCCTATGCCGCGCTGTGGCTGTTCATCACCCTGCTGATCGGTGCCTTCATCGCCAGCCTGAGTGCTACCTGGGGCGGCCGCCGCCGCGACCTGTGAGCCTGACCATTCTTAAGGAGGAAACGCCATGAAGTACATTCTGTTGTGGATGCTGGGCATTCCGATTCCGCTCTTGCTCCTGTTCGCGCTGTTGCGCTGACCACCCCTCATCAGGCCGCCTTCGGGCGGCCTGATGCGTTTGCAGGGCGGCGGATTGATCGCATCAACATGGCGCAGCACGGCGGCTGCATGAACCAGTCAGCCACGTGCAGATCGTCTTCACATCTTCAGCATCACCCGTGATGCCCAATCTTCCTGAATTCATTTAAGCTTTCGAGATTGCGGCCCCCATTCATAGGGGTGATGGGTCGCCAGCGCATCCGGTGTTCCCTCATCTTCCAGGACATTTCCATGGCGGCTTTGCAGCAGCGCACGATTGATCTCATCCGCAGCCTTCAGGAGCCCTTGTTGGCCGCGTGGGCCGGCACTCTCGCCGGTTCCGGCCAGGCACAGGACGGCCGCCTTTCTTCCCGTGAGCTGGATACCCAGGTCCGCGAGTTCTGGCGCCTGTTTCTGGAGGCGCTGTCCCCGGCCGACGTGAGCTCCGTGGCTCGGTCCGAGTGGCAGGACGTCCGGCGGTTCCTGGAGGAGCTGTCGCGCGAGCGCGTGCTGAAGGGGTTCAACTCCTCGGAAACCGCCAGCTTCATCTTCTCGCTGAAGCGACCGCTGTTCGAGGTGATCCAGCAGGCATACGCGGACGATCCGGCCCAGCTGGGCGATCAGTTGTGGGCGATCTCTGAACTGATCGATCAGCTGGGTCTGCACACGGTCACCGTGTTCCAAAGGACCCGCGAAGACGTGATCCAGCGCCAGCAGGAAGAGATGCTCGAGCTGTCCACGCCGGTGGTGAAGCTGTGGGACGGTGTGCTGGCATTGCCGATGATCGGCACGCTGGATTCCCAGCGCACCCAGGTGGTGATGGAATCGCTGCTGCAGCGGATCGTGGATACCGGTTCGGAAATCGCCATCATCGATATCACCGGCGTCCCGACCGTGGATACGCTGGTGGCCCAGCATCTGCTGAAGACCGTCACCGCGATCCGGCTGATGGGCGCTGACGCAATCATCAGCGGTGTGCGTCCGCAGATCGCCCAGACCATCGTCCACCTCGGGCTGGACCTGCAGGGGATCGTGACCAAGGCCAACCTGGCCGACGCACTGGCGCTGGCGCTCAAGCGCACCGGCCAGACCGTTACCCGGACCGCCCGCTGAGATGGAGCGCATCCCGATCCTGCAGATGGGCGATCTGCTGCTGGTGACCATCCAGGTGGACATGCATGACCAGCTCGCGCTGACCCTGCAGGACGATCTCACGGAAAAGATCCGCAGCACCTCTGCACGCGGTGTGCTGATCGACATCTCCGCACTGGATATCGTTGATTCGTTCATCGGGCGGATGATCGCCACGATTTCATCGCTGGCCCGGATCATGGATGCCACCACGGTGGTGGTCGGCATGCAGCCTGCCGTGGCGATCACCCTGGTCGAGCTGGGCCTGACCCTCAGTGGCGTGCGCACCGCATTGAATGTGGAGCGGGGCATGAAGCTGCTGCAGCGTAACGACGAAGACGACGCCGCCTTATGAGTGCTTCCAGTGGTTCGCTGCCGATTCGTATCGAGCAGGATGTCGTGCTCGCCCGCCAGGCCGCGCGGCAGATCTGCGTGGCGTGCAAGTTGCGCCTGATCGACCAGACCAAGCTGGTCACCGCGGCCAGCGAGCTGGCGCGCAATGCCGTCATCTACGGTGGCGGCGGGACCATGGGCTGGGAAGTGGTCGAGAAGGGACTGCGCAAGGGCGTACGGCTGGTGTTCGCCGATGACGGGCCTGGCATCCCGGATGTCGCACAGGCCCTGACCGATGGCTGGTCGTCCGGCTCCGGCATGGGCCTGGGCCTGTCCGGTTCGCGCCGGTTGGTGGATGAGTTCGAACTGGAGAGTGCACCGGGGCAGGGCACCCGTATCACGATCACCAAATGGAGCTGAACTTCGGCGGCCAGGTGACGCGGATCGTGGTGGTCGAGGAATCCTCACAGGTCGGGCAGGCCCGGCGCGAAGCGCTGGCGCTGGCCGATCATGTCGGCCTGGACGAAATGGACGCCGGCCGTGCGGCATTGGTGGCCACCGAGATGGCCACCAATGTGCTCAAGCACGGCCGCGGTGGCCGCATGTACCTGTCCGCAGTGTGCGGTCGCGGCGGCAACGGGGTGGAACTGGTGACCGTGGATGCCGGCCCTGGGTTCTCGTTGGCCGAGTGTCTTCCGGACGGTTATTCGACAGGCGGCACCCAAGGGCTGGGGCTGGGCGCGATCCAGCGCCAGGCCACCGTGCTGGATGCCTGGTCCGATGCCAAAGGTGCCGTTGTGGTGGCGCGCATCTATGCCAGCCGTGCGCCTGGCGATATCGACGTGCCCTACGGTGCGCTGCGGATTCCGATGCGCCACGAGCTGGCCTGTGGCGATGCCTGGCATCTGCGTGCCGATGCACACACCGTGGCGGTCACCGTGATCGACGGGCTGGGGCATGGGCTGCCCGCCGCCGATGCGGCGCAGGCCGGTGTGGCGGCCGTTGCACAGGCGTCTGCCGCTGGGGCGTCGGCCTTGATCGGTTTCCTGCACGCAGGCATGTCCGGCACCCGCGGTGGTGCGGCGGCGGTGGCCTGCGTGGAGGTGGCCAGTGGCAGGCTGGAGTTCGCCGGCATCGGCAACATTGCCGCCAGCCTGTGCGAGCCCACCGGTTCACGCGGGTTGGCCTCGCACCCGGGCATCGTCGGGGTGCAGTACCGCAAGGCACAACCATTCCATTTTCACGCGGCGGCAGGCACGCTGCTGATCATGCACAGTGATGGACTGCAGGCGCGTTGGAGCCTGCGCGAGTACCCCGGCCTGTTCCACCGCCACCCCGCGCTGATCGTGGCGGTGCTGCACCGGGATTTCGATCGTGGCCGGGATGACGCCGGCATCGTTGCCCTGCGTCTTGGAGACCTGCATTGAGCGCCTCACCCCATGATCAGGAGCTGCAGCAGCTGCGCCTGGAAGCCGATGCGCTGCGCGCTGAATTGGATGAAACCAATCAGGGCGTGCTGGCGCTGTACGCCGAGCTGGATCAGCAGGCCGAGCAGCTGCGTGAGGTGTCCGAGCTAAAGAGCCGGTTCCTGTCCTACATGAGCCATGAGTTCCGCACGCCACTGGGCTCGATCCTGAGCATGACGCGGCTGCTGGAGGATGGGATGGATGGCCCGCTGACCGCGGAGCAGCGCCGACAGGTGCGTTTCATCAGCGCCTCCACCAGTGAGCTGCGCGAGATGGTGGACGACCTGCTGGATCTGGCCAAGATCGAGGCCGGGCGCATCACCATCTCGCCGGCCTGGTTCGATCTGATGGACCTGTTCTCGGCACTGCGTGGCATGTTCCGCCCGTTGGTGGAAGGCAATCAGGTGGACCTGCTGTTCGAGGACCCGCCGGTGATGCCGATGCTGTACACGGATGACAAGAAGCTGGCGCAGATCCTGCGCAATTTCATTTCCAACGCGCTGAAGTTCACGCCCAGCGGCCAGGTGGTGGTATCGACCCAGCTGGAGGGTGAGAACGCGGTGCGCTTCAGCGTGCGCGATACCGGTATCGGCATACCGGCCGAACTGCAGTCGACCCTCTTCGAGGATTTCGTGCAGGTCGATACCCCGCTGCAGAAGCGCCTGCGCGGGACCGGGCTGGGGCTGTCGCTGTGCAAGCGCTTTGCCGAGCTGCTCGGTGGCCATGTCGGCGTCGAGAGCGAAATCGGTACCGGCTCGCATTTCTACGTCGTGTTGCCGCTGACCTTGGCCACGGAGGCCGTGCATGGCGATTCCTGATCGCATCCTCGTCGTGGATGACAACGTGGCGACCCGTTACGCGGTGCGCCGCGTGCTGGAGCACCACGGGTTCCATGTGGAGGAAGCCGGTACCGGCGGTGAGGGCCTGGCACGGCTGGCCGAGCATGATTTCGGCGCGCTGGTGCTGGATGTGAATCTGCCGGACATGAGCGGGTTCGATGTGGTGCGGCAGTTGCGCGAACACAGCCGGCTACAGTTGCTGCCGGTAGTGCATGTCTCGGCCGCGTCGATCGCCACCGGTGACATGATCACCGGCCTCAACGCGGGCGCGGATGCGTATCTGATCCATCCGGTCGATCCGGACGTGCTGCTGGCCACGCTGCGCAGTCTGCTGCGCGCCCGCCGCGCCGAGGAGGCGTTGCGCGAGACCGAGGCACGCTTCCGCGAGATTTTCCGGCACATCAATGCCCCGATCGCGGTGTTGGATGCCTCGCTCAATGCCCACGATGCCAACGATGCCTTTACCCGCCTGCTGGGCCAGCAGGTGGGGCCGGGGCAGCTTGATCAGTTGTTGCAGGACCAGGTCGCTCCGCTCAGCGCGTTGAAAGTGGCCTTGGCCGAAGGCGAGCGCTGGCAGGGCACCTTCAGCCTTCGTGTCGGTGGCGCCACCCGCATGACGGAATGGCGGGTGACGCCGTACCAGGCCGCCGGGCAGGGGCTGGTGCTGATCGAAGACACCACTGAACAGCATGCGCGCGCCAATGAACAGCGGCAGGAACTGGAGAGTGCGACCTCCGAGCTCGCCTTCCAGATCGCTGAGCGCGAGCGCACTGAAATCGAGTTGATGCAGGCGCAGAAGATGGACGCGCTGGGTCAGCTCACCGGCGGCATCGCGCACGATTTCAACAATCTGCTGACCACGATCATTTCCGGGCTGGACATGATCGAGATCGCCGCCTCCAGCGGCAAATGGGACAAGGCGTCCCGCTACGTCGAGATCGCCACCGGCTCGGCACACCGTGCGGCCGCGCTGACCCAGCGCATGCTCGCCTTTGCCCGCAAACAACCGCTCGACCCGCAGACCTTCGATGTCGTGGCGCGGGTGCGCTCGCTGGAAGACATGCTGCAGCGGTCGATCGGTGAGAACATCGAGCTTGAGCTGGAACTGGGCATTGAACCGCTGATTGCGGTGGCCGACCCGAACCAGTTCGAGAACGTGATCCTCAATCTGGTCATCAATGCCCGCGATGCGTTGGCCGGCCAAGGCCTGATCCGCATCCGCGCCGGGCGTGCCGAGATCGAGCGCGACCATGAGCTGGCACCTGGCCACTACATCACCGTGACCGTGCTCGACAACGGCGTGGGCATCCCCGCAGAGCTGTTGACCAAGGTGTTCGAGCCGTTCTTCACCACCAAGCCGCAGGGCGAGGGGACCGGTCTGGGGCTGTCGATGACCTACGGGTTCGCGCGTCAGTCCGGTGGCAGTGCGCGCATCGCCAGCGAGCGCGGCGAGGGGACGGAGATCGAGCTGCTGCTGCCCGAGGGGCAGCTCCAGCCCGCCGCAGCGCACCCATCGGCGCCTGCACAACTGCCCCGTGGCAGTGCCGAGCGGATTCTGCTGGTCGACGATACCGATTCGGTACGCATGATGGTCCGGGAGATGCTGGTCGAGGCCGGCTACCAGGTCGTGGAGGCCATCAATGCGCAGCAGGCCCTGTTGGAGCTGCATTCGGACCGCGAGCTGGACCTGCTGTTGTCCGACGTGGGCCTGCCCGGCATGAACGGCCGCGAGCTCGCCGATGCGGCGCGGGCATTGCGCCCCCATCTGCCGGTGCTGTTCGTGACCGGCTATACGGAAAGCGCGGTGGTCCGCAATGAGTTCCTCGGGCAGGGCATGTCCCTGCTGCCCAAGCCGTTCAGCGTGAACGAGCTGCTCCGGGGCGTGCGGCAGATGTTCAATCCGGGCTGAGCGGACCTCGCGCGACGGCATGAGTACAATCGCCGGACGCCCCCAGGGGAGACCGCGATGACGCCACCTGAGATCGGTCCTGCCGCCCGTGCGCTGGCACACGGTGAGTGCAAGGCCATCGCCGACGCATTTGAGCGCACGCCGCAGGTGCACGAGGCGGTGCACCGGGCGCGCAAGACCATCCGGCGCCTTCGTGCCCTGCTGGCGTTGCTGGAAAGCAGCGCGCTCGAGACAGCCGCGGCGGACGCCGCGCTGCGTCGGCTGGGAGATGGCCTCTCGGCATTGCGTGACGCGCACGTGGTGGTGGAAACCTGCGCACGGCTGGCGTCAGCGCAGCCCGACCAACGGTGGGAGGCGGTGTGCATGCGCTTGACCGCGCGGCGCGAGGCGGTCCTCGCCCGCGTGCTGGCGCGCGATCCTGCCTTTGCACGCCGCCAGGCGGCCCTGCTGCGTATCGCGACCGATCTCCAAGCGCAGCCATGGGAATCCCTGAGAGGCAGTGATATCCGCAAGGGGCTGGCGCGCAGTGAACGGCGTACGCAGAAGGCGGAGAAGCGCGCGACACGCAGCCAAGATGCCGACGACCTGCATCGCTGGCGCCGCAGGGTGCGTCGCCTGCGCATGCAACTGGAGGCGGTGCCGCGGTTGGCGCCGTCCCGCGCGGTGCCGATCAAGGGACCCGGGCACACCAGGCACGCGCGTGCCCTGCATGCGCTGAGCGATCAGCTGGGCTGGCAGCAGGACCTGCGCATGGTCCGCAATCTGGTGCGGGTGATGCCCGGCGTTCCGGAGCGGCGGGTGCTGATTGAACAGATCGATGCGCAGTTGGCGGCGGCCTCGCACTGACCTGGCGCGTGTCGACTGCCGGTTGATCTAGCCATAGGCGCGAGGATCGGTGTTTGCCGGCCCGCCCACCTTCGGCGGCTTGTACTCGCAGCGTGGATACCCCGAGCACGACTGGAACGCGCCGTACGGCCCGGTCCGCGGCACGATCACGCCCACGCTGCAGGCCGGGCAGGCCTGCTCGTGAATCGCATCGCCGGCCATCGAGGTGACCCGTACCGCGCCGTCGTTGACCAGTTCGGTCAGGAACGACGAGCGGCGCCCCTGTACGGTGAACATCGCTACCGAGCGGCGCGCGCGCGTCAGCGCGACGTAGAACAGGCGACGCTCCTCGCCCAGTGGATAGGCGTCGCTCTCGGGCATCGCCAGGGCCAGTACCGGGTCGTCGGCACGCGTGTTGGGAAAGCGCCGATCCAGCATGCCGGGCAGGATGACGTAGTCCGCCTCGGTACCCTTGGAGCGGTGCGCGGTAAGGAAGCTGACCTCCATGTGCTGCCCATGGCGTGCGCGCCACGTGGTTGGCAGCATTGCACGGTCGGCGTTGTAGCGACCGAGCACGAACACCGCGACCTTGCCATCGCGGCCTGGCGGGACCTGACCGGTCAGCAACTGCTGGTGCAACTGCGTCAGATACTGTTCGACCGCCCCGACCAGCCGGTCGCGCGAGGCCACCTGGAAGGCCTGGAGTACCGCCCCATAGGCGGGTGTGACCGAACGGACCTGTTTGGGAATCTGCGCCGGATTACGTGACACGAACGCACTGGAGACATTGCACAGCGCCTGCGGGCAGCGGAAGGTCTGCTCGAGCTTGAGCACCTGTCCTTGGCCGAACCAGTCCACGAAGCCGGTCATCACCGAGACGTCCGCGCCGGCGAACCGGTTGATGGACTGCCAATCGTCGCCGACCGCGAACAGATGCTTGCCCGGCGCCTGCACCAGCGCTCGGCACAGACGTGCCCGCGCGCGCGAGGCATCCTGGAATTCGTCGGCCATCACCAGATCGAACGGCGCGACAAAGCGGCCCTGTTCCAGGTGTTCGGCGGCCTGGTTGAGCATGTCCTCGAAGTCGATGCCGCCCTCGGCGACCAGCGCATCGTCCCAGCCGTCCAGGATCGGGATGATGAGTTCGAGGAAGAGCCGGTAGCGGTGCTTGAAGTGATCGTCTGGCAGGCGGCGCAGACGCTCGACCATGTCCTCTACCTGCAGGCCATTGCTCTTGGCGTGGCTGATGAAGGTGCGGACCAGGCCGATCAGCTCGGTGTCCGGCATCGGCGTTGCACCGCCGTCAGGCAGCTCGCGGTCGGGATTCGGGTCCAGTTCGATGCCACGCTGCGACAAGGCCTCGCCCAGCCGCACGAACAGATCGCCGGTCCGCAACTGGTGCGAGGTGGTCTGGACCCGCTCGATGCCATGGCCAGTGACCGGAGCGCGACCGTGATCGGCCGGCGCCTGGTCGTGTCCCTCCGGGGTGAGATGGTCGTGGTACAGCGCGATGCCCGGATAGTGGAAATCCGGGCGGTACTGGCGGTACGCATCGGTCCCGGCATCGAATGTGTTGCGCCGTGCATAGGTGTACGCCACGCCGTTGTAGAACAGCCAGTCGGCGATCACGCAGTGCTCGATGCTGCACACGCGCTCGCCCTGCAAGGTACGCACGTACCCTTGGCCGTCCTTGTCCCATTCTTCGGCCTCCAAGGGCCCGCCGATGACGGGCAGATCACGGCCGAACACCAGCCGGAACATGTCCCACTGCGTGCGGAAGTGGAGGGAGCGGTCTTTCAGCGCGTCGATGATCTCGGCCAGCCGATGGAACCCCTGCGTGGCATCGACGGCCCACTCGGGTACCTGCGGCATCCGCCCAGTGGCCTGGGCGATGATGTGCCGGCCCAGCGCATGGAAGGTGCGCGCTTCCACCCGCACCTCGCCCAGGCCGAGACGCTGGAAGGCGCGGTCGGCACGCGCCTGCAGTTCCGTAGCGGCATCCTTGTTGAAGGCAAGCATGACGATGCGCTCGGGCGCGACCAGGCCGCGCTCGACGGCGTAGGCCGCCTTGGCGACCATGGTCGAGGTTTTACCGGAACCGGCTGCCGCCACCAGCTGGACGCGGCTGTCAAAGCAGATCACCGCACGGGCCTGCTCGTCGGTGAGCGGGCGGCTTTCAACACGGTCCAGCAGGGGCCGGCAGGCGATCAACTCGCGCGCCTCATGCGCTTCATTGCGGCGCGCCCACAGGGCCGGCCAGTCGGCCAGCCACAGCATCAGGGCTTCTTCGATGGCCGAGGGATCGCCGTCCAACGCACTGCGCAGCTCGGCGTCATCGAAGACCGCCCACAGTGCGTCCTCATCGAGCGGCAGGTCAGGGCGCGCCCGCAGCAGTGCCTGCTGCTGCTCATGCGTAAACCACAGGGACTCATCGTCGGCCAGGTCGGTGGCGGTCTGCACCTGCGCAAGCCAGCGCTGGATCGCGGCGTGGGCCTGCTGGAACAGTGCGACATGGTCGCGTTGATGCTGCGCGCCACGTCGGTCGGCCAGGGCGGACGCCAGCAGCCGGGCAGCGGCCGGAGACAGGCCACCCAGCGTCAGGGGCGCTTGCCCATCGCGGTGCAGGGTGAGCCGCGCCCACGGCAGGCGCGGGTGCACCTGCAGCGCGGAGAGGGGCGCGTGGTACCGATGACCGTCGACGGTCAGCAGCAGCTGGTCGTCTTCCAGGCGCAGGCGCCAGTGCGGCGATCGCGTGAGGCGTTGACCCCAGTCGCTCGGGGCCCATTCGTACGTCATCGGTAAGCGCTGTTTGATCGGACACGCATGATAAGGAAATGAAAAAATCCCCGCCTGGGCGGGGATGTCGAGTCGGTCTGCGGTGGTGCGGTGCGCTTACTGTTGCAGCACCGGCTCGCTGCGGGAACGGCGATCCACCAGCATCGCCACGCCCCACAGCAGCAGGCCGCCCAGCGCGGTGGCCGCGCCGACGTAACCGGTCACGGCCGGGCTGAAGCCGGCGCCGATGGCCATGCCGCCGAACCACGGGCCCAGCGCGTTGGCGGTGTTGAACGCGGCGTGGTTGGAGGCCGCCGCCAAGGTCTGCGCTTCGCCGGCCACATCCATCAGGCGGGTCTGTAGTACTGCGGCCAGAGCGCCCATGGTGCCCACCGCGATGATCATCGGGAACACGCTCCACACCGACTGCGCGGCCAGCGGGAACGCCAGCAGCACGATGATCGACCAGACCAGCACCACGGCCGCCGCGCGGAACTGGAAGCGGTCGACCAGCCAGCCGCCCGCCACGTTGCCGATGATCGCACCGATGCCGAAGATGCCTACCGCCAGCGGCATCCACGATTCGGCCAGCCCGGTGACCTGCACCAGAGTCGGGGCGAGGTAGGTGAAGACGCAGAACATGCCGGCAAAGCCCACCGAACCGATCGCCAGCGCCAGCCACACCTGGGTGCGGTTGAACGCGCGCAGTTCGCGCATCGGCGAGGTGCGCACTTCATCCGGATCGGGCAGCAGGAAGCGCGCGATCATGGCCACCGTGGCAATCGCCAACACGCTGACCACGGCGAATGCAGTGCGCCAGCTGAGCTGCTGGCCGAGCCACGTGGTGAGCGGATTGCCGACCAGAATGGCGACGGACAGGCCGAGCAAGACCTTCGATACCGCCGCGCCACGCTGGGCCGGGGGACTGATCGCGGCGGCCACCAGCATCGCCACGCCGAAGTACGCGCCATGCGGCAGACCCGCGACGAACCGGGCCAGCAGCATCGTGCCGTAGTTGGGGGCCAGTGCACTCGCTAGGTTGCCGATGGCGTAGAAGCCCATCAGCGCCAGCAGCAGGTTGCGGCGGGCGAAGCCTGCACCGGCGAAGGCCAGCACCGGGGCGCCGACCACCACGCCGACGGCGTAGGCACTGATCAGGTGACCGACCTGGGTCTCACTGATGGACAGCCCGCGGCTGATTTCCAGCATCAGCCCCATGCTGGCGAACTCGCTGGTGCCGATGGCAAAGCCGCCCAGCGACAAGGCCAGCAGGATCAGGGTGCGCTCGCGCGGCGAGAGCCGGGCGGCCAGGGGGACGGAAGAAGAGCTCATTCAGGCGGCGTCGAACGGGGGAGCGCGGCATTGTACTGCTGCAGCGCAGCATAATCAGTGCATCGGGTAGAACGCTGGATTCGGGCGGCCGTGCGTACCCGCACCCTCGCTGGCCGTTGAGGCCTGCGAGGCCCGTCCTGACTGGCTATTGCCGGTTCTTCACGGATATCGCACGGGCCTGAACGGCTGGGAATCCTGCATGTCCAGCGGTGGGCTGGCCCCATGCGCACGCCTGAGAATCTCGTTGGTCTGCTTCTGTTCGGCCAGCATCTCGCGTAGCAGCCCCTTGATGCCGAAGATGGCGAAGGGAACCAAGATCCACAACAGCCCGAACACCGCCCAGCCGAGCGCAAGGAAAAGGGAGAAACCGTCAGCGACGCGCATTCCTTTGTACCTGTCAGAAAAGTCCGTTCGTGAATGATAGCCGCAGCGCTGTACGGTGGTATCGGCATCAATCTCGAGTGCGGTCGCGGCCAGCGCCACGGCCAGTCTCGTCCATTCGTGCGACAATTCAGCGTCAAAGCCACCACCTGTCGATGGCTGCGCCATACGGCCAAAGGGGTTGTGATGTCTACCAATGCGGGCTTTCCAGCGCTCATCGGCTTTGATCTGCCGGGTCATCAGGAGGCCGCCGGCGCGTCACGCGTGATCGTCACCGCGCTTCTGGATGACACGCCCCCCAACGATTGGATGCGCATGCTGCATCGGCAGGCGTGGCCATCGCTGCGGCTGGATCACGGCGTCGAGCAGATCCGGCTGGTCGGGCAGGGCATCCACTTTGTGGGCGCCATCAAGGACCCGCGCGCGTTGTCAGCCTCGGTGCGTACTCTGTTCAACGAGATCAACGCTAAAGCACTGGATCGCCGTTTGGCAGCGATGGAGAATCCGCTTGAGGAGGATGGCCCGGGCTCCGCGCCGGTGGCGCTGATTGCCAGCTCGTCCGACCCGCGTCTGGCGGATGTTGCCGCACTGCTGGCGATGCCCGCCGTGCCGGGCATGCTGGAGTTGGCCAGTGCGATGACCGGCATGCGTTTTGTCGCCGTGGCACGCGTCACGGCGGATCGATGGACGGCGTGCGCCGTCCATGACGGCCTGGATTTTGGTCTGCGGCCGGGCGAAGACCTGGTGCTGGAAACCACCATCTGCGATGAAATCCGTGAGCATCGCCATCTGGTGCAGTTCGACCAGGCCAGCACCCACCCGGTATTTTCCAGCCACCGTACGCCGGCGTTGTACGGTTTCGAGAGCTACATCTCGGTGCCGATGTTCCGCCGCGATGGTGGCTTCCACGGCACCCTGTGCGCGCTGGACCCGAACCCCTCCAAGCTCGATGCCGCCACGGTGAAGGCATTCGAGGTACTGGCGGGCATCATCGGCGCGCAACTGGACGTGCCGCACGGGTCTGACGAGACAGGCCAGCCGGTGACCAGCATGAGCGAGGCACTATCTGTGCTGTCCCGCCAGGTCGAGGCCCTGGATGCGGCGATGCTGCCGGAGCAGTTCCGCACGGTGACCGCGCGGTTGCGTGAGCTGGTGGACGCGCGACGGGCGGTCCTGGGCTGATCGCGCCGCTGGGCAGCCACGCGCAGGTCTTTGGCCGCTCAGTCGTCCAAATCGACCCGCGCAAAACGCGCACGCCACTGCCCATCCACCTCCACCTGCGCGACGAACATCTCGAACGGACGCACCCACAGGCTGATCTCCGAATCCAACGGCCGGTACAGCACCATCGGCATCAGGGTCTCGCTGTGGCGCACGACGCCGATCACTTCGTAGTTGCCGCCTTTGAAGTGGCGGTAGTGACCGAGCGGCAGAGTGGGCAGTGGGGCGAGATCGGACATGAGTCTGGCACGTGAGGCAGGCGGGCTGGACATTATCGCCTGAGGTGCAGACGCCGTCGCGCGATCAGCCCGCGTCCGGCAGTGGCCCCGCCCGGCAGGCGCTGACCAGGTGCAGCACGGCGTCGGGATGCATCGGGCGGGCGAGGTGATAGCCCTGCGCTTCATTGCAGCCCCACAGGCGCAACAGAGACAACTCGGCCTCGTTCTCCACGCCCTCTGCCACGGTGCGATAGCCAAGCTGGCGGGCCAGCTTGATGATGGCTTCCACCTTCAGGCGTGCCGTGCGCGAGCGCGCCAGTCCGGTGACCAGGGTCTGGTCGATCTTGATATGGCTGATCGGCACCTCGCTGAGGTAACCGAAGTTGCTGTACCCACTGCCGAAATCATCGATCGCGATGCGTATGCCGGCGGCGGCCATCTCCCGCAGCTGGGGAAGGGCCGCGGGGTGGTGGTTCAGCCATTGGCCTTCGGTGATCTCGATTTCGATCAGTCCCGGTACCAGCCCATGTGCATGCAGCCGTTCGGACAGCACGTTCCATACCCGCTGGTCGTCGAAATCGCGCGGGGAAAGATTGAGCGACAGGCTGAAGCCGGGCACGATCGTCTGCCACTGCGCCGCCTGGGCCAGCGCATGATCGATCACCCACCGGCTGATGGCCGGCATCAGCGCGGTGCGCTCCAGCACCGGAATGAATTCGCCGGGGCTGACCGGACCGAGCATCGGGTGGGTCCAGCGCAGCAGCGCCTCGGCCGATACCGGCAGCCCGGTGATCAGATCGAAGCGCGGCTGATAGACCAGGCTGAACTGGTGCTGGGCCAGACCGCGCCCGGCATCGGAGGCCAACCGATAGCGGCGGCGCAGTGCATCGTCACGCTCCTGCGAGTACCAGCACAGGCAGGCGTCCGTCTGGATGGCATGGTGCATGGCGACCAGGCATTTGCGGACCAGATCGCCGGTCTGCTCAGGCACTGAGAGGAAATCGCATACACCGGCATGGAACTGCGGCGACATCGGAATGCTGCCGGCCATCAGTGGCCGACGCATGCGGATGCGCAGCCGATCCAGCAGCGCTTCGGTCTGCTCATGCGAGTGGTCGGCCAGCAGGAACGCAAAGCGGGTCACGCCGATGTGGTACACCTGCGCCAGCTCACGCAGCACATCCTGCACGCGCAGGGCGGCCTGCCGCAGCAGGGTTTCCACCGGTTTCATGCCCAGCGCCTGGCCGGCATCGTTGGCGCTCTGCAGATCGAACACATCCAGCACCACGGCGGTGAACGCACGCGCATCGGCATGGCGGGACAGGGCGTTGAGATCGGCCTGGAACTGGTGCCGGTTGGGCAACCCGCTGATCTGCTCGCGGCGGCCCAACGACATCTTCAGCTCCATCTGCGCAACCACCACCCGCGACAAGGTCTGCAGCTGCAGCTGTTCTTCAGCGCTGAGCTGCCGTGGCGTACGGTCCATGATGCACAGCGTGCCGAGCGCAACGCCGGCCTTGGTCACCAACGGCGCACCGGCGTAGAAGCGCAGCTGCTCCGGTCCGGTCACCAACGGATTGTCGGCAAAGCGCGAGTCCTGTCGCAGATCGGCGACCTGCATGACGGTGTTGGTTGCCAGCGCCCGTGCGCAGATGGAGGCATGCCGTTCGGTGTGGCTGATGGCCAGGCCGACCTGGGAGATGATGTGCTGGTGATCGGCATCGAGGATGGACACCCACGCGATCGGCACGCCAAAGCTGAAGGCGGTCAACTCGGCAATGGGATCGAGCGCGGTACCCAACGCTGGATCCATCACGTTGAGCGCCTCGATCAACGCGATCCGATCTGCATCATTGCTTCTGTCCAGCATCTACCGCGCCCTGTTCCGACTACATCACCACTATCCGGGGGGGCATGCAGAACCGGTGTGAAGCAGGTGAAACGGGGATGAAGCGTTCACGCTGGGCGCGTTTCGCCCGCTCAGGGCGAGACGGGAGACTGCAGCAGGGTGACCAGCTGACGCAGGCGATACGGCTTGGGCAGGAACTCGACATGTTCCGGCAGCGGCGGCAGCTGGGAGCGCGCATAACCGGAGGCCAGGATGATGCGCGCATTGGGCAGCACATCGGCCACATGCTCGCTCAGCTCTACGCCACTCATGCCATTGGGCATGCTGATATCGCTGAACACCACGTCGAACCCACCTGGATCCTGCATCAGCCGCAGTGCGGCCGGGCCATCGTCGGCGGTATGGATCTCGATGCCGAAGTCCTGCAGCGCCTGGCCAATCAGTTCACGCAGGTCCTGCTGGTCTTCGACCATCAATACGCGTAGGGGCTCAGACATGCTCGACTTCCTCAATGACAGGTAACAACAGGCGGACGGTGGTGCCCCGTCCGGGGGCGGTTTGTACGTCGACAAAGCCGTCGCACTGGGACACGAAGCCAAATACCTGGCTCAGGCCCAGCCCGCTGCCTTTGCCGACTTCCTTGGTGGTGAAGAATGGCTCGCTGGCGCGCTCGGCGATGTCCGGGGGCATCCCGTTGCCCTCATCGGTCACTGCGATGGCGACATAGTGGCGGCGCATGGGCTGGGACAGATCCGGTGCCAGTCGCTGTTCGACCTCGGCCGTGATCGTGACCGTGCCGCCCTGGGGCATCGCTTCGCCACTATTGAGCACCAGATTCAACACGGCGCTGTGCAACTGTACGCCATCGGTGACGATCGGGGGCAGATTCGGAGTCAGGTCCAGCTTCACTTCGATCCCGACCGGGCACGCGCGACGCAGCACGGGCAGGGCATCGAGCAGGAAGTCCTGCACCACCACCGGCTCGCGCACCAGGGTCTGATCCGAGGAAAACGCCAGCAACTGGCGGGTCAGCAGCGAGCCGCGGTCGGCAGCCGCCTGCGCCAGGTCCACCAGCTCCTGGGTGCGCCCGTCGGCGCCGGGGCGCAGGGCGATCATATCCAGCGCGTTGCCGATGGTGGTCAGCAGGTTGTTGAATTCATGGGCCAGGCCACGGGTCAGCCGGCCGACATTGTCCAGTTGCCGCTGCTGCACGTGCGCGCGCTGCGCATCCTGCAGCAGGCGCTGGGCCTGGTAGCGCTCGGTGACATCCTGGGTGACTTTGACGAAGCCGAGCAGGCACCCATCCTCACGGACCGGCTCGATCACTTCACCGGCGCGGAAGCGCTCACCGTTGCAGCGCACGCGCCAGCCTTCACCGACGAAGCGGCCATGGTCGCGGGCGTACTCCAGTGCCTGCTGCGGGACACCCAGCTGCTGGTCTTCAGGGGTATAGAACAGGCCGACATGCTTGCCCATCACCGCGTCGGCGGTATACCCCTTGACCCGCTCGCAGCCCCGGTTCCAGCTGCAGATGCTGCCTTGCGTATCAAGCAGATAGATCGCGTGATCGCTCACGTTGTCGATCAACAGCTTCAGCTGCCGGCTTTCGTCGGCAAGCGGTGCAACGCTGGATACGGCCTGGACCACGACGGTTATCGACTCCCCGATAAGGGACCGAACCGTAGGGGCCATCATGTGAAGAAAGTGTCAAGAACGTGCATCAAACACGCTGACTTCTGGCGCTTAACAGCCGTTTACTGCTTCGGGTACCATCAGCCCCCTTTTGAGCTGGAACACGGCATGAATTCTGCGCCCACCTCCCGTGACCGCTGGATCTGGCTTGCGTCGGCCGCCTTGATGGCGGCCACGCTGGGCACGGAGATGGTGGTGCCACTGGGCTACGCGGTCTGGCTGACCTACTTCATGGCGGTGGGCATCACGCTGTTCCAGCGCCGGATGGAGGTGCCTCTGCTGGTGGCAATCGGCTCCTGCATCCTGCTGGCCGTGGGCTACAACGTGGCGCCCGCCAGCAGCAATTCGGCCTTCTCTTTCGTCAACCGCAGCATCGGTGGCGTGGCTTTCCTGATGATGGCCCTGACGGTGATGAAGGCCATCGGCGCCCGCCGCGAAGCGGCCGATGCGTTGTGGCTGCAGGCCGGCGAGAACGTGGTCGGCACCAGCCTGCAGGGCGATCCCACCCCGCGCGAGCTGGCTGACCAGGCCATGCGCGCGTTGTGCGCGCAGCTCAACGCCGATGTCGGTGCGATGTACCGCCTGCAGGGTGAGCGGCTGGTGCTGGTCGGTGGCGCCGCGCTGCCTTCGCAGCTGCCGGAGACCCTGCCGGCGCATGCCGGCCAATGGGGCGAGATCATCCGCGAGGGCCGCGCGCGTCGGCTGGAAGACAGTGACAGCCCGCTGGATATCGATACCCCGCTGGGCCGCACCACGGTGCACCAGCGCCTGCTGGGCCCGATCACGGCCGACGGCGTGGTGATCGGCGTGATTGAACTGGGCCGTGCCGGCGTCTCGCCTGCGCGAGGCCTGGAGATGGCCCTGCTGCTGCAGTGCGCCGAGCCGATCGGCATTGCGCTGCGCGCGGCATTGCTCAATGCGCAGCTGGTGGAGCTGCTGGAAGAGACCCAGCGCCAGAGCGAAGAGCTTCAGACGCAGCAGGAAGAGCTGCGCGTGGCCAACGAGGAGCTGGAAGAGCAGAGCCGCAGCCTGCTGCATTCCCAGGCCAACCTGGAGCAGCAGCAGGCCGAACTGGAACAGACCAATGTGCAGCTCGAAGAGCGCACCCACGAGCTGGAGTCGCGCCAGCAGGCGCTGCTGCTGGCCCAGGCCCAGCTGGTGCAGAACAGCGCGGAGCTGGAAGCCAGCTCGCGTTACAAATCCGAGTTCCTGGCCAATATGTCCCACGAGCTGCGCACGCCGCTCAACAGCTCGCTGATCCTGGCCAAGCTGCTGGCCGACAACAAGGAAAGCACGCTGACCGCCGAGCAGGTCAAATACGCCCAGGCGATCCATTCCTCCAACAACGATCTGCTGGCGCTGATCAACGACATTCTGGACCTGTCGCGGATCGAGGCCGGCCATGTCGAGCTGGTCGAGGAAAACCTCGCGGTGTCCAGCGTCCTGCAGCGCCTGAAGGAAACCTTCGAGCCGATGGCCGTGCAGAAGGGGTTGAGCCTGGAGATCAGCGCCACGCCGGACGCACCGACCCAACTGCTGGCCGACAGCCAGCGCCTGCAGCAGATCCTCAAGAACCTGCTGGCCAATGCGGTCAAGTTCACCGAACACGGCAGCGTGTCGTTGAAGGTGCGCAGTGCCGGGGCAGGGCGGATCCAGTTCGCGGTGTCCGATACCGGCATCGGCATTCCGGAAGAACAGACGGCGGTGATCTTCGAGGCTTTCCGCCAGGCCGATGGCAGCACCCGCCGCCGTTACGGCGGCACCGGGTTGGGGCTGTCGATCTCGCGCGATCTGGCGGCACGCATGGGAGGCAGCATCACCGTCTCCAGCGAGCCGGGCCGGGGCAGCTGCTTCACGCTCGAACTGCCGCTGCTGGCCGGCGGTGGCACCGGCAGCGCGCACAGCGTCGTGCACGACGTCCGTCCCGCCGCCGTGGCGGCACCGGCCCTGCCTGCCGCTGCTCCGCTGGGCCGCGCCCACGCCGAATCCGCCCCTGCGCAGGCGCCTGCACCTGCGGCGAAGGTCATCGATGACCGTGGCCGTCGCAGCCGTGCCGGCCGCATGATTCTGGTGGTGGAGGACGATGCGACCTTCGCCGGCGCGCTGGTCTCGATGGCGCACGAGCTGGATTTCGACTGCGTGGTCGCCGGTACTGCCGAGGAAGCCCTGGGCCTGGCCACCGAGCTGCGCCCGAACGGCATCCTGCTCGATATCGGCCTGCCCGATGTGTCCGGGTTAAGCGTGCTCGAGCGCCTCAAGCGCGACCCGGCGACGCGCCATATCCCGGTGCATGTGGTCTCCGGCCTGGAGCGGTCCCAAGTGGCGATGGAGCTGGGCGCGATCGGCTACGTGATCAAGCCGGCCACGCGCGAGCGCCTGGTCGGGGCGATCCAGCAGCTGGAAGCCACCAGCCAGCGCGATGTGCGCCGCCTGCTGATCGTCGAGGATGACAGCGAGCTGCGCTCCAACCTGCAGCTGCTGCTCGGCCGCGACCAGCTCGAAATCACCGCGGTGGGCACCATCACCGAGGCGATGGCCGAACTGGCCGGCTCCACCTTCGATTGCATGGTCACCGACCTGGCGTTGCCCGATGGCACCGGCTACGACCTGCTCGAGCGGATGGCGGGCAACGATGCCGTCGCCTTCCCGCCGGTGATCGTCTACACCGGCCGCGCGCTGACCCGCGATGAAGAACAGCGCCTGCGCCGCTATTCCAAGAGCATCATCATCAAGGGTGCGCGCTCGCCGGAGCGCCTGCTCGACGAAGTGACCCTGTTCCTGCACAGCGTCGAGGCCTCGCTGCCGACCGACCAGCAGCGTCTGCTGCGCGAAGCACGCCGCCGCGATGCGGTGCTTGATGGCCGCATCGTGCTGCTGGCCGAGGACGATGTGCGCAACATCTTCGCGCTGTCCAGCGTGCTCGAGCCGTTGGGCGTCACCCTGGAAATCGCGCGCAATGGTCGCGAGGCGCTGGACAAGCTGCGCCCCGAGATCGACCTGGTGCTGATGGACATCATGATGCCGGAGATGGACGGGCTGACCGCCATGCGCGAGATCCGCGCGGACAACCGCTGGCGCGACCTGCCGATCATCGCGCTGACCGCCAAGGCGATGCCCGATGACCGTGAGCATTGCCTGCAGGCCGGCGCCAACGATTACATCGCCAAGCCGATCGACGTGGACAAGCTGGTCTCGCTGTGCCGCGTGTGGTGCTCGCGCCGATGAATGAAACGGAGCTGTTCGATCTGGAGCTGAAGGTACTGCTGGAGGCCGTCTACCAGCGCTACCATTACGACTTCCGTGACTACGCGTTGGCGTCGTTGCGGCGGCGTATGCGGCATGCCATGTCGCGCTTCGAGTGCCCGACCATGGGCGCATTGCAGCACCGGCTGCTGCACGAGCCGGAGACGTTCGCCCAGGCGATGCAGTACTTTACCGTGCAGGTCTCGGAGATGTTCCGTGACCCGCCGTACTTCAAGGTGCTGCGCGAGCATGCGGTACCGGTACTGCGCACCTATCCCTCGATCAAGCTGTGGGTAGCCGGCTGCAGCACCGGCGAAGAGGTGTGGTCGCTGGCGATCCTGCTGCATGAGGAGGGCCTGCTGGATCGGGCGATCATCTACGCCACCGACATCAATCCCGAGGCGCTGCAGGCCGCCGAGTCCGGTGCGTTCGCGCTGGACCGGCTGGCGCAGTTCAGCCGCAACTACCTGGCCGCCGGCGGCACCGGCTCGCTGTCGGATTACTACAGCAGCGGGTATGGCAGCGTGGTCTTCGACCGCCGCCTGAAGCGCAACATCGTCTTCGCCGACCACAGCCTGGCCACCGACACCGTGTTCTCCGAAGTGCACCTGGTCTCCTGCCGCAACGTGCTGATCTATTTCCAGCGCCCGCTGCAGAACCGTGCCATCGGTCTGTTCCATGAGGCCTTGGTACATCGGGGCTTCCTGGGGCTGGGCAGCAAGGAATCGCTGCAGTTCGGCGCGCACGCGGGGTTGTTTGAAGCCTGCGCGCGCGACCAGCGCCTGTATCGGAAGCTGGCCTGATGATCGGTACGTCGCAGCGCAGCCGGTTCGATCTGGTGGTCATCGGTGCGTCCGCCGGCGGCGTCAGTGCGCTGCAGTCGCTGTTGTCCGCTTTCCCGGCGACGCTGGATCTGCCCGTGCTGGTGGTGCTGCATTTGCCGCGCGACCGGCCCAGCCGCATCGCCGACCTGCTCGACGCCGGCTGCCCGCTGCCGGTGCGCGAGGCCGAGGACAAGCAGCCGCTGCACCCCGGTACGGTGACCTTCGCCCCACCGGACTATCACCTGCTGGTGGAGGACCGCGCCACGCTCGCGCTGTCCATCGATCCGCCCGTGCTGTTCTCGCGCCCGGCGATCGACCCCCTGTTCGAAAGCGCTGCCGACGTGTTTGGCGACGGTGTGCTGGCGATCCTGCTCACCGGTGCCAGCAGCGACGGCAGTGATGGGGTCGCCGCGGTCCGCCAGGCCGGTGGCGAAGCCTGGATCCAATGCCCTGAGGAGGCGTATTCCTCGATGATGCCCGCCTCGGCCCTGGCGCACGCCGGCGCCGACGCGGTGCTCCCGCTCACCTCCATCTGCACGCGTATGAAAGGTCTTACCCGATGAACCTGATCGAGCCCGCCGGGTCGACTGCCACCACCGATTGCGTGAAGCTGCTGATTGTCGATGACATTCCGCAGAACCTGGTTGCGATGGAAGCGCTGCTGCGCCGCCCGGGCCTGGAAATCCTGTGCGCCGCTTCCGGCGCTGAAGCGCTTGAACTGCTGCTCGAGCATGAGGTGGCGCTGGCCCTGCTGGATGTGCACATGCCGGAGATCGACGGCTTTTCGCTCGCCGAACTGATGCGTGGCTCCCAGCGCAGCCGCGACGTGCCGATCATCTTCCTGACCGCGTCCCCCAACGATCCCGTGCGCGCCTTCAAAGGCTACGAGACCGGCGCGGTCGATTTCCTGCACAAGCCGATCGAGCCGCAGGTGATCATGAGCAAGGTCAACGTCTTCATCGAGCTTTACCAGCAGAAACAGCTGCTCAAGGCGCGCAACGAGGCGCTGGAGCATGCCCTCAAGCTCAATGAAACGATGATGGCGGTGCTGACCCACGACCTGCGGACGCCACTGGCCGCGATCCTGCTGTGTGCCGACAAGCTGTCGCTGGACCTGCCCGACGACAGCCAGGTCCAACGCACGCTGGTGCATCTGGAGAACAGTGCCCAGCGCATGGTGCGGATGGTCGAGCAGCTGCTGGATTTCTCCAGGATCCGTACCGGCGGCCTGCGCCTGCACAGCACCGAGTGCGACCTCGCCGAGCTTGCCTCGCTGGTGGTGGCCGAGATCGGCCGCGCCCACCCGCAGGCAACGATCGAGCTGAAGGTACATGGCGATGCGCATGTCCAGGGCGACCCGGATCGATTGGCGCAGCTGCTGTCCAACCTGGTGAGCAATGCGGTGCTGCACGGCGGCGATGCGCCGGTGCTTGTCCGCCTGGAAGGGGAGCGCAATGGACCGCTGCGGCTGCAGGTGCGCAATGCGGGGCAGATCCCCGAGGCCTTGCTGCCGCGGCTGTTCGAGCCGTTCAAGGCCAGTTTCCACGACAGTCGCGGCTTGGGGCTGGGGCTGTTCATCGCCAGCGAGTTCGCGCGTGCGCATGGGGGCACACTGGTGGCCGTCAACGAAGACGGGACCGTGTTGTTCGAGACGGTATTGCAGCGGCGGCCTCGCTGAGGTACGGCGTTAGGTAAACTGTTCCGGCGCCGCAGCCCTTCGCCACCGGCCCATTGCTGGAGCCACCATGCCGTCCTCGACCCGTAAAGCCGCCTCGCCCCTGATCGATGCCCAGGTGCATGTCGAGGGCTTCGTGCAGGTGCGCGAAGCGCGCCGGTCCGAGCTGGTCGAGGATTACGTGGAGCTGATCGCGGACCTGATCGCCGATGGCCGCGAGGCCCGGCAGGTGGATATCGCCACCCGGCTCGGCGTAGCGCAGCCCACCGTCGCCAAGGCGCTCAAGCGGCTGGTCAAGGAGGGCTGGGCGATCCAACGGCCGTATCGTGGGGTATTCCTGACCCCGGCCGGCGAGCAGTTGGCGGTGGAGATGCGCGCCCGCCACCAGACCGTGGAGCAGTTCCTGCTGGCGCTGGGTGTGGACGCCGATTCGGCGCGACGCGACGCGGAAGGGATCGAGCATCACGTCAGTGAGGCCACCCTGGCCGCGTTCGAGGCCTTCGTGCGCAAGGCCAACGGCCATGGTTGAGCGCCTCACGCCGCCACCCCCGTTGGGCGTGCCCGTGCACGACCAGGATGAGCATTGGATGCGCCACGCGCTGGGCCTGGCCGAGCGTGCCGAGCGCGAATTCAATGAGATTCCGGTCGGCGCAGTCCTCGTCGGTGCCGATGGCACCGTGCTCGGCGAAGGCTGGAACCTCAACATCGCCGACCATGACCCCAGCGCGCATGCCGAGATCGTGGCGATGCGGCAGGCGGGCAGGGCGATCACCAACCACCGGCTGATCGGCAGCACGCTGTACGTCACCCTGGAGCCGTGTGCGATGTGTGCCATGGCCATCGTGCACGCACGCGTGGCGCGGCTGGTGTACGCCGCCACCGACCCCAAGACCGGTGCCTGCGGCAGCGTGTTCGACCTGATCGGCGACCCCCGGCACAACCACCGTGTGGAGATCCACGGCGGCGTACTGGCCAAGGATGCGAGTACCCGGCTGACCAACTATTTCCGCGCCAAGCGCGGCAAACCACCGCTGCTGCTGGAATAAGGGCGCCGCAGCGACAGGGTCGTGACGGGTTGGCGGTATCATGTGGCCTTATCCATTCCTGGTCGCGGCGCAAGCGGCGGCCCAGCACAAGGCGAACACATGGCGGACAACGGCGCAGAAGGCGAGCGACTGATCTGGATTGATCTGGAAATGACCGGTCTGGACACGGACAACGATGCAATCATCGAGATCGCCACCGTGGTCACCGATGCGCAGTTGAACGTGCTGGCCGAAGGTCCGGAGTTCGCGATCCATCATCCGGTCGAGCGCCTGGAGGCCATGGACGAGTGGAATCGCAACCAGCATCGTCGCTCGGGGTTGTGGCAGCGTGTTGTCGACAGCACCGTCACCCTGGGCCAGGCCGAAGCGCAGACCATCGCCTTCCTGCAACAGTGGATCAAGGCCGGCGCGTCGCCGATGTGCGGCAACTCGATCTGCCAGGACCGTCGCTTCCTGCACCGTGAAATGCCGCGCCTGGAGAAGTACTTCCACTACCGCAATCTGGACGTCTCCACGATCAAGGAACTGGCCAAGCGCTGGGCCCCCGGCGTCGCTGCCGGCGTCGGCAAGACGGCCAGCCATACCGCGCTGAGCGACGTGCACGATTCCATCGAAGAGCTTCGCCATTACCGCCAGTTCATGGGCGCGCTGTCGGGCCTGCCGGCCTGATCCAACCGCCACGTCTGCGTGGCAACGCGGCCTGTGCACAGGCGTTCAGCCAGCGTCAGGCGTGGCAACGAGCGGTATACATCGGCAGCGCTATGATCGCGGCCATGAACGCCATCACCTCGCCGCAACCGCCGCCGCTGTCCTCCTCGATCCTGCCGACCTCGCAGGATTGGCGCGACCTGCAGCGTGCGGTGGACCTGTTGGAATCGCCCACGCTGACTGCCAAGATGGCCAACCTGATCGGTTCGCCGCTGGAATTCGCGGTCAAACGCCTGCCGGATTCGGTGTCACGCCGCATCCACGGCGCGGTCGAAGCGGCGCTGTTCAAATCCGCCCAGGCCGCGTTGTGGACGATGGACAACACACCGGGCAAAGCGGCGTCCACGCGCTGGCACAAGCTGGCCGCGGCCACCTCCGGTGCGGTGGGCGGCGCGTTCGGCTTCACCACGCTGTTCATCGAGCTGCCGGTGTCCACCACGATCATGATGCGTTCGGTGGCGGACGTGGCCCGCAGCGAGGGCTTCGACCTGCGTGAGATGAGCACCCGGCATGCCTGCCTGGAGGTGTTTGCCTTGGGTGGCAACTCCGGCAAGGACGATGCCAGTGAGACCGGCTACTACATCACGCGTGGCTTCACTGCCGAGGTGATGCGTCACCTGTCCGCCGAGCTGGCCGGCCGCGCGGTCGGCGGCAGCCCGGTGATGATCGGGTTGACCCCGAAGGAAGCCGGAAAATGGTTGGCCAAGCTGGTGGAGAAGGTCGCCGCGCGTTTCGGCGTGGTGGTCACCGAGAAGTTCGCCGCGCAGGCGGTCCCGATCGTCGGTGCGGTGGCCGGTGCGACGCTCAACACCATGTTCACCGACTACTACCAGGATGTGGCGCGCGGTCATTTCATCGTGCGCCGGTTGGAGCGGACCTACGGCTACGAGACCGTTCGGGCGGCCTATTCGATGCTGGCGGCCGAGCGTACTTGATCGCCTCAACCGCTGAGGGCTGAAGGCGCTCGCGTCATGCGGGAAGCAATCCGTCGCGCGATGCGCGGTAGCCGACCCACGGGCGGCGCCACCGGCGCCACACAAAACAACACCCCGCTTGCGCGGGGTGTTGTTCTTCATCTCATTGCCGGAAGGATCAACCCTTGGCTTTGAGCTTGGCCAGACGCAGCCAGGTATCCACCACGGTATCCGGATTCAACGACACCGACTCGATCCCTTCCTGCATCAGCCATTCGGCCAGATCCGGGTGATCGGACGGGCCCTGGCCGCAGATGCCGACGTACTTGCCCTTGGCGCGCGCGGACTTGATCGCCATCGACAGCAGCTTCTTCACCGCCGGGTTCCGCTCGTCGAACAGGTGCGCGACGATCGAGGAATCGCGGTCCAGGCCCAGGGTCAGCTGGGTCAGGTCGTTGGAGCCGATGGAGAACCCATCGAAGAACTCCAGGAACTCTTCGGCCAGGATGGCGTTGGACGGCAACTCGCACATCATGATCACGCGCAGGCCGTTCTCGCCACGAGTCAGGCCGTTTTCGGCGAGCAGGTCGACCACCTGGCTCGCTTCGCCCAGGGTGCGCACAAATGGCACCATGATCTCGACGTTGGTCAGGCCCATCTCGTTGCGCACGCGCTTGAGTGCACGGCACTCGAGCTCGAAGCAGTCACGGAAGGCTTCGCTGATGTAGCGCGAAGCACCGCGGAAGCCCAGCATCGGATTTTCTTCTTCCGGCTCGTAGAGCTTGCCGCCGATCAGGTTGGCGTATTCGTTGGACTTGAAGTCCGACAGGCGCACGATGACTTTTTTCGGATAGAACGCCGCCGCCAGGGTACTGATGCCTTCCACCAGTTTCTCGACGTAGAAGCCTACCGGGTCGTTGTAGCCGGCAATGCGCTTGTCGACGCTTTCCTTGATGTCCAGCGGCAGGCCGTCGTAGTTCAACAGAGCCTTGGGGTGCACGCC